>MDSY01123708.1_pt1 | contig 130489 bp, 122 predicted proteins | sample 811131 | NCBI WGS metagenome assembly MDSY01 (sample SAMN05326643, study PRJNA326480) | marine metagenome | isolation source: seawater | place: Atlantic Ocean: South West | collected 2010 | reverse complement strand
CTGTCTCAGCGGAGGAGTGGACTCTACATTCGCTGCAATTTGTGCGCATGAGGCTGGCGATCTTGACGGCTGCTTGTTGATTGCAGGCGCGGATTACCCAGACGCCAGTCATAAGGGGTTTATTGAACTGCGAAAAAGAGTGTCCGCTATCGCGAGTGCCTTTGGATCAAAGCTCACAACTGTTGAAACCACGATACGTCAGTCGAGGTTTGAATGGGAAATGATGCATGGATTTAACCTTGCCTCATGCCTTCACTACTTATCTGGAACTTACAAAAGCGGCGGTATTGGTCTTGATAACACGCTTGCTCAAGATGTGGTGCGAAATCCCTGGGGAAACAATGCCGCGCTTCCGTATCTTTTTTCAACCGACAGGTTTTCAATAAAAGGGTTTGGAGAGTTTGCCAATAGAGTTTCCAAAATCAAAAAAATACATGAATTTGATTCATCGCTGTTCGACACGATGTCTATATGTTGGGCGAACATCACTATCGGAGGGAACTGTGGGCACTGCAGAAAATGCATCGGGATGAGGCTAGCTTTGTTTGCATTGGGGATATCTGACAAAAGTATGTTTGTCTCGCATCCTGATCTCATCGATGCGATTGATCACCTCAAGGTCTCAAACAGTCTGTCAGCAGTTAAGGGGCAGCTAGTACGGACGGCCGAAATCGTTGACGCCCTCCCAGATGGGCCAGTGCGATCCAGGCTGTCTGAATTCGAGCGTGCTGTAAGGCATAGATACTTCTTGCTCGATCCATTCAGGTAATGGTCTTTCCGTTGGGCGGCACTGACGTAATAATTGTCCGAATAGCTTTGCGATAAGTCCGTACCAGAATACAAACTAAAATACCCCCACACCCCCCGTAGGCCTCCCTAAACCCTCCCTAAAACCCTTAAGGCAGGGTTGTCCATAGTAGAGAGCCGCAGTGCCATCCAGTAATCATCAAGCTTTTGATTAATCGACTTAACAGCACTAGCTGCGTTATGAGGTGATCGTGTTTTCAGGCAAAGCTGAATACGATTAGTTGAATAATGCTCTCGTACATCAACAGGTACGTGCCTACTAAAGTAATACGTAGCGTCTTTTATAAAGCAATAAGAAGGAACAAAATTGTCTACCCAAACACTCAAATCCTGAAGGAATGCTTACGTATCAATAGGTTAGCTTAAGGAATCTTAAGTGTGTGGTGCCCAGAGGCGGGATCGAACCACCGACACGAGGATTTTCAATCCTCTGCTCTACCAACTGAGCTATCTGGGCCTATTTAGGTGTAAACTAAAAAGAGGGCGTATTAAACCTGCACTTGTGGGCTGAGTCAAGGTTGATTGTTCAGTCGTCATTTTGAACCCTAAGCAAAGTAAGTCGATAATCCAAACCAAAGACAGTACGGAGTGAGTTGATTAATCTTGGCGGCTAATCGATGCGTATACTACCTTGATGTTTGTATTCTACGGTCGTTCGGTAACAGGATAATCCATGAAGGATCTCATTAAAACCATTGCTATTGGATTAAGCTTCAGCTTGGCTGCCTGTCAATCATCGCTAGAAACTCCCTACAAGGATTACGTACAGCGCATGGCGCGTGTCGTGGCACTCACACCAGTTCAAACGATCAACGGCCACCAACTCGCTTACCCTCGCCAGCGTGAATGGAGCGTTGCCAGTGAACCGAACATTAAACGAAAAACATTAAGCTTGTTAAAGTTTTTATCACTTGATGATTGCGAATTACGTTACGTGATTGCACGACGCAACAGTGCTTTAGGTAAGGTGGCCTCACACTCACAACGCTTACATTACCAACTAGATTTCTTACAGCATGCTCCTGCCTGTATTGCAACTTTAACCGCACAAGGAAAGACAGCGACGGCAACTCAACTAACCGCGGTGATGAACGAGAAAAAACAGCAATTACCTGTGTTTATTTGGAAGGGTAGCTTAGGAGAAAAAGAATTTAGACAATTTTGGCAGACCTCTTATCTTGATGCTGATTATCCCGCTAATACGGGCACTGGATTAATTACAGCACTCGAACAGATCAACGGCTGGGTCGACCAATGGCTTAGTGGTGATTATACCAATGATGTGAGCGCCTATGAAAACAGTTTATCGGTGATTCGTGCTGGTGACGGTGGTGCGTTAAGCCGAGCATTGTCGATCCAGAACGACCACCTCTCTCAAGCAAATACATTGCTAATCAATAAATCATTGATACAGCAACGTTTATGCCCTAATGGCCTGCAGTCAGGGCAGGCCGAGGTCTTCCAGAATGTTGTTACTAAATTTTGGATTCATGACTTACAGCTTAGGTCGGCCGATCTGAGTCGCCGTTACTTTGATTTAATATATTTGGTAGAAGCGCTTGAAAAACGACTCGCTGACGGCGAGCCTCGCGCTTACTTGGATTGGCGCCAGCAACGCAATAAGCTATTTGAACAATGGTTAGGTGCGCCAAAAGCGCACAGTTTGCGTATAAGTAGCGTGTATAAACATTGTGATATTACTTTAGCAAAGCAATAACCTAAGGCGCTCATAATACTGATCAATAACTGAGGAATGAATTTTTGACATCATCAACGCCTTATGTAGAGCTTCTTGAGTTTCTCGATCGTTATCCTCGATTAATGGTATTAACAGGCGCGGGCATCAGTGTTGACTCTGGGATAAACACCTATCGTGATCACAATGGCCAATGGCTGGTTAAAAAACCTATTCAACATGCTGAATTTATTGCTGATGCTAGCATCCGTCAACGTTACTGGACACGAAGTGCAGTTGGTTGGCCTGCGGTGGGCGCAGCGCAACCAAACGTGGCCCATCGGGCATTAGCTCGGCTTGAACAGCAAGGCCATATTGAACTACTGCTGACACAAAATGTCGATCGTTTGCACCAAGCTGCCGGTCACCAAAACGTGATTGATTTACACGGCCGACTAGACAAGGCGCAGTGTTTAAGCTGCCAAAAAAGTGAATCCCGGGCACAGATTCAAAGCCGGTTATTGGATCAAAATAACCACTTATGTGAGATTGAAGCCCGTTTAAATCCTGACGGAGATGCCGTAGTTGAAGACAATCTTTCTGCCTTAACGGTAATTCCTAATTGCCAATATTGCGGTGGCGTATTAATGCCCGAGGTGGTTTTTTTTGGCGGCGCAGTGCCAAAGAGTCGCGTCGAACACGCGATGGCGGCTCTTGAGAAGGCAGACGGATTACTCGTAGTGGGCTCATCGCTGGCGGTTTTTTCGGGTTACCGTTTTTGCCGTGCAGCGCAACGTTGGCAAATACCTATTGCTGCAATCAATCGAGGCAAGACTCGCGCTGATGACATGTTTGCAGTGAAAATCGAAGATGACTGTTCTGCCGTGTTAGGGTCGCTCAGTTGATATATAATAGTTGCCTTTAAAAGAGACTTGGTATGAATGATCAGAAATCGTTAACTGTTTTTTATGACGGCAGCTGCCCACTGTGTTCTCGTGAAATTGCCCTCTACCGGCGACAGCGAGGTGCCGAAACTGTCTGTTGGTTAAATGTAGCCGATAAAAATATTAATGTGAAATTACCAGAAGGCATCAGTCGAGACGAGTTGATGCAACGCTTTCATGTTCAAGGATTAGACGGTGAGATCCAAACAGGTGGCGATGCATTCGTGCAGTTGTGGCGTTTGTTACCCAATTTCCGTTTATTAGCTTGGCTATGTTCATTGCCTTTGATGGGGTGGGCAGTGAATAAAGCCTACGATGCCTTATTGCCTGTTCGGCCACGTTTACAAAAATGGTTTAGTTAGTCAAGAGACTGTTAAGATTCGGGCGGCACATACCCCTCCACAGCCTGATAGTTTTCGCTACTAAGAAATTTTTCCATTTCACTTTGCAGTAATTGTCGCGCTTCAACATCGCGCATATTTAAGTGCTTTTCGTTGATTAACATGGTCTGATACTTTTGCCATTCAGACCATGCCTGTTGGGACACCTCGTTAAATATCACTTCACCTTTGGGGCCTGGATAGGGAGGGACTTCAAGGCCGGGTAGCTCACGTTGGTACTTTCGGCAATTCACAGTGCGGGTCATAAATACTCCTTAGTCTTAAGTTAGTAACTGGGCTCTGCGTTTTAATTGGTGACTCAAAAGGCCTCATGTTAATGGCCTAATTGATTAATCAATTTAATAATGGGCGCAGCAAGCCCAACTTTTGGTGGCTTTGTAGGATCAAACCATAGCCACTGATTTCTCTCAATGATACGAGATTGTGTTTTAACACGAAAGTACCGTGGGCTAATATCTAAATGAAAATGACTAAAGGTATGACGAAGTGTGGGCCAAATGTCACCGCTGCCAAGCCATTGCTGAGTTTGGTCGAGCAACGTGTGAGTAGGATTCACCTCCGTTGGTGTATGATGAAAGTCGAATTTACTGAGTTGCTTAGGGTCTTCTGGTAAACTCCAAAGGCTCGCCCATACACCCATTGCGGGTCTTTTTTGAAGTAATACATGGCCGTCTTGATTAACAACAATAAACATTGTCGCGCGCTTAGTGGGCACGATTTTTTTAGGTTTTTTACCCGGGTAGTTGGCAACAGTACCTTGTTGAAACGCTTCGCAATTAACCTGCATAGGGCATTCCGGACAAGATGGTTTGCTGCGCGTACAAAGTGTGGCGCCTAAGTCCATAATCGCTTGGGTATAATCAGCAATACGATGTTTAGGCGTGAGCATCTCTGCAAATTCCCATAAAGTATGCGCAACAGTTGATTTTCCCGGCCAACCGTCAACAGCATGGTAGCGTGCTAACACGCGTTTGACGTTGCCATCGAGAATAGCATAATGCTGATGAAAAGCGATGGCAGCAATTGCCCCTGCAGTTGAGCGACCAATACCTGGCAAGGTCATCAATTCTTCGGCTGTATGGGGTAATTCTCCCCCAAAATTCTGACAAATTAGGTGTGCACTTTTGTGTAAATTTCTTGCCCGTGAGTAATAACCTAAGCCACTCCAATGATGCAATACATCATCTTCTGCAGCCAGTGCTAAGCTGGTTATATTGGGGAACCTAGACATAAATTTTTCATAGTAAGGGATCACCGTTTTCACTTGCGTTTGTTGCAACATAATTTCAGAGACCCACACACGATAGGCGGTTATATTTTTTTGCCATGGCAAATCTTTACGACCATATAAGTCGAACCATCGTAACAGCTCAGTTGCAAATTTTGTGTTTGCGGGAACCTCTATTACGCTAACCATTATTTAAATAATCCTTCTAAGCGGTCCTTAAATAGTTGATTTAGATCACTGCCAAGTTTCTTTTTAAGACTGTCTTTTACTTGCATTTTTGCTTGTTGTTTTGCCAGCTCAATCAATTGGTCGGTCAACTGTTGTTGCTTTACCCTGCAACGGCTAGGTTCAGCGTTATTCAAATAACCTCGGCAACTAACGGGCCATTCGATCTTTTGGTATTTTGCATTAACTTCACATGCTGGGTCACTGGGTTTGCCAGTGATTGAGGCATCTTCCGTGCCTTTTATTATGCCGTTGATATCAAATGAGTACGTGAGTTCTGATAAATCAATAGACCCGATGCCGTTGATATGCAGTGTGTCAAGCTCAGCATTAACATCAGTGATCGTACCATGACCCTCACGCCAATTAATCACTAGATTGCCTTGATTAAGCGCAGTGAAAGTAGGCCATTGATGACTTAGCTTTGCTTGCCTGACTTGAGCAACTGCTTGGCAAATGCGGTGTTCAATATTATCAGCGTAAAAAATACCGCTCTGAATCGAAGCTTTACTCTCACCGGTTAAGCTTGCCTGCCAACTGGCAAGAGAGTTACCCGACATTTGCCAATCGTTAGCCACATCAATCTTACCCGCGAACAGCGGTTCCGCTGCCTGCTCGCCTTTAGTTGCAAAGCTTTTTAGCAGTTCATTGAGATCTAAATCAGTTGCGGTCGAACGAAGTGATAATGCTGGTATGGTTTGTTGGCCCCGAGTCAGTTTTGCATCAATGTCAAATGTAGATTGCAGGGCATTAGCTGTGATTTGAAAAGTTGTAACATCACCATTATTAACTTCTATGCCAGAGCGTATTTTTGCAATAGTAATGTCTTGAAAAACAAGTGTATCCACATGAGTCGTTAGCAGCAGATTGGCCCGGTCTAAAAGTGACAGAGGAAGAGTGTTATTTGACAGGGCGTTAGCCAAAGGTTGCTGTATCATTTTAGAATTTTTGGTTACCTCTGGCTGGTTAAGATAGCGGTTGATATCGATGCGATCTATGTCAAGTAAACTAGACAAAGTGATGGCCTGGCCGGGCTTAATTAGCGCGCTGACTGCTCCCTCTATGTTCGCGCCGTCTAATTCTGCTTGTAGCTTTGCTAAAGACAATCGCTGTGAATAGGCATCTAATTGACCGCTGATGACCGCATCAAGCGATAGTGCGCTGCGCTTTTCAAACGTCGAATGAATCAATACCGGCTGACCAAGCCAACGCGCCGCATCAGCGGCTTCAGCGGCTAAGCTATCGCTACTTACCGTTATTGCGCCCGTAACATCGATGGTTGGTGTGGCTTGATCATGACCTTGCGTTGGTATGCCGTTGACGTTCAAGCGAACGGTTGAGTGAGGCGTATTAATAGTGAAGTTATCAATGACAAATGCGTGGTCATTCAATCGATAATTTCCATCGCCACCTAGTGCGATCGTTTGGCGATTGCTGTTATTTTGTAATCGACTTTGACTACTAGTCTGTAGCGACATATCTAAATTGCGAAATGTCACATTACGAGGGTATGCCGGTGAAGGTTGAAGAAAGCCAATAAGCGATATTTCACTGCGCAGTTCAATCTGTATCGACTGTGGTTCTTGCTGTTTCTGCTGATATTCCATTTCTGTTTTGATGGTAAAGCTTTTACCGTCAAGGTTGATGTGGTCGGCCTGTAATTGAGTAATATATAGTTGATGAAAGCGTTGAGTATTTTGGTTTTCATACCGCAGCTGAATATTGTTGATAATTAACCGATCTAGATTAAAGTGTGTTACACCGTGACTGCGTGCGCCGTTATCGGACTTGCTGGCGGCTAGGCTAAGTGTTGGACGATAATCCATGACGGGCGTGCCAGTGGACTGCCAATTCTTTTGTCCGCGTTGATCTACCTTTAAAAAAAGCTCAAGGCCGTCAATGGTGAGTGCTTGAACATCAATCGTTTTATTAAGCAAAGGTTTTAATGCAACACCTAACGTCAGGTGCGCAATGCGTGCAAGGGGAATCCTTTCATTCGTGGTTGAGGCGTTATGATCGTACGCCTCTATATCGCGGAGCTGTAAAGCAGCCGATGGAAGACCATTAAAGTCAATCGACCATTGCAATGGCCCTTCAATGGACAGCTCGATGCCTGAACGATCATAAATGACAGACTCAATTTGGGGTTTAAAGTCATTCGCATCAAGCGTTAATAAAAAAAGCCAGAGTCCGCCTATTGTTACAAGCAACGTCATTAATGGCAGTAGTAGCCATTTAAACGGCATGTTTTTCATCATTAATTTATGCCTATTTGATTCATTATTTTGGCTATCCACCGCATGACTGATCGATACGGTTTCGAACGGCAACGAATAAAGCGCTTACTTTTCAATAAAATTGTATCCATCTTTATTTTATCAGCTTAAATCATAGCGGTCATTGCTATTTATCTGGGCTATAATCTCGAATTGAGTTTCCAGTGTAAACGTCATAAATCATAGGTGAGCTATGCATCAACTTGTTCTTATCCGTCACGGTGAAAGTATTTGGAATCAAGAAAACCGATTCACTGGTTGGCACGATATTGATTTAGCCGAGGCTGGTATCCAGCAGGCAAAATACGCAGGTCAATTATTGAAGCAGGGCGGGTTTGAGTTTGATATCGCCTATACTTCGGTGTTACAGCGAGCAATACGCACCCTCTGGTTAATGCTTGATGAGATGGACCGTCTCTATCTGCCTACTGAACGCAGTTGGCGTTTAAATGAACGACATTACGGGGCCTTAACGGGCCTGAATAAGGCCGAGACTGCCAAACACCACGGTGACGAGCAGGTTAAAATTTGGCGTCGTAGTTTTGATACCCCGCCACCTTTAGTCGACCTAGATAGCGAACACTTTCCCGCTAACGATAGCCGCTATGCTGGCATAGATACAAGGATACTACCCCGGGCCGAAAGCTTGGCGCTAACCATAGAACGCGTTCTGCCGTATTGGCATGACGTTATTCGGCCGTCAGTGGCGGCCGGCCAGAGGGTCGTGATTGCTGCACATGGCAATAGTCTTCGTGCTTTGGTGAAGTACCTAGAAGAGATCAGTGACGCTGACATTATGGAGTTAAATATTCCAACTGGCGTTCCTCTGGTTTATCAGCTAGACGCTGATTTGAAGCCCATCAGTAGTGAATATTTGGGCGATCCAGACGAGATAAAGAAGATGATGGATTCAGTGGCAAACCAGGGCAAGGGCAAGTGATTTTTGGTAAGTAAGCACTAACTACTTCATAAAACATTATTTGAATTGCTTTTGATGGCACAATTGCCGATTCTTCCTGCTGTAGCCGTTTACTGAAGTTGATTATAATTAGCCTTAAAGCCAGTGTTTCACTTAATTACGTTGAGAGCAATATGAGTCAGTCGATGAATCCAGTCCCAGCCCGAAAAGCGACGGTAGCCCGAGACACCTTAGAAACCCAAATCGTGGTTTCATTGAATCTTGACGGTTCAGGTGAGGCAGTATTTGACACAGGGATCCCGTTTCTTGAGCATATGCTGGATCAGATTGCCCGGCATGGCCTTATTGATTTAGACATAAAAGCCTCAGGGGATTTGCATATAGACGATCACCACACGGTTGAAGATCTTGGCATTACAATGGGCCAGGCTTTTACGCAAGCCGTTGGCGACAAAAAAGGCTTGCGCCGCTATGGCCATGCTTACGTCCCCCTTGATGAGGCCTTATCACGAGTCGTGCTCGATTTGTCAGGGCGGCCAGGGTTAATATTTAACGTGCCGTTTACTCGCTCGGCCGTTGGCGGTTTTGACGTCGATTTATTTCACGAGTTTTTTCAAGGTTTTATCAATCATGCCAATGTAACCTTGCATGTTGATTGTCTCCGTGGTGAAAACAGTCACCACCAAGTCGAAACGGTGTTTAAAGCGTTTGGGCGAGCGCTTCGAATGGCGCTGGAGCCGGATCCGCGAATGGAAGGTGTGATGCCATCAACCAAAGGCAGCCTGTAAGCTCAGTAACCAAAGAAACGACCAATAGGGTTTCCTTATGACAACAGCCGTGGACATAGCGGTGATTGACTATGGTATGGGTAACCTCCATTCCATTGCTAAAGCCCTGCGCCATATTGCACCCCAGCGAAATGTCTGGGTAGGCGATGACCCAGACATTATTAAGAGCGCCAGTCATGTCGTGTATCCGGGTGTTGGTGCAATCGGTGACTGCATGGCCGAAGTTCGGGCCCGCGGTCTAGATCAAGTAATTGTTGAAGTAGCGCAGTCTAAACCGTTACTTGGTATTTGTGTGGGCATGCAAGGCATGATGGCGCGCTCGGATGAAAACGGCGGTGTTGATTGCCTCGGGTTATTGCCAAATCGCGTGCAGTTTTTTAGTGATCACTTTAAGCTGGCTAAGCGACTGGAAGATCAACAATCAGTATTGAAAGTACCTCACATGGGTTGGAATCAGGTCGAGCAAACCCAGCCACATCCGCTTTGGCAGGGTATAGACGAGGGTGCACGATTTTATTTTGTCCACAGTTATTTTGTGGCTGCAAGCGAATGCCCTTTTACCGTTGGGAAATCGCATTACGGTATTGATATTACCGCCATGTTGGCACACGATAATATTTTTGCGGTGCAATTTCATCCTGAAAAAAGCCATCATGATGGCCTTCAGTTATTGAAGAATTTCGTAAACTGGGATGGTGCTAGTTAATGACTCAAGTAACAGTGTTAGTTAATGATCTACAAAGTTGGAAAGTAAGCGCATGTTAGTAATTCCTGCAATTGATTTAAAAGACGGTCAGTGTGTCCGTTTGCGTCAAGGCTTGATGGAGGATTCAACAGTCTTTTCTGATGATCCCGTCGCAACGGCAGAGAAATGGGTTAAGGCAGGTGCTCGTCGTTTACACTTGGTTGATTTGAACGGTGCCTTTGACGGCCAACCCGTCAATGGCGAGGTGGTAAAAGCGATTGCCCAACAGTTTCCTAACTTGCCGATTCAAATCGGGGGCGGTATCCGGTCAATGGATACTATCGAAGCGTATTTAGCCGTTGGAGTGAATTATTTGATCATAGGCACTCAGGCAGTCAAACAGCCCGAGTTTGTCAGTCTCGCTTGCCGCGAATTTGAAGGTCATATTATTGTTGGCCTCGATGCTAAAGAAGGTCTAGTTGCAACTGATGGGTGGGCAGAAGTATCGGATTTGCGTGCCACTGAATTGGCCAAACGTTTTGAGCAAGACGGGGTATCGAGCATTGTTTATACCGATATTGCCCGCGATGGTATGATGCAAGGTGTGAATGTAGAGGCGACTGTTTCAATGGCGCATGCCTCATCGATACCCATTATTGCATCGGGGGGAATCACTAACCAAGACGATATTATTGCTTTACGAGCGGTGGCCAGTCAGGGTATTTGCGGCGCTATTACTGGCCGCGCTATTTACGAAGGTACCTTGAGTGTTCAAGAAGCTCAAGCGTATTGTGATAACTTTCAGACCGAATAAAACCTTATAGAGAGCTTTTTATGGGCTTAGCAAAACGGATTATACCGTGCTTAGATGTAGATAATGGCCGTGTTGTTAAGGGCGTTCAGTTTGTTGATATTCGCGATGCCGGAAATCCTGTTGAGGTGGCGCGACGTTATGACGAACAAGGGGCCGATGAAATTACCTTCTTAGATATTACTGCCAGCCATGAGGCGCGTGATACCACAGTTAAAACTGTAGAAAAAATAGCAAGCGAAGTATTTATTCCTTTAACCGTTGGTGGTGGCATACGTGAATGTCAGGATATTCGTCGGATGCTCAACGCTGGCGCTGATAAGGTTGGCATTAACACTGCGGCAATTCATAACCCTGATTTAGTTCGGCAAGCTTCTGATAGATTTGGGTCACAATGCATTGTAGTGGCTATTGATGCAAAGCAGGTTTCTCGAGCAACCGACAGACAAAAAGCGCGCTGGGAAATATTTACTCACGGCGGAAGAAAATCAACAGGTATTGATGCGATCGAGTGGGCAACTAAAATGGCGGCTTACGGTGCCGGCGAGATTTTGTTAACGAGCATGGATCAAGACGGCGTAAAAAAGGGTTTTGATTTAGGTTTAACACGTGCAGTGACCGATGCAGTGAATGTACCGGTGATTGCATCCGGTGGAGTAGGCAATTTACAGCATCTGGTTGACGGTGTTATCGAAGGTCACGCGGATGCAGTGTTAGCCGCCAGTATATTTCACTTTGGTGAATACAGTATTGGTGATGCGAAAAAATATATGGCGCAACACGGGATAGAAATGCGGCTATAAAAGTTAGTTCGCAACCGTTAGGTCCGTTTTTGATGCGTCGTCGATTTTGGTCAACAAAGGGTCTCTTATTCGAATGGTTGCGGCTTTACGTTGCTGTTGTATGGCTTGACTACCACTAATGATAACAATATTTTTTTCAGCTAATAACGGTATTTGCTGCTCCAAATAATGTAAGGTAGTTTGGCTGGGGTGGGCAATGATAACTGCACAGCCTTTCTTTTTAGCTATTGTTAACGCTCGATGATACTCCTTATCGATGGCCTCCAGACTTGGATCGTGGTCTAAAAAAACATCTCGGACAAGATAAGGTATGCCGTGTGCCGCCGCCGCTGACTTTGCCACGCTATTGCCCGTTGTTTTACTATCAATAAAATATAATTCAGTTTGCTGTAACTCCCCCATTAGCCAATCCATTTGGTCAGTAAGTGCAGTCAAGTGACTTCCTTGGTGGTTGTTGAGTCCTCGTGCCAAAGGAAATTGCTGCAAAGCTATGTTTAAATTTTCTGCAAACACTGTTTGTGTTTGGTTAGAGGATAAAGCCTTTGGCTCAACGGTTTGCTGGTTGACCGACTCCATTGGCATATGAACAATGATTTCTTTATAGGTATTACTTGCCAATATTGACGAAGCTAACTGCTGAGCTTGTGGCGTTGAGGGAAGAATGCCATAAGTTATTGCGCCGGGCAGATTAATCGCTCGTTGACCTAAGCGTAAATTATTGCCCAGGTCATCCACAATGATCACTAATGACGAGGTGGTTTGACCAAAGGCCGGTAAACCAGTCGCCAAAATAAATAGCCAGACGATCCGATTTAGGTATTCACTCATAAGGGGGCCACAAACAATATCGAGAAATTTATTTATTTTCTAGGCTTAAAATATGCAACCCTTTAAGAATATTTAATGCTTCATACAGTTGGTTATCATCAGTTAACACACTGTTATTGGACGAATCAACATTTAAAGGATTGTCGATGTTTTCATCGTCAGCAAGATTTTTATTGGTTAAATGGCCTTGTAAGTTTGCTTCCGTGTATTTTTTTCCGGTATCGATTTTAGTAATAGTAGCCGGTTCAACAATAATGTCAGGATCGATACCTTGTGCCTGAATAGAGCGACCGTGAGGAGTAAAATACCGCGCTGTGGTTAGCTTTATGCCGTGCAATTCTGATAGAGGTATAACTGTTTGAACTGATCCTTTACCAAAGCTTGTGGTGCCAAGTATTAATGCTCTTTGATGATCCTGAAGTGCACCTGCGACAATTTCTGACGCTGACGCTGAGCCCCCATTAATAAGCACGATTAACGGTTCATCATAGCTAACGTCTGTATTGCTGGCAAAGTATGACCTTGCCGAATGAGCAATCCTACCCTCAGTGTAAACAATTAATCCTTGTTCAATAAATGCGTCAGTTACCTCAACGGCGCTCTGCAAAATACCGCCAGGGTTGTTACGCAAATCAAGAATGATGCCATTGATGGATTGTTGTTGTTTTCTTGTGGCCAGCAATTCTTTTAGATCTATACCCGTTTTGCCTTGGAATTGAGCGATCCTAATGTACAAATAGTCCTGGCTGAGCATTTCACTGCGCACACTGACAACCGAAATGATATCTCGGATAAGCGTGAATTCAATTGGCTGCGGTACTCCTTGACGAACAACACTTAAAGTGATTTCACTGCCCTTAGGGCCGCGCATTTTTTTAACAGCCTCACCAAGATCAAGGCCCTTAATCGGTTGATTGTCGATACTAATAATAAGGTCGCCTGTTTTGATGCCTGCTTTTTTTGCAGGGGTATCATCAATCGGTGAAATGACTTTAATAAAATTATCTTCCATGCCGACTTCAAGTCCAAGCCCGCCAAATTCGCCAGTCGAAGTTTCTTGTAGATCTTTGAAATGGCGGGGCTCTAGGTAATTTGAATGGGGATCAAGCTCTGACAGCATGCCCTTAACAGCATTTTTAAGCAGTGTTGAGTCATCGACTTCTTCCACATAAGCACTTCGAATATGATTAAAGGCTTTAACAAAGGCTCGAAGGTCTTCCAGTGCTAATTTCTCTTTTGCGTTGCCTGGGCTGCCAACGCTGTTAGTCACTGGTTCGGGCGCGACTTCCGTATGATTGGCATGGCTCAATACGCTTAAAGATGCCAAAATAAATACGCACAGGGTATGGTTTAAGGTCAGCAAACAGCCCAATGACGCATGCAGTATGTGAGCGTGATTCACGATGATATCCTTTTTATGGTTGTCAAAAAATTCTTGTTTTAATAGAGAGCAAATTACTTATGGAATAATAACCAGTAATGTATGCATTTGCTAATTTTACGCGGTTACTGTTTCGTGCACCAAGATTTAGGGTCTTGTGGTTGACCATCATGACGAATTTCGAAATAAAGCCCGCTCTGAGGTTGGCCGCCGCTATTGCCAACAGTTGCAACGGTCTCTCCGCCAACGACCCAGTCGCCTGTATTTTTGAGTAGGCTTTGATTATGGCTGTATAAACTTAAATAATCTTGCCCATGATCAATGATCATCAATAGGCCTTGCCCTTGAAACCAGTCAGAAAAAACCACATGACCAGAAAAAATAGCATGAACAGGCTCGCCGAGTTGTGCAGTCAAGGTAATGCCTTCCCATGGAATTCCAGATTCGGCTCGCTTACTGCCAAACAGCGTCGAGGGGTTTCCATCGACCGGCCAAGGTAGAGAGCCTTTGGCTTGCGCAAAACCATGATCACCCACTGGTTTCTGCGGCACTACAATTTGTTTTTTTAATGGCTTTTTTTCTTTTTGAATAACTTCTATGACGACCGACAACAGCGCTTTCAATGCTTCACTGTCGCGCTCAAGAGTTAGTGCCGCAGATTGTTTGGTGCTAATGGTTGATTGAAGACGCAAGAGTTGTTGCTGTCTTTGTTGTTGTAAATTATTGAGCTCGCTCGTCTGTGTTAAAAGTAAGTTTTGATTACGATCTATTACCTTTTGCTTTGAAAGAATTGTTTTGGCGAGGCGATTATTTTCGTTGACTAATTGGCGGTAATTGTCGAGTTGTTGTTGTCTTGCCTGATTGACAGATTGAAGATAGTTTATTTGACGGTCAAAGTTTTCAGGATTGGTTTGATTAAGCAAGATCTTTAATTGATTTTTTTCATCGAGTAAGTAAGTTTGCTCGATATGCTTTGCAAGCAACGAGTATTGCTTGCTTTTTTTTTGATCCAATAAAATTTGCTGCTGTTTTAGGTGAGCAAGTTCAGATGCCATTGCTTGTGCTTGTTTTTTTTGCTGTCGAAGTTGAGTCGCTAAAACGCCAATTTTTATCTCGGTTTCGCTGAATGAAAACTCAATGAGGCTGTGTTTTTTTATATCTTCTTTAAGTTGTAATTGAATTTTTTTGAGTTGTTTCGTGAGACGCTCGTATTCAGCCTGTTGGTTGACGCGATCGTTCAGTGGGTTAGTGTTGCCAGTATGACTAATGAACATTATGCATATCAACGTGATAATTAAGCCAAGTTGGTACGATGCAATGAACTTTTGAGGAATACCTTGACGCATGATTATTGTTATTACCTAATACTGTTGATCGATTGCAAGCTAATTAGGCTTCCCAGTGAATTTTGAGCTGCGTTGTCATCGTTGATATTTGGCAGCGAAATTCATTGCATCGGCGGTTGATTGTGGACTTAGCACCTGCCTAAAATTCCCACTTATTGCTGACAGATAGGTGGTGGCTAAGTGTCTTATGCAGTGTATAATTAAAGCCTATAATCCACTTTAAGTGTAAATGAATCGTTATGCAAAAGTTTCTTATTTTTATTTCTGAACAATGGCTATTAGTCAGTTTACTCTCTGCTGCAGTAGTGGCTTTAGCTTGGTTAGAAAATCGTCGTGCCGGGCCTAGTCTGACCAGTCAGGCACTCACCAATATGGTCAACCGAGAGGAGGCGATTATTATCGATTTGCGTGATAAAGCAGATTTTGATGCAGGTCACATTGTCGATGCGATTAACTTGCCGTTTAATCAGTGGCAGAGCCAGCATAATTCTGATGAAGATGGGCTATTTCAGCAATTCAAAGAAAAGCCGATTATTCTGGTATGTAAACTAGGTCAACAGTCAACTTTTGCTGCCAAACGATTGCAGCGCGACTCGGGCCCTGCAGTTTATCGATTAAGTGGTGGAATTATGGAGTGGAAAGCGGCTCAAATGCCCCTTATTCAATAAATGAAGTCTGCCAGTTTATTGGCGATGCATTGAAGGTTTTAACATGTCATGAAGATACTGATATACACCACACAAATATGCCCTTATTGCGTAGCGGCAAAAAATCTTTTCATTGATAAGTCGTTGAGTTTTGATGAAATCCATGTAGAGAATGACCCAACTTTGCGTGCTGAAATGGAACGCCTAAGTGGGCAGCAAACAGTGCCACAAATCTGGATTAGCGGTTCTCACGTCGGCGGCTATACTGATTTAGTTGCACTTGATCGGAGTGGACGTTTGGACGCTTTAATACAAGAGTGATTGACGCTAGATACCGTCTAGTCTTTTAACAGCGATGATGTGATCGGCCATCTAAACGCCGTCTCAATGCTCGTGGACTCATTTAATTAGGTTATAAAAGAGGTAGTTATGGAAGAGAACAATGCAGCGGCAGAACAGCCATCAGGCCCACAATTCGCTATTCAAAGAACCTTTATCAAAGATCTTTCTTTTGAAACACCCATGGGTGTAAAGGTGTTTACACAAGCATTTCAGCCGCAGGTTAAAATGGACGTGAACACACGAGGCAATGCCATTGCTGAAGGCGTACATGAGATCATATTAACGCTCACCATTACTGCCAAAGTAGAAGAGGACACAGCGTATTTAGTTGAATTACAACAGTCCGGTATTTTCGCGATTAATGGTTTTCCAGAAGAACAAATGGCCCATGTATTGGGTGCGGTTTGCCCTAACTTTTTATTCCCTTATGCAAGAGAGGCCGTTGATTCTATTGTCGTTAAAGGTGGTTTCCCTCCATTGTCAATTGCGCCTATCGATTTCGATGCTATTTTTAGGCAGTCTCAAGCAAGCGCTGATCAAAGTAAACCGTCGCTTAACTAAATTGTTTTGACTAGGTGCTAGCGCGGCGATTGGCAAGAACGACCCCGTACTGATTACCCATTATTTACCGGTCATGCTTTCGCAAAGAAACTGACGCAGAATGCCGCCGCTAAGCTTGAAAGATAAAAAACAGTTATTCACTCGTTGAGCATAGACTGGATGCATTATCCTGTCATATGGCTGTTATATTGTTTATAAGCTGCCGGTAAAATCAAGCTGTCGCCATGCTTCATAAACGGCAATGGCAACACTGTTTGATAGATTTAAACTGCGACTGCCAGCCACCATCGGCAATCGTAGTTTTTGCTGGGGCTGTAGAGAATCTAAAATTAATGATGGCAGGCCGCGCGTTTCCGGCCCGAAAAGTAAACTGTCATCAGATTTAAAGGCATTGTGGTGATGGCCGTTATTGCCTTTGGTGGTGAAAGCAAAGAGCCTGGTTGGCTCACTAACTTGTTGATAAAATTCATTGAAACAAGACCAGTGCTTTATGTCAGCCCATTCTTGATAATCTAACCCTGCACGACGCAATCGTTTGTCGTCCCAGTCGAAGCCAAGCGGTTCTATTAAATGCAGCCGACAACCTGTATTGGCACAGAGCCGAATGATGTTACCTGTGTTCGGTGCAATTTCTGGTTCAAATAAAACGACATTTAAAGGCATAGACGGTATTCGCTGAAGGACAAAAATTGAGTATATCAGTATAAATCGACTGCTGCGTAATAAGCCGCTGCATTAAGATATCACGTCCAGTTCGATTACCGTGATCGACTCATGTCTAATTCTTGCATTTTACGAGTGAGTGTATTTCTGCCCCAGCCTAGCAGTATGGCGGCATCCCGTTTTCTGCCATGGCTGTGTTTTAACGCAATTTCGATCATCGTTTTTTCAAAGCAAGGCATTGCAGAGTCTAAAATTCTATTTTTACCAGAACTTAATTCGCGATTAGCCCAGTTGCGTAGCTGATCTTCCCAGCTTGTCGCATTTTCGGTTTGACGTGACGGCGTTGGTGCTAATAGTTCCGGCGGAAGGTCATCTGGTTTGATCTCATTACCTGAAGCCATTACCGTTAACCAGCGGCAGGTGTTTTCTAGTTGCCTAACATTGCCTGGCCACGGCAACGTGGTGAATAAGTCTTCTGTTGCTGCCGATAAGACTTTAACTTCGACAGCCAAATCTTTAGCACTCATGTCAAGGAAGTAACGAGATAACTGAGGAATGTCTTCGCTGCGATCGGCAAGCCTTGGCAGCTGCATACGGATAACATTTAGCCGGTGAAATAAATCATTACGAAATAGTTTCTGTTCGACTAAAGTTTCTAAGTGCTGATGAGTGGCGGCGATAACGCGCACATCTACTTTAATCGACGTTTGACCACCAACGCGATAAAATTCACCGTCAGCCAGCACTCTGAGTAATCGTGTCTGGATTTCGGCGGGCATATCGCCGATTTCATCGAGGAATAATGTGCCGCCACTTGCTTGTTCAAATCGGCCAACACGCTGTTGAGAGGCGCCTGTAAATGCGCCTTTTTCATGACCAAATAATTCTGATTCGACCAAGTCTTTTGGAATAGCGGCCATATTTAGAGCGATAAAAGGATTGTTTTTTCGCGGACTATGGCGATGCAATGCCTTAGCGACTAACTCTTTGCCTGTGCCTGATTCACCATTAATGAGCACGTTGATATTTGATTGTGACAGTCGCCCAATGGCGCGAAATACTTCTTGCATTGCCGGGGCTTGGCCAATCATTTCCGTTGTTTCTTCTTCGTACTTGATCGTCATTTCAGCCTGACTTTCTTCAGCGTGCGCTAGTGCCCTGCGTGTCATTGCTATGGCTTCATCAATATCAAAAGGTTTCGGCAGGTATTCAAAAGCGCCTCCTTGATAAGATGAGACAGCACTATCCAAATCTGAATGGGCAGTGGTGATAATAACAGGCAACTTTGGATGCTTCTTAACAACGGTGGATAGCATCTCTAAACCACCCATCCCTGGCATCCGTATATCACTTATAATGACATCAGGCCTTGACTGATCAAGCGCTTCCAATAGTCTTTCGGCATCAGCAAAAACATCGACTTCTATTCCAGATCGCGTCAGCGCACGTTCAAGTACCCAGCGGATAGATTTGTCATCATCAACTACCCAAACATAATTTTTGTTACTCATGTCTCTCCTTAAAATATTTAATCAATCATAGGCAGATAAATTGAAAAGCAGGTGTCTCCTGCGTCACTAGTAAAAGCAATTAATCCTTCGTGTTGTTTAACAATTGATTGGGCAATGGATAATCCCAGTCCTGAATTGCTGGCATGCCCACTAACCATAGGGACAAAAACGTTATCGCGAATATTGTCAGGAATACCAGGACCGTTGTCACGTATATCCACCCGACAAACAAGCCGATGGTTATGCCCGCCAATCGTAAACTGACGAATAATACGGCTTGCTATCGTAATGAGCGGTTTATGGGTTGGCTGAGTCGGCTGATTCAAGGCATTCACCGCATTGCAGGTAATGTTCAGTACGGCTTGAATTAAACGTTCTTTATCAATCTTAATATCAGGGATGCTTGGATCATAATCTCGTGAAATGATAATGCTATCACCACAATCAGCATTGGTGAGATATCTCACGCGTTCTAACACTTCATGAATGTTTGTGAGGGCCGTGTTATGAGGTTTGACTGGCCCGAGCATGCGGTCGACTAGATTACGTAACCTATCGGCTTCATCAATGATAATTTGGGTATATTCTTTAAGGCTGGGTTCCTTGAGTTCTTGCTCCAGCAATTGCGCTGCACCACGAAGGCCGCCGAGTGGATTTTTTATTTCATGGCCAAGGCCTTTTAATAACGCATGCGTTGATTCTTGTGAAGAATAAAGTGTTTCATCACGGCTAATCCTTAATAAGCGGTCAATGGGTTGAATTTCTATAATCAGCGCGCTATTGGGAATATCGTCAATCGGGGTGACGGTGTAGTCGACGGTGAAGTGACTCATCTTACCCGCATTGGTCTTTGATAGGGTTGCCTCTCGTTGTGTATGGGCTCGACCGCTGCTTAGAGTATCTTTCAGCGTCAATATCATTGAATCGGCGGCAATCAGTAAGCTATTGAGTGGCACGCCAATGTGGCGATGACCGCTCAGCCCTAGTAGGCTTTCAGCCGCAGCATTGATGTGGCTCAAACAGAGTTCGCTATCCAGTAACAGCACCGCAGTGGATAAGTTTTGAAGAAGCCGTGTGTGTAGTTGTTCTGCAATCATAGTATTACCAATGCAAAAATTGTGCGCATATTAGGAAAAGGGAAGATTAATATTAATAATCCATATAAATCATATGGTTAAAATTAAATAAGATCTATTTTCACCCCGTCGAGTGCGCTGAAAGCCGGGCAGGCTAAGGCAAACGCAACCAGTATAACATCATTTGCACCACTATGGTGCAAATCTGTTGGTCTCAATGGCCTTCATGGGGTAACCCTTATGCTTGATCGACGTGACTAGAGTTTGAGGGACGATTAAGGATAGAATCAGGCATCTTTATGCGATGAATCAAATAAGCCTATGCGCAACTCATTCCCACTCTTATTGCTGTTATGCCTATCACTTATGGGGAACTTGTTCTGGTTCTTTACTGGCGAAGAGAGGGCGTCAACGTCATATAAAGCACCTATCGACACGTCAGAAAGCCCAAGCAGTAGTGAGGTAAATCATTCCAGAGTGATGCCAGCACGAGCGAAAGCCAGGGTAACCGATCCGCCGCAGACACCATTGATCGGGCAACCACTAGAGGTCAGGCGGCTAGAGCAGTTATTTGACCTCGATCAGTTTGCGCAATTGGCAGCGCAATGGGAACGTTTTTCAGAACATTATCCCCAGCGAGCAATGAAACTAAAAACGTATTGGTTAGCAGAGATTAAACGTGGACTGCAGGGTGAAGAGATTAATCGTAGCTTATATTTTTTAGATGCTTGGCTAACACACTTTCCCAATGATTTTGATAGTCAATGGTTGCAATCCACGTATCACTTCGTTCAAACCAGTGAAATAAACGATTTAGAAACGATGTTTCACTTGGCTGGATCGCGGGCTGGGGTTAAAAATGATATTTATACCCACCAAATGAACACCATCATTGAGGCTCAATTAGTTAACTTAAAAAATAAGCATGATTGGCCGTTAGTGATAAAACTCCTCGAGTATTTACTTTGGCATCAGCCAAGCAATAACTCATATATTTTTGGATTGGCTAACGCTTATTTTCATATCGAGCAATTTGAGCAGTCAAGATTACGATTAGCATCACTAACCAGTGACATTTATTATGGTAAACAAGCTAGAGAACTACTGAGTCAGATTAATCAGATTACTTTAACTAAAGCAGCTTTCCCTCTCGTTAAGCAGTCTGCGCATTACTTAATTAACGGCCAATTGAGTAATAATGGCTTGACGTTATTAATTGATACTGGGGCCTCAATATCAGTGCTCGCTAAATGGTTCTTTGATCAAGCTGAAGGTCAATTAAATGCTGATTTTGTAGGTAATGGCACTATTGATACGGCTGGCGGCCGAGTTGAAGCTCCTATTTATCGGTTTGATTATTTTGCTATTGGTGAATATCGTGTCAGCGATATTGAATTCGTTATTATGGAGTTGAGCCAGGGCGATCGAAATAGTCAGGGCTTACTAGGGATGAACTTTTTAAAACACTTCAAATTTAATTTGGACCAAGACAATGAATACTTGGTTTTAGAGCCGCGCTATTAATCTGGTTTATTACGCCGTAAGGCAAGCCATTTTTTCTCACTTATCGTGAGTTTTTTATCAATGCCACTTACTCTGTCGCGATAGCTTTGTGACAATCTTACGCCGCCCTTAGCATTGGCAATGAAATCATCTGCACGTATTTTTTTTGCAACGGCTAACTGTTTTTTGAGCGCAGTGATTTGTCTTTTTTTATCCATTAATTGTTGCTCCCAGGAAAGGTAGCGTTGCTGCTTTTGGTGAGCATCAAGCGCATTCTTTACTTTGCGCTGTTGAATCGCGTGCTCAATGGTCGCTGCCGATAAAGAGGGTGTGTTCGTTGCTTGATATTGGATGATCGTTGCTTCGGTGGCCGTTGCCAATCCTGCTGTTTTTTTTACTTGAACGTGTTGATCAGTGAATTTCGTGTGGCCTTGACTGTCAGAGGTGTTGAGGGTTTGAGCTAAGGTTAATTCGGTGTATTGCATTAACAGTAGCGAGAGTAAAATGCCTAGCGTCTTCATAATAAACTTACCCTAGCGGTTTCTAAGTTAGGTGGGTATTTTAATACGGTTTATATTTTAAAAACTGTGAACTGGGTATAAAATTTTACAATCTCATGCCGTTAGTTGTAGCACAAAGAAGCCAATATGTTGCGTACAGAGAAGTTATTAGTTGAAATGGCTGTGACTGCAGAAGGGTGGAGTGAGCTTGACGAGTGTGACTAAGACCACCCTGAAGGCATGGTTGCCTTCAGGGTGGACTGGCTTAGACTAATGCTTCTTTAGTTGTTTTGATAATTGCTGCGGCAACTTTATAAGGGTCGGCATTTGATGCTGTACGACGATCTTCCAAGCGTCCTTTCCAACCATCTTCAACCGTACCGATAGGCACACGAATTGATGCTCCACGATCTGACACGCCATAACTGAACTCGTCAATTGATTGCGTTTCATGTTTGCCAGTAAGACGTTGGTCGTTTTCAGCACCGTAAACACTAATATGCCGTTCGATATGCTTACCAAAGTTCTCACAGATTTTTGTGAAGACTGATTCATCACCTAAGTCACGCATTGCCGCATTTGAGAAGTTTGCGTGCATGCCAGAGCCATTCCAGTCGAGATCACCAAAAGGTTTTGGGTGGTAATTGATTTCATAGCCGTATTTCTCACCGGTTCTTTCAAGCAAGTAACGTGCTAACCAAGTTTCGTCACCGGCACGTTTGGCGCCTTTAGCGAAAACCTGAAATTCCCATTGGCCAGCTGCAACCTCAGCGTTAATGCCTTCAACATTAAGGCCAGCATCTAAGCAAAGGTCAAAGTGGTCTTCAACACAGCCGCGACCAAAAGCATTGGCTGCGCCGACTGAACAATAGTAAGGCCCCTGTGGTCCTGGGAAGCCTCCTGGAGGAAAGCCTGGGGGTAACTTTGTATCAACATCCCATAGAAAATATTCTTGTTCGAAACCAAACCAAAAGTCAGAATCGTCGTCATCAATAGTTGCGCGGCCATTAGAGACGTGCGGCGTACCGTCCGCATTTAATACTTCAGTCATGACTAAGAATGAATTTTTGCGATCAGGGTCTGGAACAATAAAAACGGGCTTTAATAAGCAATCTGATGCATTGCCTTCGGCTTGTTCAGTCGAGCTGCCATCAAATGACCACATAGGGCATTCTTCAAGTGTGCCGCCAAAGTTATCCCTGACTTGCGTTTTACTGCGCAGGCTTTGAGTGGGCGTATAGCCGTCTAACCAAATATATTCTAACTTCGCTTTCATTGTATGTATTTCTCCGTTTAAATTATTTCAATTCGGGTGCATAAAAATGCACGGGGTAAAAATGCTTGTGGCACTGGGTCTTGCCGCGTCTCCCTTAACATAGCAATAGCTATACCAACTTAATAGGGCTTTAAAAATTTATAAGCTATTGATAAATAATATATTTACCTAAAGCGCTTATGGGGCGCCGCCAAAATCGCACCAAGATAGACCATCAATGCACTAGTTTAGTGCATTTTTTAATGATGGCTATGGGAGCATGCGCCAAATGACACTTTTGCGCACTTAATTATCAATGGTGTATTCTGTCCGAGCAAACAGTAAAAATCAATTCTTAAACGATTATTGCTGCCTTTGTTGCAAATCTTTCAGTCATTAATCGTATAATGGCCTTGCCGCTGGTTGATTTTCGTTCAAATCGGCGTCGGCGACGCAAGTAAGCACTTCGTGCGATTATCGCTAAGTCGCTCAGGTCTTTTTAATCAACGGAAGCTTAAATAGGTTCATTTTGAAAGCACAATCAACCAAAGATTATCTATCTCAGTGTCAGCATGCCGTGGCCAATACACTGTATGGTCTGATTGTGACGGTGATATGGCCATTGTTTTTTGTTCGATTACTGTTTCGATCGTTAAGCTCGCGAAGTTATCGGCATCGATGGTTGGAACGTTGCGGGTTAATTAAGTCCCAGCAATGCCCCGGGGGTATTTATCTGCATGCGGTTTCGGTTGGCGAAGTAATTGCAGCAGAACCGTTGGTCAGTCAATTGCGGGTTGATTATCCGCATCGACCATTAATTATCACTACGACAACGCCTTCGGGTTCGGAGCGCGCGAAAAATTTATTTGGCGACGATGTTTTTCATTGCTATGCCCCGTTTGATTGGCTCCCCTTTGTGTGTCTTTTTTTGGTCAAGACCAAGCCTGCGCTATGCATCGTCATGGAAACAGAATTATGGCCAAGTATGCTTTTTTTGTGTCGAAAAAAAGCGATTCCGGTCGTGGTTGCGAACGCACGATTGTCTGATAAGTCAATGCGCGGGTATCAGCGCATCAGTTGGCTGGCTAATGCCATGCTTCGAGAGGTTCATGTCGCTGCGCAGTACCCTCCTGATGCCGACAATTTTTTAGCTTTAGGGGTGCCTAAACATCATTTGCGAATGACGGGCAGTATTAAGTTTGACATCACGATCAGTGACTCACTTGCTGCACAAGCAAAGGGTATACGCCAGTCACACCTTAAAAATGGCAAACAATTCGTTTGGTTAGCTGGTAGCACGCATGACGGTGAAGATGAAAGTATTTTAGCAGCGCACCATACGTTATTACAAAAAAACGCAGCTACCCTATTGATTCTTGCGCCACGACACCCTGAGCGCTGTGATAAGGTGGCCGCACTAATTGAGCAAAACGGATTAACCCATCAACGAAGCTCTGAAGCGTCTTCGGTTAATTGCCTCACCCAGGTTCTGTTAATTGATAGTATCGGTCAGTTGATGTTGTTCTATGGCACCGCGGATCTGGCTTTTATCGGCGGCAGCATTGTCCCTCATGGAGGGCATAACCCGATAGAGCCTGCGGCCTGGGGAATGCCGATATTAGCCGGTCCCCACTTATTTAACTTTGCGCAGATCAGCCAATTACTTCAAGACGCCGGGGCCCTTCAGCTCATCAATAATACGGATGAGTTGGCTGAAGATATTAGCTATTACATTGAATACCCGTCACAGCGTGAGATCGCCGCTCAAGGGGGAAGGAGCGAGGTGGCGAGCAATCAAGGTGCATTGCAACGATTGCTCGAATTGATTCATTCATTACTGGAACGATAAGTCAGTCTTGAACCGGTGATGATTGATTCAATTGCAGTGAGATTTCAGGCTCTACTAGCCAGTTATTAAGCTCATATATATCATCAGGGGCTAATATACCTGCAGCACGCTTAAGGCCCAGTGAGTTAATAATGAAGTCATACCGCGTATTGGCGTAATCACGTTGCGCGCGAAATAAATCCCGCTGCGCATTGAGTAAATCGACAATATTCCTCGTTCCTGCATCATAGCCAGCTTCAGTTGCATCGAGTGCGCTTTCGGCGGAGGTGATAGCCAATCGGCGTGCATTGACGCGAGCAGTATCGGCCACCGTGGTTAGAAAACTGGATCGTGCGTCCCGAAAAGCTGATCGTTTGGCCGCAACTAAATTGGCTTGGTCGCGAACACGCTGAAAGCCGGCTTCTCTTCGCTCAGCCTGTTTAAAACCGCCAGCCCAAATGGGTACATCAAGGGTGATTTCAGCAGTCGTACCGTCTCTATTTGAATAGGACTGCTGCTTACTTAAAGTCAGTAAATTCTTATTGTCCGCGTCTTGCTGACTGTCTTTGTATCGCAAAGTGGCTTTGATACTGGGGGCGATGGCGGCCTTTTTAGCTTTTGCATTTTGATTCGAGGCTTCAGCAACTTGCGCGGCCAATTTTATGGCCAAGTTATTTTTCGCTGCAAAGGCAACCCATTCTTCTGCCGTATCAGGGGTGGGTCTGTTGGTAATAAAATTGGCTGAAAGGTTGGCCAAATTGGTATGAGCTTGGCCAGTTAGTGCGGTAAGGTCCTCATAAGCAATGCCTAACCCAACTTCTTCTGTCAGGCGGTTAGCCACGGCTAAATCGAATGCAGCACGCGATTCATGTACGTCGGTAATAGCGATCAAACCCACATCATAACGTTGTTGCGTTTGTTCGAGTTGTTGCTTAATAGCCTTTTCTTCAGCCAATGATGAGGTCAGGTTATCTTGCCCGCGCAGCACATCAAAGTAAGCGTTGGCTGTGCGAATGATTAGAGCCTGCTGATCAATGGCCAGCTGCAGCTCGCCTTGCTTTGAGAGAGCATGACTCTGTTTGAATGAGAAGTAAGCCGAGAGATTAAATAAATCCTGCGTCAAGGTGACGGTATAGCTGTTGGTGTCAGACTCCGTACGGGTTTGCGATTCACGATTTCCGCCAGGAAAGTTAGAAATATCAAAGTTGCCGAAATATGATTCACTGTGACTGTCTTCATTTGCCTCGGAGTAGCTGGCGCTGGCGCTGATTTGAGGCAACAGCTGAGAAATGGCCTTGGCCTTGATTTCTTGACTGACATTAAAATTCGCTTGAGCCGCCTGTAATGTGGGATCATTGACAAGCGCCAGCTCATAAATGTCAACCAAATTAGCAGCGTGAGTCCATGGATTAACGGCAAGGCAAGCAACGCTACAAGTCAGCATGGCTAAGTAACGTGTAGGCATTGAAATCGTGAGGGCAAACGGCATGAAAAATCCTTACTAAAAAGTCAATAGAACGATTATTTTAACAGACCGACAGGCAGGCTGTGGCCATCATCGTTTAAGGTTAAGTGGTAGTAATACTACCGTTTTACCAGCGATGTGCTGTAATTATACCGACTGTGAGGGCCATGTAAGCAATATTGTTACAATTTACCTCTGCAATCACTTGCGTAGAATATACGACTGTCTTTACCCTTTGGTTTTTACTATGAGTGGAAAATCCCCCGGTTTGATAATCTCGTCTGTCTGGCGTGATCCGATGGATAGGCCCGTAATTGAAAATGAGATGCCGTGAAAAGAAAATACCGTTTTGATATTAAAGCCATGATGGCTAACTGCGAACTAAATTATTTGCGCCTCTGTCAGATCATGCCGTCTGTTAACCTAAGCGGGCTCGATCAGGGATTCACTCAAAATGACAGCGAGCGTTGCCGCGCGGAAGATCAAATGCGCTGCAACATAGATTTAGGCGAAGATCGACTGGCGCGCTTGCAATTAATGATCACCGAACGTTGCCGCTTTACGACCATGGTTAACTTGCATTTAAATATTGAGGCGATGTCGGTGGTCTGTCAGGCAGCGTGTGTGAATTTATCGATCCGACTTTATCATGATGTCAATATGGCTGAAGTGGTTGCTTGCAATCAGCAGCCCAGCCGCCTAGCCAGTTACCAGTACCCCAATGAATTGATGTTTCAACCCGATGAAAAAGAGCAGCAAAATAAGTTTCTGGCCGAGTGGCTAAGCCTTACCTTAAAGCATGGCTTGAGCGAATCCGTCATTTTAGGGGCTAACAGTGACCCAACATGGCTGCTAAATAGAGCCGCTTCTGCGGCACAACTCGCGCCGACCGCATCGACCAGTGACATTCCCTCGCTGGCTCAAAATACGAATCAAAGCCAGTGATGAGCGCGAACTGATGGTCGATTTGTTACTGCCTGAACATCTTCAGCTGAGCGATGCGAGCGCTGATGAGATTTTACGTCTGGTGCAAATCACCGATTGTCACTTAGGGCAGTACAGTGGTGAATGCTTGGTGGGTATGGACACTGACAGCAGCTTAGACCATGTTTTGACCCTCATAAAAAAAGAGCAGCCAATGGCTAATTTATTACTGGCCACTGGTGATTTAGCCAACCATGGATCAGCCGAGGCTTACCTCAGACTAAAAAATAAGTTAGCGCCATTAGGCATGGCTAATGCGTGGTTGGCGGGCAACCATGATGGGCGTGTCTTAATGGCTGATACGGTTGGTAATGAGTTACTGCCTCGAACAGTGCGTATTGGTCGCTGGTTAATAGTCATGATGGATTCTGCCGTTCCAGGCCAAGTCGGTGGTGAATTAGGCGAACAAGAGTTAGCGTATTTAGAGCAAGCTTTGTCGGCGCATGCCGACGCAGAGTATGTCATTGGCTGTCTGCACCACCAGCCCATTCCTATTGGCTGTGATTGGCTCGATGAACAGCGGCTTGCCGATAGTGACCAATTGTTATCCATTCTTAGTCGAGAGCCTCGCTTGCGTGCGGTGTTATGGGGCCATGTCCACCAAGCATTTAGTGGCCAAGATGCGCGCTTGCCGGGAGTGCAATTATTGTCCGCTCCATCGACTTGCGTCCAGTTTGCACCGAACAGTGAAGGGTTTAAGCTCGACCAAACAGCACCGGGTTATCGTTGGTTAAATTTACACCCAGATGGTCGCTTAGAGACGGCTGTATCTCGGCTGGATGGAATAGATTTAACCGTTGATTATGCTTCACAAGGGTATAAATGATGACTCGTCATAATGCTCTAATGTGGATGACCGATACTTGAAGACGGTCTTTTATTTACACGGTTATAACAGCTCGCCGCAGTCACATAAGGCGCAACTTTGTGCCAAGTACTTTCAGCTTCATAGCCAGCAACATGGCCACTGGCTTGACTATCAGGTCCCTCAGCTCGTGTATTCGCCAGCAAGAGCTATGCAGCAATTAAAGGCATTGATCGCCGCCGCCGATCAACCACTATTGATTGGTAGTTCACTTGGTGGGTATTACGCGAATTATTTGTCTCAGGTGTTCGACTGCAAGGCGGTGCTGATTAATCCTGCGGTATGCCCAGAGCGTTTATTGGTTGATTATCTCGGTCCACAAACTAACGATTATACGGGTGAAACTTTTACGCTCACTCAGCAACATATGGTAGAGTTACAACAGATTTACGTGGATTCAATCCGGCAGCCCGCATTGAGGTGGGTATTATTGCAAACCGAAGATGAAACGCTCGACTACCTTCAAGCCAGCAACTATTACCGCGGCTGCAAAATGGCCATAGAGTATGGTGGCGATCATAGCTTTCAAGCGTTCGCTCGTTGGCTACCAGCGATCACGGAGTTTTTAACAACTTAAACACTAATTTTTTAATTAACTTTTTAGAGTAGCGCAAATATTATGTCAGATTATAATGCCGATTCAATTGAGGTTCTAACCGGTTTAGAGCCGGTAAGAAAACGGCCGGGCATGTATACCGATACTCAGCGGCCTAATCATTTGGCGCAAGAAATTATCGATAACTCGGTCGATGAGGCTTTGGCGGGTTTTGCTGACACTATCCACGTTGTTGCACATCAGGACGGTTCTTTATCGGCGGTCGATAACGGCCGTGGTATGCCTGTTGACATTCATCCTGAGCATAAAATGTCGGGGGTCGAATTGATCTTAACTAAACTCCATTCTGGGGGTAAGTTTTCGAATAAAAATTATCAGTTTTCTGGTGGCTTGCACGGTGTGGGTGTTTCGGTTGTGAATGCTTTATCGACTCGTCTAGAAGTTGATATTAAACGCGATGCGAAACAATTTAATATTGTTTTTGGTGACGGAAAATTAAAGAGTAAATTAAAACAAACCGGCACAGTTGGCCAGCGTAATACCGGCACAGCAGTAAGATTTTGGCCAGACCAACATTATTTTGATTCAATTAAATTTTCTATTCGCCGTTTACATCACGTGTTGCGCGCAAAAGCGGTACTTTGTCCGGGCTTACGCATCACCTTTCTTGATGAGGTTAGCGGCGAAAAAGAAGAGTGGTTTTATGAGGATGGTTTAAGAGATTATATCTTATCGGCCACTCACGGCTGGCCAGTATTGCCAGAACTCCCTTTTATGGGCAGCTTTAGCGGCGAGACAGAAGCGGTTGATTGGGCTGTGCAATGGTTGCCTGAAGGCGGCGAAGTCGTCACTGAAAGTTATGTCAATTTAATTCCTACCGCGCAAGGAGGAACGCATGTAAATGGCTTGCGAACAGGAATGCTTGAAGCCATCCGCGAATACTGCGAATTTAGAAATTTACTGCCCAAAGGGTTAAAGTTAACGGCCGATGATATCTGGGATCGTTGCAGCTATGTGTTATCAGCCAAGCTAGCAGACCCGCAGTTCTCCGGCCAAACAAAAGAGCGACTTTCTTCACGCGAGTGCGCGCCATTCATTTCTGGCGTTGCAAAAGACGCACTGGGTTTATGGTTAAATCAGCACACAGAAGACGCTGACTTAATCGCTGAGTTAGCCATTAATAGTGCACAAGCACGATCACGAAAAGCCAAAAAAGTGGCTCGCAAGCGAATTGTTCAAGGCCCAGCATTGCCGGGTAAATTAGCTGACTGTTCCAGCGATGACCCAGCGTTAGGCGAATTATTTTTAGTTGAAGGTGACTCAGCTGGAGGTTCAGCTAAGCAAGCTCGAGACAGAACTTTTCAGGCTATTTTACCGCTGAGAGGAAAAATATTAAATTCTTGGGAAGTGGATTCACAAGAAATACTGGCCTCGGATGAAATTCACAATATTGCCGTTGCGATGGGCATCGATCCAGCGTCTAATGATTTATCGGGGTTGCGCTACCATAAAGTGTGCATTCTCGCTGATGCTGATTCTGATGGACTTCATATCGCCACGTTAATTTGCGCGTTATTTGTCCGCCACTTTCGGCCCTTGGTTGCGGCGGGCCATATTTATGTCGCTATGCCGCCACTGTACCGTATCGATATTGGCGACAACGTTTACTATGCGCTCGATGATGCCGAAAAAACAGGTATTCTTGATCGTATTAAAGCGGAGAAAAAGCGAGGGAAAGTCAATGTCCAACGCTTCAAAGGCTTGGGTGAAATGAATCCTTTGCAGCTGCGTGAGACAACCATGGACCAAGACACTCGTCGGCTGGTTCAGTTAACTGCTGGTGCTGGCGACGGCACAGAGTCGCTACTTGATATGCTGCTTGCCAAAAAGCGCGCCCCAGACAGAAAAAAATGGCTTGAGTCAAAAGGCGATCTTGCTGAAGTCGGCTAGTACCGGCGTCATTGTCTAATGGCCTAAACACTTATTAAGTATGGCTAAGTTTATTTTCGGTTAGAGTAAGCTGTGATTACTCTTATAGGCAATAATGACCGTGACTATCCAGCAATCTAATCAAGTATTAACGGCTCTAGTTATTGGCGGTACCGGCCCTACCGGTCACTTTATAGTAAACGGCTTACTGACTCGTGGTTATCGGGTTGCTATTTTGCACACCGGCAATCACGAAGTGATTGAAATTCCCGCTGAAGTTGAACACATCCATACCGACCCCTATGATCAAGCTTGCTTAACCGAGGCATTGGCGGATCGAAAATTCACATTGTGCATTGCAGCTTATGGCCGCTTACGTGTCATTGCTGATCTCATGCGTGAACGCTGTAAAGAATTTATATCGATCGGCGGGCAGCCATGCTACTTAGGCTACATGCACCCTCGAGTGCATCAACCGGAGGGCCTAGTAGTACCAACGGACGAGCATGCAGAGTTAGTGTCAGCGCCTGAACAAGATGAAAAAGGTTATCGGATTGTTAAAACAGAGCGCGCTGTGTTTCAACTACAACCGCATGCTACTCATTTTCGTTATCCTATCGTTTATGGCCCCTACCAAGCATTACCAAGAGAGTGGAGTATTGTTAAACGTATTATCGATGGTCGACCGCACATTATTTTACCTGACGACGGCTTGTCATTGTTGACGATGGGTTACGCTGAAAACCTAGCTCATGCGGTCTTATTGGCCGTCGACCAACCAGCCGCCGCGCGCGGTGAAATATTTAATTGCGGGGATTCGCACACGCTAACACTGCGTCAAATGGTGGAAGTAATTGCTGCTGGTCTCGGGCATCAATGGCGTATCGTATCGATGCCCTATGAGTTTGCTCGGCCAGCAAAACCTTTATTGATGCAGCCAACCACCACGCATCGATTAATGGATATCAGTAAATTACAACAACGCCTTGCCTATCGCGATATTTTAACCCCGCAAGCAGGGCTTATTAAAACAGCAAATTGGCTATTAAAAAATCCCTTAGCGGCTGATGATTGGCAAGTAAAAGCGTTGCAAGACCCTTTTGATTATCTTTCTGAAGATCGATTGATCAGCGCATGGGACAAGGCGATAGCATCGATTCCATCGATTGAGTTTGATCCGCAGCCAGGCTACACAATGGGTTATAGCGGCCCAGGCGGTCGGCCTAGATCTAATAAAGAATTTATTGAATAATATGACTGAGGAAATAAACATGGATACTAGTCAAGGGCCACTTCAGGGCGTGAAAGTACTCGACCTATCCACGGCAATAGCAGCGCCGTTCGGCAGCGGGATGATGGCGGATCAAGGCGCTGAAGTTATCAAAATAGAAGCGCCGGGTATTGGTGACGTAATGCGCTATATCGGCTCCAGTTGTCACGGTGTAACTGCTATGTTTCATATGGCGAATCGCGGTAAGCGTGGTTTGGCCATTGATTTAAAAAAGCAAAAAGGACTGGCGGTATTTTTAAAGCTAGTTGCGGATGCCGATGTCGTTATTCATAACTTTCGTGTTGGCGTGGTTGAGCGCTTAGGCATTAGTTATGACGACTTAGTCGCAGTCAATCCGGAATTAATTTATATCTCAGTCTATGGATTTGGCCATCAAGGCCCTGATGCTCATCGACGTGCTTATGATAATGTTATTCAGGCTTTCTCGGGCGTGACTTATAACCAAGCAAATGCTGAGACAGGTGAGCCGATGCAATGTTATCAAGCGATTGCTGATAAAATGACAGGCATGAATGTGTCGATGGCTGCTAGTTCAGCATTGTTTGCCAGGGCTATGGGCAGAGGTGGCCAGCATATTCGATTGAATATGGTCGATAGCATGGTGCATTTTTTGTGGATGGATGCTTCTGAAAAAGCCACCTTTCTAGAACCTGAAGCGGTCTTAGGCCAGCAAGTTGCGAAGGGGGTTAAGTTGATGAAGTTTGCCAATGGTTACGGTCAGTCGGCACCAGTATCGGATGCTGAATTTCATGGATTATGTGACGCATTTAATGTCGATTCGCATGCTGAGCCTCGAGTTGAAACGATAATGGATCGCGCGGCTAATAAAGAAGTAGTAACAGAGGTCATTCAACGCGTGTATGCCAATGCAGCTAGCATCGATGTTGATGAGGCCATTGCCGCTATGGTTGCTAATGATGTGCCTTGCGCTAAAGCGATGGACATAAAAGATTTACCCGACCATCCGCAGATGATCGCTAATGGTACTTTTGTAAGCAGTGAGCATCCGATAGCGGGCAAGATTCGCGAACCACGCATGGCGCCTCAATTTGAAGGCACGCCAGCAGGCGTGGGTTTTTCTAGCCCATCAGTCGGCCAACACAATGATGAAATCATGCACGAGCTGGGTTTAGCGGACGAGATTGAAGACCTGCGTGCGGCAGGTGTATTAAGCTAATTGTTAATCGTTGAGTACAATAAAAAGGACAAAATTTTATGAAACATATTCCAATGCTGTTAATACTGGGCTGTTTATTTGCCTGTGGTGATTCCAGCGAACAGGCCGACCAGCGTGTGATGCCCATCGATATTGCTAGCGATCAACGAGAACCTTACCGCAAGCTTGCAATGGACGGTGCAGAGAACTTTCGCGATCTTGGCGGTTATCAAACGCGTGACGGGAAAACGGTCAAGTGGGGGGTATTATACCGTTCAGACAGTTTGGCCGATCTAAGTGAGCGAGATTTAGCGTTTCTTCAGCGTTTGAAGGTTAAGCAAATCGTCGATTTTCGCACTCCGTTTGAAAAAGCGGAAGACCCGGATCGCATACCCGTAGGCATTCAATACGTGGAACGTGAAATCGATGTGGAAGGCACGGCAGTCAAAGAGTTGTTTGAAAAAATTTCTTCAGGTGATATTGATGATTTAAACGCAGTAGAATTAATGGAAAATGCCAATCGCGCGTTTGTCTCCTCGCAGCAGCATGTTTATGGCCCACATCTAAAAAGTTTACTTGATGATGATAATATCCCTAGCGTGGCGCATTGCACTGGCGGCAAAGACCGTGCAGGATTTGGTGCTGCCATTACGTTGCTGGCATTGGGTGTGCCAGAAGAAGCAGTGATTAATGACTTTATGCTCACCAATGTTTATACCAAAGAAAAGATTAATAAATACATTTGGATGATTCGATTAGGGTCTTTTTTTAGAACCGATCCTGAAAAGATAAGACCCTTATTAGGCGTTGAGCGGAGTTTTATCGTGGCGGCGCTCGACCAAATGAAGACAGAATACGGTTCAATTGATAATTATTTTCGTCAAGGCTTGGGATTAACAGATGACGAACTGGTTCGTTTACGGTCGAGATTTTTAGAAGGCTAGCGTCTAAGTCATACTTTCACCGTCACAAAACTGTGTGCGAGATGGGCAGAGGGTCCATAAAATAGGTATACTTGTTAAAGGTTACGCTATTTCACTCACATCGGACACTTATTGAGTATGGTTCAATCCACGATAAATAAGACATTGCAAAACGCTGAGGCAATGTGTCTTGATGCGGGTGTTAGGTTAACCGTAAAACGCAAAAGAACGTTAGCTTTATTATTAGAGGCGCAATCCCCCATTTCGGCTTATGAGTTAATCGATCAGTACAACGTTTGTTACAGCGGGTCGCTTACTGCGATGTCGGCTTATCGTATGTTGAACTTTCTAGTCGAAGCAACGCTCGCACATCGATTAAATTCGGTTAATAAATATACGGCGTGTGAGCATATTAATTGCGACCACGCGCACCACCTGCCTCAATTTCTCATCTGTGGTAATTGTCAGTCAGTCTCCGAGGCAAGTATTCGACCAGAAACGTTAAATAAATTAAAAACCGATGTCCTCGACTCAGGCTTTACTCTTAATAATCAACAGCTTGAGCTTCATGGTTTGTGCAGTGACTGCCGCTAAAAAAGTTCTTATAATGATCATTTAACAGCTTTTACCTCCCCCTATATTATGTTGTCAAAACGTAGCCTCTCCGTTACGCCCACGTTAATTGTGAAACAGTTTAATTATTACCCAGTCTGGTCTTGTAATGCACAAATGATATGTTGTATCATATTGGACATCAGAACAACTGGTCTGAATAAATATTGGAACTTATAGAAATAATTAAACTGGACAGAACAATGAAGGACTTAATTTTAGCGGGACTTTTTTCTGTGTTTGCTGCATCTGCATTTGCAAATGAACATGATCATGGGCATGGCGATCACGGCGATATCGTTGGTGAGGCAGAGGGCGGCGCAATAGAAGTAGAAACCGGCATGCCATTAGCAGGTGGCGGTCGATTATTTGAGGCTGATTTTGGTGATTTTGCACTCGGTACTTACGCAACGAATGCGCCAGGCTTTGAAGTGGAAGACGGCCCATTTGGCGCTTTGAATTACCTTGCCTACAACATGCAAAGCGATCTAAAAAGTTGGGATGGAATAAGTTGGGTTACTTCTTCTAACAGCCTATTCAGCATAGAAAACGACTATGAATCACCTACCCTTCAACCTTTTGCTAAAGGCATGATTGGTCAAGCAGATGATGACGGCGGTGTACATACCCATATTGATTTCTTCATTGACCCTAATGCAGCAGTTGGTGCTTACCTGATTGAATTTATATTAGAGGGTTATACAGATAATGCCTTACAGTCTAGCAATGGCTATTCATCAGACTCCGTCTTTATTGCTTTCAATAATGGTTTAAGCTCAGAAGATTATGAGTTTGGTATAGACGCAATGTCACCCGTACCCGTACCTGCTGCGGCCTGGTTATTTGTGTCAGGTTTAGCTGGCTTGGCTGGACTTCGCAAAGCGAGAAAATAAAACTCAATATTTGAGTTACCCTAATAAACCCAGAGGATTCTACTCTGGGTTTATTGTTTATTGTTTATTACGTTATAAAGGTAGGTGAAGATAGTGAAAAAGGGTGGATTCACGTTGATTAAAATTTTGAGTTTTGCAATAGCATTCTTGATAGGTCCTGTGTCTATTTCATATGCCCAACACAGTGATATATGGTTAACACTCACTGACAATCAAGTAACGCCGACCGAAATTAACTCTGAAACCAACAGTCCTACCCTTGTTGATCTGACGACCGGAAAATTTTTATATCCCACTACCTTCGGCACTCCTAGTAATCCAGAAATACCAACAACAGGTGACCCTGGCTTCCAATCATCAGCGAATACGTTTGACCCAGGTTATATGTATTACCGTGCGGTAGGCTCTTTATGGTTCTGGAATGGCCAAGCATGGGTGAATAATGTCGTTGATCAAGAAAGAGTTAAACTCCGAGATGTTCAGTATGCTTACTCATTTGTTACACCAGATGGAGTTAGTAGCCCAGTAGGCGCAATTGACCAAATCGGTGGGGGTGGCTCTGTACATCAGCACATAAACTTTTATATTGAGAATTTAGGGTCAGCTAATCCAGCAACTGGCGCCTACATGATCGACATTGAGCTTTTCGTCACAAATACGATAGGCGGCAGTTTAGAAACGCACCTAAGCTCTGATCCCGTCAGAATCGCATTTAACTATCAAATGAGTGAAACCGAATTTAGCGTTGCTATTAATGCACTCACATCGCCAACAGAGCCAGAACCTGTTTCGGTCCCCATGCCGAATGGCGCTCTGTTCTTGTTAGCTGCTTTGCTGTTAATATTTGGCTCTTTTAAGAACCGACGCAAAACTATAGTAAGATAATTTTTTAATTTTCAGCCTTTTGAGTGTTAATAAACCTGTGATAAATGCTTCTGGTTTTTTTTTGAAAATATGGTTTGAAAAAATCGCTTTTTTTAATTCTCCTCTTGTTAGGGCACTATTGCTTGCTTGTTTATTGACTGGCTGTGAGGGCGATGTCAGCGGCGGAGAGCAGACTGTAGTCAGTTCAGGAGGCCCAGCCTCGGGCGCCAGATTATTTGTTAATAATGTGGATGGAAACGATAATAACGACGGTATTAGTTTGCCCTTTAAATCACTTCAATACGCGCTGGATCAACTCCGGCCAGGCGATGTGCTGGTGATTCAGAGTACTGAGCAGGATTATCAAACAGATCAAGAGATCTCAGACCCTAATATTGATGGCAACATTCTGCGAGGCTTTCGATTAAGTACAAGCGGGACAAAATCTGCACCGATTGTTATTGAGGGTGATATCACTTCACCCCCCACTATTCATCAAGGGCAATCTGACTTTGCTAATGACGGTAGTGCTCGGATTGGCCTGCTATTGGACTGCGTTAGTCACGTTGTTGTACGAAATCTAATAATAAGAGGAGTCAATGAGGCCGGTATTAGCAGTTCTATGGTGGGTGCTTGCGAAACAAGTAATGTCACTTTAGGCGGCAACACTATTTACGATGTTTATGGTGAAAAGTATGTTGGCGGCATTCGGCTAATGGGCGTTAACGAGGTCATTATTCAGAACAATAAAATTCGTGATGTTTACACTCGGCAAGCTAATGAAGAACGTGGTTTGATTAAAGCTGGTAGCAGCCTATCCAATATTTTCATAGGCGATAATACATTTAATAATTTAGATGCCGGTGTTGTCCTTAATGCGCAGGGATTTGGTAGTACTGATTTTTATCCTGAAGAAGCGATAGTAAATATTCAGATACATAACAATACTTTTAAGCAAGTTGTGCGGCCAGTTAACTTCTATAATCAAATAAATGATTCCTCCGGAATTTATGAAATTAAAACAGGGTTATTCAAGTCTGTTGATGTTTCGGGTAATTTATTTCTTACTGTGGAGGAATCTGCAATATTGGTTGAGCTAGGAGACAGTGAATATCAGTCAGAATCTTTTTGTCTATTCAATAATAATTTCATTGACACCGATTTGTCGGCAATTGATATTACAGGGGTTCAATACGCTGAGATATTTAATAATATTTTTGTTAGGCCGGAGAGTAATATTTTAGTGACACGGTCGCCTCAGAGTTCTATTGTAAATAGTATTGCCTACAGTAATTTTAATTTGTTTTTGGACGTTAAATATTTAACGTGGCAGTTAGATGTAGGAGGTATGGCAGAGGAAGACTTTTCGGACCTGTCGAATTGGCAATATGCTCAATCTCATCCTGAGCTTAGCGTGGGGCCAGATCTCGACTCTTCAAATAATGATCCTCTATTTATAGATCCGCTTGATGATTTTCGTTTGTCCGACGCATCTCCTGCTTTGCTAGCAGGGCGGTACGGTGCCTCTATTGGCTATGACTATACTTTGCCGTTAGATTTTAAGTCTAACTGTCGAATGCTATTTTGAGTTTAATGTTTATGCCATATGCTAAAGCACAGCAGTCTTTATCCCTTTTACTTAAATCGATTCGATTAAGGCGTGGTGTATTGTCAGCCATCAGTGCAGCCACTTTTTTTTCTTCTATGGCGGTTGCCGAAAACGCCATGGAGGAAGTGACGATTAATGCCCAGCAACAGGTACAACAATCAATTTTAGGCTTTAGTACAATCGAATTATCAGGCGAAGAGTTACTCAGCAAACAAAGCGTTACTTTAGGTGATACGCTGGCCAATGAGATTGGCGTACACAATGCTTCATACGGTCCCGGTGTTGGCCTGCCTGTGTTGCGTGGCCTCTCTGGCGTGCGTGTGCGACTCAGCGCAGACGGTATCGGTGCATGGGACGGTTCCTCTCTTAGTCCTGACCATGCGACGGCTGTAGAACCTGCGCTAGCTAAAAGTATTCGGGTAATCAAAGGGCCTGCAACTGTTCTGCATGGCAATAATGCAATTGGTGGCGCGGTAGAAGTAATTAATGGGAGAATTGCTGAGGAATTAGATTATCAAGCATTGAGCTCAGTCTTTGAACTAAGAAAAGAACTAAGCAACGATCATCAGCGTGACACCGCGATTGCTAAGCTTAAAACCGAAATGGGCAATTGGGTTTTACAAGTGGATGGCTTTATGAGGAGCGCTGAAGATATGAGTATTCCAGCGTTGGCCATCGAAGAAGAAGCCATCGAGCAAGTTTTTGGTATCAGTAATTCAGATAACACCTTTGGTACAGTATTAAATACTGATTCAGAAACAGACAGTGGTTCAATTGGGCTAAGTTATGTCAATGATGATTTTTTTATTGGTGGTTCAAGCACAATAATTAACAGTGATTACGGTATCCCGCCTGGCGCGCATACCGAGCCTGCGGATTCGCCAGGGCATAGTCATACACATCCAGTTGGTGACAACATCGCTGCTCAGTCGCGCGTTCGTATTGATTTAGAGCAGGAGCGACATCTATTCAAGATTGGCGGTAAGCTGAGTCAGTTGGGTCTTGAGAACTTTCGCTTAACAATAGGAAATATTAAATATCAGCATCTTGAATTTGAACAAGATCCAATAACACAGGAATTCTTAAATGGCACTCGGTTTAAGAATGACGTGCTTGAAATTAAAGCCGAAGTTAACCACCACCTACTGGATCGGCTTAACACAAAGCACAGCGGCAAGATGGGTTTACAATGGGTAGATCTAGAGTTTTCTGCTGAGAACATGCGTATATTAGGCGGTGGCGAGGATTTTATTCCTGCGGCTGATCAACGCTCGCTTGGTCTTTTCTTTTATGATCAGTTTCCATTAGCTATAGGTCTTCTGGAGATAGGTGGGCGCTATGAATGGCAAGAGATCTCACAACGTGAGTTAACAGCTGGATTGTTGCCCAACAATACCCAGTTTCTGCACGAGCCGATTACTTATCAAAACTATACTTTTTCAGGTGCATTAAGTCTTGATTTATCCGATCGGCATCGATTGGTGCTTGGATTAAACTTGGCACAGCGCTCGCCTGAAATACAAGAATTACTTTCGCTGGGACCGCATCTATCCACGCGTTCATACGATGTTGGCTTGCTGTTATTTAATAGTCAATCAGATGATTCTCCACCTGAGGCTGAAAAATTTAAGGGCGTTGATGTGCGCTGGGAGTGGCAGGGGGATATTGGCGATATGACTAGCTCTGTGTTTTATACCGAAGTGGATGATTTTATTTATCAGAAAAGAAGGACGAGAGGCGGACTTTTTGACATTTCGGATAACGTTTTTCGCAGTGCATGTGTCCGACTAGAGGAGTGTATTTCTGTTTTTGATTATACGCAGCACGACGCCACGCTGAGCGGCTATGAATGGCAGTGGGCACTGCCCCCTATTGACCTTCTAGGTTCTGAGCTTCAAATAGAATTATTTGCCGATCATATTCGAGGAAGGCTAACAAACAATGAGGATTTACCGAGAATGCCGCCTGCACGACGAGGCATTGGTCTGGAGTGGGCAAACGGGATTTTCTACTCAGAACTGCGTTATAATTTTGTCGCTGCGCAGGAAAAAATTGGAGAAAGTGAAGCTCCAACTTCTGCCTATGAGTTGTTGAATGCTTATATTTCTCTTACAGACGTCATTGACGGTCCGTATTATCAAGAAAGGATTGTTTTTTTTCAGATGAAAAATTTATTAAATGAAGATATTCGAAAATCGACGTCCTTTTTAAGAAACTTCACTCCCGAGCCCGGTAGAGAGATAGTCTTAGGTATACGGTATCAACTTTAATATGGCAAATAAATACACTACCCACTTAATACTTTTGAGCTGCCTGACTTTATTGACGACAGCGCTACCGAGCTACGCGCAAGAAAATATAACGTGCAATAAATATGGCCATTTTGATCTATACATCGATGTTGATCCTCCGGGTGCGGACAGTGCTTTGTTATTGATTGATAATAGTGATGATTTTCCAGTTGAAGAGGGCACTGGTAGAACGATTGTGCCGGCCGATTTTGGAGATTTTGCTGGCGGCCCACATAAAACTGACGATCCTGGTTGGGTTATTAAGGGCGGTGATTTACTTGGCGGAGAGGTGTTATGGTTCCGCGCACTTGGATCGCTTCGCTTTTGGAGTAAAGATGAGCAACGCTGGCTAAATGACGCACCCAACGGCGAGAGAGTCCGTTATTTTGGTGCGATACCGCCGGATGTCATGATTAATGGCAGCGATGAAGACAAGGATTTTTTCGAAGAGGGCACCATTTGGTCAGGTGCGGGCATTCAAGGTCCACTAGAGGCTCCTATAGAAGAGGCTGTGGATGTGTCCCCCACGTATGACGCCGTCCATGCACATCTTGATTTTTGCCTTGAGGGGAAAACTGCTTCAGGAGAAATGGGAGATTGTTCTATTGATGGCATCGGACACACGGGCGATCCCACAGTCGGAGCTTATTTAATTGAGATACAATTATTTTCTCACGCGGTACACAGTAATGGGCAACAACAAAAATACATTGACTCACCACCGGTGAAGGTCCTTTTAAATAATGGTTTAATTGCTAATGAATGTGTTGATGCCATTTCTGCTTTAACGACATATCCAAAGGTCTTTGATAATTCACCAGCCTTGCCGGCGGCAGGCATTTTAATTATGACAGGGCCTTAGCATTAATTAGGTGATCTTGATTCTATGCGCATTTTTCTTGCTCCAATGGAAGGTGTTATCGATCACCACTTCCGCACCCTCTACAGCGCCATCGGCGGGGTTGATATCTGTGTCAGTGAATTTATACGCGTCAATGATATTGCCGTCACTAAAAAAGTGTTCCTTCGTGACTGCCCTGAATTACAGTTCACTTCATTTCATCAACAGCGCTTAAGTGCTACCCCTAGCGGAACACCATTGCGGGTTCAGTTATTAGGCAGTAACCCCGAGACAATTGCGGCCAGCGCGGCTATCGCCATAAGCTTAGGGGCTTCGGCGATTGATTTAAATTTTGGCTGCCCCGCCAAAACGGTGAATAAAAGTCGTGGCGGTGCGGTGCTGTTAAAAGAACCGCAACTGGTGGGTGAGATTGTTCGACAAGTGCGTGCGGCCGTCCCCAGTGAGCGACCGGTCACGGCAAAAATCCGCTTGGGTTTTGAAGACCGCAGCCTTTATATGGATAACGCCTTGGCGATTGCTGACGGCGGTGCAACGGAACTTTGCGTGCATGCCCGTTCACGGGCCGACGGCTATCACCCGCCGGCCTATTGGTCTTATATTAAACGAATTGTTGAAGCGGTTTCGTTACCCGTGATTGCCAATGGTGAGGTGTGGTCGGTCGACGATTGGCGGCGTTGTCGAGAACAAACCGGTTGCGAGGATGTAATGCTAGGTCGCGGTTTAATTGCTTGCCCTGATTTAGCTTTACAAATAAAGGCGGCGGCGGCGGGGCAAGCGTATCAAGTGTTGGGTTGGTCGGCGGTAATGCGATTGCTTAACCAGTTTTATTATGACACTAAGACGGCTTATCCCCGTCGATGTTTAGGCAATCGGGTGAAGCAGTGGTTGTTTTATTTACAGATGCATTACCCTGAAGCCAAAGATTTATTTGAACAGATTAAACGATACCGACAACCGCATGAATTTGAATTGGTGTTGGGCTTGCCTCAGGGCTAGGCTGCCGTTGCATAATGCCATTGACTAAATAATTTTCACCCAACTTTTTTCTTCGATCCTGCGTTGTATTTTCCAGATGCCATCTATGTTCACATAGTCATCTAAATACCATAAACCGCACATCATGAGCTTATTACTTTCACCTTCCATTGCGGTCTCCATTGGGTTAAAACACATAATGCGACCGCTTGCTTCAGTAATATTAGTATCAGTGGTTAGGTTAATTTGAAGGTTAGCGTTGAGATGTTGATGGGTAGGAAACGCATCCGTTAATGCTCTGGTTAAGAAGTCAATGGTTTCAGTTAGGTTGCCTTTTTCACCGCCAAGGGCCGTGTAGTCTATATAGGCGTCATCGGTAAACACTTCATTTAATTGATCAAAAGCTTTAGCGTCAATGAGCTCAGCGTAGCGATACAATAAATCTTGAATTTCAAGTTTGGCAGAGATTTGTTCGAGGGTATAAGCCATGAGTGGATTGTCCTTTTTGTCAGCCCAGAGAAAAAGCTGGCAAGCCAGCTATAAAAACTCACAATAAGAATACAATATTACATCGGAATGTAAGTTAGCGATAAGTTAATGATCGACTAACTCTCAACAAAGGCACGTTCAATCACATAATGGCCCTGGTTGCCGCTGCGAACCTCGTTAAAACCTCGCTCGTCCAATATGGCCGTCATGTCCTTGAGCATACTTGGGCTGCCACAAAGCATGAATCGATCGTCTTCTAAGTTAGGTTTTGACAGGCCAAGGTCATGAAATAATTTCCCGCTGGTCATTAGATCCGTTAAGCGGCCATTGTTTTTATAGTCTTCGCGGGTAACGGTCGGGTAGTAAAGAAGTTTTTCGCGAACCATATCACCGAAATATTCATGTTGGGGCAGTTCATTCTCAATATAATCGCTGTAGGCAAGCTCTGAGACTTCTCTAACGCCGTGCGCAAGGATAATCTTATCAAACTGTTCGTACACTTCGTAGTCTTTGATAATACTCATAAATGGAGCTAAGCCGGTACCGGTGCCAAGTAGGTATAAGTTTTTTCCAGGGAGCATTTCATCGGTGACCAACGTACCAAGCGGTTTTTTTCCGATCAAAACTTCGTCGCCAATTTTTAAGTGCTGCAATTTCGACGTCAATGGGCCATCTGGCACCTTGATACTAAAGAATTCTAACTCGTCTTCATAATTTGCACTGGCGATACTGTAAGCACGTAAGAGTGGTTTACCTTCATGTTCAAGGCCAACCATCACAAAGTGACCGTTTTTAAAGCGAAAGCCGGCATCCCGTGTCGTTTTAAAACTGAATAGACTGTTGTTCCAGTGGTGGACGCTGGTCACGGTTTCTGTCATTAACTTAGCCATTACTTTTCCTCAAACAAACAAAATCATCAACCCTAAATCAGAGAAGTGCACTATATAAGACCAGGATCGATAGGTATAGCGGGATATAAAGATATAATATATTTGTATTTCCGATATAATAACTGCCTGGCGAAACTGTTTTCAGCCAATTTAAATGATAACCAGTATCATTAAGCAGGTCAACACGGCAGGTAGTCACCCTACGGAGCTGTCATTTATGGGGTTTACAACAAAGGCATGAAATAATGAAATTTACTTTGCGGCAATTACAGGTCTTTTTAGCGACAGCACGTTATCAAAATATTAGCCGGGCAGCTGAGAGCTTATCTATGTCACAGTCTGCGGCCAGCGGTGCGCTCAGAGACTTAGAGCAGCGCTACAATGCTCAGTTATTTGATCGTGTTGGCAAGCGGCTTCGTTTGAATATGTTGGGTCAATCTGTTCGGCCATTGGCAGAGGCGTTAATTTCGGGCGCAGAAGATGTTGATGTAATGTTGCAGCAGCAAATGCCAGCCGGCAGACTTCGGGTGGGTGCCACGCTCACGATAGGCAATTACATAGCGATTCCTATTATTGCAAATTTCAAGAACGACTACCCAGAAGTCAGTGTTCGCTTGCACGTGGCTAATACAGCCAACATTGCCAAGCAAGTATTAGATTTCAATTTGGATGTGGGCCTTATTGAAGGTGAGTATTCACACACTGATTTATCAGTTGAGCCATGGTGCAAAGACGAGCTGATTATTTTTTGCTCGCCTGAACATCCCTATGCGTCTAAAAAAAATCTAACCGATGAAGACTTAACTCAGGCGCAATGGATACTGCGCGAGCAGGGGTCAGGCACGCGTCAGACCTTTGATCGGGCGATGCACGGTTTGATTAATGAGGTCGATGTGCATTTAGAATTTGAACATACCGAAGCCATTAAACGGGCAGTAGAAGCAGGACTGGGTTTGGGCTGTTTGTCCATCATTCCTTTAGCGGATGCGTTTAAGCGAGGCAGCTTGGTCCCTTTAACGGTACGACATCGCGATATGACGAGGCAGTTTTATTTTGTCACTCATAATAAAAAGTTTCCATCCAGGGGGCTTCAATCGTGGCTTGATTGCTGTCGAGCCACGCACCCCGAGGTGGTTTAGTAACCTAGGCTGGTCTTAACGCTGTGATAAAAAATCACTAGCACGCCGGCGGGGGCAATAAAGCGTAAACTAATAAACCAAAGATTAAACAGGCCGCTCGACAGTGTATTGACTTCTTTACGAACCCTTGTATAGCCTAACTTCCAACCCACGAATAGCGCAATTAGCAGGCCGCCGAGAGGCAGCATAATATTGGCAGTTAAAAAGTCCAAGGTATCGAAAACCGTATTGGAATAAATGCTTGCAATGCCACCAAGCCAGCACAAGACGCTTAAGCCGACCGTGGCCATTAGACGTGAACTTCCGAGCTTTTCTAGCCAAGCGATGCCTGGCTCGATAAGTGAAATAGAGGAGCTTAACGCAGCGATCGCTACCAGCACAAAAAAGCCAGTGCCAAAAAAAGCGCCACCCCACATACCGGAAAAAGCAATAGGTAATGTCTCGAATAGCAAACCTGGGCCAGATCCTGGTGCCAAGCCACTGGCAAATACCAGCGGAAAAATAGCCATGCCAGCAATTAATGCAATGAGAGTATCAAGCCCAGCAACGACCACAACTGCACTTGAGATAGACTGATCGGCTGACATGTAAGAGCCATACACCATGACCGTTCCCATGCCGAGGCTCAGGGTAAAAAATGCGTGGCCCATAGCGACTAATACAGATTGCCCCGTAAGCTTGCTAAAGTCGGCTGCGAACATAAAATCTAAACCTTGTTGGAACTCGCCATTTTTGAAGGCGTACCATAGCAACAGTAATAGCAAGGCAAATAAGATAGGCATCAAAATATTGACGGCATTACCAATGCCTCTGGTCACGCCAAGTCCTACGATGGTTGCTGTGGCAGTAATGAATACGGTGTGCCACAGTAGTTGGCGGCCACTATTTTGGGCCAAGTCACCAAAACCCGCTGCGATTGTTTGTGCGTCTTGACCAATATAGGAAGAGCGGGCGCTTTGAAAAACGTATTCGAGTGACCAGCCTGCAACCACGCTGTAATACATTAAGATCATGATGCCAGCGGCAACCCCCATCAGGCCAATAAACGCCCAGAGCTTACTTGCGCCTGCGACACGAGCCTGCGATAACATTGAGTGAACTGGATTGGCACGACCTTTTCGGCCAAGTAAGACCTCGGCCATCATAATAGGTACGCCAAGCATCATAATGCAAAACAAGTACATTAACACGAAGGCGCCGCCGCCATTTTCACCCGCAATATAGGGAAACTTCCAAATATTCCCCAGCCCAACGGCAGCACCAGTAGTGGCTAAAATATATGTCCAGCGGTGAGTCCAAACAGGGTAATTTACAGGTTGTTGGGTAGACATAAATAACCTTTGTATCGTTTTGTCGTAATCATTCGATCCAAGATATAAAAACGAGCTGACGTTTCACAACGTCAACTCGTTTTATTATGCACTAAAAAGCCCTTCTCAACGAACCCGTTAGCGCCCTTACTTAAAGGCTCGCCCTCTAATCGGTAGGGTTAATCGCTGTAATATGGTCGAGTGCTTCGCTGTACTCAGTAATCAGTCGCATCATTATCTCGCGGCAGGATTCAACTTGATTGATTTGTCCTACAACTTGACCGACTGGGTTGAATGCGACCTTTTGCGTCTCACCACTGCCGGCATAGCGATGGGTTCGGCGGGTGGCATCAAACGTTAAATAGCCTTGTAAGGGCATGGGCAAGGGTTCGGGTGTGTCTGGCTTGTCCCATGCTTCCGTCCATTCGTTTTTAAGCATCCTAGCTGTTTTGCCTGTAAACGAGCGTGAGCGAATGGTGTCTTCAGAGCTGGCGTTCATATACGACTCGCGCTGTGCGGGTTCAGCCGCTGCTTCGGTAGCATTGAGCCACATTGAGCCCAGCCAAACACCTTCAACACCCATACTCATAGCCGCTAACATTTGGCGGCCGTTAGCGATGCCACCTGCAGCCAATACGGGTAAGGGGGCGATCGCGTCGACCATTTGTGGCCAAAGCACCATTGAGGTGACCTCACCGGCATGGCCGCCACCCTCAGAGCCCTGACAAATAACGAAGTCGAGGCCAGCTTTTTTATGATTAATACCATGTTTTAGTCGGCCAGCGAGAGCACCGATTAAACGGCCTGATTGGTGGACTTGATCAACAATATTAGCAGGCGGTGTGCCAAGCGCATTGACGATCATACGGCATTTATCTCGGGTTAAAGCTTCATCGACGAGTAATTGAGCTTGAGCTTCAGAGAAACTTAAAGTGACTTCGTCGTCGCCTTCCGGCCAAGCAGGAACATTATGGTCTTGCAATAGGCCTTCAGCAAATTCGCGATGCTGTTCTGGAATGGCAGCTTGGAGCATTTCAACCAACTTTTCTGGGTCTGTTTCACCCTGGCCCTCGTATTTTTGTGGGATTGCGGTGTCGACACCGTAAATGTGATCACCAATATGTTCATCAATCCAGTCGAGCTCTTCTTTTAATTGTTTGGGAGAAAATCCTACCGCTCCTAATACGCCGATACCGCCGGCTTTAGATACGGCGACAACGACATCACGGCAGTGGGTGAAAGCGAAAATAGGTAATTCAACACCTAATTTTTTACATAAATCAGTTTGCATGGGTTTCTCCAGAAAGCAGTCTTTAACAATGACGTCTAAGGTACTGATGATTGCACTGTTTGCCAATAGCCTTAAGCGCTTTGTGCTTAACAAAAGGCATCAAATCGACACCTTTAATGGTCAAAAAGGCGATATAGGGTTTAAAAACCGCAAATTTAACGGGTTTAGTTAATGGATACGGGAATAATACCGAGCGATAGGCAAGATCGGCTTTAATGCGCCGGTGGCTTGTGTATAATCGCGCCGCTTACCGCGCACCATCATGGCTTATGCCACTTTAGGAGTATCACCACCGTGACTGAACAAATGAACACGAAGCAGCTACGAAATATCGCCATCATTGCCCATGTTGATCATGGCAAAACGACATTGGTTGATAAGCTGTTAGAGCAATCAGGGACGCTAGATCGCCGTGATCAAGGGACCGAAAGGATCATGGACTCAAATGATCAAGAAAAAGAGCGTGGAATTACGATCTTAGCGAAAAATACCGCGATTAACTGGCGAAATCATCACATTAATATTGTTGATACGCCAGGTCACGCCGACTTTGGTGGTGAAGTTGAGCGGGTATTGTCGATGGTGGATTCAGTTTTGCTGCTGGTCGATGCGGTTGATGGCCCGATGCCACAAACCCGATTCGTGACTCAAAAAGCGTTTGCGCGTGGCTTAAATCCAATTGTTGTTATTAATAAGATCGACCGACCTGGCGCTAGGCCCGATTGGGTCATGGATCAAGTGTTCGATTTATTTGATCGTCTTGGTGCAACAGACGAACAGTTAGACTTTCCAGTAGTTTATGCCTCGGCATTGAACGGCATAGCGGGATTAGATGAAAATGCAATGGGCGAAGACATGAACCCATTATTAGAATTAATACTTGAGCATGTCCAACCCCCGCAGGTCGATGCTGAAGGTGACTTTCAAATGCAAATCAGTGCATTGGATTATTCAAGCTATGTTGGCGTCATTGGCGTTGGTCGAGTTACTCGCGGCACGATTAAGCGCAATACACAGGTTACTATTGTTGACGGTGAAAATAAAACCAGGGCAGGTAGGGTGCTCGATATTTTAGGTAATATGGGCGTTGAGCGCGTTCCCGTAGATGAAGCGACGGCAGGCGATATTATTTGTATCACTGGTATTGATGGCCTAAATATTTCAGACACGTTATGTTCGCCCGATGCCGTTGAAGCACTTCCGCAACTCACTGTTGATGAGCCAACCGTATCGATGACTTTTCAGGTGAATGATTCACCCTTTGCCGGGTTAGAAGGTAAGTTTGTTACCAGTCGAAACATCAAAGAACGACTTGATCGAGAGTTGTTGCACAATGTGGCACTGAGGGTTGAGCAAGGCGACAGCGCCGATAAGTTTGTGGTTTCGGGTCGAGGTGAATTGCATTTGTCAGTATTAATCGAAACGATGCGCCGTGAAGGATTTGAGCTTAGCGTCGGTCGACCCGAAGTGGTTCAGCGAACAGTTGATGGTGTGATAGAAGAGCCGTTTGAATCGGTGGTCGTCGATTGTGAGGAGCAACATCAAGGCTCAGTGATGGAAGCGTTAGGTACTCGGAAAGGCGACCTAAAAAACATGGTGCCTGATGGAAAAGGACGAGTAAGGTTGGATTATATCATCCCGGCTCGCGGTTTAATTGGTTTTCGTTCTGAATTTTTAACCATGACATCCGGTTCGGGTATTCTTACCTCTATTTTTGATCACTATGGTCAGGTAAAAGTGGGTGAGGTTCAATCGCGCAGCAACGGCGTGTTAATAAGTAATGTAAAAGGCAAGACGCTTGCTTATGCATTGTTTAACTTACAGGGCCGTGGCCGCCTAATGATTGACGCTAATTTAGATGTATATGAAGGTCAGGTTATGGGTATTCATAGTCGCGGTAATGACTTAACAGTTAACCCCACTAAGGCGAAACAATTAACCAATGTTCGCGCATCAGGTACTGATGAGGCGACCGTGCTGTCGCCGCCGATTCGATATACTCTTGAACAAGCGTTGGAATTTATTGAAGACGATGAATTGGTGGAAGTAACGCCAGAAAGTATTCGGATTCGTAAAAAGTTATTACTTGAGCACGAGCGAAAACGTGCCGCACGACCTGCAAAAGCGTAATGGTTACATGCGAGCACTGATACAACGAGTCAGTTCAGCATCGGTGAGTGTTGATGGCCGAGTTGTTGGTCAGATAGCCAAAGGGCTATTAGTATTCATCGCAGTAGAGACGCATGATAACAATCAGTTAATCGCTAAAATGGCTTCAAAAATTGTCGATTATCGTGTTTTTAGTGATGGTAATGACAAAATGAATTTGAGCGTTAAAGACATTAGCGGTGAATTATTAGTTGTCTCACAGTTTACATTAGCTGCAAATACCCACAAAGGCTTGAGGCCGAGCTTTTCATCTGCTGCGGAGCCTCGCCTGGCGAGAGTTCTTTATCTTGATTGTGTCGAGCAACTCAAGGCTACGTCACTGAAGGTTGAAACGGGACAGTTTGCCGCCGATATGCAGGTTGCCCTAGTTAACGATGGCCCAGTCACATTTATGTTAACCGTTTAATCGTTACATTTATCGTTTGCGATTCAATGTTTAAACGCGCACAGCTAAAATTTCACCGCAATAGAATAATCAAATGTTTACCAGCGCTATAGTTTTCCTGCATGCTTCATGACATGAAAGATAAAATGTTGCTCTACAGTGCCGTTGAGTAAATGGGCCCAAGGGCCTTGTGCGTAAACAGCAACGTCATCGCCTGCATGCGTTTCGGTCGCCAAAGGAACTCCCGCTTCTTGATGGTAGTGTGCAGTTTCAGGGTCATCGCTGAGGGTGGTTTGCCGAGAGGCTTGGCCGAGGCTTTGAAACCGCGCATATGGATTTTTAGGGTCGGGGGGTTGGTTATAATAACCTGGCCCATTAGCGTAACTTAAGGTGGTATACGGTTTTTTGTCGGCTGCAAGACTGGGAGAGTCTTCTGCTTCGCCAGATGCATTATTGCCAGTGACAAACCCTAAAATTGGATTTCCGCGCGTTGGGTAACCAGCTAAGGTTAATGTATGGCTATGGTCAGCAGTCACCACCATTAACGTTTTCTTCAAATTGACTTTTTGGCCAGCAAGTTTAATGGCTTGTTCAAATGCGTAAAAATCCTCTAACGCTCGATAAGCGTTGCCGACATGGTGGGCATGATCAATGCGGCCAGCTTCGACAATAAGTAAAAATCGCTTACTCTTTTGTAGCTGTGTTAGGGCGGCATTTACCATTTCACTAAGGCTGGGCTGGCCCCTTTCGCTGTCGTCTCTATCGGCTTCAAAATCTAGGTGAGAATCTGCAAATAAGCCTAATAGCTTATCGCTGCCGTTAGCGTCATAACGCATTAATTGCCCTCGATTTTGCAGGTAGCGGCCATGAGGGTGGCGCTCTTGCCAAATTGAGATCAAGTCATTGTCGTCGCTTCGCTTACCTTTTCCACGGGTAGACCCTTTAGGTAAAAAATGACTACGACCTCCACCCAGTAATACATCAATACCATCGCCGTGTTTAAATTCAACAAACTGCCGAGCAATATCACGACAGCCATTTGCTTTTGCGTTGCCGGGTAAGTCTGTATCGGTTTCCCAATTACGTTCAGGGCTATGAGCATAACTGGCGGCAGGTGTGGCATGGGTTACTGTTGTCGTAGTAACTATACCTGTTGCCCAGTTATTATTTTCAGCAAGCTCTAATAAAGTTGTTATATGTTGTTTATTGCAAGCATTTGAGTCTGCGCGGGCGATATCAGCGCCCATACTGAGCACGCCAGCCTTCGTTTTTTCGCCGGTAATCAATGCTGTCATGGTGCCAGCTGAGTCCGGTGTTTGCTGGTTAGTATTGTAAGTTTTAACGAGCCCGACAGATGGAAATTTCTCAAATGATAAGACGTGCTCCTCACCATTACCACCAATTTTCTGGCCAATATAAATGCGTCCAGCGGTGACGGTGGCAACGCTCATGCCGTCGCCAACAAATAAAATAATCCCTTCGGCAGTGCGGCGATTAGTTCTCTGATGAAGAGTTTTTTGTAAAGTTCTTTCTGCCGCTTCATAACTACTAGCGGTAAGGCTGTCTGGTTGAGCAAAGCTATGACTACCAATAACCAAGGTAAGAATGACAGAAAAAAAGGCATAGTGATGGGGGCGCGAATGCATCATTGGATTTTCCATGTTGAGGGATAACGGACGTTAAATTTCAATCGACTAATACGACTTTGATGTAGGCCCGTTTTGATTTTTTTCTGGTTAGCCAAGATCCAAGGTCGGTAAGCCGCATTTGCCAGCCATACTTTTCAATAAGAGCGGTATGGGCTTGTTGTATGTCTTCATTGGTGGTTAAGATGAAGGCTTGGCTTTGCTGCCAATCGCCTAAGACCTTACCGATAACATTACAAGGTGCAATGCGTGATTTTGGAGAATTTCTTAGCCGTTTGACTTTTCCTGCTTGACCAGCAGAAAAAACATAGTAAGCGGTTTTATCACCAGCAAACCAGACAGGAGTTTCTACGCTTACGCCAGTTTTGCGAAAAGTGGCAAGGCTAAAATAAGCAGCTTGATCGAGTGTCATAGTGGGGCTCCAGCGTAGAATAAGATTAAGATAATTACAAAAAGCGGTTTATTTGTTTTGAGTACTCCATATTACCACCATAAAAGCGCTTGTGTTGATGCGTGAGGCGTCATTTTTTGAGACAATTTAATCCAGCTTAATGCCATACTGTTGTTTCAGCAGTGACCAAAATAACCATACTGGGCCCTGCATTGATTTATATGGCGTTGATAGCCAAGGTCAGCCAAGGTCAGCCATGATTAGACAATATGAGATCATCGTATAAATGAGCGATACCCCGATAGAACCCAGTGAGTTTTCAGCAGAGCAATTGTCAATTAAAGAGTATGCTGAGAAAGCGTATCTCGACTATTCGATGTACGTTATTCTTGATCGTGCTTTGCCGCATATTGGCGATGGCCTCAAACCGGTTCAGCGTCGAATTGTTTATGCAATGTCTGAATTAGGACTCAAAGCTTCAGCAAAATATAAAAAATCAGCACGCACAGTTGGCGATGTGATTGGCAAATTTCATCCGCACGGCGATAGCTCAGTTTATGAAGCCATGGTGTTAATGGCTCAGCCTTTCAGTTACCGCTATCCTTTGGTTGACGGGCAAGGTAACTGGGGCTCAACAGATGACCCTAAATCATTTGCGGCCATGCGCTATACGGAGTCAAGATTGGCCCCTTATACCGAAGCGTTGATGGCAGAAGTGTCGCAGGGAACGGTTGATTGGCAGGCTAACTTTGATGGCACGCTTTATGAACCCATTATTTTACCGGCTAAGGTGCCAAATATTTTACTAAATGGCACCACTGGCATTGCTGTCGGCATGGCGACTGATATCCCATCACACAATTTGATTGAAGTCGTAAATGCTTGCATTCACTTACTTGAAAAACCGAAAGCAAGTGTTGAAGATTTATTTGGTTTTATTAAAGGCCCTGACTTTCCAACTGAAGCGGAAATTATCACGGCCCCAGAAACCATCCTCGAAATGTATAGAACCGGCAAGGGCAGCCTGAAGATGCGAGCGGTTTATGATACAGAGCAAGGTGATGTCGTGGTGACCGCCTTACCGCATCAAGTTTCAGGGTCAAAAGTATTAGAGCAAATAGCGGCGCAGATGCAGGCCAAAAAATTACCGATGGTGGTTGATTTGCGGGATGAGTCTGATCATGAAAATCCGACTCGATTAATTATTGTGCCAAAGTCAAACCGTGTTGACGTTGATGCATTAATGTCACATTTATTTTCTAGCACTGATCTTGAGCGGAATTACCGCGTTAATATGAACATGATAGGTGTTGATGGTCGGCCTCAGGTGAAGAATCTTAGCCTAATTATCAAGGAATGGTTATCGTATCGCAGAGGAACTATTCGCAAGCGCTTAGAGTATCGCTTAGATAAAATTCTTAATCGACTGCACTTACTAGACGGCTTGCTCATTGCGTTTTTGAATCTTGATGAAGTTATTCATATCATTCGTAATGAAGAGCAGCCCAAAAAAGTACTGATGAAAAAGTTTGCTCTTAGTGACGCGCAAACTGACTATATTCTCGACACTCGCTTACGACAATTGGCGCGTCTAGAAGAAATGAAGATCACTGATGAGCAATCGAAACTTAGCGATGAACGTGATGAGATTGAAAAATTACTTAGCTCTGATAAACGTATGAAAACGCTTATGAAGAAAGAGCTAGAAGCTGTAATAGAAGAATACGGAGATCAACGTCGTTCACCAATTGTGGCTCGCGATGAAGCGATTGCATATACCGAAGACGATATTAGCAGCGTCGATCCAATCACTGTTGTCCTTTCTGCGAAAGGTTGGATTCGCGCAGGCAAAGGGCACGATATAGATCCTAATACGTTAAGCTATAAGTCGGGCGACAGCTTTAAATTGGCAGTAAAAGGCAGGTCAAATCAGGCGGTGGTGTTGCTGGATTCTACTGGCCGAAGTTACTCGGTGCCTGCCAGGGGCTTACCCTCTGCGAGAGGTCAAGGCGAGCCATTAACAGGCACAATTAATCCGCCCTCAGGGGCAAGTTTTGAAGGCGCAATGATGGGCGCCGATGAACAATTATACTTACTGGCCACTGACGCAGGTTATGGATTTGTGGCTAAACTCGGCGATATGCACGCAAATAAAAAAGCGGGTAAGACATTAATTAAAATTCCTAAAGGCGGCGAAGTGATTGCACCACAGATCATTGATGATCTTGATAATAGCTTACTCGTTTCCGTTAGCAATGAAGGCAGAATGTTAATCTTCCCCATCACCGACTTGCCTATAATGGCTCGCGGTAAAGGCAATAAGATTATGAATATACCCAGTTCTAAATTAGTCAGCCGTGACGAATTTATGTTAGCGACAGCGGTAATGAAAAAAGAAGATAGCCTAGTGATACATGCAGGTAAGCGCTATTTAAAAATGAAATACACTGATCTTGAACACTATATTGGAGAACGTGCTCGGCGCGGCAATAAGCTTCCTCGAGGTTTTCAAAAGGTCGATTCAATGGTTGTTGACGTTAAAGAGTAGCTATAACAATGAGCGATGTTAGCTTAATAAAGATCTCAGGCCCTGATCAAACTGGCATTACTCAGGCAGTGACAGCCATTTTAGCTGACTATTCAGTAAATGTTCTCGATATTGGTCAAGCGGTCATACACAATAATTTAGCGTTGGGGATTCTGGCCGAAATTCCTGATCAGGCCGATATAAAAAGTTGCTTCAATCAGCTCAAAGAGACCGTAGAGCAACTTGGTATGTCAATAGAGTTTGATGCTGTGAGCGCTGTTGACTATCAGCATTGGATAGGCGAGCAAGGTAAGCCGCGGCATATTTTAACGCTGTTGGTTAGAAAAGTGAGTGCTGAGCATATTAACGCGGTCACTAGTTTAGCCTCTCAGTATGGCCTGAATATTGATAAAATTACTCGTCTTTCAGGTCGTGTTCCTCTCGATTCAATCGAAAAGTCCCAAGCTTGTGTTGAGTTTTCAATGCGAGGCGAATTAACGGATAAAATAAAAGTACGGCGATCGTTGCTTGAGCTTACAAACACGTTGGATATGGATATCGCCTATCAAGAGGATGATATGTTTCGTCGTAATCGTCGTCTTGTCGTGTTTGATATGGACTCTACTTTAATTGAAGCGGAAGTGATTGATGAATTAGCTAAAGCTGCCGGCGTTGGTGCAGCAGTTTCAATGATCACCGAATCAGCAATGCAAGGCGAAATTGATTTTGATGAAAGTTTTCGTCGTCGAGTTGCATTACTGGCTGGATTAAAAGATTCTGCTCTGCAGCAAGTAGCCGACGGGCTACAATTAACAGAAGGCGCAGAGACACTAATAAGTACATTAAAAACCCTCGGTTATAAAACGGCTATTTTATCAGGTGGCTTCAGTTATTTTGCAAATAAATTGCGTGACAAGTTAGGTTTTGATTATGTTTATGCTAACCAGCTTGATATTAAAGACGGTGTTGTTAGTGGCGAGGTGGTCGGTGATATTGTGAATGGCGAACGAAAAGCTGAGTTATTAAAGGATATCGCTAGTCGTGAAAATATAGCACTTGAACAAGTCATTGCTGTAGGTGATGGAGCAAATGATCTGCCGATGTTGAGCGTCGCCGGTCTAGGTATTGCTTTTCGTGCTAAGCCGATTGTTAAAGCCTCGGCTCGACAGTCAATTTCAACCTTAGGACTTGATAGTATTATTTATTTGCTGGGGATAAGCGACAGAGAACGAATAGCCGCTAAAAATAATAAAAAGCGTTAGCTTTCGGTTGGTAGAATCAGAGTTTTGGAATTTTTATTAGCCAACTCTCTTACGAGCTTTGGCACCAAATAACCAGGTAGAAGACGGGTTACTTCACCCATAATGCGCTTTGCCCGAGCATCAGTAATAGCAAAGTGCGCAGCGCCTGTCACTGGGTCAAGTAAGTGCAAATAATAAGGTAAAACACCGCTATCAAACAAGCGTTGGCTCAGTTCAGCAAGCGTCTCAGCACGATCATTAACCCCTTTCAACATAACGGACTGGTTTAATACGATTGCGCCAGTTGATTTTATTTTATCAACAGCGTGTTTCACGTTGTTATCTATTTCATTGGCATGGTTACTATGAATGACGACAACCTTATGGCCAGGCCAACCTCTTAAGCAATTAATAAGATCTCGATCGATGCGTTGCGGTAATACCACTGGCAAACGACTATGAATTCGAAGTGTTTTGATACTAGTTATAGTGGCTAATTGATCAATGAGCCACTGCAGTTGTTTATTACTAGTCGCTAAGGGATCGCCACCACTTAAAATAATTTCATTAATGTTAGGCTTAGCTTGTAAATAATGTAAGGCTTTCTCCCAAGCTTGACGTGCAAGCCGATTGTCTTCATAAGGGAAGTGACGCCGAAAGCAGTAGCGGCAATGTATGGCACAGGCTTGAGTCACAATCAACAATGCTCGATTGCGGTATTTGTGTATAAGCCCAGGCGCAACGTTGTAGTCTTTTTCATGCAAGGGGTCGTCTATGTAGCCAGGCATGACTTGATTTTCTTTTTGCAGAGGTAGCACTTGGCGCAATAAGGGGTCATTGATATCACCTTTCGTCATTCTCGCGATAAATGGCGCAGGTGCCTTAATGATAAAATCGAGCGGATTAACATCGAGTGGCCCATCCAGGCTGTCAATAAAATCCTCCTGTTTAAGATTAAGTCGCGTAAGTAATTCTGTTAAGCTGAGATTGGATGTGGAGAGTAACTGTCGCCAATCAGCGGGTTCAAGCACTCGAATCGGTTGAATTTCGGTCTGACATTTGGTCCCCGTTCGCGTTATCATGGTTTCTTTTATCACAGTACTGTCCCTGCATTGATATCGGTTTCACCTTAGGCCAAGCTAACGTGACTTTCAGCTAAGGCATTGTAGATTGAACTCCATAGCAGCAACAGCGATAATCACCTAATTTACGACTTTATTGAGGCACAACATGGCGACTTATTCTACCAACGAATTTAAGAACGGCTTGAAACTAATTATCGATGGTGATCCCTGTAATATTGTTGAGAATGAGGTGGTTAAACCCGGAAAAGGACAGGCGTTTAATCGAGTTCGATTAAAAAACTTAAAGACGGGAAGAGCTTGGGAAAAGACATTTAAGTCTGGTGAGAGCGTTGAAGGGGCTGACGTGATGGACACCGATATGGAATACCTCTATTGCGACGATGAATTTTGGTATTTTATGGATCCGATTAGTTTTGAGCAAATACCTGCTTCACTTGAAGCGGTTGCGGATGCTAAATTGTACTTAAAAGAGCAAGACAGTTGCGTGGTAACACTTTGGAACGGTGCTCCGCTCACGGTATCACCGCCAAATTTTGTCGAATTAGCGGTAGTTGAGACAGACCCGGGTTTAAAAGGCGACACAGCCCAAGGAGGCACTAAGCCGGCGACCTTATCGACCGGTGCTGTAGTGCGAGTGCCATTATTTATCGATCAAGGTGAAATACTAAAAATTGATACCCGCACGGGCGAATATGTCTCGCGCGCATGATCGAAACAACGGGCGCTAACCCTTCTGCATTAAGTTCTAGCAATGTGCAACAGAGGTTAACCCGACGTGCGAACTTATTGGCAAGCATTCGGCATTACTTTGATCAACAAAAACTGCTGGAAGTTGAAACGCCGCAGCTGTCTAATTTTCCTGTCACTGATCCTCAGCTGGAAAATTTGCAGGTTGAAAACCCTCGACTTAATCATCAAGCTACTCGTCAACCTTGGTTGTATTTAACGACCTCACCTGAGTACCAGATGAAACAATTGCTATCACTTGGCAGTGGCTCCATTTACCAAATCTGTAAATCATTTCGTCATGAGACTCCTAGCCCGAAGCACAGCATTGAATTCACTATGCTTGAATGGTATCGAGTTGACTTCGATATGATAGATTTAATAAACGATGTTACCGGCCTACTTAAAAAAACTGTGTCAGAACCAATAATGGCTGAAGGAATAGAAATATTATCCTACCGTGAGGCGTTTTTACGGCATCTATTAATTGATCCTTTTACGCTGAGTCGTGAGCAATTAGAGGACTTTGCCCGAAAGAAAGTTGACTGTCATTTTACGAATCAAGACAAAGATATTTGGTTAGATTTGCTGATGAGCCATTGCATAGAGCCATTGTTAGGACAGCAGAGGCCCTGTTTTTTAATCGATTATCCGGCCTCGCAAGCTGCCTTAGCACGCATAGAAATTGATGCCCAAGGCAATGCAATTGCCAAGCGATTTGAGTTGTATATCAAGGGTATAGAGTTAGCAAACGGTTATCATGAGTTGGCTGATTACGACCAACATATCAGGCGTTTTGAGCAAGATAATCAACGTCGACGGGCACTGGGTTTATCTACCCGGGCAGTTGACCAGCCATTTCTTGAGGCAATAAAATTAGGCCTACCTAATTGTGCTGGCGTTGCCTTGGGTGTTGATCGGTTATTACTCCTGTAAACAACTGATGGACTAGTCAGCAGAAATTGCTACGATATCGTTTGGGCCAAGCTTTCGATCAGCAATACCAATGAAGCCATCGTTGCCAATATAGCTGTCTTCACCACAAATTAGGCCGTCGTCATTAATGGGCCAAAATATTGCGCTTCGCGTTTCATAAAGGTAATAGGCCTCCGTTTCATCGACACTGTGTCCCATAGCTTCTAGTATTGAGCCAGGGTACGCTATTCGCATCCTGCCTTCGGTAATCACGCAATGACGGTCAACGACCAAACGATCAATATTATGTTCGATTCGATAAATATCCATGGCAATAATAGATTGATAAAAAGCTTCTACATTCTCCTTGCCTTTCGGACCGGCAAGGGCTTCATCGTCTTCATTGCCAAAAAAATGATAACGAGCATCTTCAGCCACGGTAGACATGAGCTGCTCAAAGTCAAGAGTGGCTTCGGCTTTCATATGGGTGTAGACCAAATCTAAGTTTCGTTTTAAAATTGGGTCAGTTTCAGCCGCGAGTCTTTTCTCGACTAAGGCCCAATTTTTACGCGCGTCAATTAATGCCATGGTATTTACTCTCCATTGTCATTGTTATTCGAGTTATCTTACTACGTGTTGAAAGTATTGTCGAAAGCTCCAAATTTAGCCGTTAAACACTCCTAGTGCTTGGCCCATTTTCACGGCTGATCCATTAACTAAGTCTTTATTCCATATCGCTGTTTCAGCAGGAAATAATACAATAGCCGTAGAGCCTAATTTAAAGCGGCCTATTTCATCACCCTTTAACAGCGATATTTTTCGCGTAAAATCAACTGTATTTACTCTCTTTGATCTCGGTGTTACCTGTCCTGACCAGGTCGTTTCTATGCCTGCAACGATCATTGCGCCGACTAAGATAACCACCATGGGGCCGTGTTCAGTAATGAAATAACAAATAAGCCGTTCATTGTTAGCAAATAGCCCCGGCACATTATTAGCCGTCACCTGATTAACTGAAAATAATTTCCCTGGCACATAATGAGTCTTTTGCAATTGGCCCGCAAATGGCATGTGCACCCGATGGTAATCTTTAGGGGATAAGTAAACAGTTGCAAATGCGCCGCCATAAAATAGTTCAGATAAATATTGGTCACCGCCAAGTAGGGCTAAAAGTGAATAATCGTGATTTTTTGCTTGTATGATCCGATCATTTTTGAGGTAACCGATTTCACTAACGGCACCATCTGCAGGTGAGATAATACTGTTAATAGTTGGATCAATAGGCCTAGCGCCAGGGGTTAGCGGCCTAGTAAAAAATGCGTTAAAGCTATTATATTTATCATAGTCAGCAGGTACGGCTTCTGCAATATTGATAGTAAAGTGTTTACTGAATAAAGTAATTAAAGTTTTTTTCAGCCAAGGTATTTCACTGTCGGCGAGTAAACCCGCTAATCGAGACAGTATATGCTGCGGTAAACAGTATTGAATAAAAACAAACAGCTTATCTAACATTTTATGAGCCAACCGTTGTAGTGAGTTGTGGATTAAATTTTTTCAATCGGGGTGTCGTTTCGATTCCCCCATTCTGACCAAGAGCCATCATATGCGGCAATTGGTATGCCCAGTAGCTTGCCAACCAAGTAGCTAAGACCTGAGCGGTGATGGGTTTGGCAATGAGTAATTATTTTTTTACTGCCATCTAGTCCGACACTGTCCATTTGCTGTTTAATTAAGGGCAGAGGCTGAAGTTGTAATGCACGAGTGTTATCGATTAAATCTAACCAATCAATATTAGCGGCACCGGGGATGTGACCACCCCTTTCAGCGAGAACTTTTTTACCAGAAAATTCTTCAGCGGATCTTGCGTCCCAGATGTGATACTTACCGTCAGTTAAGTGTGCAATGATATCTTCTGCAGTAATCAACAGATCAGTATTAATGGTCACATTATAGTTCGATTCAACGGGCAATGTGCTCACAGCCGCGCTATTTACAGCCCGCTTCTCTGCTTGCCAGCGAGTTAAGCCGCCGTCTAGGTATTGATAATGCTGGTGGCCAATGATGTCCAATGTCCAGATTAATCGGCCAGCCCAACCGCCGCCTTCGTCATCGTAAGCGATGACATGACTATTTTTATGAAGGCCTATGCGACGAAACACAGAGTTTAATTTTTCTGCACTCGGTAGCTTGCCTATTGCTGGTGCAATACCACTGGTTAGATCTGATGGTAATATATGAACTGAGTTCGGAATATGACCCGCAACATAGGCTGCGTCACTGCCGATGAAAATGATGATGCTAGCGGCATCATTGATTTTTTCTTCGAGCTGTTCACTGCTAATTAACAATTCGTTCCACGCAGTGATATCGGTCATATTATCCATAGTGAATTACACTCGAGTTGCGTTAAGAAGGCGGCACATCAGTTGTCTAGTGAGCTGAGAATGTGATGATAACTGCTCATTCTTGAAGGGTGTATTTTCCCTTGCTCAAAGGCTAATTGTAATGCGCAACCGTGGCTTTTGCCATGCTCGCAATCTCTAAATTTACATAAATCGGCATGCACCCTAAATTCAGGTAACCCTTCAATAATTGCTTCTGGGCTTAAATGCCAAAGACCAAATTCGCGAATACCTGGTGAGTCAATAATGGCGCCACTGCCAGCAATGCTGTTTTCTTTCAGTGGGTAAAGCTGTGACGTAGTGGTGGTATGACGACCTTTATCATTAGCGCTTGAGATTGCGGCTGTCTTCGCAGTATTAGATCCTGCTAGGACATTAATGATCGATGATTTCCCCACCCCCGATTGACCGACCAATATGCTGTTTTTGTCCGCGATAAAATCGATAAATTCTTGTTGTTGCAATGAGGTGGGCGATGCTTGTGCCGAAAACCGAAAAATTCGATAACCTAAGCTACTGTACAATGCTAACAAGTGTTCCAGCTCAGCAGCAACAGTGGGATTATCGGCCAGTAAATCTTCCTTATTTAGTAATAAGCAGACCTCAAGTTTGGCATTCTCTGCAGCGATAAGAAAGCGATCTATTAAACTGCTAATTGGCTCTGGCTTCGCAGCGAGAGTAATAATAATAGTATCAATATTAGCCGCGACGGGTTTTGGATCTTGATAAGGGCGTGGCCGCTGAAGTAACGAGTCACGGGTTAATAAACCCTCAATAATGCCAGTATTAGTCTGCGCTAATGGTCGCCATAATACTCGGTCACCGCAAACAATAGTGGGTAAATTAGCCCGAAAGTGACACCTTTTACTGGCTTGGCTACCCGGAGTATCAGCACTATCAACTAATAGAACTTCAACTTCTTTGCCATGATGACTAATAACAAGACCGCGGAGCAGTTCAGTATCAAAGGGATTATCGATGACCGCCGCCTGCTTGCTGGCGATCCTATTTTGTTGTTGCTGGTTGAGTTTTCTTTTGCTCATGTATTGGCTGCATAATAGTTAAGCGACAAGCTTACTGCCTCATGCCAACAACTTCAAACGCTTCGTGCTTATTGCCTAATAGACAGCCGAATTAATCTAGGTAAAATGCTTAACCGGTGGTATAAGATAACTCTGCGCCCCGTTATACTCAACGTAAGAGAGGAGCTTGAGAGTATGCAAGAATTAAATCGCTTAATTTGGATTGACTTAGAAATGACCGGCTTAAAACCTAATTCTGATGTCATTATAGAAATAGCGACTATTGTCACCGATGCTGATTTACGTACGGTAGCAGAAGGCCCTGTATTAGCCATTCATCAAAAAGATGAGGTTTTGACTGCGATGGACGAATGGAATCCCCGTCAACATGGCCAGTCTGGATTGGTTAAACGAGTCCGTGCGAGCCAGTTAACTATGGCTGATGCGGAGGCACAGACATTGACGTTTTTGAAGCAACACCTGCAAGCAGGTGATTCACCCATGTGTGGCAATAGTATTTGTCAAGATCGACGTTTTATGGCGAATTATATGCCGGAGCTAGAGCGCTTTTTCCATTACCGAAATTTAGACGTTAGCACGCTAAAAGAATTAGCTCGAAGGTGGAAGCCAAAGGTACTTCAGGGAATGAAAAAAAAGGCTAGCCACCTAGCTATGGATGATATTAAGGATTCAATAGAAGAGTTGCGTTATTATCGAAGCGTTTTAATGAACGTTTAACCATAAAATTAAACCGACACAATAAATAAAAAAATGTCAAAAAATATATCCCAACAATTAATGTCTCGATTAATCAATCATATCTTGGCCAACACCAGCGATGAGGTTGATGATTGTCTTACAGAGCCCGCCAATTTTTTCACTGATATTAATCGATTCAAAAAAGAGCGGCAACAATTTTTTTTAGATACACCGCAATTGCTTGGATTTTCTGGGGACGTATCAGAGCCAAATACTTTTATGACCTTTGAGTGCATGGGGGTGCCTATTGTTGTAACTAGGAATAGTCTGGGCCAGTTAAAAGCATTTATTAATGCTTGTTCGCACCGCGGCGCGCGAGTGGCTGATGGCGGTGGCAATAAAAAAAGGATGAGCTGCAAATTTCATGGTTGGAGTTATGATTTAGATGGCGATCTAGTCGGCGTACCCAGCAGTCAATGTTTTGATATTGATAAAGCAAGTTGCAGTTTGACGTCACTACCAATCGTTGATCATCAGGGTTTATTACTGGTTGGTCTTAGTCAAAAGGTCTCAAAGGAAAAATTAAATGAATTTTTAGTACCTTTAGATTCACAAATCAAAGAATTCAATTTTGCTAAATTAAAAAATATAGCGGTGAGGAAATTTGAGGTGGCTGCCAATTGGAAGTTGGTTGTAAGTCTCAGTCATGAGTCATACCATTTTGCGAATTTACACCGAGAATCATTAGCGCCGATCATGACTTCACACAGTGTTTTTGATCAATTTGGGATGCACACACGCTGGGCTTTTCCTCTCAAAGGGATTGAGCGTTGGGCCCAAAAACCCCGTATTGATTGGCCAAAAAAATTACCTGGTGCTATTAGTCACACTTTATTTCCCGGGACAGTCATCGTCGTTAATGCTCAAGACGCACAAATCATTCGAGTTGAACCGGGATCTTCAGTTGATTGTTCGGTGGTTTATTATTCCGGTGGTTGTGCTAATAGTGACTTAATGGAGGAAAGCTTGCAGGCATATAACTTTGGTGGTGATATATTTGCTAATGAAGATCTACCCGTTGCAGAGCAATGCCAACAAGGCATTATGGCTAGACAAGCGGATATAATTATAGGTAAAAATGAACCTGTGGTTCAACTTTGGCACCGGCTCTGGCGAGGCGAACTGGATAGTTAATTGGATTTCATAGGTTATGCATTTTGCGTAAATGTGTCAGTAAGCCCTTAGCTGCTTTTTCTAATACACTAACGGTTCCATCAAATTGGTTCGCTTCGTGGTAGTAGGGGTCTGGCACTTGGGCATACTCACTTGCTCCACCGTAACGCATAAATAAACTAAGCTCACCTTGATAATCTTCAGGCGCCCATGCTTTGACGCTCATCATGTTAATATTGTCCATTGAAATAACATAGTTTGCTTGCTCGTAATCGGCCGGGGTGATTTGCCTCGCAATTTGCTTTTCAATATCATAACCTTTCCGTTGACATGCTGCTATTGCTCGAGGGTCTGGGTTTTTACCGACATTGAAGGCGGCAGTCCCACATGAATCAACGGTAATTTTATCTTGCAGCCCAGCATCGTTAACTAGCCGCTCAAGAATACCTTGTGCGCTGGGCGAGCGGCAAATGTTACCAAGACAGACGAATACGATATGAATGGTCATTGTTTCCTGATCGTTTAGTGTTATTTTGTAGATCAAGTAAGGCTAAAGCAGCTTACGGTAAGCCCTATTATTACATAATAAAACCACGGATGTGTAACCGTTAGGAGAATAATATGAGTATTGATCCCGTACAAATGTTGTTAGAGAAAGACGCAATAAAAAATATTAAGTATGAATATTTTCGCCGTCTTGACAGTAAACAGTTTAATGAATTAATTAAACTGTTTACTGAAGATGCAACGACTGCCTATGATAATGGTCGTTATTCATGTCACGGTCGTGAGAGTATTTTCAATTTCCTAGATGAGTCGATGTCGACGCATCAATGCCTTTCGCAACACCAAGCACATCATCCAGAAATTAAATTTATTGATGATACACATGCTACTGGTATGTGGCACTTTGAAGATACGGTTTATCGTTTAGACGATAATGTAAAGATTACTGGCGTTGGCATTTATTGGGATGAGTACGTAAAGACTGATGATGGTTGGTTAATCTCGCACACTGGTTATGAGCGTTTATGGGTTTGTACTGAGAAATTGAACCTCGATAATTATATTGAAGTGCGATCTTTCTGGGATGCAAAAGAGTTAGACCGTAGTAATAAGCGTAATAAAACGACTGGCGAGCTCCAATTATACCCACAACGTTAACCACCGTATAACCATGTTAACTGTCATGGTTTTTATAGTAGCCAAGCTTCTGGTCCATAAACAGTTTTTTCATTTCTGCTAATGCCTTGGGATCATCAATAGTTGATGGTGGAGTAAAATTTTCACCATCGGCTATCTGCCTTAATACTTTACGAAGAATTTTTCCCGAGCGAGTTTTTGGTAAGCTTTTCACTATTAAGATATTTTTTAGATGGGCTACTGCACCGATCTTCTCTCTCACAAGGGTTATTAATTGAGATGGAATATGATGGATTTCCTTGTCATCCACACCATCTTTAACAATAACCATAGCGACTGGTATTTGCCCCCGGAGTTGATCATGAATGCCAATAACAGCGCACTCAGCTATAGCGTGATGTGAGGCAACGATTTCTTCCATTTCTCCGGTAGAAAAACGATGGCCTGCAATATTAATCACATCATCGGTTCGCCCCATAACAAATAAATAGCCTTGTTCATCGATATAGCCACCATCACCGGTTAAATAGAATCCTGGAAAGTCATTAAGGTAGCTAGTTTGGTAGCGTTTAAAATCATTCCATAGAGTGGGAAAGCTAGACGGCGGCAAGGGCAGCTTAATCAGGATATGCCCTTGATGGTTGGCAGCTAGTAACTGACCTTGATCGTCAACAATGCTTAATTCAAAACCAGGAACGGGCAGTGAAGCTGAGCCTGCTTTACACTCAAGGGTTTCAATTCCCGTCATGCTGGCGGCAATTGACCAGCCCGTTTCAGTTTGCCACCAATGATCAATAACGGGTTTATTGATGAGTGCTTTTAGCCAATCAAACGTAGAAGGGTCTGTTCGCTCGCCTGCAAGAAAGGCCGCTTTCAGTGATGATAGATCGTAATGACGCAAGAACTTACCTTCTGCGTCTTCTTTTTTAATAGCTCTAAAAGCTGTTGGTGCAGAAAATATTGCATTGACTTTATGTTGTTCGCAGACGCGCCAAAAAGCACCTGCATCGGGGGTACGGATAGGCTTGCCTTCGTATAATATCGAAGTGCAACCCACTAACAAGGGACCGTAGACAATATAAGAATGACCGACGACCCAACCGACATCCGATGCAGCCCAGAAAACATCACCGGCTTCCATGTTATAAATAGCTTTCATGCTGTAGTGTAAGGCTACGGCATGACCGCCATTGTCTCTTACTACCCCTTTTGGCTTACCGGTTGTGCCAGAGGTGTATAAAATATACAGCGGGTCTGTGGCCTTTACACTTACGCAGTCAACGGGTGTGGCCTGGCTCACTAAGCTCTGCCAGTCAAGGTGCAGCGCTTTATTGGCGCTCGTCTGTAACTGCGAATCATATTGCTTACGTTGGTAAACTACACAATTTTTTATAGAATGCTCAGCTAACGCTATTGCTTCATCAATAATAGGCAAATAGGGGATAATCGTATCAAATTCGATGCCGCATGATGCTGTTAGAATAACAGTAGGTTTAGCATCATCGATACGACTGGCAATTTCTTGAGCAGCGAAACCGCCAAAGACAACAGAGTGAATCGCTCCAATTCTTGCACAGGCGAGCATGGCGATAACAGCCTGTGGAATCATGGGCAGATAAATTAGTACTCGATCGCCTTTGCTTACCTGCAGTGCGTCGAGCACGCCAGCAAATAAAGCAACTTGATCACGTAATGTTGAAAAGCTTATCGATTCAATGGTACCGGTAACCGGCGAGTCATAAATAATGGCTGCCTGATTGCCTCGACCCTCTTCTATTTGGTGGTCTAATGCCAAATAAGCTGTATTAAGTTCGCCGTCGGCAAACCAGCGGTCAATGCCGTTATCATCTTTGCTTAGGATGGTCTGAGGTGGCTTGAACCAAGCTAAGGATTCTGCTTTGGCGGCCCAAAAACCAGTCTTATCGTCTAAAGAATGTTGGTACTCTTTTTTATAGCTCATCCTTTTTCCTGATACTTATCGCTAAGGAGTGCTGAAGGCGTTACTGAGGCGTGCTTTTATCAATACCCAGCGAGGACCAGATTTGATCAATTTTTTCGGTTACTGCAGTGTCCATAGCGATAGGTTCGCCCCATTCACGGTTGGTTTCACCCGGCCATTTATTTGTGGCATCTAAACCCATTTTAGAACCGAGACCAGAAACTGGGGAGGCAAAATCGAGATAATCAATCGGTGTATTTTCAACTAATACGGTATCGCGCGCAGGGTCCATACGTGTTGTCATGGCCCAGATAACATCTTGCCAATTACGTGCATCGATATCATCATCGGTAACAATGACAAATTTTGTGTACATGAATTGCCGTAGAAAAGACCATACCCCCATCATCACGCGTTTGGCATGGCCAGGGTATTGTTTCTTTATAGTGACGATGGCAAGACGATAGGAGCAGCCTTCTGGTGGCAAATAAAAATCGCTAATTTCCGGAAAGGTTTTTTGCAATAACGGCACAAATACCTCGTTTAAAGCAAGACCAAGAATCGCGGGCTCATCGGGTGGTCTGCCAGTGTAAGTGCTGTGATAAATGGGATTTTCCCGATGAGTAATGGCCGTTACTGTCAGCACTGGAAAGCGATCAACCTCGTTATAGTAGCCGGTATGATCGCCAAAGGGACCTTCATCTGCCATTTCACCCGGTGCTATAACGCCTTCTAAAATAATTTCGGCATGTGCAGGGATTTGTAAATCAGAGTGAAGACAATCCGCTACTTCTGTCTTAGCTCCTCTTAACAATCCAGCAAAAGCATATTCAGATAAGCTATCCGGTACAGGTGTCACTGCGCCTAACGTTGTTGCAGGGTCTGCGCCTAGGGCAATTGCGACAGGAAAGCCTTGTCCTGGATTTTCTTGCTGCCATTCCTTAAAGTCTAATGCGCCACCACGATGAGAGAGCCAGCGCATAATTAATTTATTCTTGCCAATAACTTGCATTCGATAGATGCCAAGATTCTGTCGGTCTTTATTAGGCCCTTTAGTGATTACTAAAGGCCAAGTAATTAGGGGTCCAGCGTCGCCAGGCCAGCACGTCTGTACCGGTAAACGAGATAGATCGACATCTTCACCTATGAATTTTTGAGTTTGGCAGGGTGGCTTTTTAATGGTTTTGGGATTCATATTTAGCACCTGCTTGAAAATGGGTGCTTTTTCCCACATGTCTTTCAACCCTTTAGGCGGCTCGGGCTCTTTTAAGAAAGCCAGTAATTTACCAATTTCACGAAGGGCTGAGACATGAGTCTCACCCATTGCGAGAGCGACACGTTGCTCGGTACCAAAGAGGTTGCCAAGCACCGGCATATCATGACCAATAGGGTTTTCAAACAGAATAGCTGGACCACGCTGTTTTAACGCGCGGTCACAAATTTCAGTCATTTCGAGATTGGGGTCAATAGGCGCTGTGACTCTCACTAATTGACCATTGGCTTCTAGGTAATCAATAAAGTCACGCAAGTCATTAAATTGCAAACTCATACTCTAGACCACTAGGCTATTTTACCGGTTTTTTGACGTTTCATTGAGGTGAAAAATTCGTCATTAGTTTTGGTGTCTTTTAGTTTGTCGATAAGAAATTCAACTGCTTGCGAATCTTCCATTGAATGCAGTAGTTTGCGTAAAATCCACATGTGTTGTAGCTCTTCTTCTTTGGTCAAGAGCTCTTCACGACGGGTGCCGGAGCGTCGAATATTAATTGCCGGATAAACGCGTTTCTCAGCCACCTTACGATCAAGGTGAAGCTCCATGTTGCCGGTGCCTTTGAATTCTTCGTAAATGACCTCATCCATTTTTGAACCGGTATCAATTAATGCCGTTGCGATGATCGTGAGGCTACCGCCTTCTTCAATATTTCTGGCAGCACCAAAGAATCGTTTTGGACGCTCAAGTGCATGAGCATCAACACCGCCTGTTAGCACCTTGCCTGAACTCGGTATAATAGTGTTGTAGGCGCGAGCTAATCGCGTAATGGAGTCTAATAAAATAATAACATTTCGTTTATGTTCAGTCAGTCGCTTGGCTTTTTCAATGACCATTTCAGCAACTTGAACATGTCGTGCAGGTGGTTCGTCAAAAGTGCTGGCGATGACCTCTGCTGCGCGAACAGAACGGACCATCTCAGTCACTTCTTCTGGTCTTTCGTCAATGAGTAAAACGATGACATAGCATTCAGGATTGTTACGGATAATAGCCTGGGCCATATTCTGAAGAATTAATGTTTTACCTGCTTTTGGCGGTGAAACGATGAGACCTCGCTGACCTTTACCGATGGGCGCGCTTAAGTCAATAATGCGGCCAGATAAATCCTCAGTACTGCCATTGCCTGACTCAAGGATTAATCGCTCATCAGGGAATAGCGGTGTTAAATTTTCAAATAATATTTTTTGTCTTGAATTGTCTGGCTTGTCAAAATTAATTTCACTGACTTTTAATAGAGCAAAGTAGCGTTCGCCATCTTTGGGTGGTCGTATTTTTCCTGCAATCGTGTCACCCGTTCGCAGATTAAACCGTCTTATTTGGCTTGGAGAAACATATATATCATCGGGTCCGGCAAGGTAGGAGCAATCAGCTGAGCGAAGGAATCCAAAGCCGTCTTGCAAAATCTCTAATACGCCGTCGCCATAAATATCCTCACCGCCTTTAGCATGCCGTTTGAGGATAGAAAAAATAATATCTTGCTTGCGGGAGCGAGCAACATTATCGAGACCCATGGTCTCTGCAATTTTAACGAGTTCGGAAATTGGTTTAGATTTTAGGTCAGTTAGATTCATAGTTAGGATAGACTGTTATAAGGTAAGGAATGATTTAGCTACAGGAGCTAAAAGATGTGGGTTAGGTGATGATAAAAATGTTCTGATTTATTTTTCAGCTTAGGTACATGAAGGCTATACAAAATTCAGGTAATTAAATATGAGGCAATTTAAACTTGTCTCTAGCGATCACGCACTGTCATAAAGAAACATGGATTGATCTATAAAAATCGGTGAGTTTGAATGACAGCAGAAGTTTAGATTTAGTTATAAAGTCACCATAGCATCATAAATTACTATCGTCTAGCCAAAATTTCAGCTTTTTGGATTTAGTTGGGTTTGCATGGGTCAATTAAGGGTGTTGGGCAATGTTTGCGTACCATTGTTATTGAATAAGCCCATAGTGTTTAAGCGGTGGAGCGCCGAGATGTTCACGGATACGGCGCGCAATTGCATGACAGCGGAGCGCCAGGCGTTAGGCTTAAAAATAAGCTAAAAAAACAGCGACTTAATTTTAAATTTATAGGCTAGATTCAACAAATTCTTCAAGCTGTGTCTTTGATAGCGCACCGACTTTAGTGGCCTGAGCGCTCCCATTTTTAAAAAGCATTAATGTGGGTATCCCACGAATACCGTGTTTTTGAGCAATCTCTTTATTGGTGTCGACATCAACTTTTACAATTTTTATCTTCCCTGCATACGACTCGGCGACTTCCTCAAGGACTGGGGCAATCATCTTGCAGGGGCCACACCATTCGGCCCAGTAATCAACAAGCACAGGAATGTCTGAATTTATGACTTCCGCTTCAAACGAGGCATCGGTGGCGTGAACGATACTATTTCCCATGATTTTCTCCTGATCGGTAAAATGGCATATAAACCTTATGGATCCGATTGACGATAAGCGAACAATAAATGGATCTGCATAAGCATAAAAAGTGTAACAGCCTTTTTTAAAAGGCGATACAAGTAACTATTGGGGCGCGTTGATTATATTTCAAGTCGCTAAGAGCGCGCCTTGATCAAGATGAACGTTTAAAAGCAATCAATGCGATAATAGCCGTACTCAGCTCGTATATAATAGCACCAAAGGTGTACGCGCTTGCGATGCCTAAGCTCTCGTTGCTGGCAGTGACATAAGAACCAACCAATATCAGGCCGATTAATCGGCTGACACCCAGTCCACCAATAGCAAAACTAATTGAAAGTAGCGCGGAGCGAGTGTAACGGTCATTGAATGCCGAATACAGACACCATAAACCAAAACCTATTTGCAGCCCTCCATACATTGCGGCAGTTTCGACGAAGGCGTCGGCACCGTTCATGGTGTAGCCGATATAGTTCACGGGCACATTAGGGTCATATAAGCAAACGCCGCCATAGGCTACAAACACGATGCCTGTGAGCCATAAAATGAATTTACCCAACATACATATTCCCCTTAAGTGAGTCGCTAAAGTATCTTAAGTGAATTATAAGACATGCTTAAGGTAAACTCTATCTGAGCATGGCGATTAAATATGGCCATTCAGTCATGTATCAGTAGGTCTGGGATCGCCTAACCATCAAGACTGTATGCGCGTAAGCGGCTTTAATTTGGAATCATCATTTGATGTTAATAGTGAGGTGGTGGCTGGTCATCGATGCCTTGCTGATCATCTTTGTCGAGTGATTGCAGGTGCGTTCGCATACGATGTTGGTCATTTTTCAGTAAATCAATTTGCTGCTGTTGCGAATAGAGCACATCAGACAATTCATTCATACTTTGCTCTAAAAAAGCAATTTTAACCTCTAGCTCTACGGTTTTGTCTGACATAACTGCTCCCTCTGCAAAGCAATATTGATGTGTTGACTCAACACGAAAACATACGTGCTGTGTGAGATCATTATACCGATTAAATGAGCAAGCCACCAATTGAATTCAATGTATGTTGGCCATCATAGAGTTGCTTATCTGTCATAGTTTTCAACAGTATTGAATCATTATTGACGGTGAAAAGAGAGGTATAATTTAAAAAAATATGAACGGTGAGTGTCAAATGAATGGTTTATGGGCTTTTTCAGTGATGTTGTATGGAGCTGATGAAGTGAAGCAGCTCTGCCTAACGCTTCAAGATGAAGAGGGTATTGATGTGTGCCTATTATTATCTTTAGTGTGGTTGGGTACTCATGGCATCTCGCTCGATAGATCATCAATGACCTCGCTATACTATTCTGTCTTGCGTTGGCAATTGCTGGTCACAACGCGGTTAAGACGTTACCGCTTATCCTGCCAGCTGAGTAAAAGTAGATTTTCAAAATCAATCTTTAACCCACTTATGCATCCGCTTTACTCGTTATTGAAAATACTGGAGCTAACAGCTGAAAAAGCATCTTTCTGGCGGATAAATTGTTTTTTAAAAGAAAGATTCCCTTTAATTATTGAGGATGCTGCACACCCAAAAATGGCGGATCAAATAACAACCGAACAAATGGCTGTTGCGATGCAATATAATTTAGCCAGTTATTTTGAAATTGACGCAAACGACAGGCGATCAACCCTTCAGCCAGAGCAAATAACCGCGATATTGTTAAATTATTTGCCCAGATAGCTATTTTTATCGTTCGATAGTCAGTATCGCTATATACTGATGAAACCATGATATGATTAACGATTAAAAACTGATCATAAAACAAACCAATTCAGCCAATAAAAGGCTCATTGTCCACCTCTAAACTTGCTGTGGGCTGATTGTAAACAGGCACAATATTTTTTTAACAATAAACTGTATAGATAGGGAAGAAATCAATGAATATAATCAAAGCAGTAATCGCAACAGCGATCGTAACGGGCACAATTACTGGCTGTGATCAATCTACGTCAGGATTGCCTCGTGCCTCCGATAAGCCTGAATCTGAGCTTACAATGCAAAGTTATGCACTGGGTCACAATATGGGTGGCAGTCTGAAAGCAGCAGGCATTGAAATTGATTCTGCCTATTTTAATGCGGGTTTTTATGATGCAGCTGATGGCACTCAGCTCATGAGTCAAGAAGAGATCCAAACAGCATTAATGAATTTACAACAGGCCACGCAAGAAGCGCAGCAAGCGAAAATGACAGAAGTTATAGAAGGCAATTTGAAAGCCTCAGAAGACAGTTTAGCAGCAAATGCCGAGCTTGAGGGTATGGTTGTGACCGAGAGTGGTTTGCAATACAAGGTGATAACTGCTGGTGATGGTGCGCAACCGAAAGCGACAGACAGCGTGACTGTTCACTATGAAGGTCGGCTATTTGACGGCACAGTATTCGACAGCTCAATTGCCCGAGGTGAGCCGGTGACTTTTGCGGTAGGTGGCGTGATACCAGGCTGGACTGAGGCCTTACAATTAATGCCGGTCGGTTCGAAATGGCAGTTGTTTATTCCATCAAGTTTGGCTTATGGGGAAAGCGGTGCTGGCGGGCAGATTGAGCCCAACATGGCTTTAGTGTTCGATGTTGAATTAATCGAAATCGTTAGTGAGGAGCCACCAGTACCCGCTGAATAATCGTTGTTTCGCCATTAGATAACATACGCTATGGCGGCATTATCGATGCTGCCATAGCGTATTTAAACTGGTGAAATAAACCGTTGGTCGTTATCGCGCTGTAATGGCCCTTACTGGTAAATGCCACGGCTAACACTGTCGATTGGTTAGGCTTTATAAAATACCGTTTAGGCATCGTCCATTGTTGCTGAAGCTTAAATGCGACTAAGTCCCATAGTTGCACAACCCCTCCTGTTGTTCCTGTCAGTAACCACCGATTATCGTTTGAAAACTTTGCCGCTGTGAATACGACCCCACGTTTTAAATGACTTTTAGACAAGGGTATCTCGCCGAACAAACTTGCGTTATTGGTATTCCAGACGATAACTTTGTCGTATCTTGCTACGGTGAGTGCTAGGCTCCCATCGGGTGACAATTTGACTAGGTTAACTGGGCCATTATGAGCAAGCCGTTTACTGTGCAGGGGCTTTGATAAATTCCATATTTTAGCGCTATGATCGTCCGAACCAGTGATAGCAATGTTTGTATTGGCATTAAGGTCAACACTGTTTACGCGTCCTTTATGATTGAAGACTGCTAGGGTTGATCCTGAGGGAATATCGATCATCAGTGACGTATGATTCTCTAGGGCAATAATCATTGCATTATTCTGATTCAAGAGGGCAAGTTGATTAATCTTACTGGGAGCCAGAAAAGATCTAATATGAAAACCGTGAGAAGCGTTCCAAATAGAGATTGACGTGTTATTGCTGACGGTTGCGGCTAATTCCCCGTTATCCGTGATTGAGACAAGGTGAATAGCTTCATCTTGCTCAGGGTTATGATGCCACTTAAAAAGACGATTTTTACTTTGATTATCCCAGAGACTGGCGCCATTATTCATCGAGCCGATAATCGCAATTTTTCCGCTTTCATTGATCGCTGCAGAGTAAATACCATCATTTGCCAACACCGCATAATCCTGTGAGCGATCATTGATGCAACCGACTAATGCTATTGTAAGAGAGATTAGCAATAGCGCAGGCGTTTGTTTGGCTGCTATCATTTATTCGGTTCTCACTTATTGAATGGCAGCGATGACTATAACAGAAGTTACAGTGACTGTGGACTCAAGCGAAATAATTGAATGTCTGAGGAAAGTGACTTGCTATCTTATGGTGCTAGTGCCGCTGCCCTGAGGGTTAGCAGGCGGCACTAGGCCATAAATAATTGAGATTGTGATGCGACACCCGCTGAGCTAAAGGGTCGCTAGGAATTAAGCTACGGCTATGCGTTGACTATTAAATTACTGTGAGCGTAATGCAGGCTTTCAATCAGTTGGTCTTCTAATTCAAATCGTAATACCAATGTTTCGCCTAGTTTTGACAGATCACGTGCTAAAGTTGGACTGCTATTGTCATCTTTGAGTGCGGAATCAAAACTGTCATTAAAAGCCAATGCCACTTCAGTTGTTTTACTCACCTGGGGGTAAAGTTTTCTAGCAACTTCCAGTCCTTTGCCATCATTAAATTCTTCAGCCTCTTGAATCAAGTGGTCGTAAACCTCGAAGTGACCTGCAGAAATATAGTCGACCATGAGTTCACAGAAATGCCTAAGCGCCTCTGTGGTGTTCGTCTGATTCATCGCAGATGAATCGTGAACACCAGTAATGGTGCAGAACTCAACAATTAATTCTTGTCGCTGTTCAAGCCATTTATCGAGAATCTTACTGACTCCGCCCCAACGCTCTTTAGTGGTTTTGCAGTTTTCTAACATAAGGTAGTCCTTTTTTAGCGGTTACTAGCTCACAAAGCCAGTGATTGACCTAAGCTGACGGCGTGATGAGTCAAAGCATGGGCTGCCAGCGCTTAATGCATAGCCCCCATTTTGGTTTATCTTCAGAGGGTTCCTCTGGATTCGCTCTGCATGAAATGCTGGTTAAGGCATTAATGCGTTACTCTCGCTGTTCAACGTCGTTAGATAAAGCTTAGAAAAGGACTGAGATTTTCTCAAGAAATGACTAGGCCAATAATTAACATAATTTAGAGGTAATGATCATAAACCATTGTTTTTTATAATTTTATTGGTTAATTAAGCTGTTGATATTTGATAATTATGACTGTTATTTAAACTAAAAGAATGAGGAATTTTCCACATTATGCGGCATGACTGGTTACATTATGACCGACTGTACTCTTGTCGCAACTGCATTAACCAAATAATAGCTAACCCCGTAAAACTGATAGCGGCCCAACCAGGAATACTAATTGTCAAAAAGCGCCAAGTAACTTCGGCACAATTGCCATCACCGCGGAGCAATATACTGAGTGCTTCATTAATAGGAAACGTATCTAAGATAAACTCAATACTAGGACCGCACGCGGGCGCTTGATCAGCGGGCAGGCTCTGCAAATAAAGTTGCCTGCCTGCAAAACCAGCGCCTGCAAAGGAAAATCCCGCTCCTAAAAAGGCGTAGACACCCGTCATTCGGCGCGAAGGGTTATGAATGAGGGCTATGAGGGCCGTAATCCCACACAGAAAAAAGAAAAATCGTTGAGTAATACACAGTGGGCAAGGCGCTAAGTCGTCAACATATTGTAAAAAATAGCCAAACCCCAATAAGCTAATAATGCCGATTAAGATCAGCCAGCGTAACCGCTGAACGGTGATTAGGGTTTGATTCATTGTAACAATTTCTCCTGGCAAGCATTGCTAGTCTCGTGCCAATGCTCCGCTCTTCTATACTATTTAAGTAAGTTTGACGCCAATTTATCGATCAAGAATACAGTAAATCATAGTTGAAAATCATGATAAATCATCACAATGTGGAAAAGATGTAAAAGGGTAATACAGTCAATGGTAAGATCAAAGAAAAATAGATTGGCAGCGGTCGGTCTGCTGTTGACTCTGCTCGTCGTGTCTCAACTTAGCCACGCAGAAGAAAAAACTGATGTTGGTGATCGAGGCATGAGTGATGCATTTTATATCGCAATAGAACCAACGTTAGTGAGTCATTTTGGTGACGCTAACGACATCGCTTACATCAAAAGCGAAGTCAGCGTGCGAGTAAATAACATTGAGGCAAAAGATTTCGTCAATTTACATCAGCCATTGATTAGAGATTTATTGTTGACCAATTTTTCTGTGATGACGCATGAAGCATTGAATAATAGAGACAAAAAAGAGCAATTTCAAAAAAGACTTCTCACCATTCTAAAAAAAGAGCTGATAAAAGAGGGGGCGCAGGCGGCATCAATTGAGAATGTGTTGTTTACCCGTTTTTCAGTGTACCAATAACGCAAAAAAAACAGCCGTAGTGCAGGTGTAAAGCGTTTTTTTAAGGCGAATTAAGCCCCCAGAATTAATGCCTTACTGTCCCAGTTTGAAGCAGCCTAAAGATCAAAAAATGCATGAATTTCAAAAATGAAATTTTAATTCCGCGACTATAATTCAGAAACAGTGGGTTGGCTTGCTGAACACACAAAGGAACATTGAGATAGGTGAGTAACACTTGGTCAAGCTATAAAAAAGTGCCTCTAACTACACGCCTCTAACTATATGGGGTTCGACGACCCAATGTCAACGAGACTCAATCCCCCGCATGCTCATGATCCTTTATTGTAGACTCTTTAGGTATGAGTAAGTACGGTTTTAGTCCGTATAGGGTGTGGTTTTTATCTTTTAGCAAACTTAAGGGTAGGGCCTCGAGATGGCTGGATGGCCGGTATTCAAGGCACTACAAATATTCCAATAGGCAGTGCGAATAGCTATCGACGTTATGGTTCTCATGATCAGTTGAAAGTTAGAGGGGGTGTTTCGGCATAAAAGCCATTATCTCCCCAATATTCATAGGACCAACAAGGGCATTGTTTTCACAACTAACTAACAATTTTTTGGGGCTTAGACAGCATAAAAGCATCAATCTGCAGTCCTAGCAGCACCTGACAGACTGTAGAATGCAGTTAATGACAGTGTGTAACCCAACTCAGACCTGGTCGCGCACAAAACCTTTTTAATGCGCCATATTTTTTGCGGTTACTTCGGCAATAAAATCCCAATGACTATATGCACTCTAATTACCAATGGCATTTGACAAATTTTTTCAGCCAAAAATTGGCTATCAATTTCATCGCTGGCCTCGTCCAATAAGCGAGTATCAAACCATGAAGTGGCTGTCCTCATTGTTGTTATAAACCGATAAAAAATCAAGGTAGCTTATTGATTAAAATAGTCGGCTAAAAAAGTTGAAAAATCAACGTCATCTTCTTGTTCCAGCCCCTCCTGTTGCTCAACTGAATGACGCGCGATTGACATAAGGCTTTCTTGTTGATGCGTGTCAATATTTAACGCGCTAAAATAATCAGCATGACTAGTAGCTTGAGCTAAATTGAATTGAATATGTGACGCTTTGGATTCGTCCATCTTTGCAAGTACGCGGGCTGATGGTGTTAATGCGCTGTCGGAAACTTTTTCACGTTGAGCAATGACGGTTTCAGTATAATGGGTGCCGCCGTGGGCATTATCTAATTCAGTAGCGATATCGTGGATTTGATCGAGCATATTATTTGCGCATTTTTGCATGGGTAGCTCTTGGCCACCACATAAAACGTTTAATCCGGGCTTCCTGCCATAATTAACAATACGTTCTTGATTTAATGCAATTAACTCATATTCTTTGGGGTTACTAGGTGGGCTTTCAGACGTCAAACAATACAGTAAAAAGGCATCAAGAAAACGAATTGTTGTATCATCGATGCCACGTGGACTAAAGGGGCTAATATCAAGACACCTTATTTCTATATACTCTACACCGCGTTGAGTTAGTGCCTTAATCGGTGTTTCGCCACTGCGAGCAACTTGCTTTGGACGAATAGCAGAATAAAATTCATTTTCTATTTGTAGCATTGAGGACGAAAGCTGTTGATGCTCTCCATTTACTGGATCGGCAAATTTCTGATAATCAGGGTAAGGTGTGCGCAGCGCTTTATTGATGGTGTCAGCGTAGCTTTGCAGTGTGTTGTAACACACATACAGTGCATTTTGTGCAGAGCTTTGATAGCCAAGGTCACCCATTCGTAACGATGTAGCAAAGGGTTTGTAAATATCATTTTCAGAAAGCGACTGTAAATCATGATGCCTTTCTTGGACAAAAGATTTATCGGCACAGGGTGCTGCACCAAACAAATAAATTAACAGCCAGTAGTAACGCCTAAAATTTCTTATCAGGTCAAAGTAACGTTGATCAATATAATGTTGTAGATATTTATGCTCAGTCTGACCATTACACTTATCGTGTTCGAATGCATGACGCCAAAAGGTTTCAGGTAATGAAAAGTTATAATGGATACCAGCGACAGTTTGCATTGCTCGGCCATAACGGTGGCCAAGCCCTCTGCGATATACGGTTTTCATTGTTGCTACGTTAGACCGCCCATATTGAGCAATAGGTATGTGCTTATCCGTTGGAAGAATACAGGGCATACTAGCTCCCCAGATGATTTCGTCGTTCATTTGCTGATAAGCTAAAGCATGTGTGGTGTCTAAATACACTAAAGTCTCGTCAATTGAATCAAAAACAGGAGTAATAAATTCTAGCAATGATTCGCTGAAATCGGTGGTTAACCAACTGTTGGTTAATGCAGAGCCAAGCCCTATGGGATGAGCACTTTGGGCTAGCTCGCCGGTTAACGTGGTCCGTAACCCTTCTTTTTCAATGCCGCGCTGAATTCTTCTCAGTAGAGGGTTAACTTTTTGGTCTGCCAAAAAGTTTAAGTTATGCGAAAACGTGTCCTTAGACGATCTTGGCCGGCCAGATTCAGGCATGTTTTATCCTTTGGTAATTGTTAAAAAGCAGTGTAACAGCTGAACTGACGTTTTTAATAACGCTTTAATTATTATTAACCACCCTTTAGAGTGTTAACATTCGCTGCCAAAACCAGATTGAGCCTATAATTCCAATAATATAAAAGCCGACTCTCTTTACCGTTGATGAAATTTTTAATTGCATGAAACTGCATAGATAAAGTGCTAAAAATAGTAAGCCAAAAACCAATAGCTGTCCGATTTCAATACCAATATTAAAGGCGGCTAAAGCGGGAAAAATGGCCTGTTGTGGGAGTCCAATCTCAGCCAGAGCGCCAGCGAAACCCATGCCGTGCAATAAGCCAAAGCTGCCTGACATGAGCCAAGGGCGCGACCGAATAATCCCTTGCTGGTTTGGCTTCAACGCGTCAGTGGCAGCCCAGCAAATAGAAAGGGCTATCATGGCTTCGACAAAGTATGACGGTAGGCTGATATTGCTTAATGCTGTCGTTGATAAAGTGATACTGTGGCCAATAGTGAAAAAAGTAATAGTCCAGAATAACTGTCTGTTCCAGCCAACCAGTAATGCAAGCGTGATCACAAAAAGAATGTGATCAACGCCTGTCATCAGGTGATCAACACCTAATTTAATATAGCGTGCAACCACTTCAAAAAGATTTTGCTTAGAAGGAACGACCAAAAAGTTATTTTGTTGATCCAGCATTTGATGAATCAGACGACCGTCATTAAATTTAATTCGTAATAACACCCCGCTGCCGCGCTTATTCATCCCTTTTACGCCGATAGTTTGACCAACTAAATGCTCGCTACAGTTCAGCTTAAAACGTTGAGAACGGCCCGTGCCCTCAGCCAATGCCTGTTTAACCTCTTGCAGCTGACATTGGCTAGGAAATACAGGCTGTAATTGACCTTGGGCAGCAATCTTTTTGGGTAACTTCCACACCCCTTGAAATTGTTTATCGGCAATTTCATCAATTGCTAATAAACCGGGTGCAAGAGGATGTGCGTGAACGAGAAAGGGCTGCAATAAAATACATATAAATAAATAGGACGGTATACCGAGATGCCTTAAAGCATCGGCTAGTCGTTTAATCATTGTTATTTTTAAGCGCATTTAACATTAACACTGTTTGGATGCCTGTTTCATCTTCGATCAGCACGCGGTAGCCGGTTTTAAGATCGCTAATTGTCTCATTATAACGCTCAAGTGTGTATTGCCTGTTTAACGTGTTGATGATTTGCCGCTTAACTTCGTCCAAGGGTTTAAGTGTGGAATTTTTTTTTTCGTTAAGCCATATGAAGTGCTGTCCAAAAGCTGACTCAATAGGTTCAGACCAAGACTGCAGTGTTAACTTTGCTAGTTGGTCTGAAAACGACTGGCCAAATCGTTTTGCAATGCTGTGCTCGCTTTGTAGATTGAAATGATGACCGCCATAAAACACATCGCCAAGTGCAATAGCTGCAGAAATATGATCGTTACTGGGGTTATTCCGTGGGATTGCGGAACGATCTGAATAATTAATAGTTGAAAAATCCGATTGAAGTGTCTTAAACAAATCTCTGTCGTTAGAAGTGGTTAAGTGGTGGTTGTCGACAGATAAATAGACATGTGAGAAAGCGTATTTTGGCGCATCAATATATAATGATTGATTTTTTTTATACCAGTCGTTAATGGCTTGATTGCTAGGCGTCTGAGAGGAAGCACTGTTTCTTAGTGCTGCTTGATAAATGCTGATCATTTGTCGTCTGACAATAATGTCGGTTTCATCAAGCTTCATCGCTAAGGCTGCTTGATATTTTTCTTCGAGGCTTTGCTCAGGGTTAGCTAATTGCAGGAACTCAGCAATATTGGCTAACCTGAGAACGACGCTATCGACTTTATCAAAACCCGACTTTTTGGCTTCTAAGAAAAGAATTTCTTGCTCAGCTAGTAATTGAGCCGTGCTATTAAAATCGACTGTCTGCGCATTGACTGACTGGGCCAATTCTCTTTGCAATGCGTTTATTTCGCCATGGTGTAAAACAATTGTTGTTTGCTGTGGTTTTAATTGACTTGCCATTGTCAATAGAAAGCCGATAATTAAGCAATGCAAAAAAGGATTTTTTATTAGCTGATGTATCACAACGGCCCAACTAGAATGAGTAAAAAAATAAATTTTATCTGGCTATAGAGACAAATAGTCTATTTATTTGGTAATTAATATAAGCTACTGCTGTTGTTCACGCTTTATTGCGCGAAAACCGATATCTTTTCTCGATTGAACGCCTGGCCATTGAATTTTTTCGACCGTGGCATGGGCCTTTGCTTGAGCTTCGGTGACGCTTTTAGCCAGTGCCGTAACACATAAAACGCGACCACCCGCAGTAATAATATTACCGTCTTGTTGCTGGGTCCCAGCGTGAAAAACTTTACAGTCTTTAGCGTCGACAGCTTCAAGACCTTCTATCGTATCGCCTTTATTATACTCATTCGGGTATCCGCCTGCAGCAAGGACAACACCTAGCGCGACTTGATCTGTCCAATTAATTGTTTGCTCAGCCAGCGTGCCATCCACGGTGGCAAGACACAATTGATGAAAGTCAGATTCCATGCGCATCATGATTGGTTGTGTTTCAGGATCGCCAAAACGGCAGTTGTATTCAATAACTTTTGGATCGCCTTGGGAGTTAATCATCAAACCGGCATAAAGGAACCCACTGTAATGATTGCCTTCAGCAGCCATGCCGCGGACCGTAGGATAGATAACTTGCGACATAATTTTATCGTGAACCTCGCTAGTGACGACAGGAGCCGGCGAATAAGCTCCCATGCCACCCGTGTTAGGCCCCGTATCACCTTCGCCAATTCGCTTATGGTCTTGACTGGTTGCCATGGGTAGGACGGTTTTACCATCGGTTACAACAATAAAGCTGGCTTCTTCGCCCTCAAGAAATTCTTCAACGACTACCTTGTGACCGGCTTCGCCAAAAGCATTGCCGGCAAGCATGTCTTGAATAGCGGTTTCTGCTTGCTGCAGGGACGTAGCAACAATAACGCCCTTACCCGCGGCAAGACCATCAGCTTTAATGACAATAGGTGCGCCTTGTTTCTGAACATAAGCGAGTGCTTGTTCGGTATCAGTAAAAGTCTGATAATCGGCAGTGGGTATACCCTGTCGAGCTAGAAAATCTTTGGTGAATGACTTAGAGCCTTCGAGCTGGGCTGCTGCTGCAGTTGGGCCAAAACAGCGCAAGCCTAATTCAGAAAATCGATCGACAATACCAGCAACTAATGGCGCTTCAGGGCCAACAATGGTTAATCCAATATTGTGTTGCTGAGCAAAAGCGGCTAGGGCATCGTGGTCATTGGGATTAATATCAACGTTTTCCAGATTGGCCTCGTTTGCTGTGCCGGCATTACCGGGTGCAACAAACACGTGCTCAACGCTTGAACTTAAAGATAACTTCCATGCCAACGCATGCTCTCTTCCGCCGCTACCAATGACTAAAACCTGCATAGTAAAATTCACTCAATAAATTAGACGATTGTTTTCAATTAATGTCGAAAGTGTCGCATGCCAGTAAAGACCATTGCCATGTTATGTTCATCAGCAGCGGCAATGATCTCCTCATCTCGAATGGACCCGCCTGGTTGAATCACGCAGCTAATACCAACTTTTGCTGCATTATCGATGCCGTCGCGAAAAGGAAAGAAAGCGTCAGATGCCATGCAGGCGCCAGTGACGTCGAGCCCTGCGTGCTCAGCCTTAATGGCAGCGATTCGGGCCGAATTAATTCGGCTCATTTGCCCTGCGCCGACACCAATAGTTTGCAAGGCTTTGCCATAAATAATAGCGTTTGATTTGACCATTTTAGCAACTTTCCAGCTAAACATTAAATCAGCGATTTCACTTGTACTCGGTTGCCTTTTGCTAACCACAGTTAATTCGTTAATGCCGACTAGGGCAATGTCGCGATCCTGAATTAGCAGCCCGCCATTGACTCGCTTTGCGTCCAGCGCAGGAAGCGATTCAGTCCACTGTTCACAGACTAATAACCGTAGATTTTTCTTTGCAGCGATGACTGTCTGAGCAGCGTCACTGGCGCCTGGGGCAATAATCACCTCGACAAATTGGCGTTCACAGATATCCATTGCGGTTGCCTCGTCCAATTCACGGTTGAATGCAATGATTCCACCAAACGCGGATTCAGGATCAGTAGCAAACGCGCGAAGATAAGCCTGCTGGATATCGTCAGCTGTGGCGACGCCGCAGGGGTTGGCGTGCTTAACAATCACGCAACTAGGCTCAGAGAATAATTTTACTGTTTCTAATGCGGCATCTGTATCCGCAATGTTATTGTAAGAAAGGGCTTTTCCTTGTAATTGTGTTGCCGTAGCAATGCCCACTTCTCGAGGGTTTTTCTCGACATAAAAAGCGGATGCTTGGTGAGGGTTTTCGCCATAGCGGAGCGACTCAACTTTAATGAATTGACTATTCAGTGTCCGAGGAAATCCTGCGCTCCCACCCTCAACCTTTTGGCCAAAGTAATTAGCAATGGCGCCATCATAGGCGGCGGTATGTTCATAAGCGCTAATGGCCAAGTCAAATCGAAGCTTATGACTGGTTGCGCCAGCATGCTCACTCAACTCATTGAGTACTTTCTCATAGTCGCTAACGTTAACGACGATAGTGACATCTTGGTGATTCTTTGCTGCCGCCCTAACCATTGTAGGCCCGCCAATATCAATATTTTCTATTGCCTCCTCCAGAGAGCAATCTGGTTTGGCGACCGTTTGCTCAAAGGGATATAAATTAACAACGACTAGGTCGATTGGCGTTATCCCGTTGTCCGCCATCACGGTTTCATCGGTTCCTCGGCGCGCTAAAATACCGCCGTGTATTTTTGGATGCAATGTTTTCACTCGACCGTCCATCATCTCAGGAAAACCAGTATGCTCGGAGACTTCGGTTACGGTTACACCCTTATCAATTAATAATTTATAAGTACCGCCGGTTGAGAGAATCTCTATATCTAAATCATTAAGTTTTTGTGCGAATTCGACAATGCCAGTTTTATCGGAAACGCTGATCAGTGCGCGACGCACCATTGCCAGTGATTGATTGCTCATAATAAGTCTTTATCTTAGTTAATGGGTGAGGTAAAAATGAATCACGGTAAAAATCATTGATGGTCGTTATGATTGTCACCGGTATGAAATTCAATGAAATTGAAGTTATGGACAGTAAAGCTGTTCGACTGTGCGTTACGAGTTAAGGTAACTGAAACTAAAAAGCACTTGCCGTTATGTGAGACAAGTGCCTTTCGATGGGGTTAGAATTCCAGTTACTCTTTAAGTAATGTTGGACAACTTACCCAATACTTTCACAAAGGTTAGCGTCCAAATATACTTATTACGTAAACTGTGAACGTTACAATAAACCGTACTGCTTTAATTTTTTACGAAGCGTGCCTCGGTTCAAACCTAATAAATGAGCCGCTTTCGTTTGATTGTTGCGCACGTACTTCATCACTTGCTCGAGAAGTGGTGCTTCTATTTCTGACATCACCATTTGATAAACATCAGAAACTGGTTGTCCATCGAGATGTTTGAAGTAGTTTGCCATAGCAGTTTCTACATTTTCTCGCAAACTAGATGTAGAGTTAGCTGCTGCTAAAGGTTGCTCCAGTGAGGTGTGAGTCTCTGCTTGTTGCTGCAATAAAGATTCGCTGTTGCTCATGCTGCAATATCCCCTGTTAGGTTAGTTTCACTAAATAAATGCTTAAGGAACTGCAGTTGATCCTTGGCAAGTAATAGCGTGTTGAACTGCTTTTTTGCAGTTTCGATTTTTTTTATGGCCTTATTTTCTTCAGCTACAGAATCAATCCGAGTAGCCCCTGAAGAATCCGTATTTCTTTTATCCTTCAGTCTTGCGGTGCATTGTAGCATCTGATTGAAATACCAGCAAACATGTTTCCTAGATATTTTTACTGCCAGATCAACGGCTTGTTCTTTTTTAATTACCGATGTTTTTTTGCTTTGAATCAAGGAATGATTTGCCTCAAAGCGAGAATAATAGTCATGAATAGACTGTATATGCTCAATAATCAAACTAATATGCCATTTTTTAAGCAAAAACGGCTCGTAACTGTTTGTTTTTCGCACAGTTTCAGGCGTCGCATTCAGATATTGATTAATTTCATCAAAAATCCAGGGCCGTCCTTGGGCTGCTCGGCCTATCATTACACCCTGAGCCGCCGTGTATTTGAGAACTTTTTGTGCATTTTGACCAGAATTAATATCCCCGTTTGCGAATACCGGAATATTGACCGCGGCAACGACTGCGGCAATTGTGTCGTATTCAGCCATTCCGTTAAATCGACAGGCTCGTGAGCGACCATGGACAGCAAGCGATAGAATACCAAGATCTTCCGCTATGCGAGCAATCTCGACGGCATTTTTGTGATCTAGGTCCCAGCCGGTTCTGATCTTCAATGTCACTGGAACGGCTACCGCGTCAATCACTTGGCTTACTATCTTAGCAACAAGGCGTGGGTCTTTCATCAGCGCAGAGCCGGCTAGTTTTTTACATACTTTTTTGGCGGGACACCCCATGTTGATGTCGATAATTTGAGCGCCAGATTCAACATGATAATTAGCGGCTGTGGCCATTTCTTTTGGATCAGTGCCAACGATTTGGATCACTCTGGGTTCAGAGTCATCGCCATCAGCCCGTCGCAGTAAGGATTTTCGTGTCTGTCGCAGCTCTATTTTACTGGCAGACATTTCAGCCGTGACCATTGCAGCGCCCATGCGCCGACATATTTGCCGGAAGGGTTGGTCTGTAATGCCAGCCATAGGGGCTAATACCGCTTGGCCAGGGAGTTGATAAGGACCGATAGTAATCATGGTGGGTTTTTTTTTATTGGTGAGTGGCCACTTACAATCTAATAGCTTGCCTGAATACGACATGATAGTGACCTTTGTTCTAAGATGCTATCAACGGTGCAATTATATTTTGCTCATCACTTTATTTGACGCCATTGAGTCGAATCCATTGGTCTTTTGAGTGAGGCGCGTGAATGGTCATACGTGCCTCATAAGCCTTAATAACGCTGTCACTTTGTTCGCTGAGAATACCTGACAGCATTAATTGACCGCCTTTGCGCAGTAAATGGGTCAATCTTGGTGATAATTCAATCAATGGACCGGCTAAAATATTTGCAATAACTACATCACAGCCTTCGTGATTCGCGCCCAATTGCTGGTTTAGCGTTTGATCGAGGTCTTCTGGTGTGCAGGTAATAAGTGCAGAAGCATCGATACCGTTTTGTTTGGCATTAGCCATGGTGGCCACTAACGCTTGTGGATCGTTATCAACGCAGATTGCTTGTGTTGCGCCCAGTAACAGCGCTGCAATGGCTAAAATACCTGAGCCGCAGCCGTAATCGATAACGGTGAGGCCGTCCATGCGATTGACCGCCAGCCATTCCAAGCACATGGCAGTGGTTTGATGGGTTCCAGTGCCAAAGGCCAAGCCAGGGTCAAGAATGATATTGCATGCGTTAATATCAGGGGGCGTCTGCCAGGACGGCACAATCCATAAATGCTGGCCAAATTGCATGGCACAGAAGTCATCTAACCAGCGCCGTTCCCAGTCTTCATCGGCGATCATTTCTACTTGATAGGGAGGAAAAGCATAGTCCAGTTCCTGACTAAGCGATTTCAGCAGGTCGTCAATGTTTGTATTCTCTTGAAATAAAGCGCTAAGTTTAGTTGCGTCCCATAGTGGCGTTTCACCAACGCCAGGTTCTAACAACGCCTGATTAGCATTGTCTTGAAGCGTGACGGACAGTGCACCGTTATTTAATAGTGCTTGCTCTAGGCTTTCAGCGCTCGCGGCTTGCGTGTTTATGTGCAGTTGCAACCAACTCATTATGGCTGTTGTTGAGCGCTAAAGTTCATGTGTCTTCTGCGGCCAGCTTTTGTTCTAAGTAATGAATATTTACACCGCCACATCGAAACTCTGTGTCGCGAACTAATCGTTGATGCAATGCAGTGTTGGACTTGATCCCGTCAATAACAAGTTCATCCAAAGCATTGTTCATGCGACTAAGGGCGGTATCGCGATCTGGCCCATAGCTAATTACTTTAGCGATTAATGAATCATAGTGCGGCGGAACCCTGTAGCCACTATAAATGTGTGAATCGACGCGAATACCGTTCCCGCCGGGCGCATGGAAGTGCTTGATAAGGCCGGGGCTTGGCATAAAGTTATCAGGATCCTCGGCATTAATTCGGCATTCAATGGCATGGCCTGTGAACCGAATATCCTCCTGTGTAAAACTGAGCTTTTCACCTGAAGCAATAATCAGTTGTTCTTTTACGATGTCAATGCCAGTAATCATTTCTGAAACGGGGTGTTCGACTTGCACGCGGGTATTCATTTCTATAAAGAAAAATCTACCATCTTCATAGAGAAACTCAAAAGTGCCTGCTCCACTGTAGCCAATATCAATACAGGCTTGAGTGCAAGCATTTGCAACTTCTGCTCGGACATCGTCTGGTATTAAAGGCGCCGGCGCCTCTTCAATGACCTTTTGATGGCGTCGTTGCAACGAACAGTCGCGATCACCAAGATGGACGGCCTGACCTTGCCCATCGGCTAATACTTGAATTTCAACATGACGAGGATTGCCCAGAAATTTTTCCAGATAAACGGTGTCATCACCGAAGGCTGCTTTGGCTTCAGCTTGAGTGAGCGCAATAGAACTGATTAGATCAGTATCCGATTTGACCATTCGCATACCGCGACCGCCACCACCAGCGGCGGCTTTAATAATGACCGGGTAGCCAATTTCTGTTGCAATTTTTAACGATCGACTTGCATCTTCTGTTAGCGGGCCGTTAGAGCCAGGAACCGTTGGCACGCCAGCCTTTTGCATGGCTTGAATAGCAGCGACTTTATCACCCATGATGCGAATAACACTGGCGCTAGGGCCGACAAAGGTGAAGCCGCTTTTTTCTACTTGTTCAGCAAAGTCAGCATTCTCAGCTAAAAAGCCATAACCAGGATGAATGCCATCCGCATTGGTCACTTCTGCGGCGCTAATAATTGCATGGCTGCTTAAATAGCTTTGACTGGACGGTGCCGGACCAATACAGACGGCTTCATCAGCGAGACGAACGTGCATTAGGTCGGCGTCGGCGGTGCTGTGAACGGCGACGGTTTTGATGCCTAATTCTCGGCAAGCGCGGAGGATACGCAAGGCGATTTCACCGCGATTTGCGATGACAACTTTGTTTAACATGGTGGTTGATCCTATCCAGTATCAGAAAATTTTTAGGACAAAGCGCGACTTGTCCGGGAGTTAAACGGCATTAAGCAATAATAATCAGCTTTTGATCAAACTCAACCGGCTCGCCATCGTTAACCAATATTGCCTTCACAATGCCCGATTGGTCGGCTTCGATTTGATTCATCATTTTCATAGCTTCAACTATGCACACGACATCACCCTTATTTATGGACTGGCCAATGGTGATAAAGGCGGATGCTTCAGGTGACGGTGATTGATAAAAAGTGCCAACCATGGGAGAGCAAATCGCGTGGCCATCCATTGCAGCTGGTGCTGTGATTTCTTCTGTATTTGGTGCCACAGGTGCTTGGCTCGTTGCAACGGGGACTGGCGCAGCAACAGGGCTTGATGCTACAAACTGAGGGGCGGAGTGCACAGTGCCGCGGCTAATCCGTACTGATTCTTCCCCCTCTTTAATCTCAATTTCCTGTACATTGGATTCTTCCAATAGCTCGATTAATTTCTTTACCTTTCTAATGTCCATACGTTGCTCTCTTGGTTTGCTTGCCGTACTTTAATAAGGTGCCTCGAAACGTGGAGTAGTTTCAGTTTTTGAGTTGCTCAATAGCTGCTGCTAGCCCAAGCTCATAGCTGTATGCGCCTAGGCCTGAAATAACGCCAACCGCGATATCCGATAAGTAAGAGGTGTGTCTGAAATCTTCACGGGAGTAAATATTGGATAAATGCACTTCAATAAAGGGCACTGCGATACCAAGGAGCGCATCTCGAAGTGCAATACTGGTGTGAGTTAGAGCAGCGGGGTTAATAATCACAAAATCGGTGTTGTCGCGAGCAAGATGCAGTTTCTCGATCAAATCGGATTCGGAGTTACTCTGAAAGCTATTTAGGACAAAACCCTGTTGCGAGGCAATAGATTCGAGCCGTTGGTTAATTGCTGCTAAGGTATCAGTTCCGTATTGGTCAGGTTCGCGTGAACCTAATAAGTTTAAGTTAGGCCCATGCAGTAATAATATTGTCGCCATCTTCGTTAAAAATCTCCAAAAAACAAGTTACTAGACGATAAAATTCAAATGACTGTAAGATTCCGCATCCTAGGGATTTGTTGATAGAAATGCAAACATTAAATTTTTATTTAAAAGATTTTAGCAACAATTAACCATTTTTTTCCGAATTAATGCCATTAAAGTGGATACAAAAGAACCTTTTCGAGAGGAATTTGATGAGTTTGCACGGGATAACACAATCCAGCGTCGGCACAGCCCTGATACTTAATTAATAAGTAGCCGTTCTTGGCGGGATTCGATTTGGCGTTAATTTCAACTAATACGCTTCTTTCAATGCTTGCTGTGGCTTGATGGTAATAGACCTCAACGGGGCCAAAGTAGTCATCATGAGTTTTTAAGCCGTTATTTATTGACATTTGATCGGTTAATGGTCTTTCAGAGGCTCCTGACTTATGTTCTCCATTTTGGTAGCTTAACTCAAAGGCATGACGGTAGAGATAATAGTTAGGTGCAATAATCCAGATTAGGTCAAGCTGCGTGCCATTGGCCAGCACATCAAACTTAAATGCCTCATTGGCCGCCATGAATGTGTGTGCTGTCTGACTTAAGGAACTCCCCATTGAAACCGCAGTGGCACGATCACTCAGAACGCTGGTCTGCTCGGCAAAAGCAGGCGAGATCTGGAGGCAGAGACCGACCAATAAAAAAACTTTTTGTAATGAGTCGCTCAGGGATCTTGAACCATGCATTATGAATGACCTTATTATAAAAATTCATTGCTTAACAGTTTAGAAGATAATGTCAATTACTGTTGGCTTTTTGACCCTGTTAAGTGTCAATAATTCCCTCTCTAGTGACGAAGCAGCGGACTGGACTAGCGAGGAAGCATTATAGTATATAAACTATTGTTTTAGCGCAGGTTAAGTAAAAGGGAGTATTTAAATGCCAGTAAAGTATGGGTTGGGTTTTGTCTTCGCGTTAGTGATTACAGCGGCGGGTGTGACTCTCTGGTTGCCGTCTCAGTCGGGGACTGACGGGCAGCAGCAAGCGGGCGGGCCGAGCATTGAGATCACTGATGCGTATTTAAATTTACCCCCACCAGGGCAATCGACCACTGCCGCCTACATCAAGATAAGCAATCGCGATCAATTGGCGGTATCAATTATCGCTTTTGAGACGTCAAAAGCGGCCAGAGTTGAATTGCATGAGCACCTTCATGTCGATGGAATGATGAAAATGCGCAAAATAGAAGCGTTATTATTAGTAGGCCTTCAAACCACGTTGTTTCAGCCAATGGGTTATCATTTGATGGTGTTCGATCTTGCGAGTGATGTGGTTTTAGGGGACATGGTCAATTTCACCATGACGCTGGCCTCGGGAGAGCGTATTCCTTTTCAAGCGCAGGCGCGCAGTTTGCAGTGATTTAACCCAATTTTATAGCGGTTTGTAATGAATGTTTTAGAGCAATTAAAAATACAATACGAAGATCTTATTGAATGGTGGCAAGGCGGCATCCTTCTGCGTTTGCTGGCGGGCATCTTGTCGGCGTATTTATTGCTTAGCGTGGTGTTGGCCTTTTCTTGGTCGAGAGAACCCCCCCTGGTTGATCTTAATGAAAGACTTGAGCAGTATGTTGCTAGTTCAGACCAGCCGGTGGTCATCGGCACTGCAACCACCATTAGTTTGATTCATGTTGCCGAAACCATGTTGCACAAGCCGGGAGGTTTTCTATCGAATGATATAACTTTGCCTGGCGCCGTCCTAGATAACATACCCAGTTGGGAGTTTGGCGTTTTGGTTCAGCTTCGAGATTTGGCTCGTGCAATGAGAGAAAGTTTTAGCCGCTCACAATCTCAGTCAACAGAAGATATTGACTTGGCCATCGCTGAACCCAGATTTAATTTTGATAATCAAAGCTGGATTTTGCCGCGCTCAGAAGATGAGTATCGTGACGGCATTCAATACGTAAAATCGTACCTAAAACGGTTGTCTCATGCTGATCAAAATAGCGCGCAGTTTTATTCTAGAGCGGATAACCTCACGATCTGGTTAGCAACCGTAGAAACGCGCCTAGGCAGTCTTTCGCAAAGACTCAGCGCCAGTGTTGGCCAGCGGCGTTTGAATGTTGATTTAGCGGGCGATGCTGCGGCGCAACGTTCGACCGAGATGCAAGTTGAACAAGAAATAAAAACTCCTTGGCATCAAATTGATAATGTTGTTTATGAATCAAGAGGCACGACTTGGGCGTTAATATATTTTTTAACAGCGATTGAGCAGGATTTCTCTGACGTGCTTGAAAAGAAAAATGCCCGCGTAAGCCTGCAGCAAATTATTCGCGAGCTGGAAGCGACGCAACAAACCATATTTAGCCCAATGGTTTTAAATGGCAGTGGTTTTGGCTTGTTTGCTAATCATTCGCTGGTTATGGCATCTTATATTTCTCGCGCTAATGCCGGTATTATTGACTTGAGAGAGTTGTTAGAAAATGGCTGATGGCAATGTCGAGGGCGTGCTTGGTTTACTTTACATTGGGTGGGCTCGCTTCACACTTGCGCTTGGCGCTTTATTCTTCGCGGTATATGACTATAATCAAATACACAGATACTATTACTTTCGATAAAAAGGTGTTAAGGCAGTGACTCAGCAAACAGATGATGTACGAATAGATAAAACCATGGAGCTTTTACCGCCAGTGGCACTAATGGAGCGTTTTCCCTTAAGTGATATTGCTTCCGAGACTGTTTTTTCATGCCGTAATGCGATTCATAACATGTTGTACGATAAAGATGATCGCATGCTGGTTATTGTAGGCCCTTGCTCAATTCATGATGTGAATGCCGCGATGGATTATGCGCAACGATTAAAGGTATTACGTGAGCAGTATGCTGGCGAGTTAGAGATTGTAATGCGCGTCTATTTTGAAAAGCCACGAACTACGGTTGGCTGGAAAGGTTTAGTTAACGACCCAGATATTGACGGTAGTTATAAAATTAATGATGGCCTGAGAATTGCTCGCCATCTATTGAGCCAAATAAATGATTTAGGTTTGCCAACAGCGGGTGAGTTTTTGGACGTGATATCACCGCAGTATGTGGCAGACTTTATGAGTTGGGGCGCAATAGGCGCGAGAACCACTGAGTCGCAAGTTCATCGCGAACTCTCGTCGGGTTTATCGTGTCCGGTTGGCTTTAAGAACGGAACCAATGGCGGTATTCAAATTGCAATTGATGGCATTGGTTCAGCAAATAATCCACATCACTTTTTGTCAGTCACCAAATTTGGTCACTCAGCCATCATTGCCACGAAAGGCAATAAAGACTGTCATATTATTTTACGAGGTGGTTCTGGTCAGACAAATTACTCTGCTGAATGTGTGGCAGATGCAGCAGAAAAACTGTCTTCTGCGGGCGTCGTCAGTAAAGTAATGGTTGACTTTAGTCATGCGAACAGTGCGAAGCAGTTTAAGCGGCAAATGAACGTTTGCAGTGATGTCGCTGGACAGATTGCGGCTGGCGGCAATGACTTATTTGGCGTTATGATTGAAAGTCACCTCGTGGAAGGTCAGCAGAAAGTAGTTGCTGGTGAGCCTTTGACGTATGGCCAGAGCATCACAGATGCTTGTATCGGCTGGGAAGATACGGAGGCGTCACTTTCACAGCTAGCTGAGGCAGTTTTAGCTCGCAGAATTTTAAGTCAACCATCATAGGGTTTCTTCAACGATAATAATGACTACAAGGAAGATCATGCCAGACTTCAAAGACCAAACCGTCTTAATTACAGGTGGAAGCCGTGGATTGGGTAAAGCCATGTCCTTAGGTTTTGCTCAGCAAGGTGCGACAGTCATTATTGCCAGCCGCAAACAAGACAGCTGCGCTGCGTTAGCCGACGAAATAACCCAGCAGGGCGGAAAGGCAATTGGAATTGCGGCAAATATAGGGAAAACCGACGATATTGATGCACTCGTCAGTCAAATTAAAACACGATGTGAGCGGGTCGATTTACTGATTAATAATGCGGGCACTAATATAGCGCTGGGCCCATTAACTGATCTAACTCCTGAGCAATTTGATAAAATGTATCAGGTTAATCTCCGTGGCCCGTGGTATCTGGCTTCCCAAATTGCCCCTATGATGGCGGCGAGTGGTGGTGGCAGTATAATCAATATCCTTTCAGTCGCGGCTATGAGGCCACCAGCTTTTAACGGTTTTTATGCGGCAACCAAGTCGGGTTTAGAATCCATGACTAAAGTGATGGCCCAAGAATGGGCGGAGGATAATATACGTGTTAATGCTATCGCACCGGGCCCCTATCGCTCTGATTTAGTTGACTCAAGTATTGCGGCTATACCCGGGTTTGAGGAGGGTATGCGTAATTCTACCTTGTTAAAAAGAATCGCTGAAACTGAAGAAATATTGAAGCCCGTCTTTTACCTTGCCACAGACGGAAACATTACCGGCATAACGCTCATTGCTGATGGAGGCTTAACGGCTCATTAATGCCAGTGACTTATTAACACAACGCTAACGTCGATAGATGTTATTAATAGAAATTCAGCAGCAATGAACAGCAATTTAAAAATTTTCTTAAATAAGTATAACAAGCGATTTCTTCAGTTTGGCAGGCGTTAGATTAGATTTAAGTAGTTTTTTATCTTTGATTTTTCAAGGGAAAATAATAAAAAAAGTGAAACCTGTATTACATGTTTGGCCTCAACTAGCAGAACGTAAAAATAACACCGTCAAAGTAAGTGCGCGCCTAGTCATGGGTGAGGCAACTCATGAGCTTTGGTATACCCTTCCAACTTCCTACGAGTCAATACTCCCGACCAATAGCGATAACTTTTTAATTGCTGTTGTTTTAATGGCAATGCGCCATAGCAGTGAGATTCAACTGCATGGATCTGTGTCGGCATCATTACTTAGCAATATAGACGAGTTCCAAGCTGCTTGGTCGTGCTGGTTAGAGGATTTACATGTGGTGCCAATATATGTTGATAGAGAGCTGAATGAAGTTTTTGATCAACTTGAAGCTGCCGCTGTTGCAACATTCACCGGCGGACTTGATAGTTCCTATACGGTTTATCGACATGCTAAAAATTTAGTAGGAAGGCGAACACAGCCCCTAAGATCAGGTGTATTCGTTCACGGTTTTGATATTCCTTTAACCGAACAAGATGGGTATGGCCGAGCCTTTAAGAAGGCAGAGATAATGCTTAATAGCATTGATTTATCTATTATCCCTATGGCAACAAATTTTAGAGATATTATGGACCCTTACCTTGGTTGGATAAATACCTGTGGAGTTGCGCTCGGTTCTTGCTTGTTGTTGTTACAAAATAAATTTAGTTCTGCATTGGTTGCCAGCTCTTATAATTATCAAATGCTAACATTTCCCAACGGCTCTAATGCGATAACAGATTCAATGATGGGCAATAACCAGATTTCTATTATACATGACGGTTCTGAGGATAACCGAACTGGTAAGTCTCGTTTAATCGCAGACTGGCCTGAGGCAATGCAACACTTAAGAGTTTGCTGGCAGGGTAAATATAAAGATATCAATTGCTGTGAGTGTGAAAAGTGTATCCGTAACATTTTAACTTTTCGTATTACCCAGAAAAGCCTACCCAATTGTTTTCAAAAGGACGTGAGCGATAAAATGCTTGAAAGAATTTCGCTGCAAGTAGGTGGGCCGCTGGATAGTTTTAAATCACTTTATTATTCGGCCGCTCAAAGTAATATAAAAGATGCTTGGGTTGAGATTTTGAGAAAAAAATAAGGGCAAAAGAACGGAGTATATTGGTTAAAAGACTGTTTAAAAAAAGAGACAAAAGGGCTGGTAATGTTTAAAGATTATTCTGATCTTTTCGACCAGCGAGGCGATCTTTATCATCAAGCAATGCGAGATTGTCCGCGGGCTAGAAAAGTAGAATTTGATACAGCTACCTCTTGGTTGGATTTATGTCAGGGCATGACAATTTGTGATATTCCATCAGGTGGCTGCTACCTCGCTGATTTTATTTTGCAAGACAATATCACTTTATATTCCGTCGAGACATCTCACGTTTTTTTTAATGAGGGAAGAAATTATTATTATAAGGACGACAATAACGATAAAAAAATAAATTGTGTAAACGTTATGTGCGACAGTATCGCAGTGGTTCCTTTAGTTGCTGGTATTGCCGACCGTATATTGAGTTTATCGGGCCTTCACCATCAAACTAATCCATTGAGTTTTTATAAAGAGGCTGCGAGACTTTTAACTGATGATGGTTTTTTGGTGCTTGCAGATGTAAGGGCAGGTTCAGACGTAGACAGGTTTCTAAATCAATTTGTTGATCAACACAGTAGCGCAGGGCATGAGGGCATATTCCTTAACAAACAAACACTATTAGATATAGAAAGTTGTGGATTTAAGATCATTGATTCTAAGGTTGAAAAGTACAACTGGAATTTTAGTTGCACAGCGCAAATGGTGAGTTTCTGTAAAAAACTATTTGGCCTTGATAAGGCTGATGAGGAGACGATACTTGCAGGGATAAAAAACTGCATGGGATACTCGGAGAGAAAAAATGGTTGTTCAATGCATTGGGAATTGATCTTTATTAAAGCGGCCAAGAGTGTTAAGGCGCCCCTTCTAGGTTAGAAAGGGCGCAAGCCTCGTGCGACAGTGTATCTAAATTATATAAAAAAATTGTATCTTGAGCGGTCAGTTGTCCAAGACGAGCACAGTATACCTGTCTGTTTAAACCTCTATGGCAGCATAACCTACCGAGTCATCAGCTGCTAACAATTTTCCGAGCTGCTCTAATTGGTGGCTACCATTACCTAAGCTATAACTCAGTTGTTTTGCCCATAGGTAAAAGCGATGAATAGGATACTCTACGTCAGCGCCTATTCCTGCATGCAAATGCTGTGCGGTGTGAATGACCCTGTGCGCCCCGTCACACGCCCACCATTTTGCCGCACGTATTTCAGCTTCTGCTGGCAAACCTTCACTTAGACGCCAAAGCGCTAGCCAGAAGGTTGAGCGTATTGCTTCAACATCGATATAGCTGTCAGCCATGCGCATAGCCAGTGCCTGAAAACTACCAATAGGCACGCCAAATTGTTCTCGCTCACAAGTGTAAGCGGCTGTCCTGCGCATCGCCTCTTCACAAATGCCGGTCTGCATTGCGCACTGACCTATATTAGCGTATTGCTCTAGCCAATGGATAATCGCGTTTCCGTTACCTTCTTGACCTAACAATGCTTCGGCAGTGACGGTCAGGCCATTGAGCGATAGTGCTGCACTCCAGGGCCCCAACAAGCTGATCTCTTGGGCTTGCAAATTAACACCTTCAGCTTGCGTATCGACAATAAATACACTGCTCTGACCATCGGTATCAGTGGCAGGAACCAAAATGAAATTAGCTACTGCACCGTCTTGAATGCAGTCTAACGAACCAGTCAGTGTCCATCCATTAGAGGTTTTAGTTGCACTAATACCCTGTTGAATTGCGGCAGGCATAGCAATCTCACTAATAGCAGCGGTCAGTTTTAATTCACCTGCGGCTAAAGGACTCAAATATTTTTGATGTTGAGCCTCTGTGCCGAATTCAATAATAGGCATAGCGCCTAAAATTAGACTTGAAAATAATGGAATTGGCGCGACTCTTCGACCTTGCTCTTCAAGAACGAGGCAGGTTTCAATTAGTCCTAGTCCGGCGCCACCGCAGTTTTCAGGTATACCAATACCTAGTAAGCCTTGTTCAGCGAGTGTGGTCCATAAGCTGTCATCGTAGGCTTGATCGGTTCGAGAAAATTCAAGTTGAAAAGCGTCGGTTGATCGGTCGGTGAAGATTTGGTAGGCCAATTCACGAATGGCAACTTGATCTTCTGAGAATGAAAAATCCATACTGTATACCTCATTATAATATTACGTAAATGATTGCTGGCAGATTCAACAACGTTTAGGTTCGCGTCATAAACTGCATATTTTTTGTATAACATAATTTATCAGCGGGGGGATTCTCTAAAAATAACCCTCGATAAAAAACCGTTGTTAACAATTCTGTTAACTCGGCATGATCTATTTCTTCTTGATGCAAGCGAGAATCTAAATTGATAAAATAATCCCGTAACATCATTTCACCACTACTGGCTAAAGTGTAGATTACTAAAAAAGCCTGATGATGATCGAATTTTGCGTCTGGAAATAGCTTGGGCATTAGTTGAACCAGCCAGTTAAGCTGTTCCATATAACCGCGACGAATCGCTTCTGCAAATTCTTTGTCTTCATCGGCCATTTGCAATAAACATCGCATTAAACCGGGTCGCTGGGCATAACTGTTAACCACTAGACTGAAATGCGCATGCATACGGGCATACCAATCACCACGTGGGACACCTTTTTCTATGGCGTCGATATTTCTTGCCTCAGCTATATAGTCACTTAAAACTTCTAAGGTAAGACTCTTTAAGTCTTTAAAATAATGGTAAAACAACCCTGCCGCGACGCCTGCCTCAGATGTTACGTCATGAATCCTCATGCCGTGATAGCCGGTTTTTTCCATAACCGTCATCGCTGCTCGTTTGAGCTTGGCTCTGGCTGCTTCACCCCGCGCACTTAATTTTTTGTCGTTGATGCCTGAGACGGGCGTTTTTGATGGGTTTGATGGCATAACGTGTCTAACCACTCAGCAAATAATCAATCGATGTGCAAATATTAGTTGAAATTGAATTTAGTTTCAACTAATATTTAATTTTGGCTTTCAAGCTTCGCCAAAAAAAGTCCATCGCAGTGGCAATTGTTTTAAGCTGATCATGATGGCAAATTTTAAATTTCATCCTCTTACAGGTGCTGTGTCCATGTTTGTTGAATATACCGATGATCAAAAGGCGTTACGGATACGCTTGCGTAATTATTTCTCTACCTTAATCAAGCCCGAATACAAGGAGGAGCTCCGCTCGGCAGAAGGGGGCGATCTTTATAAATCGCTGATCCGACAGATGGGCAAAGACAATATGCTCGCTCTCGGCTGGCCAAAAGAGTACGGCGGGGCAGGTCTGACGCCGACAGAACAGTTAATCTTTTTTGAAGAAGCATTATTAGCCTGCGCCCCGGTTCCTTTTGTGACGTTAAACACGGTTGGTCCTGCGGTGATGGATCACGGCACAGAAGAACAAAAGAAACGGTTTTTACCGTTAATCGCGGCCGGTGAGATACACTTTTGCATCGGTTACACTGAGCCTTCTGCCGGAACTGATTTAGCTTCACTGCAAACTGCTGCCGTAAAGCAGGGCGATGAATACATTGTTAATGGTAATAAGGTCTACACCAGTGCGGCAGAAGCAGCTGATTATGTTTTTCTAGCGGCTCGAACGGACCCAGATGCCAAAAAACACAAAGGTATTTCTGTACTGTTGGTTGATACCAAAGACCCTGGTTTTGATTATGGCCCTATTCGAACGGTCGGTGGAGTAAGAACCAATATCTCTTACTATACTGACGTCCGTGTGCCAACCGATATGATTATAGGTGAAGAGAATAAAGGTTGGCCGCTGATTACTTCGCAGTTAAATCATGAAAGAGTGGGTTTAGCCGCGTGGGGTATTCAGGGTTGGAAAGTCTATAAATTAACACTTGATTGGGCGAGAAAAGAAAAAACTGCCGACGGCCAGCGCATCATCGATAATCCATCAGTGCAGCGTAATTTAGCTGAGGTCTATGCGATGCTTGAGGCCATGCGAGTAATGAACGCACGTATGTCCTGGAAGCTTGATCACTCTGATATTGATGCGGTTTTACCTTCTGCTCTCAAGGTTTACTCAACCGAGGCAATGATCACTATTTGTCAAAAGTTGATGGACATTGTAGGCCCTCATGCTTTGATTCGTTCAACTAGCCCAAGTGCAGTATTATTAGGCGATCTCGAACACGAATACCGTCGAAGCACGATTAATACCTTCGGTGGTGGTGTGGTGGAAGTGCTTCGAGGCTTAGTTGCCAACTTCGGTCTTGGCATGCCAAGACACCGTTAGCGAACCCATTACTAACGATAAAACCTGAGGTTTAGTTTTATTCAATATTTACCGATAGCTGAGATCCAAAAAATGAACGGGCTAAGGATTGTGGCCTGCGTCAATGCTCCCAGTCCTTGGAGTTTGGCAGCCCGTGCATTGTTTGATCATAAGCAGTTGACTTATCATCTTGGCGAGCAATTTATTGCCGATGATAATCATGCATTAACACTTTGGACGGGGCAAAATAGTGCCCCAGTGGTCGCTTTTAGGTCTTCTAGCGAGCAAGAAAAAATTGCTACCACAGCAGAAACCATTGTCCTATTAGCGGAGCGCCTTGAGCCAAACAGGGCACTCATTCCATTGGATCCTCAGCAGCGTGCTTGGATGTTTGGTTTATTGCAAGCTTTAGCCGGTGAAGATGGCTTTGGTTGGAACCGTCGTTTTATGTCGTTGAGTGTAGTGGACATCGAATTTTTACCGGATAACATCCGCAAGATGGCTCTAAAGTATGATTACAATGATGCCTTAGCGGCTGTTGCAGAACAGCGTGTTGCTCAGATACTGGGTTTATTTTCAGAAACTTTACGCCAGCAACATGAGCGCGGCAGTGCATTCTTGGTCGGTGATGCGCTTTCTGCACTCGATCTTTATTTCGCCATTTTTATTGGCATTATGTACCGCCCATTGGCCGATGAGGCATTGCCTATTCCATCAGACATGCGCGCTGGTTATGAAGTGCCAAGTGCAATCTTAGACGCCGCCGCTAAACCTATCTTGTACGCCCATCGCGACCGGATTTTTCAACAATACTTAACGCCGTTTATGGCTTATTAGTCGGCAGCATAGTCTTAGCCAGTTAGCCAAAAAATGATGTCGCTAAATTAAGATGCTCATCAGCTGACAATCGTGGACCGAATTGAGTAACCACTCGCGCTGATGCGGCGCTGGCAAATTCGCCAGCGCGTTGATGGCTGATACCTTGGCTTAAACAGTAAAGAAATGCGCCAGCAAACATATCGCCTGCGCCATTAGTATCGATGGCTTCGACTTCCACACCGTCAACGGCAATGAGGTCTATGCCGTCATAAATCAGCGCGCCTTTGGCGCCAAGTGTGATGACAAATTGCTCAGCAACCTGCTTTATTTTTTCAACCGCTGAGGGCAAGTCAGTCACGTGTGCAAAGCTCAATGCTTCTTCTTGGTTGCAGAAGACCAAATCAACTTTGCCGCCCATTATCTCTTTTACGCCATCGCTAAAGTTTGCAATGATGCCAGGGTCAGAAAAACTTAAGGCGACTTTGGTGCCATTTTTTTGCGCAATTTGACGCGCTTCGATGGCTGCAGCGCGACCACTGTCAGAAGTCACTAGGTAACTTTCAATATAAAGATACTGAGAATCAGCAATGGCTTGTGGGTCAATTTCACGAACCGACAGTGCGGCACTGATGCCTAAAAAAGTATTCATAGATCGCTCAGCATCTGGCGTAATTAATATCAAACACTTACCTGTGATGCCTGTCTCTATAGAGGCTGAGGACGTGTCAACACCCGCAGCTTGCATGTCTTGCATATAAAACTGGCCATTGTCATCATTAGAGACCTTTCCGCTAAAAAAGGATTTACCACCGAAGTAACTGTTGGCAATAATCGTATTGCCTGCTGAACCACCACTGGCTCTAGAGGCCTGAATTTGGTGGCTCTGTAAGTAAGTTAACAATTCGGCTTGCTTGGGTTCATCGACCAGGGTCATCATGCCTTTCTCAACACCCATAGCTACCAAATCATTGTCAGTTACTTCCACCTCTGTATCGACTAAGGCGGCACCCATGCCATAAACGTGATATTTTCTCATCGTAATATTGCCTTGCTCCAGTTATGCTAACTAAGTCCTAGGGAATAGCATTGTATTTCGACATTGCATTCGTGCTGGCTGACTCTCAGGAGCTTAGCAGAAGTTGTTAATTTCAAGTCCATTACCTTAATTTGCAATAGTGTTCAAAGCAAGTACTGAATTGATGAATAAAGTAAGCAAGCAAATAAAGACCCAAAAAAAGGTCAAGCGGCGGGGCTTTTTGCGTCGCGCAATTAGCTTGTTATTTACCCCATTATTGATCAAATTTTCTATTGTAGTTAGTCTATTGTTAGCGGCTTACTTGGCTTATCTAGATGCGACTATTACCAGTGGTTTTGACAACAAGCAGTGGCAGTTGCCGGCCCGTGTGTATGCTCGCCCATTAGAGTTGTATGAAGGCCTGTTGATATCTGCCTCTGAATTTGAGCAGGAGTTAACAGACTTAGGTTACGAGCGAACCAATTCAGCTCGTCCGGGTAGTTATATGCGTCAAGGCAATAACTTTACTATGAGTACGCGCGGTCACAGATTCTGGGATGGCGTTGAGTCCCCGCTACGCGCGAAGGTCAGCTTTAGTGGTCGACGTTTAAGTCAATTGAGGCAGATTGACAATCGTTCACTCGCACTATTAAGGCTAGAGCCGATGGAAATAGGCGCCATTTATCCTCAGCACAATGAAGACAGGATTATGGTGACTATTAACCAAGCGCCGCCTATGTTGATTGCGATTTTATTGGCGGTCGAGGACCATCGTTTTTATACTCATCGAGGCGTATCACCCGTATCCATAATAAGAGCTGCCATTCAAAATTTTAAAAGCGGAGCAATTGTGCAAGGTGGATCGACTATAACTCAGCAATTAGTTAAGAATTATTACTTAACGTTAGAACAGAGTATTGGCCGCAAAATTAAAGAGGCGTTAATGGCGTTGCTGTTAGAGCTACATTACGATAAAGAAGCCATTTTAGAGGCCTATATCAATGAAGTGTACTTAGCCCAATCAGATGGCCATGCAATTCACGGTTTTGGTTTGGCTAGCCAGCATTATTTTAATAAGCCACTCAAGGAATTGAGTGTCGAACAAATGGCATTATTGGTCGCAGTGATACGAGGGCCAAATTACTATAATCCATGGAGGCACCCTGAGCGTGCGTTAGCAAGAAGAAATCGTATTTTAGATTTATTGGGTAAGCAACATCTATTGACCTTGGACGATGTGAGTTGGGTGAAATCACAACCGCTGCATTTAGGTAAGTCAAGTCAATCACATTATGCTTTTCCGGCGTATATTGATCTTGTTAAGCGCCAATTAAGACAGGTTTACAGTCAAAACGATTTAACATCAAATGGGTTAAAGATTTACACTAGCTTTAATCCGCGTATTCAACGCAGTGTCGAGCACGCAGTCACTTTAGGGGTTAATCAATTAGCTGACGATCAACTACAGGCTGCGGTCATTGTAACGCAACCTAAAACTGCAGAAGTGTTAGCTCTAATAGGAGGAAAGAAATTTCGTTACTCGGGCTTTAACCGTGCATTGGATGCAAATCGCTCCGTTGGCTCGACGATTAAACCGTTTATTTACTTGGCAGCATTAGAGCAGCCAAGTAAATATTCTTTAGCAACGCTTATTGATGACAAAGAAATTACTATAGAACATAATAATAGTTTTTGGTCACCGCGTAATTATGACCGACAAGACCACGGTCAAGTGCCCATGATTACTGCATTAGCTAAGTCGTATAATCAGGCGACAGTTAGACTGGGTGATCAATTGGGAATTGAGACGGTTGTTGATACTTTACAACGTTCAGGTTTCGACCGAACGATAAATCCTGTACCTTCGTTGTTTATTGGCACAACACAGTTGAGTCCATGGGAGTTGATAGGGCTTTATCAAACGGTTGCCAGTGGTGGTTATCATGTGCCGTTAAAAGCTATACGCGCGGTATTGGATAAAGATAACCAACCATTAGAGCGGTTTCAATTTGAACTTCAGTCAGGCTTTGATCCAAAGGCCGTTGCATTAGTGACGCGAGGTTTAGTGCATGTGACGGAGCAAGGTAGCGCACGGTTTGCGAAGAAAAGATTGCCTCAAGGTTTTACTGTTGCCGGCAAGACGGGTACATCGGGTGAATTGAGAGACAGCTGGTTTGCAGGGTTTAGTGGCGATATGTTGGCGGTTGTTTGGCTTGGCCACGATGATAATAGTCCTACTCAATTAACGGGTGCATCAGGCGCATTGCCTATCTGGACAACCTTGTTTAAATCAGCGAGTCGGAAATCATTGAGTGCTCATCAAGTCAGGGGCTTAAATCTTCATTGGGTTGATTTAAAAACAGGACAGCCGGCTGCAAGTTTTTGTTCAACAGCGATTGAGTTACCTTTTATAGCGGGCAGTGAACCAACAGGCGAAAAAAGTTGCAGCCTTTAATTGATAGCCTTTAAATTCGGCTTTATTTATTTAATTAATACTTGAGATTGCAGACTATGCTAAAACGTTATCTTGTTATTGTTGTGCCGTTTATTTTTTTATATGGGTGTGTTAATAATATAGCTCGAGAACCCGCGATCACATTACCAGCAAATCCCATTACCGATACAGAAGCGCCGGCGGCTCAAGAGGGTGCGATACTTTTACCCTCCAGAACAAGTCATAATATTTCTGCAGGAGGTAATGATGCGGTTGATCAATTATTGATGAGTGCTAGCGAAGCTTCAATTAATCAGCAATTGGCTCGTGCTAGCGCCTTGATTGAGCGAGCTGTCCGCTTATCACCTCAAGATCCTCGGGTATATTTTTCTTTAGCGCAAGTAAGGTTCAAAGAAAATCGCTCGGATCAAGCGTACTTATTGCTTAAAAAATCACAGTCATTAGTGATCAATGATTTGCAAATGCTCGATGCTATTAAAAAGTTCAGAGCCTCGATGAAATAAATAGAATGAGACGCGATTATGGGTTTAAATAATACAGTCGAACGGTTAACGTCATACCGAGCAAAAAAATCATTGTCTCGTTTATGGGTGAAGCGTTCAGCTGTGGCTATCGTCATTGATCAGGCTAATACTGAACAAGCCTCAGTGTTACTCATTAAACGCGCAGAAAACGAACGTGATCCTTGGTCTGGTCATATGGCTTTTCCTGGTGGTCGTTATGAGCCGGTTGATAAAAATGGGCTGGCAACTGCTAAACGTGAAATGCATGAAGAAGTGGGCTTTGATATTGATAAGCTCGCGTTTGATTCTGCAGTTAGCGGGGGTAACGACGGACAATGTATTGCTAGGTTATCGGATATTAAAACCAGTAAAAGGGCAACTCCGAGCACGATGGTGGTGACACCGTATATCTTTTCAGTGTTAAATAAGCCTGCTTTAATGGCTAATCATGAAGTTGCTGACACGGTATGGGTGCCACTGAGTTTTTTTTCAGCGCTACAGAATCGCAGTATTTATGAATTGAACTATAACGAGCGTCGTATTGAAATGCCTTGTTATCGCTATGAAGGCAATGTCATTTGGGGAATAACTTTATCAATGATTGATGAAATGCTACGTGCACTAGGCGTGAATATTCCCCAGTGGTACCGCACATAGCTCATTTACTTTGCTGGCGTTCTTCTTTGTTGTGACTTTCCCTTGTGTAATCGAATTTCTTCATACTAACGATTACTATTATTGCTTACTTAATTAACAATAAACTATTATTTCAACCAATAAACTTATAATTAGCAGGAGTAATTATGCCTCTCAGTCCATTAGATGATTTACTCGCTCATCAGACCCCCGACACTTTTGATCACGTTAACACTGGCGATCGTAATTTCTATGACCGCTATTATTTTAATTGCCACGGCTGCGACGATCAGCTTTTTTTGGTTGCTGGAATGGGGCAGTACCCCAACCTAGGCGTGCTGGATGCTTTTGTAACGATTTCACACGGTGATCATCATTATGTGGTCAGGGCGTCGAGAGAATTAGGTGTCGATCGTCTTGATACAACTGTAGGTCCGTTTGGGGTTGAGGTACTTGAGGGCTTAAAAAAAATTCGTATGTGGTGCGAGCCTAATGAATGGGATATCGCGTTTGATATTACCTTTGATGGTTTTGTTCCTGCTTTAGAAGAGCCAGTTACTTATCGGCGAACCGGTAATCGCCTGACTGAGCATACGACCCGTTTTGCACAGGTAGGAAATTACACTGGGCACATTACGATTGCAGGTCAGCGATATGAAGTGACGCCTGACCGCTGGATGGGTGCGCGCGATCACTCATGGGGCGTAAGACCTAATGTTGGTGAGAGCGAGCCTGAAGGAATTAAATCGAAATACCGTGAGCTTGATAAGTTTGGTCACTTTCATAATTGGATACCAATGCAGTTTGAAGATTATATGATTAAGGTATACTTCGATGAAGATGCTCAAGGTAATCGGATGTTAGAAGAGGCAGTTAAAGTGCCTCGCTATGGAATTGATGAGCCTGTCATTCATCTTGGCAGTCCTAAGCATGAAATTACCTTCAAGCCGGGTACGCGCGAAATTAGCAAGACTATTCTTACCTTTGCGCACTCAGATATCGTTGCCGTCGGCACACCACTAAGGACCAATTATCTGTTGGGTGGTTCTGGCTATAGGCCAGGCGAGGTTCACTCGCTGGGTTGTTATCAAGGGCCTTTAAAAGTAGAGGGCCAGAAGTGGGATATGAAGAATCCGGATCAGTTTGCTGAAGTTCAAGGCCTTAATGAAATGCTATGCCGCTGGGAATTATCCACTGGCGAGATTGGTTATGGCATGCATGAAAATGCTTTATTTGGTATATATGAGCCATACGGTTTCGACAGTTGGGAAGCAGTGGCGCCTTAGCCATTACTGGGGTGGCAGTGGCAACTGGTCAAGTGATCATTGACCATCCCTGTAGCTTGCATGAAGGCATAAATAATTGTGGGTCCAACGAATGAAAACCCGCGCTGCTTTAAGTCTTTACTAAGCGCCTTGGCTATTGGCGTGGTCGTGGGTATATCTGCGACCTTTAGCCAATTATTTTGGACGGTCTCACCGCCAACAAATTCCCAGAGATAGTCACTGAAACTGTTTTTTTGATGGCATAGCGCTAAGTAACATTGAGCGTTGCTAACTGCAGAACGGATCTTTAAAGTATGCCTAACAATGCCTGCATCATTCTTAAGGCGGTTAATTTTCTGTTCATTATAGATGGCAATTTTATTGGGATTAAAGTCGTCGAACACCTGTCGGTAATGTTCCCGCTTGCGCAAAATAACTAGCCAATTCAAGCCTGCTTGCGCCCCCTCCAATAATAGCATTTCGAATAATAAGTGGTCGTTAAGTACCGGCACGCCCCATTCATGATCATGGTAGTTTTGGTACAATGAGTCATTGCCACACCAGTCGCAGCGATTAAGCACGGCCACCAAATTCACCGGTCGAAGTAGAGACGATAATTTTCTCGCCATTGACGATATATTCAGGCACTTGAATTTCAATACCCGTGCTAAGTGTTGCAGGTTTCGAGCGTTTAGTGGCTGATCCGACTTTTAACTCCGGAGGTGTATCAATAACCTCAAGCACGACGCTTGCCGGTAATTGAATTCCGATGGGGCTGTCATCAATGATTTGAACAAAAACGCCCTCTAAACCCTCACTGATATATTTGGCTAAATCACCGACTTTATCGGCATCGACAGTATGAGAAGAATAGTCTTCGTTATCTAGAAATACGAAGGCGTCGCCGTCTAGGTAAGAAAAGCTACTTTCACGGCGAATTAAATCGAGTTCTTGCAACTCATCGTCCGCTCGAAGGCTAAGGTCTAATTTACTGCCGTTTGCGACAGCGTAAAGTGTGAATCGATATGTCACATTACCACCGCGACCTTGAGCAGAAGATTTTTCGATATCACGCACCTGATAGGCAGCGTTATTGTGCTCAATGACATTACCTTTTTTTATGTCAGTTGCTTTCATAAAAGGATCTCTTTGTCGGTTAATTTTAAAACGGTACTTTACCGTAAAAGGCAAAGCGCCTGCAATAGTTTGATTCAACATCTACTCGCTTAATGGAATAGCGGGATAAATTAATGCTAACCATGATAAAATAAATCAAATGACATGTTAGGTGAACTTATGTTTGTTGTGGACTCTCAATTAAAGCAAGACACGATTAGCCTTGCCGCTTTGTCGCTGTGTGATCTTCTTTTAATGAATGATGCTAATTATCCTTGGCTGATATTGGTGCCAAGGCGACCAGCTATTCGAGAACTACTTGAGTTAAGCGATCTTGATCAAAGGCAATACTTGCGTGAGTCAAATGCGATCGGAAAAATATTACAGATACAGTTTAAAGCTGAAAAATTAAATATTGCAGCCCTAGGGAATGTTGTCTCGCAGTTACATGTTCATCATGTTGCTCGGTTTCATAACGATCCCGTTTGGCCCAAACCTGTTTGGGGTGCCGTGCCACCATTACCCTATCAGGCTGGACCGTTAGCAGAAGTAATTGAATTGATTTTTATCGGCTTGAATATGGAAACTAAGGTCTCTTTTCAATGGAAGAGATAAAGGTATAAGTCGATGACCCTCAAGAATGCCCTGATAAAAATTTTTACATTAAGAAAATCTTAGCGAATCCGTGAATTAATTTAAAAAGTGAAATGTTTATCGGCATGATTTCATTGCTTTTATTGGTGATAAAACAACCAGCCATGATGCCCCCTGCTTTTTAAAACCTCCGTTTAAACTCAGTTGTAAATACTCTTTTACAGAAAAAAATTCTGAAAATGGTAGATTGTCCATTCTTAACTTTAATCGACTTAACCGTTAAAAGTAACCTATTCATGCGTTAGATGAATAACTAAAACAAGAACTACGCGGCATAAGAAAGTATTAAAAACACCGCTTGTATCTTGGTAGCGTCAGGTTAAGTAATACGATGAAGCCACGGCTTGGGTGATTAAATGCGGCCAAGCAGTTATTTTTAATAATGGAGTTATATCTCATGAAAAAGATGATTACTTTTCTATTTTTTGCCGCGGCTGTTTTAGTGAGCGTTGCGTCATATGCAGAGCTTGTTACCTATAATGGCAAAGGTTATATTAGCAATATACGCGAAGATGGTGATGGCCTCGTTGATGATAAAATTAAACTAAATGACACCTATACATTTAGTTTCACGGTTGAAAAAGATGCAAACCCTCATGTAGATTATCCTTACCTTTATAAGTCAATTGTGGCGATGAACTTTGAAATAAATGGCTATAGCCTATCATTGCCAGATTCTGGTTGGTCAGGTTTTGATAACGGTGTGTATTTTGATGAGATTTATCTCAGAGCATCAGGCGAGCAAGCTTCACTGATCGATACTGGAAACTCAATCAACTCGTCGTTCGCTGTTAATTTTATCTTTCGTGATGATACAGGGCTAGCGCTGGATTCAAGCCAATGGCCATCCCAAGAATTAGATAAGATAAGCTTTTCATCGATGACGATGCAAATTTTTTCTCATGATATGACCAATAATAAAACAATTCGAATGGATGGGGTAATGACTTCTATTACGCAAGTACCATTACCCGCAGCTTTCTACTTATTTGGATCTTCATTATTGGGGCTGTTTGCTTCAAGAGCGGGGGTGAGTGCCAAGTAAGCGTTTATCGCCTGTTAATGTTAAGCCTCGCTGGCGCATGGAGAAAAATTGCAATGCACACGTTTCAGCTTGGCTGGTCTGTTAAAACGGGTATGAGTGAGTGATGGCTTGGAATGCACCGGCGATCTATGCAGCACTGGTTTCCTTTAACAACTCATAAGCGTTAATGACTGGCGCAAATTCATCAGGCGTAGAGCCGTGAATGACCACGCCATCTGCGCCATTATCTAATTGATTTTTCCATCCCAAGGCACATTCTTCAGCACTGCCTGACGCGGCGGGCAGCCATTCTTTAGGTATTAAAGCACTGATTTCATCAAGCTGTTCGAGAGTCGCCACACTGTCAATACCGCCTGCCATTGAGTTGACCGTTTTGTTGGCGCGAAACGCCTCAAGCGGTTCGGTATCCCATTCATTGAGTGCAATAAGCATCTCTGCATAGCCGGGAGCTTGCATATAAGTGGCCATTCGTCCCACCATTTTACGCAGATAATCTTCGCGGCTGGGATTAAGGGCCGTCGCTAAGACTGGCCACATTTTAACAGTATTCAGTGGCCTTCCTGCTTTTTCTTCACCTTCATTTAACATGGCTTTAGCTCTTCGTAAGCCATGATCAGTAATAAATGTATGTAAGTGAGCGCCGTCGAAATGCTCACCGGCAAAGCGTAAACTTTTAGCGCCAAAGCCAACGAAATGGATAGGAATGTTAGCATCTAGCCAGTCACCCATACTGAGGTAGGGTAAGTTGCCCATAGGGCCGTCATAACCCATCACTTTCTCACCCCGCCAAAGTTGCCGCAGGATAGAGATACCCTCTAAAAACTGGTGGTTATTTACTGACTTAAGCCCCATAAGCTCGTTGCGAATACTGACGCCGCGAGCAAGGCCCAATGTGAATCGGCCGCCTGAGAGGTAATGCAACGAGCTGCACATCGTTGCTAGTACCATCGGATGGCGGGTGTGCAGGTTTGTTCCTGCAGTAGCCACACGAATCGTCGTGGTGCTGGCGAGCGCTGCCGAGCAAATAACACCAGCATCTTTGACATCAAACCGCTCAGAAAGCCAAACCTTTCCAAGGCCAAGTGCTTCGGCTTGTTGTGCTTCTTTAATGGCATCCGCAGGCGTGGTGGTATGTCCAGGTAATAAATAACAGCTGAGTTCTGGATGTTTTGCCGTGGCATTTGTCATGTTGTGGTCCTAAAAATAGTGAGGCGGGTGAAGGGCTCTTTAACCGCCAGTCGCATTCATGAAGCGAACAATCTGAGGCTTTTCGGCTAAGTTAAAGTAATGACGCTCAGGTTTAATTTCCATACTTTTTTGAATGGCTTGAATAAGTTGTTTTTGGTCGTAGTGCATATCACGAAGTATGCCTCGCAAGTCAATGGAGTGATCATTACCGAGGCACAACAACAGTTGGCCCTCCACAGTGACTCTGATTCGATTGCAGTCTCCGCAAAAGTTATGACTGTGCGGCGAAATGAAGCCAATGTGTGAATGACTATCAGCCAGTTTAAAATAAGTCGCGGGTCCGTTGGTCTTTTTATTAGAGGGCGTTAAGGGCAGTGTTTGTTCGATAATGTGACGTATTTCATCGCTAGAGCAAAAAGCCAGTAAGCGATCATGCTCGACAATATCGCCAAGCGGCATCTCTTCAATAAAAGCAATGTCAATGGATTTACTTTTTGCGAAATTCACTAACGAAATAATTTCATCGTCATTACGGTTTTTTAAAATCACAGTATTTAATTTGATTGATTCAAAGCCAGCATCAATTGCTGCATCGATTCCATTGAGCACGGGCTGTAATTTCCCGGTGCGCGTAATTTTTTGGAATTTTTCTGCATCCAGCGAATCAATGCTAATGTTGATTCGTTTAATACCAAACGACCTTAGCTGTTTGGCATATTTCACTAACTGTGAGCCATTAGTGGTTAGCGTGAGTTCTTCAAGTCCTTCTAGCTGACTTATCTTTTCTATTAACCACATAATGTTATTACGGATAAGAGGTTCACCACCCGTAAGACGAATTTTTTTTATGCCGCTAGCCACTAACGCGCTGGCAGTTTGATAGAGCTCTTCAAGTGAAAGAACGTCTTTTTTTGATAAAAAAGTCATTTTTTCAGCCATGCAGTATACGCAGCGAAAATCGCAACGGTCGGTGACTGAGAGTCTCGCGTAGTTTATTTCCCTGCCAAAGTTATCTATTAGTGTTGTATTCATTGGTTCGATTTTTTTTAATTATGAATGCCATTAGGCCCAAATGATGTTTCATCATAGCACGATCATTAGTGATACAGAGAACCCTCCGATCGCTTTTCAAATGAAATGTAATCTAATCTCAGTCAATGCCTGATAATATCTATCTAGCCATTTTATTTAAAAGCCTCATTGAGGAGCTATAAAAGTGATTAATTCTAACCAAGTAAAGCCGCGTCACCGCCTGCTTTCTCTAATCGCTGCAGTATCAATATGGGTGTTTTTATTGGGTTGCCAATCAGACTCGGCGCCGTCCGTTGACTTGTGTATGCCATTTGACGGGTTGACGCCCATTTGTGGGTTTCAATCACCAGAAGATCTGGCGGTGTTGCCAGACAATAGCGGGATTTTAATCAGTGAATTTGGTCAAATGGGTGATATCGCGGGGCAGTTATCGATCTTATCGATTGCTGATAACAGCCGCAGTGTTTTATATTCATCCGCCTCACACCGCCAATCACGATCAGCAATGCCCATTTGGGGCGACCCGAGTTGTCCAGAACCGCAGAGTTTTTCTCCACATGGTTTTGATTTGACGCAACGTCCAAGTGGTCGTTGGCAGTTACTCGTTGTGAATCATTCTGACCATGAGAGGGTTGAGTTTTTTGAGTTAGACAAAGATACCGCAGATCATTGGTCAGTAACTTGGCGGGGCTGCGTTCAATCTGAGGACGACAGTATCTACAACGATGTTGCAAGTGTGAACGATGGTTTTGTTGTGAGTCGTATGATGTCCAATGAGAACACGGGTCTGGCGATGGTTAATTACTTGTTAGGACGAGATACCGGGTATGTATGGCGATGGCATTTAGCATCTGGCTTTCAGCCAGTTGAGAACACTGAGGGCGTTATGCCGAACGGCGTTGTTGCAACAAAGACAGGCTCAAAGGTCTTCGTTAACTTGTACGGTGAAGACAAGGTGAGGGTTGTGGATACTAAAAATAAGGCAGTCTTAGCCGAGCTGGATATTATTAGTGCTGACAATACTAACTGGGATGTGAGTCAGAAAAATAAATTGATCGTCGCCTCGCATGAGTTCAATTTTCGCTCAATGACAAATTGCATGACGGGCGGTGATAACAATTGTCAGCAACCCTTTGAAATTATTGAGCTGGACACTGTTAATTATAGTCAGCGGTCATTAGTGGTAAGTGATGGTCAGTTTTTTGGTGCGGCCACTTCAGCGGTCAGAATAGGAAGTAATATGTATATAGGCTCATTCTCGGGCAACCGTATTTTAATTGCGCCAGTCGGTTATGGTGTTGTAGAGTAATAGCCGAACCCTTACATTAAAGTGACCCATCGTGTTTTTTTCAAATAAATCAACTGAACCAAGTGCCGGTATTTATTACCGTAAGCTAATCGCTGGCCCATTGGCGGCGGTAATAGTATTTACACTATTACAGCCAATATTATCAGCCGCCGCTGCGATCACTGCAGCCATTACTCTGTGGTGTGTCTTATGGTGGATACTTGAGCCGATACCTATCCCTGTTACCTCATTAATTCCCATTGCGTTATTTCCTCTTTTCGGTGTTTTAGATGCGGCTGAAGTGGCGCAAGCGTACGGTAGTCCGCTTATTTTGTTGATGCTAGGTGGCTTTATTTTGTCAAAGGCGATGGAGTCGACAGGAACCCATCGTCGATTGGCCTTGTACATGGTCAGTTTATCTAGACGTTTTACCGGCAGCGACAGTGATTCAAGCATAGTCATTGGTTTTATGCTCGCCAGTGCCGTACTCAGCATGTGGATATCGAATACGGCAACAACCTTAATGCTTCTGCCGATAGCGCTGGCAGTAATTGAAAAAAGTGATAATCCTAAACTGCCGCTGGCAATGATGCTGGGTATTGCCTACGCAGCAAATGTTGGTGGTATGGGCACCCCTATCGGCACGCCTCCTAACTTAGTTTTTATGCAGAGTTACTTTGAAGCGACAGGAAAAACGATAAGCTTTGTTGACTGGATGAAGATGGCATTACCCGTTGTGCTCGTTTTTTTACCGCTAATAGCCTGGTGGCTAACACGAGAAGTCAATAGTGGTCAGTTGGGGTTACTCAACTTACCTCAAGCGGGTCAATGGCGGGTAGCAGAAAAACGAGTGCTGATGATTTTCTTAATGACGGCACTGGCGTGGATTACGCGTTCAGAACCCTTTGGAGGTTGGAGTCAATGGCTGGGTGTTCCGCAAGCGAATGATGCTGTTGTTGCGCTTTCAGCGGTAATCGTATTATTTATTGTACCTGATGGAAAGGGAAAAAATTTACTGACTTGGCAGCAAGCCAGTGATATTCCTTGGGGAATATTGTTATTATTCGCAGGGGGCATTTGCATAGCAAAAGCTTTTGTTGTTTCTGGCTTAAGCGTGACAGTAGGTGAGGCAATCTCAATTTTAACTGCATTACCGTTATTGTTAATGTTGTTAATTTTATGTTTTTTTGTCAGTATAATCACCGAAGCGACCAGTAATATGGCCACCACCTTGCTATTGATGCCAATTTTAGCGGCAACAGCACTGGTTGCTGAAATGGATCCTAAGCTGTTAATGTTGCCAGCCACGTTGAGTGCGAGTTGCGCCTTTATGCTCCCCGTAGCAACGGCACCCAACGCGATAGCCTTTGCTAGTGGCAGGGTGCCGTCTGTCGAAATGCTTAAAACAGGTATAGTTTTAAATATTTGGGGTGCATTTATTATTGCAGGGGTGTGCTATTTTTTAGTACATTAATTTTTTGATCATTAAATTAGGAAAACGATATGACCATTCAACAAGGTGAAAAGATACCAGCTGTTACATTAAAAGTAATGGGTGAAAAGGGCCCTGAAGACATCACAACCGAGCAGATTTTTGCAGGCAAAAAAGTTGCTTTATTTGCGTTGCCAGGCGCTTTTACGCCGGGTTGTTCATTAGCGCATCTACCGGGTTATGTCGTGAATGCCGATAAGATTAAAGCCAAAGGAGTCGATTCGATTGTTTGTCTTTCTGTGAACGATGCTTTTGTCATGGGTGCTTGGGGCGAAGCTCATAATGCCGAACAAATTATTATGTTGGCAGATGGCAACGCAGAGTTAACTTTAGCATTGGGCTTAGAGCTGGATGGTTCTGGTTTTGGCATGGGTACGCGTTCACAGCGGTATTCTATGCTGGTAAACGACGGCACGGTTGAGGCGTTAAATATCGAGCCTGGTCGTGAGATCATTGCCAGTGGTGCCGAGGCTATGCTTGAGTCACTTTAGCCCAGTAAGCTTGCTTAAAAGTTAATAAGCACTCTTATGGCTTGAAGTTCAGCTGAGGCATTAGCGATATGTTTTAATGCCTCAGCATTACGATTTTTTATAAAGTCAATTTCTTCGTTTCGAATCGTACCGTTCAGTTTTTTCAGCTCAATTAGTCGATCAAGTTCACCACCAATAGTGATGTTCACTTGCTGCTCGGCGGCCATAATTAATGGCTCGCTCAGTAGCGTTGCTTTGGTTTGAGCAATATCGATTATTTTTTCGAGTTCGCTCCTTATTTGTTTCAGTATTGGTAAACGATTAGATTTTTTCATGTGTTGTGCCAGCTTATTTAGCTGTTCATGATTGACTACTTTTGATAGATCTTTTCCTCGACTGTCAAGTAATACTCGAATAGGTGTTGCAGGCAAGAAGCGATTGACCTGTAATTTTTTGGGTGCACTGCATTGCACGGCAAAAAAACATTCAACAATGACGGTGCCTGCAGGGATAGATTTTAATTGTAGACTGGCGATAGCTGCGGTGCCTACATCCATACTAAAGACCATTTCCATGGACTCGCTAACCATTGGATGCTCCCAAGTAATAAACTCCATCTCTTCACGAAGCTGTGACTTGTTGCGATTAAAGTTAATGGTGACTCCCTCTTCCTTTAAGCCGGGAAAATAATCACTCAGCATGTGGTCGCCGGGATGAAGCACGAGGCAGTGTTCAGAATGAAAGTCATGCTCAACGCCAAAAGTATCAAATAATTGCACCATATACGCATGCAGTAATTCTGAACGTTCGGCGGTGTTTATTTTTTCAATAAGCTGGTCTGCTATATCGTTGTCACAGGAATTAAGTTCTAGCAGTCGATCACGGCCCTGCTGCAATTCTTTTCTTAGTCGACGGGTATGCTCGGCTGCTTGGTGTATTAATTTTTCAAAGTCAGCCAATGGTTTTTCAGGCACTTCGTATAACCACGGCACCAGTGCATCTTTAAAATATTCAAAGACACTTAAGCCTGCCGAAAAGCTTTTCGTAAAGACATTGAGGCCTTCTTGGTACCATCGGTATAAATATTCTTGAGCGCTGTCTTTTATATAAGGAATATGTATTTTAATATCTTCGGTTTGACCAATACGGTCTAGGCGGCCAATCCTTTGCTCTAATAAATCAGGATTAATAGGTAGATCAAATAATACTAAGTGATGTGCAAATTGAAAATTACGTCCTTCACTACCGATTTCCGAGCATATTAATACTTGGGCACCTAATTCTTCATCGGCAAAGTATGCGGCAGCGCGATCACGCTCGATAATCGACAGGCCCTCATAAAAGGCTGAGCTACGAATGCCTGAACTGAGGTGTAAGTGTCTCTCTAAGTCAATAGCGGTATTGGCGCTAGCGCAAATCAATAACACTTTTTTACCTTTAAGCGTCTTTAATAGCAGCTCTAGCCATTCAACGCGCGGATCTGTTGATAACCAATCGAGGTTGTCAGCTTGTAATGCTTGCTCTGGATATAGGCCAATATGATCATTAGATTGATTGGGTTTTGCTAGTGGATAACCTTGTTGAATACGAACAGGAAAGCCTTGAATTGCGGCTCGCGTATTTCTAAATAATACGCGCCCGGTGCCATGGTGATCGAGCAATTTTTTGATGATTGACTGATTATTACTAGCGTTTTTCCCGTCATAGCCAATGGTGTCAGGCATATAATTTTTTAATGTTAGTGACTGATTGTCCGTGAGCGGTTGTTGGTTATTGAGTGCCGTGACAACGTCATTTAATTCAATAAACTGATTTTGTTCGTCGATAAAGCGGTGCAAGTCATGAAATCTTGCGGGATCAAGAAGTCTTAGGCGCGCATAATGACTATCGATGCCAACCTGTTCTGGCGTTGCGGTCAAAAGTAATAAGCCAGCGCTTTTTTCCGCCAGAGCTTCTATAACTTGATATTCTTGGCTGACGCTTTTTTCGGACCATTGTAAGTGATGCGCTTCATCAACAATGAGTATGTCCCATTCACCTGCGATGGCTTGTTCTTTGATTGGTTCTTCACTGCACAACAAATCGATACTGCAAAGGATCAGCTGGGCTGACTCGAAAGGGTTTTCTTCGCCGGCTTCTATCAATGCTTGGTGGCGCTGTAAGTCTAAAAGTGAAAAATGGAGATTGAATTTACGCAACATTTCAACCAACCATTGATGCAATAACGGCTCAGGCACAACAATTAGTGCGCGGCTTGCTAGTCCTGTTTGTAATTGATGATGCAATATCATCCCAGCTTCGATCGTTTTTCCTAAGCCCACTTCATCGGCCAGCAGAACTCGCGGTGCAAATCTTGAGGCAATTTCTTGTGCGATATAGATTTGATGACGAAGCAAGTTGGTTCTTGGGCCAAGCATGCCTCGCACATCGGATGATTGCAGCTGGTGTCGCCAATTCATGGTAGCGGCCCGCAGCTCAAACGCGCTGTTTTTGTCGAATTGACCGCTAAAAAGTCGTTGTGAAGGGGTGCTTAATGCAATGACAGCAGATAATTTTGTCTCAGGCACGATATGTTCTTTGCCGTTACTGTCTGCGCTCAGATAGTAATTGAGCTGATTAACTTTTTCGATTGCGATGACAGTTAATGTATTGCCATCAATATCGGTCAGTGATTCTCCGATTTGATAAAGCAGTCTTGCCAATGGCGCACTGCTAGCAGCATACATGCGCTCTTCTTCGGCGGCGGGGAAGGCAACCGTGATATGCCTTCCATCTGCTTCAATAATAAGGCCTAGACCTAATTGAGGTTCAGCTTGGCTGACCCAGCGTTGCCCAACAACAAATTCCATACAACCTGCTTTTTTTTAAATGATTTCAAGCAGTCATACTGCTGTTAATCATACATTCTAGCAGAATTAAGCGTCGACATAAGGCATCAAAACAGTGACTTTATTCGCCTAGTAGATTGTCTTAATTAAGTTGTAGAGGCCAAAAAAATACTTTCTATATCGTTATCGAGTTGTTGATTAAATTGCTCATTGCTGAGTTGGTGGCTTAAACTCTCAGTCAATGCTCTTGAAAAGCTGGCAATTATTCCATGGTTGGCAATTAACTTTGCATTGGCTTCGCTGCGGGTATAGCCGCCCGACAAAGCAACTACGCGGAGTACATTAGGGTGTGCTATGCAATCATGATAGAAATTATCCGCTTCCGGCAGGGTCAATTTAAGCATCACGGTTTGTTCTGCTGTCAGTTGGTTAAGCTGATTGAATAATGCGGTTTTCAACAGCGCTTCTATTTCTGCCTTATCGTTGGCATGGATATTCACTTCAGGCTCAATAATAGGCACTAATCCAGCTGCAATAATTTGTTTGGCTATGCTGAATTGTTGATCCACTAAGCGGTCAATGCCGTCATGATTAGGGGCCTTAATGACTGAGCGCATTTTGGTACCAAAGACCTGGTGATCTTTGGCCATCTCAAGCAAGGAATCAAGTTCTGGCAGAGGTTTCATGAGTTGCACACCGACACTCTCATCGATGAGGCCTTTATCGACCTTAATGAATGGCACAATATTTTTCTTCTGCCAAAGAAACTCAGCAGAATTAACACCGCATATCTTTCGCTGCAGTGTGTCTTCAAACAAAATTGCAGCCAATATTCGATCACCGTTAAAGCTGGGGCTGTTAATAATACGAGAGCGCATCGCGTGAACGGCCTCGAACATCATTGCATCTGTTTGATAGTCAGTCGACTCAATGCCATAGGCTTGCAATGCTTTGGGTGTGCTCCCACCACTTTGATCCAGTGCGGCTATAAAGCCATCATGTTGGCTTATTTTTTCCCATTGTTGATTAAAGATTGAAATCATTTTATGTCCTTTGTTATAACCACCGTGTTTGCTGGCTTAAATATGGATTTTGTCGGCGGTCCTATTTTATCATTTGCAGCTTATTTGCCACTGATAATAAGGTTTAATCTCTATTTGCACCCTCTTTTTGCCTCTAAATGAGTATGGATGCACTAAATATTACCAATTAATAACCCAATTTGAGAGTGAAACAAAATTTCTATCCTAAGAACGACGTAAAAATGGGTAAACAAATTGCTCAACGCGCCGTGTTAGGCGACAATATCGTTTTTTCGTTGACTCGTCTTTTTATCAAGGCAGTTAGTGAATCTTAAACGACTCAATTCCCCTCATATTAGGAGTAATTTAAATGGCCCCACGCCGTGAATTAGCAAATGCCATTCGAGCATTGTCGATGGATGCTGTCCAACAAGCAAACTCTGGACACCCAGGTGCACCGATGGGTATGGCAGACATTGCCGAGGTATTATGGAATGATTATTTAAGCCACAATCCCACCAACCCTGATTGGCATAATCGCGATCGGTTTGTGCTCTCAAATGGTCATGGCTCGATGCTGATTTATTCATTGCTGCATTTAACGGGTTACGACTTACCGATTGAGGAGCTAAAAAGTTTTCGACAATTACATTCTAAAACGCCGGGTCATCCTGAATACGGTTATGCTCCTGGGGTCGAAACAACAACCGGCCCTTTAGGGCAGGGTATCACTAATGCTGTTGGTATGGCTTTGGCAGAAAAAGTCTTGGCGGCACAATTTAACCAAGTGGACCATACTATAGTCGATCATAAAACATACACATTTTTGGGTGACGGCTGTTTGATGGAAGGCATTTCTCACGAGGCTTGCTCGCTTGCGGGCACTTTAGGTCTGGGTAAGTTAATTTGTTATTACGATGATAATGGTATCTCAATAGATGGTGAGGTTGAAGGTTGGTTTACTGATGACACACCCGCTAGGTTTGAGGCTTACGGTTGGCAAGTACTTGCTAACGTTGATGGGCATGACGCTGACGCGATCAAGATTGCCACTGACCAAGCCATCGCCGAAACGGACAAACCCACCCTGATTTGTTGTAAAACGATTATTGGGTTTGGCTCGCCAAATAAACAGGGCACTTCTGGTGTTCATGGTGCGGCCTTGGGTCCCGATGAAGTTATTGCTGCCAGGAAACAGTTGGGCTGGGCGCATGGCCCCTTTGAGATACCTGCAGCTTTGTATGAGGCATGGGACGGCAAGACGCGTGGCGCCGAGCGAGAAGCTCAATGGCAGCAGAGTTTTGATGCTTATGCAAAGGCATACCCTGAATTGGCTGCCCAATACCGTCGACGTGTTGCTGGTGATTTGCCGGCTGACTTTTCAACCGTGGCTGATGCTTATATCGCTCAATGTCAGGCAGAAGGTGCCAATATTGCCAGCCGAAAGGCATCGCAAAACTGTTTGGATGCTTTCGGCCCAATGTTACCTGAATTGTTGGGCGGTTCAGCCGATCTGGCCGGCTCAAATAACACCATCTGGGCGGATTCTAAAGGCATAACCGCGACTGACCCCAGCGGCAATTATATTTATTACGGTGTGCGTGAATTTGGCATGTCAGCAATCATGAATGGCATGGCCGTGCACGGCGGCTTTATTCCTTATGGCGCAACGTTTTTAGTGTTTATGGAATATGCCCGAAACGCGGTGCGCATGGCCGCGATCATGAAACAGCGCAGTATTTTAGTGTATACCCATGACTCAATCGGTCTGGGAGAAGATGGGCCTACTCATCAACCCGTTGAGCAAATTGCTAATCTGCGAAACACGCCAAACCTCAGTACTTGGCGGCCTTGCGATACAGTCGAGTCTGCTGTGGCATGGAAATCAGCGATTGAGGACAATGCGGGCCCGTCTGCCTTGATCTTTACTCGTCAAGCCATGGCTCATCAGCCTAGAGACGCTCAACAGATTGCGAATATTGCTAAAGGTGGGTATGTGCTATTGGCAGGCGCAGAGCAAGTTGATGAAATCGATGCAGTGATTATCGGGACGGGTTCTGAGTTAGCGTTGGCCGTTGAGGCAGCGAAAAAACTAACCGATGAGGGTTATCGTATTCGCGTCGTATCGATGCCATCGACCAGCCTGTTTGATCGACAAGATGCCGCTTATCGCGAATCAGTTTTGCCCGCACAGCTACTCAATCGCGTTGCAGTTGAGGCTGCCCATGTTGATTTTTGGTACAAGTATGTGGGCCTTGATGGCCGCATTATTGGTATGACTACCTTTGGAGAATCGGCGCCGGCTGAAGATTTATACGCCCATTTTGGCATTACTACTGAAGCTGTAACTGAGCAGGTTCGTTCACTCATTGAAGAAAATGTATCAGATTAACCGGTGAAAAATCCATGTTAAGACGAGGATTCAAGTCAGACCGTACCTTTTCCAACACGAGTAATAAGAGGCCATGTCGACCATGCGTTTAGCAATTAATGGTTATGGTCGAATAGGTCGCTGTGTTCTGAGAGCTTGGCATGAGCGCAATGACACCTCGGACTTGGCCATTATAGCGATTAATGAACTTGCTGATCACGATGCAATTGCTTATCTCACCGAATACGACAGTACCCACGGTCGTTTTCCGGGTGTAATTGATTGCATCAGCAGCGGCAGTGAGGATCACCAGCAGTTAATAATTGATCACCATTCAGTTTCTTTGTACCGACAGAAAGACCCAGCATTACTGCCGTGGCAGTCGCTCGGTATTGATTTAGTCATGGAATGCAGCGGCCAAGTGAATACCTTAAGCGAGGCAAAAAAGCACTGCCGAGCAGGAGCAAAAAAGGTATTGTTATCTAACCCTGGTGAAACATCCATACCGGCTATTGTCTTTGGCGTGAATCAGCACATTATCTCGAATAACGATCTGATTTTATCCGCGGCATCCTGTACCAGTAATGCATTGATTCCAGTGTTATCAACCTTAGATCAGAGCTTTGGTGTAGCGAATGGCGTAATTACGACAATTCATGCATCGATGCACGATCAACCGGTTATCGATGCTTACCATAGCAGTGATCTGCGAAGAAATCGTGCCGCTTCGCAATCAATTATTCCTGTTGATACTGCTTTAGCTCAAGGCGTTGATCGTGTACTGCCTCAATTAGAAGGGAAGCTAGTGGCCCATGCACTGCGTGTTCCTGTCAATAATGTTTCGGCGCTTAATGTGACGTTAAATGTAAATAGCGATGTCACGGTTGAGCAGGTTAATGAGTGCCTGCGACAAGCCTCGCTCGCCCAATTACGCGGTGTATTAGGTTATACGAACGCATTATTAGCTTCTTGCGACTTCAACCATGACTCGCATTCGGGCGTCATTGACGCCAATCAAACACGAGTCAGTGCTAATCGAACCGTTAACGTGTTAATTTGGTTTGATAATGAATGGGCATTTGCTAACAGAATGCTCGATTTGGCTGTGTATTTAAACCAGCAATAATTTTATATGAGTTGAAACATTTACAGTCGATTGATCGTGGTTTATGGCCACCTACTTTCAGCGGTAATGAAAGGGAGAACAGTATGCCTGTCCATTTAATGAATGACTTATCGCTCACCGGACAGCGATTATTAATTCGTGAGGACCTCAACGTGCCAGTAACCGACGGTGCAGTGACCTCAGATGCTAGAATTAGAGCGGCATTACCAACGATTCAGCAAGCAATGAATGCGGGTGCAAAAGTTATTTTAATGTCGCATCTTGGGCGACCGGTTGAGGGCGGTTCAGCTGAAGACAACCAAGCGTATAGTTTAGCTCCGGTTGCTAGCCACTTGTCTCGGCTGTTAAATTGTACTGTGCCATTAATTAAGCATTGGCAGCAAGGATTAAATATCGCCGACGGTGAGATTTGTTTACTTGAGAATGTGCGATTTAATCAGGGTGAAAAGGACAATAGTGATCAGCTTGCACAATTGTATGCGGGTTTATGCGATATTTTTGTTATGGATGCGTTTGGCACTGCGCATCGCGCTCAAGCATCAACCCATGGAGTTGCAAAGTATGCGCCTAAGGCCTGCGCTGGACCCTTACTTGCGGCAGAATTAAATGCATTAAGTCAGGCGTTAGCTCAGCCTGCTAGGCCGATGGTGGCTATAGTCGGGGGGTCAAAAGTTTCTACTAAATTATCAATATTAGATGCGCTGTCAGATAAGGTTGACCAACTAATTGTTGGCGGTGGGATAGCCAATACTTTTTTAGCGGCAGGCGGTAAGCCAGTTGGAAAATCGTTGTGCGAGCATGATCTATTACCCACGGCGGTTGCACTTAATCAAAAAACAGCGGTGTCACTTCCAGTTGATGTTGTGGTAGGTAAGGCGTTTTCTGCACAGACGGAGGCGGTTATCAAACTTGCTGAGGATGTTAGTGAAGACGACATGATTTTTGATGTGGGTCCACAAACTCAGTCTCAGTTAACTGATATTATCGCTGCAGCGAAAACAATTATTTGGAATGGCCCTGTTGGCGTATTTGAGTTTGATCAGTTTGGTGCCGGAACTGAAGCGATTGCTCTGGCAATTGCTAGCAGCGATGCTTTTTCTATTGCTGGCGGTGGAGACACTTTGGCGGCGATTGATAAATACCAAGTAGCCGACAAAATATCTTATATATCGACCGGTGGCGGTGCTTTTTTAGAGTTTGTTGAAGGTAAACCGTTGCCTGCTGTTGCTATGCTAGAAAGCCGATTTAACGAGTCATGATCATATGATGCTAATGAGTTGGTATTAATCAGTTGTCTTTAGGCCATGCCATGAAAACAGATGATCTTCAACCGCTGGATCTTGATCAGCCCTTTATTGCTGGCCGGTCCTGCCAGCGGTATTTGGATTTTTATCAATTGAATTTTTCTGCTTTGATGGACGGGGTCAATCATCAAATGGGTTATATTAATAGCCCTCCCTATAAAATAGCCTGTCATTATTTTTCAGTTAAAGAGCCCGTTAAAACCTGCTTTATTGTTCATGGATATATGGATCACTCAGGGCTGTACTATAAAATCGCGGGTCATTTTCTGAAAAAAAACATCAATGTCGTCATGATTGATTTGCCCGGTCATGGCCTCTCTAGCGGAGCGCCTGCTACGATCGACGACTTTTCAGCTTACTATCACACCTTGCGAGATGTATTGAATATATTTTCTCAAGCAGTCGCTGAGCCTTACTGTTTAGTCGGCCAAAGTATGGGAGGGGCGATTGTGATGGATTACCTTCTAAGGGCTTCAGCGCGTGAAACCGAACTTAAATTTAGCGAGGTAATATTATTAGCGCCATTGGTCAGGCCAAAAAAGTGGTTAGGCATTTGTTTTGCGCACGCATGGGTGAGTCATTTCACAACGAGCATTAAAAGAAATTTTTCTGTCAATTCACACGATAAAGAATTTTTAGACTTTTTAAAATATCAAGATATATTTCAAACCAAGCGCTTACCTGTGCAGTGGGTCGGCGCAATGTTGGCATGGCAAAAAAAATTCCATCAACTGCCGCCATCGCCAATAAAATTAATGGTGGTTCAAGGCGATGACGATCAAACGGTCGATTGGCGATTCAATATAAAAGCAATCGCCACGCAATTCCCTAATTCGGCAGTGTGCATAATTAAGGACGGTAGGCACCATTTAGCCGGTGAGAATGGCATTTACTTTGAGCAAGTATTAAAGGCTATTGACCAGCAGTTACTTTGATCAGAGCGTCATTAGCGATTTGGCTATTTCTCAACGGGCATCTCTGGGTCGAAGGAAATGTGCATTTCTTTGATCCCATTAATAAAATTAGATCGCAACCAGTTAATTGGCTTTTCGAGTTTTGGGTTGCGTAAACGCGGGACAATTTCTTCGAAAATAACTTGCAGTTCGAGTCGTGCCAAATGTGAACCAAGACAGAAGTGTTCACCGATTCCAAAGGCGCGATGTTTATTTTTGACGTCTTCGCGTTCTTGGCGACGAATATCAAACACTTCACCATCAGTGAAAACCTCTTCATCACGGTTAGCTGAGTGGTAAAATAGCACTACGTTATCATCTTTTTTAACGGTATGGCCGCTGGGTAATTCGACATCTTCTGTGGCGGTGCGACGAAAGGCAACGACAGCCGTGTGGTAGCGCAGCACTTCTTCCATCGCATTCGGGATTAAAGCGGGATTATCGATTAACTCTTGAAGTTGGTCTGGGTTATCCATTAATAAACGCATGCCGTGCGCGGTTACGGTACGCGTAGTTTCATTGCCTGCAACTAATAAAATTAAAAAGAAAAAGGAAAACTCTTCATTGGATAGTTTTTCGCCATCGATACCGTCCAATAGTGCACTCATGATGTGGCTGCCTTCAATCCCATTGGCTTTGCCAGCTTCATGCTCGGCTACCATTTGGCTACCAAAGGCGAATAACTCTATCATCGCATTACGGGCATCTTCTTCAGTCGTACTGAGATCGGGGTCATCACCGCCAATCATAGTGTTGGTCCACTCAAAGATTTTGTGTCGATGTTCAACAGGGACACCCATTAATTCACAGATAGCGATTAATGGAAGTTCTGCAGCGACATCTTCTACAAATTCACAGCGGCCCTCATGTGCAACTCTATCAAGAATATCTTTTGCAACTTCTTTAAATCGTTGATGGTAGGAATTGACAACCTTGGGGGTAAATGCTTTACGAATAATTTTCCTATGCTGTATATGGTTTGGTGGATCCATATTAATAAGAGTTAGCCGCTGCATAACTAATTCTTCTGGGCCCATGTCTTGCAACATACACGTTCTTTGCTCAGATGAAAACAGCAAAGGCTTTTTAGAGATAAAGTCGACATCTTTGTGTTTAGTGATCGCCCAGTAACCCCCCGTTTCAAAAGCATCGGTCGTTTGCCATGATACTGACTCTTCAGCGCGCAGCTGTTTTAGCCATTCAAATGGCACGCCGCCGACATAATTGTCAGGATCAGCTAAATCAATATGGGGGCATCCACTCATACGACTTCCTTTTTCATCGGTTAGATTGATTGGACAGCGAATTGCATTAGTGCGATGACTCACCCTAGCGCTGACTATCCTGAATTAATTTTGATCTTAAGTGAAGCGCAGGTCAATAGGCAAAGATTTCAGTTTGTTAACCGCGCCACGTTTTACTTACCTTTATTCAGCCTTCAATGTGTCAACACCGGCTTGGGTGGCCAGCAACAGAACATTTGCAGGTCGAAGTGCAAATAAGCCGCTGGTGACTACGCCGGTAATATGGTTGATATTTCGCTCCAGTTCGCAGGCATTATCAATCGTCATATTCCTTACATCCAAAATATGGTTGCCGTTGTCCGTAATAATGCCTTCGCGATAGACTGGCGTACCGCCGAGCCCGACTATTTTTCTAGCAACGTAACTTCTTGCCATCGGAATCACTTCTACGGGCAGCGGGAATTCTCCCAGTATATCGACGAGCTTACTTTGATCTGCTATACAAATAAATTCTTGGGCCACTGCGGCAACAATTTTTTCTCGGGTAAGTGCCGCACCCCCCCCTTTGATTAAGTGCAAGTGTCGATTGGCTTCATCGGCACCATCAACATAAAAATCGATTTCAGCAACATCATTTAAGTCTAAAACAGTAATGCCATGCTCACGTAAGCGTTGACTGCTCGCCTCCGAGCTTGACACGGCAGCCTTGAAGTAGCTTTTCACTGAAGCCAATAGGTCAATGAAAAAGTTCACGGTTGAGCCTGTCCCAACACCAACAATGCTGTGATCTTCTAGGTAGGGTTTTATGCGGTTTAAGGCCGCTTCAGCAGCATTGAATTTAAGTTGATCTTGCTCAGATAAAGCCATTTTTTTCTCCGATGATTACGGTTAGGGAATAAGCTAATGGTTATTGCCGTGAGCTAGTTGAGACAGGCCAGCTGAACCAGTGTAGATATGGCCCATAGTAGCGCGTTTGGACTTTGGTTGGAATCATGACTCGGGGTATTTGTACTGACGGCATGTGTGCCAATAATGCGTCCTCAATGAAGACTCGTGTGGCTCAATCCAGTCACTGTGTTTTATCGACAAATGAAGGTTTTATTTGGCGTAATGATAACGTCTACAGGGATATCCCAATCGGCTGAGGGCAAGTGATTAATGTGTTGAAATTCATGAGCCAGACCGATAAAAAGGGTGTTTGAGCAGCGACTAAGAAACCGGTCATAAAACCCGCCGCCACGGCCGAGGCGATTGCCTTGTTGATCAAAGGCTACAAGCGGCACTAAAACGATATCAAGGGCAGCGTCGTTGGTAAGATTCAGTACTTTAGGGTGCTTTATGCCCCAAGGCCCAGTCACTAACTCATCGTGTTGTCGATACCTTGAGAACCGCAGTTGTTGGTCATCTTGAATCACGGGTAAAAAGACATCTTTGTTATCGGACCAGGCACGCTGATGAATGGCATCGGTTGATATTTCACCGTCATCACAGCAGTAGCTAGCAACGGTTTGGGCCTCATCATAGGCGGTTAATTGCCTCAGCTGATGCAACAGCAAGACGCCTGCTTGCTCCTGCTCACTAAGAGACATGCCTCTGCGCTGACAGCGCAAGCGGTGTCGTTCTGCTTGACGAAAGCGTTGTTGCTGCTGGTCGAGCGATGCCGACTTATTCATAGGCATGGTAGCTACTTTAATGAAGGTGATGACTTCATTCTAATGTGGCGTTATGGTTGGCAATGGTCAGTCAACATTGTCAATAGAAAACTCCCCAGAATACCGCTGCCGTTGCGGCCTCGAACCGAAAGGTTCAAGGTGGTGGATCCTGCAGTAACTCAGGCTTCCCGGTCATGCCGGGCATGCACGCTGCTACCAACGAGGAGCCTCCGGGTGGGTATTATCGGCTCAAGGACATGCTAGCTAGCAAATATTCCAGGTCGTTTTCGTCTATGTTAAACCATCTTTGACCTAAGGACTATGGCTGAATGGCGGCATTTACATTACAAATAAGGCCTGACGATTGATAAAATTTTCGATTTAACGGGGTAAGGCATTTTTCGCTGCGAGCAAGGCAGCAAAAAAGTTAAATGTCTGTTGAATGCGCTTCGTTGAGTGCATTGTCAAGCTTGCGCTCTATTGTCTGCAGCAATGCTTGGGTGTCATCGCCTTCTAGGGCATCTTTGGTGTGTAAGCATTCGTGGCTAAGATTAAGCCCTGCCATCACCGCGATACGTTCAAGCCCGATGACTTTACCGGAGTCGCGAATTTCTCGCATTCGCTCATCAAGCTGCTGTGCCGCTTTGAGCAAGTCATCTTGCTGATCAGACGGGCAGGCGACTTGAAAGTCTTTGTCCAATATCTTGACATGTAACGTGCGTAGATCAGCCTTTTCGGCGGCTTGATCGTCTTTAGGCGGCACTTCACCGCGCGATAGCTCTTTCATTCACCAGCCTCCATCGATTTTAATCGGTTAATCATAGCTTCAACTTTGCTGCGAGCCGTTTCGTTTTTGATAAGGAGTTCGCGACGCTCAGAGGCCCATTCACTCTCTCTCAACCGTAAAGATTGATTGTCTTTATCTAATGTTGAGCACAATGCGATGAGTTTATCGAGCTTATCCTCTAAATGCTGTAATTGTTCTCTCATGATTAAACCTTTGCTCTTATGGGTCTTCATCGTTGATCAGGCCCGATTATAGCGACTGAATGAGCCTATCAGCTAACGACTTCACACTAAAAGATGGCTAATATAGAGTGCAGGGTGACTTTGGTCAATATTTGCAGGGAAAATCGGAGGGTCAAGGTCGGTGATTGCTACTAATTTTGGTTCAGATCTGCAGCCAGTCCTCGTATAATTGGGTTTTACCGCATTATTTTTTAAAGGCATATGATGAATTATCCAGAAGCGTTAACCCCCCAAAACTTTGATGAATTAGCCGACTGGATCTTAACCGTTAGCAGTCAGTTTTCACCTGCTGAATTACACGGCGCTATTATTGGTGCTCTGAGCGGCACCATGCGTTTAAGTGATCAAAAGTGGGCTCAATTCGGTTTGGCCGTGATGGGCGCGCCGACTGAAACATTGCAGCAATTCGGCGATTTGGCCGCTTCGGTACTCGGCAGTCTTGCGCGCGAGCAATTAGCGATACTGATTGATGATGATTTGGGTTTCCAGCCGTTCTTACCGGATGATGATGAGACTATTGAGGACAGAACTGAGGCCTTGTCTTATTGGTGCCGGGGGTTTTTAGGTGGCTTTGCTGAGGCGCAGGCTTATGTCCAAAAGCTGCCGATTGATGGCCAAGGTCAGTCAAAAGCCTTAGATTTTTCTGAGACTGTTCAAGAGGCGATAAGTGATTTATCAGCGATCGCCCAAGCCGTAGTAGGTGAAGATGACTATCAAGAGGACGATTATGATGCCGATATCGGCGACGATCCTTTAGCGATTGAAAGCTTTCTTAACGAAGACGGTGAAGCCTTCGAGAATGAGGCGGCTGACGCTCAGGCAGCTGAAAAAAATTATATGGAAATCACTGAGTATTTGCGACTAGCTACCATGACCATTTTCACAGAATATGGTTGGATTGAAATTCATGATCAAGAAGGGTCTTCGGCATTGGCGTTACCTGCAGACGCAGAGGCGAAAAAAGGAACCCTGCACTAGGCGTGACAAGGTCATCATGTTCAGTTTGCATGTAACCGCCAAGGTGTAAGTACAACCGAAGAGTAAACCAAGAGATAAGCTGGCCCGTATTATTATTAAGTTTTTGGATACGGATAAGATCAATTCTGTAAATTTATGGGTTAACACCTGATGTTAAAGCCAAGAAAACCAGCATCAAAAGCGTTACCAACGATCAGCAAGCGTGAATTTGCTCGGCGCCGTGACGAGTTGATGGATCAAATGGAAGTCAATAGTATTGCAATTCTTCCCTCAGCTAGCGTGCACATTCGAAATCGAGATGCAGAATATAAGTACCGTCAAGATAGCGATTTCCACTACCTAAGTGGATTTGATGAGCCTGATTCAGTGTTAGTTTTAATTCCTGGTCGCAAACACGGGCAATGTTTATTTTTTTGTCGTGAGCGTGACTCTGAACGAGAATTATGGGATGGGTATCGTCAAGGCCCTGAAGGGGTATGCCGTAATTTTGGTGCTGATGATGCGTTTCCGATCAGCGACATCGACGATATTTTACCGGGGCTATTAGAAAGCCGCGATCGTGTTTACTATTCAATGGGTAAGCGACTTGAATTCGATAAGCGGATTATGGAATGGGTAAACGTGCTTCGCGCTAAAGCGCGTTCGGGTGCCCATCCACCGGGTGAGTTTTCTGATTTAGATCACATTCTCCATGACATGCGGTTATACAAAAGCGCAGCTGAATTACGTATTATGCAACAAGCCGCGTCTATTTCGGCAGATGCCCATACTCGTGCAATGAAGTTTTGCCGTCCTGGCATGATGGAGTATGAATTAGAGGCGGAGTATCTCCATGAGTTTGCGTCTCGCGGGGCGCAGGCTGCAGCATACAACTCTATTGTCGGCGCTGGGAAAAACGCCTGTATTCTTCATTACGTTGAAAACAATAGCATGATACATGATGGCGATTTGGTTTTGATTGATGCCGGTTGTGAGTTAAATTGTTATGCGGCAGATATTACTCGTACTTTTCCTGCGAATGGTGTTTTTAGCCGTGAGCAGCAAGCCCTCTATGAAGTGGTGTTAGCGTCTCAGCACGCGGCGCTAGAGACGATTAAACCGGGTAGTCACTGGAATCAGTCGCATGATGCAACCGTCGAGGTTATCACTCAGGGTTTGTTGGATCTTGATATTTTACAGGGCGAGTTAAAAGACTTGATCGAATCTGAAGCATACCGTCCTTTTTATATGCATCGAGCCGGTCACTGGTTGGGCATGGATGTGCATGATGTTGGGGACTATAAAATTCATGATGAATGGCGAGTATTAGAGTCAGGCATGGTAATGACAGTAGAGCCTGGTATTTACATTGCTGCTGATAATCAGTCAGTCGCTGCTAAGTGGCGAGGGATTGGTATTCGCATCGAAGATGATGTTGCCGTCACAGCTACCAGCCATCAAGTCTTAACTGATGAGGTCATTAAAACGGTCGATGATATTCATCGCTTGATGCGTCCTGCGACCACTAAGCGAACCTATGATCCCGCTCAGATAGATTTTATTGGCGCAGAGGATGTTTTGCCAGCAGTCGACGTGCAAAAAGGTAAGCAATCCCGTCAATTAGCTGGGGCATCGAGCAATAACGACGCTGTACCTGCATCGAGTGTGAAGACCAACAAAAAACCCAAAATGAAAAAAAATCCAGCCGGCAT
>MDSY01022251.1_pt1 | contig 134389 bp, 128 predicted proteins | sample 811131 | NCBI WGS metagenome assembly MDSY01 (sample SAMN05326643, study PRJNA326480) | marine metagenome | isolation source: seawater | place: Atlantic Ocean: South West | collected 2010 | reverse complement strand
CGGTTAAATTGATTTTTGTCGCCGAAGAAACAGGATGGGGAGTCGTTCCAGCTTATCCACTTGGTAGATTGTTTCGCGATCGACTTGGATATATTGTTTCTAAGTTAGGAAATATAGTTGACACAACTTATTTAGTAATAGGAGGACATGTTGTAAACTTGAGTATTTTAGGACAAAAAATCCAAACCAATCAATACTAAATAATAAAGTATTTCTTATTTAAAGTTAATATAGTTACTACAAATATTAAGGTCTAACTTTTGATATTTGACTTTTTTGAACTATAGTCATATTAAAGATAAAGAGTCCAAAAAAAATGCCTCGTATTGTTATTATTGGAGCTGGAATTATAGGAGCAACAATAGCTTATGAGCTTAGTTTGCTTAATGGTATAGAAATTATTTTAGTTGACGAAAAATTTCCTGCATCTTCTTCTACGAAAGGAGCACTGGGAGTCTTACGAGGAGTTGCCAACTATAAGACTAGAGGGAAAGGATGGGATTTGTGTAAAACGAGCTTAAAACGTTATAAAACATTAATCCCCGAGCTTGAAAAACTAACTCAGATACCGATACAAGTAAATTCTAACGGTATTTTATTACTTCATTACGTAGATAATTATCTAGAAAAATGGGGGGATTTAATCGAAATTCGTAATTCTTCTAGTTATTTTTTAGAAGTATGGGAGAAAAGTACACTATTTCAAAAATGTCCACAAATTAAAGATGAAAGAATAACTGGAGCTATTTATTCTCCACAAGATTTTCAAGTTAATCCAATTCAAATGACAAGAGTTCTCGTCCTAGGAGCATCTTTAAATGGAGTACATTGTTTATTCAACACTAAGATTCAAAAAATATCTCCATCATTTGATCAGAAGTTTAGTCATGATCTAACTTGTTATACTAAAACATCAAAAAGAATCTTAAAAGCAGATTACATAGTTATAAGTGCTGGTTTAGGTTCAAACGAATTAGTTAATAAATTACAAACGATAGTCAAAATTAAGCCTGTAATTGGCCAAGGGATGCAAATTGATCTAAATGCTCCTTTAGAAAATACTAACTTTATTCCTGTAATTGCTGGAAAGGGTATTAATATTATTCCAGTTAATCCTCAAAGATATTGGGTTGGTTCAACAATAGAATTTCCCCGTAGTAATGGAGAAATGTTAGCTCAATCAAAATTTTTAGAGCAAATTAAAAGAGAATTATTTTCTATATGTCCAGGTTTTAAAAATGGAAACATTACCAAAATTTGGACTGGAAAACGTCCTCGTCCTGATGGAGGAATAGCACCTATAATAGAAAAAATTCCTCATCATTCAAACATATTATTGGCTACTGGACACTATCGAAATGGAATCTTACTAGCTCCAGCAACTGCATTAAATATTAAAAATAAGATTCTTGAAGACTTATCAATTAAATATAATCATTGATAAAGATATTTCTTTAATTATGACAATAACAAAATGATTATTGTATAGTAAATTTACTCGAGTAAAACTTTGTATTCAATTCCATTAAAGGTCACTATATCTCCTGTTATTAATTGCTTACCTCTTTGAGTTTCGATATTACCATTAAGCAATACTTCTTTTCCTTGTATTTTGAATTTTGCTTCCCCTCCACTATTTACTAATCTTTTCCATTTTAGAAACTGTGCTAGCCTTATTGTTTGATACTGCATAGGTTTAATTATTTTTAGAGTTTTTTAAAATATTAAAAATATACGAATCACTTTCATATTATAGATTATGGATATTTAAATTGAGTTAACCCAATTCTTCACCCATTCTAAGATATTGTTAACTTGCTTTAAAGTTAAAGACTCACAATATAGCCTCAAAGTAGGTTCTGTACCGCTAAAACGTATAAGCAACCAACTTTGATCTGTTAAATAATATTTATATCCATCTTTTTTATCACACTTTAGGACAGTTTTGTTAGCGATTTCATTAAAAGACTTCGTTTCTAGATGCTTTATCAATTTTGAGCGTATATCAAGACTAGATAATGGCAAATCGATACGATCATAGGCATTAAAAAAATTTACTTTTTTTTGTAATTTTAAATAATACTCTCCTAAATCATCACTACTTTCAACTATTGCTTCCAATAAATATAGTGCAGATAATAAGGCGTCCCTCTCAGGTATATGTGTCCCGTAACCGATTCCTCCAGATTCTTCTCCCCCTATTAAAACATTGCCGTTTAACATTCTATTAGCTATGTATTTGTAGCCTATCGAAGTTTCATGAATTGGTAAATTATAAAAATCTGCTAGATAAGAAATCAGTCCCGAACCACTAACGGTCTTAACAATCTCGCCTTTTAATCCCTTGTGTGTTGCCAAGTGATCCATAAGGATCGGAAGTAAAATTTGAGAGCTAAGAAAATTCCCTTGCTTATCAACTGCTGCAATGCGATCGCCATCTACATCAAAAACTAAACCTATGCTTAAACCAGAACTTTTTTCAGCATTAAATTTCTTGACTGTAGTTAGTAACTTCGTAAGATAACACGGCAAAGGTTCTGGGGGATTGCCTCCAAAAAGAGGATCGCGATTGCTATTAATCTCTTGTATAGGACATTCTAATAATCTTTCCAATCCACTAGCTGCAGCTCCATACATAACATCAGCAAAAATAGTTAAATCTTTATTGTGAACTGCCTGTTGAATTTTTTTAATATTAACTTTACTTTTTAATTCTTGAGAATAACTTTTCCAAGGATCAAAGTAACTTAAAATACCTGTCTTGCCAGAGAACTTAGGCATTTCATATAGTAAGTTCTCAATTTGTTGGGTAATCTCAGAGGAAACTGAACCACCGAAAGCTCCTTTGACTTTTATGCCCAGATATTTTCCAGGATTATGACTTGCAGTTAATACAATAGCCCCCAAAGCATTTTGTGATTTAACTGCCCAACTAAAAGCAGGAGTTGGAGCATAAGATTCAGCAAAAACAGCATCAAAACCGGCTTCAATGAGAGATTCAGCAGCAATCTTAGCAAATTCTTCAGCTAAAAAACGACGATCATACCCTACGATAATAGTGTGGCTATTAGATACTGTTCCATAATTGTTTAATAAAACTTGGGCACATAGGGGAGCTACTATTGCAACTCTTTCAAATGTAAAATCTGCTGCGATAACACCTCGCCATCCATCTGTCCCAAACTTTATTGGATTTTGGTTAAATGTCATAAAAATATCTAAATTATTATTTTTTAAGTTTAATTGGTGAATACGATATTTTAATACTTTTTATCAGTTATTAATTGAAAGTGAAAGAGGATTACCATATGTTTTACAATATAGGGATGTTAAATATCCGATAATCAACTAATTTATTATGTCAATGTTGGCGGCAATCACAGTCTTAGTTATTTTAATTGTTGTTCATGAGTTAGGTCATTTTTCTGCTGCAAGATTACAAGGAATTCATGTTAAACGATTTTCCATAGGCTTTGGACCTGTTTTAGCTAGATACAAAGGGAGAGAAACTGAATACACCTTATGCCTTATACCTTTAGGTGGATTTGTCGGTTTCCCTGATGACGATCCAGAAAGCGAAATATCAATTGATGATCCAAATTTACTTCGCAATCGTCCTATTATTGATCGAGCTATAGTTATTAGTGCAGGAGTAATTGCTAATCTAGTATTTGCTTATTTTCTTTTGGTTGGGCAGACCGCTACGATGGGAATTCAAGATTTACAACCAGGACTGATGGTTCCTCAAATAGATAATAATTCTGCAGCTATGGATGCAGGAATAAAAGAAGGAGATATTATTTTATCTATAGATCAATATCCGTTAAAAGAGTTTCCTGAAGCAACTACATTATTCGTTGAAAAAGTTAAAAACTCGATAAATAAACCTTTAAATTTGACTATTAAAAGAAAAGAAGAAATATTAGATTTAACAGTGATACCTGAGCTAACTGAAGAAGGGAAAGGAAAAATTGGAGTAGGTTTATTGCCCAATGTTCAGTTGAGCCGCGCCAAGAACTTAGTGGAAATATTTGTTTATAGTAGTAAGACTTATCTAAATGCTTTTACTCTCACAATTAAAGGATTTTGGCAATTAATAAGGCACTTTCAAGAAAATATAGAACAAGTCGCCGGTCCTGTTAAAATTGTTGAGTATGGGGCTAGTATTGCTCAAAATAATCTCGGAAATTTATTTCAATTTGGTGCACTAATTAGTATTAATTTAGCTGTTATCAATATCTTGCCTTTGCCTGCATTAGATGGTGGACAATTGATATTTTTATTAATAGAAGGATTTTTAGGAAAACCCTTACCCAATAAGTTTCAAGAAGGTGTTATGCAAACTGGCCTTGTCCTATTGCTAGGATTAGGAATTTTCGTAATTATTCGTGACACGGTAAATTTAACTATAGTTCAAGAATTTGTTAAGCAATTTGGTATGTAAGCACAACAGAAATAGAAAAATTATAAAACTTTCTATTTCTGTATTTTTGAAGAATAATTTGTCATGTTTATAGTACTTTCAATTTATCGTATGAGACGATTCGGTATAGTTAATTGAAAAAATTATTAGACACAATACTATGTTAGATTGATTTTTACAAAAAAAATTATTTTTTGTATAAATCCTGTGAAAAAAATATTTACAATGTATCTAATAGCTGCTTATGACGATTACACCATCAAACTATTTATTTAATTATGATCCTCATTACAAAGCTAACCAATTAATTTGTGGTTATGGACAAACAGCTATCATTACTGGATGGACAGTAAAAGAATCAGTTGCAAGATATTTAACATCAAAAGAATATGCAGTTATTGGAAACTTATATAGTCCAACCAGAGGTATTAGCCCTTTAATAAGAAACCTATTAGCAAATCCTCATGTAGCTTCGCTCGTTATACTGCAGTCAACGAAAGAAGATCAAAACGCAGGAGGATGTCAATGTCTATTAGATTTCTTGTCTAAAGGTTTCAGGGCAGGAGTTGATCATATAGGGAAAGATGTATGGATTATTAATTCTAATGTTCTTGGGTATATAGATATAGAAATTCCTGCTGAGGTATTAGAGTTAATTCGCGAATCTATAGTTTATAGAGAAGTTGAATCAATTTCTAAAGTAGTTGATCATGTCAAAGAACTAAATAAAAAAGAGAAAAAAAAATCTTGGAGTAATCCCCTGATTTTCCCTTTTACGGAAACTAGTTCCAAAATACGTCCTGGAACTAAATATTGTCATCGAATAGAAGGTTCTACAATTGCAGAAACCTGGGTTAGGATATTACATCGTATTAAAACAACTGGAAGAGTTAGGCCAACTGAATATGGAAAATGGCAAGAACTAATCAATATTGTAGCTGTCGTTACTGATGAACCCTTAGATTTCTATTTTCCTGAACCCAATTATCTTCCTATAAGAAGAGAATTTATCAACGACTATATATCCCAAATTCTTGATGATTCTTCACAACGAGAAGGGATCAAATATACATATGGCCAAAGATTAAGATCTTGGTTTAAAAAAGATCAAATCCAACAAGTTATTGATCTACTAGTTTCTGATATTAATTCTTCCAGAGCTGTCATGTCTCTCTGGGATGTTAATGATTATGATAATAATGACAGCCCTCCATGCCTAAATCATATTTGGATAAGAACTATTGATGATGAATTATCTTTAACAGCTACGTTTCGTAGTAATGATATGTTTTCCGCATGGCCTTCAAATGCAATGGGCCTAAGGGCATTGCAAATACATATTATGAGAGAAATACAAAATCGAATTAATCAGAAGTTGAAAATTGGTCCATTAGTGACTGTTAGCCAAAGCGCTCATATATATAACGATTGTTGGGAATATGCAGATAAAATAGTAGATGCAGAATACGAAACAATATGTCGAGAAAAAAAATATGCTGATCCTAGTGGTAGCTATTTAATTGTTATTAAAAATAATCAAATATTTGTTGAGCATATTACCCCAGGTTCAGGAGAAATTGTAAATTGTTACTTTGGTAAATCTGCAAGGAAAATCTATAACAAAATTGCAGAGGATTCTCCTGGTATTGGAATTAAACATGCTATGTACTTGGGCTCAGAATTACAAAAGGCAGAAATTTGTTTAAAGGACAAATCTTATCATTATCAGCAAGATAAACCCTTAACAGTTAAAAGTTAGTTAAAAAATTTTTCTAAGTCATTGTATAGGCATTGACAAATATTGATGTCAAAATATAATTTTGTTAAGATAGTTGAGCTTTTACAGATAAAGTACATATCTTTCTAAAAATAAAATTGCAACATATACTAATTTTTAATAGCTATTTTTAGTAGAAGTTTAAATTAACTCGCTTTTTTATATTAATAAATAATCACATGAATAAGTTAAAAATAGTAAAGCTAAAGAGCTCTGCGGTTATTCCACGATATGAGCACTATGGAGATTCAGGAATGGATTTAATATCTATAGAAGAAGTAGAAATTAAATCTTATGAAAGTAAACTAATTAAGACTGGTATCTCTATTGAACTACCTCCTAATACAGAAGCACAAATTCGTCCAAGAAGTGGTTTAGCTTTAAAGCATCAAATTACCGTTTTAAATACTCCAGGAACTATTGATGAAGGATATCGTGGAGAGATTGGAGTAGTTCTGATTAATCATGGTTCAATCTCTTTCAAAGTTTTACCAGGAATGAGAATTGCTCAAATGGTTATCATGCCTATCATACGTGTTGAAATTGAAGAGGTAGATTCCTTAAGTTCTTCAATTAGAGGCACAGATGGATTCGGCTCAACAGGAGTTTAATATTTTTTAAATAATTCTTATAAATATTTTTATGACATACATAAAAGGTCAAAGACCTACTTGGAACGAGTATTTTATGATGATGGCTAAGTTAGCTGCTACAAGATCTACTTGTTTAGCTTTTCCAGTAGGAGCCGTTATTGTAAAAGATAAGCGTGTTTTATCTACTGGGTACAATGGTCCTCCTGCCAACTCTAGTCACTGTATAAGTCAGGGTGTTTGTTATCCAGGACTTGAAAGCTGTATTTCTTCTAGCAATTTGCCTTCACGTGCTGTTCATGCAGAGGCAAATGCTATTGCACAAGCAGCAAAATATAGAATTTCTACAAATAACTCTACTATTTACGTAACCTTGGAACCTTGTATATCTTGTTTGAAACTAATAATTTCTGCCGGAATTAAAGAAGTTTTTTATGAAACGGAATTTAATAAAGTTAATAAAAGTTTGATACGAGATATGTTTATTCAGGAAGGTTTGATAACTTTAACTAAAATGAATTTATCTCATGAAGCGATGTCTCGTGCATCTCTATTTCTTTTAAACTCCACATCAGTTAAAAATAATAACATTCTTACTGATGCTTAATTTATAGAGGTAGTTTTTGAATAGCTTTGTTAGAACCAATAACAACCATTGATAAATTTTTATTTAATTTCTCCTGAGGTGAAGGATTAATTTTAAACTTATCATCATTACCAACAGCTAGTACGCTTATATCATAACGGCTTCTAAGTTTTAGTTCTTCAATAGCTATTCCGTGGAATTCTTGCGGAATACGAGTTTCTACAATACTATGATCAGGATCAAGTTCGAATCTTTCTATGATTCTAGGATTTTGCGTGAGTAAATGAACTAAGTCACACCCAGCTTGATATTCGGGATATACAACTAAATCAGCCCCAACTTTTTGCAAAAGTTTGCCATGAACATCAGAAGAGGCTTTGGCAATTACGTATTTCACACCTCCTTCTTTAATATTTAAAGCAGTAACAATACTCTCTTCCAAATAATTTCCAATAGCAATAATAACAGTATCAAATTCAAAAATACCTGCCTCTTTTAGAGCATTAGGCTTAGTTGAATCTAGTTTGATGGCACTTGAAGCAATGTTCTCAGTTAAAACTTGAGACACTAAAGATTCTTTTATGTCTGTTCCTAATACTTCGTAGCCTAATTTATGAAGGTTTCTGCATACTGAACGCCCAAAGCGTCCTAATCCAATAACTGCAAATTGACGGGTCTCTCTACGAAGAATACTTAAAAAATTTAAGGACTTCAAATTAATACCTCACCCTTTTTTAGAAATATCTATTTATAATAATATAAAATTTACAACTTATCCGACTAATAAAGTTTCTTCAGGATATTGTATTAATCGTGGTTGAGATTTTTTGGAAATAGCTGCGATAAAAACAAGTATCCCCACTCTTCCAACATACATTGTGAGAATTAATAAAAGTTGTGATAAAGAAGATAAATTAGCTGTAATACCTGTAGAAAGTCCTACAGTTGCAAATGCAGAAATCACCTCAAACAAAACTTGTAAGGAACTAACCCCAGAGTCAAAGAAAGTAGGATTTAAGCTAGCCTCAGATAGCGAAATTAATAATGTCATTAGAACAACCATATTTGTTGAACCAAATACAACAGCAACTGCTTTTAAAATTAAAGAAACAGGAACTTCTCTGCGGAACATTACTACTTCATGATTTCCTTTTAAGACAGAGCGTGTACAATTAGTTAGGATACAAAGTGTTGTGGTTTTAATGCCTCCTCCTGTTCCATTAGAACTTGCACCTACAAACATAAGTCCCATAGTTAGGAAAAGACCAGCAAAAGTCATATTTTTAATATCAATACTATTAAATCCCGCTGTTCTTGTTGTAACAGACTGAAACCAAGCTGTTAATAATTTATTATGAAAATTCAACAATCCTAAAGTAGCTTGATTATTATATTCGGTAATCAAAAATGTAATAGTTCCAGCAACAAGTAAGGCGATAGTCGTACTTGTTGCAACTTTAAAATTTAAAGAAAATCCTAACCTTTCTTGTTTATTTTTAAGCTTATGTCTAATTGCTATATACATTTCAATAATGACTTGATAACCAATGCCTCCGAATATAATCAATATAGAAATTGCAAAATTGATTATAAAAGAGTCACCAACACTAATTAAACTATCTGAAAATAAACTAAATCCTGCATTATTCCAAGCACTAATGCTATGAAAAGTGGCTATCCATAAACCTTGAAAGGTTCCATATTTATCCGAAAATACATTAAGCATTAATAAAATACCAAGAATTTCGAAAATTAAAGTTGTTGCAACAATTGAAATAATAATATTTTGGCTACTACCATATAGATGAGAACTATCAAATGGTTCCTTTATTGCAAATTTTTGTCTAAGGTCAAACTTTCTACCTAGGACAAGTATTAGGAAAGTAGTTGTTGTCATATAACCCAATCCTCCTACTTGAATTAGCAAAAGGATGATTAACTGACCCCAAAAAGAAAAATAACTTCCTGTATCAACAACAACTAATCCTGTTACACATACGGCAGAGGTAGATGTAAACAAAGCAACTAAAGGGTTGCTCCAACTTCCGTCACTAGTAGCAAAGGGTAACATTAATAATAATGTACCCACTAAAATCACTGCTAAAAAACCTAAGCAAATCGTCCTTGCAATCGTCATCAGCAATAAAAAATCTTAATAGAACTGAATTGCTCGTACATTAACATAAATATAAAAAATACTATTATTTAAATATTAATTTAACTAACTAATATCATAAAACATGACTTAATTGTATTTATATTCGATCCTCAATAAATCATGTAAGCATTGTTAAAGTGCCTATATAAAACTTATTGATACTGTTAGAAATTTCAATGTGTAAGATCGTTGAAAGTACCTAATATAAATATAACATGAGTACTTTGTTTCTCTAAATTCCTTGTTCCTATGGAATTTAATATTTTTTAGAATACACATAGAAGTATTTTAATGAGCAATTAATAAAATATTTATTCCAAGCATTTGTGACGCTATAATAATAGTTTGGTCAATAATTTCAAATTTTATTTAATCTCTAAATACTATATAGTTCATATTACAAATGTCCTTTAATTCATCGCAACAAGAAGCTCAATTTAATTCCGGATTACAAGAAATTCGTGCTACACGCCTTGCAAAGGTAGAAGAGCTAAAAAAGCTAGGTTTAGTTCCTTATGCTTATCAATGGAAATCTACTCATAATGCTGCTCATCTACAGAAAACTTATGTTGATTTAGGCGAAGGAGAAGAACTAGACAAAGAAGTCTCACTTGCTGGAAGAATTATGGCTCGTAGAGTTTTTGGAAAGCTTGCTTTTTTTACTCTACAAGATGAAACAGGAAATATTCAGCTATATCTTGATAAAAAAATTATTCAAGATAATATGAGTAATATAGAAAACCCTTTTAATCATCTCAAAAAACTCATAGATACTGGTGATATTATTGGAGTTACAGGGAGTATAAAAAAGACCGAAAAAGGTGAACTCTCTATTAAAGTGAAAACATATGAAATTTTAACTAAATCATTATTACCACTTCCTGATAAATGGCATGGTTTAACTGACAGAGAAAAACGTTACCGCCAAAGATATATTGACTTAATAGTTAACCCTAGTACAAGGGAGACTTTTCGTTGCCGTTCAAAAGTAATATCCTCTATTCGTAAATTTTTAGAAGAGAGGGGATTTCTTGAGATAGAAACACCTGTTTTGCAATCTGAAGCAGGCGGAGCAGATGCAAGACCTTTTATAACGCATCACAATACATTAAATATGGATCTCTATTTAAGGATTGCGACAGAATTACATCTAAAAAGACTAATTGTAGGTGGCTTTGAAAAAGTATTTGAGATAGGTAGAATTTTTCGTAACGAAGGAATTTCAACTAAACATAATCCAGAATTTACTTCCATTGAGATTTACGAAGCATATTCAGATTACTATGGCATGATGGAGTTAACAGAAAAAATTATCACCAGGATTATTCATGATATAGGTCAAGATACAATTATTGAATGTCAAGGACAAAAAATTAATTTTTCGCAACCTTGGCGAAAAATTACTATGAATGAAATAGTTAAAGAAAAAAATAATTTAGATTTCGAAAGTTTTAAAACTTTCGAAGAAGCCAAAATAGCAGTCAACAAGCTAGGAATACAAATCCCGGAAGCCTGTCGGACTATAGGAAAGTTACTTAATGAAGTTTTTGAGCAAACTGTAGAAGAGACAATAATTCAACCTACATTTATTTTAGATTTTCCTGTCGAAATTTCTCCATTAGCAAAACCTCATCGTACAAAAGGAAATGTGGTTGAAAGATTTGAACTTTATATCATGGGACGAGAATTAGCAAATAGTTTTTCTGAATTAACCGACCCTATTGACCAAAGAGAAAGGCTAGAAAAACAAGCTATTAAAAAAGCAGCAGGAGACTTAGAAGCTCACAATATAGATGAAGATTTTTTAACAGCTTTAGAATATGGAATGCCTCCTACTGGAGGATTGGGAATCGGTATTGATCGACTCATAATGCTACTAACAAATTCTGCAAGTATAAGAGATGTAATTGCTTTTCCATTACTAAAAAACCAAAATGTAGAAAGCTAGGTAGTAACTTGACCAATTGATATATGTTGGCTATCCAATAAAGTTAGTATATGTCTTATTTAAATTATCATTATTAAATCTTATAAGTTCTGTTTTTTGTACCTAATTAAAGTATTCATTAAATACTATAATTACAGACGTATCTAAATATGTCTGTACAAAGAAGCTACAGAATAGAAATTAACTTAAGATACAGTTTTTACAATCATGAGTTAAACTAGCATTATTATTAAGTAAAAGTCTTCTACAGTTTTTATTCATTGGGTAAGAAAAAATAAATTTCTTAATTTCCCCAGTCTTAGTTCAATACAATCGAGGTAAATATGTCGGAAGTAATGGCTTTAACACCAACTAATGTCGAACAAGTTTTAGATGAATTACGTCCATACTTAATAGCAGATGGAGGTAATGTAGAGCTTGTCGAAATAGATGGAGCAATCGTGAAATTACGTCTACAGGGAGCATGTGGCTCCTGCCCTAGTTCTACCATGACTCTTAAAATGGGAATTGAAAGACGTTTAAAAGAAATGATTCCTGAAGTTTCAGAAGTTGAACAAGCATTTTAAAGTTTAAAGATTTAGAAAAAAGCTATATATTATTAAGTATTTTTTCTTTTACTAATAAACGTAGTGATAGACTTCCGGTACTTTCTATTACTACGTTTTAAATTCTAGTTTTACTAATGCTTGGATAGGACAATATACTAAAATAAGACCTAATCGTGTATATTTGTTTTCATCAATAGAAATTAACATTTAACTTTATTAGCTAAAATAATCACTTGTAAAATCAGTAAAATATAAATATTCTTTGTGTTCTTGATAATTTAAATAGTAACTAGTTATTATTTAAATTTCAAAAAATAGTCTAATCTTTTGCATATATATAATTGTTTATTTGCTAAAATTGTAAGTTCTCAACTAGAAAAACTACTTATTAGGTTAATTCTTTAACTTACTGGTGTATTATTTATCCTTAACATATTTGATCATAATAACTTTATATAATTAGATACAATATCATCATCATTAATGAAATATATATTAAAATTAAGTTTCCGAATAAATAACACTCATATTTAAAACGGAGTAGTTGGAGAAAAAATATATGGGTAAAGTAGTTAGCATTGATCTGGGAACAACAAATTCTGTAGTCGCAGTTATGGAAGGCGGTAAGCCAGTGGTTATCGCTAATTCCGAAGGAATGCGTACTACTCCTTCTATGGTGGGCTTTAGTAAAGATGGGGAGTTGGTAATAGGACAAATGGCACGGAGGCAGGCTGTTCTTAATCCTCAAAATACATACCATAGTGTTAAAAGATTTATAGGACGTAAATATAATGAGTTAACTAATGAATCAAAACAAGTTCCTTATACTATTCGTCGAAATGATAATGGTAATATTAAGCTAGCATGCCCTCGTTTAAACAAAGATTTTGCTCCTGAAGAAATATCAGGATTTATTTTGAGAAAGCTAGCTGAAGAGGCAGAACGTTATTTAGGAGAACCTGTTACAAGTGCGGTAATTACAGTTCCTGCATATTTTAATGATTCTCAGAGACAAGCTACCAGAGATGCAGGGAAGATAGCAGGATTAGAAGTACTAAGAATAATCAATGAACCGACTGCAGCCTCTTTAGCCTACGGATTAGATCAAAAAACATCTCAAAAAATTTTGGTTTTTGATTTAGGAGGAGGCACCTTTGATGTTTCCGTCTTAGAAGTTGGGGATGGAGTATTTGAGGTTAAATCCACTAGTGGTGATACTCAGTTAGGAGGGAGTGATTTTGACAAACGCATTGTTGATTGGCTAGCTGAGCAATTTTTAAAGGATGAAGGTATAGATCTAAGGAAAAATAGACAAGCCTTACAACGCCTTACTGAGGCCGCAGAGAAAGCTAAAATAGAGCTTTCCGGAGTAAGTGTAACTGATATAAATCTTCCTTTTATTACCGCTACAGAAAATGGTCCGCAACATATAGAGAAAAAATTAACACGTCCTCAGTTTGAAGATCTTTGTTCAGACTTAGTAAGTCGCTTACAACGTCCTCTCAAAAGAGTTATGAATGATGCAAAATTAACTCCTGTTCAGATTGATGAGGTGGTACTCGTAGGTGGAGGGACTAGGATGCCGATGATTAAGTCTTTGGTACGTAGTTTAATTGATAAAGAACCTAATGAAAATGTTAATCCTGATGAAGTTGTAGCAGTTGGAGCTGCTATTCAGTCAGGTATTTTAGCTGGTGAAGTTAAAGAAATATTATTATTAGATGTAACTCCTCTTTCCTTAGGTTTAGAAACGATAGGAGGTGTTACGAAAAAACTTATACCTCGTAATACAACTATCCCAGTACGTCGCTCTGATATTTTTTCGACAGGAGAAAATAATCAAACCATAGTAGAAATTCATGTTGTTCAAGGAGAACGTGAAATGACTGTTGATAATAAATCTTTAGGACGTTTTAAACTTACGGGAATTTCTCCTGCTCCAAGAGGACTTCCTCAAGTACAAGTTGCTTTTGATATTGACGCAAATGGAATATTACAAGTTACTGCAAGGGATAAAGCAACAGGGCGAGAACAAAGTGTCCTTATCCAAGGAACCTCTACTATTAGTGAAAAAGATATTGATCGGATGGTTCAAGAAGCTTCTATATTTGCGGAGAAAGATCGGCAGCGGCGGGAGCGTATAGAAAAACGTAATAATGCTAAAGCTCTAACAGATCAAGCCTTAAGAAGAATAAAAGATATTACACTCGATTTTGGAGCTCAATTTACTAGTAGCTATCGTCGTCAAATTGAAGTTTTAAATCGTGAGATTATTGAGAGTTTAAATAATGATGATGAAAGATCTTTAGATAAAGCAAAAGATAATTTAGAGGATTTATTGCATGAACTAAATAGAGAAGTACGTTTACAATATGAGGAAGAGGATGAAGGTATATTAGAATCTATTAAAAGAACTTTTGCGAATGATTTCGAAACTGATTCATATATTCCTTATGATTCTGATTATAATTCCACTTATTACCAAAAGCGGAAAGATTATGAATCTTCTGAATATGAACGTTACAATGATCAATATGACGAATATAATATGATTAAACAAAATAGTGACAACCATTCTTTCCCTCAAAAGGATTTGAGATATTCTCGAGATCAATACGAATCTTACCAAAATCGTAACCGTTTTCGTCAAATACCAAACGAAAATCAATGGGATGAAGAAGAAGAAGATTGGTTTTAAGTTTTAGAGCAAATCAATTTTAATTCTAACCATTCTAAATTCTTTTTAACATTGTATATATGCAACAAATTCATGACTATTACACAATCTTAGAAGTTACGAAAAATGCTACTGCAGAAGAAATTAAAGCATCTTTTCGTAAACTTGCTCGAAAATATCATCCTGATGTTAATCCAGGGAATAAAACATCAGAAGAAAAATTTAAAAGTATTAATGAAGCTTATAATATTTTATCAGATGAAACTAAAAGAGCAGATTATAATCGTTTAAAATTTAACAAAAAAAGATATGATTCTTTTTCGTTTCATTCTCAAAATAACGAACAAAAAAGAAATTTTTCAAAATTTAAAAATATAAATTTTAATTCTGATGCTAATAAAAAAGCGAAGACTGCCAGCTCTTTGCATAATGCACAAGATGTTGAAGCTAAATTAAATATTTCTTTAGAGAAAGCTTATTGTGGAGGAAGAGAAAGAATACGCTTAGAGGATGGTAGATCTATAGAAGTAGATATGCCATCCAAAATGATTAGTGGGCAAAAAATTAGACTTAAAAATCAAGGACTTAATGGAGGAGATTTATACCTTGAAATATTAATAACACCCCATGCTTTTTTTAAGTTAAAAAATATAGATATTATTTACGAAATTTTATTGACCCCAAGTGAAGCAATACTAGGAGAAGAGATTACTGTTCCTACAATTGATGGTATGGTTAAAATAACAGTTCCTAAAGGTATTCAAGCCGGACAAAAACTTCGTCTAGCCAATAAAGGATATTTTGATGAATTGGGACAAAGAGGAGATCAATTTTTAGAAATAAACATAGCTATTCCTTCAGAAATTAGTGAAGAAGAATTATTTTTATACAAACAGATTCGTTCTAAAGAAAAATTTAACCCACGACGAAATAAGTCATAAATAAAAACTGTAATACCTATTAACAAATATTATAATTTATACTTTGAGAAATAAGAGATAGTAAGTTTTTGCATGAAGAAATATCTTTAAAGTATATAAATTAATCATTATTTTTTTGGATAAAAAAGTAGGCACAGACTAACATTTATAAATATAACTAAAGTTTTAAAATTATTTCTAATTAAAAATTTTTTATTAATTATTATGATTCATTTTTTTTCTACAAATAAAATTCGTTCTCTTGGAAGTGTAGCCTTTCTTATTGGTCTCAATAATTATATTTTCTTGCATAACTTGGCATTATCTTTACCAGAGCCTGTCTTAGACCCTTTAGAAATACCTCTAGAAGATTCTTTAATTCCGCATATTATTCGTCCTTTAACAATTTTAGAAAAGACTCAATTAAGAGAAAATCTCAATCAGTTAAATCAGAAAGCGCAGAGAGAAATGCGTGCAGGTGATGTAGATCTCGCTTTTACGATTTGGTATAGAGAATTAAGACTAAGAAGAGTTTTAGGCAGAATTGAAGAACTCAATAGGTTGGGAGAGATAGGGAAAATTGCATGGGAATTAGCTAGGAAAGAAGACGTACAAGTTATTAGTAAACGTATTTCAAACTTGCATGAAATTTCTGAACAAGAAAATTCCGTGAGCTTAAATTTTTTAATAGCTTTAGCAGATGCATATTTTCAGCTTAACAGCTTAGACGATTCTATTACAATTTATAAAAAGATTTTAAAATATGCTCAAAAAAAGCAAATTACACTGATTGCAGAGAAGTCATTACAAGGGCTAGGAAAACTATATTTAGCTAAATTTGATTTTCCAAATGCTGCAAAAATTTATGAAAAATTATTATACAGAGCACAAATCAAAAAGAACGCTTATTTAGAACAGTTTTATTTACAAATCTTATCTAGCATTTATAATGCATCTCTACAAACTAATAACTCTGTAAACATTAAAGAAAAATTAGTAAAAAGCTATTTTTTAACTCAAAAAATACACTTTATCCCTTCACTTAAAGTTGATATAGGTCAAGATTATCAACTTTTAGACCAACCAGAAATAGCAAGTAAAAATTATCAAGAAGCTTATACTTTAGCTTGGAAGTTAAAGTTATTTAGAGTTGCAGAAGAAGCATTAACAAAACTATCATCTCTTTACGAAAATTATAAACAAGTTGATTATGCTTTACAAATTTATCAAAAGTTACTCCAAATTGAAAAAATATCTTATAACTATTATGGATTAATGAAAACATATGGCATAGTAGGAGAAATTTATATGGAGAAATTTCAATATGATCTTGCCTTATCTGCTTTTAAGGAAGGATTGATCTTAGCTCGTTCTCTAAATTATGATCAAGAATATTTTTTAATGAAAATTAAAATAATTAATCAAGAAATAAAAAAATAAATTATATTATTTTTATTGCATAGATATTTTCATTTTAAAACATTAGTATAGCCCGTCTTATTAGTAATAGTAAGTAAAGTATTGTTAATACATTATTCTATCTAATTTCTTTTGACTTGAAATTATAGTTGTGATAATTTGGTACAAATTTTGAAAAGTGAAATCTTTTAGTTTAATCTTTGTAAGAAGAAATATTAAAGTTATTAATTTAAGGCAACAAAGTTAAATCAGAAGCGTCGTATCAAATATTATATTAACAATAATATCTAATACGAATTTTGCTGTTCTTGATTAATGCCTGATTTATCAAAGATTTGTTATAAAAAAAAAGAACTTGATAGATAGAAACAATAAGGCTATTAAAGCATTTCTCTATTAAATTAAGAAACTAAGTTTTCTTTTGAATAGTAGACTTAAAAATTAGATATTTTTCTGTTAAACAAAGTTTTAGAATATTAATTTTTAATTAAATAACATATCCTTAATATGACTCAAAGTTCAAAGAATAAAGGTTCTCAGTTTTCTAAAAATAATCCTTGGATCGAATTAATACAAACTATTGTCACTGCAGCTGTTCTCTCTTTAGGTATTCGAACATTTATTGCTGAAGCACGTTATATTCCTTCTTCTTCTATGAGGCCAACTTTAGAAGTTAATGATCGTTTAATTATTGAAAAGTTAAGTTATCTCTTTCGAGAACCAATTCGAGGAGATGTAATAGTTTTTAATCCAACAGAGTCACTTAAAGCAGAAAACTTTAAAGATGCATTTATTAAAAGAATTATAGGACTTCCTGGAGAAATAGTTGAAGTAAAAACAGGAAAAGTATATGTAAACGGAAAGAAAATATCTGAAGAATATATTTTTGAAGCTCCTGATTATAATTATGGACCTAGCAGAATACCAGAAGATGAATATCTTGTTCTTGGAGATAATAGAAATAATAGTTATGATTCCCATTATTGGGGCTTTGTACCTAAAAAAAAGATTATCGGTAAAGCCTTCGTTCGTTTTTGGCCTTTTGACAGATTAGGCTCTTTGTACAAACAGCCAGCTTACTTAAAATAATAATATTTAGTACAAATTTAATTTATGTCATAAGCCATTAAACTTTCTTGTTTCTTGAAAGCAGTCAATAATTCTCTAATTAATAAGAATTACAAATAATATTTTAAATATTTGATATTTATGACGGAGAGAGAGGGATTCGAACCCTCGTTGCCTTGCGACAAAATAGTTTTCGAGACTACCGCATTCAACCACTCTGCCACCTCTCCAAAATAATGAACGCATACTATTATAACAGAGGTTAAACTAAGTAATTGTTTGTCCAAAAAGTTGAAATTAATAGCATACGATAATTGCTAGATAATATTCAGAATATATTGAAATGTACTTCAAAGTTTAAATTGATAATTTTAATAAAATATTAGTTAACTATTAAATTCAAACAATCATAACTTTAAGATTACAAAAAACATTTAAATAATTTAAATTTGCTAAATGTCTAATTATCTTTGTTACATAAGTGTAATTTTTAGAATCATACTTGTATGAGTTATTATATATTTGAAAATATTCAGTCTTTCACCTGAATAGTATACATGAACAAAAATATTATTTACTAACTATAATTTTATCTCCCAAAATTATGACTATCAAGAACATAACATCAGATTTACAGTCATTGAATTTTTTTCCATATTTAGATAATGACGGATTGATAAACGAAAAATTACACAAAAAGATAGGAGTTTATGCAATTTTTAATAAAAACAAGCACATTCAGTTTATAGGCTATTCTCGCGATATTTATTTAAGCTTAAAACAACATTTAGTTCGTCAACCGAATAATTGTTATTGGCTTAAATTTGAAACAATAGATAATCCTAACCGTAGTATCCTAGAACAAATTAAGAAAGACTGGATCAGCCAGTATAAAAATTCTATTCTTGAGAGTTTAGAACATCAGGCATTGTGGACTCAACCTATTGATGCAAAAATACAAATGACAGAAGAAGATAAAAAAGACTATGCTAATGGTAATGAAATATCTCAAATAAAACTCTTAAAAACAATTGCTAGACAAGTACAAAACAATATTGAAAAATCACTTTCAGATCGTGGAAGTAATGTTGAAATCCGATTTAATCCTAAATTGAAAGAAAAGGTTTATTGGATCTAAAGTAAATTTATAAATTCTACAATACTAATCATTATTCTAAAAAAACTTGTAGGTAAATTTATATAGATTAAAACTAGATAATATTATTTTTAATAAATGTTGTACATTAGTGTTGTTTAATCTTTTCTGTAATAAAGGAGTATTAACAATGACGTGGCGTGGATCAGTAAGTATACCAGATCGCATTTTTGGAATCATAGTTTATTGTTTTGCTATTTATGATACTTTATTTTTTGGAAGCTTTCTTTTACAACAGTTTCCTGCCTTTGGCTTTTTCTGCTTCCCTGCTTTACCAATAGAATTAAGCTATGGACTTATCGCATCTTTATTGGGACCTCTGGGTAGCTTTGCTAGCTTCGCAGTATTTATTATACTTTTTGCAGCAGTTGTCAGAAACGAAAAAATTAGTCATTTTATTCGTTACAACACAATGCAATCTATTCTCATATCAATTTCATTAGCTTTAGCAAGAATCGTAATGCAATATGTTTTAATACCTGCTTTAGGACACAGTGGATTGTTGATAGAAACTTTTTACAGTCTTATCTTTCTAGGCGGTCTTATTGCTTCTTATTATTCTATGTTCCAAAGTACATTAGGCCGATATGCAGAAATTCCTACTATTTCTGAAGCTGCATATTCCCGTATTCGTTAATTAACTTTAAATTGTTAGCTTAAGAAATCTTATTAAGCTTTTTAGGTCACTTTCCTAGTTATATTATCTATTTTTCTTAAAGCTTTAATTAATAAATCTTTAAGAAAATAAAGATATAACTAGGAAATAAATATCTAATAAATTTAAGTAGTTCCAAGATAGTTAATTATTTTTTTATATGTATGTCAAAATTTTAGTTAAAGTAATTTCTAGTATAAAAAATATAGACTTTTTATAGATGTTAGATTTAAATATTTTTTTTAAATATTAGTGCTTAAGACTATTCAACTAAGCTAAAAAAGCTTTAATTGAAGCTAATTGACTTTTAAGTAATTTTAAATTATTGGCATAAACATTAATAATCAGTTAAATTAGCTATATCTGATTTATCTTTTGCAAGATAGTTATATACAGTGGTAATGTATAGTATTGAAAGATTTCTATTAAAAGTAAAATTTTATTGCTCTATATTAGTTAGTTTTCAAAAATCCTTGCTTCTCAATCAGAAAATATGACCAAGTTAGAAGCCAGTATGCCCAAAAGGAGTTTAAAGTAATGAGCCAACACTATGAAATGATTTACATTTTACGACCTGATTTATCTGAGGAACAGGCAAATCAAGCTGTAACTAAATATCAAGATTTCTTAATCAAAAATAATGCTATAGATATTAAGGTAAATGTCTGGGGCAAACGCCGTCTTGCTTATCCTATTCAAAAAAAGCTTGATGGTATATATGTTCAATTTAATTATCAAGCAGATGGTACGCAGATTGAACCTTTAGAAAGAATAATGCGTTTAGAGGAAGACGTATTACGCTATCTTACGATTAAAGTAGAAGAAGACTTAATTGAACAAACTTCTGAGCTTGATAATAATGAGATCAACCCTGAGATAGTAAAAAAATCAGAAGAACTAGACAATAATAATCCTAAAACTTCTGAAGCAAAAACAGTAGAACCTATAGCTTCTGAAGATTAATCTATTACTTTTTACACTATTCTGAAATCATTTATACTTTATTGCTTTCAGGTAGTGTAATTTTTTATAAAGAAATATATTCTTAGAAACATAACAAAACCTTAATTTTTAATAAGGTGTTTTCATTATTAGTAATAGTAGCTAAGTATAAGTAACTTATTTTATTTTGAATCTGAAACGATTTTTGCTGTTATCAAATCTCTAATTCTTTCAGTTTTAGCATTTGTTATCATTAAGCCTGGATAAATACTTGTTTTTTGGAATGGATGGTGTAGTAGCTTACATTTTCCGAAAGATATATAGTGCATCATCAATGACTTATGAACAACTGCTACACTATCTAAAAAAATCTGATCAGAAGTTGAGTTGAGTGGTTTTCCATCTTGAGGATCTATAATTTCAATCAAGTATTGCTTCTTCTGTAAAGTTAATTGGATAGTTTTTCCTAGTCTTAAGAAATTTTCTTTTAATCTATTTTTTTCTCTCCTAACTCGCGCACAGTTATTATTCAAAGGTATTGTAGAATATAATAAAACTATTATTAATGAATGAGGAGATTTACCCCAACTAGCAAATAACTGAGAATAATTATTTAAAATATATCTTGTAGGTTCTAAAAGATATATTTCATAAATATCGTCAGTTTTTTCTTGATTTATTACTATAGAACGTAATGTTGACATTTTTTACAATAACTATTACTTGTAAATATTACTAATACCTTTTTACTTTTTGAAAGATTTCTAACAATAAATGAATAAAACAACAAAACTAATTTTAATATTATCAACTTTATAATTATTTATTTTTATTAGGAATATTTTGAATATTAACCCTAGGTAGTCGACGCTTAAAACCACAAAGAATTTCCCAGGAGATAGTCCCCAACTCTAAAGCCCAGTCATTTGCTGTAATTTCTTGCTCTCCATCCTTACCAATTAATGTTACTATATCCCCAACTTTTATATCTTTTACATGACTTACATCTAGTATTAATTGATCCATAGTAATAGCCCCAATCTGATGAGCCCTTTGGCCATGAATCAATACTTGAAGTCGATTGGATAAATTTCGAGGAACACCATCAGCATAGCCAATACTAACTATTGCAATTATCATGGAATGTTTACTAGTAAATTGGTTGCCATAACTAACTTTCGTGCCTTGAGAGATAGTTTTAATTTGAGTAATTTTTGCTTTAACCTGCAATATAGGCTTTAAGGAAACTTGAGAACGCAAATGAGGAGATGGATAGATTCCGTACAGAGCTAATCCTACTCTCACAAGATTATAGTGTAACTGAGGATAATTAATTGTAGCTGCAGAATTAGCAAAATGTAGGCAAAATTTATTCTGGTTTTTCAGATCAGAAACTACTGTTTCAAAACGCTGATGCTGTAATTCTATGCTTTCTTTATCCGGATCATCAGATGCAGAAAGATGAGAATAAATACCTGATAGCTTCAAATATGGCAACTTATGTACTAATTTAATTAATCTAGTTCCTTGATACCAAGGAGTTCCTAAGCGAGACATTCCTGTATCTAATTTAAGATGGACAGATAATTGTTTTTTATATTGAGATAAAGTTCTGGAAATCATAAAAGCTTGCTCTAAACAGCAGATTGTAGCTTCCAAATTCCAGTGTATGTTTGCCACTACTTCCTCAGGTGTATTTGTTACGCCTAATACTAGTATTGGTGAATTAACTCCTGCTTCACGCAATTCTATTCCTTCCATTAATGTGGCTACTGCCAAAGCATTTGCCCCAGCTTTAAGTACTGTCTTAGCAACAGTAACACCTCCGTGACCATAACCATCTGCTTTTACAACTGCCATTAATGCAGTTCCAGTAGATAGTAAATTTTTAATTTGAGTTACATTATAAGTTAAAGCATCAAGATCTATTTGCATCCATGCTCTCTGACAAGTAATTTTAGAAAAATAAGAACTGTAAATATCTGGAGTTACAATTTTCTGAGTCAATTCTTGATATGGCACTTTATTAACTACTCTCCATTTTTGTACATTTATTAATCAAAATAAATCATCAGTATATATATTTAATAAGTATAGTGAATATTATAAAAATATATAATTCTATATAAAACTACTCAATAAGTTAGTTTATCCAGCCTTGTTTACTTTTGTAAAAATAAGATAAACAACTTTTATCAAAAAATTACAGTTGCATACACAATCTATTGAATAACTTTTTTATTTAAGTAGATATTATGGTTGCACTTTATTAAAATCTACACTAAAGAATTTCTTTGATAACAACTTTAGGTTTAAGAAAGTCATCCTTGCCATCAGATACGTAACAACCTATTCCTAAAAATTCTTCTTCGTTCTTGACTCGGATAAATTTAGAAAATAACTCTAATTTTGGAATATTAATCAATATTTTTTGTCCTTGACACCAACACATACTTTCTTTTGAAGATAATTTCAAGGAAGGAAGTTCTTTTAATAAATATTCTGGTTTAATTAAAGTAAATTCATTGTATTTGAACTGTTTACTTATTCTTTCTAGAGTTGATGTATCTGGCAATATAATTCCACAACTTTTTGTTCTGACAAGTTTAGCTAAAGTCCCACCAATACCTAACTTTTCGCCCAAATCTCTAGCTAAGGATCTAATATAAGTTCCTGAGCCACATTGAATATTAATTGTTAATTCTGGAAACTCACCAGGATGCCAGTCTAGTATTTTGATAGTGTCGATTCTAACTGTTCTTGATGGAATATCTACCTTTTCCCCCTCTCTAGCAGAAAAATATAAACGTTTCCCATTCTTTTGAATGGCACTATACAAAGGTGGAATCTGTTCAATATTTCCTATAAAGTTGTTTAATAAACTTTTGACATCTTCTAAGGTGAGACCAATCCCAGATTTTACTCTAATAATTTCCCCTTCCAAGTCATCTGTTCGAGTTTTCAAGCCAAAAATTATGGTAGCTTTGTAAGCTTTATTTTTTGGTAAAAAAGGTATCAAGCGTGTTGCTTTACCTATAGCTATAGGTAGGACACCTGTAGCTGAAGGATCTAAAGTACCTCCATGACCTATTTTTTTAAACTTAAATAATTTTCTTAACCTACTAATACAGTCATGGGATGTTAACCCTGATGGTTTATTTAAACCGACAAATCCTAGCATAAGTTGTTCTTTGTAACAGCGTCATATTTAATTTAGAAGAAAAATAAGATCTAACTGAATTTTAAGACTACAACATAACGGTAATATAAATTTACTTATATGTGCTATTAAAATAATAGATATAAAATATTTAAAATATTATATGATATTTGTTTTAAATCACTTCTTAAATATTTTTTATCAAGATTCAATATTATGACTTCTTAATTAAAAGTTAAACTAATTTGTTATTTAGAGATACAATCATGTCAAATACTGAATAATGCAGATAAAATGTCCCAATCTTTTATACCTGTAATTCTTGCTGGTGGAAAAGGCGAACGATTTTGGCCTCTTTCTCGCCGTCAACGTCCTAAACAATTTTTATCTTTGGACGATAGTGGAGATAGTTTACTACAGTCTACAGCTAACCGCTTATTACCAATAGCTAAAAACTGGAATAACCTTTGGGTTGTTACTACTGATTCTATTGTTAAGGATGTTAAGAAACATCTACCATATATGATGGATTCTAATTTGCTAATTGAACCCGAAGGAAAAGATACTGCTCCTGCAGTAGCATGGGCAATATTAGAAATTGTTAAACGTTATGGAAGTGATGTAATTATAGGCTTTTTTCCTGCAGATCATTGGATAAAAAGTGAAGAAGATTTTTTAGTTACTTTAAATTCTGCTTTTCAATTAGCCTCTCCAGGAAATGCCATAATTACTTTGGGAGTTCAGCCAACATACCCTTCTACAGGTTATGGATATATTGAACAAGGAGAACCAATCAATTATGCTGGCAATCTTCCTGCATATCAGGTTAATCGTTTTGTGGAAAAACCTGATCAAGAAACCGCAGAGTTATTGATCGCAAATGGTAAATTCAGTTGGAATAGTGGGATACTTATCTTTCGTGCAGATATTATGTTGCAAGAATTAGAAAGATACACTCCTCAGCTATTAAATTTTCTTCGAAAGAAAGGTAAAGAAGCTTATAAAGATTTAGAAAAAATTAGTATCGATTATGCTCTAATGGAGAAAACTAAGTTTACCTATGTATTGAATGCTAATTTTGGTTGGGATGACTTGGGAGATTGGAACTCTTTAGAAAGATTAACTAATGAAGCAAAAGCTAACATCGAACATTGTAAACATATAGGCATCGATACAAAGGGTTCTATTATTTATGCAAGTGATAAGAATGAGCTTATCGCTACTATTGGCTTAAAAAATTTAGTTATTGTCCGTGATAACAATGTTACTCTTGTAGTTGATAAGAGCCGTACTCAAGACATTAAACAAATATTAAAAAATATAGCAAACTATCCTGAATTTAAAAAATTTCTGTAGATATTTCAATATTATTTTTTAGCAAACTAAATTAAGCAACATTTTGACCAAGTCAATATAGATTCTTCATACTTAATTTTCCATTTTTATAAAAAGTCATATAAATTTTTTATGTTTTCTTTGACTCAAACTAGTGCTCGTCAACGAGAGATTCTTGAAGTCTTACTTAGCAACGGCTGGGAATATATGAGAGGATTATTAACAGCTGGTAAAACAGAAAACCCTCAAATTCCCACCCCAGAGGTTTTGAGAAATATATTAATAGAACTAGGTCCTTTTTATGTGAAATTAGGACAGCTTTTAAGTACACGTCCTGATATTCTCTCTCCTAGTTATATTAAAGCTCTAACTGCTTTGCAGTCTAATGTTTCTTCAGTTCCTTGGAGCGAAATTGAAGCTCTTTTAAATGAGCAATTATCAAAACCTATAAAAGCTATATTTAGTAATATTGAGAAGAAACCCATTGCAGCTGGTTCTATTGGACAAATTCATCGTGGAATTCTTCTTAATGGAGAAGAAGTGGCTATTAAAGTTCAACGTCCGAATATTGACAAGATAGTACAACAAGATATCAATTTAATCAAAGGAATTGCCGAATTAGTCTCACTCACAGAATTTGGGAGAAATTATGATATCGTACAGCTTGCTGATGAATTTTGTGAAGCTATTAAATCTGAATTAGATTTTACAAAAGAAGCAAGCTATACAGATACTATTCGCAATAATTTATCTTCAAGCCTCTGGTTTGATGCTCATAATATACTAATACCCAGAGTATATTGGGAAATAACGACAGAAAAAATCTTAGTTTTAGAATGGTTATATGGAAAACCAATTTTAGAAGCTGATTTAAATATTCCTAAAGCTATTAAATCTGCTAAGGAAAAACGAAAAGAGATTACAACCTTACTGTTTAGGGCTTTCTTTCAACAAATTTATGTTGATGGATTCTTCCATGCAGATCCTCATCCTGGTAATTTATTTTATTTAAATGACGGTAGGATAGCTATTATTGATTGTGGAATGGTAGGTAAAATTGATCCACAAACACAAAAAATATTAATAGAATTATTATTAGCAATTTTTGATTTAGATGCTCAAGGATGTGCTCAATTAACATTTAAGCTATCAGAATCAGATAAAGTAGATAATCTGCTAAAGTTACAAAATGATTATAAAAAAATATTAAAGAAATACTATAATTTAAATCTTTCTCAATTTAATCTAAGCGAAGTTGTATATGAAATATTACAAATTGCACGCAAAAATAAATTAACAATTCCAGGAAATTTAGGATTATACGCAAAATGTTTAGGGAATCTAGAAGGTACAGCAAGACAGTTTAACCCATCTTTCAATCTTTTTGATGAAATAAACCCATTAATGACTAGTTTATTTTATCGTCAACTCGTGGGAGATAAACCTCTACAAACGGGACTAAGAACAATCCTAGATTTGAAATCTATTTCCTTGAAGACTCCTCGAAGAATAGAAACTTTATTAGATCGATTATCCTCAGAGACTTTTAACTGGAATATAAAATTAAGAGAATTAGAACCTTTGAGACGTAGTATTGATGCTTCAGCAAATAGACTTTCATTTAGTATAGTTTTAGGATCTTTAATAATGGGAGCCGCAATCATTTCTGTTGGTTCTTCAACTCAGCAATTATCTATAATAAGCAGTGTTTTATTTACTTCAGCAAGTATATTAGGAGTATGGCTAATTATTAGTATTCTACGTTCAGGAAGACTAAGATAAACATAAATAAATACTTTCTAATAATTAAAAAATTTAATGATTTACTATATTTAAATTCTTATTTTCAGTATAGATTTAATTTTAATTAGGGAGTAAAAGTAAAAGAAATCCGTAAATTATTGCATCATATTTATTTACTTGGATATGTGATAAGTAAAAAGTTGATAAATTTTTAAAAGAAAAAATTAACCTTTATAAAAAATCAAGTATGTTTCTTGAAATATAACGGGAACATATTAGAGTATCATGACGACAATCATAAAAGATCTTTTAGATACCATAATCTATAGTTCTTTATTCTAGATTGAAAAGAAATTTTAGAATATTGTATAAAAGTTCTAGAAGTTAAAAGAATTTTTCTTCGAATTTAGAAGATACTAAATAGCGTTTTGGTGTTTAATCACTTTTCCGTAAATACTTGCAAACTAGTGAGATATACAATGATTTTAGAAAGATTAAAACGTTGGTCTATGGCAGAATGTTTTGATGATGATTCCGATTACATGGAAGTTAATGAAAATTCTAATCTTGAGTTAAAAGAATCAAATAAAAAAAATATTTCCAGTGACAATGAAGTACATCCTTGGTTAAAATCAAAGGAATCTCGTATTGCCACTAAAAAGAATTTTAAAAATCATCAAGATAATGTTGTTGCAATGTCTAGAATCAGCAATATTGCAGAAGTGGTTGTAGTTGAGCCTAAATCATTTGATGAAATGCCTAAAGTTATAGAAGTTTTACGAGAACAGAAATCTGTTGTTCTTAATTTAAATTCAATGGAATCAGAAGAAGGACAAAGAGCTGTAGATTTTGTTGCTGGAGGAACGTACGCTATTGAAGGATATCAAGAGCGTATTGGTGAAAGTATTTTCTTGTTTACACCTAATTGTTTTAAAGTTAGTAATTTTGCTGATGATATAAATAATGAAGTAGAAGTTGCAAATGTTTTATCTTCTAGTTCTAACTCTTGATTGAATATTACTAATCTTCTAATTTAGTTGTTAATCTTTATTTTTTAAAAGTTAGTTTTCAACTGTTAAAATAACATGATTACATGTAATAAATAATATTTAATGTTTCAAGTAATTTATTCGTTAAATAAAAAACCATAACAACTCTAATAAGTATTAGTTTAAATTCTACAAAATAATAAGAATTCAAATACCAAGCCTGAATATAAATATATAATCAAGTCTATAGATTAAGTAAAGTATGTATTTTAATGTGTAAATAGTTTTAAATAATAATTAATTAACCACTTTCAAAAACGTAAATCTTCTCTTTTTTATTAATTTATATTTAAAACCGCAATTGAATTAATAATATTCTGGTTATTAATGTAATTTCTTAGACAATATAAAAAATCACTATACTTCAATAAAATATCAGTAAACTTATAAAAACCTACTGATATTATTGCTTAAGTTAGAATTTACTATTTAAAATGAAAGTTATAGTAATAATTCAGAAAGTCTCTTGAAATCTTATTGTAAGTAAAAGCTTTTATTTTACTTACAATATCTTTAGATCCTGTCTACTATATATTAAGATTGAAATATATCATCTTTGAATCATGCAAGTAGAATAAATTAAATTATCTTACTGGCACATAAAATTCAAAGCGACACTAATAGTTTGATTTATTTTTTAAAGTATTCAATAAATCTACTTTAATCTATTAAATATTTCTAATTCCATGTTTTTTAGAATTATGAATTATGGATCGTATAAATTAAAATCTCTATGAGTTTTTAAAATCTAATATCCTATTGCTGATATAGCCATAAAAGTTGTCCACTAGTTTTTAATTCAAATTCTATACGATCATTCATTAAAGTAAACTTTGATTTATTGTTATTTTTGGAAAATATACGATTCAGAAATGGTTTTGATTCTTCAATAGTAAAACATTTGGTCTTCTCTGGATCTAGTCCAACAAGCTCTGCAGCCCAGCACCGAGCATCTTCTTCACTTCCTAAACGATCTACCATTCCTAATTTTAAAGCTTGTTCCCCTGTGAAAATTCGACCATCAGCAAAACTTTTTGTCTTATCCATATCTAAATTACGTTCCTTAGATATAGTTGTTATAAATTGTTGATAACTAATATCAATCATCTCTTGAAGAATTTTTTCCTCTTCTGGACTTAGTTGTCTATCAAAAGACAAAATATCTTTATAAGGCCCAGATTTAACAACTTGAAAAGAAACTCCAATTTTATTCAATAATTCTTTAAAGTTATTACCTCTTAAAATAACTCCAATACTTCCAGTAATAGTTCCAGGATTAGCCATTATATATGGTGCCCCCATGCTTATATAAACTCCTCCGGAAGCTGAAATATTGCCAAAAGTTGCTACAATTTTTGTTTTTTTCTGCAATTTTTTAAGAGCTTCATAAATCTCTTGAGAATCGCCAACTGTGCCTCCTGGAGAATCAATACGTAATAACAAAGCAGGAAATTTTTTTTCTTTAACTGTTTCCAAAGCTTCCAATAAAAACTTACGAGTTTCAGAATTTATTACCCCTTTGATTTCAATGCGAGCAATCTGTTTAGTAGTTCTAGTTTTAAATGGCCAAATCATTTAGTTAATAATAAAGTAATCAAGATTAGAAAATTGTAGCAAAAACTGATACATAAAATTATTTAAAAAGTATTTTTTCATGCCAGTTTATGAATTGTTTGGTCAATAACGAATATTTTGTGCATGAGATTATTAAATTTAACTGGAGTTAACGATTGAATTCCATCTGACAGAGCTTTTGCCGGATTGGGATGTACCTCAATCATTAAGGAATCTGTACCTGCTGCTACTGCTGCAGTAGCCATTGCAGGTACATAGTCTGCCTTTCCAGTTCCATGACTAGGATCAACCATTATTGGTAAATGAGTTAATGAGCGTAAAACTGGTATTACGGACAAATCTAAAGTATTACGAGTATATTTAGTATCAAATGTTCTAATGCCTCTTTCGCAAAGAATGACATTTGAATTTCCAGCTGCCAAGATATATTCAGCAGCCATTAGCCATTCATTAATAGTAGCTGCTATTCCCCGTTTTAGAAGAATAGGCTTATCTTGAGAGCCAACCTTTCTAAGTAAAGAAAAATTTTGCATATTTCGAGCTCCTATTTGAATAATATCAGCGACCTCTTTAATCTTATCTAAATCACCAGCATCCATCACTTCTGTTATGATACCTAAACCAGTTTCTTGTTTAGCAATAGATAGTAACTCTAAAGCACTTTCTCCATAACCTTGAAAAGCATATGGAGAAGTACGAGGTTTGTAAGCACCACCTCTCAAAAATTTAGCCCCTGATGCTTTAATTTGTTTTGCAGTTTCAACAATCATAGTCTTATTCTCAACTGAGCAAGGACCTGCCACGACTACTGTCGGATGATTTTTACCAATTGGAACGATTCCATTAGGAGTGCTTACAATAATTTCACTATATTCGCCACCTAAATATTCCAGACTTGCGCGCTTAAATGGATATTCTATTAACAAAACACTTTCAATCCATAGGTTAAGTTCTTGAGCTATCAAAGGATAAAAAGAAAAGCTCTCTTTTATTAATCCAAATAATAGTTTTATATTTACTAATGATCTTTTTGAGATTTAATCTCCAATTTTAAATTTCCTGTATTAACACTTTCAATCTCATCAATTGGAGAGTTTTTTATATAACTATGATCATTAAAGACCGCCTTTAAAATCAATTTCTAAATATTTTTTAAAATTTTATCAATACTTTGCCATTAATTTTAAGGGTTAATTTTATTTTCTATTATTAGAAGTTTGTAATTACGTAAATAATTTTAAGATAACATGACTCTGTATCTTCAAAGAAAGATTAAGTAATTCAAAAATATTTAGAAATTTTTGAATTTAAGCATAAGATCAGTATGTAGATATCAATATATCAGTTTTATCTATACAAATATTAAAGAATATACTGTACAAATTTTCTTTAGATCGTAAATCTATTAACCTTACTATTTTTAGTTTTATGTTAGAAAAGTAATTTTGCATGATTCTGTTAGAAGAATTCTAATAAAAAACTATATTTACATATTTACTATTTTAATCTGAGTTCGCATAATTCAAAACTATAAATTTAAATATAAGTTTAACTTATGTTTAAACTGTTTAAATTATTCTTTTAGCATAGTAGTTTATTTGTATCTTCCATATTTAGTTTTTTTTCCTTAGGATCTAGATCCTGACACTATAGATAATGCTTTTTGTAGCATTAAAAGTGGAGACAAAAGCGTGGGACATGAACAAGAATGGTTGAACAGTTGCGTTGATAGGCAATTGATTGAATTAAATGTAAAAACTTTAAAAGGAACCTCTTCGTCAGAATATTTACTATATTCTGATGAACTTACCAGAAGAAATAACGGTAGGCTTAGCAACTCTATCTTAAAGCGTTATGAACATGTAGAAGAAGGGGGATGGTGGTGTTCTGGTATTGATGTTATGACAGGATCAAGCGATCTTTGGGGATGCTTTAAACCAGATAAGCCACGCTTTAATCATGATAAAAATAGAATAATTAGATATGAACATCCTCCAAAAACACCAACAGGTATTTTTGCTTTAAGAGTACCACTACATTTATGGCGAAGAATAGCTGAAAGATATAACATCGAATTTAGATTAGAAATGGTTGATAAATCTCAATCAGACTTTGGCTTTTGGCAATGGGTAATTGACAATAAGTCTATTCCACTTTGCATAACAGAAGGGGCAAAAAAAGCAGGTGCGTTACTAACTACAGGCTATGTAGCTGTTGCCCTTCCTGGTATTAATAATGGTTATCGGACGCCAAAAGATGAGATTGGTAATCGTATTGGAAAATCTTACTTAATTCCTCAATTACATAAACTAGTTGCAAGAGGAAGAAATATTTATATAGTCTTTGATCAAGATAACAAACCTAATACTGTAAAGGCGGTTAATAAAGCAATTAAAAAATTAGGATTTTTAATGAATTCTTTAAAATGCCAGGTTAAAGTAATTACCTGGGATTTGAAATATGGAAAAGGAGTAGATGATTTTTTATTAAATTCTGGTAATGATTCTTTTAATGAGTGTTACAACAAGGCTCTTCCTATTGAAACTTGGAAAGCAAAGGAACTAAACCATTTAACTCTTGATTCCAATCTAGAAATTAATACTCCTTACATTCCTAACTTATCTATACCGGAAACGGAAAAACTAGTTGCTATAAAATCTGGTATTGGTACCGGAAAAACTAAATTCTTATCTAAAATTGTTCAGAAAGCAATTGCAAAAAAACAAAAAATTTTAGTCATTGGGCATCGTATCAAATTAGTTCAACAGCTTTGTCAACGCTTTGGACTATCATATATTACGGAATACCAAGATAATTCAAAAAGACATTATGGATATGGTCTTTGTATTGATTCTCTGCACGAGAAATCACAGGCAAATTTTAATCCAAATGATTGGCAAGATGCATTAATTATTATTGATGAGGTTGAACAAGTACTTTGGCATGGTCTTAATTCTGATACTTGTTCTAATAATCGAGTCTCCATTCTAAGATGCTTAAAGAGTTTAATGCAGTCAGTTATGAATGGGAAAGGTAGGCTATTCGTTGCAGACGCAGATTTAAGCAATATTTCAGTAGAGTATCTAATTACTTTATCTGGATATCCTATAAAACCTTACATAGTTAGAAATAACTGGATACCTAAATCTTCAAGTACATGGAAAGCTTACAACTATATAGAAAATACTCCTAAGAAGTTTTTAAAAGATTTAGTAGAACATATTCAAAAAGGCGGCAAACCTTATATTTGTCTATCAGCTCAGAAATTAACTAGCAAATGGGGCACACAAACTTTAGAATTATATCTACAACAACAATTTCCTGAAGCCAAAATTCTTCGTATCGATTCTGAGTCTCTAATAGATCCAAATCATAGTGCTTATAAATGTATTGATCATTTAGATTCAATATTAACCAAATATGATGTTGTTATTACTAGTCCTGTTCTTGAGACAGGAATTAGTATTGATGTAAAAGGACATTTCAGCTCTGTTTGGTGTCTAGCTCAAGGTATTCAAAATCCTACATCTGTTATTCAATCACTAGGAAGGGTAAGAGAAAATATCCCTCGCTATCTCTGGTTAGCATCCTATGGTTTTAATAGGGTGGGTAATGGCTCAGTTTCAATTCCAGGATTGTTAACTTCAGGTCATCGTCTAACGAACTTAAATATCAGATTTTTACAACAATCTGATTTAGAGTCTTTAGAAGATTTAGATATAGGTTTTCAAGGAGAATCTTTACTATCTTGGGGGAAGATGGCAGTACGTATGAATGCCAAAATGATTACGTATAGAGAAACAATTATTAGCTTTATTCAACAAGCTAACCATAAGGTTGAATTTTCTAACGAGAATAAAAACTCTCGAACTAAAAAATATCAAAATAATAAATTATATTTTTCTTTAGAAAAGAATAGTTTAATAGAGACTATTGAAGAAATTAGAGAAAATAATTATAGGTTAGAATCTGAAAACATTAGTCAAGCTGAAGATTTAACTCAGGAAGAATATAAAACTTTAAAGAGATCGTTGGTTAAGACTGCTACAGAACGAAGAAAATTAAGAAAATATAATTTGAAGTTACTTTACTCCATACCTGTTACGCCAGAGTTGGTAATGTTAGATAATAATGGGTGGTATCAAAAATTAAGGATTCACTACTTTTTAACAAAAGGTCGTATTCACTTGGCGGAAAGAGATTCTAAGATTGCGCAAAAAATGATAGGACAAGGAGAAGGAAGTATATTCTTGCCTGATTTTAACAGTTCTCAATTAGGAGCAACTATAGGAATATTGGAAGTCTTAGGCATTCATACTTTATTGAATGACATAAATAGAAAAATAATTAATATTGATCCTGATTTAGTAAAAATGTCTCATTTGGCAATAAGTAATAAACGAGATATTAAATCTATAATGAAAGTTGGTATTGCTAATAATGCTAGCCCAATTACAATCATAAGAAAATTACTAGATAAAATAGGTTTCAGCCTTAATAGTTGCGGAAGCCAAAAAATTGGTAAAAAAAGATTTCGTATTTATCAAGTAGTTCCTCCTAATGATAATAGAGAAGCAGTTTTTGAAAAATGGCTTTTGAAAGACCAAAAACTTTCTGGCAATTCTGAATGGTGGTTTGAAGAATGTTATTTGTTTAAACAACAACATGAAGTAAAAGAACAGTCATTTAATCATATTCAATTAAGTTTGAACTTTACGTAAATTTGGAGAATATGTAGTTTATCTTTATAAAATTAATTTATGCTCAATTAGTTATTTTTTACAAAAATCTGTACAATATAATCTATAAGCAATAAATGATTAACTTTAACAGCACTATTGAAAATTATTCAGTGGTTAAACAGTGATTGAAAATACAAAAAAATATCTAAATCAGGAACTTGCAAAAACTATTGCAATGGCGGCTAAGGATAGAAAAGCAAGCAATATTCTTATTTTAGAAGTTACAGAAATATGTTATTTAGCTGACTATTTTGTCATAGCAACTGGTTTTTCAAAAACTCAATTAAAAGCTATAGCTCAAACAATTCAAGAAAAAGTTTATCAAGAATACGATAAAGCTCCTAGACACTCAGAAGGTAAAAAAGACAGTAATTGGATTTTACAGGATTTTGGAGATGTAATTGCCCATATTTTTTTACCTGAGGAAAGAGAGTTCTATAATCTAGAAGCTTTTTGGAATAATGCCAAACGATTAGAATTTTCACCATTGGGAACCATTGAGCCATGAAAAGACAGTTTGTTAAAGTTTGTCCTGTTCCATCCGAACAGCAACCTATTAATGAATATGAAGAATTAAAAACATCTTGGTTTTTCTGTCTAGCAACTTCTGGAAGTCGTTTATTTTTGCGTAACATTATTATCATATGGAGTATTGGATGGCTTCTTTCTAGTCCCTTAGCTGCAGCCAGCTTTCCTCCTGATCAATCTTTATTGCCATTTATTGTATCCAGTGACATAGGGGCAGGAGTACTCTTAGTTTTATTTTTACTACAATTAATTTCAGGCTGGTATCATATTAAAGGGCGTCTTAAAAAGAAAACAATTTTCTATGAAGAATCAGGATGGTATGATGGACAGACCTGGATAAAGCCTCCAGAAATGATTATACGTGATCATTTAATAATGTCTCATCAAGTTAATCCTATAGTAAATAGGCTAACTAATACAATTAGTATATTAACCTTTGTTATGTTCAGCCATATTATAGTATGGATTTATTTTTAAACAATTTAAAAAATAGTTATTTAGGAATTTTGCTTGTTAAAATATCATACCTTTACGATAAAAAACGTTAACAAAAGCCCCTAAAGATATCATTTTATATAAGTTTCTAAGATCAATTTATGTAAAATATTAATAATCCTTGGTCAATTATTTCAAATACTTTAAAAGAGATACCATAATCTCTACTTCATAAATTTAATTTCTCATGACTAGAGCAAAAAGATACTCAGCACCTAAGATAGAAATCAATTTGCTTCGAGAAGGAATAGTTGAATCTACTCACTCTGCAGAAGCTACTGTTTGTGATGATCGTGGACGTACTTTGTTAGTTGCTGGTAATGCAGAAACCACAGCTTTTGTTCGTTCTGCACTTCAACCATTTCAAGCTCTAGCAGTAATGGGGACAGGTACATTGGAACGATACCAATTAAACGATAAAGATTTAGCTATTATTTGCAGTTCTCACCAGGGACGAATTGATCAAGTAAGACAAGTATTTAATATATTATGGCAAACAGATATTGATCCTAGTTCTTTACAATGTCCAGTACCTAAAGAATATAACAGCCCCTTATATCATAACTGTTCAGGAAAACATGCAGCGATGCTAGCTGTTTGCAAACAAAGAAATTGGCCACTTAATACTTATTTAAAACGAACATCTTCCATACAGCAATTAATATTAAAAAAAATAGGAGAACTACTAAAAATACCAGGAGAAGAATTAATTGGTGCTCATGATGACTGTGGAGTTCCTACTTATTCCATGAAACTATCACAAATGGCTCATTTATATGCTCAACTAGCTTCAGGTAATCATCTTGATTTAGAGAGGGTTCTCAGAGCTATGACATATTACCCTGACATAATAGCCGGATCTGGAAGTTTTGATACAGAATTAATGCATCTAACAAAAGGACAATTAGTTAGTAAAACTGGTGCAGAGGGTATTCAATGTGTTGGGCAAGTAGGCCAAGGAATGGGTCTGGCTATTAAAGTAATTGACGGACCTAAAAGAGCTAAACATACAGTTGCTATTCATTTATTACGGCAAATGGGATGGATTAGTCCAGCTGTAGCTGAGATATTATCGGAAACATTTACTATTTTAACTAAACATAAACGTTTAGAAGTTATCGGAGAATTAACTATGGTTTGATAAAAAATTGCTATTTGACCAACGTTATGTTATTATAAGTAATGCACAGCGGGATAGAGCAGTCTGGTAGCTCGTCGGGCTCATAACCCGAAGGTCGGTGGTTCAAATCCGCCTCCCGCCATAGATAGAATACTAAATAAATACTCTTTCCTTTAAACGGATCACTCATAAATAAATTACTGAGTTTAAAGTTTTTCTAATTAACTACAAAACAAAGAATTAAAATATATCCTGATATATATCTATAATTTAATATTTTGTATATTAATTCTGGGATTATAATCTCTACTGTTAAAAATTTTTTTGTAATATTCTTTTTCCATATTATTAATTTTCTGGGGAGTATCAATTTTTATTCTTATTAATTGATCTCCTCTCTTGTTTTGAGGATTAATCCAGCCCTTACCTCTAAGTCTTAAGAGTGTACCATTTTGAATACCAGCAGGAATTTTTACCGCAACCATACCATCTGGCGTTGGTACATCTATAGTTGTACCTAAAACAGCCTCATCAAAAGTAATAGGTATTTCACAAGCAAGACTATCTGATTCAAAACTAAAGAAAGAATGAGGAGTTAGTTGAATATTAAGATAAAAATTTTCGTCGTATTCACGATGAAGATTTTTCGTATTTTTTCTTTTAATCTTAATACGACTACCATCTTTAGCGCCTGAAGGAATACGAACACTAATAATTTTATTGCCTAAATTCAGTCGTTTCTGTGTGCCATGAAAACCTTCTGAATAAGTGAGATATAGTGTTGTTTCTTGCTCAGATGAAGTGGATTGGTAGTCAATATTCTCTGAAGATTGTGTTTTATTATAATGAACTTTAGTTTTAGAATTTTGATTACTTGAAGAATAATCAAATAAATCGCTGATAAATTCTTCAAAATTTTTATATTTACTTAAATCAAAATTATTTGTACTAGTGTATTTTTTATTATTGTTAGTATTATTTTGGTTATTAGTATAGCTTTTGTAAGATTGTTTTAATTTGTCATTTTCTTTTCGTTTATCAGGATCGGATAAGACTTCATAAGCTTCACTAACTTTTTTAAAATATTCTTCTGCTTTTTTATCATCAGGATTTCTGTCAGGATGATATTTCACAGCAAGTTTTCGAAAAGCTTTTTTAATTTCATTCTCATCTGCATTTTCACTGATGCCGAGAATTGTGTAATAGTTTTTATAATTCATTTATTCTTAAAGTGTTATTATGCATTTCGTTTTAATAGTAAAACTTAATAGTTGTTAAATGATAATTCCTTCACTAATTGATATTTAATTAATTGAAAAATATTATTGATAATTCTAAAGCATATGTATTGTTATATATTTTTGATGACTATGATAATTACTTAAGAAATAGAATTATATCTTTATAAAAAAAAATTTTCTAAATACAATTTAAAAACCTTTTATAATTTCTGAAACCTTTATAAGCCTATTTTACCGAGGAAAAGATATGATAAAAACTTAAGATCCTGTACTTAAACATATAAAACTTTCAATATTTCTTTTTATAGAAGTGCTATTGATAGTAAAATCATATCTTTATTATTCAAAAATATAGTAGTAGAATTTGTGCGGTAACTTAATTTTTCGCGAAAGATTAGATGTATTAATTTTCTAACCCTTTAAAAAAGTTACTTATTTTAAATTTCTCTTTCTAATTTTTCAAGTTCTTCAGGAGTCATCTCTTCAATGTATTTTTGAAGGACAGCATCTTCATAATTTTTTAGTTGTTGATTATAAGTCATTTTTTTATTAGCTACCCTAAATAAATAAGTTGATGTCCAACCTATTAAACCAAGTACCAGCAGCAGTTGACTCCATATTCCAGCAGATAAATTGTCAAGACCAATTAACCTGAAAGCAAGGTAGATAACACCGCCTCCAATAAAAGCACACAAGGTAATTACAATTACATCAATTCGTTTCATAATAATTTAAAACTATATGTATTTTTAAACCTATATATTTAATTGGCGACGCTTGGGGCGAAAATTTAAAAAGGGGCTTAGGAGAAGTACGCCTGGAAAGAAGAAAAACATTAAAGAATACATGAAAGTTCTTTCGATAGAGCTTGCTACATACCAGCGACTCTTAAGATATATATAAATTAAACCTGGGACTATTAACAAATATGAAACACTTATAACCAAGTAAGTTAACGCTGCTAAAAGCGTATCCCAAGAAAACACAGTAAAAATATCTGCAATGTTCATAATAATTAAATTTATGATTACCTCATCTTCTATATTAAATGTTTTGTTTCAAATAATAAAGCCTTAAGTTTAAATATTTTTTGCTATGCACTAGATTCTTTGTAAAAACATGTAGTTCTTGATCATATATAAGAAAATTTTATTAAAATAACTTTTTATCCTAAGTTAAATACAAAATAATTATTTTATTAACTATTAATAGTTGAAATTTGTGAACATTGGAAACGATCCATCCATTTCTTCAAGTAAATTCGATTTTCCTTTTGTTCTTCAACATTTGTTGTATTTAGAGGGTATGGTGCCAAGCCTTTGATAACAGCCGTTGTTACACAAAACATAGATTTTTGAAAACTTTTACAAATTTGTACCAACAGATCATCCTCTTGGCGAATTGTTTGGGAGTAAATATTATATAAATAATCAGGAATATAGTGATTGAGATCTTTCATTAATAAAGTTGGAGGAACCCCTGCTCCACCTATCGGGAGAGGATCAGCATATAATATTCCATATGTAAAAGAGAATTTTTCCGAAGGAATTTGATGTGATTGTGCATTATAAGAAATAAGCCCTGGAAATGGTGTGCCCCGAAAAAAAATAGACTCTGCATAAGGAACGACAACATCATTAAATAAACTTAGACAAGCTACTTTCGGTATGATGTTGAATTTTTGCTCTTTTTCCTTAACTTCATAACAAATAGGTTCATCTACCTTTTTCTTTAAGCTATCTAAAATATATTCAACAATGCTAGGAATAGATTTAATTTTATGATTATCATAACTATCAGAAAGACATAAAAAAATATGAGACATCTCTTTCCAGAATTGACCTAAACATTTGTAATAAGCCATCATTCTCATTTGTTCTATTAAAAATTCAGGAAAAACTTTATGAAGAACTTGAACTAATAAATTATATTTAAATTTAGTTGAAATTAAAGAATTTACATTTTCTATAAATTCTTCGCTATCTAGATAAACATCTAAATCCCCTCCACCATGCCACATCATCGTCCTGACGCAGTATTCCGCATACTCATAATTAATGCGTTGGTGCTTTAAGTGTTTAACTATTTTTTTAATAGATATTTCTCCATTAAAATATTTGAAGAGTGGAAAAAAATTTAGAAACTGATAACTTGCGATATAGTCCAGGTTCTGAGAATATGATTCTAAGACGATTCCATAGCTTTTTAATATACCGACAACTTCAACGACATTTAATGGCGAGTCATCAAGAAGTGTATCGTTGTTTTCTAAGCGACAAATATATTCTGCCAAAGGATGATAAGAATAATCTATATTTTCATTAACCATTTTGTAGCTTAATATATTTTTTCTGCATAAGGATTATAGTCTTTTTTCAGTCTATATACTATGGAGTAAGATTTACTCTTTACGTAAACGATACAAATCAGCTTGTGTTAGTAAAGATTCGGCAAATTCCATAGCATCTTCTGAAGAATTCCCTCCTGCTAATTTAGCTAATTCTTCTTTCCTATCATTAATATTATTTAACTGTTTAATTTTTACAACTGTTCTAGGTTCTAATATTTTTAACATTGCATTATCCTGATTTTTAATAATTACTTCCTCTTGGATAACCTGTTTCTTGACATGAAAATGACTTATGGCCATTGCTGCGACTAGTGGTTGATGGGTAACGCATAAAACTTGATAATTAGTACTTAAATCATAAAGTTTCTCAGCAATTACCTGCACTATTCTTCCAGATACACCAGTATCTATTTCATCAAATATTAATGATCCTGTAGATTCCTCAGCTTTAACGAAGCAAGCTTTTAGTGCCAAGAAGAAGCGACTCATCTCTCCGCCTGATGCAGTACAAGACAAAAGTTGTATTTTTTCTCCTTCATTAGGACTAAAATAGAAATCAACTTTATCACCTCCGTGACTACCAATAGAAGAAGGAGATATTTTACAAGTAAAAACCACTTTTTCCATTGATAAAGATTTTAACTCCTCAATTAATTTTTTTTCTAACTTTTCTGCAGTTTTTTGGCGTAATGTAGTTAATTTATGGCAATTATCTAATAATTGTTTCTTAGAGATAGCAAGTTCTTTTTCTAAATTCTCTAAGGAACTATCATAATCTTCCAAATCATTTAACTCTAAGATAACTTGTCTATGATAATCAATTAAATCAACAGAATTTATATTATATTTTCGACAAAATTGTTTAATAAGATGAATTCTGTTTTCTAATTCTCTTAATCTTTGAGGATCAGTATCTAAACTATATCCATATTTGTTAATTTCTTGTCCTATTTCAATGACTTGAGTTGAGGCAGATCTCAACATTTCTAGCAAAGGTTCAACACTCTCATCATATTCCATCATTTTAATAAACAAAGTCTCTATTGTACTGAGATAATCTACAACTGCAGATATTTCATTATCATTCTGATAGAGTAACTCAAAAATTTGATGACTAAAATTTTCTAGTTCTACAGAGTGTGAGAGACGTTCATACTCCTTTTGTAAAGAATTTAATTCATCTTTATCAGATAACTTAATCTCTTCTAGTTCTTTGGATTGATCTTTTAGTAAAGCTAAACGATTTGAATATTCTGTCTGAGAAATTTTATACTTATTAAGATTTTTTTCCAAAGCTTGAACTTTTTCATAGCCAAATTTTACCGATTCTTTTTTTTGAGCTATGCAATTATGCCCATATACATCGAGTAATTCTCTCTGTCTAACAGACTCTGTTAATTGTGATGTTCGGTCTTGAGCAGTTATTTCTATTAAAAGATTACGTAATTTTTTAATTAGCTGTAGATTAGCTGAGGCTCCATTAATACGAAAACGTGATCTAATAGCCTTACCAGATAAAGAGATTTCTCTAGAAAATATTACTTGTTTATTTTTAGGATAATCAATCTTATGTGTTTGTAATAATTTTAAAACTTCAGAATTAACTTGAAATGTTGCTTTAATAAAAACATTTTGTGTCTTATTACGAATTAGACGTTGATTGATCCTTCCTCCTAAAACAATATCAATTGCATCTAAAACTATAGATTTTCCAGCACCAGTTTCTCCTGTCAAAACATTTAAGCCACTACCAAACGTAACAGTTAAATTATCAATTAAGGCGAAGTTTTTAATCTGCAATAACGAAAGCATGAATAAAGTTATATTAAATTATAAGGTTTAAAGATAGCTTAGAATATGTTGATGCTTAGTTAAGCAACAGTAGGTTATGATTTATATTCTTATCTAAAAAATTGATGAGTAAAAACATATTATCAATTTGTAATCTATTTCTGATAATATTCATGAAAAACTTGATGATTCTCTTTATTAGGACATGAATAGATTTTAATTCTTAACCTCCAGCAATTGCAGAAATAATACTAACTTCATCTCCGTCCTTAAGTTTAGTTTCTCTATTATCAAGAAAACGTATGTCGTCATTATTTACATAAAAATTTAAAAAACGATGAAGTTTTCCATTATCATCAGTTAAATGGTTTCGTATTTCAGGGAAGTCTGTTTCAATATTTCTTATTAACTCATTAACTGTGTCAATAGTGTATTCTAAGATAGCCTGGTTATTTGTATATTTTTGGAGAGAATTAGGAATTAATATTTTTACAGCCATAAAAAAAATAATCTAGTTGTGTGAATAATCATTAAGAATAGAGAAACAATAAAATCATTTAGACTTTTGGCAAGAAAAGAGATCTTTAAGTACCAACTAAATTATGAATTTTCTTAAATTACGTTTTTATCTAATCTTTAATTATAGTTTTTTTTAGTTTTAAAGATGCTATATTTTAGCAGTTTCTATCATCTTTATAAACTTTACTATTTATAACAAAGTATTATAAGCCATAGCTTTAATTTAAATATAATTACATTATATCCGTACTTAATCATAGAAAGTTTAAATAGTCTAGTAATTCAGTCCAGCTAACATGATTAATTAGGAAGTAGATATATTACCATATCTATTTATTGAACATCTTATTATATTAAATCTCGAAAAATTTCGATCTTTACTTTGTTACAATTAGGCAGCTTAAATATATTTACAATTATTTATTATATGAATTTATTCAGTGACTTAGGAAAGTTTTTAGAAACACGTTTAGAAGAGTTTCTTCAAAGTAACCCTAACTTAGAGTTACAGTATCTTCTTGAACAATTACAAGAACAAGAACAAAAAGCACTTAAGTTAATTGAAGAAAATCATGAAGAAAAGAGAGGTCTTGAATTCCAAATCATATCTTTAGCTGAAGAAGTTAAAGTATGGCATCATAGAATTTCAAAAGCGAAAATAGCAAAACGCTTAGATTTATCTAAGGCTGCTCAAGAGAGAGAGGCAGCGTTAATTCAACAAGGTAATGAGATGTGGGGGAAAATGGAAAAAGCAAAACAAAAGATTCTTCAAAGCAGAACTCTGCTAAGCCAAATTTTAAAAAGAAAGCAAGAAATTAAATCTAAAACAGTAGAATTTCAGACTAAGGGAGCAAGCTCAAATTATTCTATTGATAATGAAAAACAAAATATTAAAGAAGATAATTCTCAAAAAACATCTGATTCTCTAGAAGCTGATTTCCAGCGCTGGGAACTGGACAGTGAGTTGGAAGAGTTAAGAAAGAATATTTAAGTCATTAAAAAAGTAATAAGTAAGAGCTAATATATTAATAAATTAACTAATGATTCTTATAATTAAAATGCTATTATCTGCTTAAAAATATAGTTAAACGTTTATTCATATTAAATAAAATTACAAATTTACAGCAAAATTAAACAAAAATAGAGACAAAGAATAATGGCAAACCATCAATATTCTCGGAAAGGGCTAAGTATTTGGTTTGAAAGACTTGTAGCAGCTATTCTTTTAGGAGGACAAGTTTTTTTTCATATTTTAAAAACTAAAATACATAAAAGAAATACATTAGAGCAGATGAGTGTTGTAGGACCAGAGTCACTAACAATCTCAATGATTACTGCTGCTTTTGTAGGAATGGTATTTACTATTCAAGTAGCCAGAGAATTCATAAGTTTTGGAGCAGTATCAACAGTCGGAGGAGTACTAGCATTGGCATTAACTAGAGAGCTAGCTCCTGTCTTAACTGCTGTTGTAGTTGCTGGAAGGGTTGGATCGGCTTTTGCTGCTGAGATAGGAACTATGCGTGTTACGGAACAAGTCGATGCACTATATATGCTAAAAACAGATCCTATAAGTTATTTGGTTGTTCCACGAGTTTTAGCTTGTTGTTTGATGTTACCTATACTCAATATTCTCTCTTTGATAACTGGTATGGCAGGTGGTTTATTAATTGCTAATGGTTTATACGACATATCTGTTTATGTATTTCTTACATCGGTCCGTAATTTTCTCGAATTTTGGGATTTAATAACTTCTACCATTAAAGCTATCACTTTCGGAGGTTTAATTGCTGTAATTGGATGTAGTTGGGGACTCACTACTAGCGGAGGAGCAAAAGGAGTAGGGCAGTCTACTACTACGGCAGTCGTCACATCCTTACTTGCTGTCTTTATTATTAACTTTTTCTTGTCATGGATCATGTTTCAAGGAAAAGGAACAGCGGCATTTTAGAAAACTAGCTATTAGTAGCAAAAAAATATTTAAACTAATAAATTTCTATACTTTAATATTTATTATGTTTAAAAAAATAATTTGAATTCCAGTTGTCTAAAATATCTTTGACTATAATTTCTTTTACCAGTACTGAAATAATTATTGTCAAAGGTGCAGCCAGTAAAAATCCTAAGGCTCCAAAAAACATTGCGAATAGAACTTGAGATAACAATATGAATCCTGGAGGTAAGGATATCCTATTTTTAATTATTAAAGGTGTAATTACTCTATTTTCTGTTTGTCTAATAATTAAATAAAAAGAGAGAAAAATAATTAAAACAGCTAAAGATTTTAACGGAGTTTCCAGTGAAGCGATCGCCATTGGAGGTATAAAACTTAAGATTGGTCCAATATTAGGAAATAGATTTAAGATCATTATCAAAACTGCCTGAGTAAAGCTTAAGGGGATTTTTAAGATTGATAATCCTATAAAAGCTAAAAAGAAAATCATGATCATTCTGAACAATAAAGCTATTAATTCACCTTTAAGGAAAATATCGCATTGTATTAGGGCTAAATTTATTCTTGATCTATAAAAATATGGAAATAATCTAATACATCCTTGTCGATATGCAGTTGGATTGACCAATAACATTAAACTTAGTATTAGTAGCAGTAGAAAAGTTAGAGGAATTCCCAAAGTTGTATAAAATACAGACAGCCCTTGCCCAGCAATCTTTTGAAACAATGGATGCAATTGTTCAATAATTTTATTAAGATTTGGGAATGTTTTAGTTAAATCTGGATCAAGCTGTACTATAAAATTATGAATAGGAGAAGTTAATCTATCAATTCCTTGAGAGATTAAGAGAAAAAGTTCTGGGAATTGCTCAGAAGAAGGATAAAAAATATATAAAAAAAACTTTAATAATATTACCAATAAAAATGCTATGAGTAATAGAACTGAATAAAAGCGTTTGACGCCTAATTTCTGTAGAGCTTGAACTCCATGATTTAGAAAGTTAGCAATAATAACTGCTGTAGATAATAAAATTAATAACTGTCTAACCTTCCATACAATATAAAAAGAAAATGATAAGATAACAAAACCAATCCAATGAGCAAAGTTCATTATTAATTACAGTTTTAATGTTTAAAAGAAAAATAATATAATTATTGAATTTAAAATTTGAAATGTTGAATCCAAGACTTCAATATCATTAGGAGAGAAATCACTACTGGAAATACTATGATACCAGTCAAAATATTAACTTGATTAGCATCAATAGGATATAGAGGGCCTAAACGCTTAATAAGGAGCGATAATAGGAATGAGAAAATCGTAATTTTAAGAGTTAAACTTATTCTATAGTTCATATAATAATTACTTTACTTATATTTTTAATGATAAATTAAGTAAAAATCTTATTTAATGTTTTTATGCGTATATATTAACGTATAAACATAGACGATAAGCTAGATCAACGACATTTTGTTTAAAAGGATTTCTAAATATAAAAATTTGTTTGTGAAATTCTTGTTGAGCAACCATATTGTAATAACTTGAAACGTTTTCTAACTTTGATTAAATGAGTAATCCCATAATTCTTTCAAAAAAAGTTTGTGAAGAAGCAGAAAAAGAAGAATTTCCTATCGATTTTTCTATATATAAATCTGCTGGAAGAATCCCTACAGAGGCAATACTTTGGGCGGGAAAGTTTAATACTCAAATTTGTTTTTTTGGCCGAGATTTAGGTAAAGATGAAGTTGAACAGGGACAGCCTTTGATAGGAGCTGCAGGTATGTTGCTTCGTAAAGAGTTTCATAAAGCCTTATATTCTCAAGAAATTATGACAAAGGATGATATCCAATCAATCTGCAAACGTGCCCTTTTAACCAATACGGTTCCTTATAAACCACCAGGAAACAAGGCGTATTCACATAAAGTTAAAGAAAGATTTAGGCCATTTATTGAACAATTACTATTAGTTCATTGGCAGGGAAACCAAATCGTTACCCTGGGAACCGAAGCTTTTAAATGGTTTTCTCCTTATTGTGAAGCTGGCAAAATAGAAGAGTTTTGGAAGCTTCATAATAGATATGAAGCTAAGCTTACTGTTAATTTAAAAGCTATGGATCTTCAAGGAAAACATTATAAAAGGAAAGTTCATTTATTACCTTTACCTCACCCTTCTCCTCTGAATAAACAGTATTACGCGAAATTTCCACAAATGTTACATAAAAGATTAAATGAATTTGAATTTTAATATGTACTTTATCTAAAAAAACGTTACAATATTCCGTATGGGTGTGTAGCTCAATGGATAGAGCAACAGCCTTCTAAGCTGTCGGCTACAGGTTCGAGTCCTGTCACACCCATTTAATCAAATATTTAGAAATAGTTCTAGTTACTTTTATTTCTGGTTAAATAAAAGACTTGCAGCAATTTATATTGGAATATTAAGCTAAATTAGAAAAATAAGACAAATAATTTAGAAAAAAGTTTATAGATACTAAATATTTAATTTAATTCTAATAATTGATTTTTAACTTTATTAAATTTTGCCTACAAATCTATTAAATTTAATTTAAATGTTTTAAAAAATAAATATTAAAAGTATTACGAAAAAAGATATTTTTCTTTTAACATTTTTCACTCAAAGATACCTTAAGTACCGAAAAATAGTATTTTCAAGATGTAATCATATTATTTAAAACCTTAGAAAGCGTGCTTTAAAAAACTTTTTCTTAAGGCACCAATAAGATTAAAGTTTAAGTGAATTATTATTAATTTTACTTATATTAATTATATCTATTAGTGAAATTTTTATTTAAATTAGCCCTTTAATATGATTTAAGTATGTAATTTATTTACGCTAGTAGATAAAGAAGCTCTACCAAAACTGTATAAAATCAGGGATAATGGAAATGTGTAGTCTATTTACTATCCAGTGTGAAATCAGCCTGGAGAAATCTTTTTTATCTCTATAGAGTTGGAAAACACAGCTTATGTTTGCGAGAATTCCTGAACGACAAATGCACTACGTGCGATGGGTGTTAGCCATTGGTTGGCTAGTACTTATTCTTTCTTTATTTTGGGATCCAGTTTCTCCTTGGTTTACGCAACCAGAAAATACATGGAGTCCTTTTGCTCTTGATTATACAGTATGTGTAAAACTTCAAGGAAATTGTATAGAAGAAGAGCCTTATGCTATGGGAGCAGCTCTATTTTGGGGCTGGATTGTTCCAACAGGTATAGTTGCTTTATTAGTAGGTGGTCATGAATTATGGAGACGAATCTGTCCTTTATCTTTTCTATCTCAAATTCCTCGTGCTCTAGGATGGCAAAGACATCGTAGACGAGTAGATGTTATAACAGGAAAGACTCGTGTTGAAGTAGCTAGAGTTGATAAAAAATCTTGGTTAGGTCGTAATCACTTATATCTACAACTATCACTATTTTATATAGGAATTACCCTCCGTATTTTATTTGTTAATTCAGATCGTCTTCTTTTAGGACTTTTTCTAGTAGCAACTATTTTATCTGCAATATCAGTAGGATTTCTATTTGGTGGAAAATCTTGGTGTCAATATTTTTGCCCTATGTCTCCTGTGCAGAAAATTTTTGCAGAGCCTAGAGGCCTTCTTAACAGTACTGCTCATGAAGGTGAGGGAGAACGAAAATTAGTTACACAATCCATGTGTCGTACTACTAATTCGGAAGGTGTAGAAATTAGTTCTTGTGTAGCTTGTAAAACTCCTTGTATAGATATTGATGCAGAACGTACATATTGGGAAAACATAACAAAACCTGAACAGCAGTGGCTTCATTATGGTTATTTTGGCTTAACTGTTGGTTTCTTTGTTTATTTTTATCTTTTTGCAGGTAATTGGGAATACTACTTTGCTGGTGTTTACACTCATGAAGATCAGGTAGCTGATTTATTCAGACCAGGTTTATATATCTTCAATACTCCTATACCTATTCCTAAATTAGTTGCTGCTCCTTTAGTTATTGCAGCATTTGGTTTAATAGCTTATTGGTTGGGACGTTTTATTGAGAAACGTTATAAAGCATATTTATTTCGTCATCATAAATTGGTCAATAATGAAATTGTTCGTCACAGAATGTTTGCATTAGGAACATTTGTAATCTATAACTTCTTTTTCGTTTTTGGCGGTCGTACTGCAGTTAGACTATTACCTTCATCTCTAGAATATCTTTTTCCTGTAGTAATGGCGATTGTTAGTTCATTATGGCTATATAGAACATGGCCTAGAAATCCATATCTATATCAAAGAGAGAGTTTAGCTGGTCGTCTTCGTAAACAATTAGGAAGATTGAAACTTGATGTTTCTCAATTTCTAGAAGGTAGATCTTTAGACGATCTTCATGCTGATGAAGTGTATGTCCTTGCTAAAATTCTTCCTGGATTTGATAAAGAGAAGAGATTACAAGCCTACAAAGGAATTGTTAGAGAGACATTAGTTGAAGGTTATGTTAATGCTGCAGCTAGTCTCGGAATGTTTGAACAGGTTCGTTTAGAGCTTAATATTTCTGATAAAGAACATGATTTAGTGTTAACAGAGATTGAGGTTGAAAATCCTAATATTCATGAAATACAAGACGATAAAAATCGTGAAGACTGGTTAAGGCAAGAAAGTTACCGTCAGTCACTCTTCGATACTATTGTTGAAGCGTCTAGGGATCATCCTCATCAAGCAATCATTCTAAGTCTATATGACATTATGACTGGCAAAAAGGGATTTGAATCATTTAATGATGTTCTTTCAAAACTATCGGCTAAAGAGCTGAAAATGGTTGAAGATATAAGAGAAGAGTACTCTATCACACCTGAGGAAGAACAAGAGATTTTAACCAATTCTAATCCTCATCATTTATGGAAGACTATGGCATATACTCTTAGTGCAATTGAACACATAGATGCCATTGCACAAGGGAAAGAAGGAGTCGCTTGCAATGTTGGCCCAATTGATGAAACACAAATGGTATTCTATCAACAAGCATTCAAAAAGTTTGATAAAGATGGAAATAATACCTTATCAATGGCTGAATTACATGCTTTATTAAGGGCAGTTGGTCGCTCTTATTCTTCTGAAAGACTTCAGGAGGTCATGGATATGATGACTGGTCGTCGTGGAAGTGAAGAGCTTACTTTCTCTGAGTTTACCAGTCTAATGCATTGTAGCTTAACAAACACACAAGAAGAAGCAATGCTACAACGCTTCCGCTTCTTTGACATGGATGGCTCAGGACATATTAGTTTAGAAGAACTCAGATTATGCTTAAGAGATATTGATACAGGACTATCTGATAGCCAAATTGAGCAAATGCTTAATTTAGCAGATACTAGTGGTGATCATGAATTAAGTTATGATGAATTCTGTAAAATTTTTGGACAATTTAAAACTACGGTTAATCTTTAAGTTAAAGTTAATTATGGTTATTGCTCCGTCTAAGTTTTCTGAGAAAACATAAAATTAATTTCATAATAGAGATGTTTAAATAACATCTCTATTTTTTTATAGTATTAACAATAAGTTTTCAAAATATAAATTTGCTTATGTTGCGCAAATATTTAACTATATTTAAAATATATAACAGTTTAAAATTTACTAGATATGTATTTAAATTTTTTAATCTTCATATCCATATCCAAAGTTTGCTAGACATCCGTCAGAAAACCTCCAATTAGATTCAACCTTAACAAATAGTTTTAAATATACTTCTCCAGCAATAAGTTTTTGAATTTGTATTCTTGATTGAGTACCAATTAACTTAAGCATATTACCTTTACTCCCTATGACGATACCTTTTTGAGAGTTTTTTTCTACATTAATAGCAGCAAATATTTTAGTTACAGTAGGTGTCTCCTCTATTTTTTCAACAATTATAGCTACAGAATGAGGAATTTCTTGTCTAGTTAAATGTAAGACTTGTTCCCTAATTAATTCTTGAATAATAAATTTTTCTGGTTGATCGGTAGCTAAACTAGGATGATAATAATAAGGCCCATAGTCTAAGTTTTTAATTAGTAGATTTTGTAAATTTCCTAGCCCTTCTTTGGTAAGAGCTGAAAACTTAACAATCGGCCATTTATACTCTTTTATTAAGTTCAAATAACTTGCATCAAGTTCTTCATGCTTAACAGTTTGTTTGTCACTTTTATTAAGACCGACTATAACTGTTTTATCAGTATTTTTTAATAAATTAATAATATAGTGGTCACCCCCTCCAGACAAAGTTGAACTATCAACAACTAATAGAATAATATCTACAGAATTAATCGTAATTTTTGCATTTTTGACGATAATTTTACCAAGATTGTGATGAGGCTTATGAATTCCCGGAGTATCAACAAAAATCATCTGTTCTGTATCAGTAGTCAAAATTCCTTTGAGACGATTACGAGTAGTTTGAGAAACATTGGAGGTGATTACTATTTTTTGGCCTATCAACTGATTCATGATAGTTGATTTACCGACATTAGGACGACCAATAATACCTATAAATCCTGACCTAAATCCTTGAGGCGTGCTTGGAATTTTCGAAGATAGAGTAGAGCTAACGTTACTGGTCATTATTAACCATAATCTTAATTGTTTAATAATTCTATAATATTTTTATAGACTTTAGCTTAATATATTTTTTAATCTCATGTTTTAAAATTAAATTTATTGCTGAAAATTACTACTTGTAGTTTATCAAGATTTTTTAATTTCTACTAAACGAAAAAATTCACGATTTTTAATATCTTTTATTGAGTAAATAAATTTTTCCTCATAGCCTTTTGCTTTTAATATTTGTCCATCTTGTCCCTTAGGATTATTAGCATTTGGATCACCGCTCAAAAGATAAAGGCAACTAGTATTTAAATCTTTAGAAGCTTCTAGCTTTTGTATATTCCATCTACCCATATCTAACTGGTTTGTTGAAACATCTACATTAAATTTATGATATTCCTCAGGAAACATTTTAGTAAAAAATGGAATTAATATGTATGCATAATTTCCATAAGCGTTATTACTATAAATAATACATTCATAGGAAGTTTGATCAGCATAGCTTATTGTCTCTCCCAGAGTTGATAGCCAAACATCAGTATGCCAGTTTGGATATTCAATAAAATAACGTTTACAAAAAATTGTTACGTTAGAAACAATTATAGAAATTATTAAACATGTAACAATATATCGATATTTTTTATTAAAAAGATTAATTGCTTTAAAAACTGTATAAGATGAAATGATTGAAAAAAGAGGTGTGACCACTAATGTTCTCACAGCACTATCTGCTGAAATAAAAGCAGCAGGAATTGGGTATAGTAATAACCATAAAAAAATAAGTGATTTATAAATATTAGTTTCCCTTACTAAGCTTAAAATTCCTATTATTAATAAAGGTAATTGAAATGTAAATAATCCAGCCATTTTATTAATTGTATGGCGTGGACTTGGATCACCTTCAAAAAACAAAAAATCAGGACTAAAATAAGACAAATAATTATGAAATACTATACTTAAATTTGTTTTTATTCCTACTGTATTAGCTCTAGCCATACCTTCAGGGGATAGTTGATAAATAAACTGAGGAGAAAATATTATGAGAAAAATTATTAAAGATATAATTGTGAAGTCTTTATTTATCCAAAGATGTTTCCAGTATATAGCTACTACACCAATTAAAAATAACGGTATAAACAATCTTGCAGAGTTATAAGTGTAAATACTGATAGCAAATACAAAGCTGGATATTATTAGGTATTTAGGGTATTTAAAACTCTTGATAAAAAATAATAAACCTAAGCAAAATAGGCACGGAACTAAAATTGCTCTAAAAGTTACACGACTAAAATGAATATGCCAAGGACTTATCGCCAAAAGAAAAGAAGAGAATAATCCAATTTTTTGGTTAAAAATTTCTTTAGATAAATAGTAAGTAATTAAAACTGTTAATGTACCAATAACAGATGAAATAATTCTTGCCCCCAATGGGTTTAAACCAAAAAATTTAATAAAAGGAAACATAATATACATATATAATCCTTCACGATAATCATTTGCCGATTTAAAGTACCATGGCAATAATTCTCCATATTGATCTCTTAAAGTATGAAGTATCGAATATGCATCGTATGCATTAGATGCTTCATCTGTAAAAAAACCATTTGGAATATCATTTAGATATATTATTCTTAATAAAAAAGCAAAAACAAGAATAATAAAAAGATATACCTTGGAATGTTGTTGAATTTTTAGCATTAGAAAAACTAGTTTTTCAAATTATAGATATTATTTTGTTAATTTTTTAAGATTTTTCTACCTTTACACTCTTCTTCATTTAAATCTATATTAAATTCAGCTTTTACAGAATATTTATTAGGCGAATAAAAATGAGAGCTATATAGGAAAGTATGAGGTGCTTTATTAACAATACAGACATTGTCTCCATTATTGATGCTGCGTAGTATGTTTTGGTCTACGATATCCTCTCTCATTATTTGCTTATTAAAGGATGCAAATTCAGGAATAGTAAAGAAAAATTTAGTTTTAATTATAAAGGTCATCACAAAAAATGTGGCAATTAAAGTAATGTTTTTAGGATTAATAACTTTTTGAGATGACTTTTGTACTAGTTGACAAGTTAAAAACGAATTTAAACTAACAAAAACTATCATCCAATACATATAGTATCTTAACTCATATGACTGAGGAAAAAGGGGGGTTATTACCGTCATTAAAGCCATAACAGATGAAGCTACTTTTGCCTCTAGGCTATAATTCTTCCAACACAAATATATGAATAGTAAAAAATTAAAAATTACATAACTTCCAAAATATCCTCCTAATCCAAATTTTTCTTCATCCCATGATATGAAATCCATTCCTAACGTCCAAGGCCAAGGCCTACGATCATCAAAAACATCTATTTCTAATATTGATCTTCCCCATCTTAAATAAGGTGAAAGTTTCCTTATATTTTCATGCATAAAATCAGGAGGCGTTTCTTTGTTATTTAAAACAAATTCTGCTACTTTTATTTCGACCGGGTAAAAAGGATTAGAGTATATAACAGTATTTTTTATAGGCGTGAAAAAAACAATTAAGCTTGCTAATAAACACAGTGTTACGCTTCTAAATAGTTTTGGAAAGTTTTTTTTGTTTTCTAAGAAGATTACTTTTATTTTAAATAATACAAAACATAAAACTATAAAAACAACAGGGATTAATTGAAATTTTGTATTAGCTGCTATGGTTGCTGAAATAAAAATAATTAAAAGATTTTTTGATTTCAGAGAATTTTTATTAATATATAAGCAATAAGTAGTTAAAATAAGAATGGAAACGGCAATATTCCCAGGTAAGTCTATATAACTTCTTGCTGCATGCATATGAACCATGGGTATGGCTAAAAGAGATAAAGAAGCCATATAGAAAGGAATTTTTAAATATAACTTAAGATATGAAATTATAGTTAACAAACTAAGATAGCTAACTAAGTTAGTTGCTTCAGGTTTTTGGAAAAGTTTCCAAAATAGACCTTGTAACCAGTTCGCGAATAAAGGAAACCCTAAAAAACGGTGCTCAGTATAATATTCAAAACTATATTCTTCAGGGGTAATGATATTCCATATTCTTGCTGCAAATGGTAAGTGATACATAAATGCATCACCACCATAGTTTGAGTCAAAAAAACTAATTAAAAAGATAGAAAATAATATTGTTATGGCAAGAACACTTAAAATTAATTTAGTTGAGATTAAGTAAGAAAAGGGATTAAAATATTTTTTAAGATTCTTGATAATATTAAAACTTTGCAGAAATCCAAAAGTCAAAAACAAGAATCCTATTACACCTAATAATATTCTTACAGTTTTTAATTGGTAAGCAGTTACATAACTTAAATAGCCTGCCATTCCAATCATTAAAGAAATAGAAATTAGAGTTAACCCTAAAATATAGAAAAAATTATCTTTTACTTGATAAATATTAAAAAAAAAGGATGAAACGATACGATTCACATACATCCCAAAACATAGTTCTAATAATATAAACCCAATAATAAAGCCAATAAGCGGAGTCAACATAGTATTGTAATAATTTTTGGCAGATATTATATGTATAGATTAGTGGGTGTATTTTTAAAATCTAGAACTTCTGTGATTGTAGCTCCTTGTATTGATAAAGTATCATCAAATGTTTGATTAAGAAAATTAAAATACAAGTCAATTTCCGAATCATTAGAAAGATGAATTACCCAATCGCGATAATGAGATGCAAGTAAACTGCTGTAAGCATGATAACGGAAGATTGATTTTCCAGCTATATTAACCCCACAAGTTAAATCATTATCATTTCCTTCAGCAGTAAACATTACATCTATCAGATACCTACCTTTAGGTAGATTTAATGGTGTTCGAAGATTTATTGAACCATTTTTTTCTTGCTTAAAATCATTAGATTCTAAAGTAGTAATTTTTTTAAAGTTAAAAGGTGGCTTATAAGGGGTCTCTGTTAATCGATCTTGATGAATATATAGATTGTTTCTTATTCCTACTCCTGAGGGATAATCCTCAGGAGTTTTAATAACTTTATAAGTATTTAAGTCAATCGAAATATAACCGAGTGCAGATAAAAAGTCTAAGCATCGACTATCTTCAGCTTGAGTCTCTAAAATCAGGTGAGGTTTAGCAGACTTGATAGTTTTTTCCATTCCTTGTATTGCGTCAAATTCTGCCCCTTCAATATCCATTTTGACAAGGTTAGGTATTAATTTTGTATTTTCAACGAAGTCATCTAAAGCAATAGTAGAAATTTCATAAGCAGCTTCTCCAATAGAATAGTCTTTATAAATACTATCGTTGAGGTGGCTACCTAGATAAAGAGGGACTTTTTCGTAAGATTTTGAGTAGACAGCTGAATGAAATAATTGTGTGTTACTGCAGCCGTTGTTAATAATATTTCGTTGACATTTATCTACAATTCGAGGACTAGCTTCAAAAGAGCAAACTACTCCTTTTGGTCCTACCATACGAGACATAATAGTTGTTAAGCCAGCAAAATTTGCCCCTACATCAAAAACTGTATCTCCAGGGAGGCATAAATCTCTTAGAACTAATTGTACAGTAGGTTCCCAAAGATTTTCTCTATACCATGGTGCTGTTCCATATAGTCGTACTTCTTCGAGTTTTTGGCTAATTTCTAATTGTCGGTCAATTTCTGGAACTAAGACTTTAACGAGTTTATTTTTTAACCATTTTTTAAGTTGTCTCATAATTATTTTTTCCAATTAAGATTAAATATACTTTTAGTTAGTTTCTGATATAAAATTAAATACGAAAGATATTTGAGTCTATTAATAAGCTTGTAAGATAGTGTTACCTTTTAAGAAAATTAATTTAGACATTAATGTTTAGTTTAATGTTCAGTTTTAATTATTATTAATTTAAATAGAATTAAATATTCTTTAAAATAAACTTAATCTATTAACGTTCAAGAATAATACCTGTTTGGTTTCGGACGATTCTTATTAAGCAAAGTTCCATTGCCTTCATGATATCGGTAGTACTTTTAAATACTTATTCTTGCAAGTGCATTCCATATATTAAATTTACATTATTGTAAAAATATTTTTGATATATAGTTTCCAGAAGTATTTAACCGAAGTTCAATCGAATGCTAAATATTTAATGGCGGTTTTATACTTAAATAGTCAATTTTAAAAAAATAAATTTAATTGCATTACTTAAATGCTCTAAATGATTAGTAAATAGGAGTAAGAAATTTAATTTCTTACTCCTATTTACTAATCATTTAATGTTACTAATACTTAAAAGCGTTCACGGCCTCTACCGCCACCATTGAAGGAACCACGAGGTTCACGTTCTTTAGCTTTATTTACTTTTAAAGTACGTCCCATCCATTCTGCTCCATCTAGAGTAGAGATGGCTTGCTCTTCTTGATCATCAGAATTCATTTCTACGAAAGCAAAGCCACGCATGCGTCCAGTGTCACGATCTGTTGGAATATGAACACGCTTAACCTCGCCGTAGTCTGTAAAAACTTCGTTAAGGTCTTCTTTGGTTACATCATAGGATAGGTTTCCTACATAAATAGACATATTAGATTATCTCCGTAATTTGCAAATGTGTAGAGATTGAGTGATCGGAGAGAATCGTACAAAGGCTGAAAGGGATATACCCGTCAATGCTGATAACAAAATCTACTACCGAATACTTAGGTTTCTCGTGGTTGATCATAACATATTTATTTGAATTTGTATCATTTTTTTTAAAATGTATTTAATATTATTTTTTTATCAAAATATTTTGTTACATTTATGGCCTATTTGTACCAGTCGAATAGTTCAATTTATGGATTTATTAATAAGACTCCCCAGGTAGGATTCGAACCTACGACCAATCGGTTAACAGCCGACCGCTCTACCACTGAGCTACTGAGGATTGAAGCAACCAGTAGATGATAACAATAAACTGATGTTTTTGGCAAGCTTTTTATTAAGAAATTAAACTTTAATAAAACTAAGATAAAAATAACTTTCATTTTTTAACTATCAGTACCCTATCTTTAAAAGCTTAGAAAGCTATGTTGTTGAAAACTTTATAATAATTTCTTTTTTATATTCTTAAATTAACTTTTATTTGACAGTATCAGGTTTAATTTAAAAGTAAAGGATAATTGGAAAAAAAATTTAATTTCCAAAAGCTCTCTTCTCGATATTTCCTAACCCAGGAATGACATTACCTTTATCATCAATTTTTTCATCAATAGTGGCAGTATAAATACTTAGCATAGGATATTGAAGATTTAACTTTTGCAATGCTTGTGGAGTAGCAATTACACAAATAATACGGACTAAAGCTAAATCCGCTCCTCGTTGGGCAATCTCTGACAAGATTCTTGTAATTTGTTCTCCTGTGCCAAGAATAGGATCTAGAATAACTATTTGAGTTGTTTTTGTGAATTTTTGAGGCAATTTGTTTAAATAACAAGTTACTTCTAGATTACTACTATTTTGTTCTAGTCCAAGATGATAGATTTTAGCTAAAGGTAGCAAGTCTTGTGCACCTTCCAATAAAACTAATCCTGTACAGAGAGTAGGGATAACGGCAATAGGTATTTCAGGATTAATTAGTGCTATCGGCGAGCTACTGATGGTTCCTTGGGCGGTGGTCTCTATCATGGGGAACCAGTATCTAGTCGCTTCATAAGTTAACCAACGCCCGAGTTCGACTATAGCTGTTTTAAATAAAATATCTGGAGTGTTGATATCTCGAGCTATTCCCAGCCAATGTTTAATTAAAGGATGATCAGGGACATATACACGTAGTTGAGAATCCATAAGAATGAAGGGGGATAAGAAAAATTTATTTGATTACTTTAAAAGTTTTACTCTGTGAATTGAGAACTATGTTTGGTATTGTACAGTCTTCGAAGTCTTTTCAAAACTGGTTTAAGGTCGGGAACTATCTCTAAAGCTTTTTCATAGCTCTCTATAGCCTTGGAAATTTGTTTCATAGATTCTAGGCATCTACCTTTATTGTACCAAACCTTGTAATTAGAAGGCTCAATATTTAGAACTTTATCCCATATTCTAATAGACTCAGACCAATCTTCTAAATTATATAAAAGTTGAGCCTTCATATTTAAAAAGTTGATGTTTTCAGGCTCAAGAGCTAGGGCATTATCAACACTTGAAATTGCCTTATCGATTTCTCCTAAACATTGTAACGCTTCCCCACGCTTGTACCATGCAATAGAAAAAGATGGATTAATAGCTAAAGCTTTATCCCATAAGAAAATAGCTTCGTCCCAAATTTTTAAATTAAATTTTTCGATTCCTTCTTCAAAATATTTTTTGGACAAAGGAAAAGCTTCTATCTTAGGATTTGTAAAATTTGTGGGATTGAAACTTTCTTGATCTGTTGAGTAGATCATCAGATTTTCATTTCTTTCTAATTGCTGTTCTAAATCGTCAACAATTAAAGATTTCTCTTTAATTGATAAAGAAGGAAAAAATTCCTTTACTAAACCATTATCTTCGATATCTGAAACGTTAAAATCGATATATTCTGAAAGTTCACCTTCTGTTGTTTTGCTATAAAGTTTTTGACCAATATCATAGGAAATTTTTCCGATAGGTTCAATAGATGGGAAAGATTGAGCTAATTCAGCAAGCCGCATCATTTTTGATGCAAGTTGTAAATCAGGGTTTTCAGTAGATAGAACCTTATCCTGAAACTTGTTTAACCATGATACCCATAATCTTGCTTTCCCCCTTTCTCCTAAATCTTCAAAATATTTCAGAATTCTTCCTTCATGCCATCCATGTGAAATACCATCTAGCAACTGATTAAACAAAAATTCATAGTCTTTATCACTAAGAAGGTCTGAAGATGATAATTTTACAATTTTCTTATTTTGTTTTATGCCTAAAAAGGATAAATTGTGCAATTTAGCACAAAACTCTTTTGTCAGTTGATGAAAATGCTCAAGCGAACTATACATATTAATTTTATAACTTTTTTATAATTAAGAATGAATCTTTAAGCTTATTGTACGTGATTATAATAATTTATTTGTTCAGGTTTTCGTAATTTAAAACTTACAAATATAATTTATATTAATTTACTAAAAATAAAAAAATATTAGTTTAGAGGTTATATCATCTTTATGATATGTACAATAAAATTCACATATTAAAAATAAATTAAAGACAAAATCTCAAAAAACATTACAAAAAACTATTTTTTAACTAAAAATTTTAAGAGTACGACTATCATAGATAATATATAAAAATTGTTGTGCCCTTTTCAAAAATAAAAAATCTTTAATGTCTAGCTCTATTCCTACTCCTCCAAGCTTTCCTATGACTGCTGTTATTGGGCAACAATCTATTAAATTAGCCTTGTTATTAGCAGCAGTAGATTTAAAATTAGGTGGTATAGTTATCGCTGGCCGCCGAGGAACGGCAAAATCAGTACTTGCAAGAGGAATTCGTGCTCTGCTACCTCCCATCGAACGAATCAAAAATAATTCTTTTAATTGTGAACATAATGTTCCTGAAGAATGGGATTCTGATACGAAAGAAAAATATTTACATGTTAAATTAGATTCCATTGCTACAGAAATTATCCCTGTTCCTTTTATTCAATTACCTCTTGGAATAACGGAAGATAGATTACTAGGATCAATAGATGTAGAAGCATCTGTAAAAAAAGGAGAACCAGTTTTTCAGCCTGGATTATTAGCTCAAGCTCATCGCGGAATTTTATATATTGATGAAATTAATTTATTAGACGATCAAGTTGTTAATCAACTATTAACTGTTTTAACAGAGGGTTGGAACAAAGTTGAAAGAGAGGGTATTAGTTTTCAGCACCCTTGTAAACCTGTTGTTATTGCTACTTACAATCCTGAAGAAGGTTCTTTAAGAAAGCATATATTAGATAGAATGGCAATTGCTCTCTCATCTGATGGTCTATTAGAACTTGAACAAAGAGTAGAAGTTGTTAATCAAGTTATTCATTACTCTGGTTCTTCAGAACTATTCAACAAGCAGTACGAAGAAGAGATAGATAGCATTAAAACAGATATTATATTGGCTCGAGAATGGTTGAAAGAAGTTAAGATAAAAAGGAATCAAGTTGAATATCTAGTAGAAGAATCATTAAGAGGAGGAGTTGAAGGACATAGAGCTGAAATATTTGCCACCCGAGTCGCAAAGGCTCTAGCGGCACTAAATGGTAACGATATAGTTAGTAGTGAAGATTTGAGAAAAGCAGTAGAACTGGTAATTGTTCCTCGTTCTAATATGCAACAAGTGCCTGAAGAAAGTAATTCTCCACCTCCACCTCCACCTAAAAAAGAACAGAATCATGATGAACAACAAAACGACGAAGATGATAACGAAGATGATAACGAAGATGATAACGAAGAAAGTAATAATGAAGAAGAACAAAATCTAGAAATACCCCAAGAATTTGTCTTTGATATTGAAGGAACTATTATTGATACTGAGATCTTATCTTTTGCTCAAAAATCTCAAAATCAAGGTAAATCAGGAAGTCGTAATTTGATTTTTTCCAACGACAGAGGACGCTACATTAAACCTATGTTACCAAAGGGTAAAGTTAACCGTATTGCTGTTGACGCAACTTTAAGAATAGCCGCCCCATATCAGAAAAAGCGACGATTGCGGCATCCTGACCGTAATGTTATTGTTGAACATCAAGATATTCGTTCTAAGCGCTTAGTTAGGAAAGCAGGTGCATTGATTATTTTTGTCGTAGATGCCTCTGGATCTATGGCCTTAAATAGAATGCAATCGGCAAAAGGTGCAGTAATGAGACTTTTAACAGAAGCATATGAAAATAGAGATCAAATTGCATTAATCCCTTTTAGAGGAGAGCAAGCTGATGTCTTACTACCTCCAACTCGCTCAATTTCTCTTGCGCGAAAAAGATTGGAAACTTTACCTTGTGGTGGAGGTTCTCCATTAGCTCACGGTCTAACTCAAGCAGTCAAGATAGGTGTTAATGCTAAAATGTCGGGTGATATTGGCCAAGTGGTTATTGTTGCAATAACTGATGGCCGAGGAAATATTTCATTATCTCGTTCTTTGGGTGAACAAGTATTGAAAGAAGATAAGCCTAACATTAAAGAAGAATTACTAAACATTGCTAGTAGAATAAAAATGCTAGGCATTAAATTATTAATGATAGATACTGAAAAAAAATTTGTTTCTACAGGATTTGGAAAAGAACTTGCTAAAGCTGCGATGGGAACATACTACCAATTACCTACAGCTACAGATAAAGCAATAGCACAAATGACTAAAGAAGCAATTTCACAGATAAGATAAGCTATGTAACAAATAAAATAATATTACTTATTACATAGCTTCCTAAAATGTATATTTTTAAGTTTAATCCGTCAGCCAATTAACAATAGTACGTACTGGAACACCTGTTGCTCCAGCATTATTAACTCCATTTTCTTTGTCAATCCAAGCTGTTCCAGCTATATCCAAATGTAGCCAAGGAGTTTTTTCGACAAATTGCTTTAAAAATAGAGCTGCTGTAATGGATCCTCCAGCCCTTGGTCCTGTATTTTTCATGTCAGCAATAGAGGATTTTAAACCTTCAAAATATTTATCTTCCATTGGCATTTGCCAAAATTGCTCCCCTGACTTTTTAGATGCAATTTTTATTTCGTTGATTAAATTATTATCTGTACTCCATAATCCAGAAATATTATCTCCTAGTGCCACAATACAAGCACCAGTCAAAGTTGCTATGTCTAAGATACTATCCACTTCTAGTTTTTCAGCAAATACCAGAGCGTCCGCTAAGGTTAAACGCCCTTCAGCATCTGTATTGTTGACTTCAATTGTTTTACCGTTAGATGCGGTCAATACATCACCAGGATGTATTGCACATCCACTAATCATATTTTCTGTTACAGCACAAATAAAGTGTACTTCTATATTTGGCTTGAGTTGAGCAATAGCTTTAGCAACGCCTAAAGTAGCTGCACCTCCTCCCATATCCATTTTCATTACTTCAATTCCACTACTAGAACCTTTTAAATTAAGTCCTCCTGAATCAAAGGTCAAACTTTTACCTATAATAGCTATTTTACGTTTAGCTATATCTTTTGACTTATATGTTAAGTGAATAAATTTAGGAGGTAAATCTGATGCTTGTGCAACTCCCAAGAAAGCACCCATCCCAAGTTTTGCGCATTCATCTTGTTCTAAAATTTCGATTTCTAAATCGTACTCATTTGCCAGTTTTTTAGCAACTTCAGTGAAAGTTATGGGGTTGATATAGTTAGCAGGAGCATTTACTAATTCTCTTGCCATGATTACTCCGGAACAAATTATTTGAGCACGACTAATAGCATCTTTTTGCTCTCCAATTCCTAAAATGTCAATAGTTTTTAATTCTACAAGTTTATCGTCTGAATTAGATTTAAATCTATTGTCTTGATGTAAAGATAACAACAATCCTTCAGTAATAACTTCTGCAGTTAAGCTAGGATTATTATTAAAAATAGGAAATTGCAAACATAAAGTTTGAATATGTTCTTTTTTTGAAAACCGAGCAACGGAAGCAATGCTTAAGCGTAAACTATTTAGGGTAAACTCTTCAGACTTCCCCAAGCCAACTAAAAGAATTTTACGAATAGAAGCGCTACCTCCAAGGCGAGTGAATATGATACGACCTACTTTTCCTTCAAACTTTGTTTCATCTATTAGTTCTTGTAAGGTTCCTTTAGTTTTATTATTTAACTGGTCTAATTCTCCGATTAAATTTATTTCGTTTTCAAACAAGCCAATGGCAACTGTATCTCCTGTCCAGTCTAATAAAGAGGTATCACTTCCATAAATGTTCATGTATATTTTTAATTACTTATTATGATTTTTCATTTTTATTTTACCTTGAGAAGGTCACAGATATCCTAGAGTAAAGATAAGCATTTTTTTATACAATTTAAGTTTTTCAACAAGTTTCTGGTAAGGTTAAGTTGAGAATTAATTTACCTTATAGAAATTATTTCTAGGAAGTTTTCTATGGCTATAAAAACTTTACAGGTCTCAGCTAAAAAATTAGTCAACCAACAGAGAGAATTTTTTCAAAGTGGTGAAACTCAGTCTATTGATTTCCGTTTAAGTCAACTAAAACTTTTACGAAAAGCTATATTAGAGCATCAAGAACTTATTATTGATGCTACTAAATCTGATTTAGGTCGTCCTAGCTTTGAAGCTTATTTTGAAATTGCTACATTAAGCGAAATCAAATTAGCAATTAAAAAATTAAAGAATTGGATGAGACCTCATCGAGTTCAAACTCCTTTAGAGCAATTCCCTTCAACTGCTTGGATCCAGCCTGAGCCTCTGGGAGTAGTTTTGATTATAGGCTCTTGGAACTATCCTTTTCAGCTAACAATATCACCTTTAGTAGGAGCGATCGCGGCTGGTAATTGTGTAATACTGAAGCCTTCTGAACACGCTCCTAAAACTTCAAGTGCAATTTTCCAATTAATAAATTCATACTTTTCTCCTAATTATATTGCGGCAGTAGAAGGAGATGTTAATACTTGTAAACAACTTTTAACTGAAAAGTTTGATCATATATTTTTTACTGGTAGCAGTGCTGTAGGCAAAACGATCATGAAAGCTGCTGCTAATCACTTAACCCCTGTTACTCTTGAATTAGGCGGTAAAAGCCCTTGTATCGTTGACACTGACATAAACCTGGAAATTGCTGCTAAAAGAATTGTTTGGGGAAAGTTTATTAACGCAGGGCAAACTTGTATTGCTCCGGACTATTTATGGGTTAACTCTAAAGTTAAAAAAGTATTTTTAAAATTATTAAAACGACAAATATATAATTTTTATGGTGATAATCCTTATGAAAGTTCTGATTATGGTCGTATAGTTAATTCTTCTCATTTCTCTCGCCTTAAAAAATTTTTAGAGAACGGTACTATAATTATAGGTGGTGAAACTAGCCTGGAAAGCTTATACATTGCTCCCACTATTTTAGATAACGTTAGTCTCAATGATGCTGTAATGCAAGAAGAAATTTTTGGCCCTATTCTTCCTGTTCTTTCTTATGAAAATTTAGAGGAAACAGTCGCATATATCAGGAGTCAACCCAAGCCACTAGCAATATATGTATTTTCAAATGATCGTATTAAACAAAATCAATTTCTAGACCAAACTTCCTCTGGAGGTGTTTGTATTAACGATACTGTCATGCAAATCAGCATTCCCGACTTACCTTTTGGTGGCGTAGGGAATAGTGGGATGGGCAACTATCATGGTAAAAGTAGTTTTGACACTTTTACTCATAAAAAAAGTGTTTTAAAAAAGGGATTATGGTTAGATTTAGGGTGGCGATATGCTCCTTATACAGTCAACAAGCTTAATCAAATAAAAAAAATAATAAATGGTTAACTGAAAATAAGTATTAATTTTACTCAAAACATATCAAAATTTATTTAACAAATATTACTAATGAAGAAAATCATTAGTAATAATTAATAGTTATTGATAAAATCATTGATAATAATATAGGCAACAAGAGGATGCAAGAAACCAAAATATTAGAGGAACCACGGTGTAATTATGCGACTATCTAAGGGTATTGAAGTCGAAATATATACAGGCACATCCCAAGGAAAAATTGTAGGGTTATCTGATCGTATTACTAAAGAGCTTAATGGATTTGTAAGAGAGCCTGATAGCCGTAATGTTGAATATATTACTGTACCTTTACTATATTATGATAATTTACTATATGCTCTGATTAATCCCCGAAAACGCTTAAGGGGTTACCTACAAGACATTGGTGACTATACTATAGTACCAGGTAGTACATTATCTTTAGGAGATAATGTGGACCAATTTTACCGTTCTGATCCTAATAATTCTTATCATAGCTATATTGAAAATACCTACGGAACAGACGTCGTAACAGCAAGTATTCATATTAATATAGGAATTGATAATCCAGAAACATTAATAGATGCTTATAATCTAGTGAGGGTAGAAGCTCCCCTCTTTCTAGCTTTAAGTGCATCTTCTCCTTTTTTGGGTGGAAAAGTGACGGGTTTCCATTCAACTCGTTGGCATATGTTTCCACAGACTCCTCAAAAAGTACCTTTTTTCACAAATCATGCTCATTTTATTACTTGGACGGAAAAACAATTAGCTTCTCAAAATATGCAAAATGTTCGTCATTTTTGGACTTCTGTGCGACCAAATGGTTGTGATCGCCCTTACCGTTTAAACCGTTTAGAATTGAGAATTTGTGATTTAATTATTGACCCAATTTCTTTATTATCTGTTGTCGCTCTATTAGAAGCACGTCTTTTGCAATTATTAGAAAATCCTAATTCCTTGAACCCTCTCTTAAAAAGCCAACTGTCCACTGAAGCATTACTTTATATTACTCAACAAAATGAATTGGAAGTGGCTAAACGTAGCTTAAATGCTAGATTATATAATTGGAAAGATGGTAGTAAAATTGAAGCCAAAAAGTGGATTGAAGAACTTTACCAAGAAGTTTTTCCAATTGCAAAACGGAATGGGTTTAGTCGTTTCCTAATTCCTATAAAAAAGATTTTACAAGACGGAAACCTTGCCCAGCAATGGTTACACAAATATCGACTAGGTAATAGTATTACCTCAATTATTAGTAGAGAGATAGAAGCTATTACATATCAAGAAAAAGTTTTAGAAAACAAACTTTTTAATTAATTAAATAATATATTGTTGCAAAGATATAATTGTTTCCTTTTTAAAAAGGAAACAATTATATATCTTCTTTATTAATGCTTATTAAAAAGAGACATTAAGCCATATCCTAAATGTTTAATTTCTATTTATTGGTATGGTCATCAGTTTCTATAAATTATTAAAGATGTTGAACAACAGTTCTTAATTATTTGTTCCTTTAACAAATAGATAATTACTAGCGAAACATTTTGTATACTTAACCGTCTTTTATTTTTAAGGAAATTATAAATTTCTAGCCAAAACTAATAATAAATTAAGAACTAGCAAATAGGTTATAATCAACAGATAAAACTTTCTGAGTAGACTATAATTAACTGTTGCTTACTAAAAATAGAATAAGTTAATTTTTTTAGAGTACATCTGCTGGAAATATTGATTTAATTATCAGATTCCAACTACTTTTTTGTGGTAGATATACTTATTAAAAAGTTATTCTAGTAAACTTTCAATAGTCTAAATTGCTCGTTCATTGCTGGGAGGTTACTCTTGAAAGATAAGTCAAATAAAATAATAACAGCGTATTCTAGTTTATTAGAATACATAAAATTAAAGAATATTTTTTGCCCTCAGGTATACATCAATAAAATAACTTCAAACAAAAAAAGTAATCTTTGTCACTCTACAGTTATATTTAGCTTAGCTATTTATGTAGGCATACTTGCGGTTAAAACTGAAATAGCTCTAGCTGTGAGTTTTTCAAACATTAAAGCTGAACTTGAGTCAGAAAGAACTATAAAAATTCCATCTATTAAAAATTCAAACAAAAAAATTGTTCCAAAAAGCTCTACAGGTATTAACTCTAAAACAAAAATTATTGATTATAAACCAGTTAACAGTTTTCGAGACATAAATGAAATTGTTTTTAATAAATCTTTTGAAGCCAACAATAATCTAATAACTAAAAATAGTGTTACATCATTCAAATATATAGCGAAAATAATACAACCAAAAACTTCAGAAAATATTGGAAATATATATACTCATAAAAATATATCTGAAATAACTTTAATTAAAGATGTAAAATCAGCTTTCTCACAATCTCCAATTGGTATGAATGAAGAAAACTATAAAGTTCTTCCAGGAGATACTCTTAACAGTATAGCTAGTCATTATGGCATCTCAGCATCGGAGTTAATAAATGCAAACCATATTACTAATGCTAATTTTATAAAAGTTAATCAAACATTAGTAATTCCAAAACAAATTTCAATAAATGGAAATAAAAAAAATCAATTGTCAAGAAGTCTTGTTAAAAATAATGAACTTCAAACAACAGGATCAGGCGTTTCTGAACATAAAAGATCATATAAAGATTTAAATAAAAACACACATCAAAAAAAATTACATAAAAATATACAACCATTTAATATCCAAAAATCTAAATTAATAAGTACAGTTCCTAGTTATGTAGATGTTTATAATAATACTTTTCAAATTCCATTAGAAACAGACATTAACCCTAGTCTCCCTAAGGTATCTAATCCTGATAAATATTTACCTAGTGTTCCGGCTAAATATACTGGACACATATGGCCAAGTAAGGGAGTAGTAACTTCAGGCTTTGGACGTCGTTGGGGAAGAATGCATAAAGGCATAGATATTGCAGCTCCTACCGGTACTCCTATTATGGCTTCAGCTTCTGGAGAAGTTATTAGTGCTGGGTGGAGTTCAGGAGGGTATGGAAATCTACTTAGAATTCGCCATCCCGATGGAAGTATAAGTTTATATGCTCATAACAGTCGTATTTTGGTACGAAGAGGACAAAAAGTAAATCAAGGACAAAAGATAGCTGAAATGGGTAGTACAGGTTACAGCACAGGGCCACACCTTCATTATGAAATTCATCTTAGAGGAAGAGGTGCGCAAAACCCAATGGCTTTTCTACCTAAAACTAGATAATTAATTTCTTTTCTTGATCTGCTAGTACAATAAAATATCGTATTTAATTATAACAATGTTTAATTTTTTACAAAATTAGATATACCATCACTCTTGTTATGTTATATTATATTTGTGCATTATTGGCTCAGTAGCTCAGTTGGTTAGAGCAGGGGACTCATAAGCCCAAGGTCGGGTGTTCAAATCGCCCTTGAGCCATAATTTTAAGTTTATTTTTTATAGCAAAATCATTTTCTATATTAGATTTAAAAAAAACATGGGAGCTGTTTAAATTAGCTCCCATATTTTTATTTTAGTAGTTATTTAGATTCAGTTAAGTCAGTAAGTAGTTGATTTGATCTTTGCATAAAAGATTTCATACTTTTACCATCAATTCCTTTTTGTGTAATTAACGCTAAATCATAAATATGACAACATAAGAGTTTGGCCATTTTACTTGACGGAGATTCGCTGTCTATCTGAATAATATTTGTTTGACTTATCTGAAAAATATTTTCAACTAAAGGATGATTGGTATTAACAACAAAAATATGTTCATCAGGAAAATCCATTGTTTGTTGCTGAGAAGCAGCCATCATTTCTTTGAAACGCCTTGCTGCTTCAGGCAGTAAGATAACTCCTGGAGGAGAGTCTTCAGATAAATCTGATTTTAATGATTGTGTTTTGATATTAACTTTAGAGTTATTTAAAGACGCTTCAAATAACTCCTTAATTTTTTCGCTACGAGTTTTTTGGGAATTAGGATCTACAATTTCGTCAACCTTGTTATTTTGGAGCAAAGTATCATCTAATTCCGAATCCACACGGGAGAATTTTACCTCAGGATATTCTTTTTCTAGAAAAGGAATAAAATAATTTGTATCAATGAAAGAATCCATATATAAAATCTCTAGTCCCTGATTTTCATATAATCTTATATGAGTAGCTTGAACATCAGGATCTGTACAATAGAAAATGCGGTTTTCATGAATCTCTTTATTACGATTCATATAAGCAGATAGTGTTGTATATCCTATTTTTTCATAAGATAGCTCATTTTTTTCGCTAGCAACATCTTTCCAGGCATCTCCTTTCTCTTCAACTTGAACTTGTGGAGTTTCAGATTCATTTGCTGTATGAGTTGTTTTATAAATAAGAATATCTTCAACGTGCTTTTTGAATTTTTCATCTTTAAGGGAACCATACTTAACAAAAGTACCCACATCTTGCCAGCATTTTACGTATTCTTCCGTATTATTCTCATAAATTTCCTTAAGTCGATCTGCAATTTTTTTAGCTATATGATTTGCAATACTGCGAACGGTACGATGGTTAGTTAGTGCACTTCGAGAAACATTTAAGGGAATATCTGGACTATCAATTACTCCTCTAAGAGGCATTAAAAAATCTGGAATAATTTCTTCACAATGATCACTAACAAATACTTGATTACAAAAAAGTTTAATGTGACCTTTTGAGACATCTACATCAGGTCGTAATTTTGGAAAATATAAAATTCCATTCAAAAGATAAGGATAATCAGTATTTAGGTGTATCCATAACAAAGGATCTTCTTGGTATGGATAAAGATAACGATAAAATTCTAAATAGTCATTATCAGTAAGATTATGAGCAGATTCTTTCCACAAAGCTTTTTGCTTATTAATAATAGTATCTTCGAATCTAATTGGGATAGGAACAAAATCTGAATAAGTTTTAACTAATTGGCGAATTCTTTCAGGTTCTAAATATTCGTGTTCCTCATCCATTAAGGTTAACTTAATAGTTGTTCCTATTTGAGTACGATTAGATTCAGATAATTCAAATGAAGGAGAACCGTCACAGGACCAATGAATTGGTTTGGAATCTTCTTTATAAGATAAGGTATCAATTTCAACTTTTTTAGATACCATGAAAGCTGAGTAAAAGCCTAAACCAAAATGTCCAATAATTTCATTGGCATCTTTTTCATATTTTTTAACAAATTCTTCTGCGCTAGAGAAGGCTACTTGATTTATATACTTTTTAATCTCTTCTGTGTTCATGCCAATTCCATTGTCCGTGATGGAAAGAGATTTATCTGTCTTATCGACAGTAATTGTAATTTCCGGCTCAGGAACATTACAAGATACCTCACCAGCAAGCGAAGCCATCTTAAGTTTAGATAAAGCATCTACAGCATTAGAAATTAGTTCTCGTAAAAAAATTTCATGATCTGTATATAGAGATTTTTTAATAATTGGAAAAATATTCTCGGTGTGGATACTAATATTACCTTTTTCAAATACTGTCATACGCGCTATCTCAGAATAATGATTTTATGTTTATGTTATTTATATTTTCTCTAATTTTGTCAGAATATTCATCCTGAGATTATCACACTTAATAGATGTGGATCACCGTACATGACTTATATAAAAAACTTTAATAATAAGAATTTTACATATAGAAATTATGTTACTTCTTCTGCAAGTTGCTTAAATTTTATTGAAGTATATGGTTTAAGGAAAAAATAAATGTATTATTCTTTAGTTATTTTTTAATATCCTAGATATTTCTCTTTGGTCTTGACGATTTTTAATTGTTTCTCGTTTATCATGCAATTTTTTCCCTTTCCCTAGGCCAAGACTAATTTTTACTAAGCTTCCTTTAAAGTAAAGTTTTAAGGGTACTAAAGTTAAACCTTTCTGTTCAATTTTCCCAATTAGTTGGTTAATTTCTTTTCGATGCATCAATAATTTACGTATACGTCTAGGATCGTGATTAAAGTATAAGCTACTAGCTGCATAAGAAGATATATGAACGTTACTTAGCCAAACTTCAGCGTTTTTAATAAAGGCATAACCATCGGTTAGATTGACTTTTCCTGCACGGATAGACTTTACTTCTGTTCCTACTAGTTCGATCCCAGCCTCATATTTTTCTAATATTTCGTAAAGGAAAAAAGCTTTACGATTATTGCTAATAACTTTAATGGCTTTATCTTGATTTTCCATAATCCCCTGAGAATAACATATAACCATATATATGTTAAATAAATATAATAAATTTTAAAAAAAAAGAATATTAAGAAATAGGTAAATTAGTAGTTTTTTAGAACTTTAGTTACTTTTGTTAAAGTTATTCTATAATTTGCTTAATTATAAATATTTATTGTTTCAAAGCTATTTTGTTTGTACTTAAATACTGTAATTTATTAATAAAATAATAAACATTTGTATTATTTTATTAGCTATAGAAATGTTTATTATTTTATATAAAGCTACGTAATACGATTCTTGGTAACTATAGTAACAACCTTATTGTAATAACATGAAACCAGATTAGTAAAATTTCTGATTTTCCAGATATTTGAATAGATTATTAACGATGTAGCACTAAATTGATGTTCGCTTTCCCTAAATTACGCTGTTTAACTTCCATCAATGTCTTGTTAATAGCATACTTTTGATTGATAGAATTAATAAGTTCAGTTTGGTTGTGTTTTTTGGCAACACCCCACAAATCAGCGACTAAATCATAGCTACCATCGCTATTAAGAGACCAACCAAGATCGTATTCACCTTCTAAAACAGCAACAATATCAGAATGAATATGTTGGCCATTATGACCTCTAACATTAGAGTCGGTTTTTACAATAATCCCTAAATCTTGCAATGAATTTTTTAAGATTTCAGCATCTGTAATCTTAGTGCGTAAGGTACTAAAGTGTGACATTTCAAATTCCTCCATGGAACAAAAGTTAATAATTATAACTTGAGATTTAAATAAATTGTTTTGAATAAACAATTTATTAATATACTGCTAGCTTTTCGCTAGCCTTTACGACTGTTAAGAATAGACAGACGAAAGCCTTTAGAACTCTAATCGCTGATATTCAGCATTTAAAGTTGAAGCAGGTCGCGCTCTTTGCCGCGCCCAGTCACGAAGAGCTGTTACCTGCTCCATCATAGTACGAGATAATGGAAGAGTAGATTTAATTGCAGTAATAATATCAGACTGCAAAAACTCTCTATCTTGGGCAAAAGCTTCGTACATAGCTGCAATAATAGCCTGCTCAATTTCTGCACCAGAGAAACCATCAGAAACCGTAACTAGCTGTTCAATATCGAAATGAGATATATCTAAACGACGTTTACTCAAATGTATATCAAAAATAGCTCTACGTTCTTCAAAGCTGGGTAAATCCACGAAAAAAAGTTCATCAAACCTTCCTTTTCGTAGAAATTCTCCTGGCAAGCGTTCTACACGATTAGCTGTGGCCATAACAAAGACAGGTGAAGTTTTTTCCTGCATCCATGTTAAAAAAGAACCAAAAATACGACTAGAAGTTCCACCATCAGATTCAGATGAGTTACCATTTCCTGCAAAAGCCTTATCAAGTTCATCAATAAAAAGTATAGCTGGGGCAAGAGATTCTGCCGTTTTCAATGCATTTCTTAAATTAGCTTCAGAACGACCTACAGCAGAGTCATAAACACGCCCTAAATCTAGTCTTAATAAAGGTAGTCCCCACAAACGAGAAGTAGTCTTAGCAATTAAAGATTTTCCACAGCCTGGAACTCCTAGTATTAGCATGCCTTTTGGCTGAGGTAAGCCATAGTTTCTAGCTCTTTCAGTAAAGGCACCTGAACGCTGTTCCAGCCATTTTTTAAGTTCTTCTAATCCACCAACGACACTAATAGTTTCATCTTGTTCAATATATTCTAAGATTCCGTTGCGGCGAACCTGTTGTTTTTTTTCAGACAAGATAATATCAACTTCTGATTCTGTTAATCTATCAGCTTTAACATAAGCTTTTCGATAGACTTTTTCAGCTTCATCTTTTGTAAGACCTAATGCTGCATAAAGTAGCTTTTCACGAGAATCACTACTAATCTCATGATTAGTTCTAAGTTGATTTAATTGCTTCGATAAAACTTGATTGAGATCCTCTAAATTGGGGAAATCAAAATCTAAAACAACTATATCTTTCTCTAATTCTATTGGAATTTCTTGGACAGGAGAAATTAGAATAATAGATTTTTTGGTACCTTTTAAACTTACTATAGCGTCTCGCAAAGAGCGGACTACAGTTGCATCAGAGATAAAAGGGTGTAAATCGTTAAAAATAAAAATTCCTGGCTCATCCTTCCTATTTACCCAATCAATAGCAGACTCAGCATTAGTAGTATTATGTTGTGTTTTATTGCTAAGTTGGCCATATTCTTTCATACCATTAGTAACAGTCCATGAAAAAATATGTCGAGGCTCGTTAAGATCTTTAACAATTTTATCAATAGTTTCTTTAGCCCTCTGTTCCTCTGATGTTACGAGATATATCAAAGGATATTGAGCTTCTATTAATAATTTAAGCTCTTCTTTCATAGAATTAATTAAAGATAATAGTGATTAATAAAAAACAAATGTTTTTTTGTCTGAAGTATTAGATTTAACAGTTTTTTCATCCGTAGTATCAAGAGAAAAATTATCCTTAATAACATTAGATTGATTCTTCAAAGGGAGAATTTGCTTATCTTTTATTGAAATAGCAGCTTTACACTCTGGACAAAAATGTACCTGATAAATTTTTCCGGAATTTATATTTTCTGATTCTTCAACTTTAGGTGGATGTTGAAGATAGAAATCTACCGCTTTTTCAACTATAAAAGACATAGACTCTTCATCAGTAGCGGCTCTAATTTTAAGACGTTTATGAATTTCAGAGGGTATGTATAGTGTTACTTTTTGTTTGTTTTGCATATTATTTAAATTTAAGGCTACCCCTATGCATAGCTAACTTTACTGATTGCCAGAAAGCTGTCAATAAATAAAAACGTTATAGCAGCATAGTCACTATATTTATAAGAAAAGTTCCCAAAAAACAATTTTGTAGAAAGTTTTATTAAGTTAAGCTGTTAGGAAATGACTTTAATAAGTTAATAAAAATTAAAGTCATAACTTTAGAAATATAATTCTAAAAAATATTAACTGCTTTATGTAGATTTTTTGTTTCTTTGCCAAAAATTTACAAGTTTTTGTAAATTTTCAGATAAACGATTTTTATAATTAGAGTAAATAGGTAACCTCGTTGTTAGTGTCAATTTCTTAGTTTTTAATATTTTTGACAATTTTTCTTTTGAAAAATGAGAATAGTTTGGATTTATCTCGTCTTTAGGGCTAATCCCACCAAGATCTTGAATACCTGCTTGAACACAACGTAACAAATAATTAGGATCTTGAATTAAATTTGGAGGCAGTTGCAATTTAATAGAAGCTGGTAAGATATTTTTGGCTTTATTAATAAATTTAACTAACTGGTATTGATTAAAAATTGATTTATGTAATTTCTTTTCTACTTCAGGACTATGAGGTTGCAATATAACTTCTTGTATATTATTCCATTGTTGTTCGACTAAATTAATTTTCCTCAGGGTGTCCAAAGAATTCTTCTCTTTTTCTCCAATATTTAGTAATACTCCTGTAGTAAAGGGGATTTGGAGTTTTCCTGCAAACTCAAGGTGTTGCAACCTTAAGTTTGGAATCTTACTAGGTGCATTGTAATGGGCATTATCTAATAATATGGGAGTAGATTGTTCAATCATTAAACCCATTGAAATACTAACTTTTTGTAGAATTTTCATTTCTGTATAAGTTAACAGTCCAACATTTATATGTGGTAAAAAGTTCATAGATAGTGCAATTTCACATAGATAATATATATTTTGCAACCATAGCTTTCTTTCTGGAGATCGAGGATGGATCTCTCCACTAAGAATTAAAATTTCACTAATAGACTTATTTGATATTTCCTCTAAAGTCTTTTTTGCTTTGGTCAGTTTTAACCAGTCGCCCAATTGTGGATTAATTCTAAAATTGCAATATGTACAATAATTAAAACACTCATAAGTTATGACAATTGTATAAGAAGGACTATAAGTTATTTTTTTCATTGTTTTAAATTCTTTCAAATAACTTTTTGGTTTTATAATGAAAATATATCTAACAATGTGTAATTAATAGAGTAATTTTTTCTATCTCAATATAGTATGCTTTAGATATGGATAGTAATTGATTAGTTTATATTCTAGATAAACTAACTAATTAAAATAAAAACCATAGTAAGTCTCAGTTATATATCTAAAATTTTTTGTATTGAGTTTAGTTTCAATGGAAATTAATAAACGTATTACTCAAATTCGCTCTGAGATACCATCTTCAGTCAGCTTGATTGTTGTTAGTAAACAACAATCTGTAGAAAGTATAAAAGAAGCATATAACTCTGGAATTCGTGATTTTGCTGAGAATCGTCTTCAAGAGGCTTTAGAAAAACAAGAAGAGCTTAAAGAATATGATGATATATCTTGGCACTTTATTGGTCATTTACAAACAAATAAAGCTAAAAAAGTACTAGAAAATTTTAACTGGATTCATTCAGTTGACAGTCTTAGATTGGCACAGCATTTGAATCAGATAATAGAAAAAATTTCTGCTTCACCTTATATATGTTTGCAAGTAAAAGCTATGCCAGACCCCGATAAATATGGATGGTTGCCAGAAACGCTTTGGGAAGATTTACATGAGTTAGAAAAGTGTAAAAACCTTATGATTAGAGGTTTAATGACAATATTACCGCTCAATTTATCAACAAATGAATCTCTGCATGCTTTTCAGAAGGTACAGACATTAGCTCAAGATATTAATGAAAAATCTTCATTATTTCTGAAAGAGCTATCCATGGGGATGTCTAATGATTATTTATTAGCGATACAGAAAAATACAACCATGATACGTTTAGGAAGAACTATCTTTGAGCCTAAACGATAGGTTAAAAAGACACTAAATACTATTCACTAATGCCACTCTTTAATCTAATTAAAAATATAAAAAAATAACTTTTAAACTTTTAATTGTCCATATATCAATATTGATTTTTAATTAAAAAAAATTAAAGATAAAGAATTTACCATAATATTAATTATAGGATTACAAAAAATAATATTCGTTAAATACATGATTAATTTTCAAACTGCATGTCCTATCCCTCTAGAAAAATACCCTCAAGTTTTGTTAGGTCATGGGGGAGGGGGAAAGCTTATGCAGCAATTGCTTGAAAAAATGATATTTTCATCTTTTCAGATGAATAAAGATTTTTCACCTCATGACTCCTCTGTAGTTCATCTTCCTACGAATAAAATTGCATTTACAACTGATTCTTATGTTATTCATCCTTTATTTTTCCCCGGTGGAGATATTGGAAGTTTAGCTATTAATGGAACTGTGAATGATCTTGCTATGAGTGGAGCTCGTCCTCTATATATAAGTCTAGGTTTTATTATAGAAGAAGGATTTGAGATGGAAACTTTATGGAATATTATTCAATCTTTACAGAGAACAGCAGAAGAAGCAGGCGTAAGAATCATTACCGGAGATACTAAAGTCGTAGATAGAGGGAAAGGAGATGGGATTTTTATTAACAGTTCAGGCATAGGAATTGTAGAACATGACCAGTTTATTGCTCCTGAATCAGTCCAAGTAGGAGATAGTATTTTAATTAATGGAGATATAGGTAGGCATGGTATCTCTGTTATGGCTACAAGAGAAGGGCTAGAATTAGAAACAACAATTAAAAGTGATTGTCAACCTCTTCATCAAGTTATCCAAGAAATGATAGAACAAGGGGTTGAAATTCATTGCTTAAGAGATTTAACGCGAGGTGGTTTAGCTAGCAGTTTGAATGAGATTGCTAATAGTAGAAAAGTGAAAATAAACATCCAAGAGAAATCAATTCCCGTAATGGAAGATGTAAGAGGGGCTTGTGAAATTTTAGGATTTGATCCTTTATATATCGCTAACGAGGGTAGATTTGTTGCTTTTATACCTAAAAACTGTGTAGATAAAGCATTAAAAATCATGAGATCTTTTTCAGACAGTTCTTATGTGATTGGCGAAGTTATTGAACAAAATGAAGGACTGGTTACTTTGAAAAATGAAATAGGGACAACTAGGATTATTGATATGTTAAGTGGCGAACAATTACCAAGAATCTGTTAAGAATTTTAGATAATTTTTATCTGATAAAAAATATTAATTCTTATGTTCAATACTGTGAGATATTTCTTTAATAGTTTTAGTAAAAATTATAAATTTTTTTAAGCTATTTTATGTAGAAATATTAAAGTACTTAATTAATTTCATTAGAATTAAGATAATTAGGTATTGAGTTAGGTTATTCTAAGATAATAATTTTCATATTCTACATAAGCTGCTTTAATTACATGTAGTTGGTAGAATATGCTATAAGGTTGAGGTATAATTTCTAAATGTTCTTTGCCTTAAGCTCATCTTAAAAACTAATTATGGAGTATGGCAATTAATAATCTTTGTCTTACCACCATATTATCAACTACTTATTAACTATCTATTTTGACTTATGGACGCTGATGCTTTTACTTGGATCGGTATATGCGCGGGCTCATTAACAACTATTTCTTTTTATCCTCAATTGGTAAAAACTTGGAAAACTCGCGTAACTAAAGATATCTCTTTAGCTATGTTTCTATTATTTTGCTGTGGGTTAATCCTTTGGATTACTTATGGTATTTTGCAAAAAGATATTCCAATCATTATGACTAATATTGCTACATTTATTTTAGCTTTTCCTATTTTAGTGATGAAACTTAAATATAAATAATTGAAAGCTATTTTTTCCTAAAAATGATTTGAAGGAAATTATTTCAATAACTTTTGATGCAAACAACTACTTTAGGATTTCCTTGAGTAGTTGTTCCATAATTAGCCATAACTGATAAATAAAACTGACACATATTTGGAATAAAATATTTCTCCAGATCCTTCATTTACACTTTTTTCTGCTGAACTTTCTAGATAAAATCTATAAAATTAATCATACCTCTACAAGATTATGCAATATTAAATTAGATTATAAAAATTTTTCCATTAAAATAATCTATCAACATTCTTAAATAGTTTTTATTTAAATTTTTAAATTATTTTTATTGTTTAAAAATAAACTATTATATTATTTTGAAAAATTGATCAGTCAATACGGGAAAATAACATTTCGCCTTGAACTGCGAGCTCTCCATCCACTGTACCTTCACCCTTCATTTTTGCAATTCTATTTCTTTTTAAAGTTAATAACTCAACTGTAATTATTAATTGGTCTCCTGGAATAACAGGACGACGGAAGCGGACTTTATCAATACCCGCAAAAGCAAAAAAAACTCCCTTCATCCCTGGTAGTAAAGTTAAAACAACTCCTCCAACCTGAGCAATAGATTCTAAAATTAATACTCCTGGCATTATTGGTAGACTTGGGATATGACCAGAGAAAAAAGGTTCATTAATAGTTACATTTTTAATTCCAACTGCTTTTTTAGCAGGAATATAATCAATAATTCGATCAACTAAAGAAAAAGGATATCGATGAGGGAGAAGTTCCTGTATCTCTTGAATAGTATATTGAGTTTGACATTTACTATTATTAGAGGGATCTTCTATAAATTCTTCCATAACATCATTATATTTAGATACGATAGTTTATAGATTACCGATAAAAACGGTATTTTCGCTTATTTTACATATTTAGGTACATGTGTAAATCATTTCATAATCCTTAACGATTTGCAAATATATATATTTTATAAAGCTTTAACCAGAAAATATAAGTATAAAATAGAATGCTAAATAATATAGTATAAAAATCTATGTTAGAAAAATGATTTTCAGTCAGATTTTTAAAATAGAATAATAATCTGTAAATAAGAAAATTTTTCATTTATTATGATCTCGCGACACTTTATGTCAAGATAATATGACTATTAACTTTTGATTAAAAATTCCTAATAATTGATAGATATGAAGATTGGAGATCGCATTCGTATTATAGAATCTATTATCGTTTATCACCATCCAGAACATAGGCAAGAAGCATTTGATCTAAAAGGGATGGAAGGAGAAATTATTAATATTATTAGTGACTGGGAAGGTAGACCGCTTAGCGCTAATTTACCTTTATTAGTCAAAATTAGTGAGAAATTTAAAGTCCATGTTTGTGATAACGAAGTAGAAGTTTTAAGAAAAACTGAGAACTATTAAACTAACCGGATTATTTATACCTTTTTATTTGCATTACTAACTGTTTTTCATTTCAGATATTAAAACATAAATATATCTATACAAACTATTATGAAAATTGATCAGTTAATCAAAACTCTGCCAATTAATTTTTTTTTTATTGTTCGTTTCTTGATACTAGTAATTATTAGTTCATTATTAATTTTTACAAGTATTACATTAAGCTCATCTGCTAATCCTGTAAAAGTTACCTTAATGATGCAAGCACTAGAAGCTAGTCAATGGAAACCTTTTGTAGAGGAATTTAATTATCAATATTCTGATATAGAATTAGAAATTGTTGAAGGTCCTAATGCTACTAACCAAGTTGAAGACTTATATACTTCTTCTTTTTTGTTAGGAAATTCTCCTTACGATCTAGTATTTATGGATATTATCTGGGTTTCTAAATTTGCTGCTGCCGGATGGTTAAGAAGCTTATCAGATAGACTATCAAAAGTAGACTTAGCAGCTTTTTTGGAGGGAGATATTAACGGTGGTATGTATCAGGGAGAGCTATATCGAATCCCTATACGTTCCGATGGAGGTATCCTTTATTATCGTGATGACTTACTAGAGAAGGCTGGATATAAACCACCTAATACATTTGAAGAGTTAATAAATATATCTAATGCTTTACAAGAAAAAAAGTTAGCTGAGTGGGGCTACTTGTGGACTGGTAAGCAATATGAAGGTTTATCTGCAATGTTTATGGAAGTTTTAAATGGGTATGGTGCATTTTGGATCAACCCTTACACTCTTGAAGTCGGACTAGATAGTCCAAAAGCTATTGAGGCAGTCAATTTTCTACGTCGTACATTAGATAGCAAAGCTTCTCCGATGGGGGTAACTACTTATGCAGAAGAGGAAGTAAGACGACTTTTTCAAACTGGGAATGCTGTTTTTATGCGTAATTGGCCTTATGCTTTTGGTTTATTATCTGACAGTAGTTCTCCTGTTCAAGGTAAATTTAAAATCAAGCCTATGGTTCATGCTAGTAATTACTTTAGTGGTTCTTGCTTGGGAGGTTGGGGACTTGGTATTACAAAGAATAGTAAACATCCTGATGCAGCATGGGAAGTTATTAAATTTTTTAGTAGTGAAGAGGTACAACGTAGATTTATCTTAGCAACAGGTTATGTCCCTAGTCGTCGTTCTTTATTTAATGATCCCGAAATATTAACTAAGTTTTCCTATTACCCCCAGCTGCTAAATGTAATAGAAAACTCAATCTTACGCCCACCTATTCCTCAGTATGCACAAGCTTCAGATATTTTACAGCGCTATTTAAGTGCAGCAATTACTGAACAATTAACTCCAGAGGTGGCTATGGAGCGAGCTGCCTCTGAAACCAGATATCTCTTAGGTAAACAAAAAAATAATAACTATTAAACTATCTACTTGAGATGTATTCCATAAGCTCAAAAAAAAATTGTTATTTTTGAATTATCCTATTGATTATTAAATCAAAAGCTATTAATTCCTAAAAAATATAAACTCTTAGTTGTTTGTCAATTAATAATGTCTTGCTTCCTGCAGCAAAATCTTTAATAATAATGACTAGCTTTTTGTGAGAAACTTTGTGTCACTTAATAAGAAAAAATCTCGTTCTTTAATCGATATAGCTGGGATTGTAGCATTCGCAACTTTAATAAGTAAATTATTTGGATTAATTCGAGAACAATCAATCGCAGCAGCCTTTGGTGTAGGTCCAGTTATTAATGCTTACTCGTATGCATATGTTATCCCTGGTTTTTTCTTGATTTTATTAGGAGGAATTAATGGACCATTTCATAGTTCTCTTATTAGTGTTTTAACTAAAAGGAAGAAAACTGAAGTAGCACCTTTAGTAGAATCGGTCACCACATTAGTAACTATATTTTTATTAATAATTACTATTATTCTTATTTTATTCGCCAATACATTTATTTCAATCTTAGCTCCTGGACTAGAGGAAGAAGTAAAATTAATCGCTGTTGAACAACTACAGATTATGGCACCGTTAGCATTATTATCAGGGCTAATTGGTATAGGTTTTGGGACTCTTAACGTTTCAAATCAGTATTTACTCCCTAGTATTAGTCCCTTATTTTCAAGCTTGGTTATTTCTTCTGGAGTATGGATTTTCATTTGGCAGGTAGGTGCAGATATCAACAAACCAGATAACTGGTACCTAGGAGGTATGGTCTTAGCAGGAGGAACATTGATTGGTGGTTTGTTACAATGGTTAGCTCAGCTTCAATCTCAAGTAAGGAGAGGAATGGGTGGAATTAAATTACGCTTTGAATTTAATACACCTGAGTTGAGAAATATTATGAAAATAATGATCCCAGCCACTTTTGCTTCAGGTATGCTGCATATCAATGTTTATACAGACTTATTTTTTGCATCTTTTATTCCTGATGCAGCTGCAGCAATGAGATATGCTAACTTTATCGCTTTAACTCCTCTGGGAATAATTTCCAATATGATCTTAGTTCCATTTATGCCTATTTTTTCGCAGTTAACTGCACCAGAGAATTGGAATGAATTAAAATTAAGAATTCGTCAAGGTATTTTCCTAAGTGCTTTAACTATGCTGCCTCTAACAGCGATTTTTATTGCTCTTGCTCCTAAAATTATTCGCGTGATTTACCAACGTGGTGCATTTGAAATGGATGATGTATTTATAGTAACTCCAGTCTTAATTGCTTATGGGATGGGAATGTTCTTCTATTTAGTAAGAGATGTTTTAGTTAGAGTATTCTATGCGTTAGGTGATGGTGAAACACCTTTTCGTATTAGCCTGTTTAATATATTTTTAAATTTTTTATTAGACTTTTTATTATATAAACCATTTGGTACAACTGGTTTAGTCTTTGCAACTATTTTAGTTAATCTAATTTCTATATTGATATTTTTAGTTATTTTAAATCGTCGTCTACAAAAATTACCAATCAAAGATTGGAGTATAAGTATATTAAATCTTATAGGGATAAGCTCCATAGCATCTTTTTCAGGATGGATAGTAAGCCACTTCTTACATAAGATATACATCGGAAATAATTTAGGAATACAATGCTTACAATTATTTATTTCTAGTAGTACGATTTTAGGAGTATTCTTTGTTTTATCTACGCAGTTACAATTACCCGAAATTGCTCTATTGAATAATCAGTTAAAGAAAAAACTGCAACGATAATCATAAAACTTTTTAAGAAATTAAACATTTAGGAAAGGGAATCTTAAAATTCCCGTTTTCCGTATGTTGCTTAAAACCAAGTATTTTTAGTTGTTATCATTAGTGGTATCAGCAGCATTCATATCTTCTTGATCACTACGATTATTAGAATAAGACCTTCCTCTAGAAAAAGAGCGAGAAGCTTTTTGACGGAATTGACGAGCGTAGGCTTGATTCCTTTCAGCTTTTTCTTTTTTTAAATTTCGACGTTTAGCCATAAAATATCCTCTATGTAAATAGTAAACAGTTTTTCAATAGAAATAAACAAAAACATCTAGAATAATCACTTAGAATCTATAATTTTAATTAATTTTTTAAAATTAACCTCTAAAAGTCTATTCACGGGGATTTGCTTTATTAACTTTTAATATTCTCCCCATCCATTCTGATCCATTTAGCTTATCAATTGCTGCAGATTCTTGGTTTTCTGTCTCCATTTCTACAAAACCGAAACCTCGCATTTTCCCAGTTTCCCGATCAGAAGGAAGATAAACTTTTTTAACTTCACCATATTCTTTAAAGACATTAGTAACATCTGCTTCTGTCGCTTCAAAGGAAAGATTACCAACATAAATTGACATGGGGATGTTCTCCTTAATCTTAGAGTTGTAGAGAGATAAAACTTCGGAGAGCAGTTGGCCAATATTAACTTCGGACAAATACCTACTTGATACTGACAACAAACTTGACTACCGATACCTCACCCTCAGTTATCATCGATTATCTTAGCACTTTATTTTAAACAAGAGCAATTTTCTAAAAGCAAATAGTCGACAAATTTTTAGCAATTTATAGATAAAATTATAGTTTTACGTAAACTATAAATGAACACTAATAACAATATTAATTAGATAATTTATATTAATAGAAAAAAAGGTTGTCAATAATAATTGACAATAACCAAGTATAAAGCTAAAAAAACGCTTGATGGTAATCGAAGAATATCTCCGTTAGTGCCAAAACCTAGTTAGGTTAATTCTTATGACAACCTGATAGAAAGATTGTTTAAGTAAAATTAACAAGTTAATTACTTAAAATAAATAATATTTGTTGAATTTATTTCGTTTAATCAACATTTCTATTTAATCTAAGTCTAACTCCTTTTAAATCTTCCCCATTTAATTCCTCAATTGTGTCTTCTTCCTGCTCTTTATCGCCCATATCTATTAGAGCATATCCTATTCTTTCTCCAGTTTTTGGATCAAGAGGGAAGCGGACTTGCTTAACTTCTCCATGTTTCTTAAAAACATCGGTAACCTCAGCCTCTGTAATATCAGTAGGAATTTGTCGCATATAGATTGTCATTGAAGTGCTTTCCTTAATCCTAGGTGTTTAAGAGATAAAATCTTGTTAGTAGCTATCTAATACTAGTTTTAAATAAAATCACACAATATTGATAACAAACTAAGTCAATAATTTTTATTCTCATTCTTTGGACAATATTAACATTTTCTTCTAAATCAAATCAATTTTATTAATAAGATAAAATATCAAACTAGAACTGTGATAGTTTGTTAAGAGAAAATCTTTATGTAGACTTCTAAACGCTATCATGCCAAAAATAAAACTTTAATTCATAGACTGAATTTGCTTTGAAAATATTTTATTTTTGGTTTTATTTTCCATATTTCTTAAAAAAGTACTACTTTTTATACAATTTTTACAAGTTAATAATCAAAAACGCGTAGAAATATGGTCATGTTGAGTAGAAGAAGTCCTGAAATAAATCTAAATCTTATGAATATCAATGATTATTTAGACAATGATATTGCTGAAGAAAAATTATTAGAGCTGATGACGCTGGAAGTCCACCGTTATATTAATAGTATTAGTCAGGATCATAACAATTTTTTATTGCACAAAAGAAAAATTGATCTTTTAATCAATCATATAGAAATAATAAATAGTACTATAAAGAAAGAATTAAAACTTCATACTATGGATCCTTCTACTAATAGTAAAGATATAGAGAGTCAAATTAAAGATGATACAGTATCAAAGGATAACATCAGTTCTAATAATACGAATAAGAGTTCTATCTTTAGTACTTTGGTTAACTCAATAGCTCATTTTCAGATTTCTTTAGATTTTGTAAAAAAAATAGCCATATATCTAGTCATAATAATCATATTATTGACTTTATTAATATCTTCATTTCCTAAATTCCAATATCTTAAGTCAAAAATGGTAGGAACTATTATTCATTCTGATTCAGCTGCAAAAATTGATTTAGAAAATAATGAGCTTTCAGTTTTACAGTTTCTAACACCAGAAGAAGAAATTATTATTAATGTCCAAAGCAGAATAAATGATTTAATAACTTTTCATCATGAAACACTTATTGATAGTTTTGAAATCGATTTTTCTAAAAATTGTTTAGTACTACTTATTAATAAAGAATGGTATGACTTGCCAGTCAAAGAACAAGATAATTGGACTCAAGAAATTTTTGAATATATACAGGAGCTAAATTTCTCAAAATTAATTATTAAAAATTTAAATAATGTAGTTATTGCGAGAAGTCCAGTAGTAGGTAAACAAGTTGTTATATTTAGAAGACATATCTAATGAAATTATTTTTTACATATTATGTCAAATTCAATTATGTACCAAGAAGATGGTTTTATCGTTCTTGAACCAAATAAACAGGAGTTTTTAACTTATGAAGAATTATTAGAAAAACTCAAAAATATTTTATTTAATCGTAAGGATAACCTACCTCACGAGTTACAAAATATTAAATCATTGGAAAGTCAAGCTAAGTATCTCATGGAAAATTTCTGTGATCTAGAGATGGGTCCTGATACCTATTTACAATGGTACGTAGTACGCTTAGAGAAATAATTTTTCTTTTTTAGTTATATATGAATTAATCGATATAGTACTTAATATTATGATTATTAACAAGTTAGAGTTTATTAAACTTTGGTCACAATCAATTCATCCAATCGTAATGTTCTCTACATTATTATTGCTTTTCTATGTATCGTATTTAGGATTTCAATTACGATATATTCGTACTTCTGATAAAGAAGTTAGGAAAGAATTAATAAATAAAAAAATTAACAATAGACATCACCAACTAGGAGCATTACTCTTAAATCTAATAGTTTTAGGTAATCTTGGGGGTATGACTATAACTTATATTAATAATGATAAATTATTTTTTAGTCCTCATTTATTAATTGGCCTGACTATAACTGGTTTAATTACCATTTCTATATCTTTAGTACCATTCATGCAAAAAGGAAATAATTTAGCTCGTAATACGCATATAGTTTTCAATCTTTGCATAGTTATTTTATTTACTTGGCAAGTTATTAGTGGTGTAGAGATAGTGCAGAAAATCATTGAGAATATACAATAACAAAAAAAGGGATAAAGAAAAAGTAAAATAAAAACTACTTCTTTCTTAATACTTAGATTATTATCAAGTAATATTTATCGTTAATGTATTGCAAAGATATCTGGATCTGAACTTTAAGTTATTTATCTTAAATATGAATTAAATAAAATATCTAATTTCTGTAGAGATATATAGTTAAACATTTCTAGGATGTTATTTAAAGATATATTAAGTTTTAAGTGATGAAAAATAATACTTATAGAAAGTAGACCATGAAAAGTTCAATGAGAGATATTTTTTTATGTTAAAGTTAATGTAAGTTTTTGGATAATAAAAATGGCTAAAGAAACAATTCAGGAACAAGTAAAATTAGTTAGAGATAAAAGAGAATTTTTAGTAGGACTTTTAGAAAAGCCAGATCTAGGTATTCTAAAGATTGATGTAAGACAAGCTCTCGAAGAACTAGATGAACTTATTGAAAATTTCGAAAAAGTTTTTTCTGAAAATCTATAATTAATTACTGAATAGTAATAATTCATTTTTAAATTTATATTTAATTAGAACAACAAGAAATTACTTGATATCTTGTTGTTCTTTACTTGTTAGTAATTAAACACAAATAACTAAATGATCGTAGTGATTATAGTTCACTAAAGTTACAGTTAGAGACGCTTCAATTAAAAAAACTTAAAAACATAGAAAATCACTATATATATTTTCAAAAGGATATTGATATTAAGTGATATGTGTAATGGAGATTTAAAAAGTGACTAGATTTATTTGGTATTCTTTTAAGCTTATATCTATTCTTTTATTACTAGAACTACCTTTCAATATATTGATTCCTAGAGTAGGAGACGCTAAAGATACATCTTCTTATAATAATTTAATCTCATCATCATTACCTGATCCTGATGGTAGCTTGAATGAAATAATCAATAATATTAATTATTTCAATACTAGTCTACTTAAAGCTAATAATTCAAATCTTGTTTTCTCTAAAATTAAACATAATAGAGTTTATATTCTTGCTAAGACAATTCTTCCTAAAGAGATTGTATGGGTCCCAGGTGTTATTTGGCGACAGCAGTTCATAACAGTTAAAAACAAAAAAGGGTATAATATTTTTCCTGTCAATCTTTTAGAGATTGACAATAAATCGTCAAAGGTTATTTTAAGGCCAATTACTAGTAATCTTAATGGTCAAATTGGAACTTCTTCTTTAGAGGAAATTGCAAAAAAAGGGCGTGTTGTAGCTGCCATAAATGGAGGTTTCTTTAACAGAAATAATAGATTGCCCTTGGGAGCCATTCGTCACAACAACGATTGGTTATCAAGTCCTATCTTAGGCCGTGGAGCTGTAGGCTGGAATGAAAACGGAAAATTTTTTATTGATCATTTAAGTTTAAAAGAGTTTCTAATCTTAAATAATGGCGAAAGAATTTCTATTCAATCTTTAAATAGTGGATATATTCAAGCCGGAATATCCCGTTATACCAAGGAATGGGGAGAAAGATATGAGACTATTAGTAATAATGAAATTATCATTTCTATAAAAAATAATAAAGTAGTAAAGAAGCAGAAATCAAAGGAAATAAAACAAAAGTACTATATTCCCAATGATGGATATTTGTTAGTTATTCGTAAAAAAATTTTTAAGTCTGATTTATTTTTTATAGGGAGTACATTAAAAATAGAAAGTAAAACAGTCCCTAAAAAATTCAATCAACTATCTCATATTTTAGGTGGAGGTCCTTTACTAATAAATGATGGTTCTATATCGTTAAATGTGAAAGACGAAAAGTTTACTAAAAGTTTTCAGAAGCAAAAAGCATCCAGAAGCGCTATAGGTATAACCAACAAGGATAAAACTATTTTAGTAACAGTTCATAATAGCATAAACAGCAATGGAGTTAATCTAAATGAAATGGCACAAATTATGCAAAAGTTAGGATCAATCAATGCTTTGAATTTAGATGGAGGAGGTTCTACTAGCTTAGTTTTAGGTGGTCGTTTAATTGATCGTTTTCCAGTTACTGCCGCAAAAATTCATAATGGAATTGGAGTATTTATTACTCAATAAATTTTGCTGAATCTTATATTGTTAATAATCATTATTGCCAATGGTTCCAATTATTATTAAAAATGGATGTATGGGGAAATTTGATAGGATTTTTATTGTCAGTTAACTTTCGTTGCAATTTTTGCAATTTTAAAGACTGGAAAGATGGGCTTGTTATTAATTGATAAGGTAAAATTTTTTCATTAATAGCAAAATCTGCGATGGTACCTGCCGCTGCACCTGATGACCATTCAAAAGAATGAACTCGATATGCAGCAGCAGCAATATGACTAGTCGCGATACCTTTGCCTGCAATAATTAGATTATCAATTTCTTGAGGTAATATTGCTCTTAAAGGTATTTGAAAAGGAAAAGTTTTCCCCTGACCTTGTCTTTCATTATTTCGTTCACTATTACCTGCTTTTTCTGGTATTTCTTCATTCATACAAGGATGAAAATCTATAGGATAATGGCCAATACCTATAGAATCAAAATAAATTGTCGATCTTTGGCTACTAGATGAAGATTCCATGACTTTTTTTTCATTTAAAATTGAGGAATTATTATATTTTGCTAAGACCTTATTTAATTGTTGATAAATGTTAAAAGATAAAGTTTCCTGATAGTATTTACTCCTATAATTTTGACGTGAAATATCAATCTCATTAATTGAGAATCCATTTTTATGGGTGAAAGATTTTCGACCTAATATGCGTCTTGATTCTCGAATATAAGGATATTTAGACAGACCATGATATGTACCCATAGGAGAACGTAATCCTTTCAGATAAGTAGTATTTTTATTTATTCTTTTCACTCCTTTCTTAAGTTGAGAATCCATAGTCCCTGATACTAACCAATAAAAATAGCCCTTGGAATGTTCCTCACCTTTGCGAAGAGTTTCTCTTCGTAATCCTCCCATCCATTTACCAGGATTTAATTGATTCATACTTTTCAATTGTGTACGTGTATAAATTAAATTATCTTTAGAATTACCTGGACGATAATCATTACCCCATGTCCAATTTTGCATTGAAATATCTCCAGCTGTAGGAATTGAAAATTTTATTCTATTAAAAGTTCTAGTCTTTCCTTTACTAGGACTCCAAATACGGCGATAAGTATAAATCAGATCAAAGTCTGCTAAACGTTCTAGCTCATAACTGTAGTAAGGCGAATATTGAGAATAAAATTTAGGTATTTTATGTACTATACTTTCTGAGATAGTTTCCATTGCAAACGTATATGTAAAGCCTTGCGTGCAAAAAGGGTTACCATCTTTACTTGAAGAGGAAGGCTCTAAATAGGATACTGGGTCAACTCCTAGACGATAAGGAACATCAGATAAAGCTATAATTTCTCCTGTTTCGGTAGCTTCAATAATATACCAATTTGCAGGTATCGAATTGTTCTGGAGTTTTGGAATAAAACGAATAATTTTTTTACTTAACCTAGTAGAATTTTTATAAGAATATATATCTTGGATAATTTGAGATAGCGGATAAGAATTTAAAGAAAATCTATCTTCAATAGAGTGATGCTGAATAGCAATAACATTTGTAATTTGTTTTCCTGTACTTTTATTTGAATGTTTGCTAATGCTTAAGTCTTTTACAACAGTTGAAGGAAACCAGATAAAATGTCCTTTACCTTTCCTTTCAGCATCTTTTAACATATCCATCAAAATTTTATGACCTTCTTTAGGCATAAAGCATGATTTGCTAACCCAACATTCTCCTGGGTTAAGCTTTCCATAAAATTTCTTAATACGCTCTCTTAGCTCTAAATAACCTCTAGAGTAAAATAATTGTGATCTTTGAGTAGGCCTTTCATCTAATGCAGAAGTTCCTTGAGAGGAAATTTGTCCTCCAATCCAATCCGTAATTTCTGTTAAACATACTGTTCTTCCAGCTAATAAACCTTCATAAGCAGCAGCAGTACCAGCAAGACCTCCACCAACTATTAGCAATTCGCATTCTATCTCTTTATCAGGATTACGAGGAAGAACAGCTAAAGTATTAGAGCTCAGTAATTGTAGTGTTATTAAAGTAAACGGAAAAATTAAAAAAAAGTAATTAATTTTTTTGAACATAGTTAATAAAGAGATATTTCTTAACTTAATTAATTTTTAATTAATAGATAAAAACTTAGATTAGAAATAATTTTACGAAAACAGATAATACAATTTTCTTTATCTTCTCAAAATTTAATTAAATAAAGCTATTCTAGATAGTTATAGAATATATGTTTTTAAAAAATAATTGAATTATTTAAAGGTACAACCTGAGTACCAGGATAATAAAAATGAAGAATTTTTTTCTCATTCCATCCTAAGTTGGCTAAATTATAAGATCCGTATTGACTAAGTCCTACTCCATGCCCAAAACCACCCCCAATAAATGTGTAACCTATAACTTTATCCTGCTTATCATTTATAGGTTCAAGATAGAAAAGAGTACTCCTGGGAGGGCCAAATGCACTACGAACTTCATTTTTCTTTAATTCAATAATTCCAATGTCTGTATCTACAATTGCGTTCAATATTCTACCGGATACTGAACGTTCATCTATTTTGATCGAATTAATAATTTTGAAATTTGATAAAGGATGTTTTTGCATTACTAAATATTTTCGTAAATCTTTAGCTAATTCGATTTTAGTAGTTTTATGCTCCCAACGAAAAGCACTTCTTCCAGTCTCATTAAAGCCTTTTGTTAACTTAATAAAGTTGCGAAAGGCTTCTTCTTGATTTAGAGGCTTTAAGGTAAAATTCCATATATTATTTTGTGGAGAATCAATAATTGTCTTTAAATAAGGTCTTTCTTCTCCATCCCAGACATCGGTAAAGTTAGCGGTAACTCCTCCTGTAGTCGAAGAATAAAGAGCATCTACTAACTTGTTTTGATAGATAAGTACTAAATTTTTAGTATCATTAATTGCTTTATCTATCTTTGAGTTCACTCCATTAAGCCCATAATATACTTGGCAATGCGTATTAGCGCAAAGTTCATAATCATCTGATTTAAATCTTCTCAAATTACGTAAAGCGTATGTACGAGCAATAATTGTTTGGGCTTTTATTGCATTTATTGGAGCATTAGGCCCTATTTCATGAGGAACAACACCTTTTAAGTATACTTCTACCGGAACATGATTAACTAAAGTATACGTTCCATATGCATTAGGTTGTAATTTTAAACTACCAAGATAAGCTCTTTTTTTTTGTTCTAAATCAATTACGTGGATAGGATGATTGTTAGGAATAATTTCAATATAATCGCTATGATATTTTTTCCCATTAGCTATAAACGTTGCCTGAGACTTATTTAATAAAACAGTAGATTCTATATATGGCTTATTATAGCCCTTTGTTTTAAGGTTATCTAACAGCCAACGTCTTAATAAGGGTGTTTTGTAGATATCTCTTTTAGCCCAAACTTGCCATCGCCCTGGCTGCGTAATTTCAGTTTGGATACCTTTCTCTTCCCATTTTTTAGAATTATCTTCAGCAGTTTCAAAGGTAGCATGATCACTTAGAATAATATATTCTTTCAGAAGAGGCTTAGATAATGGTCGACTTAAAATATTGAGAGTTATTCGATTTGTGATCAAGCTCTGAAAATGGCCCTTAGAATTTTGAAATTTAATAGTTAGCGTATTCTGATAGTCAGTAGTAATCAGAAGTTGATCTTTTTCTTTTTCTCCGAATCTTTGCACTATACCAATATTAATATTAATATCTTTTGCAAAAGCTTCTGAAATAAAAGTATTTTCTAATGGGATCAAAAGAAAAGAAAGAACAATTAATATTTTTTTTTAGCAACTTTATTTATTAACATACCTACTATCCTAGTATATTTTCGTATTATGAATATCTTAAATAATAAAAAATGACTGTACTATAATATAAATTTTAGTCTTTCAAGGCTATATTTTGTTACAGCTCTTAAAAATACTACTCTACATAATATAAATCATATACATTGTAATCATAAAGTTTTCTATCTTTTTGCTACGTATAAGATTTCTTAACTATAATTAAATACCAAATTCTTAAAAATAATAATGATAATATCTAATTTACGCTACTACCATATTGTTACTTTTGGTTGTCAAATGAATAAAGCTGACTCGGAACGTATGGCAGGTATTTTAGAAGATATGGGTTTCCAATGGACAGATGTTCTTGATCAAGCAAATTTGATCTTATATAATACTTGTACTATAAGAGATAGCGCTGAACAAAAAGTTTATTCTTATCTAGGAAAACAAGCTAAACGTAAACATAAAGATCCGAGCTTAATTCTTGCTGTTGCGGGTTGCGTCGCACAGCAAGAAGGAGAAAAAATACTCAGGAGAATTCCTGAACTTGATTTAGTCATGGGACCACAACATGTTAATTATCTTGGAGATTTATTAGAGCAAGTATTAAAAGGTAATCAAATTGTCGCTACTGAACCTATTCATATCATTGAAGATATTACAAAGCCACGTAGAGCTAGTAAAATAACAGCATGGGTGAATATCATATACGGTTGTAATGAAAGATGTAGCTACTGTGTTGTTCCTAGTGTAAGAGGGCTAGAACAATCTCGTACTCCTGAAGATATTTGTTCTGAAATTAAATTATTAGAACAACAGGGATATAAGGAAGTTACTTTGTTAGGTCAAAATATTGATGCTTACGGAAGAGATCTGCCTGGAACAACTGAAACAGGAAGAAATCAATATACTTTTACAGATTTGTTATATAGAATTCATGAAGTTTCTAACATTAAAAGAATAAGATTCGCGACCAGTCATCCTCGATATTTTACAGAAAGATTAATCAGTGCATGTCATGAATTACCAAACATTTGTGAGCATTTCCATATACCTTTTCAATCAGGTGATAATGACATCTTAAAAAAAATGAAGAGAGGTTATACGCATCAAAGATATAGACAGTTAATTGATAAAGTTAGGTATTATATGCCTAATGCCTCTATTACTGCTGATGCTATAGTGGGATTTCCAGGAGAAACAGAACAACAATTTGAAAATACTTTAAAGCTAGTAGAAGATATTGGATTTGATCAATTAAATACAGCAGCATACTCTCCTCGCCCTGGTACTCCTGCTGCTACCTGGAGTGAACAAGTAGATGATGATATTAAAAGTGATCGATTACAAAGACTTAATCATTTAGTAGGACAAAAAGCAGCTGAAAATTCTCGAAAATATTTGGGGAAAATAGAAGAAATACTAGTAGAGCAGGAAAATCCTAAAGAAAATAATCAAGTAATGGGAAGAACGAGAAAAAATAGATTGACTTTTTTTCAAGGAAATATTGACGATCTCAGAGGTGAATTGGTAAAAGTCAAAATTACAGAAGCTCGACCCTTTAGCTTAACCGGAAAGATATTAAAATGATATTTTCTAACTTAGAAAATATCATTAGTATGAGAATGTTGTTTAACATTATCTTCTGCTGAAACTGTAACCATTGTATTTAAAACTCTTTTCTTCTCTAGTGAGAAATTGAGATTTTTCTTAGTACTTCCTAGAGAAATTTTAGAGCAAATATTAGGATTTCTCTTATATGTTCTTGCAGAAGCAACAGTACGCTCAATAAAAAGATCGCAAAACTTTGCTTCTTCCGGAAAATGAACAGTTTTTGTCAATTTTTCATCTATGATGATTTCTCCAATAGTCATAGCACAAATAAATTCATAAGAGGTTGGAATACCTTTTAAAATTATTTCTAACGCTGATGAAGGAATAGGTTCAATAATTTTAATCTCATCAAATTTTCCATCATTTTTTAAAAAACAAGTTGCTAATCCAAATATACAATAATCATTATTAGTAAGATCAGGCGTATCCAAAAACAAGTTATTGGTAGACATTATAAGTATAGGTTCCCTTAATAAATTATATTTTTGATGTATGCTATTGTCTCATAAAACTTATAGTTATGGTTTTTAAATATCATTAAAAATAAAAGCTTATGAAATGCATAAGAAATAAAAAAATCTTTTCTAAATTATTGAAAATAGATTTTTGCTAAATAAATCATATTAAGTAAAGTTAATTATTCAATAAAAGAAGAATTAAGATAGAAATACCTAATAATTAGATTTTTTATAGTTATTTTCAAACTTTTACTAGAAAATATTGTCCCTTAATGAGAGTTTTTCTATAAAATTTATAGTAAGTAGTAGAGGATAATTTTATGAATACCTCTACAGTTAGTATTAGACCTCAGGAATAATCTCTTCGGTAACATCTGAGTCTTTCTTGCTTGTAATATCTAAACTCCCTGACTCACATAATTCAATTTCTGATTTTTCTTGTAACCAGTTTAAAGTTTTTTCAACCATAAGTTGCTCTTTTACTGTTACATATAGTTTATCAAGATCAATATTTTGTCCTTTAAGTTTTTCTTTAAGTTCATTGCTTTTACTTTCAATTTCTTTTTCTTCTATTGCAATAGTTTCTACAGAAGCTATTTCTTGAAGAATAAGAATTTTTTTAAGTCTTACTATAGCTTCAGGATGAGCATTTTCTCTTAATTTGGGTAAATTGTCTTTATTGAAGATTGTTGATAAATCAACTCCCATCTCTTCCATTTTCATTGCAGTTTGAGTTAGAAGTTTAGTTATTTCTTCCTGTATTAAAGTATCAGGTAGGTCTACAATACAGTTTTTAGTTAACTCTTCTGTAATTGCGTTATGAATATTGTCTTGAGTTTCTGACTTAGCAGACTCGATAAATTGTTTCTCTAAAGAATTTTTTAATTCAGTTATGGTTCCAAATTCACTAACTTCATCAGCAAAGTCATTATCTAGTTCAGGAAGCTCTTTAGCTTTTAACTCTGTTAATTTAATATTAAAGTTAACAGACTTTTTGGCTAAGTCTTCTCTAGGATAATCTTCTGGAAAAATTAATGGTAATTCTTTAGATTCTCCAGGCTTCATTCCTACTATTCCTTCGATCATTCCTTCAATAAATTTTCCTTTTTCAAGATCAACACGGAAATTTTTCCCTTCTACCCCTTCAATTGGTTGATCCGCCACTTTTCCTTCAGAAATTAGGAAACCTTGATAATCAACTATTGCCACATCACCTATCTGAGAAGAGCGATCTTCAACAGGAACTAGTGTTGCTAGTTTTTCTTGACGTTCTTTTAGCCAATTCTCAACTTGTTCTGTATCATAATTTTTTCTTCCGCCTTTATACATAGCTCTTTATATGTCCCTAGCTGAACTGAAGGAGGAACATCAATTTGAGCTGAAAATGTAAGAGGTTGACCAGGTTGGAACTCATCAATTAATTTATCTAAATTATCTTTTAAAGTATAGTTACCTATAGCTTTTATAGACTCCTTATCAATAGCTTTTTTTAAACTATCTTGTACTAATTCTTCTAAAGTAGCTGCTTTAATATAGCGATTTCCTAAACGTTGTAAAAGAATAGAACGAGGTACTTTTCCTTTACGAAACCCAGGAATATTGGCAGTACGAGCCAAGGTATTAATCTTAATTTCATAAGCTTTTTGAGCGGTTTCAGCAGGGATCTCAACTTTTAAACCAATTTGACTGTTAGGGAGTTTTTCCTGGGTTATTTTCATAGATTTTATAGTTCTGGGAATTTGTCATTACTTCATATTCTATCAATGTTAAATGAAGATGGGCTAGGATGTTTTAATTTCTGTCCTAGAAAAAAATATCGTGTATAAATTAAAAACAAAATATTTTACTTTCTTCATTAATTCAAAAATTTATTATCTTAGTAGTTAAACTAATTTAAGGTAAATATTAATATATCTTTTTCTAATTTTTAAAAAAATTTTTATTTTTAAAAAGTCATATCTAAATTATTATTAGAGATAATTATTTGTTGAAATTTGATAGTAAATTTAATCTAAAAAAATATTATATGTCTTTAGCTGTTACCAACTCTGTCATAATGGATCGTTGGATAAATGAACCTCTTAGTAACTTTTCTGTATCTAAAAACCTTAACAATGTTCATTTTTATTTAGACCTGGTATTGTTAGCTAGTGAGTCTTTAATTCCTATTACTACAGATATGATATTTCAGTCTTCTCTAGACTTAGGGATGAATACATATTTAACAAAAGAAATTAAGCTCTGGTCTGGTCAAGATGTTAAGAAATCTCGGGATTTCCTAGAAGGTTGTACTGTAAAACAAACAAAATTATCAACAATTCTTATATGTTGTGTTGTTGGGCAACACGAGGAGTTAATCCGTAGAGCAATTACCTTGCTTGAACAAATGACACAACAAAATAAAGATCCAAAACAGAGTACACTACTTGGTAAATATTTTAGTAATTTTAGCTACTACTATAAATATAAAGTAAAAGAAAACAAAAAACTATCCATAGACGAAGAGTTTCAATTGGCCTCAAAACTATTGTTAGACTTATTATTTTATAGTTCAGATATTGGATATATTCGTTTGTGGTCAACCTCATTAAACTATAGCTTGTTAAATTTTCATGATATTACTGAGTAATCACCTTATACAGACTTTTACGCCACCTACCTGTACCTTGAAAATATGGGATAAACGTTCTTTGGCACTTCGTTTACAAAAACCGATACTGTTAGATGATATTGAATTTAAATTATCATTTGACGATCCTAAAGTTATGGTAGAAGATCAGATTAGTATTTCAGGTAATCATTTTCACCTGAAATCTCTATGTGATATTGTTCAGTCGTACATTAATAATAATCTCAAGAATACTTTCTCTTTTATAGATCCTCGTAATAACCAAAACAAATTAATTAAAATTAGTGAAAAAAAATTGGAAGAGGATATCTATAAGCTAGATCCTTACTTTTGTTCTGATGATCTTTTCACTCATAATCTTTTCCTTGGATATTTAGCAAATAATAATACTTGTTCATCTATTAAACTTAATTCTTGTCAATTATTTGATCTTTTATATGCTTTAGAAAAATATATTCATAATATAACTACGCTAACAAGTCAGAAAAAAGTTTTTTTCAATAATCAATTTTTTACCTTAAGTAAAAAATTAATTATTGCTTTTATATTTACTAATTTTTTCATCATTGGAATCAAAATTAACAAAACATTAGAATCAAAACATACAGATACTGAAAAATTAGTAAAATCTCAAGAAAATATTCTTTCGTTTTTAGATGTTGTTCCTCCTGTCCCCCCGGAACTAAAGCCTTCTTCACCTTCTCCTTCTTTACCACCATCCTTATCTCAACTATCTCCATTACCGCCTCCTAAGAAAATTACTCAGTCACTACTACCACTAAATAAATCTAACCCTCCTAAATTTCAATCCTCACCATCAAATTTATCTTCTAAATCTAGCAGACCACAAATTAATGAAAACGATGCGAAAATCTCCGGCAATGTCAATTACCTAGCACAACCTCAAGTATCATCAAAATATTCCAGACTACCTACTCCACCGATATTGAATAGGAAGACTTTTGTCAGGGAGAAAAATATTAATAAAGAAAATACATCTGATCATCTTTTAGCTTTGGAAGATAAAAATTTAAATAAGTACAACATGGAAAATAAATTATCTATTACTATTCCTCAGCTTGATGAGATTCAAGAATATTTTCAAAAAAGATGGAAACCTTTAGAAAATTTGGAACAGACAATAGAGTATCGTTTAATTATTGAAAATAATGGTTCTTTTAAAAAAAGTATTCCTTTAGGTCATTTGGCTATGGTTTATCGTTCCCAGATAGAATTTCCAGAAGCTGGTTCTCCTTTTGTCTCTCCTTTAAAAACATTAAATAGTCAGTCAATTCGTCTTGTATTAATTCCTGATGGTACTGTCAAGACGTTATTGGAATGAAAATCAATTATTCATATTTAAATATTCGGTATGTATAATTTTTCAAGAATTTGTTCTTTTTTGATTTTACTATGTAACATTAGTAAGAGTATATAAATAATACAAGCTAACTGTGGAGATAACCTTTTTAGGAACTAGTTCTGGTGTACCAACTCGATCACGTAACGTTTCAAGCGTAGCTTTACGTCTACAACAGAGAGGAGAAGTTTGGTTGTTTGATTGTGGAGAAGGGACTCAACATCAATTATCAAAAAGTGATGTTAAGGCTTCTCAAATAACTAAAATTTTTATTACTCATATGCATGGAGATCATATCTATGGCCTAATGGGACTAATAGCGAGTTGTAACTTAGCAGGCAATCGACAGCCTATTGAAATCTATGGTCCTCAAGAACTAGATAATTACTTAAGATCCTGTGCACAATACTCTCATTTCAAATTGCCATATGGTATTCGCATTAATGAGATTAGTTCAGGAACTTTTTATGAAGATAATGAATTTATAATTAGTGCTAAATTGTTACGGCATCGTATACCAGCTCATGGTTATTGTGTTATTGAAAAAGATCGTCCAGGACGTTTTGATGTGAAAAAAGCTGTTTCTTTAGGAATTCCTCCTGGACCAATTTATGGTGAGCTAAAACAAGGAAAAACAATTCAATTAGATGATGGACGCTTTATTAGAGGACAAGATCTATGTGGAAAAGTAGAAAAAGGACGGAAATTAATTTATTGTACAGATACAATATTTTGTGAAGAAGCAGTTGAGTTAGCTAGAAATGCTGATATCTTAATTCATGAAGCAACTTTTGCACATCAAGACTCTCAACTTGCATTTGAACGTTTACATTCTACCTCAACTATGGCTGCACAAGTTGCCTTGGGTGCGAAAGCTAAAAAACTGATACTTACTCATTTTAGTCCTCGTTATGCGCCAGGAAATAACTTGCAACTAAGCGATCTACTTAATGAAGCAAAGGCTATTTTCCCTAATACTATTCTTGCTCATGATTTTATGACCTACAGCATACCAAGACATATTGAGCAAAATAAATCAATAAAATTAAAATCTATTAGTTAAATTGATATAGCAAGACATATGAGCCATAAGTCGTTAGTTTTACATAGTCATCAAACAACTTTAGCTTTTGGTGAACGATTAGGAAAAATTCTACCTAAGAAGAGCATCTTATTATTAAAAGGTGATCTGGGAGCAGGAAAAACTACTTTTGTTCAAGGGATAGGAAAAGGATTAAGAATTGATGATCCTATCGTTAGTCCTACTTTTATTTTAGTCAATGAATATTATCAAGGTCATCTACCTCTTTATCATCTTGATCTATATAGAACTGAAAAAAACATGGTAGAGGATTTATTTTTGGAACAATACTGGGAAAAAGAAGATATTCTACCTGGCATAACAGTAATTGAATGGCCAGAAAGACTACTACATCTTCCTGCTAACTATTTAAAAATAGATTTTTTTTATATCAACAACATAAGCCGTCAAATTATCTTAACGACTGTTGGTGATTTTTCATTTGATTTGATTAAACATTTAAATTAAATACGTATATTTCAGATGTATAATTCTAAATTTGACTTAGTGAATAGTATCTACTCAACCATAAAAAAAAATAAAATATTATTTAAATTTAATTTTTTTATTATTGCTATTTCTGTAGTATTACTTGGCTTATTAAATAAAAAAACTTATAGTCAACCTGTTTATCTTGAATCGAATTCAAATATTAATGATTCGATCAATCAATCTCTTGATTTACCTCTAGATGTAATTAACAGTAGCAAAGTTTTACAAAGATGGATTGAAAAAATACCCAATATTTTGGAAGATATAAAATATACTCCCAGTTTTAAAACTGTCATAGGATTAGGTTATACAGAATTTCCATCTAATCAGCACAGTGGTGGTTTTATTGTTAAAGCGAAAGATTTTTTTTTAGGGGAAACAGGACTTAGCATTAGCGGTGATTTTCAGACTTCTTTTACTAAAAGAGATGCTGGAGGAATAAGCTTACAATACTATTTATTACCTCTAGGATATTATCTTAATATTTCTCCGGTTTTAGGTTATAGAACTATTAGTACAAATAAATATAGTGAAGATGGCTTAAATATCGGCGGAAAATTAATTTTTGCTTTATCCAGATCTGGAGCATCTGATATTTCAATTATTCAAACTTTTTTATCTCCTGGTAACGTGGATGAAGTAGGAATTACTAATTTATCTTTTGGTTATGCAATAACACCAAATATGCGTTTATCAACTGAAATAGAAAAGCAAAACTCGCGAATAAAAAAAGATAGTCAGGTAAGCATTTTACTGGAATGGATACCTCAGTTATAATATGATTCCATTAAAATATAGAACTTAAATATTATTATATTTTGGATATTTTTTAATCCCAATTTGTAAGATTCCGTCTAATGAATAAAATTTATATAGATAGTATTAGTTTTATTGTGTACTAAAAGATAATATGTATATCTTGGTTTATAAATTTTTACTTATTTAAAGTTTTAAAAAAGAACTATAAATTAATATACTATATTGTCATTTCTGGAGAATTTGCTAGTTCTTGTAAACGTTCTTGTTGATCTTGAGATATGCATGATTCTATTAATATATCAATGTCACCTTCTAAAATTCCTGACAGAGCAAAATTTTGTCCCAGTCTATGATCTGTTACTCTATTGTCCTTATAATTGTAAGTACGTATTTTTTCTGATCTTGATCCTGTACCTACTTGAGATTTTCTCATTGAACTTATCTCTTCTTGCTGCTCTCTTAATTTAGCTTCATACAATTTTGCTCTTAGAATCTGCATAGCTCTTTCTCTGTTTTGTAATTGTGATCTTTCTTCAGTACAAAAGATTCTGATACCTGTAGGTTTATGAAATAAATCTACAGCTGTCTCAACTTTGTTAACATTTTGCCCTCCAGCACCTCCAGAACGAGCTGTACTCATATCTATATCTTTTGCATCAATCTTTACTTCTACTTCATCTACTTCTGGCATAATAGCTACTGTTGCTGTCGAGGTGTGAACTCTTCCACCAGCTTCTGTTACTGGTACTCTTTGCACTCTATGTACTCCTGCTTCAAACTTCAACTTACTAAAGACTTTATCTCCGGTTATCTCAAGAATAGTTTCTTTAATACCACCCATATCAGCAAGAGATTCATTTGCCAATTTAACTACCCAATTTTGAGATTCTGCATAGCGTGAGTACATTCTCGCTAAGTCACCTGCCCAAATGCTAGCTTCATCTCCTCCTGTTCCGGCTCTAATCTCTAACATGATATTTTTATCGTCGTTCGGATCACGAGGAAGTAAAAGAATTTTCATTAATTCTTCTAAATTATTTAATTTTATTTCTAGTTCCTTAGCTTCTATAGATGCCATTTCTCTCATTTCATGATCTCCTCCAGCATCTTTCACTATCTGTTTTGTTTCTAATAATTCTTTTTCAGTTTTTTTCCATTGTTCATAAGCATTAACTGTCTCTTCTAAAGAAGAACGTGCTTTAGCAACTTTTTGCAATTCATTTGGATTTGTAGCAATACTAGGATCGGCTAAACGACGAGTTAGTTCATTAAAGGTTTGCTCAACAGAATGTAATTTATTTAATAAATATGATTCAGCCATAGTATTTTTATAATTTATTCTTATTATTTTATAGATAAAGAGAACCCAGCAGTTTACTGCTGGGTTCTAAATCTTATAGTGACCTTTATTTCGTCTCACTACTTGATTCTGATGCTTCTTTATTAACTTTCTTGCCAATCATAGCATATCGTTTCTGGAAGCGATCTACCCTTCCTTCGGTATCAATAATTTTTTGAGTACCAGTATAAAAAGGGTGATTACCCGACCATACTTCTACATTAATTTCAGGGCTAGTAGATCCTACAGTCATTATAACTTCGCCATTGCAAGTTACTTTTGCTTCAGGATACCAAGTTGGGTGAATATTTGGCTTCGGCATTTCTAATATCTCCTTATAAGATGTTTCTCATTACTTATTGCAATAGAAAGTTATGATGATTAACGTTTAGAATATTGAGGTGCTTTACGTGCTTTATGTAAACCATATTTTTTCCGTTCCTTAGCACGAGGATCTCTGGTTAAATATCCTTCTGCCTTTAATGTTGGTCGGTTTTCTGGATTTAATTCACATAGTGCTCTTGCCACACCTAGCTTTACTGCATCTGCTTGTCCTGTCAATCCTCCACCATGGGCATTAACTAAGATATCATACTCCTTATCTAAGCCCAACTTCTCTAAAGGAGCTTTAATAACTTGTATATAATCAGCAATTTGATTGAAATATAAATTTCCTTCTTTTTTGTTGACTTTAATTTCTCCTGTTCCCGGAATCAAGCGAACCCTTGCAATTGACGACTTACGACGACCGGTGCCCCAATATACAGCTTTGTTTTCTTCAGTAGTTGACATTATCGATCTCCATTTGGAATAGTATTAAGAATCAATTTTTCAGGCTTTTGTGCTTGATGAGGATGACTAGGACCAGCATATACTTTTAACTTTGTAAATAGCTGACGTCCTAAGGTATTTTTCGGTAACATCCCTTTTACAGCCTTTTCAATAATTCTTTCTGGAATTCTTTTTAGTAATTTTTCAAAAGTTTCAACTTTCATACCTCCAGGTCTTCCAGAATGGCGGCGGTATAATTTTTGATGACTTTTTCGACCAGTAACTTCAATTTTTTCTGCATTAATTACAATAATAAAGTCCCCGGTATCTAGATGAGGAGTATAAGTCGGTTTTTTCTTACCCCTCAAAATTTTTGCAATTTCGCAGGCTAGACGTCCTAAACGCTGTTTTTCAGCATCAATAACATACCACTTCTGCTCAATTATTACTGGTGATGGTGTAATTGTCTTATTCATAAATAATGTTAGATATTAATTAATATTCAGGTTATCGCTCTTAGAGAACATTATATTTTTCAGAAAATATATTATTAGAAGCTCAGTCCTTGTGAATTATTTGGTTAGTTTCAAATAATGGTTGAGTATCTAAATATGTGTTTGATGAAAAAGGAAAATCTGGATAACCTACTCCCAATAAACATAGTCCGTTAGCTGGGGCAGAATGCCTTACATATTCACGCTTTTGATCACGCCAAATTTGATTAAAATTAGCTAAAGAAAGTTTATCAATTCCTACTTCTACTAGCATTCCCATTAGTAATCTTACCATTCCATATAAGAATCCATTAGCTTGAATCTCTATATGAATGAAAGCTCCTTTACGATAACACTCTACATCTTGAATCTCTACCCAAGAATGGTTGCGTTGGGAACCTTTCTTTCTAAAAGCTGTTAAATGATGTGTACCCAATAATGATTTTAGGGCATCTAACATTGATTTTACTTTTAGGGGATAACGATAATAATGCCAACTGTAAGATTTAATGAGCAAATTACAATCGTTGTTTGTGTACAGTGTATATCGGTAGCGACGCCACTGGGCTGAGAATCTAGCATGCCAGTTAATTGAAACCTCTTTTGAGTTACGAATCAAGATATCCTCTGGTAAATATCTATTTAAAACTCTTGCTAAACTTTTTGGTGGAATTGGCCCTGCATAATCAAAATGAGCTACTTGTCCAGTAGCATGAACTCCTGCATCAGTACGTCCAGCACCATGAATAGAAACTTTATAACCTAATGATTTAGTAATAGTATTTTCAATATCTGCTTGAACAGTTCTACGATAAGGTTGCCTTTGCCAACCATGAAAACGATTTCCTGAATATTGAATTATCAGAGCTATCCTTTTTTTCGATTGCGACTGCTTATGAGAGGTGCTCATTCACTATTTATAATACTATTTAAAAATCACATCAATTCGATAATAGCCATTTCAGCATTATCTCCACGACGGCGTAAAGTACGAACAACTCTGGTATAACCTCCAGAACGTTCTCCATAACGGGCCAGTGCATCAGCAAATAAAGCATGAACTAATTGTTTATCAAAAAGATAACTCATTGCTTTACGTCTAGCTGGTAATGATCCATCTTTGGCTAAAGTGATCATTTTCTCTACTTCAGATTGTACTGCTTTAGCACGAACTTTAGTCGTTTTAATTTGTCCGTGGCGGATCAATTCTGTTGCAAGTGATCTTAATAGAGCTTTTCGTTGATCGGCAGGCTTGCCTAAGTGCGGTACTCGGCATCGATGTCGCATTTTTGTTACGTCTCCTTAAAGTTGTAAAAAAGTAACACTTACAGACTTTTAATAATAATTAATTAAGCCTTGTTTTTTTCTTGTGCTAGAGTGATCCCTAATCGTTTTTGAAGAGCTTCAATGACTTCTTCAGCAGATTTTTGACCAAAATTCTTGATTTCTAATAAATCTTCTTGGCTATAATCTAACAAATCAGCAACTGTATTTATTTGTGCTCTTTTTAAACAATTATAAGCTCGTACAGATAGTTGTAATTCTTCAATAGGAATCTGGCTTTGAGGATTTTCCTCATCTGGATATTCAGGAACAACAGTTTCAATTTGATTAATATTTTTTAGAGGACTAAATAAATTAACTAGAACTTCAGTCGCTTGAGATAAAGCTTCTTTTGGATTAACACTACCATTAGTCCAAATTTCAAGCATTAAAGAATCTTTGACTTCGTTCCTTTCTCCTCTAATATTCTCTACGCTATAGTTAACTTTTGTAACTGGCATGAATACAGCATCAATCTGTAAAAAATCAAGTGCTCCTTGTTTCTCTTTCCCTCTTTCTACTGGGACATAGCCCATTCCCTTTTCAATGCGAAACTCCATTTCAAGTTTTGCACCATCTGTTAAAGTTGCGATAGGTTGAGTAGGATTGATAATTTCCACCTCTGAAGGTAAATCAAATTGTGCTGCTGTTACATGAGCTGCACCTACTGCAACTAAACGACCTATTTGAATTTGATCAGTATGGCTTTTGAGTACGATCTCCTTCATATTTAATATGATTTCTAGGACATCTTCTCTAACTCCTGGTATTGTAGCAAATTCATGGTTAACTCCGCCAATTCTTATGGCGGTAACTGCTGTCCCTTCCAAGTTCGCCAATAAAACTCTTCTGAGAGCATTACCCACAGTTATCCCTTGACCTCTTTCTAATGGCTCAAGAACAAATTTACTGTATTGGCTTTGATTTTTTTGAGTCTTAGACTCTACACATTCAATTTGAAACTGTGCCACTACTTGTCACCTCTTTTCATTGTCAAAGACTTCGTCCAAACGTATATTTCTATTAGTTACTGATTTACTAAATTATAAATATTTAGCTTAAATACATCAGATCAGACTAGACTCGACGTCGCTTAGGAGGACGGCACCCATTATGTGGAATGGGTGTAACGTCTCTGATTAACGTAATTTCTAACCCTGATCCTTGAAGTGCTCTTATAGCAGTTTCTCTGCCAGCACCAGGTCCACTAACCATAACTTCTATTTGTCGCATCCCATTGTCAATAGCACGTCGGGCAGCAGAGTCAGCTGCAGTTTGAGCAGCAAAAGGAGTTCCTTTTTTGGCTCCTTTAAATCCACTAGCTCCTGCAGAAGACCAAGAGATAACATCTCCTTTAGTGTCTGAGATTGTCACAATGGTGTTGTTAAATGTCGACTTTATGTGAGCAACGCCATTAGGGACGTTCTTCTTTTGTTTTTTTGGTCCACCTTTTTTAGTTGGTCGTGCCATATTTTTACTAAGATTGTGTGTAACTTAAATTACAAATAAACATTAATTATTTCTTAGCAGGAGCTTTTTTCTTGCCTGCTACTGTAACTCGTCTTCCTCGACGAGTTCTTCCATTGGTCCTTGTTCGCTGTCCTCGGACAGGAAGTCCTTGACGATGACGACGGCCCCTATAAGTTCCAATATCTGCTAATCGTTTTATGTTCATAGCTTCCCAACGTCTCAAATCACCTTCGATTTGAAAGTTTTCATCAATATAGACTCTAAGGGAAGTAAGATCTTCATCGCTTAAGTCTCTTACGCGAATATCAGGATTAACACCTGTTTCGGCTAATATTTTTTGAGATCTTGATAGACCAATACCAAATAAATAGGTTAGTCCAATTTCGATCCTTTTATCTCTTGGTAGATCAACACCAGATATTCTCGCCAATTTTTTATCCTCTAAGCATTTTAGTATATTCAACAGATCAAAAAGCTACTATATTAACTTTTTAACCTTGACGTTGTTTATGTTTTGGATTGATACAAAGTACCATAACTTTCCCTCGTCGCTTAATTACGCGACATTTATCACACATTTTTTTAACGGATGGTCTAACTTTCATAAGTTTTTAACAGCAAGACTGCAAGCCTTTTATTATATCAAGATATCTCTGTTTTTGTCAGCCTATTCAAAAAGATAAATAGTAAAAATTATAGTCGTTAATTTTTTATTTTTTCCCTTTAAGCCGATATGTAATTCTACCTTTAGTCAAATCATAAGGTGTAAGCTCAACTTTAACCCTATCTCCCGGTAAAATTTTAATATAATTTCGACGGATCTTTCCAGAAATATGGGCTAGTACATTAAACCCATTATCTAAATCTACTCTAAACATTGCATTTGGAAGGGATTCTGTCACTGTTCCTTCCATTTCTATCAAATCTTGTTTTGACACAATTGATATGCCTCAAATAAGTATAATACAAAAAAATTAGTAACTTGTTCTTGAAAAAAGAATTGTTCCAGATGTAATCTAAATTATCTATAATTTTGATATTCAGAAAATTTCAGTTAATCCAGAAGTAAGCGTATCTTTTAATATAGTTGTGACTTCACCTGGTTTAAGATTACCATCAATAGAAATAAGTCTTTCATTTTGACGATAGTAATCTAATACAAGTTGAGTTTTTTCTCTATATACCTCTAGACGTCGACGAATAGTTTGTTCACTATCATCTTTTCTTCCTCTGAGCAATAGCCGTTCTACAATCACCTCATCAGGAACTTCTAAATTAACCGCCTGTTCTGAAAATTTACTTAATCCCTTAAGTAATGTATCTAAGAACTCTGCTTGAAAAATATTACGAGGGAATCCATCTAGAATCCATCCTTTTTGTGCATCTTTTTCATTTAATCGTTCTTGAATTAAACCTAACAGTAATTTGTCAGGAACTAATTCCCCCTTATCAACATAAGATTGGGCTTCTTGTCCCAGCTTTGTTTGACCAGCTATAGCTTCCCTTAACATTTCTCCAGTAGAAATATGAGGAATGTTAAATTCTGCTGATAGCTTTTGAGCTTGGGTTCCTTTTCCAGAACCGGGAGGACCTAAAAAAATCAACCCTTTTCCTGTACTCATAATCTTCTTGACAATGTTTTTTGCATATTTAAGTGATCAATTAATAGGTAAAAAATATTAAAGTTCTTTATGACTTCCTACTGCTTGACCATTCCCTCATAACGTTGAGAAATTACATAAGTTTGAATTTGTTTTGCTGTATCAATTGCAACACCAACTAGTATTAGCAATGATGTGGCCCCTAAGCCCCTGAATGTAGTAACTCCAGTAGCTCCTTCAACTAAGGTCGGGACTGTTGCAACGAAACTCAAAAAACCAGCTCCTAAAAAAGTTAGGCGATTTAAAACTCCTTCTAAGTATTCTTTTGTTTTTTGACCAGGTCGTATACCGGGAATACTAGATCCCATTTTTTTAAGATTTTTTGATATGTCTTCAGGGTTAACAATTAAAGAAGCATAAAAATAACTAAAAAATAGAATTAGAATGGAGTAAACTCCGACATAGGTCCAGGTGCCCGGCCTTAAAGCATTCGTAACCTTAATAAGAGTTTCAGTGACAACACCTCCACTACCAAGGAAACCAATTAAACTTTGAGGCAAGATCAGAACTGCCGACGCAAAAATGATAGGCATTACACCTCCTTGATTAAGTCTCAAAGGTAAGTAACTTGTTCTTTCTCTATATAGCTTACGACCTACTTGACGACGAGCAGATATAATAGGGATGCGGCGTGTCCCTTCTTGTACAAAAACAATTCCTACTATCATTACTAGGAAAACAAGTAATAAAATAATTACTTGCGCAACTGCTTGTCTACCACCAGTTTGAGCGTAATCAATAGTTTGCCCTAAAGTTCTTGGTAAGCTTGCCACAATATTGACAAAAATTAATAGGGAAGCACCATTACCAATTCCTCGCTCTGTAATTAGCTCTGATACCCACATTACAAACATAGAACCTGCTGTTAATGCTAATACAGTCTCTGGTACAAACCAAAATGTATCACTTAGAGCGTACTCTCGTAACAGACCCACGGTGATAGCAGTACTTTGTATTACTGCCCATCCAGCAGCTACATATCTAGTTATTTGTGAGATTTTGCGTCTTCCGGCTTCTCCTTCGTTTTTTTGAAGATCTTCCAAAGATGGAATTGCAGCAGTTAATAGCTGCATAATAATAGAAGCGTTGATAAAAGGAAGTATCCCTAAAGCAAAAATACCTAAAGTGGAAATACCACCACCTGTAAAGATATCTAAGAATCCCAAAACTGGACTATTGCTAATGGCACTAATAAACTTTTCTCTATCAATACCAGGAATAGGGATAAAAATCCCAAAACGAATTAAAGTTAGCAGACCAATTGTAATTAGTAAACGACTCCGCAATCCGGCTGCTTGAGCCATTTGCAAAAATGTTTCTTGTGCTGTGGGTGTTTTGTCTCGACTGACGACCATGGGTAATAACCTAGTTTATCAACGATTATTTATCAGTTGTGATATTTGATGTATTTTGGCAGCTTCCACCAGCACTTTCAATTTTTCTTTGAGCAGACTTGGTGAATGCAGCTGCCTTAACCATTAAAGCAACATTTAATTCTCCATCACCTAATATTTTTAATGGACCATCATTGCTAGTGACTATTCTTTGTTGCATTAAACTATCTAAATCAACGTTACTATTAGCTGCTAGATTATTTAGTTTACTGACATTGATAATGGTAAATTTACTAGGATTAACCAAAGGGAAATGCTTTAATTTCGGGACTCGACGATAAAGAGGCATTTGTCCTCCTTCAAAACCCGCTTTAGTGCCTGTTCCTGAACGAGATTTTTGACCCCGCATCCCGAAACCACCACTTGCGCCTTGACCAGCGGAAATACCTCTACCTACACGGCGACGACGTTTTGTCGATCCTTCTTGAGGACTAAGATTATGAATTCTCATAAGATTTCTTAAAATTAATAATTACAAAACTAGATTTAAGCATAAAGATGTTCTAAAGGAACGTCTCTTTCTTGCGCGACCTCTGATAATGTTCTTAAACCTTCAAGTGCATCTACAGCAGCTCTTGCATTGTTAAGAGGATTGTTAGAGCCTAGTTGCTTAGCTAAAATATTCTTAAGCCCAGCTAATTCTAAAACTGTCCTGACAGCTCCGCCAGCAATTACTCCAGTACCAGGGGCCGCTGGACGTACAATAACTCTTGCTCCTCCAGCTACTCCTTTTGTTATATGAGTAATTGAACTAGACTTTGTTATTGAGACGTCAACAAGTTGTTTCTTACCGTCTGCAACTCCTTTTCGAACTGCTCCAATAACATCTCCAGCTTTACCAACTCCAACTCCTACTTGTCCTTTCTCATTACCAATAATAACAACTGCGCGAAAGCTAAGTTTTTTCCCTCCTTTAACAACTTTACTAACCCTACGAATTTGAATAACTCGTTCTTGCCAGTTAGTCTCTTTAGCCTTATCTCTGTTGTTTTTACGATTTTTTGCCATAATTTTTACTACTTGGTGTAAAGATATTAATGCTTTTAGTTAGAATTTCAATCCTGCTTCACGAGCAGCTTCAGCTAAAGCTTTAACTCTGCCGTGGTAAAGATTACCACCCCTATCAAACACAACTTGTTCGATTCCCTTTGCGATTAATCGCTCAGCAACTAGCTTTCCTACCGCTGATGATGCTTCGCAACTAGAACTTGATGCTGCGGCTTCTTTTAAATCTGGTTCTAAGGTAGAAGCAGCTGCTAATGTGTGCTGTTTTATGTCATCAATTATTTGGGCATAAATATGTTGATTAGAACGGAAGACAGCTAAACGAGGACAATTTGATGTTCCACTAACTTTTTTCCGAATGCGTTGATGACGGCGTTTTAAAGATTCTCTTCGTGTGAGCTTCATAATTTAATTACTTTTTACCTGACTTACCTGCCTTACGAACAACAAACTCATTAAGATAACGAATACCTTTGCCTTTATAAGGTTCTGGAGGTCTTACTGCTCTAATCTTAGCAGCTATATTTCCAACTATTTCTTTATCAATGCCGCTAATAATAACTAACGTATTATTTTCAACAGCAACATTAATACCATTGGGCATAGCTATTTCTACTGGTTTACTATAGCCAACATTAAGAGTTAGTTTAGTACCTTTAGCTTGAGCACGATATCCTACTCCCTGAATACTAAGACGCTTTTCAAATCCTGCTGATACTCCATGAACCATGTTAGCTACTAAGGTGCGACATAATCCATGACGTTCACGAGAAATGAGAGAATCGTCTTGTCTTTGAACCATAAGAGTTTCTCCTTCTTTGTTGAGTTGTACTCTAGAAGGAAGTTCACGTTCTAAAGATCCTTTAGGACCTTTTACAGTAATATATTGACCTTTAATGTCAATAGTAACTTTATCAGGTAATGTAATTGGGCGTTTACCGATACGAGACATTGTTTTTACGTTTTCAGTAATTATTTGATAGATTAAATATTATTTAAGACAGAGATGATAACTTGTCCTATTACTACCAGATGTAGCATAAAACTTCGCCGCCAACATTTTGACGACGTGCTTCTCTATCCGTCATAATTCCTTTGGAAGTTGAAATAATAGCAACGCCAATACCTCCAAGTACACGAGGTAAGTCTTTTCTGTGAGAATAAACTCTTAGTCCAGGTTTACTAACCCGACGTAGTGTATTGATAATAGGTTGGCGACCTCTTGCTTTGTATTTAAGAGAAATAACAAGGTGCTTTTGCACACCTTCTCCCATTTCTTCAAAGCTTTGTATAAACCCCTCTTCTTTAAGAACTTGAGCAATACTTCGAGTCATTCTTGTCGTGGGAACTTTTGTTGTTGGATGTCGTACCGCACAAGCGTTGCGAATACGGGTCAACATGTCTGAGATAGTATCGTTAGGTGCCATTGTTGCTAATGAGTTTCTCCTGTAAGATAAAGGATTACTAAGTACGGAAGGGCATTCCCATTTCTTTTAATAACGCACGCCCTTCTTCATCAGTTTGGGCGGTAGTAATAATAGAAACATCCATACCTCGAATTTGATCAATGGTGTCATAATCAATTTCTGGGAAGATTAATTGTTCTCGAATACCAAGACTATAGTTGCCTCGTCCATCAAAGCTTTTTGGACTAATACCTCTAAAGTCTCTAATCCTAGGTAAAGCTATATTGATTAACCGGTCAAGGAAGGAATACATTTTTTCAGAACGTAATGTTACCATTACGCCTACTGGCATTCCTTCACGAATCTTGAAACCTGCGATTGCTGTTTTAGCACGGGTAATAATTGGCTTTTGACCAGTGATAATTTCGAATTCACGAATAGAAGATTCTAGAGCTTTAGCATTTTGTGATGCTTCTCCTAAACCTCTATTAATGTTAACTTTTAAAACCTTAGGAACCTGATGGACATTTGTATAGTTAAATTGTTGTTTTAACTTAACTACAATGGTTTCTTGGTAAATAGTTTTTAGTCTAGATTGGACCATAGTATCTTTCTCTATCTCTGGGCTTTGTCAGAGGAAAATAAGTGTTAATTGTCACTTAAGAAATATCGAATTAGTCGATAATTTCTCCTGTTTTTTTAAGAATACGTACTTTCTTACCTGCCTCATTAAGAGTGTAATTAATACGACTCGCTACTTGTTTCTTGCTGGAGTACAACATTACGCTAGAACTATGAATAGGAGCTTCAAAAGTGGTAATTTGTCCAGATTCTCCTTCTTGTTGAGGTTTAACGTGTTTAGTCTTAACGTTAGTTCCTTTTATAATGACCTGGCTAGTTTTAGGAAAAATTTTTGTAATTTCTCCAATTTTACCCTTGTCTTTTCCGGAGATTACTTGTATGTTGTCTCCAACTTTAACGTGCATTTTGCAACGTTTAGGTTGATTTTTTTTATTCATTAAAGTACCTCTGGTGCCAAAGAAACAATTTTTGTATAACTTTTGTCTCGAAGTTCTCTTGCCACTGGACCAAAAACTCGAGTCCCTTTTGGATTGCCGTCTGGATTTATTATCACAGCAGCATTATCATCAAACCTTATGCTCATACCGTTTTCACGATTAATGGCTTGGCGGGTTCGTACAATAACTGCTTTGACAATATCAGAGCGTTTAACGGGCATGTTAGGTATTGCGTCTTTAACGACGGCAACGATTTGATCGCCGATTGCCCCATATCGGCAATTTCCGGTTCCTAAGACACGTAAACACATTAGTTTACGAGCTCCACTATTGTCGGCGACATTAAGATAAGTTTGCTGTTGAATCACGATATTAATTTAAGTGATTTAATGAGAGGTTAAAATTTCAGTCATGACCCACCGTTTTGTCTTACTTAGAGGGCGAGTTTCTTGGATACGAACTCTATCTCCTTCTTGACACTTATTCTCTTGGTCATGAGCTTTGAATTTTTTGGTCTTTACGATAATCTTTCCATATTTTGGATGGGGAGAACGGTTTTCTACTGCTACCACAATGGTTTTATCCATTTGAGCACTAACTACGACTCCAACCTTTTCTTTTACTGCCATAGTTTAAATTATTCTCCTTTAGATGGAGTTGATTTAGAATTATTTTTACTAAGCTGGCGTTCTCGCTCAACCGTTAATAGCTGGGCTATACGATGACGAGTATGTTTAAACTCGTGAGTTTTTTCTAATTGACGAGTAGCTTGTTGGAATCTTAAATCAAAAAGTTTCTTTTTAGCAGCAAGAACTTCTGCTGCCAAATCTTTATCATCAAGATCTCGAATTTCTCCAATCTTAGGTAGAGCCATAATTAAATATACTCCTCCTTGTCAGTAATGAACTTTGTTTCAATAGGAAGTTTTTGCGCGGCGAGACGCATAGCTTCACGAGCGATAGGCTCAGTAACTCCAGAAAGTTCAAACATGATACGACCTGGTTTTACCACAGCAACCCAATATTCTGGGGACCCTTTTCCTGAACCCATTCGAGTTTCTGCTGCACGCATAGTGACAGGTTTGTCTGGAAAAATTCTAATCCAAATTTTTCCACCTCTGCGTATATAACGAGTCATGGCACGACGGGCAGCTTCTATTTGGCGAGCAGTAATCCAGCAAGGTTCTATGGCTTGAAGAGCGTATTCTCCAAAATTGAGAGTACTGCCTCGATAAGCCAATCCTCTCATCCTGCCTCGTTGTTGTTTACGGAATTTTGTTCTTTTAGGACTTAACATTTATAGTCAATAGTAACTTGTAAATTAACAGTCTTAACTATTCTTCATTAGAACGGTCTTCAAACTGCTTTCGACGATTACGTTTTGGAGTTGGAGGAGCAGAAGTTGTAGTCTGCTCTTCTTGTCCTGGGATTATTTCTCCTTTGAAAACCCAAACTTTAACTCCTAAAATACCGTAAGTTGTTTGTGCTGTTCGATATGAATAATCAATATCTGCTCTAAGAGTGTGGAGAGGAACACGTCCTTCTCTCACCCATTCAGATCTTGCAATTTCAGCTCCGTTAAGACGTCCTCCAACTTGGATTTTTATACCCTTAACTTCTGCTCTTTGCGCTCTTTGAATGGCTTGTCTAACTACTCGGCGGAAAGAAACTCTTCGCTCTAACTGTTGGGTTATGTATTCAGCAATTAATGCGGCATCCGCATCAACTCTAGATACTTCAATCACATTAATCCGAATTTGACGATTTTCCCCTAAGTTTTTTTGAAGAGCAGTTCTTAATTGCTCAATTCCACTACCTCCTCTTCCTACTACTACTCCAGGGCGGGCAGTATGAATTGCTAAATCGATTTGATCGGCTTTGCGCTCTATTCGAATATCAGCTATGCCAGCATTACTGAGGTTTTTCTCGATATGCTTTCTAACAGCTAAATCTTCCTGTAGCAATTCTGGATAGCGTCTTTTATCAGCATACCAGCGAGATTTATGTTCTTTGGTAATACCTAAACGAAAACCAATTGGATGTATTTTCTGTCCCATATGTTCTCTTGGCTATTTTTTAGGGATACATATCATTTTGATTCCACCTCAGATGCAACTGCAATGGTTATATGACATGTAGGTTTACGGATTTGATAGGCGCGTCCCTGAGCTCTAGGACGAAACCTTTTTAAACTTGGGCCTCCATCAGCATAAGCCTTACTAATAAATAAGGTAGCTGGATCAAGTCCTTTATTATGCTCAGCGTTAGCAACAGCAGAACGTAAAAGTTTAATAATTGGTTCGCAAGCTTTATAAGGCATAAACTCAAGAATGATGAGAGCTTCGCGATAAGAACGCCCACGAATTTGGTCTAATACGCGTCTTACCTTAAATGGTGACATTCGTATATATTTGGAAATGGCTTTAGCCTCTGTTGTCATGTCAAGTGCCATGATTGTTAGTTTTGTGAATAACTTTTACTGTACTTTATCGGCGACCCGATTTTTTATCGCTTTTAGCATGTCCTCTAAAAGTACGAGTAGGAGAAAACTCTCCTAACTTGTGGCCAACCATTTGTTCTGAAATAAAAACAGGGATGTGTTGCTTTCCATTATGTACAGCAATTGTGTGGCCAATCATAACGGGGACAATTGTTGATGCTCTTGACCAGGTTCTGATAACCTGTTTATCTCCTTTCTCATTGAGTTTTTCGATTTTAGTCAAGAGACTATCTGAAATAAACGGACCTTTTTTTAGAGAACGACTCATAAGTAAGAATTTAACGAAATGAATATTTAACGACGGCGGCGTATAATAAGACGTGAACTGGCTTTATTTTTATTGCGAGTTTTTGCTCCTAGAGCAGGTTTACCCCAAGGAGTCATAGGCCCACTTCTTCCAATAGGGGCACGTCCCTCTCCACCACCATGTGGGTGGTCTACCGGATTCATGACGCTTCCTCTAACATGAGGTCTCCGTCCTAAATGTCTTGTTCTTCCAGCCTTGCCTAATGTAATATTTCTAGCTTCAATATTACCTACACGCCCCATAGTGGCATAGCATTCTCTGCGCACCATACGTACCTCTTTCGAGGGTAACTTTAGAGTTACATAGTTCCCGTCTTTAGCAACGAGCTGGGCTACGGCTCCTGCTGAACGAACCATTTGACCACCTTTTCCAGGTACCAACTCTACATTGTGTACTTCTGAACCTAAAGGAATTTTATGTAGTGGTAAAGCGTTACCAATTTCGTAAGGAGAATTTTCTCCAGATATTAAAGTTGCGCCTACCGTAACACCCAGAGGAGCTAAGATATAGCGTTTTTCCCCGTCTTGATAAAATAAAAGAGCAAGACGAGCATTGCGGTTAGGATCATACTCAATAGCAACAACTTTTGCAGGAATGTCGTATTTGTCACGTCTAAAATCTATGATCCTATAGAGACGCTTGTGCCCACCTCCACGATGGCGACTAGTAATAACACCGCGATTATTACGTCCTTTCTTATTGTGCTTATACTTAGTTAACGATTTTTCGGGCTTACGTTTCGTGATCTCAGCGAAATCTGAAACGGTCGCCTGTCTGGTTCCGGGAGTGTACGGACGATAGGAACGAATACCCATGATTATCTCTCAGGTTTTTTCTTTTAATGATAATTCCCTGGTTATACCAGGCTTATGTGTCAGGAAATAAGTTAATCGTATTTCCTTCTTTCAAAGTCACAATCGCTCTTTTGTACAAAGATTTATGACCAATAAATTTGCCAACACGGCGTTTTTTCCGTGGAGGAAGACTAGTGTTGACCCCAATCACTTTAACTTCAAACAAATCTTCAATTGCAGCTTTTATTTCTGGCTTTGTAGCTTTAGGCAATACATTAAAAACATATTTATTTTGCTCTAAAAGCGTAGTAGCCTTTTCGGTAATAATAGGTTTAAGTATTAAATCAGCTAAATGACGAGGATTATATTTATTTTTAGTCATTGTAAACCTCCTGGATTTTTACTAAAGCTTCAGAGGTCATGACAATCTTATCTGCATTAAGTAAATCATAGATATTTAGACTATCTGCTCGTAAGATTTTCACATATGAAAGATTACGGACTGATAAATAAATATTATTATCTGTTTCTAAAAGAATTAAAGCTACTTTTTTCCTAGATTCTACTCCCCAACGAGTTAACGCTGCGGTAAAGTGCTTAGTCTTTGGATCGGGAAACTGCTCAATAAAATCTTTAACTATAATTAGGTCTTCAATTCTACTACTGATAGCAGTTCTTAAAGCTAATCGTCTTTCTTTCCGATTCATTTTTAGGCTAAAGTCTCTTGGCTTAGGACCAAAGATAACTCCACCCCCTCTCCATAGAGGAGAACGAATAGAACCTGCTCTGGCTCTTCCCGTACCTTTTTGTCGCCAGGGGTTGCGACCACCACCTCTTACCTCTGCCCTGGTTTTGCTACAAGCATTACCTTGGCGAGCATTAGCAAGATGTCTAACTACTGCGCGGTGTAACAAGTGAGCTGAACTTTCTTCTTTCGCTACTTTTAAGTTTAAAGTAACTTGTCCCACTAGTTCTCCTTGCCAGTTTTTAACGTTACAATCAACCATTGTTTTTGATTTGCTTCTCGTTTAATTAACTGTTCTTAACTATTTACCAACAATTGTAGCTGGTGTGATATTTAGAAGTCCTCCTGGTTTTCCAGGAATAGCTCCTTTAATTAGCAAAAGATTACACTCAGCATCTATTTGAACAACTTTTAGACGACGAGTAGTAACTTTACTGGCGCCATATTGGCCAGCCATTTTCTTACCAGGATAAACTCTTCCAGGAGTTGTTCCTGCACCTGTAGAACCAGGTAGTCGATGACTTTTTGACCCGTGAGTCATATTGCCACGCTTAAAATTATGACGTTTTTGGTAACCAGCAAAACCTCTTCCCATAGACGTCCCTGTAACATCTACCAAATCACCTGTATTAAAGAGATCAACATTAACTGTTTCTCCCAGCTGATAAGGTTGTATATCGTCGACACGATATTCTTTAAGGTGGCGTAAAGGCGAGGCTCCGGCTTTTTTTAAGTGGCCTAGCTCTGGCTTAACTAAAGCTTTTTCTTTAACTTCTGAATAACCGATCTGAATAGCATTGTAGCCATCTGTATCGGACGTTTTAATTTGAGTAATGGTACAAGGACCTACTTTCATGACTGTTACAGGAATAGCAGCTCCTGTTTCGTCATCAAATATCTGGGTCATACCGAGTTTGGTACCTAGAAGACCAATAGCCACGGTTTTTTCCTCTATGAACTAGACAACAATATTATGCTTGAATGGTAAAATCATTTCAAACATATGCAGGGAACTCCTACTTGTTATGAGGATACACACTTATAGAACTTGGTGGTATCAATCAAGAAACGATGATTATTTATTGCTCATCGTAAGGCGGATCGGGCTTTATTACCGTTACTCTTTAAGACTTAAAGTTTTATGTCTCCAGTATCTCAAGGCGGTTCTTTGATTTACCCTAAAATAAAAACTATATTACAAGTTTTAACCGCGACTTCTTATATTAGTTTAAATTGATTAAGAAGTCAAGAGAACCTGTTGCTCTATATAGAGTAATCTTCGATTTAATCAAAGTTCGAAAAGATGAAAAAATTGAAATGTATATTTAAACTTTTTATGGTTTTAATTAACTAATTTTGACCAAGAAATTAAACAATAATAAAACTTTCTAAATAAGCTTTTATTCTTTTATATTTTTTTAAAATTACCAAAAATCGAGGTATGTGACTATAAATTAATTATATTATTCTATACTTAAGTAAGTTTAACAATGATCTTAGTACAAAATTAGCTTTTCATTACTCATTAATTTTCCTGGAAAATATGTGAACAAAATAAAAATTGAACTGCACACGAACAGTTACTAAAAATGAAGCTTTTTTTCTGCATTTTGTATTATGAATTGCAGTAAAAGAATATCGTAATTATAGTATTCTTAGATTAATTTAAGAATGAGATTTTAAATTTTGTACTTACTCTAGTTATTAAGTTTGCGAAATATCTTAATTTAGAGACGAATTACTTTCTAGAAAATTTTATTATATTAACCAAAAAAGTGGCATTTATACCTCAACAAAATTCATCCCAGCCTATTCAAATCAACGATGAACTAAATCAACTTCTAGATGTTCTACCGCCAAATATTTGTCATTATATAAAAAATCACTCAGAGTGTAATCACCTAATAGAAATAGTTATGGACTTAGGAAGATTGCCAGAAGCTCGCTTCCCTGAATATTCTGTTTATTTAGGAGCAACTTTAATTTCTGCTACTGATCTAGAGTACACCATTCAAAAAATAGGGGCTTTTAGTAGTGATAATCGTGCAGGAATTGAAAAAACCTTGCATCGGATCAGTGCTATTCGTAATAGGAAAGGAAGTATTATTGGATTAACTTGTCGCGTAGGAAGAGCTGTTTTCGGTACCATATCGATAATTAAAGATTTAATAGAAACGGGAAAATCGCTTCTTTTACTAGGTAGACCAGGTGTTGGTAAAACAACTGCGTTACGTGAAATTGCAAGAGTTCTTGCTGATGATTTTCACAAGCGAGTTGTCATTATAGATACCTCAAATGAAATTGCTGGGGATAGTGATGTACCCCATTCCTCGATCGGCAGAGCAAGAAGAATGCAAGTGTCTGCACCTGAGCTACAGCATAGAGTAATGATTGAAGCAGTTGAAAATCATATGCCAGAAGTAATAGTTATCGACGAAATTGGAACAGAACTAGAAGCTTTGGCTGCTCGTACTATTGCTGAGAGAGGTGTCCAGTTAGTTGGCACAGCTCATGGTAATGAAATTGAAAACTTAATGAAAAACCCAACTCTTTCTGATTTAGTAGGAGGAATTCAATCTGTTACATTGGGAGATGAAGAAGCAAAGCGAAGAGGTTGCCAGAAGACTGTTTTGGAGCGTAAGGCTCCTCCTACTTTCGAAATCGCAATTGAAATATTAGAACGTCAAAAATGGAACATTCATCAAGATGTAGCCTGTGCTATTGATTCTTTATTACGTAACAGAAAGCCCAATACTGAGATAAGAACGGTGAGTCAGAATGGAGAAGTTAGTATTGATCATCAAAAGTCTAATGATGAGCAACTTTTAAAAACATTTGAGCATAATCCTTTTAATGTTGTCACACAACCAAAAGGCAGGAGAGCTTCGGGTAAGATGGTTCCCATACCAACTCTTGAAAGTAAAAGTGTAGATAAGTTAAATGAAACATTAGAGTTTGATAGACTATTAGATGCTTCTTGGTATCAGTTTTACGACAAAGACAAAGAAGACAAGATGAAAATATCTGGTCCAAACGGAGAAGATCTTCCTATTCATATTTATCCTTATGGGATAGGTAGATTTCAGTTAGAGCAGGTAATTAAAATTCTTCGACTACCAATTGTAGTAACAAAAGATTTAGATAATGCTGATGTAGTTATTGCATTACGTTCATATTTGAAAAACCAATCAAAATTACGTCAAGTAGCCAAGATGAGACAAATTCCTATCCATGGAATAAAGTCAAATACTGTTCCTCAAATTACTCGTACTTTACAAAAATTACTAGGAATTAATGAAACGCAAGTTTCTGAGATAAGAGACTTGCACCTATTTACTAAAGGAGATGAAGATGATGAACTGGAAGCTTTAGAAGAAGCAAGATTAGCAATTGAACAAATCGTTTTACCAAAATGTCAGCCAGTAGAGCTATTACCAAGATCGGCTAAAGTTAGGGGTATGCAACATGAACTAATTGAGCATTACCATTTACATTCAGATAGTTTTGGAGAAGAACCTAATCGTAGGCTAAGAATTTATCCTACTTAAAGAAAGATTTCATCTTATTGCAATATACATATTTTACACAAACAAATGTACTTTAGAGATGTATTAAACTAACTATCTAAAGGTTTAAATATATTGATCAGCTTTGCTATTATCATTGATTTGTAAATCTTGTATTGATTTAGTTTATATGATAAATCAATACAAGATTTAGTGATTACCCAGGGGAAAACTTCTTAATATAAAGTGATAGAGTTATTTATACATATAAAAAGTAATTTATGAATAACATTTTATCAAACTTAAATTTTTCATCTTACTTGCTTTCTCTCACAAATATATTTACAATTTTGTAATCGAAAACAGTATTTAATTCAAATTAATTGAATTAAATACTATTTTTATTATTTTTGGAATGGTTATAATAGGATGATAGTAGACAATGCCTATGGTTTTAGTACAGCAAGATTTACAAGGCTAAGATTTAGTTTAAATAAAAAAAAATTTTTAAGCTATATAAAAAGTATTAGACAAGAGTTTCGAAATATTATAGTCTAACAGACTTTTATGGTTAGGCTTGAAAAGCCTATTTGTTTACTTTTCTATTCCAATAAGTATTAGAGATCTGAATGAGTTTTATCTTAGTTTTTGGTTTATTAGTGGCTGGAATTATTCTGTTAATGGTCGGTGCAGAAGTTTTAGTCAGAGGGGCTGCTGATATAACTTCAAGTCTAGGAGTTTCCCCTTTGGTTGTAGGTTTAACTATTGTTTCTTACGGGACTAGTTCTCCAGAAATGGCAGTAGCTATCCAGTCAAGCTTAGCAGGTCAGGCAGATCTAGCCCTGGGAAATGTTATTGGTAGTAATATTTTTAATATTTTAGTTATTTTAGGAATATCTTCTTTAACTATTCCGTTAATAGTTGCTCGACAATTAACTCGTTTAGATGTTCCAATTATGATTGGAGTATCAATCTTAACTTTTTTCTTTGGATTAGATCGTACAATACATCGTTCTGATGGAATTATTTTACTTATTGGTGGTATTGTTTACACGGCTTTCCTAATTTATAAGGGAGCGAAAGAATCAAGTAATTCGAATGCTAATAGTAATGAAAATAAAACCGCACCCTTATCCTTTAGTCGATTTAGTAAAGATATCGTATTTATTTTATTAGGTGCAGGATGTCTAGTATTAGGCTCTCAGTGGTTAGTTGATAGTGCAACGGAAATTGCACGTAAATTTGGAGTAAGCGATTTGATAATCGGCTTAACAATTGTAGCTACAGGAACATCTTTACCTGAATTGGCAACTTCAGCAGTAGCTGCATACAAAGGAGAAAGAGACATTGCTGTAGGAAATGTTATTGGCAGTAATATTTTTAATATTTTAACTGTACTAGCCATTTGTGCAATAGCATCACCAACAGGAGTTCCTGTGTCCGATGCTGCTTTACATTTTGATTTACCGGTAATGATAGCAATTGAGTTAGCATGCCTACCTATTTTTTTTACAGATCATATTATTAGACGCTGGGAAGGTTTTTTATTCCTAAGCTATTATGTTGCCTATACAACATATTTAGTACTATATTCAACAGGACACCATGGACTACCTGTTTTTGGAAGTATTATGTCATTTTTCGTAATTCCTATTACCATACTAACTTTAACCATCTTAATGTTGAATAGTTACAGAAAAAAACAGAAAAAAGATATTGGATAAAACAAAATTTCAAAAAGACTAAATATGTTTAATTTTTCGTTAAAATTTTGTTGTATTGTAATAATTTATTTAAGATGAAAAATGAAAATCAAACAGCTTGGTTAATAATGCTTCCAGCATTGCTTCTGTTGATTTTTGTATTTATTTATCCAATTGCAAGTGCATTTTTATTAAGTTTATTCACTAAAAACCTTGGAACCCAGTTGGAACCTGTTTTCTCAGGATTATCTAATTATTTTCGAATGTCAAGAGATGGACGATTTTTACAAGCCATCTGGAATACATCTGTATTCACTACAATAAGCGTTACTTTAGAGTTGATTTTAGGAATGATTTTGGCCTTAATTTTAAACCAAACTTTTTTTGGTAGAAGTGCCGTTAGAGTTATTTCTATGATTCCTTGGGCATTACCAACTGCAATAATGGGATTAGCTTGGGCATGGATCTTTAATGATCAATATGGAGTCGTTAACGATATCTTGCAACGCTTAGGCGTCATTCATACTGGAATTAATTGGTTAGGTAATCCAACTTTAGCAATGCTTGTTTTGATTATTGCAGATGTCTGGAAAACAACTCCATTTCTTGGTATCATCCTATTATCGGGCTTACAATCAATTCCACAAGACTTATACGAAGCGCATTCTATAGATGGCGCAAAACCTTGGCAAAGTTTTTGCCAAATTACTTTGCCTTTGATTATGCCCCAGGTATTAATTGCGGTATTGTTTAGATTTGCTCAAGCTTTTGGCGTATTTGATTTGGTTCAAGTTATGACAGGAGGAGGTCCTGCCGGAGCGACAGAAACTGTTTCAATTTATATTTATGCAACGGTTATGAGATATCTAGACTTTGGTTATGGTGCCACTCTAGTTGTAATAACTTTTTTATTATTAATAGTAATTGTTGGACTTGTTGGAGTTTTGTTACTAAGTTTTAAAAAAGATAGATAAATATTCGCAATATCATTAGATATACTGTTTGAAATCTGCTAGATAGAAGAGGAGACTATTAAAATAATGAAATGGGGTAAAAATAGCAATTATATAATTCTTAATGTCAGTATCTTTTTTATAACTTCTTTTTTTTTAATACCAGTGATATGGCAAGTTTTAACGTCTATAAAAACTAGTGAAGATATTTCTACCATACCTAATATTTATTTCCCAAAACTTATAACTTTTGAGCACTATGTAGAGTTATTTAAACGACGTCCTTTTGTTCTTTACATTTTTAACAGTATTTTTGTTTCTACAATATCTACAATTATATGCTTAGTAATTGGCTCTCCAGCTGCTTATATACTTGCGAGAATAAATATTCATAGTAAAAACCTGATTCTTATATTAATTTCAATAGTGTCTTTGTTCCCTTATGTTTTATTATTTTTAGGATTATTAGAAACAATAAGATTTTTAAATTTAGGAAATAATTATTTAGCTTTAATCATTCCATATTCTGGAATTAATTTACCGCTAACAATTTTAATAATGCGTAGTTTTTTTCAAAAATTACCAAAAGAATTGGAAGATGCAGCTCGCATAGACGGTTATAAAATCATCCCAATGCTAACTCAAATTTTATTACCTTTAACTTTTCCTGCTCTAGTTACAACAGGAATTTTGACGTTTATCTTTACATGGAATGAATATATATTTTCTTTGACTTTTATAACTCGCGAAACAATGAAAACTATTCCTGTCGCAACGGCTCAAATTGGAGGTTCAAGTGTTTTTGAAATTCCATATGGCCCAATATCAGCCGCTACAGTTTTAGGAACCTTCCCGCTAATTTTACTAGTTTTCTTTTTCCAAAAAAGAATTGTAGCAGGACTAACAGCTGGTGCAGTTAAAGGATGATATAAATTTTTTAATAGACCTTATGTTCAAACTATGCAGATTAAATCAGATACAGAAATTAAGACAATAAGGCATTCTTCTTATATTGTTTTTAAAATTCTGAATGAAATTAAAGAAATTATAAAGCCTGGTATTACCACAAAAGATATAGACTCTTATGCTGAGTACAGAATTAAAGAAATGGATGCCAAACCTAGTTTTAAAGGTTATTGTGGATACTCTCATTCAATTTGCATAAGTATTAATAACGAGGTAAGTCATGGTATTCCAAGTAATCAGAGAACAATCCTATCTGGTGATATTGTAAAAGTAGATATAGGTGTATATTATCAAGGATTTCATGGAGATTCTTGTATTACAATTCCTATTGAGAAAGTTTCATTAGAGGCACTTTGTTTAATCAAAGCTGCCGAAGAGGCCCTATACGCAGGTATTAAAAAAGTTAAAGAAGGAAATTACGTATCAGATATAGCAGCTGCTATTACAAAGGTTGTTGATACATATGAATATACGGTAGTAGAAGAATATACAGGCCATGGCATAGGTTATAATTTACACGAAGAACCAGTAATATTTAGTTCTTTATCTCAACAAATTTTTGATACCAACTTAAAAGCTGGAATGATATTTACGATTGAACCAATAGTAAATCAAAAATCAAAATATACTAAAATATTGCCAAATGGCTGGACTGCAATAACTGTTGATACTGGTTTGTCTGCACAATTTGAACATACAGTTTTAGTAACACATGAAGGATATGAAATTCTAACTCATTAAAAATAATATAATTAATATTTTTTATGAATTATTTGATATTTAAATACTTTTCAACTATCGATACTAAATAATTAATCCAATATTGAGCAATATCAGAAGATTCTGATTCGATCATAATACGAAGTAAAGGTTCTGTACCTGAGACCCTTACTAATACTCGTCCGTTAGATTTCATAGACTGTTTTGCAACTTCAATCCCTTTTTGCAATGCCTCGCAATCTTTCCAAAGGTTTAGTGAGTTTCTATCTTTAAATCTAATATTATGTAGAATTTGAGGATAAGGCTTAAAACTGTTTTCGACTAATTTAGATAAAGATGTTTCTGATTGTTGAAGTAGTGAGCATATTTGAAGAGATGTTTGTATACCATCTCCTGAAATTCCGTGATTATGACAAATTATATGCCCAGATTGCTCACCACCTAATTTAGCACCAGTTTCTATCATTTTTGCTTGAACATAACGGTCGCCAACAGGTGTACGTATTAAAGTACCTCCTAGCTTCTCCCAAGCTTTTTCAAAACCTAGATTTGCCATTATGGTGGTAACCAATAAATTATCAGGAAGATTTCCCTTTTGCATAAGGTATTTACCCCACAAAAATAATATGAAGTCTCCATCTACAATTTGACCTGTATTATCAACAGCCATGACTCTATCAGCATCTCCATCAAAAGCAAATCCGATATCAGCTTTATATTTTTCAACTGCCTGTTGTAATAATTTTAAATTAGTTGAACCACAGTTAACATTAATCAACTCTCCTTTTGGTTCTTCATGCAAAGAAAATACTGTAGCGTCTAATTGTTTGAATATATTTGGAGCAATATTAACTGAGGCTCCCCAAGCTAAATCTAAAACTATTCTCATTCCTCTACAACTAAAAGATGGGGGAAGACTTTTCCTTAAAAAATCATAATAATTATTGATTAAATTATTTTTATATAAAATTTTACCCCATAATTTTTTTTTGACTTACAGTTGGTAGTAGCTCCCCTCGTAATCCTTCTTCTATCTTTTGAGATATAGCAGTAGAAAGTTTAATTCCATTAGTATCAAAAAACTTAATTCCATTATCTTCAGGCGGGTTATGACTTGCAGAAATCATTATTCCTCCTATTGCTTCGCTTGTATTCGTTATGTAAGCTACGCAAGGTGTAGGACATAGCCCTAAATACCATACATCGATTCCTGTGGAAGCTAAGCCTGAAGCTATTGACATAGCTAACATGTCACTTGAATTGCGAGAGTCTTGACCAATAATTATGGGTCCTGGAACAGTTTTTTCTGACTTCAACACTTCTCCAGCCCAAAAACCTAATTGAACTGCAAATGAAGCTGTCAACAAATCTCCAGCCTTTCCACGGATTCCATCTGTTCCAAATAAAGGCGTATTAAGAGAATAGAAAGATTGATTAGACAAATTACTATAACAAATGATTTTTATGTTCTTCAAGTAATTAATTCTACTTGAGAATAGGAATTAAAAAATAAATATGGCTCATTTCTCATACCTTACCTATTTTGTATCAAATATTAAGTAAGTTATAAAAGAGAAAATTTAACAATATTACTTATAACTTCCATAACGTTAAAATGTAAATTAAAGTTCCTAATTTAGTATTTTTTTATTAAAAAGAAAATTTTTATTAATAAAGAATAAATTTAATCAAATTGATAAGGTCTTTTGTGGTTTAGCATTACTTCAAGATAGACGTTTCAATTCTATAGATTCAGAACGTGGTAATAAATCAAATATTTCTCGTAAGGCATCATCTATTACTTCGTAATCTACTTGTCCTTTAACGTCGAGAGCTTTCTGCCCGTGACTATCTAAAATCACTATCTGAGGTACAACATCTTGATAGTAATATCCTAGTTCTTCTTTAGTATATGTATCTTTTACAGGAATACTGTCGACTGTAACAGGTATGATATTAGCTGCTCGACCATAAAACTCCTGTATTTTTGAAACAGTTGCAGCAAATTGCTTAGAATTAGGACTATCGTCTAAATAATAAACAATAACTGTTGGAATTTGACGTTTTAAAGAATCATGTAAGGTTGTTTTTGCTGGCACTAAAGAACCATTACCAGCATAAACTATGAAAACATTTCCATCAAAATGATCATCATACATACTAGCTAATGCTTGGCTGGGACTTATCCCTAAAAAAAGTAAGAAAAAAAGACAAACTTCTACTAATATTATTGAAATAAATTTATGGTTAAATTTAGCTATTGCCATAATAATTTAAAGACCTTCTAGTAAATTCAGTATGATATGCATACAAAGAATAATTGTAACAAGACTAACATTAGTCAACAAGATGTGAAGCATTCAGTGCTTAGCTATGAATCTCTTCAAAATCTTTTTCCTAATAGTTATTATGCTGTTTTGGGAGTTCATCCATCTACTTCAATATCGGAAATTCGTAAGATATATAGGGAATTGAGTAAACTATATCACCCTGATACTACGGTTTTATCTCCTTCTTTAGCAAAGTTAGAATTTCAACGCCTCAATGAATCTTATCAAATATTAAGTAATCCTCAAAAAAGACTATTTCATGATGTAAAAATTGGTTACATTTATTTAAATACTATACAAAACCCAATTAAAAGTTCTTTGGATATAAAGAAACATCAATATTCTTCAGCATACTTAGATCCTTATGATCGTTCTTTATCTGGAGGAGAAATTTTTGCTGTCTTAGTTTTAGGATTTACTATTTTAGGATGTTTAATATTATCTATTGTTATCACTATTTTAAAGAAAAATGGAGTAACTTTACATATAATGTAATTTCCGGGCTTATTTGAATAGATAAAATTTATTCTAATATATAAACAATATTTACTATAATTTCTTTTATAGCCTAACTTTATATTAAGCAAATATTTAGTTAACCTATGGAAATATTAATTTCTATTTTGAAGCAATATAGAAATAACATATTAAATACAAATTAGACGCAAGCATGTTAATAATTATTTAAAAAACTATAGATGACTTAATAAACTTATAGTTTTGTTAAATTGTTAAAGAGTTTTTCTTTGTTTGATTTTAGAACTTTCAAAAATTAAACATTATTTACAAGAAAATAAATGATTTTTTATAGATGGTATTATTATTGATCTTTCAGTTTAAGTTCATAAAACAACTGAATTCAAAACTATTTATGAACATAGTTCTAAATTTGATAAAAATATTTATTTTATATTAATGTTTTTCTATTAGCGTTGCTCAGCTTTTATCCGAGTAACGCTATTAAATAAAATTATCTAATAACAAAAGAGTTGTATATAAACGCTATTCACTCTCATCCATTATTCCAACTTGTTTTAGATGAATATGTTTACGCCCTAAGGTAATTTCAAACTCATCTCCAGATTCTAATCCCATTTTTTTTGTATATGCTGAACCAATAAGAAGATTACCGTTGGATTGAACACTAATTTTATAGCTAGCTGAACGTCCACCTCTTCCTTGGCCTTCAGAACTACTATCAAGTTCAATACCTTCAGCATCAATTAAAGCATTAAGAAACTTCATCATATTAACGCGCTCTACTCCATTTTTTGTTTTAGTATAATAACCGCAAGCTTTTGCTTTTTCTTCTTTACTAAATTTAGCTTCTTTACTTAACTCTCCAACTTTTTGAAGTAGATCTATGCCGGTTAAGGGTTTAATTTGTTTCATTAATTTAGAAGGTAATTATTTAATTAATTAGGTTTACAGAATAATAGTTGATTAAGTTAGTAATAACGATCAAAAAACTTAAAATTACTAACTATCTATACAATTATCTTACACATAATTTGTAGATTTTATCCACATATTTCAGAAGATTAATAATCTATTACCCTTAATGTTTTATTATTAATATTAATAAATTTATAAATGTTTATCTTTGTTCGTTCTCTTCTAAATGAAAGTATTATAAGGTGAATAAAAATCAGTAATTCTATTTTTAGAAAAACAAAGAAATAATCTAACTAACATGCTGTAATTGTCGTATTGTTAGCCATATACTATATTTAGATTTATTGTTTATATAACTGTATTATAAAATCACAGTATCAAATAATACCTACCCTTAAAAGTAATTTTTTAAAGATAAAGAAGGAATACTTTCATTAATTATTCCAACATTTCTTCATAACAAGACTTATATTGATAGTTATTTATCACATAACCGTTAAGTATAATCCTGAGGATTTTCTTAATAAGAAATCAAATCCTCTATTCTTTAGAAAAAACATTGATTTTTTTTTAACTAAACCCAAATTAATGTTGTACTAATTATGAGTTTTTTGTTTTTTGAAAATTATTATTTATATTAATAGAAAATTAGAGAAGATTTTAAATCTATCAATAAAAATAATAAATACCCTCTATGTCCAAAGAAGATTCATAGTAGTTTTTATGCTATTTGTTGTTTTTTAATTTTTTATATAATTTTTAAATAATAAATAATCTTAATTATTTAATCACCATGAACATTATCAAAAGTATAAAAAAATTATTGGTATTATTAATAATAATCAACTAAAGAATAAGACATCATTTTGAATACTGATTTTTCCATAATTATTTTGATCGTAGCCAGCTTAATTGATTACTTAGTTAGTGATCCATCTAAATATTTGCATCCTGTACAAGTTATGGGATGGTTAATTGTTAAATGCTCTAATTTTCTTCTTAAATCGTTTAAAAAAAGATTTATGCGCCGTTGTACAGGGATTGTCTTGGGTTTGCTGTTAGTTGTTGGTAGCGGGGTTTTCGGTTGGATGATTGGTTTGATTAAATATCATTTTTCTCCTCTAATAGGAGTTGTCATAGAAAGTATTTTTTTGGCTAGTTGTTTTGCTGGAAGAAGCTTAAGATTGGCAGCTTACGATGTTTTTATCCCCTTGAATAGAAAAAAAATTAATCTTGCTAGAATAAAACTTAGTCAATATGTAGGTAGAAGTACTACTCATCTTTCCCAGAAAAATATTTGGCGTACTGTATTAGAAACTATTTCAGAAAACTCCATAGATGGAGTAATGGCACCTTTATTTTATGCAATAATTGGCGCTTTACTACCTCATACCAATAGCCTGGCTTTCGCTCTTGCCTACAAAGCTTCTAGTACTCTTGACTCTACTATTGGTTATAAAAAAGAACCTTTTGCTGATATTGGATGGTTTAGTGCAAATTTAGAGGATATTTTAACTTGGATCCCGTGTCGTCTTGGAGTTCTGACTTTAGCAATACTAGCAGGAAGGCCTTATTATGTTTTTTCAGTCTGTAATCGTGATGGAACTAAGGATATAAGTCCAAACTCAGGATGGAGCGAGAGTGTCTATGCTGCTATATTAAAAGTTCAATTGGGAGGGAAAAATATCTATGGTGACGTAGTTAAAGACAAACCTTTACTAGGAGAACCTATCGAATCAATTACATTTAATACGATAGAAAAAGCCCTGACATTAAAACGCATGTGTAGTTTATGTTGGTTAATATTAGGAATAACTTTAATTTATATAAAAAATTTAATATCCACATAGTAACTATACTTTATCTACTTATATGTGAATCGAAAATATTAAATAACTCAACATACATCTTATATTATCGTCATTACTTAAAAGTTTTGCATTTACCAAATTAATATTAATAGTTACTATCTTATGAACTATGTTAAGTTTTTACATAATTCATCTTAAACATGTGATTTATAGAATAGCTTTCTTATCAACATGATTTAAGATATCCATGAATTTTTCACATAAAGCTTGATGAGAACTTCCATTGCTAGCTATAAAATTACCCCATTGAGATACATCTCCACGGTTATAGATTGGGGTGTCACCATTAAAATAAGTAAATTTTCCTCCTGCCTCAGTAAGAATTAAGTCTGGAGCTGCAAAATCCCAGTCTTTAGGTGCAGATTTACCAGATATAGAGAGATAAACATCTGCTTTTTTCTCCAGGATAGTTGTAATTTTTTTACCTAAACCACCCATGTATATTATGTCTTTTGTTGAAAAAGAATTTATAAGTGACTGAAATCGATTATTTCTATGAGAACGACTTACTACTAAAGACGGATTTTTAATTGTATTTTTATTTGATACTTTAATTTGAGTAATCTTATGATTAAGTTTTTCAACAAATGTTCCATATCCCTTTGTCGCAAAATAAATTGTTTGAGCTTCAGGGATAGCCACCACACCTACATAGGGGCGCCCTTTGTATGCTAAAGCAATATGTAAAGCATATTCTCCTGTTTGATTAATAAACTCTTTAGTACCATCTAAAGGATCAATAATCCATACCCAATCTTTTTTTATACAATTATTATTTTTATAATTCTCTTCACTAAGATAACCGAAAGTATCTTGTGGAAAAAATGCTTGTAAGTTTTTCAAGATATAAGCATTAGATTTAATATCAGCAGTAGTTACAGGATTGCCTTTAGAAGACTCAATAGTTTCAAATCTATTTTTTCCACAATAATAGGAATGTAAAATTTTAGATGCACCCCAAGCTATTGAACGAGTTATGGTTTCAATTTCTTTTAACTTCATAGTTATAAATTTTCCAAAACATATGTTATTTGATTATTGACATTTTGTATGTTTAAAAAAATATAGTAAAGTTCATTTCTATTATTTATAAATAAAAAGAGGGCTAGGAATTAATTACCAGCCCATAATACTATAAATTTTAAACTTAGAAAAATGTAATGTTATATAGATCTAATACAACATTAATAATTTTCATTCATAAAAATTAAAAGTCAATTTTTAAGGTACTTCTATTTTAGAATTAAAGAAATCGACTAGTAACATAACCGAGAATCAACTCAGGTTCTATCCATCCAAATGAGCGGCTATCCGTACTATGTAGAAGATTATCTCCTCTAACAAAACAAGATCCATCTTTATTAATAGAAATTACTCTTTTAATTAATAATAAGTCTGCGCAATGTGGATGTAATACTACAACAATGTCTGTAATAGAAGGAGCCAGGAAATTACTAGTTTGTTTACAAATTAGTAATTCATCTCCTGGATTGAGGCAAGGAAGCATTGACAATCCTTCAACTCTAAAGCGTTGTCGTTTTCCTAGTAGCCAAAGTACAAGATCTATTATGTTACTGTTTCGTATACAAGACATGTAGAATAAAATTTAAAAACTAACTTAATTAGCTCTATACCAAGAAACATCAGTTCTCCCTTTTGTTTGCCAGAAAATACTTTGAATATCTTCTATTGCAGACATTAATTTTTCTGTGTTATCTGAGTTTACTTCTACTTTGCAAGCAGAACAAAGTTTTGCTGCATTCCAAAATTTAGTATGTAAGTCAGGATATTGCTCAAGATGTACAGGTTTGAAATAGTCTGTCCAAAGAACTAAAAGTTCTTTTTTTGCTATGTGTGCCTGTTCTTCTTTGATTGCAATATATCTAGATAGAGTATTTTGATAGGCAGCTACTGCTTCGATATTATTTGAAGTTGGAGGCTGTAAATCTAAAATTTTTTTTGTCATTGATACTACTGCTTCGGCTGCAATTCTAGCTGAAGCTGGGTCGTATACACCACAGGGTCCATCGCAATGAGCATGGACAGTAGGAGCAGGAAACCAATTTTTAACTTGGGTAGCTATTGTTTTTAATAGGTTCATAATTATAATCACCCTTCGTTATGGACTACTAAATGGTATCATTAAAATACTTAATTCGATGCAAATTTAAAAATTTTCTTTAAAGTAAAATTATACATACGAACATAATAGAAAATTATACCAACTATTCTTCTATTATTCTTTCTGCTTCATGAATAACTTCTCTTAATTCGTCAAGCATTTTTTCATTTACATCTGCCCATAAGCCTCTCTGGTTAGCTTCCAGAAGCCTTTCTGAAATATCTCTTAAAGCCCAAGGATTTTTTTCTTCTATAAATTGCCTTACATCTTGATCAAAAATATATTTCTGAGCTATTCCTTCATACATAAAATCTTCTACGCAATTTGCCGTTGCATCATAAGCAAATAAATAATCAACTGTAGCTGCCATTTCAAAACCACCTTTATAACCGTGTCTCATAATGCCCTTGATCCACTTAGGATTAACAACACGAGAACGATATACTTTAGATATCTCTTCTTTAAGTAATTTTACTTTAGGATTATCAATTATAGAATTGTCTCCAAAGTAAGTTTGAGGATTTTTGCCAGTTATACTTCTAATAGCGACAGTCAAACCTCCTTGAAATTGGTAGTAGTCGTCAGAGTCTAGCAAATCATGTTCTCGATTATCTTGATTATGTAGAACAATTTGCAACTGTTTTAATCTTTTTTCAAATATTTCAGGAACTTTGTCTGCTTTTCCACTTTTATCATAAGCATAACAACTCCAATTGATATAAGCTCTAGCTAAATCGTTATCATCTTGCCAGTTTTGAGCTTCAATCAGACCCTGTAAACCGGCTCCATACGCTCCAGGCTTTGAACCAAATATTCTATAACAAGATTTTAAATGTGCTTGTTGATCAGTTAAACCTTTTTCTTTCCAAAATAACTTTTCTTCTTTAACTTGCATAGCTAAAGGATTAGCATCTTTTTCTTCTTCTAGTTTTGATAAATCCTCAATTATATTTGATAATAATAATATTAAGTTAGGAAAACTATCTCTAAAAAAGCCTGATATTCTTACTGTTACATCAACACGAGGTCTCCCTAATACCGATAAAGGAATAATTTCATAATCTATTACTCTAGATCTGTCCCAAATAGGTTTTACTCCTAATAAAGCAAAAACCTGGGCTATGTCATCACCACCTGTTCTCATCGTTGAAGTTCCCCAAATTGATATCGCTAAAGTCTTTGGATATTCTCCATTGTCTTGAGTATATTTTTCAACAAGAATTTCTGCTGCTTTTTTCCCTACAGCCCAAGCTGTTTGAGTAGGAATAGCACGAATATCAACTGAGTAAAAATTTCTACCTGTAGGAAGGACTTCTACTTTCCCTCTAGTTAGAGTACCTGATGCTCCACTAGGAACATATTTACCATCTAATCCTTTAAGTAAGTTTCTAACTTCTTGATCAGTTTCATATAATTTTGGAATTAAAAATTTTTGTATCCAATTAACTTCTTTACAAGTATTTTGGAAGTAAATAATTTCCGTAATTTCAGTACCATTAATTAGATTTTCAATTAAATTTTGCGAATACTTTTCTAAGACTTCTACGACATCACCAATAGAGGATGATTTCTGAAGTTGCAAAAGAAGATTTTGAGGTATAAAAGTAGAAAAAATAGAATCAGAGAAAGAATCGCCAAGGTTTGCTGTCAGAGGATTAAAAGTTAATTTTATATCTTTAGCTAGTGCTGTAGTTAAACCAATTCTATTAAATCCAGGTGAGCGAGCAATTGCCAAAATCAAATCTCTTAATTGAACATTTTGAGGGCACTTCCCGAATACATGTAACCCATCTCTAATTTGTGCTTCTTTAAGTTCACATAAATATCCATCCGCCAACCTTAGAAATGTAGATAAAGAATCAGAATCAACTTTTTCTACGCCTAAATCATTATTAATTTTGGTTGTGACAATTAGTTTTTTAATACTATTAGTAATTATTTTTAGACGTTTAGGATCTAAAGCTTGTGCTTCATAATATTCATCAATAAGAATCTCTAATTGTTCTAAATCATCATATAACTCTGCACGAGTCAAAGGAGGAGTAAGATGATCTATGATAGTTGCATGTGAACGGCGCTTAGCTTGTGCTCCTTCGCCTGGATCGTTAACAATAAAAGGATAGAAATTAGGAATACTGCCTAGTGCAACTTCAGGATAGCAAGTTGATGACAATGCAAGGCTTTTCCCTGGTAACCACTCTAAATTACCATGTTTTCCTATATTAATAATTGCTGAAGCTTTGAACTTATTTTTCAACCAATAATAATATGCTAAATAATGAGGTGTTGGCTCTAAGTCAGGAGCATGATAATTTAGGCTAGGATCTAAATCGTAGCCTCTAGACGGTCGAATACCTATGAAAATATTTTTTAATTGAATACCAGAAATTGGGAATGATATATCTACATTATTAAAGATATGTTGCCAGCGCTCTTCAATTTCGTTTTTAATTTTTGAAGGTAAAGTTTGAAAATATTGTTTATATTCTGTATAAGAAACTGACTGATAAACTACTCGTAGTTCCTTACTTTCAGGATCATTTGTTACACCTTTTGTTAAATATCTTATTAGCTCATCGCCTGATGTAGGTATATCCTTAATGCTATAACCTTCTTTTTCTAATGCCTTAAGAATTTCTATACAACTTGCTGGGGTATCTAATCCAACACCGTTTGCAATCCTACCATTCTTGTTGGGGTAGTTAGCTAAAATTATGGCAATCTTCCTTTCAGAGACAGGGGTATTTTTGAGATTAATATAATTACTAGTTAAATCAACGACAAAATCAACTCTATCTTTGATAGGTGAATAAATAACAACATTTGTCTCTAAATCTTTATTCCACACTTTAACGGATTTGAAAGAAATCGCACGAGTTATAATTTTCCCATCGATCTCTGGTAAAGCAATATTCATAGCTACATCTCTAGGAGTTAGACCTTGAGAACTTTCATTCCAT
>MDSY01094141.1_pt1 | contig 137062 bp, 134 predicted proteins | sample 811131 | NCBI WGS metagenome assembly MDSY01 (sample SAMN05326643, study PRJNA326480) | marine metagenome | isolation source: seawater | place: Atlantic Ocean: South West | collected 2010 | reverse complement strand
GCCCCGCCGAGTTCGCCGTACCGGGCGACAGCAGACCATAAGGACATGACCGGACAGACCTCATGACAGGCATGATCGACCCCTTCGGTCGGGCGGTAACCTATTTGCGCGTTTCCGTCACAGACCGCTGCGACTTCCGCTGCGTCTATTGCATGGCGGAAGACATGACGTTTCTGCCCAAGGCGGACATTCTGTCGCTGGAGGAACTCGATCGCCTGTGTTCGGCCTTCGTCCGCAAGGGCGTGAAGAAACTGCGCCTGACGGGCGGCGAGCCGCTGGTCCGGCGCAATATCATGTCGTTGATCCATTCCCTGGGCCGTCACCTGAAGACAGGCGATCTGGAAGAACTGACCCTGACCTCCAACGGATCCCAGTTGGCGCGCTTCGCGGACGAGCTGGTCGATGCCGGGGTGCGCCGCATCAACGTGTCGCTGGATACCCTGGACCCGGAGCGGTTCGAGAACATCACCCGTTGGGGCAAGCTGGACAAGGTGATGGAAGGGATCGAGGCCGCCAAGAAGGCGGGCCTGCAGATCAAGATCAACACCGTCGCGCTTAAGGATTTCAACGAAGACGAATTGGACCGCATGGTCGAATTCTGCGGCGCGCAGGGTTTTGATTTGACGCTGATCGAAACCATGCCGATGGGCGAAATCGATCAGGACCGCACCGACCAGTACCTGCCCCTGTCGACCGTGCGCGAGCGGCTGGAAAAGACCTGGACCCTGACCGACATCCCGTACAAGACGGGCGGCCCGGCGCGGTATACCGAGGTTGCGGAAACGGGCCATCGCCTGGGCTTCATCACGCCCATGACCCATAATTTCTGCGAAGGCTGCAATCGCGTGCGCCTGACCTGCACCGGCACGCTGTACATGTGCCTGGGACAGGACGACGCGGCGGACCTGCGCGCCCCCCTGCGAGCGTCGGAAGCCGACGAAGTGCTGGACGCCGCCATCGACGAGGCCATCCGCCACAAGCCCAAGGGCCACGATTTCGTCATCGATCGGCCGGGCGCCGCCCCCGCCGTGGGCCGCCACATGAGCGTTACGGGCGGGTGATTCCCCCCGGCCCGGCGGCCAAGGCCGCCGCGATTTCCGCCGCGCAAGCCTGAAGATCGGGCAAGGTCGTGCGGATTGCTTCTTCGCGGGTCAGGGCGCTGCGTAGATACAGCACATTCACCGAAGCCACCGAGACGCCGCCGATCAGGATCGGCACGCCGACGGTGGAAATCTGCCGGCCGTATTCGATCCGCGAAAATTCGTCGTGCATGGTGGCGTAGCCCTGGGCCCGGATATCGGCAAGGAAGCTTTCCGCCGCCGCCTGTTCACGGGCGACCGCGTTCCAAGGGGCTGAATTTTCCGCCTCGTAGCGCAGCACCCCGGCCCGTTCCTCGGGCGTGGTGAACGCCAGATAGGCCAGCCCCAGACTGGTCCCCAGCATCGGCGCGCGGTAGCCCGGATCGCGGATCATGAACATCTGTCCCGGCACGCGCGAGGTTTCGACCACGACCATGGCGTCACGGTCGAAGATCGCCACGTCCGACGGCCAGCCGACCCGATTGCGAAAAGCCGCGATGATCGGCGCGACGATCCGCCCGACGGCGCGGTGCCGGTCGTAGCCGCCGCATAGCAGCAGCGTCTTTCCGGTCACTTCGTAGGCACCCCGGTTTTCGTCGCGAAACACGAACCCGGCATGGATCAGGGTTTCCAGCATGCGCACGATGGTCGCCTTGTCGATCCCGGTTTCCCGATGCAATTCGCCAATGGTCGCGCGGTCTTTCAGCTTGTTGACGGCGGTCAGAACGTCCAGCCCGCGCAGGACGGCATTCACCGGTTTGTAGGAACTCATGCGGTCGGCTCTCTGCCTGTTTTTTTAATCGTTTCAGCAGATGAAATACAGTTTCATTTACAAATGATCAAGGCTGTTCCACTTTTCCCGCCACGGAATGACGGGGCGGCTGAAACCGGCCCCCGAAAAACTTGAGTGTCGAAACACAAGGAAAAGGACGACATGGATTTCACCCTCAACGAGGAACAACTCGCCCTGCAGGAATCGGTGCGAAAGTTCGCGACCGCCGAGCTGACCGACATCGCCCGCGAAATCGACAAGACCGGCAAGTCGCCCGACCACAGCCTCATGAAGCGCTTTGCCGAGATGGGCCTGTTGGGCATCAACCTGCCGGAAGAATACGGCGGCCAGGGGCTGTCGCATCTGGACGCGGTGATCGCGCTTGAGGAAGTTGCCAAGATTTCGTCGGCCATCGCCTTCCCGATTTTCGAATCCTGCTTCGGCCCGATCCTGGCGGTCTCGCACTATGCCGACGAAAGCCTGAAGCAGCGCGTCATCCCCAAGGTCTGCGCCGGTGAAATGATCGTCGCCGTGTCGATGTCGGAACCGGGCGCCGGGACGGCGCTGACCGATCTGACGACCAAGGCCGTGGCCGACGGCGACGACTTCGTCGTGACCGGGAACAAGCGCTGGTGTTCCGGCGCCGGACATGCCGACGCCTATGTCGTGTACTGCCGCATGTCGGACGATCCGGGCGCCAAGGGCATCGGCGCCGTGCTGGTCGAAAAGGACCGCGACGGCATCAGCTTCGGCAAGCCGGAACAGCACATGGGCCTTCGCGGCATTCAAAGCGCCGACATCTATTTGGACAACGTCCGCGTGCCCAAGGAAAACCAGATCGTCCCGGCCAACGGCTTCAAGAAGCTGATGGAAGCCTTCGACCTGGAGCGCTGCGGCAACACCACCATGAGCCTGGCCCTGGCCCAATCGGCCTTGGACTATGTCTTGGAATACGTTCAGGAACGTAAGCAGTTCGGCAAATCGCTGGTCGATTTCCAGGCGGTGCAATTGCACCTGGCCGAGATGAAGATGAAGTGCGACGCCGCGCGGCTGTTGCTGTACCGGGCCGTGGTCAATGCGTCGAGCGATATGCCCTCGGTCGGCGACAGTTCCATCGCAAAATGCTTCGCCAACGAAATCGTCCGCGACGTGACCGGCAAGGCCGTGCAACTGATGGGCGGCTACGGCTATTCCACCGAATACCCGATGGAACAGAAAATGCGCGACGCCTGGGCCTGGGGCATCGCCGGCGGGGCCATCGACATTCAGAAGATCAATATCGCGGCGTCCATGGTCGGGCGGCGCTTCTCGCAACGCGGGTAACCGCGACGGACGGTCCGGTTTTGGCCCCCCAAGCCGGGCCGTCCTCATCACGACCCGCCCAAGGATAAGAATCCGGAAAACCGGAACGATCCAAGGGCGGGACTATCCAAGGAAGACAGGAAACATGACCATTCAAACCAAACCCCTCGGAAATCTGGGAGTCGAAATCACCGGCGTCGATGTCGGCGACGATCTGGCCGGAAACTCCGGCGACAACCTGTTCGGCGAAATTCGGCAGGCCTGGCTCGATGCCGGGGGCCTGATGGTGATCCGCGATCAGGACATCACCCAGGAAGAACAGATCGGCTTCTCCCGCCGCTTCGGCCCGCTGTTCCACGACGAAGGACAGCCGCCGCTGCAGGACACGGTCAGCCGTTATCTGCACCCCAAGTATCCGCAGTTGTATCGCGTCTCGAACAAGGTCGATGCCAAGGGCGAGCCGCAGGGCCGCGCCCGCGCCGGGACCTATTGGCATTCCGACGTGTCATTCCGCGACCGCCCGGCCCATGCCTCGGTGCTCTATGCCATCGAAATCCCGCCCCATGGCGGCGATACCATCTTCACCGACATGACGGCCGCCTATGAAGCCCTGTCCGACGGGATGAAGAACGTCCTGGACGGGGTTCAGGCCGTGCACGACTTCGCCGTCGCGGCGGCGACGCAGTACGCCAAGCCGATCGTCATCGACAAGGATTTCGACGGCGCCAACAAATGCCTTCACCCGGTCGTTCGGACCCACGCCGACACGGGCAAGAAGTCGCTCTACGTCAATCCGGGCTTCACCTCGCACCTCGACGGCTTCTCCATGGCCGAAAGCCGGGCGATTCTGGAGTTCCTGTACCAGCACGCGACCCAGCCGGAATTCCAATACCGGCATTCCTGGCAGCCCCATGACCTGTTGGTCTGGGACAACCGCCAGCTGATGCATTACGCGGTGAAGGATTATTCCGCCGACCGCTATCTGGAACGTTGCACGGTGATCGGCGAAAAGCCGATGTAAGGCCCCTTCCCTTGTTGAATCGCGGGGCATTCGTCCCCGCGATTCCAAGGGTTTAACGAATATGTGACCTAAGTCACAGATTGCCCAATCGTCGCCCCGTAAATTCCGGATCGCTGCGCAAGACGAAATCACAATTGCAGCGGGTGGGGTGAAAATGCCTGTTTTCGAATTCGAGATTCATAACAAAGACGTTCGTGAAGCGATGAAGAACGGTGAACGTCACCGCTTCTTCAAGGACGAATGGGCCGATACCCATTTCATCGAATTTTCCGGCGACGATATGGAAGAAGCCCGCATCAAAGCGGTGCGCCGATATCCCGTGGAACAGGGCTTCGTCGTATCCGGCGGGATCGAAGTCTAATCCCAGGCCTGCTCTAAGGCCGCAATCCCATCAGATACCGGTTCAGTCCGGCCATGCAGTCATGGAACGGCGTCATCGATTGCGCTGATTTCGTCTGCCCGAAGGCCCCCTGAATTGCCGCGACAATCAAGGTCGCGGCCTCGTCCGTATCGACGCCCAGATCGACCAATCCAGCATGTTGCCCCCGGGTCAAGGCCCGGGAAAGACGCCGCCGCCAAGTACGATAAAGGTCTTCCAGGCGCTGACGGAACCCCAGGTCCAACGGCGACATTTCCTGCGCCAGATTATTGAGCGGACAGCCCAGATGGTGGATCGCCGGAACCCGGTCGGTCATGTTGTCTTGAATAGATCGGGCAATCGCCGCCAAGGGGTCTTCGCCCGCGGTCTCGACCCCGTCCAGGGGGGCCAGCCACCATTCCTCGACATAGGCCGTCACCATTTCATCCACTACCGCATAGCCCAAGGCCTGCTTGTTGGGGAAATGATGGTACATCGCGCCCTTGGTCACGCCGGTCATGGCCAGGATGTCGTTCAAGCCCGCAGCTTGGTATCCCTGGCGGTGAATGACCTCGTAAGCGGCGGCCAAAATCTGCCGTCTGGTCTCGTCCGGTTTGTAAATGCGCGCCATACCGGGAAGTATGAATTTACCGCAAGGCTTCCGCAACTATGCTTTAGCCGCTAAGTTGCGGAAAGTTCCACGGTTTTCCCGATGACCATCATGACCGATACACGCTCAGTTTCGAAACTTGCCTTCGTCGCGGCGAAGCAGCCGGAAGCCCAGGCCGCCCTGCGCATCCTGGCTCATCGCTATGGCAACATGCCGCCGGACGAAGCCGATGTGATCGTCGCCCTGGGCGGCGACGGCTTCATGCTGGAAAGCCTGCACGGGGCCATCGGCAGCGGCATTCCGATCTACGGTATGAACCGGGGCACCATCGGCTTTCTGATGAACGAATACCGGGACCAGGACCTGCCGGAACGGATCGCGCGGGCCCAATCGGTCGCTCTGCGCCCGCTGAAGATGACCGCCATCAGCGTCAACGGCGACACCACCACGGCGCTGGCCATCAACGAAGTCTCGTTGCTGCGCGAATCCCGGATGGCGGCGAAAATCCGCATCATCATCGATGGCGTGACGCGGCTGGACGAAATGATCTGCGACGGCGTCCTGGTCGCGACCCCGGCCGGATCGACCGCCTATAACCTGTCGGCACATGGGCCGATCATCCCCATGGGGGCCGACCTTCTGGCATTGACGCCGATCAGCGTGTTCCGGCCCCGGCGCTGGCGCGGGGCCTTGCTGCCGCGCAAGGCCGAAATCGCGTTCGACATTTTGCAACCGGATTTCCGGCCGGTCAGCGCAACCGCCGACTACACCGAAGTGCGCGACGTCAAACGGGTCGAAATCCATCAGGACCCGACCCACCGCCTTGAACTGTTGTTCGATCCCGAACATAACCTCGAGGAACGGATCCTCAAGGAGCAGTTCGAACCGTGACATCGCCCAACCAAACACCCCAATCGGAACCGACGCCATCAAACGCCGACGGGGCCGATCCGGACGAGGGCATGCCCGACCCGCACGCCCAGGGCGACCCGAAAACCCGTATTTGGCGGATGGCCCTGACCCTGGTGGTCGGCGGCATCGGCGGCGTGCTGTTCCACGAATTGCACATGCCCCTGCCCTGGATGATCGGGGCCCTGCTGTTCACCCTGGTCGGCTCGCTGGCGGGCGCTCCCCTGGCGCGGCCCAAGCGCCTGCGCATGATGATGGTGCCGATCCTGGGCGTGATGCTGGGGGCCGGGTTTACGCCCGAGGCGATCCGTCACGTCACGGAATGGGCGGCGTCGCTGTCGATGCTGGTCGTCTATGCCCTGGGGGTGACGGCGATGGTGTCCTACTACCTGGTGCGGGTCGCCAAATGGGACGCGACCACGGCCTATTTCTCGGCCTCGCCCGGCGGCTTTTCGGAAATGACCCTGTTGGGCGAAGCCATGGGGGCCGACGACCGCAAGATTTCCCTGAACCATTCCGTCCGCATCATGCTGACGGTGCTGATTATCCCATTCTGGTTCAAATTCTTCGAAGGCTATCAGCCGGGCAACATGGGGGCGCTCGGCAACATGGCCGATCTGCGCCTCAAGGATGCGGCGATCCTGATCGCCTGCGCCGTGGTCGGCTTTTTCGTGGCGAAGCGCCTACGTCTTCCGGCCGCCCAGCTACTGGGCCCGACGCTGATCTCCGGCATCGTCCACATGACCGGGGTGACCGAAGCCCGCCCGCCCCAGGAGATCATCGCCCTGGCCCAGATCGTGATCGGCGCCTCCATCGGCTGCCGCTTCCTGGGCGTGTCCTTGCGCCATGTGTTCGGAACCATGGCCCGCGCCGCCGCGATTACCATTTTCATCCTATGCACGGCGCTGGGCGCGGCCTATCTGGTGCATCTGGTCACGGGATTGCCGGTCAAGACGGTCTGGCTCGCCTTCGCCCCCGGCGGACTGGCGGAAATGACCCTGATCAGTCTGTCGCTGGGGATCGACGTGGCCTTCGTCTCGGTCCATCACATGGTGCGGGTGATGTTCCTGGTCGCCATGGCGCCGATCGCGTTCAAGCTGTTGCGCGGCGTGTTGGAGCGGGCCCAGGCCGCCAACAAGGCTTAAGATTTATCGGTGATCGACGCCGACGGCGGCGCTTAGCGTCTTGAAGCCGTCACGTTCCAACAGCGCTGCCAGTTCCGCGGAAACCTTCGCCGCCAGATACGGTCCTTCGTAGATCATCGCCGAATAGATTTGGACCAGAGACGCCCCGGCGCGGATGCGCGCATAGGCATCGGCCCCGGTCGCAATCCCGCCGACGCCGATCAGCGGCACTTCCCGCCCGACCAGTTGATACAGATCCGACAAAACGTCCCGCGCCATGCCACGCAGGGGCGCGCCCGACAGACCGCCGGTTTCACCCTTTTGCGGATCGCTCAGACTGTCAGGTCGGCTGATCGTGGTGTTGGTGGCGATGATGCCGTCGATACCGACGTCCGCCGCCACGGCGGCGATATCTTCCAGATCGGCCTGGGCCAGATCCGGCGCGATCTTGACCAACAGCGGCGGGCGATTGGCCAACCTGTCCCGCGCGACCTTGACGGCCGACAGCAGCGTCGTCAGCGGCCCCCGATCCTGCAACGTACGCAGGCCCGGCGTGTTCGGCGACGACACATTGACCACCAGATAGCTGGCCAAAGCGCCCAGGCGTTCGACACCCAGGACGTAATCTTGAACCTCGTCAGTCGAATCCTTGTTTCGGCCCAGGTTGATCCCGACGATACCTTTACCCAAGGGCCCGGCCCGGAACTTTTCCATCCGCGCGGCCATCGCGGCGTGGCCCGCGTTATTGAACCCCATGCGGTTGATCACCGCCCGATCGGCGGTCAAACGGAACAATCTCGGCTTGGGATTTCCTGGCTGCGGGCGGGGCGTGACGCTGCCGACCTCGACGAAACCGAACCCCAGCCCCAACAGCGGCCCCGGCGCGCGGGCGTCTTTGTCGAACCCGGCGGCAAGGCCGACCGGACTAGCGAAATCAATCCCCCACAACCGGGATTTCAGCAATGGGTCCGGTTGTGCCTCGACCGGCGGAACGATCCCCCAGCTGAGGCCCTTCAGGGCCAGGTTGTGCGCGGTCTCGGGATCGACCCGATAGAGCAAGGGCATCAAGTGATCGACCAGGGACACGTTATTCAGCCTCCACCAAATTCAGTTCCGCCGGGAAGACATGGCGACCACCGGCATCCAACGGCACATCGTATGCGGCGATCACGGCCTCGACCGGCAGGACGCCGTACAGATGCGGGAACAGATGACCGCCCCGCGAGGCTTCCCATTTCAATGCATCGCCCAGGCGTTGCGGATCGACACGCAAAAGGACAAGACCGGCCTGCCCCGCGCGATGCTTGGCTGCACTTTTGACGACCTGCGCCGCGGACGAAAAGTGGATGAAACCGTCTGCCTGATCCTGCGACGATCCGCCGTACGAACCGGCCTGTTCGGCGGCGGTCCATTCTTCCTTGCGGCACATGTGATAGATGGCGGGATCGGTTGTATTCATGGGATTTTCCGGCGGTTGTCTCGGCAGTGCCGGAGATTAGAGCACATTGCCCGCCGAGGGAACCGCGACCACGGGCCCGCACCATGTGCTCCTATTATGACCTACGTCCAGGGCCACTCGCTTTGGCACAAGGATTGCTTATTTCTTCCCTGAATTCGTGCGGAACACGAAGAAGCAGCAAAAGACACGAAAAGTGAGAAAGATGGCCAGCAGCAAGAAATCCCCGACGTCGCAATTAGCGAGCGTTATCGACGAACTGGAAGACCTGATCGAATCAGGCGTCAAATTCGTACCTGCGCAACCGTCTCCGGCCATGACACAGGCCGGCGCCCGCGCGGGCGGTATTGACGAAGCCCAAGCCGCCAAGATTTACCGCGCCATGTTGGAGGCGGACGCGATTGAGGACCCAGTTTTTTGGCCCGGGACGGCCATGAACTGAGCCCGCTTACCAAACCACCGGGTCCGGACCGCCGATCACCGGCCCGCCCGACAACAGCCTCAACTCCATGTCCCCTTCGGAGGCATTCTGGGCGGGAGCAGCCTGATCGCTCCAACCGTACCCGCCTTCGAACAAGTCGCCGCCGTGGCCCGATGCGAAAATGAACACGCCGTTGCCTGTCAGCCAGTCCGTGACCGGCGGTGACGCGGGCTGTTCGGCCCGAGGTTCCGGTGCCGTCTGAACCGATGCCTGAACCCCTTCCCGGGGTTTCGGCTCCGGGGGGGCCTTCGACACGGGCTCAACCCGCGCCCGAGCACCCGGCGGCACAATCCTGGCCGAGCGGGAAAAATTCAACCGCCCGCCGGATTGACCCCGGGCCTCGACGGACAAATTCAGATCAAAGGCTTCGGACCCGGCCGGAACCACGAGTTCCAGGTCGTTCAGATCCGACATCCCGAAACGCCAATCCCGCGAGCCGTCATCCATTGCGGCCCCGGACAAACCGGCGGAGACCTCGACCCCTTGCGGTAGGGCTTTCAGGCTGAACACGATATCGCCGACCATTCGGCCCATGCCGTGGCTGAACGCACAGCCAATCGGAAAACGCAGCAGTTTGCCGTCATCCGAGGCCTGTGGCGTATCGACGGAAAACTGAAATCCGGCCTCAAGCGGCGCCAAGCCCGGCTCGACCGTCAGGCTGCCCGTACGGACGTGACCATCGCCGGAAATCACCGTAACGGCAAAAGTATGCGGCCCGCTGGCGCCGGGCGGAAAACGCAACCGCAGGCCACCTTGAATCTGCACGTCCCGGTCCAGAAGCGTTGCCGTTCCGTCACCGTTATCGACCCCGGCGTTCAAGGTAATCCCTTTGCCCAGGCCACCAACAATCAGCACGGACATATCGCGCGGGTTCAGCCCCGGCACGGCCGCGAAGACATCAATCGGAAGACCTATTTTGGTTTCATCCGGGGGCCCGACCGTTGCATCGCTCTCAGACGGAATATTCATTTTTCCGGCGCCCTACATAGAATTTAACTCGATAGCCCGGCGGGCTTGCTCGTACAATTCTCTAGGATGATCGTTATATCTGGCCAGTTTTTTCACGCCCTGGCATCGATTAGGATCAATCAACTGACGTTGCTGGACACAGCCATTTTATCCACGGGAGTTCGAATGCCAGCCAAAGACGCCATCTTGTTCGCCAACGACGCCTTTTACGTGGCCTTTCGAAGCAGCAGTTTCGATCAGATGAATGAGATCTGGAGCAAGGACCATGAAATTTCATGCGTTCACCCGGGTTGGCGTCCTTTGACCGAGCGTGAGCAGATCATGGAAAGCTGGGAAGTGATCCTGAGCTCCAGCGTTGGAGCCGAGATCGATTTCATCGACCCAAAAGTCTTCGTGCTGGGCGACGCTGCCTACGTCACAGGGTTCGAGAAAGTCGGCGGCCGATTGATGTCGGTCACGAACGTATTCGTCCGCGACGGTTCGGTCTGGCGCATGGTCCATCACCACGCCGGGCCCTGCCAGGACCACATTGCAGCTGACTTCGGCGTCCCGGAATCAACCCTGCAATAGACGACAGGTCGCGTGAAAAGCGGTTAGGATGGCCCCGCAGGGACAAAGCAAAGACAACACCCAGCGGAGGAGCCTTGCCCATGAAAACGATCAAAATGACGATCGGTTCTGTCACCTTGAACGTCGCCCTGCGCGATACCCCGACAGCCGATGCGATCTGGGACGCCGCCCCCTTTACCTCGCGCGCCAGCACCTGGGGCGAAGAAGTCTATTTTTCGACCCCCGTCTCTCCGGATCGGGAAGCCGATGCCCGGGCCATCGTCGAGCCCGGTGAAATCGCCTTCTGGACCGACGGCGACAGCATCGCCATCGGGTTTGGCCGCACGCCTATTTCCCAAGGGGATGAATGCCGGTTGGCCTCGCCCTGTAACATCTGGGCGGACGCGATCGACGACGTCAAAACCTTGGCCGCCGTTGCCCCCGGCGCCGCGATAAGCGTCGAACAGGCCGAATAACCATACCCCTCTATTCGTTGATCTGGCGCAATCACAGCACCTGTCAGTTGTGATAGAATTCGCCATTGCCGAGAGGAGGATACGATGAACAAGCATGTTGATCGGCTGTTGAACCTCCAAAACCTCTACTTCGAGGCATGGCGCGCCTACACGAAAATGGGTTTCGACCTATGGCAAAGCGCTATCGACGGGGTTTGGAAGGTCTACCACCCCCTGCCGCACCGGCGGCATGAGGACAGCCATAAGAAGCCGCCCTGCGTCACGACCAACGCCGCGCATTTGAGCCATCATTACGGGCGGCGTTGCCACGACGTGGACGTGGAACATATCTGAGGCAGTTGTCCCCGCCGTCCCAAGGCGGTAACGATAAGCTTCCATTCACGGTGCTACGTCGCCGAACGGGAGGGAATTGCCTTGGGTAAATCGACCACCGGGCTTGAAGAAGCCATCTACCAATACATTTTGGATACGACCTCGCGGGAGCCGGAAATTCTGGCCCGTCTGCGCAAGGAAACGGCCAGCCATCCGCGCGCCGGCATGCAGATTTCACCGGACCAGGGACAGTTCCTGAGCCTGCTGGTCGAATTGCTGGGCGCCAAACGCATTGTCGAGGTCGGTACCTTCACGGGATATAGCTCGCTCTCCATGGCGCTGGCACAGCCGGACGACGGCGCATTGGTCGCCTGCGACGTGTCAGAGGAATATACCGCCGTGGCCCGCCGGTATTGGGCCGAAGCCGGGGTGGATGGCCGCATCGACCTGCGGTTGGCCCCGGCGGTCGAAACCCTGGATGCCCTGATCGCAGGCGGCCAGGGCGGAACGTTCGACCTCGCCTTCATTGATGCGGACAAGGAAAACTATCAGAATTATTTCGACCGTTGCCTGGCCTTGGTGCGTCCCGGCGGCTTAGTCGCCATCGACAATGTGCTGTGGCACGGGCGGGTCGTCGACGCGACGGACGAAACCGTCGACACCCTGGCCATCCGGGCCTTCAACGCCGGGCTGAAGGACGATCCGCGTGTCTCGATCGCGATGCTGTCCATCGCCGATGGTTTGACCCTGGCGCGCAAACGCTGACCCACGGGGCCTGCCCGAAATACGGCGAACTCGACACGAAATGGTCTCTTTTTCCACGAACAAACGCCGTGTTCGGGGGCGATAACCTTTGCCATCGGATCAATACGGCAAAGGAGAAGGAACCATGCCTCGCATCGATATCCGACCCCGTCCCCGCCCCCAGGCCCAGCCCCAGCCCCGCCCCCAGGCTATGGCGGGACTGATCGCAACCGGCCTCGTCGCCGCGAGCCTGACCGCGGCAGGCCTATACGCCACTGGTTTGTTGGCCGCAAAAGCCGCCCAGGCGGCTGAACCGTTTGACGCGGCCTGCGAATTCGATGCGGACCGTGGCCAGCCCGTCCCGCTGATCATCACCGGATTCAAACCCGGCAGCTCGGCCGTCCCCGCCGAGAAAGAGGCGGAAATTCAGGCCTACGCCAACGAGCTGACGCCCTACTCCAAGATTTGCGTGATCGGGCAGGCCGACAAACGCGGCCCCGTCGACGCCAATGACAAGTTAGCCATGAACCGGGCCCGGGCCGTGGCAGCACGCCTGATCGGCGCCGGGATCGAGCCGGAGAACCTGGCATTGTCATCGCGTGCGGAAGCGTTCGGCGACACGGCGCCCGGTTGGCTCTGGTTCAACGGCAGTCGACGGGTCGAAGTCGTCGCCTTGCGCTGACCGATCAGCCCTGCATCAGACCGCGTAACAAATCGGCGAAGCGGCCAACCGCTTCGTCGAGCGGCCCGTCGTTGGGAAACTCGACCACGTCCGGGCCTTCCACGCGGAAGGCTCGGGCGCGTTCCAGGCGACGTTCGACCTGGTCGTCCTGTTCGCGCCCACGCGCGCCCAAGCGGCGGCGCAGGTTTTCATCGTCGGCGTTGACTGAAATAATGCGCAGACGCGGGAAACGGCTTCGCGCCTCATCGATCACCGACCGCGAGGCATTGATCACAACGACCTTTCCGGACCTGAGCTCGCTCAACACTTCCGCCGGAATACCGTACCAAAGGCCATGCGCGCCCCAGGACAAAAGGTAGGCGTCCAAATCTCGGCGGGCGTGGAACTGTCCTTCCGTGACGGCGATATGGTCTTCGGACCCTGCATCGGCCGGACGGGTTATCTCGCGTTTAGGAAAAACAACGTCGGAACCATCGGCAAGCACATCGCGCGCGCCGTCGATCAAGCTGTCCTTTCCGGCACCGGACGGTCCAACGACCAGTACCAAGATGCCTGTGAGGCTGGCCTCGCTCACGGTGCGGGCGGGAATTCGAGGGGCTGCGAACATGGCACCGGGAAATACATGCCCCGCGTGACCCGGACATGAAGCCCCCATGACGGTTGGATGAAGACCATTCCGGTTTTGTCCTGCCCTCGTTATGCGCCCTTAGAGAAACCCGCGCCGGTGCGGATCCTGAAACGGCCGCCCTCGGTTGAACGGCGGCACATCCTTATGCGGGTGGCGACGGTATTCCCGCGCCGGCAAGGGCGCGGGTGCCGGCACCGGAACCTGCTGATAAATAACCGCCGGGGTTGCCGTCGGTGTCCGTGGGATCGCCCGCAACAAAGCGACGAACCGGGCCTTCGCCTCATCGAGGTAGCGTCCCTGCGGATAGGTCAACATATACACCTTCACCCGTTCCGCGTCGCCCGAGGCATCGGCCTGCCGCCACATCGCGGTTTCAGCATCCTCGGCAACGGATGACGCGTCAGCGACGACAACCACAGCCGCGTCCTGCCGGACGGGCACAGGCGTCAATGTAACCAAGGCATCGAAATCGTTCGGCTCAGTCGCGACATCATCCAGGATCGACTGTTCGACCGCCGCGACAGGCCGAGCCGTCACCGCGGGGCCGTCCTGATCCTGAGGCAGGGGAAGCACGAACGTGCCACCGATATCGTCTTCCGAACCGGCCTCGGCAACGGCAGCCACGGGGGTCATCACGACCGCCGACAGAATAATGGCCGCCGCGGCTTTCAAAGCGGTTTTGCTGCTCGTCATCCTGAATACCTCCTTTTGCTCGACCGACCGGCCGGATCGCAAGTGAAGGCGATTTTAAATTCAGTTTTGCATTTAAAACAAGATATATTTTGTCATCCGGCCGCAGCGGCGCCGGTGATCTTCCGGATTGCGGCCTGCAATTCGGAGACCAATTCTCGCCCGATATCGCCTCCGTCCCCTGAAATTTGGTTCTTTAGAACAGCGTTCAGAGAATCGATATGCACACGAACAAGCTCTACTCCGGCGGCATTGTTCGGCAGGCCGCTGCCCGCGAAACGCATCAGGGAATTACCGATGGTCGTAACCAGCGGATATCCGAAAGTCTCGCCCTGAAGGCCCAGTTGCTTCGCCACGGCATGGATTCGCAGGAAATGTTCCGACTTGTCGGCGACCGCCTGGCCTTCGGACATGATCCGGCGTAGGCTATCGACGTAATCCAAAGCCGTGCCCAGGTAGTCCCCCTTGGACTTTTCCAGGGCGCGCTCGGCCTTGAATACCGCGCCCTCGGTGAACAAGGCGTCCTCTTCGCCGGCCCCGCCCGCTTTTCGTTTCAGATGATTGGGGGGACGGAAAATACGAATGACGCTGTCGTTGGGAAACCGCTCCAGCGCCGTTACCAAAGGCGATCGATCGACGCGCACATCGGCGGGGTCCGTATCGCGGCGATCTTCCGGCACCTCTCTGGCATTGCCGCGCCGATCCGGGCCGAAGTATCGCGTGTTGTAGACGAACGGACGTGGACGGTTGATCAGAGTCAGAATCCGATCGACCAGGACATCGACCGCCACCGGCTTGATCAGAAAATGCGTCGCCCCATAGGCCCGGGCCGAAGCGATCTCTTCCGGCTTGAATCCACCCGCCATTAGGATCACCGGTAAGAAGCGGTTTGGGGAATCGCGGTGCATACGGACCCAGCGAAGCAGTTCGATCCCGTTCAGGGCGGCTTCGAACATGTTACAGATCATGAAGTCGACCGTGTCGATCCGTTCGCTCACGGGTTTTCGCGCCAGACGCTTCAACAAGGCATGGGCGTCATCGTTGCTGGTAGCGGTAAGAACCTCGCCGACGCCCAGCGCCTGCAACAGGTTGTGGATCATCCAACGGTGGGCATCGTCCTGATCGACGACCAGGACGGTAAACGCACGCAGATTTATCGTGGCCAAAACAGGCCCCCTTGAGCACGGCGCCCCGTGTTGGTCACGGGAACATTCTATGTGGCGGGAATCCCACCCTCTGCTTGACTATAGTCAAATGCATGGACGGCGCAGGGTCAACCCGTCCGATCATCCGGAAGTGAAAATCCGCCAAGGCCCGTTCCCAAAGGGGAAAATCCGTGAAAAAGTGGCGGGATCAAGGGGGCTTCCGCCCAATACCACCAAAAAGAAGAAAAGGAGACATTCATGAGCGAAATGTTCGATTTGACGGGCAAGGTCGCGCTGATCACCGGCTCGACCCGGGGAATCGGCAAGGCCATCGCCGAGGCCTATGCCCGCCAGGGCGCAAAGGTTGTGATCTCGTCGCGCAAGATCGAGGCCTGCGAAGACGTCGCCGCAGCCATCAACGAGGAAAATGCCGAAGCGCCCGGCGAAGCCATGGCCGTTGCCTGCAACGTGTCCGACGCGGCACAGTTGAAACAACTGGTCGATACGGTGATCGACACCTGGGGGCGCATCGACGTTCTGGTCTGCAACGCGGCGGTAAACCCCTATCACGGCCCGATGGCGGAAATCGACGACGGCGCTTGGGAAAAGGTTCTGCAGGTCAACGTCACCAACGTGCTGAAGCTGTGCAACATGGTCATGCCCGACATGGCCAAGCGCAGGGACGGTTCGGTCATTCTGATCTCGTCGGTCGGTGGGCTGAAGGGCTCGATGAACCTGGGCGCCTATGCCGTGTCCAAGGCCGCGGATATGCAGCTCGCCCGCAACCTGGCGGTTGAATGGGGCCCGCACAACATTCGCGCCAACGCGATCGCGCCGGGTTTGATCAAGACCGATTTCGCCCGCGCCCTGTGGGAAAATCCGGAAGCCCGCGCCAAGGCTGAATCCGCCTACCCCCTGGGCCGCCTCGGCGATCCGGAGGACATCACCGGGACGGCAATCCTGCTGGCGTCGAAGCAAGGCAGCTTCATCACCGGTCAGACCATCGTCGTCGACGGTGGCGGTGTCGCCGCCGGCAACCGGTACAGCTAGTCGCCGGACATGCGGGCACCTCGCGCCCTGATCATCGCGATCCTGGCCACTGCCTTATCGGCGGTGGCCGGAAGCGCCGACGCATGGAAAAACGGCCCCCCGAACAACAAGGTCACCAACAGCGCCGCCGATTGCATCTCTCCGCCCTATGCCACGCATGACTGGATCGCGGATCAGGCGATGCTGTTATTGCCGCGCGAGGCCAGGGCCTGGATGGCCCCATTTCGCAATCTGGTTCTGATCGGCACCGAAGCACCGGACTATGCCGACATTCGCCAAAAGTGCGGCATCCCGAACAGCGGGTACAACGACACCGGCAAAGGCCGCCACGACCTGCGATTCGACGATTTCGGGAACGTCACCTACGACAACCCGGCCATGCGCGCGGGCCAAGAGTACGGCAAAGCAATCGCGGCCTTTCGCGATGGGCGGGCGGACTACGCCGCCTTTTACCTGGGCGCCGCGATGCATTACATCGGCGACATGTCGCAGTACGGCCATACCGTAAAGGGCGAAACCCATCACCACGATTTCGAGGCCTGGGTCGCGACCCTGACCCCGGCGGCAAAGGGTAGCCTGTTCGAAAGGTTCATTTTCCCGGACGGCAAGCTCGAGCCGCGCACCGCCTACGATGCCGTGGTGCGGACCGGGCGCTTCACCTGGGAGGGTCGCGCACCGGTGATGTCACCAGCCGACATGGACAATCGATACGACGGGATCGCGTCGATCAACGATGCGGCGTTCATCGAAAGCATCGGGCATTGCCTGAACAAAGCCGCCAACGAAGCAGCGGGCATGCTGTTCGGGTTTTACGAAACGGTCGTAAAGACGACGCCCCCATAAGCCATCGCTTCGGGGGCTCGTCGATTAGGCCGCGATTCCTGCATCGCGCCGCGGGCCGCCCTTGCCTTTACGACGCGGGCGACCGCTACGGCCTCCCGCACCTTCCGGCCGAGGACCGCTTTTGCGGAAGCCGCCGCGCGGGCCGTTCCGCCCGCCCCGTCCTTTGCCGCCGCGGCCTTTGCCACCCGAGGGCGCTTCGGCCAGGTCCGCGATTTCCGAAGCGTGGTACGGATGCTCTTCGAACACCGGCACCGGCTGACGGATGCAGCGCTCGATGTCCCGCAGACTGTCGCGTTCGTCATGGTCACAAAACGAAATCGCCATGCCGGACGCGCCGGCGCGGGCCGTACGCCCGATACGGTGAACGTAGCTTTCCGGATCGACCGGCAGGTCGAAGTTGATGACGTGGGTCACGCCATCGACATCGATGCCACGGGCCGCGATGTCGGTTGCGACCAGAGCACGGATTTCGCCGTCACGCAGGCCTTTCAGCGCCCGCTGACGGGCGTTCTGCGCCTTGTTGCCATGGATCGCATCGGCCTTAACACCATGCTGGTGCAGGTGCTTGGCGACACGGTCGGCACCATGCTTGGTGCGGGTGAAGATCACCGCGCGTTCGATGTTATCGTCGTTCATCAACTCATTGAGAAGCGCACGCTTGTTGTCCTTGGCGACAAACAGAACGCGCTGATCGATGCGTTCGACCGTGGTCGCTTCGGGCGTAACTTCGACCCGGACCGGATCGGTCAGCAGTTCGTCCGCCAGACCGGAGATCGTCTTCGGCATCGTAGCCGAAAACAGAACCGTCTGCCGGTCGGCCGGAACGGCTTTGGCGACCCGGCGAACGTCGCCGATGAAGCCCATGTCGAGCATGCGGTCGGCTTCGTCCAGGACGAAGACTTCGATCCCGTCCAGGATCAAGTGACGCTGTTCCATCAGGTCCAACATCCGCCCCGGCGTCGCGACCAGGATATGCGCGCCGCGCACCAAGCCGGTGATCTGCGGGCGTATCGAAGCGCCGCCGAACACCGCCTGCACGCGCAGGTGAAGGTGGCGACCGTAAACCTTGATGCTGTCGGCGATCTGCACGACCAGTTCGCGCGTCGGCGCCAGGATCAGGACGAAGGGCCGCTTGCTGCGCGATTTGCGCGGTTCGTTCGCGAACTGCTGCAGGATCGGCAGGGCAAAGGCGGCCGTCTTACCGGTGCCCGTCTGGGCGATGCCCAACAGGTCACGCCCGTTCAGCAACGGCGGAATGGACTTTTCCTGAATAGGAGTGGGATTGGCATAGCCCTCTTCGGACAATGCGCGAACAAGCTGCTGGGCTAGATTCAGCCCGCTAAAATCAGTCATTTAAATTCGTTCTTTCGCGATCAAACTTTATCCTCCGCGCCCCACTGATCGTTACGGGGTTGCGGATCGCCGGCATTGTGCAAGCATTTGTCGGCGGCTTCCCGGTTCAGGAAGTCCTCGCCTCACGAAACGCCCGCATTGTCGGTTAGGATAGTAAACCGGACCGACGCATCGGCCTCGGCAAGCGATCGAAGATCGACTTGGATGGGAGTATCGCTGGGCACACAAGGCGCTTTCAGCGCGGGAAAGTCAAGAAAGATTATTGCGGCGCAACATTAGGAACCCAAAACCCGCCGCTTCATTTCCGCGACGGCGGCATGCGGGCTGGTCAAGATCGGCAGGCCCGTGCGCTCTTTGATTTCCGCTGCCAGGGGCGCCATTGAAAATTGCGCCAGGACGATACAGCCGCAGTCCTTCAGGTTCGGCGCGGCTTCGACCACCGCGCGGTCGTGGGCGTCTCGCCGCCCGGCCCCCAGGTCCGCCCAGGCCCCTTCGACCAGCCAGGGTTCGACGGTCAGATCGACGCCCCGCTTATCGGCCAGGGCTTCCATATCGGCCTTCATATCCGGCAACGTCTGGGGGTGGGTCGCCAACAAGCCGACCTGACCGCCCTGCTCCAACGCCGCATCCAAAATCGCTTCGTTGGGCTTCATCACCGGCACGTCGCTTTCAGAAGCGATCCGGTCGATGATCGCGCCGAAGGCGGAACAGGTGAACAGAATACCGTCCGGCTTTCGCGCCTTGGCATAGGCCGTCAGATTGAGAAACCGCTCGGTCAGGGGATCGGTGATCTTGCCGCCCGCCGCCGCCAAATCCATGGTCAGACTTTCGTCCAACAGGGTCCAATAAGAGGCATCGGACCACAGGTCCTTGAATGCGGTTTCAACCGGGGCGATGGCTTCGCGCGTAGCGTGAATAAGGGCGATCTGTTTTGTCATCCCCGCCTCATACGCGGGAAAGCGCCCCCATTGCAATCCCCAGGGAACGCCCGAGGGCAATCCCCCGCCGACTGCAAATTACACTGACCTATTGTAATCGGTCTCATTTATGGCACGATCAATCCGGGTTTGAACCAATTGGGGTTGGAGATTGCCCGTGTTTTTTTCCGCCGCAGCGTTCTTGCGGCGCGTTGGCACGTGGATTGCTTCAACCGCAGTAAAGTCGCCCCCGGCATCGATCCCAATAAGGGTCCCGTTCGGGGGTAAACGTGTTGACCGGCAATCCGGATGCGTATGCATGTGGCCTTTTGATATTGATCTGAAATCATTTTTCGCGATCGACATCGATCCGAAGACGATTCTGCCGTCTTCGCATGATCCCGTGCTGGTGCTGCTTTCCTTCTTCGTTGCCGTACTTGCCGGATTTGCCTTCGTCCATTTGCTGCATCGAATTGCAGAACGAGAATCTTCACCCTCCCGCCACATCTGGATGGCGGGTGGCGCTTTGATCATGGGCCTGGGCATCTGGGCCATGCATTTCATCGGCATGCAGGCCTATGAACTTCCGATCCTGGTCACATTCGATCCGTGGATCACCTTGATCTCCGCGATCCCCGCCGTTCTTGCCAGCGCCTGGAACCTGCAGATCGTGGCGCGGGCCCACGTCAGCCGCACCCGGCTGGTGATCGGTGGCGTCGTCCTTGGCGGCGGGATCGGCCTGATGCACTACACCGGCATGGCCGCCGTTCATTTTGACGCGTTCATCCGGTACGACCCGGCGCTGTTCGCCTTGTCACTGGTCGTCGCCATTGCACTGGCGATGGGGGCACTTTGGGTGGCGTTCAAGACGTCGCGCCGCACGGCGGCCCGGTCGCTGACCGGCGAAGGCTTAGCCGCGATCCTGATCGGCTCGGCTGTCGCGGGGATGCACTATACCGCGATGAGTTCCACCGTCTGCCTGGCTCAAACAAGCAACGCACTGCCGCTGCGCGACCTGGGCCCGGGCATCCTGGCCGGCGCGACCGCGATTGTCGCGTCGTTGATCCTGATCGCTGGGATCGCTGCGGTCGTGTTCGACCGGCGCCTGTCGAAAGAAATCTTCCAGCGCGAAGAAGCCGTCAATCAGGCCCAAGTCACCGAAGCGCGCCTTCGCTTGATCATGGATAACGTCGCGGATGCGGTTATCACCCTGGATTCCAGCGGCAGAATCGAAACCTGCAACGCGGCGGCGGAGAAAATTTTCGGGCGCAAATCGGATGACATCATCGGGCGGCCCTTGACCGCCTTTATCTCCGAAACGGAAAGCGCCGTCGGCAAACGCAAATTGATGCGCTACCTGTTGGATCCCAGCACCCGCAATCCCAACGGCGAGGGCTTCGAAGTCGTCGGCCGTCGCGAAGACGGCTCGATGGTATTTCTCGAAGCCGTGTTGTCCGAGGTGCGGGAGAATGGTCGCACGGTGTTGATCGCCGCCCTTCGAGATATTACCGAGCGGATGGTCGCGGCCCTGGCCCTGGCCCAAGCCAAGGAAGAGGCCGAGAACGCCAACCACGCGAAATCCGAGTTCATTTCCCACATGAGCCATGAGTTACGCACGCCGCTGAATGCGGTCATCGGCCTGTCCGAAGTATTGTTGGAAATGAAGGAAATGCGGGAGGACCCGGCGCGCCTCCAGGAATACCTGGGCGACATCCGCAACAGCGGCACGCATTTGCTGGAACTCGTCAACGAGATCCTGGACGTGTCGGTCATGGAGTCCGGCTCCCGCACCTTGCAGACCGAAGTCTTCGACGCGGTCGAGGAAGTGGAGGAAATCCTCCGTCCGCTGCGTGCGACCTTGCGGGCGACCAAGCCGCGTCTTTCGGTCTCGACCGACAACGGCCCCGTCCTGGTGACCGCCGACCGACAGTCGTTCCGCCAGATCGTCCTGAATCTGACGAACAATTCGATCCTTCACGGCGGCAGCGACGTACAGGTCGAAATTCGGGTGGAACAGGATACGTCGGGCGAGTTCGCCCGGATCATGGTCGCCGACAACGGCCCGGGAATCCCCGCCGAGTTGATGAAGGTCATCGGCCAGCCGTTCCCGCAGGCGCAGACGCCGTATGAATACACCCTGCAGGAAGCAACGACCGCGCGCGGCGCGGGCCTGGGCCTATATATCGTCAATCGCCTGATCGAATTGAACGGCGGCAGGTTCTCGTTGGAGAGCACGCCCGGCCTAGGCACCGTGGCGACGACGCTGTGGCCGAAGACCGCCAGCGCCGCCTAACCCCGGAATTTCGTCAGCAGACCTCGAACAGGCCCGCCGCACCCATGCCGCCACCGATGCACATGGTGACGACGACGTTCTTGGCGCCCCGGCGCTTGCCTTCGATCAGGATATGACCGGTCAGGCGCGCGCCCGTCATGCCGAACGGGTGGCCGACGGAAATGCCGCCGCCGTTGACGTTCAGCAGTTCCTGCGGAATGCCCAGTTTGTCGCGGCAGTACAGCACCTGCGAGGCGAAGGCTTCGTTCAGTTCCCAAAGATCGATGTCGTCCATCTTCAGGCCCTGGCGCTCCAACAGGCGCGGGATCGCGAACACCGGACCAATGCCCATTTCATCAGGCTCGCAACCGGCGATGGCCAGGCCCTTGAAGATACCCAGGGGCTGCAGACCACGGCGCTCGGCCTCTTTCTCGGACATCACGACACAGGCCGAGGCCCCGTCGGACAACTGCGAAGCATTGCCCGCAGTCACGAACTTGTCCGGGCCCATCACCGGCTGTAGGCCGTTCAGGGCTTCCAGCGTGGTCGATGGACGGTTGCCTTCGTCCTTGGTCAGGGTCACTTCCTTTTCCGTGACCTCGCCCGTTTCCTTGTTCTTGACCAGCATCTTCGACGGCAGCGGCACGATTTCGTCGTCGAACAACCCGGCTTCCTGGGCGCGGGCGGTGCGCATCTGGCTTTCGAACGCAAATTCGTCCTGGGCCTCGCGGGTGACGCCATAACGCTCGGCGACGTTGTCGGCCGTGTTGATCATCGGAATCCACATGTCCGGCTTGTGTTCCCACAGCCATTCTTCCTTGACCTCGTTGGCCATGGCGTTGTCGCGGACCAGGCTGATGCTTTCCAGGCCACCGCCGACGGCGACCGGAACGCCGTCCAGCACCACGCGGTTGGCGGCAACGGCAATGGCCTGCAGGCCCGACGAGCACAGGCGGTTGATGGTCGTGCCGCCCGTGGTCACGGGCAGACCGGCGCGGATCACCGACATACGGGCGATGTTCTTACCGGTGGCGCCTTCGGGCATGCCGCAGCCCAGGATCACGTCTTCGACCTCGGCCGGGTCGATCCCGGCGCGCTCGACCGCGTGTTTGATGACATGGCCGCCCAGGGTCGCCCCATGGGTGTTGTTGAAGGCACCGCGACCGGCTTTGCCGATCGGCGTGCGGGCGGTGGAAACGATAACGGCGCGTTGCATTTTATTGTTCCTTTTTCTTAATGCCTTAGAGGTCGGCAAACTTGCCGCCCGAACGGGCGAGCTTTTCAAGAAGCGGCGCCGGTTCCAGCGCCGGGGAAGCAACCTTGGCCCAATGGGCCAGGCGTTCATAAACGTGGGCCACACCGACCTGATCGGCGTGGAACATCGGGCCGCCCTTGGCGACCGGGAAGCCATAACCGTTGATCCACACGATGTCGATATCCGACGCGCGCTGGGCCATGCCTTCGTCGAGGATTTTCGCGCCCTCGTTGATTAGGGCGTAGAAGCAGCGCTCGTGAATTTCCTGATCGGTGATCTCGCGGCGCTCGAAGCCCAGTTCGGTCGAGACTTCCTTGATGATCTCTTCAACCGCGGGATCGGGCAGCGGCTTGCGCGAACCTTCTTCGTACTTGTACCAGCCCATCATGTTCTTCTGGCCCTTGCGGCCTGCTTCGACCACACGGTCGGCGACCACCGGCCAGCGTTCGCCCGGCTGGATGAACTGCTTCTGGCGCTGACGAACGAGATAGGACACGTCCAGACCGGCCAGGTCGCCCACGGCCATCGGGCCCATAGCGAACCCAAAGTCGAGAAACACCTTATCGACCTGCTGCGGCAGGGCACCTTCCTCGATCAGGAAATAGGCCTGACGGGTATAGCGGTGATACATGCGGTTGCCGACAAAGCCGTCGCAGTTGCCGACCAGAACCGGAATTTTGGCGATCCGCTTACCCAGGTCCATGACCGTGGCGATCACGTCCTTGGCCGTTTCCTTGCCGCGCACGTTTTCCAGCAATTTCATGACGTTGGCCGGGCTGAAGAAGTGCGTCCCGATCACGTCCTGCGGCCGCTTGGTCGCGGCGGCGATGGCGTCGACATCCAGAGTCGAGGTGTTGGAGGCCAGGATCGCACCCGGCTTCATCACCGCGTCCAGTTCGCCGAAGATCTTTCGCTTCAGGTCCATTTCCTCGAACACCGCCTCGATCACGATATCGGCGGGGCCCAGATCGGCATAGCTGGTCGTGCCGGAAATCATGCTCATCCGCTTGTCCATGGCGTCCTGGCTGAGGCGGCCCTTGGACACGGTCGCGGCATAGTTCTTTTCGACCTTGGCCATCCCGGCCTTTAGCGCCTCTTCCGAGGTTTCCAGCACCTTGACCGGAATGCCCGCATTGGCGAAGCACATGGCGATACCGCCGCCCATGGTGCCGCACCCGACGATGGCCGCGGTCTCGATCGGGCGCTTGGCGACGTCCTTGCCCACGTCCTTGACCTTGGCCGCTTCGCGTTCGGCGAAGAACAGATGACGCTGCGCCGCCGATTGCTCGGAATCGCGGCATTTGACGAAGATTTCGCGTTCCAGCTTCATCCCTTCGTCGAACGATTTGGTCGCCGCGATCTCGACGCAGTCGATGCAGGCCAGCGGCGCCAGCAGACCGCGCGACCGCTTTTCCCAGGTCTTGCGCGCCTCGGCAAACACTTCCGGGTCGGCGTCGGCGACCGGCAGGTCGCGCACCTTGCGAAGCTGGGCCCCGTCGGCGACCAGCTTGGCCGCATAGGCAACCGCGCCATCGGTCAGGTCTCCGTCGATCACCGCGTCCAGAATGCCCAGGTCCGCCGCCGCCTTGGCGGCGACCGGATCGCCGGACAGGATGACCTTCAATGCCCGCTTGGCGCCGATGATACGCGGCAAGCGCTGCGTCCCGCCCGAGCCGGGAACGATGCCCAGCTTGACTTCGGGCAGGCCCAGATTGGCCGTGGCGTCGCCGACGCGGTAATGGCTGCTCAGCGCCAACTCGCAGCCGCCGCCGAAGGCCGTGGCATGGATCGCCGCGACGACGATCTTGGGAAAGTCTTCAATCCGCGCGCAGACCTCGCGCAGGGCCGGGTCGGCCACCGGCTTGCCGAATTCCCGAATGTCCGCACCGCCGGAAAAGCACCGCCCCCCGCCGCGCAGAACGACCGCGTCAACGTTGTCATCGGCGGCGGCCTGATCCAGGGCCGCGACGATACCGGCGCGCACGGCATGGCCCAGGGCGTTTACCGGCGGGCTGTCCATGGTGATGACGGCGATGCGATCCCGGACTTCCAGGGACACGGGGTTTTCAGTCTGCTCTGCGGACATGATCTTTCTTTCCTTTTGCTTTTGCGGACGCGGGCCGATCAGGCCTTGCCCGGTTTCAGGCTGCTCAAGTTGGTATAGGCGCTGAGGTGTTCCAGCGACGCATTGACATCGATCACCACCGGCCCGTCATGGGCCAGGGCTTCGGCCAGCGCCGGATCGGCGTCTTCCGGCTTGTCGATACGCAGGCCCAACGCGCCGAAGCTTTCCGCCCATTTAGCGAAATCCGGATTGACCAGGGTCGTCGCCTCGACACGGCCGGGGAAGGACTTTTCCTGATGCAGGCGGATGGTGCCGTAGCATTTGTTGTTGGACACGAAAATCCGGACCTTGGCCCCGTATTGCACGGCGGCGGCCAGTTCATTCCCCGTCATCAAGGTTCCGCCATCGCCGCAGACCGTCACGACCTGCCGGTCGGGATAGCGCAACGCCGCCGCAACCGCCGACGGCACGCCCAGGCCCATGGCCCCGGAGACCGCACCGATCAGAACCTGCGTCTGCTTGAATGGGTAATAGCGGTGGACCCAGGAATTGAAGTTCCCTGCATCCATGGTGATGATCGCATCGTCGCGCAGCTGATTGCGGAAGGCGCTGACGACATGGCCGAAGTTGACGCCGTCCGACGCGGACCAGGGCTTCCATTCCATCATCTTGCGATTGGCGTCGCGCAGGCGCTTCAGCCATTCGCCCCGGCCCTTGGGCGGTTCCTGAGCATTGATGCCGGCCAAGCGGGCCAGGAAGTCTTCGGCATCGGCGCAGATCGATTGCGACGTTTCGAACACGTGATCCAGATGTTCGGAATCCGGATAGATATGGATCAGCGGCTGGCGCGGCTGCGGCGCTTCGGGCAGCAGGTAGCCCTGGGTCGTGACATCGCCCAGACGCGTGCCGACGGCAACGATCAAGTCGGCATCTTCCAGCGTTTCGCGGATCGATGCAGGAATCCCATAGCCCAAGTGCCCGGCGAAATGATCATGCTCATTGGGGAAAATGTCCTGGTTCTTGAAGCTGGTCGCGACAGGCGTGGACCAAACTTCAGAACAGGCCAGCAACGCCGTGCGCCCACCCGGGCTGCGCAGCAGTCCGCCGCCGATCAGCAACGGGCGTTTGGCCTTGGCGATGGCAGCGGCCACGGCGCGAACCTGATCGTCGGTCGCGACCGGCTTTTGCAGGGCCATCGGGGCCGTGCCCGCCCCCTCGACCGGATCGAGCAACATGTCTTCGGGCAGGACAACCACGACCGGGCCGGGGGTGCCTTCCTGGGCGATCTGAAATGCCTGGGCGACGACCTTGGACAGGTTCTTCGGCTCGTGCACTTCTTCGACATGTTTCGCCATATCGCCGAAGGTGATGCGGTAGTCGACTTCCTGGAAGGCACCACGCCCCAGGTCGGTGCGCGGCACCTGGCCGATGAACAGCACGAAGGGCACGGCGTCCTGCTGCGAGGTATGCACCCCGATCGCGGCATTGGTGGCACCCGGGCCGCGGCTGACGAAGGCCACGCCGGGCGCGCCGGTCAGCTTGGCGTCGGTCACCGCCATGAAAGCCGCACCACCTTCGTGGCGGCAGGCGACAACCTGAATTTCTTCCCGGTCGAACAGGGAATCCAGAACCGAAAGGTAGCTTTCTCCCGGGACGCAGAACACACGGTCGACACCGTGCAGGGCAAGCGTATCCACCAGGGCGTCGGCGGCGCGAATCATAACAATAGTCTCCCTCAAGGCTGGGGCGCTGGGCCCCTTAGGCCCGCCGGGACCCAACAGGTCCGGGCGGAAATTTAACATGTGTCATTGGGGTGGCGTCAAAGCCTGCTCAGTCGGCGGCCCCTTCGGCGTCGGACCAGCTGTAACCGGCGAAGCGGTCGCGCAGGTCCTTCTTCGAAATCTTGCCGGTCGCGGTATGGGGGATTTCCTCGACGAACACGATATCGTCGGGCAACCACCATTTGGCGACATGCTCGGCCAGAGTGGCGCGAATGTCGTCGGGCTTTGCCTGGGCCCCTTCACGCAGGACCACGACCAGCAAGGGCCGTTCCTCCCACTTCGGGTGCTTGATGGCGATGGCCGCGGCCTCGACCACGTCCGGATGGGCCAGGGCATAGTTTTCCAGATCGATCGAGCTGATCCATTCGCCGCCCGATTTGATCAGGTCCTTGGATCGGTCCGAAACGCGGATCAGGCCATCCGGCGTGATGCTGGCGACATCGCCGGTACCGAACCAGCCTTCTTCGTCGAACGCGGCGGCGGTCGCCTCGGCATCCTCGAAGTAAGCGCCGCAGACCCAGGGGCCGCGCACGAACATCTGACCGATGGCCTGACCGTCGTGCGGCAGGCGATTACCCTGATCGTCGCAGATCTTGAATTCGATCCCGAACAGGGGGCGGCCTTGGGTTTGCTGAACTTTGTAGCGTTCCTCGGCCGGCAGGTCCTGATGCAGCTTGCGCAGGCGACCGGTCGACCCGGCGGCGCTCAGCTCCGTCATGCCCCAGGCATGAACGACATGAACGCCGTAATCTTCTTCGAACGTCCGGATCATGGCCAGCGACGGGGCCGACCCGCCGACGTTCAAGATTTCCAGATGGTTCAGCTTGGCGCCCGTTTTTTTCAGATGTTCCAGCACGCCGATCCAAATGGTCGGCACCCCGGCGGTGACGGTGACCTTTTCGTCCTCGAGCAGGCGATAGATGTTGTCGCCATGCATGTGCGGTCCGGGCAAGACCAGCTTCGCGCCGCAGAGCGGCGCCGCATACGGAGCCATCCAGCCATGGACGTGGAACATGCTGACTGCGGGCAGCAGAACGGTGCGCGACGAAATGCACAGCGGGTGGTCGCTGGTCGTCCCGGCCAGGGCGTGCAGCGACATCGCCCGATGGCTGTACAGAACGCCCTTGGGATTACCCGTGGTGCCCGAGGTATAGCAAAGCGCGCAGGCTGTCTGTTCATCCAGGATCGGCCAGTCGAATTCGTCGTCCTCGGCCGCCATCAGATCTTCGAAACAGACCGCGTTGCGCAGGCTCGTTTTCGGCATCTTGTCGCTGTCGCACAGGATGACGAACTTTTCGATGGTCGGGCATTTGTCCTGAATGCTTTCCATCAGCTCAAGCCAGGTCGTGTCGAGGAACATCACCCGGTCCTGGGCATGATTGATGATGTATTCGATCTGATCCTGGAACAGACGCGGGTTGACCGTGTGGATGACCGCGCCGATCCCGCCGATGGCGTAATACAGCTCAAGGTGCCGATAGGTCGTCCAGGCCATGGTGCCGATGCGGTCGCCTTCCTGAACGCCCAGGCGTTTCAGGGCATTCGCCAGACGGCAGATGCGCTTGTAGGCATCGGCATAGGTGTAGCGGTGCATGTCGCCTTCGACCCGATGGGTCACCACTTCGACATCGCCATGCCAAGCGGCAGCATGCTTGACGATTCTCGACGTCAAGAGCTGCACGTCCATCATCAGTCCCTGCAAGGGTATTCCTCCTTCACGCGGTCTTGGTTTTCTCTTTTTGCCGGGCATTGCACCCGGTTTTGTTGGACTATGGCGGCATGCAGACCCCGAAATCAAGCGGATGTGAAAGAGCCGTTCGCCATGCGAAATAGGCGCTGCGGGAGCCTTGAATTTCAAGGTTGAAGGGTTAACACTTCCGCGCCTGCCGATGGCCGCCATCGGGCGTCCGGCAGGCCCGGAAAGAATAAACTGGAAACCGACAAGGGCCCGACCATGGACTTAACGCCTTCTCCCCGCACCCTCGAACTGGCCGAAAAACTGACTGCGTTCATGAACGCCGAGGTCTATCCCAACGAAGCCCTGTTCGAACAACAACTGAACGAAGGCGGCAACCGCTGGAAGGTCGTGCCGATCGTCGAGGAATTGAAGGATAAGGCGAAGGCCGCGGGCCTGTGGAACCTGTTCCTGCCGGAAAGCGATCTGGGCGCCGGACTGAGCAACCTGGAATACGCGACGCTGTGCGAGATCATGGGCCGGGTCCCCTGGGCGCCCGAAGTCTTCAACTGCAACGCGCCCGATACCGGCAACATGGAAACCTTGGTGCGCTACGGCGACGATGCGCAAAAGGAAAAATGGCTGAAGCCGCTGTTGAACGGCGATATCCGCTCGGCCTTCGCGATGACGGAACCGGATGTCGCATCCTCCGACGCGACCAACATCAAGACCCGGATCGAACGCGACGGCGACGAATATGTCATCAACGGCCGCAAGTGGTGGACCTCGGGCATCGGCTCGCCCCATTGCAAGATCCTGATCGTGATGGGCAAGAACGACCCCGACGCCGAAACCTATCGCCAACAGTCGATGATCCTGGTTCCGGTCGACACTCCGGGGGTCAAAGTTGAACGGATGCTCAACGTCATGGGCTTCGATGATGCGCCGCATGGCCATGGCGAGGTGACCTTCGACAACGTGCGCGTCCCGGCGGGCAACATGCTTCTGGGCGAAGGCCGTGGCTTCGAAATCGCCCAGGGCCGCTTGGGCCCGGGCCGCATCCACCATTGCATGCGGATCATCGGCATCGCCGAACGGACGCTTGAGCTGATGTGCAAGCGGGCGACGGAACGCGAAACCTGGGGCAAGGCGCTGGCCGACCGGGACGTGACCCAGGAACGCATCGCGCAAAGCCGGATCGAGATCGAGATGTGCCGCCTGCTGGTGCTGAAGGCCGCCTACATGATGGACACGGTCGGCAACAAGGCCGCGCGGCAGGAAATCGCCATGATCAAGGTCGCCGCCCCCAACATGGCATTGACCGTCGTCGACCGGGCGATGCAGTTGTTCGGTGGGGCCGGCGTCAGCCAGGATACGCCGCTGTCCTATTTCTGGTCGCGTATGCGGGCCATGCGCTACGCCGACGGTCCGGACGAAGTCCATCGCCGCCAGATCGCCCGCATGGAATTGCGCCGTCAGGTCGACTGGCCTCGGCGCGGCTAGGCGCGCGCTTTCCCTTACAGAACAATGAAACATGCCGGGGATTTTTATTTACCCGGCATGTTTCCATTCAAATAAATTTTAAAATCATTCAGGCCTTTGTTCGACATAGGTTATTTGCCGGTTTTTCTTTATGTTTTGCGCAGGTCAATACCCACGACACGTCACTAGGCGTCGAGTAATCATTGACTTTTATCGACGAATCCCCACATATGGTCTGACGTGTTACATTTGTTATGTCGATCTTAGATACCGGCTCGCCGGTTAGCTTCGTTATCCCTTGACAATGTGTACGTAGCTTTCTCGCGCTTCCGCATGGAGCGGAGCGCTTTTAATTTACCCATTGAACGAGGAATTACGACAATGGCTACTGGTGTTGTGAAATGGTTCAACCCGACCAAAGGTTTCGGTTTCATCCAGCCCGATGACGGCTCTCAGGATGCGTTCGTGCATATCTCTGCCGTTGAACGCGCTGGCATGCAGACCCTGAACGAAGGCCAAAAGGTCTCTTACGACCTCGAGCCGGGCAGAAACGGCAAGGCTTCCGCCGAAAACCTGTCGCTCGCCTAACACGGATCGGCCGCTGTCGGCATTTTGCCGGGGGCGGCCCCTCCACCCCGTTAAGGGCAGCGTGACCCTCATGCCGCCTGCGATTTATAAGCAGAGTAGGAGTCACGCATTGGCCAATCAAAGCCATGAACGCCTGTCCGCACGCTCGCGTGCGGAAACAGAATTCCTAGCCGCTCAGAAAAAGAGTAAGAAGGCTTTGGAAGAAAAAGAACGTGTCCGTCGCGAAAAAGCCGAACACGTCGCCGACTTGAAGTCGAAACGCCTGGCAATGGAAAAGGCCGCACACGAAGCGGCTGAACAAGAAAAAGCCGCCACATCGGCGACCGCCAAGCCGGCGAAGAAAGTTTCAAAGAAGACTCTGCCACAGTTCCATCGCTTCTAGCACGCCGCGCTTTTGCCCCTACGCGAAGCACGGACCACCAGACATCGCGACCAGGATCAGGCAACGCTATGAACGACGATAATCTTCCCGGCAGGCCAAAACCGCCGTGGCGTCGCGACGACAAAGCACCGTCGGCTGAACAGGCGCCGTCCCAGAAGTCATCCGCTGACAAGTTCAGCACAGACCGAGAAACCGACAGGGCGGACCTTCGGGGTCTTGTTCGGGCCCTTCGCTCTTCACTGCGCGACGATGCACGCAAACGCGATGCTGAGAAGGATTGCTGACGAGGCGTTCAGTCCAAGGCGCGAAATTCTCACCCAAAGGGCCTAGTTAGATGAGCAACTCAAGAAATGCCGAAGCCATGGACGCCGAAACGGCACCGGTCACACCAACATGGGACCGCGCCAAACCTCGGTCATGCCTGCGTTGTGAAACCTGGTTTCTGAGCACGTGGTCCGGCGAGCGCATCTGCCCCCATTGCAAGGGGTCCAGCGCTTGGCGCAACGACTCCCCCCTTCCACGACGCGCCCCTTGAAATGCTACTCGGTCGGAATGGTCGCGACGCTGGTAAACTGCCCGTTGCCCATCCGCCGTACGATCACCATCTCACCTGATTGTGGCCCGGCCCCGGCCAGAGCCGAGATCACCACGAAATGGGTCACCAGGACCGTCGCCTGATCAAACGGCTGTGCCTTGACCCAGGCCCGCAGCGCCTTCATCTGCTTTTCCTTCAAATCCGGTCGACCGTGGAACGAATTCAATTCGGGCAGTTCCGTAACCGAGCCCAAGCCCAAGCCCTTGGCCGTATCCAGACAGCGGCACCATTGGCTCGACAAAACGCGCGCCTTCGTCACCCCCGCCGCGTGCAACTTCTTTCCGATACGAACGGCCTGCGCCCGCCCCTCGTCGCTTAGGTTTCGCTGGGTCGAACAGTCCCCCAATTTGAACCCCGCCGGATCGCCGCCACCGGGCGCGGTCGCATGGCGGATCATCACGAAATGATCCCCTCGGGACAGCAACTGCCGGACTTCCGACAACCCCGCCGCACGAGCCGAAGCAGCGCCAGCAACGATTCCGGTCAACAAAAGGACGAAGCGAAAGAACTTACACAGGCGCATTACGATTTCCTTGGTCACTGATGGCGAGCCCTACCTGATAGTCATATCAGACTTTGGTCATATTTATGCCGTTCGGGCGAACGGATAAAATGGCACTGTTTCCGACAAATGGCGATGACGTGGGATTGGTGCCTTGAAATACCGTTTTATCCTGTTCGCCATTTTTGGCGCGGGGGCCCTGGCTCTCCTTAGCCTAATCGGCGTGCAACGGTTCAACGCGACCATGGATCGGACCGTCACCGATCAGGCCGAACGCCATTCCCTCGCCTGGGCAAGGTATATCGGGGACCATCTGACCCGCATCGAAATGCTTGCCTCCGGCAGTCCGCCGACCGAGGAGGAACGGCGATTTCTGCAATCCGCGCGCGGTTTCGGCGACATCTTTCGGTTCAAGGTCTATGACCCCCAGGGCGTTCTCCGCCTGCTGTCCGATTATTTGAATTCGCGTATCACTATGCCCGCCGCCCGCGACGAGGACAGCATCTACCCGCTTCGCGTGACCGCCACCGGCGAGCCTTTCATCCGCTTGATGGACGGACGTCACCGTGTCGACCGCCCCGACGTCTATGTCGAGGCCTATATTCCGATCCGGCGGAACGAACGGATTGTCGCCGTGGCCGAGGTATATATCGACAGAACCGCCGAAGCGCAGGCCCTTCGGCACGACTTTCTCACTTTCGGGTGGCAGGCCACAGGCCTTGTCATCCTGGCCCTCTGCATTCCCGGCGCGGCTGCCCTATGGGCATTCGGCAAGCTGAGGCAGCACAATCGCATGCTGGACGACGAAGGGAAACGCGCCCGCGAAGCAGAACGCAGCAAAGGGCGCTTCCTCGCACATATCAGCCATGAATTCCGCACCCCGCTGAATTCAATTCAGGGGCTGGCGCAGGTCCTTCTGCGCGGTGATGTCGGCCCCTTGGAGAACGCCAAACATCGTGAATACGTTCACGACATCCACGATAGCGGTCGGCACCTGTTGTCCCTGGTCAACGACCTTTTGGATCTGTCGAAGATCGACTTCGGGAAGTACGAATTGCTGGAAAGCGATTTCGACATCGGGAAGTGCGTCCATGGCGCCCTGCAGGTCGTCAAAGGCTGGGAAGCCGCCGGCGCGCTACACCTGGGCACGCGGGGCCTCAATACCGGCTTGTTCGTGCACGCCGACCGGCGCGCGATTTATCAATCGGTGCTCAATCTGTTGGCCAACGCGGTAAAGTTCACGCCGCCTGCCGGTAGCATCGACCTCTCGATCAGCATGGATGGAGATGAATGCCTCATCACCGTCAGCGACACGGGCGTCGGGATCGCCGAACAGGACCTGCCCCGAGTATTCGAGCCATTCATGCATGAGGACGATCGGGACTATATATCCCCCCGACGCGGAACGGGCCTGGGGCTTGCCCTGGTCAAGTCGCTGATCGATCTGCACGGTGGGCATATCACCATCGACAGCACCCCCGGAAAGGGCACGACGGTCCGGGTGTTTCTGCCCAAGGCAAGGATCATCAACCCGCCCCGTCCCGCAACGGGACTTTAAAACCTTCGTCAACAGGGCGTCACACTAGGGCTGTAGCGGTCCTTCATGAAACATGCCCATCCAGCCGCCCTCCCCTTGTCCGTTGCCGTACTGGTCGCCCTGTACCGGCATTCCGGCGCGGGCGGACACGTTAAGTCCTGGGAACGGTTCGCCGAGGCGGCGACGACCTTGCCAGAACGCATCGACCTGACCGTTCATTTTCTAGGCGAAGCGGAAGGCCGCGAAGACCTGTCGCGAAACGTACGCCTGAAAACCTGGCGACCTCGCCTGTCGACGCGAAGCCTGCCGTTCCTGGGCGCCACGCCGGGTGATACCGACATCGCCCCGCACCACCGCAGCCTGAGCGAAGACCTAGTCGCAGCGGACGTCATCCACACGACCGACGCCTACTTCTCGTTTACCGGCAGCGCCCGTCGGACCGCCAACCGAACAGGAACACCATTGGTCACGTCGGTCCACACGGATACCCCTGGATACGCTCGGGCCGTTACCGAACGCTTGTTGACCCCCGTATTCGGCAATAGCTTTCTGACCCGTACCCTGCCTGAGCGCCTGGAACATAACCTGGCGCGACGGCTCCATCGCCATCAAAGCGAAACCGCCTTTACACTGGTGTCTTCGGCCAACCAACGGGAAAGCGCTATCGCCGCCGCCGGCATCGACCGCGTACGGCATTTGGCCCGAGGCATCGATTTCGACCGCTTCACGCCGAGCGCCGCGGACCGCGCCTATCTTGATCGGAAATATGCTGTTCCCCAGGATCGGTTTTTGATCGCCTATGCCGGGCGGCTCGACTGCTGCAAGAACGTCGATCTTCTGCCACGCGCCTTTTCGCCCGATCTGATGCAGGCCATGAATGCGCATTTACTATTCGTCGGCGACGGCCCGGAACGACTGCGGTTGAACAGGCATTTCGGCGACACCGCCAGCCTGCCAGGCGTCTTGCCACAGGCCGACGTCGCCCGCGCTCTGGCCTCGGCCGATTTGTTTATCTTCCCATCCAAGCTGGAAACGTTCGGGAACGTCATCCGGGAGAGCCTTGCTTCCGGCACAGCGGCCTTTGTTTCCGACCAGGGATCGGGCGCCGGAGACGTGATCGACGCAGTGACCGGACGCTATCTTCCGTCTGACACCCCGTCGGCTTGGCGAGAAGCCGTGGCGCAACTGACTTCCCAGCCGGCACGCGCAAAAGCCTGGGGCCGCGCCGCCGCGACCATGGCCCGTGAACGTTTTCCTTCCTGGCGGGAAGTTCTATTGCGCGACCTCATCCCGGTTTGGGAACAGGCTGCGGGAAGCATGGAAAACGCGGCACACCGCCGCGCGGCTTAAGTCCCTAGCCTCGCCCGTCGCGTTCGACCAGCCCCCAGGCGATTTCCGACAAGGTCCGGCAGACGTCCCGCCGCTCCAACGCAGCGGCGCTGGTCGCATTCCCGTCCAGGCCACGCTTATAGACGCCCTGTGCGATGGCGCCCAGGCGGAACAGAGACAGGGCTTGATAGAACGTCCAGTCGCCCAAATCCTCTCGCCCGGTGCGTTTGGCATAAGCCGCCAGGTAATCCTGTTCCGACGGAATGCCGGTGACCCCCGGATCGTTGGCCCGCAAATCCCCCCGCCGTTTGTCCGGCATATGCCAGGGCAGGCAGTTGTAGGCAAGGTCGGCCAAAGGATCGCCCAGAGTCGACAGTTCCCAATCGACCACCGCCAACACACGCGGCTCGGTCGGGTGGAAGATCATGTTCTCCAGCCGGAAATCGCCATGGGCGATGGTCGTCTCGGCATCCTGCGGCACGTTTTCCGGTAGCCATTCGATCAGATTGTTCATGGCTGTCAGATCGTCCGTGGCCGACGCCTGATACTGCCCCGTCCAGCGCTTGACCTGACGCGCGGCATAGCCGCCTTCGCGCCCGAAATCGGCCAGCCCCGCGGCCCGCCAGTCGACACGGTGCAACCCGGCCAGGGCTTCGTTCATGGAATCATAGACCGCCGCCCGCTCGGCCGGGGCCATATCGGGCAACCACAATTCCCGGAACACCCGGCCATCGACATGGGCCATCACATAGAACGCCTGCCCCAAAACGGCCTCGTCCATGCACAGCACCAAGGCATCGGCGACCGGCACGCCTGTGCCGCGCAGCGCCGACATGATGCGGAACTCCCGGTCGACGGCATGAGCCGACGGCAACAGATCGCCCGGCGGCTTCTTGCGCAGAACGAAACGGCGGCCCGCGGCATCGGTCAATTCATATGTCGGATTGGACATGCCGCCGGCGAACTGGCGCGCGGTCAGCGGTGGCGTCAAACCATCGAGATGCCCTGCCAGATAAGCGGCCAATGCATCAAGGTCGAGGGCGTGAGGATCGGTTTGGGAAGGGGTGTTATCGGTCATAGCAGCAAGACTTATAGTCGAGGACGTAGCGGCTTGACGACTATCTTCAATCCCCTGTCAGCCAATTCGTCCCCGACCGAGCGCCGGTCAGTTCAGCTTCCAGGCCTTCGGGCGCGAAGGAATCCAGCCGCGGCTCGATCCTATCCAGCAGATCGCGCGAGATGAACGGCTTTATCTTTTCAGGAATTTCGTCGTAGTGCAGTTTCTGATGCAGAATCTGCGAGGTGAAGAAATCGACCAGAATTTCGCGCAGGTCGTTGAGCCCCAGTTCGTGGGTTTCCCGCCATAATGTCCGGTGCAAGCCATAGGCGTTTCTTATCGTCTCGACGAACTTGGATTTTCCACAAGGTTTCTTGATGCCGTAGTGCGCGGCTTTCTGGCGGCGCGACACTTGCAGGTATTGGTCGGATTCCGAAATTACGATGCGCACGGTCTGCGGATAGTTTTCCGCCAAGTGCGCAAGCAATGAATTGAGATTGACCCCGGACGCATCGACATCAATCACCGCCACGTCGAATTCATCGTCACGCAGCCACGCCATGGCTTTGTCCGTCCCCGCGGCAAAGGCCATGTCCCACTCAGCTTCCTGCTCTTTCAGGCTGGCGCGCAATACGCCCAGAACCTGAATGTCGCCGCCGATGAACAATATCCTCGGGATCATCTCCGTCATCCCCATACACTAGTTTTCTAATGATATGGCGGAGACGTCCCGAAGCAATTGATTTAAAACAGGTTGCGCTTAATCGCGATCAAACGGCCTTGTCGGCTTTCAGGGCAGCGACTTCGTCGGCGCCATAACCCAGTTCGGTCAACAGCTCGTCCGTATCCTGGCCCAGCAACGGCGGGGCCGTATCTGTCTTGACCGCTTCTCGGTTGATCTTGATGCCGGCGCGGGCGACGCGCACGTCACGGCCTACGCCCGGCACGTTTTCGAACGTCGCGATCAAGCCCCGGTCGGCGATCTGCGGATGGGCCAGGATTTGCGCCACGTTCATCACCTCGCCCGCCGGAACGCCGGCATTGTTCAGGGCCTCGCGCCATTCGCTCGCCGGTTTGGCCGCCATCGCCTGTTCCAACTCGGCGGTCAGCGCCGGGCGGTTGTCCAACCGCGCCTGCCGCTCGGAGAAACGGGGGTCGGTTTTCAGCTCCGGTCGACCGACGACGTCGCAGACCGCTTCGAACTGTTCCTGTTTATTGGCGGCGATGTTCAGCAGGCCATCGCCCGTGCGGAACGTCCCGGACGGGCTGGCGGTGAAGTTATCGTTGCCCATGGGCTGCTGTTCCATGCCCAACTGCAGATAGTTGGACACGACCCAACCCATGGTCGATAGGACGGCCTCCAGCATCGCGACATCGATGAAGCAGCCCCGGTTGTTCGGGTCCTTGTTGCCCAGGGCCGAGGCCACGGCGAAGGCCGCCGTCATCCCGCCGATCGTATCCGCCATCGGATAGCCGACCCGCAACGGCGCGGCTTCCGGCGTCCCGGTCACCGCCATCACGCCGGACATGCCCTGGATGATCTGATCATAGGCAGGGGCATGGCGCAGCGGGCCGTCCTGACCAAAGCCGGAGATTGCGCAATAGATCAGATTGGGATGGTCTTTCTTCAGGACTTCGTAGCCGACGCCCAGGCGGTCCATGACGCCGGGGCGGAAGTTTTCGATCAGCACATCCGAGGTTGCGACCAACTTGTGGAAGACCTCTTTGCCCTTGTCCGACTTCATGTTGATGGTTATCGACCGCTTGCCCGTGTTCTGGGCCAGGAACGACGTTCCCATGTAACGCTTGTTCAGTTCGGGATCGGCGCCCAATTGGCGGGCCAGATCACCGGATCCCGGAACCTCCACCTTGATCACTTCGGCGCCCATATGGGCCAATTGGTGTCCGCAGAAAGGTCCGGCAAGGACGTTGGTCAGATCGAGAATGCGAATGCCGGCGAGTGGCTTCAAGGGAGGTCTCCTCAGGGAATCAGGTTTCTTATTCTTCAGCGGCGGGAAGATTAGCCCGAGCGACCCACCCGAGAAAACTTCGTTTTTCTATCCCCGTCACGGAGAAATCCTAAGGCGGGCTAGTCGTCGGCGGCGTCGATCCGCTGCGACTTGAGAATATTGACCGCTTCTTCCAATTCCTTGATCGAGGCTTGGCGCCGTTCTTCGTCCAAACGCATGAGATCGACCCAAAGCCTGAGACCAAGGATATCGTCGCGCCGGATATAGCGTTCATCGGGCTTCCAATCCTGGAAGATATCCCTGATCGCAAACGGCTCGACCGGGTCTTTGATTCCCTTAACCTGGATCGGCTCCATGGGGTCTGCTTCGATCTCGTCGCGGACCAGGGAATAGGTTTCGTGTGAAATGGTCACGCCATCCGGCTCGCAAATCGCCTCCAAACGTGCGGCCAAATTAACCTGCCCCCCGATGATGGTGTAGTCGATCCGCTGTTCCGAGCCGAAGTTCCCGACGTTGCAATAGCCCGTGTTGATGCCGCACCGAATATGGAACGGGAAGCGGAACCCCATGTCCGCCCATTTAGCCCGCAGGTCGACCATGCGGCGCTGCATGGCGATGGCCATACGTACCGCCGCCAGGGCGTCCTGCTTGATGCCCTTGGTTTCCGGATCGCCGAAAAAGACCATGACGGCATCGCCGATGTATTTGTCGATGGTCCCACCGAATTCCAACGCGATCTCGGTCATCTTGGTGAGATAGTCGTTGAGGAGATAGGTCATATCCTCCGGTTCCATCTCTTCCGTCGTCGCCGTGAAGTCCTTGATGTCTGAGAAGAACACCGTGAGCTTCTTGCGTTCGGTCTGAACCTCGGCCTCGGACTCGCCCGAGAAAATGGCCTCATAAATCTGTGGCGACAGATAGCGCGACAGTTTGGTCGACAGGTCTTCCAGTTTGCCGTGCTGGATGGCCAAGGCCTCTTCGGCCCGCTTTCGCTCGGTGATGTCGTTGAAAACACCGACGATCCCGCCATCGCCCGTCGGCTGGCGGAACCCTTCGATCACGGTATCGCCCACGACATCCTCGACCCGGGCGATCGTCCCATCGAAGTAGCCTTTCAGGCGTTCTTCGACCTGAAGCTCGGGATCGCCCGCGCCGTAATCGCCGCGCGCGGCGCGGATAATCAAAATATCGCGCAGCGGCGTGCCGACCTTGACTTCTGGCAGGCGATACAGCTCCACGAACTTTCGATTGAAGACCCGGATGATCAGGTTCTTGTCGACCATGAACATGCCGCCGGACATGTTTTCCAATGCCGCCGTCAGCTGCAGGTCCTTCTCAGCGAGCTTGGCTTCCTGCAGGCGGCGTTCGGTGACGTCGCGCACGGATGCGGCGATCAACGGTCCCTCGTCCGTTTGGATCGGGCTCAGGCTGATTTCGACCGGGATTTCCGTGCCGTCGAATCTGCGGGCATGGAGTTTCAGGTTCGCCCCCATGGACCTGGGCGCGGACGAAGTCACGAACCCGCCGCGATAACCGGTATGGCGTTGCTGGATAGCTTCGGGCACCAGGACTTCGACCTTCTGGCCCAGCAACTTATCGCGGTTCGCACCGAACAGGAGTTCCGCCTGTTTGTTGACGCGGACGATATCACCCCAGGAATTGACGATGACCGTCGCGTCCGGCGGCCGATTCCAGAAGCGAGCGGAACCGCTGTTCGCGCTCCGTCAGGCGTTCTTCGGCTTTCTTGCGCTCTTCGACCTCGCCGGCCAATCGACGGTTCGCGTAGACAATGATCCCGATGATGATCAGCACCACGACGAAGGCCGGCACCGCGATCGTCATGACCCTTTTCATGTCGACGCCATAGTCGAACCGCACGGTCAGCGCCTTGTTGCGGATCGCGGCGTGTTCGCTATCCGTCATCCCGGCCAGGACCTTGTCGATTATCGTCGCCAGTTCGGGCCAGTCCTTGCGAACGCCGATGGCCTGACTGTCGTTTTCGTATTTGGTCGGCGCGGCGATTTTCAGGTTGGACAGGCCATGCCGTTCGATGTGGTAGGTCGCGGCCGCCAGGTTGCCGACATAGGCGTCCGCTTTGCCAAGCGACACCGCCGTCACCGCCTCATGGGTGTTCTCGACAATGTGCAGTTTGATCGCGGGGAAATCCCGGGTCAGCAATTCCTGGGCAATGAAGTTCCGCTCGACCGCCACGGTCTTCCCTTCCAAATCCCGCAATCCGGACAAGATTGGATAATCGGTGCGGGTCACGATGACCCGCGGATAGGAGAGATAGTCCTTGGTGAACAGGACGTATTTTTCGCGCGACTTGCTATAGGCGATGGTCGATAGAACGTCGATTTCGTGGGTCTCGCTAACCCCCTTCAAGGCAGCCGACCAGGACGTCCGGACCGGCTCCATAGTCAGGCCCAATTCCTTGAAAATGAATTGGAAGTATTCGAAGGCAAGGCCTCGGTTTTCGCCGTTCTCCGCGAAATTGAACGGCGGCCAATTGCCGACGTGAACGCGGATCGGCTTGTCGATATGGCGGGCCAGCCAGCGTTGTTCCCGCGCGGTCAGGTCCAACCCCTGGCTCCGTCCACCATCCAGCCAGGGGCCCGTGACCCGGCCGATCTGCGACGCCGACAATCCGTGCAGGGCCTTGTCCAGAATATCGCGCAGGACCGGCCAATCCTCGCGCACGCCGATCGCGGAAATTGAATTTCGGCCCGGCACGGGATAGATGCTGACCGCATCGCCCAAGGCATTTTCGGGCAGGCCGGTCAGATAACGAACGACGGCGCTGTTACCGGCATATGCCGCCGCATCCCCGGCGGAGACCGCTTTCAATGCCGCCAATGTGTTGTCGTATTCGACGATCTGTATACCCGGGTGGTTCTCTTTAACATGTGCGACCGTGGAAAAGCCGCGTTCCAAGGCGAGCTTTTTGCCGTCCAGGTCCGCGAACCCTTTCGGCGCGGGCTGCCCTTTCGGCGTCACGAACACATGGGGCGCGATCAAGTACGGCCGCGTGAAGTTGGCGAAACTCTCCCTGTCACGAAGCGGACGAATATCCATCGTGGCATCGATCTGGCCCGATTTCAGGCCTTCAAGGATCTCTTTCCACGGCCCTTGCACGAAATGCAAAATCCCGCCCAGGCGTTCGTTGAGAAGCGTCACGAACTCCAGGCTCATCCCTTCCGGCTTGCCCGCTTCGTTGACGAAGCTCATCGGCGGCCACGAATTGATCGAGCCCATGCGAACCGTCTTGTGCCGCTCAAGCCAAGCTTTTTCATATTCCGTGAACGGGACGACCGATCCGGCGGGGCGGTAGAATCGATCCTCCGGGTCAGAAACCCAACGCGCCTCGATCGCCGCGAATTCCGACCAGGATATCTGACCGAATCCCCAGTTCACGATATCCAGCAGGTCCTTGCGTCCGCGCGGCACCCCGGCGTGGATGCTATTGCGTAAGAGTTCGAGCGGCATCGCGGCGACATCGCCCTGCACGCCGGCACGCCGGACAAGAGCATCCATGGACAAGGTTTCGTGGACGACGGCGGCCACCTCGCCCCGCGCCAAGGCCCGAAGCATGTCAAGGACGTCTCTGAACGACCGGACACGGAAGCCTAAATCTCCCGTCTTCAGGTAATGTTGCTGATGGGTTCCCCGTACCACGCCGACGGCCCGACCGCGCAGATTGCTAAGCGTCGGCTCGCCCCCGTTGCCGTCCCAATAGAAGATGCCCGTCGTCACCTCGCTCAGGGTTCTCGAAAATTCGAGCCATCGTTCCCGATCGTCGTTCCGGAACAATGCCCCGTGCAGGTCGGCGCGCCCTTCACGGACGGCTTCGAGCGAGCCCGCGAAATCATCAATCAGGAACGTCACCCTGATGCCGGTGCGCTCGGACCACAGGCGCCACATGTCGGGGATCAGGCCACTGGCCTCGCCCGCCAAATTCACCCCGGAAATCGGCAAATAGTCGCGGAACAGTGAAACCGTGATTTGATCCGGGTCCGCCGCGCGCGGAGCAGCGGGAACAACCAGCGCCCCCAACACCACGACCATCAGGAACAGGCGAATACGCGCCCAAACCCCAGGATGCCGAAGCATCATGCCTTCACTCCCATGAACGCACCTACAACCCCAAACATCGGCGCTTTTTCAACACCGGCTAATACAAGTATATGCCGATCAATTGGATGATGCAGTTCTTTCAATGCCGTAGCACCCGTGTTGACTCGCCTCGGCACCAAGCTCATTTTGTATACAAAGAAAACCGGATTTACCGGCATCACCAAAAGGAAACATCACATGTCCAAATTCGACGCTCCCTATCCTGAGGGCGAACTCCCTCCTGTCAAAGTCTATTGGCAACCCGGCTGCTCCAGCTGCTTGAAAACAAAAGAATTTTTGCTGGAACACGGCATTCCGTTCGTTTCCGTCAACGTCGTCGATGACGAAGAAGGCTTCAAGGAACTGGAAGCCTTGGGTGTGCGCCTAGTGCCAATCGTCGCGCGCGGCGAGAACTGGGCCAACGGCGCGGTATTCCGCGATGTCGCCCGTGTCGCCGGGTTCGACTACGCCGGGCATAAGATGCTCAGTCCCGAGGAGTTGACCAAGAAAGTCGTGCAGAACGTGTCCGCCGCCGGACGCTACCTGCAGCAAATTCCCGAAGACACGCTGGACACCCTGCTGCCGGGCCGCCCCCGGTCCTATCGGCAGTTGGTCTATCACGTGTTCAACATCGCCGACGTGTTCCTGAACCGGGTCGAACACGACACGCCCTATACCTATCAGGCGCTGAAATCGATCCTGCCCGATACCATGGCGACCAAGCAGGACTTGGCCGATTACGGCAACCACACGCGCGAACGGTTCGAAGCCTGGTGGCAGCGCGACGGCAAGACCACCGACTTCAAACAACCGGGCAAGGTCTATTACGGCGAAGTTTCGTTGCATGAGGTTCTGGAGCGGACCGGTTGGCACACCGGCCAGCACACCCGCCAGATCATCCTGATGCTGCGCGAAAAGCTGGGGATCGAGCCGGATGGTGCCCTCACCGACGCCGACTTCGAAGGCCTGCCGATTCCGAAAAACGTGTGGGACAACGAACGTTCGTTCGACGAGGCCTCATTTACCGGCCCCGCTGAAACCCGCGCCGCCGAATAACCGATACAGTCATTACAAATAAACAATCGAGAGGACATCCAATTGACCGACTTCACGCCTGAGGACCTTGCAGTCCTGACCCAGTGGGACACCCCCACCATCTGCAACGCCCTGGAAGAGATCATGCCCCAGCGCCGGGGTTTCGGTTACACCACCGAACAATTGGTGCCTCTCGATCCCGATCTTCCGCCGATCTGCGGTTATGCCCGCACGGCGACCATCCGCGCGGCCGAGCCCTCGGGCGAAACGGCGGCGGAAATGGCTGCCAAGCGCGAAGCCTATTACGAGTACATCGCCCTGGGCCCCAAGCCCGCCGTCGTGGTGATTCAGGACATCGACCCCCGCCCCGGTTTCGGCGCGTTCTGGGGCGAGGTCCAGACCACCGTACATAAGGGACTGGGCGCCGTCGGCGGCGTGACCAACGGATCGTTCCGCGACCTGAAGGACAGCGTGCGCGGTTTCAACCTGTTGGGCGGCGAAGTCGGCCCCAGCCACGCCTGGGTTCATGTCGTCGACTTCGACTGTCAGGTCACGATCCACGGCATGACCGTTGTCTCGAACAACATCGTCCATGCCGACCACCATGGCGCGGTGATGGTCCCCGACGAAGCGGTGAAGCAAATTCCGGACGTCGTCGCCCGCATTCAGCGCCGCGAGGGCGTGATCCTGGCCGCCGCCAAGGCACCGGATTTCGACATCGAAAAGCTGAAAGCCGCCATGAAGGGTGCGCGGGAAATTCACTAACCCGCCAGCCGCTATCAAAACGAAATAAGGCCCGCCGAACCCGGCGGGCCTTTTTCATTTGCGCGGGACGCCAGCGGCTACTTAACGCAAGCCGTCAGCGCCTGGGTCACCGTGGCCGCCGTGGCGACGGATGCCGTCGACAGGGAAAAGCCGCTGCCGCCGCCCGACTTATCCGCCAGGAACGCCGTCAACGCCGCCGGGGGCACGGACACGGCCAACTGCTTCAGGGTGCAGGTGCAGGCCGTCTCGGAATTGCTGCCCGTGCCGGTGCACCAATCCATGAACTTGGACGTCAGGCTGCTGGAATAGGTCTCGGCGGCTTGCGCCCCGGAAATCGTAGCCGGGGCCAAAGCGACCGCGAACAACGCAGCGACGGTGATCGAACGAATGGACTTCATATGTATCGGCTCCTTGACGATATCGGCCGTCATCAGATGACGGTCCGGGAAATAAGATAACGCTCGAACAGATTGCGGTCAGCGACAAAGCCAAGGCCGGGGCGATCCGCAGACAGGGTTAGCTTGGGATCGAACGGATCGATCAGGTCGTGGGGATTTTCCTCATAGGCGATGAACGCCGTCTCCAGCCATTCCGGCTTGGGCTGCGCCGCCAGGATATGCGCCGTCGCAACGTAACCCGGCCCCCAATAGAAGCTATGCGGCACGACCCGCAGGCCAGCGTCGGCGCCCAGGGGAAACACGTCCTTGACCGTCGAGACCCCGCCCATCTTGGCGACCGAGGGCTGGATGATATCGAACGCCCCCGCCTTGATGGCGTTGTTGAACTCGACGATCGAGGCGATGTTCTCGCCGCCGGAAATGGCCGTGCCTTCGGCCCGAACCCGGGACAGACCGTCGAAATCTTCCGGTGGCCACACAGGCTCTTCCAACCACAGGAATCCGCCTTTGACCCCTTCCTGCGCCTTTAGGTCGCGTGCCATCGCGGCGGCTTCGGCGACGGACCAGGGGCAATTGACGTCCAGGGTGATGGCCACGCCCTCGGGCGCTGCTTCTCGCGCCGCCATGAAGGCAGGCATCTCGCGTTCGTGCAGCTTGACCATCGGGAAGCCCAGATCGGCGGCGCGCCGGGTATTGCGGGCGATGGCTTCGCAGTCCCCGCCGTAGCGCATCAGGCTGGCGTAGCGGGTGATCTCGACGTCTTCCGCCGGGCCGCCGAGCATCTGATACAGCGGCTTGCCCGCCCGTTGCGCCGCCAGGTCCCACAAGGCCGTGTCCAACGCCGACAGGGCATACATGCAGGGCCCCTGGCGACCGAAGCCGAAGAACGAACGATGGGCTTCGTTCATCACGCCGTCCAGGTTGGTCTCGTCGCGCCCGATAAACCAGGGCGCGATCAAGTCTTTAAGGATGGCTTCGGTCCCAGGATTACTGAAATGGCCGAAGCCTTCGCCCCAGCCCTCGCGTCCGTCATCGGTTTCGATGCGAACCATCAGGGATTCGTTCACCACCCAAGGGTTGGTATTAAGGCCGGGGCGCATGCCCTGGCGCGGCCCGCCGGTTTCGAAAGGCACGCCGACACGCAGGATTTCAATTTTCTTGATGGTCATCTGATCCATTCCACGTTGAACGGTTTGACCATCAGTATGTCACGGAATGCCCAGAGGCAAAATCAGGCGCAGCCCAGCCGCGCCAATGCCCTGTCATGTGCGCGGCCCAACAACAGCTGAGCCAGGATAGCGCCGACCATGGCCATGCACATGTCCCATTGGGCGTCCCATTCGTCGCCCTGCATGCCCAGGAAATCTTCCGCGCCCATACCCAGGGCGGCGGCGGCCCACCATTCGATAATTTCATAGAAAGCGCTGAACGCCAGACAGATCGAGACGACGATGTAGAACATCAACTTGCCGCGCTGGAGCGCTGTCTTCCGCAACAGGATTTCACGCGCCAGGATCGCCGGAACGAAGCCCTGGAAGAAGTGCCCGATCCGATCGTAGTTGTTGCGCGTCAGGTCGAACCAATCTTGGATCCAGAAGCCTAAGGGCACCTCGGCATAGGTGTAATAGCCGCCGAGGATCAGAACCAGGCCATGAATGAACGCCAGCCGATACAACAGCGGCGTCAACGGAAACGAGTTCCGCGTCACGATCATCAGCGGCATGACGATCAACACCGGCAGGACTTCCAGAAACAGGGTGATGCCGTCGGATGGCCCACCCAATGACCAGACCAGCGCCGCGGTCCAAAGAACACCGTATGTCACAAGTTCCAAACGGTTGATGCCCGCGGGCTGGGTCGCCGACGTCATGTCACGGAGATCTCCATATCGGCCAGGCGGTCCAGATGATGAGCGGAATCGCCGAAGCTGTGGTCGATCATGGTCAGGCGCTTGAAATAGTGTCCGACCGGCATTTCGTCCGTCACACCCATGCCGCCATGAAGCTGCACCGCTTCCTGGCCGATCAGTCGACCGGCTTGCCCGGCCTTGGCTTTCGCCTGTGACGACGCCCGGCGGGCGGCAGCCCGATCCTCACCGTCCTGCAACACCGCGGCCATATAGGCCAACGAACGGGTCAGTTCCGTTTCCATATACATCTCTGTCATACGGTGCTGCAGGGCCTGGAAATCCCCCAGGGGGCGACCGAACTGCTTGCGCTCTTTCAGGTAGTCGACGGTGCCGCGGGTCAGGGCCGCCATCGCCCCCGCCGCCTCCGCCGCGACCAAGGCCGCGGCCCGATCGACAACTGATTCGGCCAATTCCAGGCCGCCTCCGACCGAACCCAGCACGGCGTCGGCGCCAACACGCACCCCTTCCAAGGCCAAATCCCCGGCGCGCAGGCCGTCGACCGTGGGATAGTCGCGAACGCTCAGCCCCGGCGCATCGGCATCGATCAGGAAGATCGTAATCCCGTCCCGATCCCGGTCCTCGCCCGAGGTCCGGGCCGTGACCGCGATCTTGTCCGCCGTACCTGCATGCAGGGCGACGATCTTCGCCCCGTCGATCACATAGCCATCGCCATCGGCCCGCGCACGGGTCGCGACATCGTTCAGGTCATAGCGGGATTGCGCCTCGGCATAGGCAAAGGACAACAACAGCTCGCCCGCCGCCAACCGCGACAACAGTTCTTCGCGAACGTCTTCGGCGGCACCTTCGCGGAGCAGCGACCCGCCCAACACGACCGTGGACAGGAACGGCTCGACCGCCAATCCCCCGCCCATGGCTTCCATCAGGATCGCCATTTCGACAGCGCCGCCGCCGACGCCGCCCAGGTCTTCGGGGATGCCCAGGGCGAGCCAGCCCATTTCGGCGAACTGGGCCCAGGTCTCGCGGCAGAAGCCGCCGTCCTTGGCCTGATGCTTGCGCCGGGTTTCCAGGTCGTATTCGTCGCGGAAGAACCGTTCCGCCATATCGCGAATCAACAACTGTTCGTCGGAAAAGGTGAAATTCATTGTCTTGGAAATTCCGTCTGAAAAGGAATGATCGTCAGGGCCCCAGCGGTCAAAGACCGAGGATCGCCTTGGCGATGATCGTGCGTTGGATTTCGTTGCTGCCGCCGTAGATCGACGCCTTGCGCCAGTTGAAATAATGGCTGGCCACGGTCGCGGCGTATTCCGGCAGGTCCGGCCCATCATTATCCGCACCGGGCCATTCGTCTTCCAAAATACCGGCGTCGAACACGTGGGCGCGGTTACCGACCGCTTCCAACAGCAACTCTGTGATCGCCTGTTGAACCTGCGTGCCCTTGAGCTTGAGGATCGAGGATTCCGGTCCCGGCTTGCGTCCGGCGGCTTCCTCGGACAGCAGGCGCAGCTCCGTCATTTCCAATGCGGCCAATTCGATCTCGACCCGTGCGATGCTCTCGCGGAATTGGCGGTCCTCGATCAACGGACGGCCGCGCTTCGTCTCTTTGGCCGCGATCTCGCGGACCCGTTCCATCTGCTTCTTCGACCGCGCCACCCCGGCGATGCCGAACCGCTCATGCCCCAGCAGGAACTTGGCGATGGTCCAGCCGTCGTTTTCCTTGCCGACCAGATTCTCGACCGGCACGCGGACGTTTTCCAGGAACACGTCGTTGATTTCCCGCCCGCCGTCCAATGTCTGGATCGGCCGCACCGTCACGCCCGGCGTTTTCATGTCGATCAGCAGGAACGAAATTCCCTGCTGCTTCTTGCCCTCGGTCGAGGTCCGAACCAGACAGAAAATCCAATCGGCGTATTGCGCCAGGGTGGTCCAGGTCTTCTGCCCGTTGACGACGTAATGGTCGCCGTCTCGTTCGGCCCGGGTCGTCAACGACGCCAAGTCCGAGCCGGCGCCCGGTTCGGAAAAGCCCTGACACCACCAATCTTCGCTGCTCAAAATACGCGGCAGGTAATGCGCCTTCTGTTCCTCGGTGCCGAATTCGATCAGCACCGGCCCCAGCATCTTCAGACCGAAAGTGATCAGGCGCGGGCTCGACGCCGCCGCCAATTCTTCCTCGTACAGGAAGCGCCGCACCGGCGACCAACCGGTGCCGCCGTATTCCTTCGGCCAACCGGGGGCGACCCAACCCAGGTCGTTAAGGATGCGCTGCCATGTGACGTAATCGTCCTTCACCAGTTTCAGGCCAAGGTCGACCTTGCGTTTGATGTCCGCCGGGATGCTGGACCGCAGTGTCTCGCGCACCTCTTGCTGAAAGGCCAATTCCTCGGGCGTCAGATTCAAATCCACGTCTTCGTGTCTCCCAACATAATCACCGTCACCAGGCGTCCTGGGCGGTCAATCCGTTTTGTACTTCCGTCTCGATGGTCCGCGCCAGATTGACCAGACGCGGGCCCCATTCCGTCATCAGCCGTTCGGGTTTGTGCTGAAACGCGGGCCCCCCGCAGTTCAGCGCCATGACCGTCGACCCATCCAACGAGCGCAACGGCACCCCGACTGCATTGACGTCGTGTTCCCAATCACCGAACGACGTGCAGAAGCCTTGCTCCGCGACCTGGCGCACGGCCTGTTCGATCCCCCGGCGCAGGCGCGGCCATTCGTCCCCGGCGCGCGCCTTGATCGCATCCATCAGATATTGGCGCTCGATTTCCGGGATCGCGGCCAGAAAGGCCCGCCCCATGGCCGAGGTCGCGACCGGCACGTGCGAACCGATATCCAGGCGCAGCGTCACCGAGCCCGCGTCGCGGGCGTGTTCCAGATAAACCATGTTCAAACGATCCCGCGCACCCAAAGCCAAGGCCAGGCCGGAGGCATTGGCGAATTCACGCAGGTAGGGCCGCGCAATCTTGCGGATGTCCATGTTCGCCAACAACGAATAACCCAGGGACAACACGCCCGGGCCCAGGCGGTATTTACCCAAGCGTTCCGCATGGATCAGATAACCCAGGCGGGTCAGCGTATGGGTCAGGCGCGACACCGTCGGCTTCGGAAGTCCGGTTCGCTCGGCCAGATCGCCATTTCCCAGCACACCGTCGCCGGGGCGAAACGCCCGCAGCACACTCAAGCCCCGCGCCAGCGCGGTGACGAACTGGCGGTCTGCCAGATCCGCGCCGTCAAGAAGTTGATCCGCGACCAGGGCGCTGTCCTCTGCTCGGCCCGTCATTTCCATGTATCGGCGCGGGAGCGCCGCCTCTCCTTCGCCGAAACGGCCCCATGCCGCTCAATCCGCGAAGCGGCGGAAATGTGTCACAGCGAAATCAATTGGTCAATTTTCGAAATTTAGTTTCGCAATGCGAAATTATTAACTTGTCCCATCAACGAGATTTGAAGTCACGTAAAATTGGGCCAATTTTTCAGGGCTTGATCTCTCCCTGACCCGCCCCTTAGAATTTTCTCTTGTTGCACTGCAGCATATTCAGGTCACTCCTTTGGGGGAGAATTCCTTGGGGACAGTCCAAAGCGGCATTTCGGCGCAAATCAGGTGTTTGCGCATCTCGGCAGCGGTGTCTGACAGCTTGCCGCCGCAAGGAGACGTCGCCTGATGGGAATCGCCACCGTTGATATCGTTTGGGTTCTGACCGCCTCGGCCCTGGTCTTCATGATGCAGGCCGGGTTCTGCTGCCTGGAAAGCGGATCGGTCCGGTCCAAGAATTCAATCAACGTCGCCGCCAAGAACTTCGCCGATTTCTGCATCTCCGCCGGGGCATTCTGGCTGATCGGCTTCGGCCTGATGTTCGGGGCCAGCCACAATGGGTTGGTCGGGACGGAAGCCTTCCTGTTCTCCATGACCGACCCCAAGTCGGCCACCTTCTTCGTATTCCAGTTGATGTTCTGCGGGACGGCAACGACCATCGTGTCCGGCGCCATCGCCGAACGCGCGCGCTATACGGGTTACCTCCTGATCAGCCTCGTCGTCGCCTTACCGATATACCCGCTGTTCGGCCATTGGGCTTGGGGCGGCGCGTTCGGCGGCGATCCGGGTTGGCTAGCGGCGCTGGGATTTGTCGATTTCGCCGGTGGCACGGTCGTCCATTCGGTCGCCGGATGGGTCAGCCTTGCCGCCGTGTTGATCATCGGGCCGCGAACCGGTCGGTTCGATGGGACGGGTACGCCGTTCCGCAGCCACTCCCTGCCCCTGGCGGCGTTGGGCGTGTTCATCATCTGGGTTGGCTGGATCGGGTTCAACGGCGGCAGCACGCTGGCTGCCAGCGCCAAGGTTCCACACGTCGTTCTTAACACCGTGATCGCCGGGGCCTTCGGCGGATTGGGCGCGATGCTGATCGGCCCAATCACGATGAAGACGCTGGACGTGCCCACGATGCTTAACGGCGCGCTGGCGGGACTGGTTGCGATCACCCCCGCCGCGCATTGCGTCTCGACCCCCGGCGCGGTCCTGTTGGGGGCCGTCGGCGGCGGGCTTTGCGTGGTGACGTCGTTGCTGTTGGACCGGCTCAGGATCGACGACGTCGTCTATGCCTTTCCCGTCCATGGTGTTGCCGGCATCTGGGGCACCATGGCCATTGCGTTCCTGGGCGACTTGGACGCGCTGGGCACGGGCCTGACCCGTTGGGAACAGTTCATCTCCCAGGGGACCGGCGTCCTGACCGCCGCCATTTGGGCCTTCGGCGGCAGCTACATCCTGTTGTCGGTCATCAACCGGTTCGTTCCGCTGCGGGTTTCGGCCGAGGCGGAACGCATCGGCCTGAACGTCAGCGAGCACAATCAGTCGACCGAGCAGTTGGACATCCTGCAGTCCATGGAAGTCCAGCGCCTGACCGGCGACTATTCCCGCCCGATCCCGGTCGAGCCCAATTCCGACATCGGCGACATCGCCCGGCAGTACAACCTGGTCCTGGAAAATCTGTACTCCGCCAAGATGGAAGCCGAACAGGCGAACAAGGCGAAATCGCACTTCCTGGCCTCGATGAGCCATGAGTTGCGCACGCCCCTGAACGCGATCATCGGATTTTCCGAAATGATCACGCGGCAGTACTTCGGCCCGATCGGTTCGGACAAGTATCAGGAATACGCCGGCGACATCATGCATTCGAGCCGCCATCTGTTGTCCCTGGTCGACGACATCCTGGACCTGTCGAAGATCGAAGCCGGGCGCAATACCCTGAACCGCTCGCCGGTCGATATCCAAGCCGTGTTCGATGATTGCCTGCGCGTCGTGACCGGGGCCATCGATTGCAACCAAATCTATTTCGACATCAAGGTCGAAGAAGGCATGTCGCAACTGTTCGTCGATGAGCGGGCGATCAAACAGGTGATCCTGAACCTGTTATTCAACGCCGTTAAGTTCACGCCGCCGGGGGGCTTGGTGACCCTGGGCGCGCGGGACGAGCCGGGCCGTCATATCCTGGAGGTCTCGGACACCGGCAAGGGCATCCCCGACGAAAAGCTGGCGCGGGTCATCGAGCCGTTCCAACAATTGCATTCCGATCCCCATATCGCCCAATTGGGTACGGGCCTGGGCCTGCCCATCGCCAAGGCGCTGGCCGAAGCCCATGGCGGGGAATTGCAGATCGACAGCCGCGTCGGGCGCGGGACCACGGTTCGGGTAATCCTGCCGATCTTCGATCCGTTGAAACGGAATTGACCCCAGGCCCTATCGGACGCTTCCCGCGATTTCGAAGAACGCTTCGACCAAGAGTTCATGTTGCCGGTCCCGCAGACAGGCGAGATAGCGGTTCAATCGGATATCCGCATTTACGAACGGCAAAACCTTGATCCTTGGGTCGTTCGGCAGGGATTTTTCGCCGTATACACCGACCCCATGCCCGGCGACCACGGCCTCTCGAATGGCCTCGCCGCTTTCAATCTCCAAAACCACCTTCGGCTTGACCCCGGCCTCGAATGCCGCGGTTTCGAACACGCGACGAGTGTTCGAACCCTGCTCTCTCAGGACCATCGGCTGATCGTCCAGATCGCCCAATCGGATTCCATCGCGCACGGCCCAGGGATGTTCGCGGCTCACGAAGGCAACGATGGCATGGCTGTCGTGTATTCGCGTGAACAGGCGATGATCGGGGGTGTGGTCCGACAACACCCCGATATCGGCTTCGTATGACAACAGGCTGTTCAACGTCTTTTCAGAATTCCCTGCCGAAACGGTGACCTTGATTTCCGGATACCGCTGGCGGAACGCCGTCAACATCTCGACGATGAAAAACGGCAGGACCGAGGAAATCCGCAAATGACCGGCACCGTAATTGCCCGCGACCTGCAGGAACGAGTCCGTTTCCGAGACGATGCCAAACAGTCGTTTGGTGATTTCGTACAGCGACCGCCCGACCGCCGTCAGCCGGACCTTGCGTTGCGCGCGATTGAAAACCTGGATGCCGTGCGTGGCCTCAAGCTCGCGAACCTGTTCGGTCACCGTGGGCTGGGACACCCGCAGTTCCCGCGCCGCCTGGGTAAAGCTCCCGCATCGGGCGACCGCATGAAATGACCGAAGCTGCGTAAAGTTCATAGGAATTACCTATCGTGATGATAGAGAATTAATATTTTTCCTATAATACCCTCCTGCGTCACAATTGCACCAACACCTTGAAGGCCGCGTGGTCGCGGCCGGTGTCGGAGCCTTCGCCCGTGACACAAGCCCCCCCGCCTTCACAGCCAGCCCCCCTGCCGGACGGACAGGTCCTTGAAGTTCATCTGGAAACGCCGACCCGGCGCGGCGACGTCGCCATGGCGGCAGCTTGCCTGGCCTTCGGATTGATCGGCTATTTCTTCGTCGTTCCAGCCGCCGTCTATGTGCCCGAGAAATTCGCCGGGACGGTCAACTCGCCCGACTTCCTGCCCCGTCTATTCCTGATCCTGTTGTCGGTCTTCAGCACGTTCTACCTGGTGAAGAGCATCGCGGCCCTGAAGGCCGAGCCGGATCAGGATTGGGCACCGCTGGGCGACTGGACCCTGGCCGGGGGCACGGCGCTGATCTGCGTCGCCTATGTGGCGGCGATCTTTCTGGTCGGGTTGACCCTGGCTTCCGCCGCCTGCGTCGCCGCGACGATCTGGTATTTCGGCGAACGCCGCCCCGTCGTCGTCGCCCCCATCGCCGTGCTGTTGCCGGTCGGGCTTTGGTATTTCTTCGAAAAGATCGCCAACATTCTGTTCCCGACCCCAGTCTGGGGGATCATGGACTGGCTGGAATCCTCGGCCCGGCCCCTGCTGACGGCGGGAGGCCTGGCATGATCGATCTCGACGCCTTTCTTCTGGGCCTGTCCCAGGTCGCCCATTGGCAAGTCATCGCCTCGTGCCTGGCCGGGGTGGTCTGGGGCATGTTCGTCGGCGTAACGCCCGGCCTGACCGGGATCATGGCCGTGGTCATCGCCCTGCCCATGACCTTTTTCATGGAGCCGTTTTCGGCCATCGCCCTGCTGCTCGGCATCTACGTGACGGCGATCTTCGGCGGATCGGTCACGGCGATCATGATCGCCACGCCGGGCACGCCCAACGCCGCCGCGACGGTGATCGACGGCTACCCCCTGGCCCGTCAAGGCAAGGCCCGGCAGGCCCTGGACATCGCGTTGTACGCCTCAGTCACGGCGGGCCTGTTGTCGACCGTCGTGGCCCTGGCGGTGTTTCCCCTGGTCGCCGAATTCGCCCTGGATTTCGGGGCAGCGGAAGTCTTCGCGGTGATCGTGTTCGCCATCACCATCATCGCCGGGGTGTCTGGTGAATCGTTATTGAAGGGTCTGATCGCCGCCTGCTTCGGCTTTCTGGTCGCGACCATCGGGCAAGACCCGATCCACGGCTCCAGCCGCTTTACCTTCGGCATTCACGACTTTCAGGCGGGCATGCATATCCTGACCCTGCTGGTCGGTCTGTTCACCATTCCCGAAGTCATCATTCGGGGCGTCGAATCCTACAAGGCCAAATCCAGCGTTTCCGTCGGCGACATGGGTCCGCCGGTGACCTGGCGGCAGTACCTATCGTTCTGGCCGACCTACCTGCGGTCCTGCGCGGGCGGGTCGTTGCTGGGCGCCCTGCCGGGCCTGGGCGGCAGCCCGGCGGCATTCCTCGGATATTTTCTGGCCCAGCGGTTTTCGAAAAAGCCGCAGGAGTTCGGCAATGGCAGCCTGGAAGGCGTCGCCGGGGCCGAGGCCGGCAACAATTCCGTCTGCGGCCCGGCCCTGGTGCCGATGATGAGCCTGGGCATCCCCGGCGACACGACCACGGCGGTCCTCATGGGGGCGCTGGTCATCCACGGCCTGAACCCGGGCCCGATGCTGTTCGATAATGCGCCCGATTTCGTCTACGGCGTTTTCATTCTGCTGTTCGTCAGCCTGATCCTGATGGCCTTCGTCGGCACCGGCGTGGTGCGGATGGCGAAATGGGTGGTTCGCATGCCGACCCAGATCCTGTTTCCGGTGGTTCTGATCCTGGCCACCTATGGGACCTATGCGGTGCGCGGCAGCATGGTCGACGTGATCGCCATGTTCGGCGTCGGATTCCTGGGCTTCCTGCTTCGGATTCAGAAAATCCCCGCCGCGCCCTTCGCCATCGCCTTCATCCTGGGGCCGTTGTTCGAGAACGAACTGCGTAAGGCGCTGATCATTTCCGGCGGCTCGCTGGAAATCTTCGTCAAAAGCCCCATCGCCACCACCTTTCTGATCCTGGCCGCCCTCAGCGCCGGGACGACCGTCTACCTGCATTGGCGCCTGAAAGGCACCCAAGCGGCAAAAATCATTTCCGAATAACGGAGCCGGAACATCCCCCGAAACGACAACGCGTTCCTTTGACAGTGGAGAGCAAGATGACCCCCAAACGATTGACCGGCCTGATTACGGCGTCCGTCATGGCCGCCGCCCTGGCCTTCGGCGGCGCTGCCCAGGCAGATGCCTATCCCGACAAACCTATCAAGCTGATCGTCCCGTCCGGCGCCGGCGGCTCGACCGACACCGCCGCCCGCATCATGGCGATCAACATCCAGGACCACATCGGCCAGCCGATCATCGTGGTCAACAAGAAGGGGGCGTCCGGCAGCGTCGGCATCAACTTCGCGCTCAAGGCCAAACCCGACGGCTACATGCTGATGGAAGGCATGATCGGCGGCCATGTCCTGCATCCGGCGATGAACGCCTCGTCCGGATATACCCCCGCCGACTACACCCCGATCGCGATGACGCAGATGAACCCCAACGTCCTGGTCGTCAAGGCGGACTCGCCCTACAAGACGCTCAAGGATCTGCTCGACGCCATCAAGGCCGATCCAGGCAAGCTGAAATTCTCCCACGCCGGGGCCGGCAGTATCCATTTCTTCGGCATTCACCTGTTGCTGAAGACCGCCGGCTTGGACAAGGACGCGGCGGTCGCCATCCCCTACAAGGGCGGCAAGAACGCCATGGCCGGTCTGCTGCGCGGCGAAGCCGACTTCCACCAGACCAACCTGGTCTCGGCCATCGACTTCATCGAATCAGGCAAGGTCCGGGCCCTGGCCGTCACGACCAAGAAGCGCCTGAGCCATTTCCCCGACATCCCGACCTATACGGAGTTGGGCTATCCGGGCGTCGATATCTTCGGTTGGCGCGGTGTGATCGGGCCCAAGGGCCTGCCCAAGGAAATCGTCGATACCTGGGCCAAGGCCGTTCAGGAAACCATGGAGCGCAAGGGCTGGAAGAAGATGGTCAAGGCTGTCGGCGACGTCCCCCACTACATGGGTCCGGAGGAGTTCAAGAAGCAGATCGAGACCGATTTCGCCCGCTACCGCCAGATGGCCGAAGACCTGGGCATCTTGGTGAAATAACCCCGGTACAGCCAAAGACGGAGGAGGAACCTCGCGGACCAGACGGTCGGCACTCCGTCCCGCGACGCCATCCGGCTGCATACTCCCGCGGCCGGATGGCGGCCCGCCTCCTTCGACCTTCTCCGAACCATTAAGAAACGCCCCCGGACAAACCGACGGAACGACAACGGAGCCGATCCCCATGGCCAAAATCACCGAACGCAATCACGACATCTCGACCGCAGAAACCTGGGGCTCGGTAAGCATCACCCCGACCGACGACGTGGTTGTCGGCGCGTTCGCGACCTGGACCCTGACCTTCACGGTCGGCTCCTATGCCATGGATGTCGGCGGCGGATTGAAGATCGGGACCCGGCGGCAGGCCGATTTCGGCCATCCCCAATTCACCGACCCGGCGGCCGACAACTACGCCACCGTCACCTGCTCTCGGCCCGGCGCGACCTTCGAAACCTTTTTCGATCCGCGCGGGCACAAACGCCCGTTCAACGCCGTCGCGGTGGTCCGCCTGACGGCCACGCCGCTCTATCCCGGCGATACGATCACCATCGTCCTGGGCGATACCTCGGGCGGGTCGCGCGGCCTGCGGGTTCAATCCTTTCCCGAAAGCGCCAGCGACTTCGCGGTGTTCGTCGATCCGCTCAGCTCCGGCGAATACAAACGGGTCTATTGCCAATCGCCCAATTTCGCCGTCCTGCCCGGCCCGTCCGAATACCTGACCCTAGTTGCGCCGTCCCTTGTCAGCGAGGGCCAGCCCTTTCGCGTTCAGGTCCGCGGCAACGATCGGTTCGGCAACCCCACCCCGGTCAAGGCCCAGGGCCTGACCCTGACCACGGTTCCGCCGATCCCCGTGAACCTATCCGAAGAAAGCGGTCGCGCGACCTGGATCGACGGCGTGACCCTCCCCCACCCCGGCGTGCATCGGCTGGAGCTGCGCGCCGGCGACGAGGTCCTGGCCCGATCCAACCCGATCCTGGTCGGCGAACACGGCGACGACATCCTGTGCTGGGGCGACACCCAGGCGCAGACGGCGTCGACCGTCGGCATCGGCACACCGGACGAATATTTCGCCTATGCCCGCGATCTGGCGGCGATCGACTTCACCACCCATCAGGGCAACGACTTCATCCTGTCCGACAAGGACCTGGAAGAAGTCCGCCAGGCCGCGCTGATGCATAACCAGCCGGGCCGCTTCGCCGCCTTCTTTGGCTGGGAATGGTCGGGCCCGACCGGCACCGGCGGCGACCGCAACGTCCTGTTCCTGGATGACGAGGGACCGATCTTCCGCAGCAGCCATTGGCAATTGAGTGATAGCGAAATGGCCCCCGGCGCGGGTCAGACGGAATGCGTCCATGCCCGCGACCTGCACGCCCGGATGCGCGACTACATGGCTGAAACCGGGCGCAAGGTAATCATGGTGCCGCATATCGGCGGCCGTCGTTCGGACTTCGAAGCCCAAGACCCGGAGCTCGAGCCCGTGTTCGAAATCTGCTCCAACCACGGAGTGTTCGAATGGCGGCTACATGAATTTCTGGAGGCCGGCATGCGGGTCGGCGTGGTCGCCGCCAGCGACGACCATACCTGCCGCCCGGGCTTGGCTTATCCGTCGACCCCGGAAATGACCGTGCTGGGCGGCCTGGCCGCCGTCTACAGCCAGGCCCACAGCCGCCGCGGCATCTATGACGGGATGATGGCCCGCCACTGTTACGGCACCACCGGGGCGCGGATGATCCTGAACGTCACAGCCCAGGGCCAGCCGATGGGCCGCGTGGTCCAGGCCGAAGGGCCGGTGACCATAGCCGGAACCGTCCACGGCACCGCGCCGATCGAGGAAATCGTCCTATTCAACCGATCGCGGGAATTGACCCGGTTTCGCCCAAACGTAGCGGCGCGGGACGATGCGAAAATTAAAATTCTATGGTCCGGGGCAACCCATCAGGACCGGGGCCGCTTCATGAAATGGGATGGCGGGCTGAACATTACCGGCGGTCGGATCACCGGGGCGCAGCCGCTCAACATCTTCACGGCCAAATACGGGATCGACGCTTGGTCCGCCGATAACGTGTCCTGGCGCTCCGTCACCTCGGGTCAGGAAGAAGGCGTGCTGATCGATATCGACGCCCCCGACGACGCGGTGATCACCTTCAAGGCCGGTCCGGCGGAGTTGCGCTTTACGGTCGGCGAGGCCCGATCCGGCGACCTGCGCTGGGACCTGCCGGGCGGGCTGGAGCAATACGTTCTGGCCTCGACCCTACACACCGATGGCGACGCCATGGACGTCCGTTTCGACTATATCGACGAAGCCCCCGAGGGGCCGGAGCAGGCCTATTGGGTACGGGTCGTGCAGACCGATTTTCACCGGGGATGGACCAGCCCGATTTTCGTCGAAACGACGTAATCGGATCGGCGTTAAATCTTCGACCGCGACCGGCCCAGGATGAATGCCGGGATCAGCGTTAGACCGAAGATCAGGGCGATCTGGCGGAAGGAATCATGAAACGCGAAGGTATTGGCCTGGGCATAGAGGACCTTGCCCAGGAAATCCAACGCGACCGCGCCGTCGGTCGGCGACGGCACCCCCGCCGCGTTCAAAAGCTCCCGCACCTTGTCGAGCATTTCCGCCGTCGGCCCCTTGTCGCTGACCTGGGTCGCGGTCAGGAAATCGGCGTGGTAGGCGGTTCGCATCTCGATCGTCACGGCGGTCATGTTGACCCCGAAGGCCCCGCCCAACTGGCGGAAGAAATTGAACGTCCCGGCCCCCTGGGCCATTTTTTCCGACGGCACGGCGGATAGGGCCGCCTTACCCATGTTGGGGGATATCAGGCTCATCGAGCCGCGCGTGCACATCACCAGCAAGGCCAGCGAGAAGAATGCCGTGTTGACGTCGATGGTCGCCAGGGCCAGGGCCGCGATGACGAAGGTCCCGCAGCCGACGATGATCGGCAGGGGGGGGGGCACCGCATCGGCCAAACGGCCCGAGACCTGCATCATCATAACCAGCAGCAGCCCCGCCGGGAGCAGCACCAAGCCGGCCTTGGTCGCCGTGTAACCCTGGATCGTCTGGGCGAACAGCGGGATCGAATAGTTGGTCGCGAAGTTGCCGACGCCAAAGGCGAAAGCCACCGCCACGGCGGAGGCGAAGCGCGCATCCAGAAACAGCTTGGGGTCCAACAGCGGGCTTTTCGAGCGCAACTGCGTGACCACGAACAAGACGCCGCAGATCGTCCCGACCAGGGCAAAGGTCAACAGCTTCGGCGAGTCCCAACCCCAGCGTTGACCGTTGCCGATCCCGGCCATGATCAAAATCAGGAAGGCGACCAGCAAAAGGAACCCGACCCAGTCGAAGGTCGGCTTCTTTTCCTTCGGATTGCGCGCGGGCATGAAGGTCAGCGCCATCATCGCCGACAACCCGACCAGCGGCAGCGGCACGATGAACACATGGCGCCAGGTCACCAGATCGATGGTCACCCCGCCGACCAGCGGCCCGAAGGTCGGGGCCAGGGCAATGCCCATGCCGACCGTGCCCACGGCCATCCCCCGGCGTTCCGGCGGAAACACGGCGACGGCGGTGGCCATGGCCAGGGGCTGGACCAGCCCGGCGGCGAAGCCCTGCATGACGCGGCCCAGGATCAGCACCTCGATCGACGGGCTGACCGCGGCCAGCACCGCGCCCAATGCGAACACCGCCAGCGCCATCAGATAGGTATTACGCGGCCCGATGGCGCGCGAGGTCCAGGAATTCAAAAGCTGACTGGCGACCATGGTCGTCAGGAACGAGGTCGAGGCCCATTGCGCCAAATCCTGCCCGACGCCGAACGCCCCCATGACCGACGGGATCGACACGTTGACGATGGTCGACGACAACACCATGGTCATCGATCCCAACATGCCGCAGGCCGTCACCCACCAACGGTAAGACGGTCCGAACCGGTCGAACATGCGGGCGATGGCGGGATTGTCGGTTTGCAAGGTTGGTTTTCCGATTACCGGGGCGCGCCGGAAAACAGGCCCCGGCGTGGCGAATCACGTCGACGGGGGCAGCCTCCCAGCGCTGCGGATTGTATACAAGTTCACCGGCGGCGTGAGCAAAAAAGTGCGCCTGCCCCTGCTTTCCTGGGCTTTTGGCATCGCCAGGGCGCATCGAAGGGATGCATTCCGCGCGGGACTCGCGCTAAACTACCAGCCGCAGACCACCCCCATTCCAGACGACGGCGCTTCTCCGATCACATCCGGAACAGACGACGGCCGGAACAAACGGAGGATCGCATCGTGGCGACCCAACCTAGCCCGCCCCAAGGCAGCCAGAAATTCTATCAGACCCCGGCCTTCATTCTGATCGCCGCGGCGATGATCGTGTTCACCTCGTTCGGAATCCGGCAAAGCTTCGGTCTGTTCATGTGGCCGGTTTCGACCGACCTGGGTTGGGGACGTGAGGTTCTGTCCCTTGCCCTGGCGACGCAGAATTTGATGATCGGCCTGTCCGCGCCCTTCGCCGGGGCCCTGGCCGACCGCCTGGGCGCGCCGCGGACCATCGCGCTGGGCGGGGCGATCTTCGCCGTCGGGGTGTTCGTGATGAGCCAGTCCAACACGCCCGAAACCATGTTCGCCAGCGCCGGGCTGATGGCCGGGATCGGCCTGGGGGCCTGCGGCCTGCCGCTGATCCTGACCGTCATCGGTCAGGTCGCGCCGCCGGAGAAGCGCAGTCTGTGGCTCGGCGTCGGCACGGCGACCGCGACCAGCGGCCAGTTGCTGGTCGTGCCGCTGACCCAGGGCATGCTGGCGGGTTACGACTGGGTCTTAACGCTGATGATCCTGTCGGCCATGGCGGCGCTGATCGTACCGCTGGCGTTTTCCATGTCCGGCGCCATTTCCCCGTCGACCGGCAAGGACACACAGATCACCCTGCGCCAAGCCTTGGCCGAAGCCGCGGGGCATCGGGGCTACGTGCTGCTGACGCTGGGCTTTTTCGTTTGCGGCTTTCAGGTCGCCTTCACGGCGATCCACCTGCCCGCCTATCTGACCGACAAGGGCGCCAGCCTCACCCTCAGCGCCACGGCGCTGATGCTGATCGCAGTCTGCAACATGTTCGGGAGTTCCTTCTCCGGCTGGCTCGGCGGGCGGATATCCAAGAAATACATGCTCAGCGGCATTTACGTCATTCGCTCGGTCATCATCGCGCTGTTCATCACCTTGCCGGTGACGCCGGTCAGCATCGTCGTCTTCGCCGTCAGCATCGGGTTGCTTTGGCTCAGCACCGTGCCGCCGACGACGGGCCTGGTCGCGCAGATCTTCGGCCTGCGCTACATGGGCACGCTCTACGGGATCGTTTATCTCAGCCACCAATTGGGTAGCTTCGCAGGCGTATGGCTGGGCGGGCGCCTGTTCGACGCGACGGGCAGCTACGACGTGGTCTGGTGGGGCGCGGTCGCCCTCGGCTTCCTCAGCGCCCTGCTCCACCTGCCGATCAACGACTCCCCGGTCAGCCGCCTAAGCGACCCCCCCGCCGCCGCCGACTGAGCCGCCCCGCCCAACAGAAAACCCCCAATCTGACGATTGGGGGTCTCGGAATTGGTAGCGGAGGAGGCTACTTTTTTACGATCTAATGAAGTCCAATGACTTCACTGTAAATATCATAACTTACTGTTTTATATTTATATTTTTTATATCCCCGTCCAATCCAGTCTGATAGAATCCAGATATTAATGTGGGGCTGGATGTGGGGCTGACATGGCAAATTTAACCGACCTTAAAGCGAAAAACATTAAACCCAAGGACCGCCCCCTCTCTGACGGAACGGTTCCAGGCCTTCGCCTCGAACCTGGCCAAGTTAAAGGTCGCGGAAAGTGGACGTTGCGCTTCGTTTCTCCTGTAACTGGCAAGCGAAGAGATATGGGCCTGAGCACTTATCCTGACGTCAGCATTTCAGATGCACGCAAACTTGCATCGTCAGCGCGAGATTTAGTTCGTCAGGGTATAGACCCCATTGATGATCGAGCAGCCAAGAAACAAGCCCAACGGGCGCAATCAAAAATTTGTACCTTCCAGGAGGCCGCCGAAGTCGTTCACGAGAATTTAAAGGACGGATGGAGCAGCACTCGACATGCGGAAAATTGGATTTCCTCTTTAGAAATGTATGTCTTTCCCAGTCTGGGCCGCCGAAAGGTCACCGATCTAAAGGCCAAGGATTTTGCAGATACGTTGAGGCCAATCTGGATCAAGAAAGCGGATACCGCATCAAGGATAAAACAACGATGCAACGTCATTATGGATTGGTGTGTAGCTGAGGAGATTGTCGAGGGAAATCCAGTCGGCGTCGTCGATAAACTGCTTTCCAAACAACCAGGAGCGCGTGAGCGTGTCCAGCACCAGCCTTCAGTGCCTTGGAGGGATGTTCCAGCCCTCGTCAAAGAAGTGCTGCACAACGGGAAGCGCAGCCTCAGCAAATTGATGCTGGAATTCCTAATTTTAACGGCGACGCGTTCCGGTGAGGTCCGAGCGATGACATGGGAAGAGGTAGACCTTGAGACATCTACATGGACGGTTCCGGCAGCACGCATGAAAGCTAAACTCGATCATCGTGTTCCACTGTCTGCTCGCGCCGTGGAAATACTCGAACATCAAAGAACAGAGACAGGTGGTGACGGCATTGTTTTCCCCTCGCCTCGCGGCAAAATTCCAAGCGATGCAATCCTCAGTAAATTTCTGCGTGATCACAGCGTGAAAAGCAGCGATCCAGGTCGCACAGCGACAGCTCATGGCTTTCGTTCGAGCTTCCGCGATTGGGCTTCCGAGAACGGATACTCTCGTGATTTGGCCGAGCGAGCCCTAGCTCACACGATTAACAACGCCACCGAAGCCGCATACCACCGGACAGACTTACTAGAGCAACGCCGAACAATGATGGAGGCGTGGAGTAGCTTTGCTTGCTCCACCGCAGGGGCATCAAATGTCATAGCTTTACACAAGGCCGCCAAACAATGAGCAAAAACATAAAAACTTTTCGAAGCCTCGTAATCGAAGACAAGATGACCGCAAATGACATCGCTAAGTTGGTCAAGATCAACGGCACCCTCTATCGTAACGAATGGGCGGCATGGGAAGCGGCTATTCCCGGAGATACAGGCACACCGGAGGAAGTAGAAGCGGCCCTAAGCGTGTTGGCTGAATACGCTTCTGCCTCAGTTCACAATGGCATGAAAAGTATGGAAGACCTGCACGACCCATCGATACATCACCCTCTCGATAATTTCGGCTTTACCGTTGGAGGTAAAGAAAAGTTATGTGTCGATAAAACGCCACTGCAGAGCCAGGAGGAACTTATCGAGAAGCTTAAATCCGAACTGACGAGTTCAAAGCAAGAGATTGAAAAGCTGAATGGCCAATTGCACGAATTGTCTACCTGGACCGGCTTTGACGACGTGGACGAAGAGTTAATCCCCTTTGAGCTCGATATTGCGCTTCAAGTCTATATGTCCGGCATTAAGGCGTATGATCCAAAAACAGGCAAGATGGATAACGATCAGCCAATAAAAAAATGGCTAGGACACAAAGTTAATGACTTTTTTGACGGTGACCCAAGTGCCGCCTTGTGTGAGCGTATTGCAACCGTGGCAAATTGGCAGAAGGGCGGAGGTCGACCGGGAAAAGGCAATAAATAGGTCACCCATTTTTGGCCATACTCCGCCTCACAAAAGGTGCACAGATATTGGGTGCCCCATTAATTTTTAAAGGGTCACCTGTTTAATTTTGGCAGCGCAACTCATGCACGTTGATGGCATCTGCAATAGTGCAGTGACATCAAAGAAGGTATGAGAAAATGAGTACATCAACCCAACCACGCATGCTCCGCATGCGCCAATTAATCGAATATACGGGCCTATCACGGGCCTATATTTACCAGCAAATCAATGAGGGCGATTTCCCCTCAGGTTATACCCTCTCGCCAGGCGTCAGAGTCTTTGAGAAGTCCGAAATCGATGCTTACCTCGATCAAAGAAAGCGGAGGGTTTAAAAATGAAAAACCCTGCCACTCACAAAGTAAATGACAAGGCTCTCAATAACGGTTTGCCGACCATTTATGATCCGAGTCTAACTCTCCGCAATAAAGACCTCAAGGTAATATCGGTGCCTGACATTCTTCACGCGCCTAGCCAAGCTGAGGGATATTCGGCATATCTCCAATTTAATGGATACCCGATAGATACTTCAGGCGCTCCAACTGGGACCATTCAAATTGTCGAAAACGATGTTTTTGTAATCACAGAAGGGTGTAACTACCACTTAAACCCTGAGCGCGATTATTCGGCGATAAGTGATACGAACAGAATTGCGGAAATTGAACAGAGCGTTATCACTGCGGCGTACGTCACGATTTGCAAGTCGATAGCCAAGGGCGAATGGTCAGTCATATTCGCTCTGCCAAATGACGGAAAAACTCTAATCATCCTGGCTACAATTGTTCAGCAGATCGCTGCTGGACTTTTGAATGGGAGGAATGTTTTTTACTTCAATCTTGATGATGCCAGATCGGCTTATTTAGAGAAGCTAAAAATCCTCAAGCCATTCAAGGTTATCGTGTTCGACGAAGATCCAGTATCGGTAATGCTTGATCTCATCAAGGCCCGACGAGCCAAAGATAAGGTTATTGTCATCGATACCCTGATTAGGGTTTGTGACACCAACAACCGTCACGAAATATTAAGACTATCAGAAATCTGTCGAAGGTTTTGTGCGCTTGGCGGAACGGTAATCACCTTGGCCCATGCAAATAAACATCTGGGTAAGGATGGCGCTCCAGTCCTGGAAGGCGTTGGATTGATACGGAGTAATGCTCACTGCGTCAGTTATCTGCAGAAGTATGATGACATAATAAAAATGGTGAACATCAAAAAGCGTACTTTTGTTGAACCCGAAGTCATTTTTCAGATCGACAAAGACCTTCCTTATCCTGATCTATTTGCTTCGGTTCGCGTTCTATCGGGTCAACAAGCAAAGCAATTACTCGCCGATAGGGCTCAAGACCAACTAATCCTAGAACACCCCATCATCATTCAGACGATCAAAGACGCCATTCTTAATGGGAACCAGTTAAGAACCGCGCTTGCCGGCGAGGTGCGGGATAATACGGGCGAGTGGCTTAAAACCATTTATCGGGTGCTTGATGAATTAGAGGGTAAGCTTTGGAAGATGACCAAAGGCCCAAATAATTCAAAAATCTACACTCTACTTTAATGCCCACCTTGCCCTGATCTAAGCCGAAGCGGTAGCGTAGGCTATAGAACAGGGCAAGCCCCCGCCCAAACCTATAAAACCGGGAAAACCGAAAAAACCGCAGTATCGTTGGGTTTTTCGGTTTTTCAGGTTTTTCGGCTTTTAATAGGGGGACTGCTCCCCGCGAATTATCACTTAATTAGAGCCGATAAATGGAATAGCTGCCAGAATTGGCAACTCTAAACCATGGGTTCGAATTCATTGCGACCACAGCCCCTTTTAAGAAAACAAGAACCAAGCAATTTGGATCACAAGATAAACCAGCAGCAAGTATTTTACTTTGTCAAATGCGGCAACCACACTCGATTTCGCCATGCCTGAAATATCAGAGAGTGTTTGTTTGGCTAACTCTATCGACTGTGCCTGTGCCTTCACAATCCACTCTTTCAGAATTTCGTCCCGAATATCGTAAGTATAAAAGGCTCTAAAGGCGTCGGAACTATCGCTGGCATCATGCGAAGATGCTCTCCGAAATTTCGCATACTCGATGTCGTATCTAGCCTTTGCGTCAGGGTCGCTTAAGATCAAATAAGCTTCGTTAATCAACTGCATTTCCCTGGACGTATCACGGTGAGGGTTCTTGTCAGGGTGCCATCTGAGGGCCTGTTTTCTGTAGGCCTTTCTTATTGTTTCCTTGTCTGCGTCTCGGCTGATTTCGAGCACTGAATAGTAGTCAATGAACACGTTCTAGTGTCATCCATCTTTATTCAACGTAGGTAAGTCCGATGTGGTTTCTTTACTCTTGGGATTGTACTTCCATACCGCCCGTATTCCCGCAAACATAGCCAACCCGATGATAATCATTGGCAGAGCACCAGTGAATCCTACAACTTGGCTGAACCCCAAAACCATAATGGTTATCAAGACTATTGCTACGGTAAAAACAATCTTCAAAGCCGTTCTCATGGCTCCCCCCAAATTTACATAGATTCACTTATTTGGAGTATTGCACGAAATTTTTGTCTAAGAAAAGCGAATAGATTTAATCTCTTTAGAGAAGTGTTGCAGAAACATCCAACTCAATATGAACGGTAGTATACGTTCTGAAGATGCATCATAGTGCCGTTGCCGTATCGAGATTTCAGCGTGCGTGAAAGGTCAGGAGCAACTCTCCGAGGCAGCTAGTTCGTATCCCAGACTTGTATACGCTTAACGCCCCTGCCTTCGCGAATGGACTTGTTTACCAAACACCGTTCAAGATTAAACCTGCCCCCACATGACCCCATGCTAATGATTTCGGTGCTGTTCGGGCTGAACGGCACCTAATTTAGCCCCATCATTTAAAGCTGATATTTGCTGGTTTTGAATTCTCGACAATTAACCCAGAAGGTTTTTTTAAACAACGAAGCTATAGGAGATTTTTATAATCTGGGTACGGCTCTAGTAAACTGACCGGCTTGGGTAAAAATTCGGAATACCCCCCCCCGGGGCAATCTCGGTAACGATCTTTTACGCATAAGCCTTCGGCTCTTAGGTAAGCATAACCAACATATAGGGAGCCTCGAATGAAGCTATGGAAAGCCTTCACCTCATCAATGATAAACCTGCTTAAGGTGCTGGACAACTTTACTGACGGCACGAATGAGCTCTCGATCATGTACAAAGAAGCCTGTTACGCAGCTCGCAAGGAACAAGCTATTGAAGCGCAGCATGATTTCAATGAACTCATTAAATCCTCAGGCCTGAGCGAAGAGGAGATCAGCAGGCTACATGTCAAAGCCTAACCATCTAGGAACCTTCGGGTTCCTATTTTTTTACACAACCACACAAAGCGATAGAGCCAACCCTAGATAGCGCCCAGGAGGCCTAAATTGAGTCACTGAGCCATTTGACAGACAAAATGGCACCCAACCCCGCAAAACACACAATGATTCTCAGTGAGTCTTAAAACTGCCTACAGAGTCATTTGGCTAAAACATGCCTTTGCTAAGGGGCGTTGCCCCTCGCGCCTACAAGAACCTTCCGTGCCATTCATATTAGCTCTACCGGTGTCGCCATGCTCGCCCTTGCAGGGCTGTGCGTGGCTCTTAGCCTGGATAAAGCCTGACCGAGTCCACGAGAAGGTTCTTTCCGTTGCTAACCCCATTCTCGCCGAAGGGCAGAAGGCCAAACGAAGTTTGACCTTTTGTTCTTGATGCCGGTCCCATAATCTTTTTTTTACGGGTTTGGCGTGAAAACTCTATTTTTTTATGGCAGTCAAAGCGAATAAGGAAAGGGGGGAGAATGGGTATTTCAAGCATCATTAACTTATTTTTGGGGTGTGACACCTACATGCGCGGAAAGCTAAAGGAGGCGGTCAAGTCCTCGCAATGGAAACAAGGTGAGAATCCGGTCGGAATGAAAGTAAACACAGACATGGCCCGGAAATACTTATCCAAACACTCTGACGATATTTTGGGCTCTAGAGACAGCGCGGAGGACATTACATTCATCATGAGGTTGGGAAACACCCACTACAGGTGCGAACTACTCTCCGAACCGCTTAACGAAGTCATTTCGGTTTTATTTGTCCACCGATGAACGGATCAAGGCCTTAGATACGGGAGCATGCTTTTAGCGCTCTCCTTCACTCGCTCCTTCGGCCTAACGCTTATTCGGCTCCGCTTCGCTGCGCCTAATAAGCTACCTTAGCCCTCAGTCACTCCCTCAGTCGGCACTACCGCATGCTCCCTCGTTCTGAGCCTTTTCATCTGGCTCGCGAGGCTTAAGCACAATCTAAATGTGGGGCTGAATGTGGGGCTATAATACGCTAAAAAAATAACCCCTTGAATTACAAAGGGTTATTTAATGAATTGGTAGCGGAGGAGGGACTCGAACCCCCGACACGCGGATTATGATACCGTTAAAGCGCAAGCGTTTCTGCGGCTTTTACGGGGATTTGTTGCATTCTTGTCGCAATGGCGCCCCAGCCACAATTAAGCCAGCAAGGACCAGGCACCATCGGAAAGTTCTTGGCGGTGGTCGTCGTACACCGGGAAGAGGTGTGTGTACAGGTCCGAGGTAACCTGAATGGACGAATGCCCAAGACGGGCCTGGACGGTCTTTGCGGGCAATTCCAGGCCGCCGTCCTGTTTTCTGTTAATCAGCCAGGATGCATAGAAGTGACGTAGGGCATGGAGCGCGTACTTTGGGGTCATAATGGCTCTACCCTCTTCATCAACCTCCCCCGTATCAATCGAAACACCCGCGGTAATCTGCGCAGGGGCAAGGCCACGATTGTAGATGTTGGCATGAGACTCGATCCGGCCCGCTCCGTTGGGGAACACCAACCACAACTCGCCCGGATGGTCGTCCGTCTTGCCGTGGCGCGGGCACTGTAGACGCCACTCCTTAAGCGTGTTGACCACGATTTCAGGAACCGGGACATCACGACGGCTGCTCTCCGATTTCGGATCGCCGATCTCGCCGTAACGGTCCGCCCTCTGGCGCACGGTGATAATGCCCCTATCGAGGTTCACATGCTCCCAGAGAAGCCCCCGCAACTCACTGGCACGCAGGCCGCTGAATACCGCCGTCACGATTAGGGGGCGCCAGCGGCCCTCGGTATGGTCGATAATGGCCTTCACCTCTTCTCGCGACGGGATGTCGCGACCGACCTCAAGGCGCCGCTTGCTGCGCCTTGGCATTTCTACCCGCACGTCGGCGGCGACATTCTGAGCGACCTTTCCGCGCCTCTGCGCTTCCCTCAGGATGCCCTTCAGGGAACTCAGCACCTTTTTTGCCGTGGCGCGGGAAATCTTATCCCTGGGACGCTTTGCGGATGCCCGGTCAAGCAACCGATCCCGAAAGGCTTCAATGCCAGGTACGGTCAGCCTAGCAAGCGTTTCATTCCCGATTAGTGGGACGATATGGAAATCGACATGCTGCCGGTATTGATCGACGGTCGATTGCTCGCGCCCGTTTAACTTGGCCCGGGCGATCCAATCCTCGGCGGCATCCTTGACCGTCACGCTATCGCTAGCTGCCGTATGCGTCCCGGCGCGAACCTCTTGGGCGATTTCATGCAGGCGGTCATCAGCCGCTTTCTTGGTCTTGAACGTCTCGATATGACGCTTCCGGTTCTGGTCGAAATAATCGACGATCCAAGCCTCCCGGGCCTTACCCCCGGATTGCCATTTTCGTTTCCGTACCTTTGCCATTCGTACCCCCTATCAACTGAGTATCGGCATGGCTAAAATATGTTGCAAAAATTTCCGCTTGTCAACACGAGCCTAATACCCTGGCGGTAAACGCCCTAAAGGCAAACGAGCGCGAACGAAAGAAGGGCCCGAGAGGCCCTTGTCTTCGTTGCGATCATGCAGATTTTTCGGTAAGGTTTTCTTGGGTTTGGTAGCCCTGACCAAGATGAGGTTCCAGCCGTTGGCGCGGCAGTGGAACCAATATGCGCCGCACCTTGGCGGGTGCGCGACCTCGGTATTATGCCGGGGGCCGCACGCCATGTCCAATGGGAAACCCCTAAAAGCTGCGGACCTGTCTCTTGGCAGGCTATCAACCCCCGGCGCCAGGCCGTTCCTGGCAGGGCTGTGATAGGCCGAACCAAGAGGACTAATCCTATGAAAACTCATCCCGAGAATCCGGCGGGCGTGCCCCGTCGCCAAGCCGCCGTTGCCGTCGCCGCTGCGGCGGCCTTCCCGTCGTCGATCTTGGCGAGCGAACCGACAAGACTAACGGAGGCGGAACGGATCTTCCGCGAACTATGCGCCGCGTGGCGCGACTATCAGGCCGAGCGCGAGGTAACTGAGCCTATGGAGGACGCCCTGCAGGCGGCCGGCGATTTGTTCGCGAAGGTTCAAATCGGAATTCACCTAGAAAGCGACAAGCCCATTTTCACCCATAGTGCCGAGGGCGTGAATGATCGATATGACCAAATCGCCAAGGCTCACACGCGCCTTTATGGCAGGAACGGGATCAGGTGCGTTGAAGAAGAGCGAAAGCGCGCGTTGGCTCATCTCGCCGAAGACGAAAAGCGCGTCCAGAAAATTCAGGACGATATGGGATACACGGCGGCGGTCACCCGGCAGCAAGAGGCGCTCGACCGCTTTTATGACGGCGCCGACAAATTGATGGCCGCGCCGGTCGTCAATCGGGCCGACATCGCCATGAAGCTGCGGGTGGCGCTGTATGCGGTCGATGGGATCGACGACATCGCAACCGACATCCCCGCCCCCGGTGGCCTTGATTGGGGCCCTGGGCTGGTCGCCACCGCGATCCGGGAAATCGAGACATCGACGACCGCTTTCGAAGGAGTCGCCTGATGACGAGCCACGATGAAGCCCACGACATCCTCGTCGGCCATGGGCGCAAGACTATTGATGTCGCGGATAGCATCGCGCGGACCTCACGTTGCCTGCTGGATCACCGGCCCCCGGCCTACCTACAGGAATTGCTCGAAGCCCAGGCCCAAGAACTCCGGCAGATTGCGGATAGTCTTGAATGGCTAGCCCATCAGTGACGGGATGCCACAAAAGAAACCCCGCCGATTTGGCGGGGTTTCATTTTGGCCCGTGGGTGTTCGTCCGCGTCAACGCTTCTCGGCGTCACCTTCGACCGTGTAGCGCGAATTTCGGATCAGGGCATCGAATGGAACCGGGCGCGGCTGGCGGATGTCCAGGGCGATTTCCTGGCCGCCTCGATCACGATAGACCGCGACCGCGTGGGCGTAGCTACATACGATCCCCGCGCCGTCAAATTGACGAGTGCAGGGCCCTGTGGGCGGCAATTTAACGCTGACCATCCGGGCCTCGTACCCGGCCCGCTCCAGCAGGTCTCGCGCCGTCTTCGCGAAGACGACGCAATCCGCCTTGAATGGCTCCCCCCGAGTCACGGCCTCAGCGCGAGACGGGCGCTCTGGGGAGAGGCCAAAAATATGAAGCGGCTCCTGATGGAAATCCGCCAACGCGTAAACGAAGGCTGCGATTTTTTGGGGTGTGCTGAGGTCGGGCGACACGCTGGCGGGCGCGGCGGCAACGGCGGAAGAAAAAACGAGCAGGAATCCCGTTAGGATCAGTTGGGGGGAAATCGGTCGGGTGCTATTCTTGGCCATCGTCTTGACCTCCATGTAGGTGATGGCGAAGGGGCCGGAGAGGGGTGCATCCCTTTTCGGCTCCGATAATTTACACCTCAAGTGTAATTCTTATTTCCCTTTTAAACAACACCCCAGGTGTAATTTTGAATTCGGTAACGGGCGAGCAGATCAGAGCGGCAAGGGCCTTGGTTCGGTGGGAACAGGCGGACCTGGCGTCCGCCGCCGGAGTGTCCTTGGAGACAATCAAACGGCTTGAGGGGACGCGCGGACCCGTTTCGGCGCACGCGCGCACCCTTGACGCAATTAAGGCCGCTTTGGCAGAAGTTGGCGTCGTATTTATCGATTCCAACGGCCAGGGGCCGGGCGTCAGACTCAGAGAGCCGGGAGAATAACATGGGCCTGAAGTTCCACCCCGCGCCCGGGACCATCCTTCTGTGCCACTTCGAACCCGGCTTTAAGAAACCGGAAATGATCAAACGCCGGCCCGTGGTCGTTGTGTCGCCCCGCCTCCGCCATCGGAACGACCTCTGTACGGTGGTCCCGCTGAGCACCCGAGAGCCCGACAAGATATGCGACTACCATTGCCATATGAAAATGGCGCGCGCCCTCCCGGCTCCCTGGGATTCGCCTGAGATGTGGGTTAAGGCCGATATGCTAGCGACAGTCGCCTTTCACAGACTGCATTTGATCGGGGCTGGGCGCCATCCGGGCGGAAACCGGAAGTACCTGAATATTCAGGTTGAAACCGAACAGTTACACGCTATCCGGCAATGCGTTCTTCATGCCCTAGGCCTCTCCCATTTGACGGAATCGCTCTGAAAGCCTATATATTGTTCGTCCCCGCTCTGCCATGGCATCGGGCTTTGAGACTGGTTTCTTCGGGAAGCCAGCCGGCTTCGGAAGGCGATGACAAGCCCCCGGGGCCGTAGAACAGGGCGCTATCGGAAACGGTGGCGCCCTTTGTCGTTGGGAATGGTCCGCATCATTGCCGTCTCACTAGTCCTGGCGCCCGTCATGCTCCATTGGCCTCCGGATACCTCTCCAGTGCCCGATACATGGTCCCCCTGCTTACGCCGTAGCTTTTCGCCACCTCCTCATGCGTCACACCGGGCGCTGCCAACCTCCGCCGAATCTCTTCGGTCTGCTCTTTGGTGAAGGCAGCCTTGCGGCCCGGAACCTTGCCTTTGATCGCCGAGATGACCTTTCTTACCTCATCGACCTGCCGGCCCATGTATGCCGCGATTTCATCCGCAGCCCTTCCTTGCTCCATGCCGATTTTGACGATGCGAAGTTCGTTGCGGGTGATCGGTTCGCCGCTCAGGTCCATGGTTAGAATCCTGTACTCCTGCCGCCGGACCGCATGGCCGCTCCGCTCTGGGAACAATGCCGCCCGCTTCTTCGGTTCCAAGCCGTTGACCAGCGCCCGTGCTAATCGGTTCTCAGCATCCAAGGTCCATTTTCGTCTGCTGGACAGTCGCGGCCAATTGTCCATAGCCCGCTTCTTCACAGCACCAATCGACCGCCCGGGAAGCCGTGTTGCGATAGCGTTATAGGAATGCCCGCTCCGCAGACCGTCGTGGAGAATCTTTTCTTCCCATTCCTCCCAATAGGCCCTGGTCGAACGCCCCTCCAAAATAAGCCGCTGCGCTACGTGCATACAGGGACGACCAAGGCACCCCGCGATCCAGGCCACCGACTTGCCGAGGTCACGAAGTTGCCGAAGCTCCGTTACCGCACCGGCGGACCATGTTTCTGGGGCGTCCTTTGGAAATCGTCGGGCGAGTTTCCGAGCCTCTCGGAAACGGCGGCCAGCCGCACGGTGTTCGATGTCGCCGCCGTCGTCGTTGGCGTCCAGGCCGCGCCGTTCGGCATCGACCAGCACTAGCCGCAGGAGGCGGACCTTGTGCCCTTCGACGGGGACCTGGAAGCGCCCCTTGCGCCTGGCGCGGCTATCCAGGCCCAGATCATGGACACGCTTGAACACATCGCCCGGCTTCGTTTGGACGAAGCTGGCAATCTGACAATACCCCTTGCCTGCTCGCCAACTTTGCGAGATGCGTTGGTCTGTCATCTCCCGGAGAGCTACCGGCGCGGGGGTCACTTCGCCATTGATCGTTTCCGCCAGGTGGCCCTCTGCGATCAGTCGAGAAATGCGGCGACCCGAAAAACCACGGGCGAGCGCCAACCTGGGCAGCGGCTTGCCTGCCGCCCGGACAATATCGATCACTGACCGATCTTCGTCAGGCAATTCAGAGTAAGTTTTCCTGGGTTTCAATGCACTCTCCCTGGTCATCTCCTGCCCAGGGATTGGAGACAGCTTGCCACCGACTAATTGAATGCGGAAGGCGCTTTCTAGTCCTATAATAGGAGAACTCTATGCCCCCTTCGCCTCCCGATCCACGGTGCAGGGCTGGCCGGCGGATCGTAGGGATATGAAATCGTCACCCAAAGGCGCTCCGCATGGATGCACGGCCACGACGCTGCGCATCAGCAACAGCGGAAACCGCAACGCCGGGAATTGAGGCCCGAGTCTGCTTGACCTCATACCCGAGGTTATCCAATCGCTGCACAAGCTCGGGGATCATGTCTCTGGTCGGATTGTTCAACGTCATGTAGACAGTTTGCCCGCCACCTGTTCCGCCGTCCGAGGACACGCGCTGTTGACCAGGCGTCTCGACGGTCACACGCTCACCATCACGCGCCGCGAAAGTTACAAGGCGGTTGTCGCGGCCTGCATTGATTGATGGGAAACTAGAGCCAACGGTGAAAGACCCACCATCGGCAAGGGCCGCATACGGAACAGTCGCGCCGATAGCCTCAAGGCCGAGAATTGAGCCACCACCACCGCCACCGAACAGGCTTCCGAAGAACCCGCCGATACCGCCCAAGCTCGGAGATGACGACCCAAACAAAGCATTTTTCAGCGGATTGATCGCGGCCAATTCAATGAACGACTGCATCAGTTCAGATACAACTGCCCGACCGATATTGCGCAAATCTGCAAATGCGTCTTTGCCCTCAACCGCCATCTGAGTAATGGCTGAGCCGATACGGTCAAAGGCTCTGGATGCCGTATTTTCAAGGTAACGGATCGTCGCTTGCTCTTGTTCGTACTGCGCAATGGCCTGCTGTTGTGTTTCCAGAAGGAATTGACGCTCAGACGTCAGGCGCTTGATTTCATCAGCCGCCACACCAGCACTCTGAAGGTCTTTTTCCAAGGCCTCGACAGAAGACGAAACCTCGCGGGCTTTCTTGTATTCCTCCCAAGCCCGCGCACCATCCATTACGGCTTGCGTTTCTTCTCGGATACGGGTGTTCTCCATCCGCGCGGCGCTCATCGCGTCGTTGGCTTCCTTCTGCGCCTTGGCAAGTGCCACCGTGCCCTTGGTCACTTCATCGAGATTCATCTGAAGCGTTTCCAGCATTAGGTTGTATTCCATGAAACTGACGTTACCAGCGGCGAATGCGGCCTCTAGAAGCTTGACGCTTTCGTTGTATTCATTCTGCGCCTTCACTGCGGGGATTAGGCGCTCCTGAAGCTTCTGGAACTCGTCAGCCTGCGCTGCGACGAACCCGGATGCTCCGTCGCCACCGGATAGAGACTTCTTAATGTCTTCTGCAGCCCGGTCAATTTCGTTCGCGGCGTCTACTGCGTCCCGACCAAAAGCCTCCCAAGCAAGCGCGCCCGCGCCCAGGGTAATAGCAAGCTTTGCTATAACGCCAAGAACAGACTTGCTTAGAACCGCATTAAGCAACACCCCCGACTTCGCAGCTGCCGTCATGGCCTTCGTCATGGCAATAACGGATGTCGCGATTGACCCGAACAACACGGCGGCCTTGTACGCGGCGATTGAGGCGATAGCAGCCGCGATGCCGCGCATATTCTCTGCGACCAGCTTCCCGACTAGCACCACGGCCCGCATTGAAGCGCCAACTAAGCGCCCAAACGACTCTCCTGCCTCGCGCGCTGCGGTCATTGATTCAATAGTAACATTCACTGATCCCGCAAAACTGGAAACTAGGGCGTCATCAAATCCAGCTGATATTGAGGATTGAAGAAGGGTAATTTCATCGTTCAGGCGTTCAGACGCAGCGAGCATTTCGTCTGATCGCGTGATAAGCCCAACCATTCTTCCATCAAGAGTGCCAGCGGATTCCGCGAGCAAAACCATCGCTTGGCCTGCTTGACGCCCGAAGGCCGCCGCCGATAAAGCCTGTTTATCAAAGGCGGTATCCGCCTCTTGAATAGCCTTCAGGACAATCCTAATACCATCCTCCGTAGAGGTCGCCGCAACCAGTTGTTCCTTTAGGGCGGCATTCGACTTGTCGAGTATCGTGACCAACGTTCCGGTATTCGCCCGCAACTCACCAACACGCTTCACGAAGGCCCCGATTCCGGTTTCCAACTTCGCCGTCGCTACACCGGCCAACTCGCCCTCGATCCGATACCTCTGAAGGGTTGAGGCCGCGATATCCAACTGGCGGGCCTGCTTGGCGATTGCGTCACCGCCCTCGATTGCATTCCTGGTAAATTGGGTAAACTGACGAACCGCAAGCGCGCCCGCGAAAGCCGCCGCCGCCGACTTCATTGCCGAAAACTGGCGCGACACGTCCCGCCCCGCCCGCTCTACCGCGCGCATCTGCGTCCGCATCTGTGCGGAGGCGCGGCTAAGGTCCGCGTTTGCCTTCGCCACATTTTTCGTAAAGGCGGCCGTTTGCAGGTCCAGATCAATTGTTACACCACCGACGGAAGTCGCCATTTATCGAACACCTCTCACTTTCTTGCCGGTCGCCAAGCGGCGCGCGACGTTCTTCAAACCACGGGCCAGCGCCTCGGCTCCGGCCTTCACTGCGTCACTGGCCCGGCTATCGAGCGCGGGCCGGAAATGGGGTTTTGCCGACATCTTGGACGTGCCGAATTCCAGCAAGTGCGCGATGCGCCGACCAACACCACGGACACCAATCATTCCCGCCCGACGGCCACGCCCGGATCGTGACTTGTCTTTCGCAAAGCCAATGCCATTTTCCGCGTAGTCGCCGGTCTCGCGCGGCGCGCGGCGCTTCGTCTCGTCTAGGATCGGCTTCGCCATGGCGCGCACGGCACTGTCTCCGACTTGCTCCGCCAATTCCGGACCAAGCCGGGCAAGCGCAGTCTGCACTTCCTTCAACCCTGAAACTTTGAATGTCGTCGGTCCCATCAAGGCACCTCCCGCGGTTCGCCGAATTGATCAAGCGCCCAAGGCGTTGCGCGCGCACCGGTCGGCTGCCAGGTTGCCATGAAGGCACGACCGAGACGCCCCCACGCCTCCCCGGCTGCATCCCGCGCGGCGCGGTCACCATCGCCCCCAGGAAAGCCCAAGGGCGCCAGCGCCGAAAAATAGTCGCGTCCAGTCTCAAACAGATCGGCCCAAGCCCTAACCTCGTCCGGCCGACGGTTGCGGCTCCGCCGCGTTCGCTTAGTCGGCATAGCGCACCTCCGTTTCGGCCGCGTCGAGGTCAGCCCGCAGGGTTTCCGTCCTGGCGCGCTGGTCATCGTCATCAGTTACACAATGTCCGTGAACGACCGCGCACGCCGTCATGTCCCAGGGCTTCAACCCGAGGGCCCTTGAGAGCCGCGCCCAATCGTTTGCACGGTATGCGTCCACGGCCCCCGCCGTAATGCGTGTCCGAAAATCCCGGATTCTCTTGCGTCGTTTCGTCGGCATCACGATCCTCCGCCGCTAAATGAACCTGCCGGGCGACCGGGCGCGTCCCGAAGGGGCTCAAGATCCAAGTTTAAGGAACGGACGGCAGCTAGAAACCCGTTCCGGCTATCCTTTTCGAGCGCGCAAGCCGGGTTGACCTTTACCTGCGCGTACCGGTCCCTCACGACCTCACCATGCTCTTTGATGGCGACCTGCGCCGCCCTCATCCGGTCCAGACACTCCGCAGCAGTCGTGAGCAGGGCAAGCCCCGCCGAATCTTCGATCATGTATTCAGCAGAAACCGTGCGCCAAAAATCGCGACCATCCTTCGCCAGGTGGCCCGGGGGCTGGGATCGCTTGTGTCGTTTCAACTGATTCTCCAGAACTCAATTTTGTGAAGACAGAGGAATGGCACCGGATTACGCTCCGGAAAGCCGGGGAGATTTTACCCCCCCATCCACCTTGATCTGACAGCCCCCCATGAACGTGGTGCGCGATACCCGACCGACACTAAGCCGATACTCCTGGCCCCCGTTCTTCGGCTTGCCACTTGTGATAAGGGTTAAGGGCACACACAGACCCGCGCGCCGGGCAGCGCCCAAGGCGTCGTTAAATGCAGCCTCGGCACATGCGACGGCATCCACGAGTCCCGTATCGGCCTTGTGGCCGGGGGGGTATGACTGGCTGCCCATCAATGTATCCCCCCTGCCCCTGACGGCCGCCCGGTGGCGAATACGCGCAAGCCTGCGTCCTGGTCACCATTGGTCGCGGTGGCCTGGCCTCTCTCCGCTTGGGCCTTGATGGCTGCCACAACATCGGCGACGGTCAACCCTTCAACCTCGACCTGCCGGGGGATGGCGCCCGCGCGAATACGGTTGAGTTGCAACATGACGGAATCGCGGGCAACCCTTCGTCCGCCGACGGCTGCGATAACATCAACCGAAACCACGGCAAGTGTGATTGCCGCCATCGCCGGGTCCGGGGATTGCTCAATCAACGCATAAGCGGCGGCGCATTCCTTGGCCGCCTGGTCTTCGAATTGATCGGGCGGCGCGGCGGTACACCCACCGTCGCTGCCAGCCCGTTCGGTCGGCGGAGATGATCGACCGAATTTCTTTCGCCATCTGTTGAGCATCACGCCCCCCCCATCACGTCGGCGGGCTCGGGCCTCATTGTACGCGACCACGTTTTCTTGCCGGTCCTGGCGTCTACCTGGGACGCAATGTGAATCACGTTCTTCATGGCGCCGCCTGCGACCGGATGCCCGGTATGTTGGGGGACTTGATCTAGTTCTTGCGCCTTGGCGCGCGCCGCCATGTCCGCGACACGAAACCGCGCCAGCGCCGCGCGGGCCTCCTGGGGCAGGTTCTCGGGGGCAGCGTCCGAACGCCAGACACTGGTGCAGTAGGCTGGACAGTCGGTTAGGCCAATTGCCCGAATTCTGGCGTTCGTCACCGTACCGTCGGGCTTCTGGTCGTATGGATCGAAGTTCCCGACGCTGGCGCCATACCGACCGCTTGCGGCGCACATGGCCGCCTGACGGCCAAGAGCGGTATCGGGCAGCACTGCGGAAAACCAGAGCCCACGTTGGTCGTTGAGGATTGAAACGCGGTGTGGACCGGCGATCTCCACGGGATCATGTTCCCAGGTCAGACCATTAAATAATTGCGAGTCGTCGCCGCCACACCAAATGCCCCTTGGGAATTGCTTGTCGAACGCGCCCGCCTCCACACGCTCCGGCTCGCCGCCGTAGGCGATCCATTCGCCGAAGGGCAGCGCCAACCCCACTATGGCGATGGGCCTTCCGTCAATCCCGATCAAATCCGCCATGGATCAGTCCGCCGCGTCCGAATATTCGACTTCGAATTCGTCGAGCAACCCGCGCTCGCGCGCGAACCGGAACCAGAAAAAGGCGGGGGAGCAATCGACGCGACGACCGCCGATCCCGGGAAATGTGGCGCATGGAAGTGAGGCGCCACCGCCGGGAACCTGGGCGCGGATTTTGGCCTCGTCGGCATTCGCTTGTTCGAGCAAGGTCAGCGCGTGCGCAATACGGGCGACGGCTTTTCGATGCGCCGGGCGAAGTTGCTTCACCACCTCGTTCGCTTCCTGGCGTTTGACGACGTTCAAATCCTGCCGAGCCTGAAACAGCGCACGCGATACAACCAGCTCGTCGCCCGCGAGTTTTCGGAGGCTCCTGTCCAGGTCCGCGATGCCTTCCGGGATTTCCGCGCCGACATCCGCCAGCAGCGCGGTGGCGGCTTCATCGATCTTCTCTTTCTCGTCGGCGTTTTCAATGGCCCAGCGCGCATCGCTCAGTCGGCGCTGGTCGGAATGAATATCGCGCAGCCGATTACGCAGCGCCGAAACCTTTTCGCGGGCGGCGGCGGCGCTTTGGACTACGGTCTCAATCCGCTTCGTTTTCGTCATCTTCTCGGCTCCTTTTTCCTGATTGTGAATTTAAGGGTTACTGTTTGCAGTCGACAGGTCTGCTGATTGCAAACGGTCAAGGATCGACCGCCACGCCAGCGGCCACTTGCCGGGGATGGTATGCAGCCGCCAGCAAATTTCTTCCGGTGTTCCGGAGCGCGATGGCAGCGGTTCGGGTAAGTGTTCCTCTCGCGGCCAGCCGGTCGCGGCATACCGCCGGGCGATTGTCGCCATCGCCTTCGCCAACCCCGACACCGAGGCGGCGGGTACGCGGGTCGAGAGTTCGATAATCAGAGTGTCCCGCTGGTCAGAGGATAGCTCCTGCCACCATGGACGGGTGAAGCTCATGGGTTCCACACCAAAGGCCCGGTCAAGGGTTAGCCCACGGGCCGCCCCAGCCAAGTATTCTTGAACGTGGTCTGAAAACCACCGCTGGTCAGGGTCGGGGCTGGCCGCCAATTCTTCAGCGATCCTTTGTAGCCTCAATGCATTCGTCGCTGGCGGGCTTAACGCGGCGAAGACGCCAAGACACCCGCGCGGCCAATCTAAAAAAATGCTTTCGTCGATCATTGAACGCCTGCCCGGTTGGGGGCCATGCGGCGCTCCTTTAGCGGAAGCTGCGACGGGTCGTAATTGACCTTACGCAGTAAATCCAACCACCACGGAAAAACCCGATTTACTGAATAGGTCGGCATGGATCTATCTCCTTCTTGGGCTTCGACGCCTCACGGCGTTAGGGATGGGCGTCAATTTGCGCCGCTCATGATTTCAGGGGCATTTTCTTTGTCTGGCCCTATCAGGAGGGGGGAGGTGTTATTGTTATATTGGGGTACGAAATCGCACCCCTTTTGCCACCTTGCCTGATGGGTCATCATAAGAGGATGTAGCGCGGCGGATCGCCGGGGCCACTGCCGCCGGGGTGGACCATGCGAAGGTGCCCCTGTTCGCACAGAAACGTCCTGGCCCTCTTAAATCTGGGTAAGGTCCAACCGAGAGACCCGGCCATGGCGCGGGCTAAGGTGAATTGCCCCCCCCTTCGCCAACCATGGGCGGCCCTGAGTTTCAGGAGCAACAACACGGCGTCACCATTCCCCCCGAGGCCATCAAGTTCGCGGCCGGTGATTTGGGCGCGGGCCTCCCGCCCGATCCAGTTTTCACCGCGATCATGCATTCGGATGGCGCTTTTCACTGTGTTCTCTATTCGCCATTCGTCTGTCTCTGGTGGCGCGCAAATGGCCTCATTCCATGCATGGGCACGGCTCAAGAGTTCATCGGCAGGCCAGCCTTCGGCCAGGTCGCGAAGGCACTGCCGGAGCAGCGCGTTGTTGCGCTGCCCGTGTTCGACCAATGCAGGGGGGGTGTCGGTTCTTCGCGTCGACTCGACCATCGCGCCCGTGCTGATCGCCGGAAGCGCCCCGAGGTCGTCAAGGCAACCCTCAAGGAAGCGATAGGCGCCATTGCCCTTGTCTGGGCGGATCGACGGCGGGGCGATACAAACTCCACCCCCGAGAATGTCCGTATCCGTGAAGGCTCGGATTTGCCGCTTCTCTCCGTTGTGGCGATACCATGCCTGCCAATGCCCAGAGCCCGATCTAACTTTGATTGGCGTCTCCCCGAAGCGGGCCAGAGCGTCGGCAAAGGCGTTCTCGTTCGGCGTATCAACATCGATCACGGTTAAGCCGGACCTGGGACCGGCACAAAACCCGAGGTTCGATGATCGGAAGCGCACTTGTTCCGCGAGGCGACGGGAGGCCCGAAGGCCCATCCGGTGGTAGCTCGAAACCAAGGGTCTTTTGCCGTCTTCGCCGCCAGTCGGGAACACCGCGAGCCGATGGGCAATGAAGTCCGGAGCATGTTCGGAAAACATTCATCACCCCCCCACCTTTCGGGAGGTCGCGAACCCCGATGAGACACCGGGGGCGGCGCTTTTCGCCGCCGCCCCATTTCCCTTATGGCCCGCCATCTTAAGCGGCCTCCGGTTCCAGAATGCGCACCTGATCCCGCAGGATGTAGACACCATAATGAATGTCTCCGGTCGTCTTGCGGACGGTTTCGATGTCTAGGCCAGCCTCGCGAAGTTTCAGGATGTACTGAGACAGGCGCCAGCCATACGCCCATCGGTCTAGGCTGGAAATGCCCTGCGGGGTCGCGATCAGAGCCCGCAGGGTTTCGCAATTCCGCCGACCCGTGACCTTGATTTTCCTTTTCTCACGGTCAGGTTTACAGGCGATTGCGGTTAACCGCTCGCTGCGTTTCCGGGCGCGGGGCGCCTTGAGTTCTTCCGCAGGAACGGGTATGTTCGGAACCTCAGATTGACCGCTGATAAGTTCCGAAGCCCTGGCCGCGCCGCACGCGGTCGGGGCTTTTTCGTTTTCCATGATTCATTTCTCCGTCTCGGGGATCGTGACGCCATCAAGGCGTTACACTTTGGCCAGCTTGGCGAGTGGATGGCGCTTCTCACTAAAGCGAGCATCCAACGCCGACTTACGCGCATACCACCTGGCCCCAATCTTGAAGCCCGGGAGTAGTTGCTGATCCAAAAGATAGTTCGTGCGCCGCGTGTTCTCGCCAATGTATGACGCTATTTCGGCCACACTCTTTAGAAGGTCGTCTCGCAATTCGGTATCGTGCATTTCTCACCTCACAAACCTGCGGGGGCTGCCTCAACAGCTACAAGCGAACCCGCGATTGCTACAATGAGAAACAATTAGCACGGTGGTTTTGGTCGGGCTTAGCCAGCCTTACCAACTTTCGTATCGGGCCTGATTATCCGCTTCCGAATCGTCTGAATGGAGTCGGGTAAATTAAGCCGGGCCTTCAATATTCTGGCGACCGCAGAATCACTGAATGATGGGTTAGAGGCCCAAACTACAGCCGCCTCCACATTCCACCTGTCCCATTCCTGCGCACGCTCGGCCTGTCGTTGGGTATTGGCCTGCGCCGCCGTCGCCCGGAGCCTCTCAGCATTCCCGTGCCCGATTTTCCAATCTTGCTCAAAGTGGAACTTAGTCGCCGCCTCTGTTGCGACCCCGCCAAGGGTAAGTGCACGGCGTGCAGCTAAATCAGCGTTGCCCGCATCGATAGCCGCACGAACGTCATCCAATAAATCCATGACTCGTGCGGCAAACCCGACAAGGGAATCCCATTCGTGATCAAAATGTTCTGCGACCTTAAACCAACTATTCATGGCCCCACGGCCATCGGGCAGAGAAAAGCGCCGAGACACAATCCCACACTCCCCGAGAATCGCACGGCTAATCTCTTCTAGCGCCCGGCCAGAATTGGCCTCAAACCCGCCGCCGAAGTCTTTGAGTATGTCAATGAATGCCGCTGTCTCTTCGCTTGTTTCAGCGCCAGGATGGATGGTGACAGCGTGGAATGTGGTCTCCGTCATACCGGAACCACGAACAAATTTCCTAATAGCCATGAAGGTCATTGTAACAAATGGGAGCTACTGGCGGTAGATGGAAGGACGGGAGCCGCCCTTGTTGCACCCTTGTCGCAAGGAATCATCGCCCGCATTTGTAATTCGTTGGAAATCAATGGGATAGAGTTGCAACAAATTGCAACAAGAAACCCGAGATGTGAAGAAAGGGAAAGCCCGCTAAGTCATTGACCTAACGGGCTTTTTATTGGTAGCGGAGGAGGGACTCGAACCCCCGACACGCGGATTATGATTCCGCTGCTCTAACCAGCTGAGCTACTCCGCCATCATGGGCCTAGGGGCCCGAAAGGCATCCCGGGTGTGCGCCGGAGAGGTGGGATTTAAGGCCCTGTCGCCCGGGTGTCAAGAAAGACCTGCCGCAATCATGCAAACGCCCATGCGGCGGGCTGGGCGGACGGCGGGATTGACGCCGCCCCGGCCCGGAATTCAGGATCATGGAGTTGGGCTTGGATCAGGCCCCGTACCAGCGCCAATCGCGGCCGTTGAACGGGCCGCGGGCATTGCGGGCCCCTTCGAGCATGCGGGATTTCGCCTCGGATTGGGGCTTTTTGGCCCTTTTCCGCGTTCCGCCGACCCGTTCGTTCTGCAGGCGCTGAAGTTCCGTCTGTTTGACTCTGTCGTCGCGCATATCGTCGTTCACCGTCTCGCCCCCTTAACCGTGTCCGTCCATGGCTTTGTTAACCATAAGCGAGTCGTATCAAAGGGGCGCGGCGAATCATGTGACCCGCGTCACAAAAGGTGAAAATGCCCACGCGGAACGCCGAAACGTTGTATTGCGCCCCTTATCGGGAGGGCGGTGTTTCGGTGTCGTCAGAGGTCGTGAGGCCCAGGCTGTTCAGGCGCTTTTGCGTATCCCGCTGGATCGACCCGCTCAGGAATTCATGGGTCTTGCGGATCAGCGCCTGCGTTGCCGCGGTCGAGGCCTGCACCGCCACCGGCTCTTCATAGTCGGCGGCGAGCCACGGGCGGTCCGAGATATCGCCCTTGGGCATGGCGCGGACCACCGGCTCCGGGTCCTTGACCCAGGCATTGACCATGGGCGGGGCCTGATATTCCGCCGGGGCCGGTTTTTCCGGCGCGTTATAGCGCGACGGATGCTTGCCGTAATAGTTCACCAAGCGGCGATCCTGGCCCGGCACGGGCTCGCGGAAGCATTCCACGGCCCCGCCGAGCGCGGCGTAGCAATAGGTGGGTTCATAGTCGGCGACGCCTTCTTCGTACTTGTCCACGTAACTGCATGCGGAAAGCGCGGCAACGAAGGCGATCGTTGCGATTACCTTTTTCATGGGGGTTCTATCCCATCCTGCGTCAAAACTCGTCCGACGTCAGGATGACACCCCATGGTTAGCAAGCGGTTAACGGCCCCGCACGGGGCCGCCCCTCTTTCGCATTGCTCAAGCCGGGCCTGCGACTAGCTGTTGACGTCGACCACCGTGCGGCCGCGAAGCTGACCCTTGAGGATTTTCCCGGCCAGGTCCGGCAGGTCGGAAAGGCTCGCCGTTTCGGTCAGGGCGTCCAGCTTGTCCAGCGGCAGGTCCTTGGCGATGCGGGTCCAGGCCTCGATCCGGCGTGACGTCGGGCAGGTCGCGGAATCGATCCCGCACAGGTTGATGCCGCGCAGCAGGAACGGCAGCACCGTGGTTTCCAGCTTGAACGACCCGGCGTTGCCGACCGAGGCGCAGGTGCCCCAGTATTTCAGCGTCGCCAGCACGGAATGCAGGGTCGGCCCGCCGACGTTGTCGATGGCGGCGAGCCAGTTTTCACGACCAAGCGGCCCCTTCGGCGGGGTTTCCAGATCGGCCCGGTCGACGATGGTCGTCGCCCCCAATTCCTTCAGATAGGCGTGGGATTCCTGCCGCCCGGTGGACCCGGCGACCCGATAGCCCAGGTTCGACAGGATCGAGGTCGCGACAGACCCGACGCCGCCGGAGGCCCCGGTGATCAGCACCTCGCCGTCGGCATCGGGGGTCAGGCCATGGTCTTCCAGGGTCATGATCGCCAGCATGGCGGTGAAGCCCGCCGTGCCGATGGCCATGGCGCGCTTAAGGTCCAGGCCCTTGGGCATGGGAACCAGCCAGTCACCCTTGACCCGGGCTTTCTGGGCATGACCGCCCCAGTGAACTTCACCCACGCGCCAGCCGGTCAAAATGACCTCGTCGCCGGGTTTGAAGTTCGGGTTGTCAGAAGCCTCGACCACGCCGGAAAAATCGATGCCGGGAATATGCGGGTAATCGCGGACCAGACGGCCCAGGCCGTTGATGACCATGCCGTCCTTGTAGTTGATGGTGGAATATTTGACCGCGACGGTCACGTCGCCCTCGGGCAGGCGGGCCTCGTCGACATCCTGAAAGGATGCGGAAACCTTGCCGTCGGTTTCTTCCAGCATAAGGGCCTTGAACGTGGACATGAGAGAGCCTCCCGCAATCGGTTGTGTCGTGAACGGTTTTCAAACGGTGTAGAGAAGCCCCGCGCCGGGGTCAACGCCTAGGCGTTTCCCCTAGGTCAACAAGACGGATGAACCGCCCCATTCATCGTGCGGCATACCGGCTGGCCATATTCGACATCTGAAATCGCGGAAAAGGCCGAACCTTTGACGGTGGAGCCCGCATAGCGTTCCGCCCCGCCAACACTGCCTGCGGCTTCTGCCTTGGCCGTTTTTCGGTCATCGGTCAGGACAGGGATTTTGGAAGTATCAGCGGCTTCAGACGGCTTATCGTCGAGCCGCCGCGCCGTCCCGACAGCGAATTGGTCCTTGCAGCGACTTCTTTCGATCACCCGGCCCACGGCATCGGCTATTCCGATGACGACCGCCCCGATCACCCCTCCGGTATTGTAGTGATAGCGCGTCCCTTGCGTACGCTGGATACATTCCGCATAGGTCTGCGGCGGGGCAAGCGCCGAGCATCCGCCCAAGGCGAGCGCCAGCAAACAGACCAATAGAATGCAACGCATGCCCTGCCTCCCCCGAGAGCCGTCCCCATGAGAACCGACGCAGGGTATCGCAGCACAACGATTAAGGGAAGTTAGCCGGCAATCCGCCAGGACAGCGTTTCCCCGCCCTTGAAGGCAACGACGCGTTCGCGTCCGCCGTCGACGTCGGGGGTCGACACATCGACCGCTTCCGGCTGGGTCCAGTCGGCGCGCTCCAGGGTGATGGTCGTCTCGTTCACCGGCAGGCCGTAGAACGCCGGACCGTTCAGCGAGGCAAAGGCTTCGAGCTTGTCCAGCGCCCCCGCCTGATCGAAGGCTTCGGCATAGACCTCGATCGCCGCCGGGGCCGAGAATATCCCGGCGCAGCCGCAGGCCGCTTCCTTGGCATGGCGAGCATGGGGAGCTGTGTCGGTGCCCAGGAAGAACTTGGCGCTGCCCGAGGTCGCGGCCTTGACCAGGGCCTGACGGTGCACTTCCCGCTTGGCGATGGGCAGGCAATACAAATGCGGGCGGATGCCGCCCTTGAAGATATCCGTGCGATTGATGATCAGGTGATGGGCCGTCACCGTGGCCGCGACATTGGCCCCCGCCCCCGCGACGAAGGACGCGGCGTCGGCGGTGGTGATGTGCTCCAGCACGATCTTCAATTCCGGCAGGCGTTCGGTCAGCGGCGTCAGGATGCGGTCGATGAACACGGCTTCACGGTCGAAGATATCGATCTCGGCATTGGTGACCTCGCCATGCAGCAGCAAGGGCATGCCGATCGCGGCCATGCGCTCCAGCACCGGATAAACTTTCTCGATCGCGGTCACGCCGCTGTCGGAATTGGTCGTCGCCCCGGCGGGATAATACTTCACCGCCGTCAGCACACCGTCGCCATGACCGGCGGCCAGATCGTCCGGGTCCGTGTTGTCGGTCAGATAGGCCGTCATCAGCGGCGTGAATTCGATCCCTTCCGGCACTGCCGCCAGAATGCGCTCGCGATAGGCCGCGGCCAGGGCCGAGGTGGTCACCGGCGGCACCAGGTTCGGCATGACCACGGCGCGGGCCATCTGCCGCGCGGTATAGGGCACGACGGCGGCCATCATCGCGCCGTCGCGGAAATGCACATGCCAGTCGTCGGGACGGCGGATCGTCAGGGTATCGGTCATCGGTATTTAAAGGCTCAGACGGCCTCTCCAAGAACTTCCAGGACGCCGCCGCGCTGTGCGCCGCCCAGGATGTGGTGTTGATGCCAGACGGCATAGAACAGCAGGCTCCAGGCGGCCTGCATCTCGCGCTTGCCGGCGCTGCGGAACAACGCCGTCACGGCGTCGGGCCGGCAAATTTCGGCGACGCCGGCCTGAGCCGCGACCAGGGGCCCCAGGCGTTGGCCCTCGGCGGCGATCCATTCGCCCACCGGCACGGTAAAGCCGCGCTTGGCCGCGAACGGGCGGGCCATCGGCGCGACCTTTTCCAGCCATTGCCGCAAAATCCATTTGCCGCGCCCGCGCCGGACCTTCAGCGCATCGGGCAGGCCGAAGCCGAACGACGCCAGCTTGGTATCCAGGAACGGCACCCGGCCCTCGACCCCATGAACCATCAGGCAACGGTCGAGCTTGGTCAAAAGATCGTTGGGCAGCCAATCGGCCATGTCCACGGCCTGGGCCCGCTGCAGGGCCGTCCAGCCATGGCCGCGCGTATCCTCTTCGGCGGCGGCCATGCCGCCCCGCCAATTGCGGTTTTCGTCGCGCAACAGGCCCAATCCTTCCAAAGCACCCCGGTCGCGCATCGCGCGCCCGCCCAGGATCCGCCAGCGGGTCGCCCGGCGATACCGCCCGTACCCGGCGAAGACCTCGTCCCCGCCCTCGCCCGACAGGATCACCTTGGTCCCGGACTCGCGCGCGGTCTGCGCCAGCTTGTAGGTCGGCAGCACGGCGTAATCCGCCGCCGGATCGTCCATGGCGGCGGCGATCTCCGGCAGCATGTCCCAAAAGTCGGCGGCGCCGAATTCAACCTCGTGATGATCCGCGCCCAGATGGGCCGCGATCTCGCGCGCCAGGGCCCGCTCGTCATGCACGGCTGTGCCCGAGAACCCGGCGGTAAAGGCTTTGACCGGTCGCTCGTTCAAACGCGACATCATGGCCAGCAGGACCGTGGAATCGATCCCGCCCGAAAAGAACATGCCATAGGGAACGTCCGAGCGCTGATGCACGCCGACCGCATCGTCCAACAGATCGTCCAGGCGCATCAGCGCCTCGGAGCGGCTGATGTCCTTGGGCGCGCCCTCAGGCAGGGGGGAGGTCCGGTTATGTCCGATCACCCGTCCCTTTTCGACGATCAGGGTCTCGCCGGGCATGACCCGCTCGATCCCGGCGAAAGGCGTTTCCCGGCCACAGGAAAACTGCGTCTGCAGCATCTCGTCCCGCGCCGTCGGGTTCAGGCGGGCCATGGCCAATCCAGCCCTAATCAGGGCCTGGGGCTCGGACGCGAAGGCGAAGCCCGCCCCCGACTGGGAGAAATACAGCGGCTTGATACCGAACGGATCGCGGGTCAGGACAAGCCGCCCCCGCGTCTGATCATGAATGGCGATGGCGTACATGCCGCGCAGATGGTCGGTAAAGGCCAGTTCCTCGCGCAGGTACAGTTGCAGCGGGACCTCACAATCGGAGCGGGTCTTGAACGGCACACGGCCCAGGTCGAGTTTGACCTCGACGTAATTGTAGATTTCGCCGTTGGCGACCAACACGGCCTCGCCGCCGTCCGGTCCCTTGGCGGCGATGGGCTGGTCCCCGGTTTCCAGATCGATGATCGCAAGGCGGGTTTGGATCAGGCCGACGTCGCCGTCTACATGGCGGCCGCGCCCGTCCGGCCCCCGATGGCCCAGGGCGTCGGCCAGCGCGTCGAGAATCTCCGCCGCCGGGGCGGAGCCGTCTCGCGTCATGATACCTGCAATACCGCACATGGGAGCGATCTTACGTCAGTTTTGCGATTTCGTGACGATGGATTGAAAAAATTCCATGTAGCGCTTCACCACTTGGGCTTCGGTAAAGTTCTCCTGGTAAACCTCGTGACCACGGCGGGCGATGTTGTCGGCCAGCTCGTAGTCCTCGGTCACGGCGCGGATCGCGCGGGCCAGGGCATCGGAATCGTCGACCGGCACCAGAATGCCGGAATCCATGTGTTCGATCAGCGTACCCGGCCCCATGCTGTCGGCGGCGATGGTCGGCACGCCCTGCGCCCAGGCTTCCAAAATCACGTTGCCCAGCGGCTCGTGCCGGGACGGACAAACGAACAGATCGCAGGACGCGAACAGCGCGGGCGTATCCTCGCGCCATCCCAGGAACCGCACGCGCGGCTTGATTCCCAGGTCTTCGGCCTGCTTTTCCAGGCTTTCACGCAGCGGCCCCTCGCCCGCCAACCACAGATAGGTATTGGGCACGCGGGCCATGGCGCGCAACAACACGTCGAAGCCCTTGTTCTCGTGCAACCGGCCCAGGGCCAGGATCAACGAGGCATTTTCCGGGGTGTAGAGCGAGCGGCGATTGATCGGCTCGGCCCGTTCTTCGCTGACGAAGTTCGGCAGGTAATGGGCCCGGTCGGTGACCCAACCCTCGGTGACGATGTGTTTGACGATGTCTTCCGTATTGCCGATCAGATGGTCGCAGTTCTGATAGTACTTCAGGTCGTAGTACCCACCCAGGCGCGCGACATGGACGAAATCGCCGTTCGGCTTGGGGCACATCTTGGTCGCCCGGTTCATCCAGGTCATGACGATCTGCGGCTGAAAGGATTTGATCTCGTGCTTGATCGCGCGCGGGGTGCGACGGTCGAGCATGCCGCCGAACGGCAGTTCCAACGGCTCGATCCCCGCATCGCGCAGCACCTGGGCGCGGGCCTTATTTTCACGGATCAGCACACGCTGTTCCAACCCGGCGCGGTGCAGGGCGCGGACCAGCCGCACGAAGAACGTTTCGGCGCCGCCGAATTCCGCCCCGGCCATGGCCTGAAGAACTCTCATCTGGAAAAACCTTTCGTCATGGCAACAGCCGTTCCCAGGCCGCGGCCGCTTCGGGCCAGCGCCAGGAACGCTGCTTTTCCAGGGCCGCCGCCTGTTGCGCCGACCACAGGGCATCATCCGTCAAAAGCCGCACGGCGGATGCGGCGAACGACGCATCGTCACGGGCGACAAAACCCGTTTCACCGTCGATCACCCGCTCCTTCATGGAACCCAGATCCGTCACCACGGTGGGCAGGCCCATGCATTGGGCCTCGGCCACGGACATGCAGAAGGTTTCATTGATGTCCCCGCGATAGAGCATGCATCGGGCCTGTCTAAATTCCTCGATTAGGCGCTGCTTGGGCACCGGCCCTTGCAGACGAACTCCTTTTTCCGCCAAGCCCTTAGCCTTGTCGAGAACTTTCGCCATCGGGTCGGCCTTGCGATCCCCGGCAACGCCGTAGACCGCCGCCCCCGTGAACAGGTGCAGTTCCGCCCCCGGCACCTGGGGCTGGATGTCCAAGGCCCAACGGTCGAGCAGCCAATCCAATCCGCGCAAAGGGTTCGAGGTAAAGACCGCGCGCGGCCCCGGCGGGGATGAGGCGGGCTCTGCCGCGCAGAATGCATCGGGCAGACCGTAAGGAATGACCACCCGATTGCGCACCGGGCACCAGCCGGGATAGGTCTCGGCGTGGTAATCGCCGATGAACACGATGGCGTCGGCGTATTTCCACAACTTCGACAGATAGCGCCATTTGACCATGTAGGTCGCGGGATTATGGGTCCAGAACACGGTCCGCCCGGCCTGCGGCATCAGGGGCAGCACCTTGTCCCCCCGGTTGGCGATGAACAGGTCGGCCTTGTCCGGCATGCCGTCCTTGAGCGGCACCCAGCGCACGCCCTTGTGCACCAACGGTCCGGCGCAATTGTTATGGACCGAGACCTCGTGCCCGCGCGCGGCCAGTTCCTCCATCAGGAACACCAGCGAGGTTTCGGCCCCGCCCAGGGGGCCTTGTTCGGGCGTGCGGCCATCGAATTCGATGCCGTCATCGGCCAGGACGATACGGGCCATCTAAATCTCTTTCCGGGGGTTGCCGTCGGCGTCTTCGAGTGTCGCCTTGAGGTGCGAAATCAGGGGATACAGCCCGGCGCATAGCGCGATCATGAAGCCGTAGCCGCCTTCGCGGTAACCCTTGCGCCGGATGTAACATTTGAAGAACCGGGTGAACAGGCGACGCAGATTGTTGGCGAAGGAACCGGCCTGTCCGGTTTCGCGCAGGTCGCGGGCCCGCGCCGTGGTGTAGCTGTCCAGCCGCCGCAGCATGTCCGACAGGTTGCGGTCGACGTAATGGTCCAGCCGATTGGTCAGCATCGGACCCTTGGCCCCGCTCCAATCCAGGGACGGATGGACCCGCTGCGGTCCCCAGCGCTTGACCCCACGGCGGAACAGGCCTGGATACGCAGCCTTGCCGAAGCTCGCCCCCCAGCCCCAGCGGACCAGACGCTCGCCGATATAGTTATCGACCAGAATTTCGTGCCAATCGTGCGGGGTCGACCCGATCACGGCGCGGATTTCACCGGCCAGGGCCTCGGGCACGCGCTCGTCGGCATCGACTTCCAACACCCAGTCGCCGGTGCAGGCATCGATCGCAGCATTGCGCCGGTCGCCTTCGATATCCCAGGAACCTTCGACGATCCGGTCGGTGAAGCGGCGAGCGATCTCGCCGGACGCATCCGTACATTTGTCCAACAGAACCACCAGCTCGTCCCCAAAGGTCAGGGTCTTCAGGCAGTCTTCCAATTGCGCCGCTTCGTTGTGGACGCAAATGGCGATGGACAGCTTCGGGCCGCCGGTCATGACGCGGCTTCCTTGAACCCGGTCCACAGGTCACAGGCCGCGGCTTCGGCCGCATCGACGGACAGCTTGTCCATCAGGCTCGGCGAGTTTTCCCAATCGTAATTTTCCGGGAAACTTTCCAGGAATCCGGCCCCGCGCACCACGCGGCAATGCGCCCCCCAGGGGGCGTATAGTTCATCCGGCGTCGGCCCGAACAGGCCCAGCGTCGGCACCTCCGCCGCCGATGCCAGGTGCATCAGGCCGGAATCATTACCGACATAAAAAGAAGCCCGCTCCAAGCAGGCATAGACTTCCAGCAACGACAGATTGCCGACCAGATCGATACGCCGGTCCTCGGGAATGCTGGCCAAAAATTCCTCGACCGAGGCACGCTCCGACTCATGGCCGAACACGGCGACGGAAGCCCCTGCCAGAATGCCGCCGGCACCCGTCAAACGGCGCACCAGCTCGGCGAACCGATCCTGCGGCCAGGTCTTGCCCCGCCAATTGGCGGTGGGGCCAATCGCCAGGACCGGCTTGTCGCCGGGGATCAGGCGTTCGGCCACGGCGCGATGGGCGTCGTTGATCCAGATTTTGGGGGCCGGAACGTCGTCGGTGATCCGCATCACCTGGGCATACCGCTCCAACCGATGGCCGGCACCTTTGCGCCCCATTCGGTAGCGATGCCAGGTCGGAATCAGATAGGTCATGGGCGTATTGCGCAGATCGACCAGGATCGACCACATCCGCCCGAAGCATTGCGACCACAGGCCCAGCCAATGCAGCGACCAACGCTTTTTGTCCAAGACGATGATGCGTTCCAGGCCCGGCACCGCTTCGAACAGCGGCGCGGCCACGGGACCGCAGGCAACGGTAATCCGCGCCCCGGGATTGTCGGCGACCAGACGGCCCAAAATCCCCGTGGACAGAACCGCATCGCCGATGCGGGTCGCCGTGACGAACAGGATATGTTTAGCCATGACCGATCGATTTCGTGTCCGTTGCGCGGGCCGGTAGCGGACATGCCCGGACGAAACCGCTGTTTCGCCGCTGATTGAAACGACATGCCCCCGTCATAATAGGGCACTTATAGGGCGGGTATCCCCTGTTGCCTAGGGCGCTGGCGGCTCCCATATTCAGGGCAACCGTTCCGATCCGAACCTGGGATAGAATCATGACCAAGAACATCTACGTAATTCTGGAAGATCGCGGCGTCCTGGCCGTCGGCGGCGACGAAGCGCGGAGCTTCCTTCAGGGCTTAATTTCCAACGATATCAACAAGGTAACGGCGGACCACGCAATCCACGCCGCCTTGCTGACGCCCCAGGGGAAATACCTGCACGATTTCTTCATCGCCCAAGCGGCGGACGGTCGCCTGTTGATCGACTGCGAACGCGAACGCCTGCCGGATCTGTTGAAGCGGCTGAAAATGTACAAACTGCGGGCCAAGGTCGACCTGGCGGACGTGTCCGAGGACTGGACCGTCGCCGCCCTGCCCGGCTTTTCTCCGACCTTGGCGCGGATCAAAGTGGCCAGTCCCGGCGATGCCCGGGCGGCGGACGGCGGCGTTTATTTCATCGACCCCCGGTTGGAGGAACTGGGCGCCCGCGCGATCCTTCCATCGGCCACCGCCGAACAGGCCTTGGGTCAGGATGGCGCCACGGCGGGCGAGCGGCCCGCCTACGACCTGTTGCGCCTGTCCCTGGGCGTACCCGACGGCACCCGCGACATGATCGTCGATAAATCGATCCTGCTCGAAAGCGGGTTCGACGAACTGCACGGCGTCGATTGGAACAAGGGCTGCTACATGGGGCAGGAATTGACCGCCCGCACCAAGTATCGCGGCCTGATCAAAAAGCGCCTGATGCCGGTCGAAATCGCGGGCCCCCTGCCCGAACCGGGCACCCCACTGATTCTGGACGGCAAGGACGTGGGCGAAATCCGCTCGACCGCCGCAACGGACGGTGGCGGCCTGGGCCTGGCCCTGGTGCGGCTGGAAGTATTGGAAGACGGCATTCCCACGCTCGACGCGGCGGGGGCGCAGGTCACCCCGCGCAAACCGGGTTGGGCGACGTTCTAACCAACAATCTTCATTCTGGCCGGATGGGCGGCGGATCATCATAATCCCCGCCCATGACCCTGTTTTTCTTTCGCAAGGCGGCACGAATGCTCAAGCCTGTGGCCCGCAGCTATGAACGCCGCCTGGCCGAGCTGGGCCCGGACGCCCGCGCCGTGTTCTGGAAAAGCGAGGATCACCAATACGTCCGGTTCGAGCGTCTGTACGAAGTGTTCGACCCCGCCGACGAGCGGGCGGGCGGCGTATCGGTCGCAGATTTCGGCTGCGGCTACGGCGCGTTCTTCGATTTTCTAAGAGAGACGCCGGTGCTGCGAGGCGGCAGCTTCGTCGGCTACGACATGTCGCGAAAGATGATCGACGCCGCCCGCGCCCGAACCCGCGATCCGCGCGCCCGCTTCCTGCAGCAACTGACCGTGACCGAGCCAGCGGACTACGTCTTCGCCTGCGGCACCTACAACATGCACCTGGGGGCCGACCCCGAGGACTGGGCCGACTACATCAAGGAAAGCCTGCGCGGGCTGTGGACCCGCACCGGCAAGGCCTTGGCCTTCAACCTGTTGCGGGGCGACGCAACCGAACGTTATCAGGGCCTGTACTATGTCGATGGCGGGGAATTCCTTGATTTCTGCCGCCGCGAACTTTCTGCCGATACCGTCATGACCGACGACGCCCCCCTGCCCGACTTCACCTTCGTGGTTCGGCGTTAGGACTTGGAGCGCGTCGCCTCGTACAAGCTCCGGACGACGGCTAAGACGCGCCGATCGGCACCCCGCCGGGCGACGACCTGCACCCCGACCGGAAGCCCCTGCACCCGATTGACCGGAACGGTCATCGCCGGTTGGCCCGTCAGGCTCCACAATCGCTGCGGCTCGCGCGGGCCGGTTCCATCGACCAACAGAGGGGCAAGCCCCACCGTCGCCGGCATCAACAGAACCCGATCACCGATCCACTCGTCCAGGGCGTCGGCCATCTCGGACCGTTGCTTCATCGCTGCGTCGTATTCCGCCGCCGAAACCCGGCGGCCCCGTTCGATATAGCTCCGCACGCGTTCGCTCATCATCTCGCCGTGCCGGTCGTAGTCGCCGCCGTGGTGCGCCGCCATGTCATGAGACAGCAGCCGGTCCAGGACCTCGGCCTCGCGATCGGCGATCCATTGCGGCAAGACGTCGTCACGAACGTCGAGCCCCGCGTCCGTCAGTTTCCGGGCCGCCAGGGTCAAGGCGCCCGACACCTCGGGCATCATCCCCTCCGCATACCACGGCAACAGAACGCCGCATTGCGCCGCCAGCGCATCGCCGTCGCCATCTGCCATCGGCATCAAGGCATCCAGAACCGCCGCCGCCGTATCCGGGTCGGCGGCCATGAAGCCGACATGATCCAACAGTTCCGACAGAACCATCGCCCCCGTCGCCGGAATGGCGCCCCAGGTCGGCTTGGCGCCGATACAGCCGCAATAGGCCGCTGGACGAATGATCGATCCGATGGTTTGCGTGCCTAACGCCGCCGGCGCCAATCCGGCGCCGACGGCGGCAGCAGACCCCTGGGACGAAGCGCCGGGACTGCGCGCCGCATCGAAGGGGTTGGAGGTTGGTCCCACGCGTGACATCGCGTATTCCGAGGACACGGTGATTCCGGCGATCAACGCCCCTGCGTCGCGCAGCCGCGCAACCGCCCAGGCGTCCGAAAACGGCTGTCGCCCATCATGGATCGGCGTTCCCCAACCGCATTCATATCCGGCGACATCGAACACTTCCTTGACCGCGACCAGCATGCCGTAAAGCGGTCCCCGCCGATGGGCGGGCACGGTATCCAGCGCCGCGGCCTCGGACCGCAGGCGGTTTGCGTCGATCTGGCGGAAAGCCCGCAAGGTCGGCTCGGTCTGATCGACACGGGCGAGGAAACCCTCGACCGCCGCCGTCGCCTGCCCGCCGATGTCGGCATCGGATGTCGAAAGAGCCTCAGTCATGGAACATCCCTCCGCCGCCTTCGAGCTTGAAAGTCTTGGCCAATTCCTCGTCCAACTGGTCGTAGATGATTTTTTCCAGTCGACGGAACGGCTCGGTCGAAAAATCGCGCGGGTGCGGCAGGTCGATTTCCTGATCCAGCTTGACCCGGCCCGGACGGGCCGTCATGACGATCACCCGGCTGGCCAGATAGACCGCTTCCTGCACCGAATGGGTCACGAACACCACGGTCTTGCGGTTGCGTTGCCAGATTTCCAGCAACTGATGCTGCAGGAACCGACGGGTCAGCGCATCCAGCGCCCCGAAGGGTTCGTCCATCAGGATGATCGACGGGTCGGTCGCGAACACGCGGGCGATGGCGACGCGTTGTTTCATCCCCCCCGACAGTTCCGTCACCCGCTTTTCGGCGAAATCCTTCAACCCGACCATGTCCAGGTATTCACGGGCCCGGGCATAGCGTTCATCCCGGCCCATGCCCTGCCGTTCCAAACCAAAGGCAACGTTGTCGATAACGTTCAACCAGGGGAATAGGGCGTAGTCCTGAAACACCATGCCGTGGTCGATGTCCGGCTTGGTGATCGGCTGGCCGCCGACCAGAGCCTGCCCGGCCGACGGCTTGATGAAACCGGCCAGGACGTTCAGCAGGGTCGACTTGCCGCAGCCCGAGGGGCCGACCAGGGCGATGAACTCTCCCGCTTCGAACTCCAGGCTGGTCGGGCGAAGGGCTTCGACCGGATCGGAATTTTCGGGATGGAAGGTGACGGAAACCTCGCGGATCGAAATCCCCTTGGTGCCGCCGCTGGTTTTGGTTTGATCGGACATCTCAGCGGCCTCCCCACGAAAAGCGTTCGTTCAAAATTCGGAAGACCGAATCGATCAAGACCCCCAGAATGCCAATGGCGACCATACCGACCAGAACCATGTCGGAGCGCAGAACCTCCATCCCGTCGGCGATCAGGTAACCAAGGCCGACCTGGGCCGCAACCAGTTCGGCCGCGATAATCGCCGCCCAACCGGTGCCGAAGGAAATGCGCAGGCCGACGATGATCGTCGGCATGGCGGCCGGCAGAATAACCCGCGAGAACAAGGCGCGGTCGGTCTCGCAGCCCAACACCTGTCCGGCGCGGATCAAGACCGGGTCCACCCCCTTCACCCCGGAAACGGTGTTCAACAGGATGGGAAAGAAGGTGGCGATGAAGATGATGAAGATCTTGCCGCTTTCGCCGATCCCGAACCACAGGATGGCAAGCGGGATCCAGGCCAACGGCGAGATCGGTCGGAACAGCTCGATCACGGGATCGACCAAGCGCTCGAGCCGGCGCGAGCGCCCCATGGCCAAGCCCAGAGGCACCGCGATGCAGGCAGAGATCAACCAGGCCGCGACGACACGCCCCAGGCTGGCCCCGGCGTGAACGAAAAGGGCGCCGCTCATCACCATTTCAGCGAAGGTCTTGGCGGCCAGCGCCGGCGGCGGCAGCAGGGCGACATGAGCGTTGGTGAAGATAACGGCCAACTGCCAGACGACGATGATGAACATCGCGGCCCAGAGGTATGGCAGAACGGAAGCGGCGGTCTTTGCCGGAAGTTTCACGACGGTTCCTCGCTTTGGAACAGGAAATTTCTGCGTTCGGCGGCCCGGCGACGGAAGCGGTAAACCGCCCCGCCGCCGGTCGCGATCTTATTTGAATTCGGCCAGGGCTTTTTTGGCGAAGCTCGGATCGAATTTCGGATTGTCCTCAGGCTTGAGGATGCCCGCGTCCTTGAGGAACTTGGTATAGGCCTCGACCGTCGACGCCTCGGGCGCCACGTCCAGGTTGTAGACCGAGATCTTTTCCTTGAGGGCGAACGAGATCACCTTCTCCGGGAACTTGATCTGTTCGGCCCACATCTTGATCGCCTGGTCTTCGTTCTTGAGGATGAAGTCCACGGCCTTGACGATGGACGAGATCAGGTCCTGAACCAGGGCCGGCTTGGCGGCGATGAAGTCCTCACGCGCATAGACGCCGTTGCCGATGTAGTGACCGGCTTTGATCGGCAGGATTTTCTCGGCCTTCAGCAGAACCTTGGAATGACCCGACGCCAGGGCGTTGGAAACATGCGGGTCCCAGGTGATGCCGGCGTCGACGCTTTTGTTGGCCAGCAGCGTCGGCACGTCCGAGCCCTTCGTCTTGAACAGTTCGACGTCGCCGACCTTCAGCCCGGCGTCGGCCAAGGCCTTGACCAGCAGCGGATATTGCTGCGAGCCCTTGCCCGGGAAGGCGATCCGCTTGCCCTTCAGCTCGGCGACGGATTTGATCGGCGAGTCGGCGGGAACGATGATCGCGGCCTGCTCCAGGATCGAAATGGCCAACAGCTTCGCAGGCAGTCGTGCGGCGGCGACGATAGCCGGGCCCATGCCCGCCGAAGCGATCTGGATTTCGCCCGCGGCCAACGCCTGGTTTTCTGGCGCGCCATACGAGAACACTTTGAATTCGATTTTGACGTCGTGCTTTTTCTCGACCGCGTCCAACAGCCCCATCGCCTTGGCGATGTAGATCGGCATGGTCGCCGGTTGGGTGCCGAAGTTGATGGTATCGGTCGCAAGGGCCTTGCTCGGCGATCCCGCCGTAACCGCGGCGGCGGCGACAGCGCCCGCCACGGTCATGCTCTTGAGGAATTTGTGCAGCATTACGCTCTCCCTGTCAGGTGAAAGGTGAACGACCGCCGCCGGGCAAGGTTCATCGGTGTCTTGTTGCCGGCACGGCCGCAATCGACATCCGCCCTTGGATGACCAACTGACATCAGGATTGCGTTAGGAGAGAACAGTGTCAATGAAAAATCGTGACATCAGGTCACGATTTATTGATCACCCTCGAACATCGACCGACCGATCCGGTCGGCGGCATCGCGGAATGTGTCCAACAATTCAACGGCCTTGGCGATGGGAAAGCGGGGTTCAGGGGCGTGCACGGCCAGCCCGGCGATGACCTCGCCCTGGGGGTCGCGCACGGGCACCGCCAGGGCGATCAGGCCGATCGCGTCTTCCTGATTGTTGATCGAATAGCCCTGGGCCGCGACCTGCTCCAGATTTGCCTCGAGCTGATCCGGATCGGTCAGGGTGTATTTGGTGAACTTCTGCAATGGGGCCGCGCGCAGCACCCGGTCGCGGATTTCCTTCGGCTGATAAGCCAGCAACAGCTTACCGATGGCCGTGCAATGGGCCGGAACGTGGCTTCCTGCCTTCAACTGCACGCGAAGCGGCCAATCACATTCCACACGGTCGATGTAGATGATTTCATGCCCGTCCAGCATGCCGACGTTACAGGTTTCCTTCACCTCGTCGACCAGGGTCTGCAGGATGGCGTGGCTGGCCCGGGTCGAATGGGACGACGAAATCGTGTTCAGCGCCAAAGCCCGCAGCCGCGCCCCGGTGGTGTAGCGGTCGGTGCCCGGCTCCTTGCGGAGCAGGTTCAAATCTTCCAACTGACGGATGACCCGATGGATGGTCTGGCGGGGCAGGTCCAGGTCGCGGGAGATATCGACGATCCCGAGGGGACGAATTTCCTGGGTCACCAATTCCAGAATAGAGACCGCCTTTTGAATGGCTGAATTGGTTTCCGGCTTATCGTCCACTGTGGTCCCCCCTGTTTTTCGGGCTGACTCACAGTGAACAAAAACCGAGACAATGTGTCACGCAAAATATTTCAAAATCTTCCCCTCAATCCCGGGGGCGAACGTCACCCAGGACATCCAGCTTGGCCTGCAGCACCAGCCGGTCCAATCGTTCGATCGATAGATTGGCGAAGACCTCGATCCGGTTGCGAAGCTGTCGCAGGGCCCGGCCATAGACCACCTGGCGTTCCGGTTCAGTCCCATCGGCGGCACGAGGATCGTCCGTTCCCCAATTCACGACCATCGGGTTACCCGGAAAGGGCGGCAGATCGTCCGCGCCGACACGGTCGGATACGACGATAACGAAATCGATGTTCATACCCCCGCCGTTCAGATACTCGCCGATCTGCTTGACCCTCAGGCCATCGGTCGGAATTTGCGCCAACTCCAAGGTTCGGACGGCCAAAGGATCGATCGCACCTGCCGGGTCGACCCCGGCGCTGAAGGCTTCGAAACGGCCGCCCGACAGGTCACGCAACAGCGCTTCGGCCATCAAGGATCGGGCTGCGTTTTCGCGCCCGACAAACAACACGCGGTAGACGTCTTGGTGCATGGGATGCCCTCGTTATGCGGGGCGCCATGCCGGTACCGCCGCAGGTTGCATACGGCACCCGTTATAAAAGTCTGAAATGACAACCGGTTTACCGCCCGGTTACGGACCTTTGACCGCATTCATCCGGGCAAAGCCATCCGGATGCGGTCAGGCGCCCAGATCGACCTCGTCCAGGTACTCGGGCACAATGACGTCCCAGCCCAGGCGATCCTCGATCTTCATCCGCAGGGACGATGCCGCTTCTGGCTCGCCATGGGTGACGAAGGTCCGCTTCGGCGGTGCCTTGAAATGGCCGAGCCAATCCAGGGTTTCGTTGTAGTCGGCGTGGGCGGACATGTTGTGCAGGATGTCGACCTGCGCGCGGACCGGCCACATATGACCATGGATCTTGATCTCGTCCTCGCCATGGACCAGGCGCGAGCCGCGCGTCCCCGCCGCCTGAAAGCCGGTGAACAGGATGGTATTGCGGGGGTCACCGACGAAATGCTTCAGGTGATGCAGAACCCGCCCGCCCGTGGCCATGCCGCTGGCCGAAATGATGACCTGCGGCACGCCCGGCCCGTCGTCCAGCGAGCGCGATTCCTCCGGCGTCGTCACATAGCGCGCCGCGTTACAGACCGCCGCGCACAGGCTGGGGTCCAGCCGGTGGTCTGCCTGGTGACGCTGCATCAGCTTGGTGACGTTGATCGCCATGGGGCTGTCGAGGAACACGGGCAGGTCCGGAATTGCCCCAGTCTGCTGTAATTGAAAGATGTGATAGAGGATGCTTTGCGTCCGCCCGACGGCGAAAGCCGGGATCACCACCGTACCGCCGCGCGCCGCGGTTTCGCGGATGATGCGGCCCAATTTAGCCTCGGGGTCCGAATCTCGGTGCAGGCGGTCGCCATAGGTCGATTCGACCACCAGATAGTCGGCATCCTGAATTTCCGCTGGGGTCTTCATCACCGGGTCGTCCGCCCGGCCCAGGTCGCCCGAGAACACCAGCTTGGTCGCTCCGTCGGAAATCGTGATGAAGGCCGAGCCCAGGATATGACCCGAGCGCGCCATGCTGAAGGTCACACCGTCTGCCAGACGATGTTCCTCACCGAAGGATACGGCCTTGAACGACCGCAAGGATCGTTCCGCGTCGGACTGGGTATAAAGCGGCTGCGCCGGCTTATGCTTGGAATAGGAATAACGGTTCGCCCGCTCAGCATCTGCCTCCTGCAGGTATCCGCTGTCCGGCAGAAGAATACCGCATAGGTCCTGGGTCGCCCGCGAACAGAAAATCTGCCCCTTGAAACCATTCCGCACCAACAGCGGAATGTAGCCGCTATGGTCCAGATGGGCATGGGTCAGGATCACCGCGTCGATACTGGTCGGATCGACCGGCAGCGGCGCCCAGTTGCGCCGGCGCAAATCCTTCAACCCCTGGAACAGGCCGCAATCAACGAGAATTTTCGCGCCCGCGGCCTCGACCAGATACTTCGACCCCGTGACCGTGCCCGTGGCACCCAAGAACGTCAGTTTCACCGGCGAATGCTCCTCTGCTTCGGCTGCCGACCTTACACCATTTTTGCGCCTGCCCCGCAGTCGGGCGCAAGATCGAAGTCTTATAGGCTTTACAGCCGGGCCATGTGCGTTCAACGCAGTTCCCTATCCGGCTGAAAATGCGTAAGGTTCCGGCCATCCTATGCCGCATTCCCATAAAGGTCCGCCCATGTTCAGTCGGTTTGTCCTGATCGCCGCCCGTCGCTTGTTCCGCAATTGGGTCAAGTATGCGAGCGCCGAGGCCAAGGCCGACCGGAAGGCCCGCAAATACGCCGCCGACATTCTGCGCGTCGCGGCCTTGGAACGCATCGCCGTGATCGAACAGGACGTCGTCACCGCGACCGGCGGGATCGTCGCCGACGGGCCGTTCAAGGGAATGAAGATCGACCCTCAGGTCTCATGGGGCGACGGCTCGGTCACGCCGAAGCTGCTCGGTTGCTACGAACAGGAAATCGCCGACTGCATGAACGCCCTGCGCGACACTCCGTTCGACGCCGCCATCAACATCGGCTCGGCCGAAGGCTATTACAGCATCGGCGCGGCCATGCTTTTGAACACGCCGCGCGTCGTCGCCATCGACATCGACCCGGCGGCCCTGGACGCAACGCGCCGCAATGGCGAACGCAACGGCGTCGCCGACAAGATCGAATGCCGGGGGGCCGTGGATACCGATGGCTTCAAGGCGCTGCTGGAAGAATTCCCCCGGAGCCTCGTGATCTGCGACTGCGAAGGCTACGAGGTCGAGTTGATCACGCCCGAGACCGCCGCCACAGGAGCGCAGGCCCATTTCCTGATCGAATGTCACGACTTCATCGGCAAGCCGGTGACCGAAGACCTGGCCGCCGTGCTGTCGAAAACACACGACGTCGAGATCATCAGCGAGGGTGCGCGCGACCCCAACCGATATGAAATCCTGCGCGGGCGCGACAATCTGGACCGTTGGTTGGCGATGTGCGAATTCCGGCCCCAGACCATGCGCTGGGTCGTCGCCCGCCCGCGCACCGCCGCCAGCTAAGCATCGGCGCGCCGGGCGATGCTGTTCAATTCATACGAATTCGTTCTGCTGTTCCTGCCGGTCGTCCTGACCGGTTTCTATTTTCTGGCCCGGCGCGGCAGCCGCACGCCCTTGCTCGCCTTTCTCGTTTTCGCCTCGCTGTTCTTTTACGGCTGGTGGAATCCCAAGTTCCTGGCCCTGATCGCCCTGTCGATCGCCGTCAACTACGGCTTCGGGCGATTGATGCAACTTGGTCGGGTCGTCGCCTGGATGTGGGTTGGGATCGCCTTCAACCTGGGGCTTTTGGGCTATTTCAAATACGCCGGGTTCTTCGCGCGCAACCTGTCAGACCTGTTCGGGCTGGGCTGGCAGATGCCGGACATTATCCTGCCCCTAGCCATCTCCTTTTTCACGTTTCAGCAGATCACCTATCTGGTCGACATGCGCCACGCCCGCGTCGCCCCGCACGGCTTTCTCGAATATTGCCTGTTCGTCACCTTCTTTCCGCAATTGATCGCGGGACCGATCGTCCATCACAAGGAAATGATGCCGCAGTTCAACGACGTCGGGCGGTTCCGCTTTTCGTGGGACGATCTGGGGATGGGGCTGTCGGTGTTCTTCGTCGGCCTGTTCAAGAAAATCATCATCGCCGACGGCATGGCGGCCTTCGCCACGCCGGTGTTCAGCGCCGCCGAGGTAGGTGCCCCCATCGGCCTGATCGACGGCTGGGGCGGGGCGCTGGCCTATACCTTCCAGCTCTATTTCGATTTTTCCGGCTACACGGACATGGCGACGGGGTTGGCCCTGATGTTCGGCATCCGCCTACCGGTCAATTTCTATTCGCCCTATAAGGCCGTCAGCATCATCGATTTCTGGCACCGCTGGCACATGACCCTGTCGCGGTTCCTGCGGGATTACCTTTACATCCCGCTGGGCGGCAACCGGCGCGGCCCGGTGCGGCGCTATAGCAACCTGCTGGCGACCATGGTACTGGGCGGGCTGTGGCATGGCGCTGGATGGACCTTCGTCGCCTGGGGGGCGTTGCACGGCCTTTATCTGGTCATCAACAACCTGTGGCGCGGCCAGCGCGGCCCCGCCGCCGACACCCCGACCGCACGATGGGCCGGGCGGGTGCTGACCCTGCTCGCGGTGATCGTCGCCTGGGTGCTGTTCCGCGCTGAAAGCATGGCCGGGGCCGGATTGGTCCTGAGTGGCATGGCGGGCCTTGGGGGCCCCGCCCTGCCCCCGGAACTGGCCGAGATCAAATGGGCCGAGGCCTATCGGCAGTTCGCCCTGTTGCTGGCCTTCGTTTGGCTGGCCCCCAACACGGCGCAGTTGTTCCGCCTGCATCAACCGACGTTGCCGCCCGAGCGCCCCTTGCCCGATCACACCTTGGCGCGCTTGGCCGTAAAATGGCGCCCGTCGGGCAAATGGGCCGTCGCCCTGGCCTGTGTCGCCGTGGCGGCTCTGTTCAACATGAACGAAATCAGCGAATTCCTGTATTTCCGGTTCTGACATGACCTATGTGAAGCAACTGATCCTCGGAATTCTGGCCCTGACCGTTCTCGGCGGCGGGTTGAACCTGCTGATCGACCCGTTCGACATTTTCGGCACGCCGCAGGTCGAGCGCCTGAACACCCGAAAATCCTTGGGCTCGGACCGGCTGACCAAGCCGCTGCAGGCCGTCGTCCGCCGACCGGAGACGATCATCCTGGGCACTTCGCGCTGTCTGCATGGCCTAGACCCCAAGGACGCCCCCGGACGGAAAGTCTATAACCTGTCGGTGCCCGGCGCCCTGGCCGACGAGCTGGCCGCCCTGTCCCGCCATGTCGCCACGGCGACCACCGCCCACCGCCTGATCCTGTGCCTGGACTTCGTCTCGTTCAATGACGCCCGCAGCCAACGGGCTGGGTTCTACGACGAGGTTCTGGGGCCCTGGGGATTATGGCGGTCGGTGCCGCGCACCGTGTTCTCCTATGCCGCATTGAAGCGCAGCCGCAACACCCTGCGCGATTCCCTGCGCGGCAAACCGAACCGCTACCGATCGGACGGGTTCCGCCCGTTCGAGCCACGCGACAAAAACGGTGGGATGATCACGCCGGTTGCTTCGTTCCTGTCTCCCGGCGGGGCCTATCGCGACTTTCCCGGCACGCAGGCGAAGCTCGCGGAGCTGCCGCCGCTGTTCAAGGACCTGCGCGCCGCGGGCATCGAGCTGACCGTGGTCGTCCCGGCGATCCATGCCGTCCAATTGGAAGCCATCGCCGAAGCCGGCCTTTGGTCGATGTTCGAAAATTGGAAACGCGGCCTGACCGCCGCCTGCGCCGTCGCCGAAGTTCACTGTTGGGATTTCGCCGGATATTTCCCCGAGACGACCGAGAACCTAAGCCCGCCGCCCCGCAACTTCGGCGACGCCAGCCACTTCCAGCCGTCGCTTGGCCAGCGGATGCTGAAACGGATCGCGGACAGTTCCGATGCCCCAGGTTTCGGCCGACGCCTGACCCCGGTCGTGATCACCGATCACTTGCGCGCCATACGCCGCGCCCAAGCGGCCTATCGCAAAGCCCACAAAGCGGACGTCGCCGCTGTCCATAAGATCGCGGCGACCTACGGCCTGCGCCCAAAAGATCAGGGCAAATAAAAACGCCGGCGGAGCATTTCCCCGCCGGCGCTTTCAACAAAGCTCGTAGACCGAACGCTTACTTCTTGTCGGCCAGGGCCGCCTGCGCGGCAGCCAGGCGCGCGATCGGCACCCGGTACGGCGAGCAGGACACATAGGTCAAACCAACCCGGTGGCAGAACGCGACCGAAGCCGGATCGCCGCCGTGTTCGCCGCAGATGCCCAGCTTGATATTGGGGCGGGTCTTGCGGCCGCGCTCGACACCGATCTGAACCAGCTCGCCCACGCCTTCCTGGTCGATGGACACGAACGGATCCTGTTCCAGCACGCCCTGGCGCAGGTAGATGTCCAGGAAGGTGCCCGCGTCGTCGCGCGAGAAGCCATAGGTCGTCTGCGTCAGGTCGTTGGTCCCGAACGAGAAGAATTCCGCTTCTTCCGCGATCTGATCGGCGATCATGCAAGCGCGCGGCAATTCGATCATCGTGCCGACCATATAGGGCAGCTCGATCCCCTGCTCTTCCATCACCTGCTTGGCGACGCGGTCGATGATTTCCTTCTGAACCTGCAGTTCCTTCTTCAAGGACACCAGCGGCACCATCACTTCGGGGAAAGCCTTTTTGCCTTCCTTCATGATCTCGGCCTGGGCTTCGAAGATGGCGCGAGCCTGCATTTCGCAGATTTCCGGATAGGCGATCGCCAGACGGCAGCCGCGATGCCCCAACATGGGGTTGGATTCATCCAGCTCGGCCCGGCGCACGCGCACGTCGTCGACGGTCACACCCGCCGCTTCGGCGACTTCGGCCAGTTCCTCGTCCGTATGGGGCAGGAACTCGTTCAACGGCGGATCGAGCAGACGGATGGTGATCGGCAGGCCGTCCATGATGTGGAACAGCTCCAGGAAATCCTGACGCTGATGCGGCAGCAGCTTGTCCAAGGCCTTGCGGCGCTCGCCTTCGTCACGGGCCAGGATCATCTGGCGCATGTGAATGATGCGCTGCGGGTCGAAGAACATATGCTCGGTCCGCGACAGGCCGATGCCTTCGGCGCCGAACTTCTTGGCGGTCAGGGCATCCAACGGGGTTTCGGCGTTAGCGCGCACGCCGATCACCTTGACCTCATCGACCCAGGCCATCAGCTCGCCGAAATCGCCGGTCAGTTCCGGCTGAATCATCGGCACTTCGCCCAGCATGATTTCGCCGGTCGAGCCGTCCAGAGTGATGATCGCGCCTTCGTTCAGGGTCTGGCCATGGGCGTGCAGCGTCTTGGTCTTGTAGTCGACGCGCAACTCACCAGCACCGGAAACGCAGGGCGTGCCCATGCCGCGGGCAACCACCGCCGCGTGGCTGGTCATGCCGCCACGGGTGGTCAGGATGCCTTCGGACACGTGCATGCCGGTGATGTCCTCGGGCGAGGTTTCAGTCCGGCACAGGATCACCTTCTCACCGTTTTCGACCCAGGCTTCCGCGTCCTCGGCCGAGAACACGATCTTGCCCGTGGCCGCACCCGGCGACGCGGGCAGGCCGCGACCGATGACGGTCTTTTCGGCCTTGGCGTCCAGGGTCGGGTGCAGAAGCTGGTCGAGCTGCGCCGGATCGACGCGGCCCACGGCTTCTTCCGTGGTGATCAGTTTTTCGGCGACCATATCGACGGCGATCTTCAGCGCGGCCTTGGCCGTGCGCTTGCCGGAACGGGTCTGCAGCATCCACAACTTGGAGCGCTCGATGGTGAACTCCATGTCCTGCATGTCCTTGTAGTGGCGTTCCAGCTTGTCGCGGACGGCCACCAGCTCGCCGAACACCTTCGGCATCACCGTTTCCAGGGACGGCAGGTTCGATTCCTGGCTTTCACGCTCGTACTCGGTCAGCGGCTGCGGCGTGCGGATGCCCGCGACCACGTCTTCGCCCTGAGCATTGACCAGGAATTCGCCATAGAAGTGATTGTCACCGGTCGACGGGTTACGGGTGAAGCACACGCCGGTGGCGCAGTCGTCACCCATGTTGCCGAACACCATGGCCTGGACGTTGACCGCCGTACCCCAAGCCGCCGGAATGTCGTTGAGGCGGCGATAGGTGATGGCGCGGGCGTTCATCCAGCTGCCGAACACCGCGCCGATGGCACCCCAAAGTTGGGCCTGCGGGTCCTGCGGGAATTCTTCGCCCAGTTCGTCCTTCACCAGTGCTTTGAAATCGGCAACCACCGCTTTCCAATCGTCGCCGGTCAGGTCCGTATCCAGGGACTTGCCCAGGCGGTTCTTGTGGTCTTCCAGGACGTCTTCGAAATTGTGATGCTCGACGCCCAGAACGACGTCCGAGAACATCTGGATAAAGCGGCGATAGCTGTCATAGGCGAAACGGGCGTCGCCGCTTTCCTTGGCCAGGGCTTCGACCGTCTCGTCGTTCAGACCCAGGTTCAGGATCGTGTCCATCATCCCCGGCATGGATGCCCGCGCGCCGGAGCGCACGGAAACCAGCAGCGGCTTGTCGGTCGAGCCGAACTTGCGGCCCAGGGTCGTTTCGACCTGGCCCAGCGCCTTGGCGACGGAATCCTTCAGGTCGGCCGGATAGGACTTTTCATGGTCGTAATAATAGGTGCAGACCTCGGTCGTGATGGTAAACCCAGGCGGCACCGGCAGGCCCAAACCGGCCATCTCGGCCAGGTTCGCCCCTTTACCGCCCAGAAGTTCCTTCATCCCGGCATCGCCCTCGGCGGCGCCGTTGCCGAAGCTGTAGACCCATTTCGTCATGATCAGTCGATCCCTTTTGCGGTGTTATCCCTCGATCCTCGAGAAGTCGGCGACGCCTTCCAGCGCCGTCCGGATCATGGAGAGCAGTTTCAAACGATTTTCGCGAAGCTTGGCGTCGTCCGCGTTGACGGTGACCTTGTCGAAGAACGCATCGACGGGTGCGCGCAGCCCCGCCAGCGCGGTCATGGCGGCGGTGAAGTCCTCGGCCGCGACCTTTCCGGCGATCACCGGCATGGCCTCTTCCAGCGCGCTGAACAGGTCCCGTTCGGCGTCGTCGACCAGCATGGTGTCGTCCGGCTGCGCGGCATAGGAAACGCCGTCTTTCTTTTCTTCGATCTTCAGAATGTTGGCGGCGCGGCGATAAGCGGTCAGCAGGTTGCCGCCGTCGTCCGTGCCCAGGAATGCGGCCAGGGCCTCGACCCGCGCCAACAGACGGACCAGGTCGTCTTCGTTGCCCAGGGCGAACACGGCATCGATATGGTCGTGCTTCACGCCCTGTTCGCGCAGGTGCACCTTCAGCCGGTCGGCGAAAAACGACAGCAGGTCCGGCCCCACGGCCTCGCCCTTGCCGTACAGCCCTTGCGACTGGGCGAAGGCTTCGAGCAGCGGCAGGCGCAACTTGTTTTCGATGACCAGGCGGATCACACCCAGGGCGGCACGGCGCAAGGCATAGGGATCCTTGGACCCGGTCGGCTTTTCGTCAATCGACCAGAACCCGACCAGGCTGTCGATCTTGTCGGCCAGGGAGACGCAGACGCTTTCCGGCTTCGACGGGCAGGCGTCGGACGGGCCCAGTGGCGAATAGTGCTCGGCGATGGCCGTGGCGACGGCGTCGCTTTCACCGTCGTGGCGGGCGTAATAGGCCCCCATGATGCCCTGCAGGTCCGGGAACTCGCCGACCATGCCGGTCGACAGGTCCGCCTTGGCCAGACGCGCGGCGGAACGCACCTTGTCCCGGTCGGCACCCGGCACCTTTTCCGACAGTTCGGCGGCCAGGGCCTGCATGCGGTCGACCTTTTCGTCCAGGGTGCCGAGCTTGGCATGGAACACCCGTTCCTTGAGCTGCGGCGCCTTGGAAGACAGCGGCGTCTTGCGATCCAGGTCCCAGAAGAATTTGGCGTCGGCCAGACGGGCCCGCAGAACACGTTCGTTCCCGGCAACCACCTGGCGCCCACCGTCGGTCGTCTCGCGGTTGGCGACGACGATGAACTTGGGCGCCAAATTTCCCTTGGCGTCTTCGGTCGCGAAATATTTCTGATGCTTCCGCATCGAGGTGATCAGAACTTCCGGCGGCACATCCATGAATTCGGCATCGATCTCGCCTATCAGCACGACCGGCCATTCGACCAGGCCCGCGACCTCGTCCAACAGGGCCGGATCGTCCTTCATTACCACGCCGGCACCCTTGCACATTTTGGCGGCGTCGGCGGCGATGATTTCCTTACGGACGGCGGGATCGATAATGACCTTGGCGGCCTTCATCGACTTTTCGTAGTCGGCGAAATCGGCGACCTCAATGGTGCCCGGGGCCATGAAGGCATGGCCGCGCGTGGTCACCCCGGCTTCGACCCCGGCGAACTGCACCGGCAGACCTTCCTGATCGAACACGGCCAGGATCGAATGCAGCGGCCGAACCCAGCGCGCCTTGCCCGTGCCCCAGCGCATGGACTTAGGCCAGGGCAGGTTCTGCATCGCGGTCTGGATGATCTTGGGAAGGATCAGGCGCGATTTCTCGCCGGCCTGTTCGACCTTGGCGAACAGGAAGGTGCCCTTCTCCGTGTCGCGCTGTTCGATCTCGGTATCCTTGGGCAGGGACTTCATGAAGCCCTGTTTGGCCTGTTCCGGCGCGTCGGCGCGGGGGCCGCGGCGTTCCTCGGAAATATCGGCCTGCTTGGCGGGCAGGCCATAGACCACAAGCGTCAGCCGCCGGGGCGTGACGAAGGTCTGGGCATTGGTGAAGGTCAGGCCCGCGGCCTTGAGCCCCTCGCCGACCAGGCGTTTCAGATCATCTGCCGCACGCGCCTGCATGCGGGCGGGAATTTCCTCGGACAGCAATTCAAGAAGAAGCTCGGGCATTATTCGACCTCAACCCCTTGCGACTTCATCCAAGCCGTCGCCGACCCTTTGGCCAAATCGCGGACCCGCAGGATGAAAGCCTGCCGTTCGGTCACGCTGATGACGCCGCGCGCGTCCAACAGGTTGAACAGGTGCGACGCCTTCAGACAGTAGTCATAGGCCGGCAGCGCCAGGCCCTTGTCCAGCAATTGCGCGCATTCCTTTTCGGCGTCTTCGAAATGGCGGCGCAGCATGTCGGTCGAGGCATATTCAAAGTTATGGGCGGAAAATTCCCGCTCGGCCTGCAGGAACACGTCGCCGTAGGTCTTGCCGCCTTTGTCCTTGGGGATGCCGTCCCAATCCAGGTCGTAGACGTTTTCGACGCCCTGGACGTACATCGCCAGACGCTCCAGGCCATAAGTAATTTCCACCGGGACCGGATCGCATTCGTAGCCGCCGACCTGTTGGAAATAGGTGAACTGCGTCACCTCCATGCCGTCGCACCAGACTTCCCAGCCCAGGCCCCAGGCGCCCAGGGTCGGACTTTCCCAATCGTCCTCGACGAAACGGATGTCGTGGGTGTCGGGGTCGATGCCGATGGCGTACAGGCTTTCCAGGTACATTTCCTGGACGTTGGCCGGGCTCGGCTTCATCAGGACCTGGAACTGATAATAGTGCTGCAGCCGGTTCGGGTTCTCGCCATAGCGACCGTCGGTCGGGCGGCGCGACGGCTGTACATAGGCGCATTTCCACACGTCGTCGGCACGGCCCAGCGACCGCAGGGTCGTCGCGGGATGGAACGTTCCGGCCCCGACTTCCATGTCGTAGGGCTGAAGGATCACGCATCCCCGGTCGGCCCAGAATTTCTGAAGCGTCAGGATCAGCGACTGGAAGCAGGTGCTCTTATCGCTAGCGGTGTTCGCCATGGTGGCGGGTTCCAAAGGTCGAGGTTGAGGAAACGGGCTGTCTTGCGGGGCCAGAAAATAGGGTCCCGCTTCCGGAGGGTCAAGGAATCAACACCCCTTACGGAGTAACGATTTTCATTCGGGATACGGGCAGTCTCGCTTACCGCAATTATGGGTATCGCCGACGGCGACGTATGTTCCGCACTGCGGACAGGCGACCATGTCTTCGACTTGGGCCGCTCGGGCCGTTCCAGCCGCGGAATCCCGCGTCTTTCGGGCCTGTTCCCGATCAACGTGGCGCTTCTGCTCCTGCATGCGGCCCAGCCATTTGAACGCGTACCAGATCGCCGCGATGACGATGGCCGTGAACAACAGCTTCTGAATGGAAAAACCGAACATGCCGCTTTGTAGGGGTTGAGCCGGGCCACGGTCAAGCTGCGCCTTAGAATCGATCCCCCTTTGAAAGCTACATTATATTGGGGGCATAATTCCCCAATTCGCAGCTGCCCCGTCGGCAAAGGAGCCGTTATGGCCAACCGTGACGCCATTATCAGGCACCTGAAAACCGAGATCGCCGCGCTTGAGGCGCGCCTCGGCAGCCAAAACACCCTGCTGGGTTCATTGCGGGAGCAACTGCTCGCCCATGAGACCGCGACCGGAGACGAACGCCGGACGCAGGTTTTCCGCCGCGCCGCGATCGACATGGCCCCGGACCATGCCCATCTGCGCGAATTTTCCCTGGACGACGCCATCGCCAAGACCGACGACATCAGCGATGCCCTGATCGCCCTGGGATCGCGCCTCGACCACAAGTTCGCAGAGATCAAGGCGCTGAGCGAGATCACGACCCAGGTCAATTCCGGGATGTTCTTCGACGAAGTCCTGGACCATGTGTTCGACTCGTTCCACAGCTTGATCCCTTACGACCGGATCGGCGTCGCCCTGATCGAGAGGCCCGAATCCGGCGCCCCCCTGGTCCGTGCCCGGTGGAGCCGCGCCGCCTATCCCGAAACCCAGCTGAACAAGGATTTCGCCGCCCCCCTGAAGGGCAGCAGCCTGGAACGCATCGCGACCAGCCACGAACCCCGCATCATCAACGATCTGGCCGCCCATATGGACGACCATCCGACATCGACCGCGACCCGCCTGATCCTGGAAGAAGGCATCCGCGCCAGCCTGACCTGCCCCTTGGTCGCCGGGGACCGCGTGATCGGCTTCATCTTCTTTTCCAGTCGCACGCCCGACACCTATCGGGACCAACACGTCGAACTGTTTTCCCAGATCGCCGGGGAACTGGCGCTGACCCTGGAAAAAAGCCGCGCCTATGAGGACCTGTTCCTGCGCAACGAATTCATTCGCAAGGTATTCGGCCAATACGTCACCAACGAAGTGGCCGAGGCGGCCCTGCGCAACGACGGCCCCCTGGCGCTCGGCGGCGAACGGCGCAAGATCACCGTGTTGATGGCCGATCTACGCGGGTTTACCCCGATGTCGGAAGTCCTCTCGCCGGAAGAAGTCGTCGACGCGCTGAACCTGTTCCTCGGCACCATGACCGACATCATCATGCGCCATGGCGGCAGCGTGGACAATTTCATCGGCGATGCCCTGATGGCCGTTTTCGGCGTTCCCATGGAAAAGGACGACGACCCGCACCGCGCCGTCGCCTGCGCGGTCGAGATGCAGAACGCCATGGCCATCGTCAACGCCATGGTCCGCGACCGAGGCCTGCCGCCCCTGGCAATGGGGATCGGCCTCAGCACCGGCGAAGCGGTGGCAGGGAACATCGGCTCGGACCGGCGCCTGAAATACAGCGTTATCGGCGCGACCGTGAATTTGGCCGCCCGGATCGAGGGCTTGGCCGCCGGGGGGCAGATTTTCGCCTCGGACGCGACCCATTCCGCCGTGCATGAATCGGTAAAGTCGGCGGGCCACCTAAGCGTTCAGTTAAAGGGCGTCGCCGAACCGGTGCCGGTCCACGAAATCATCGGGATCGGCGATTTGGCCAAAGCGATGGACGGATAAAGGGCCTAAAGCCCGAAGCGGTTCCAGGTCAGGCGATCTTCCAGGGCGGCGACGAGTTGCCCGGCCCAATCCGCCTCGGGCCCCGTGCCGCCGAACCGCAGGCGGCGCAACAGCCCCCGGCGTTCGCCGACGACCCGCAACCGCACCTTTTCCCCGTAACGGGCCCGCAGGACCGAGCGAATATCGCCCAGGCCGTCGATCAGGCCCAGATCGAGCGCCCGCGCCCCGGTCCAGAACGCACCCGAGAACAGGTCTTTCTCCGCGCCCTTCAATCGGTCGCCCCGTCGGGTGCGGACCATGTCCTTGAAGGCGTCATGGATGTCGCCCTGAATATCCTTCAGATGTTTTACCTCGGCGGGTTTTTCCGGCTGGAACGGGTCGAGCATGGCTTTCTTGTCGCCTGAGGTATGCAGGCGGCGCTCGATCCCCAATTTTTCGATCAATCCCTGCAGGCCGAAACCACCGGACACGACCCCGATGGAGCCAATAATCGACGAGGCGTCGGCGAAGATTTCATCGGCGGCGCAGGCCAGCCAATATCCACCGGAGGCCGCGACGTCCTCGCAAAAGGCGATGACGGGCACCTGTTTTTCCTCGGCCATCTGGCGAATGCGCCCGGCGATCAAAGCCGACTGCACGGGCGAGCCGCCCGGCGAGTTCACGGCCAGGGCGACGGCTTTCAAATTGCGTTGCTTGAAGGCGCGGTCGATGGCCGCGGCCTGATCGCCCAGGCTCAGCCCCCGGCGAAACCCGCCCATGGCCCCGATGACACCGGACAAGCGTAAAACGGCGACGGTCGGCGGTGGGTCGAGCAAGGCCCCGATCACCGGCAGCGACCCAAGACCCCGTGTTTCAGGTTGTGTTTCGGACATCCCTTATCCTGAGGCCATCCGCCCCAGGCTGTCCACAGAGAACGCAGGCTCCATTGTCTGGGCGGCGGGAACCGTCGCCCGGGCGGGCTTGGCTGCCGCGGACTGCCGCAACGCCTGCAGCTTGCGAATTTTCTCGTTCACGTCCGCCAGATCCAGCTTGATCTCCATGGTCAGGGCCGAAACCTCGGCCTCCAACGCGGCATGTTTATCGTCGATGACGGACGTCAGGTCACGGGTGATCCATTTCTGGCGCTGGACCATTTCCTTTTCGACATGGCCCCTCAGTCGTTCCATCTCGTAGCCCAGGTCGTCCTTCATCTGAACCTTGATCTGGTAGACGTTCTTGGCAAGCGTGCTGACATAGTACAGGACGCCTAAAAGTCCGATGGCGACGAAGATGCCGATGATGGCAATGATCGCGGTGCTGCCCATTTTCTTTTTTCACCGGCCCGCTTCGGGCCGCCCCATGCGAATGATGACCTGCCGCGTTGCAGTGCAAGGAGCATTCCATATCGCAGGTGCCCAAACTGTGACGGCCACCACACCCTGGCCGATGGGCTTAGGTCGCTGAGGGCAACTTCTAATCTTCTGAAATTCCACCACCTTCTGACATCTTCAGGACCGCTTGGCCGCGCAGAACCCGATCGACATCGGCGCGGTAGGCGCCATCGGCCTGGTGCAAAATGACAGGCAAAAACGTACGCGAACCGGCAGCGGCGCCCTTGGTGCCTTGAACCAGGACGCGAACCGGAGACACATCGCCTTCCCGAGCGACGAAGGGCTGCACCCGTACTGCCCCTAAACAATCCGCCATCAGGCTCGCCAATTCATCGGTTCGCCCGGCATGGTGGATGAAGGTGACCGTCCCGCCCTCGCGGATCGAAGCAGCCGCGGCGGATACCCAATCAACCAATTTCGCCGATCCCTCGACCGTCGCCGCGGCCTTGACCGGATCGGGCGAAGGTCGCGAGGTCCCTTCTTTTTGAAACGGCGGATTGGCCATTACATGATCAAACCCGCCTTCTGCCACCTCGGCGGGGGGCGACAGCAGGTCCCCGGCCACGAAACGAACCCGACCATCGACACTGTTGGCCGCCGCACCTTTGCGGGCCAGATCGATCAGCGGCGCCTGAATATCGAGCCCGGTGACCGAGGTTTCCCGCAGGCGACAGGCCAGACAGAGCGCCGCCGACCCGACACCGCATCCCAATTCCAGCACCCGCGCTCCTGGGCTGGCCGGGACCGCCGCCTGCATCAGCACGGGATCAATCGCCGAGCGGTAACCTTTGACCGGCTGGAAACACACCACGCGCCCGTCGAGCAATCGAGTCTCGGCGGCAGCGACAGGTGATACGGGTAGAGAAGGTGGCATCTGGCTCTCAGTCCAACGGGTCGCGTTCGCCACGGGCGATTTCCTCGGCCTCGACGACCACCTGCCGGGCGAGGTCAAGGTCCCCCTCGTCGACCATGATCCGGCGCTGCACGGCGGCGATTGCGCCGTCGGTGGCGCTGGCATGACCGTCGAAAACCAACACCGGCACCTCCAGCGCCGCCAATCGCGCCTGCATCCAAGACAGAAGCACGGGATCGTTGGTGCGATAGAGTTCAACCATGGCGGATTTTCCAGCTCATCGATGGCGCCCCCTGGCCGTCCGTCGCGGTTGACCGGCCCCCCTGGCGGTCCCTATGCTCACGGCTCCTTAAATCAGCGTCAAGAGACGCGCGCGCGGATACTAGAGATAAAGGGGATACGCCGTGGCCCTTGTGGTCGACCTTGAAGGCGAACGCCAGAAGAAACCCAACCTGGACAAGCTTCAGGCCCTGGTCGCCGACGACCTGAAAGCCGTGAACGAAGTGATCGTTCAGCGGATGGAAAGCCCCGTTGCCCTGATCCCGCAATTGGCCGGTCACATCGTGGCCTCGGGCGGCAAGCGCCTGCGCCCGATTCTGACCCTGGCCGCCGCGCGCATGTGCGGCTACGACGGCATCCGTCATATCCCCCTCGCCGCCTGCGTCGAATTCATTCACACCGCGACGCTGCTGCATGACGACGTGGTCGACGAAAGCGAATTGCGCCGGGGTCAGGCCTCGGCCAATGCGGTCTGGGGCAACCAGGCCAGCGTGTTGGTCGGCGATTTCCTGTTCTCGCGCGCATTCCAGGTGATGGTCTCCGACGGCTCGCTGAAGGTTCTGAAGATTCTGTCCGATGCCTCGGCCGTGATCGCCGAGGGCGAAGTGCTGCAACTGATGACCACCGGCGACACGGCGACCGGCGAAGCCAACTATCTGGAAGTCATCACCGCCAAGACGGCGGAACTGTTCGCCGCCGCCTGCCGGATTGGCGCTGTCGTGGCCGAGCGGCCCAAGGCCGAGGAAGATGCCCTGCTCAGCTACGGCACCAACTTGGGCATCGCGTTCCAGCTGATCGACGACGTTCTGGACTATTCCGCCAAACAAGCCGAATTGGGCAAGACCGTTGGCGACGATTTCCGCGAAGGCAAGGTTTCGCTGCCCGCGATTCTCGCTTTCAACCGGGGCGACGAGGACGAACGCGCTTTCTGGCGCCGGACCCTGGAAGACTTGGATCAGAACGACGACGATCTGAAAAAAGCCATCGAATTGATGACCAAGCACCACGCCCTGTCCGACACAGTCGATCGCGCCCGCCATTACGGCGCCGTGGCGCGCGATGCGCTCGGCATCTTCCCGGACAATCCGCAGAAGCTGGCATTGCTTGAACTGGTCGATTTCTGTATCGAGCGGGCGTACTGACGCAACCGCCTAAGCGGGCCCTGCGATCAGGTCAGTCGTCGTCGCCTTCGCCGGCGGCGTCCTTCGGCTCTTTGCCTTCCTTGGACTTCTTCGCACGCAGTTTGAAGCGCGAACCGTCCTTGCCGTCGAAATCGCCGATCCCGCTCTCGATGGCATAGCAGGCCAACCGCACGGACAACGGGATTTCCACCGTCTTGCCGTCTCGTTCGCCCTTTTCATAATACTGAATAATGCGGGGCTTCAGGCCCAACGCCCGTGCCGCGTCCTTCTGCGACAACTTGTGGCGTTTGCGCCAATGCCGAAATGCGTCGCCGTCCATGCTCATCGTTTGTAACTCAATTGTCATAATACAGCTTAGTTCGTCTCGATAAACGTAATCAACGGTGACCAGTCTTCCTGAGCCTCCATCGAACGTTTATCGCCCTTATCGAACACACTGACCCCGGAATAAGCGCCGTCCGTATACATCGCCCGGTCGGAAATATAGGTTCCGACGGGATGGTTCAGGCCGTTGACGAAAGTTTCGAGTTCCATCGCCGACCGCGTCCGCAAGCGAACCCGATTGCCGACGATGACGATCGGCTTCTTGCTGCTGCGGATTGGCTTCAGGTCGTCGATTTTCTTCAAGAATCGCTGGGTCGCGGCCTGATCGAAGGCCGAGGGCAGAACCGGCAGGATGATGACCTGCGCCATCTTCAACAGTTCGCGGAAGCGCGGCACGCTAAGCGCCGCCGGCGCGTCGATGATCAGGCGCTGCACCTTCTTCGACGGCTTTTCGAACTTGCGGGTCCAATCCAGCCCTTCGATAAGCGGCAGGTCTTCGGGCCGCCGCTTCAACCAGGCGAGGCTGCTTTTCTGCCGATCGACATCGGCCAAGGCCGTATGCAGGCCACCCCGGGCGAAAGCCGCCGCCAGATTGGTGGAAATGGTGGTCTTGCCGCAGCCGCCCTTGGAATTGGCGATCAGGATTGCGCGCGCCATGTCGGTGGCCTCCTTGTCCGCCCGCCGGGCGGTTATTTGTCCGTGCGCCAGAACGGCGACGCTTTGGTGAAATCGTCCCAATCGGCCAACAGGCGCGGTTCGCTGTCGTGCAGTCCCCGTGCGTGCCAAGCCATGACCGCCGCCGCCGCCGCCCGCAACAGCGGCCCCCGCTCGGTCGCGGCATCGGCCCCGGTCGTCAATTCGGCCAACAGGGTTTCGGCCACGGCCACGTCGTTGAGATGGCCGAAATCGTCCTGTAGCCGCTCCAACGCGCGCAGGTATTTCTTCTTGCGTGGGGAATCGTACAGGGCCTGCAGAAAGTCAGTGTTGTAACGCAGTTTCTTGACCCGGATGCGCAGCAGGTGGCGGGCCGGAACGTCCAAATCGGCAAGCCCCTCGCCCGCGCGCAACGTCTTCTTATGCGCCCGGTTCAGGATCGCCCCCGCCCATTCCATGATCGGCTGGGCCAAGGGATGATCCGGCGGGCAGGGCTGCGGCGCCCAGCCTTGGGTTTCCGTGAATGCCGACAGGCGCAACACCAGGGTCGCGTACCGCGGCGAGGCCAGGGCTTCGCGGACCAGGGCATAGGCTTCCTGGCGCTGCGCCTCGGCGGCCAGGGCAAGCTCGGCCATCGCCGCCGGCTCCAGCCCCGCCGCCAGGGGCGGACCCAGGATTTCGGCGATGAACACATCCCAATCGCGGGCCGGGCCGAACTGATCCGCGATCCATTTAAATTCAGCCTTCAGCCAATCGACCCGCGCCGGGTCCAACAGCTTCGCGAACACCGAAAGCATGGAGCGCATGCGCCGTACGGCGACGCGGAACTGATGCACGCCTTCCGGGTCGGAACCGTCGATTGACGGAGCCTCGTTCGCCAGCATGTGGCGCGTGCCGAGCCGCAGGATTTCGGCGATCGCATCGTTGACCGATTGATCGGGGCGCAGCGGCGTCTTGGCCGCCCGAACCGGCGCCACCACCGGCGGGTTCAACAGCCGGTAACCGCGCGCTGCCTTGCTTTCCTGAACGATGGTCAGGCCCGCCGCCTGTTGCAGGTCCAGCGCCAGTTCGAACAGATCGCGGGGATCCCCCTGGACCAATTCCAGCTCGCATTCCTGGATCGTCTCGCGCACCTTGGTCGACCGACCCCGCGCCCCTGGTTTGTTGGCGATAACTTCGCCCCGGTCGATGGCGACCTCGATCCGGCTTTCCTGGCCCATGGCGGCTTGGCGGGTGATGATCGCCCGCTCGCGCACGAACTTGGTGCGAAAGGTTTCGCGCAATTCGCCGGGCAGAACCAAGCCCAGGACCTCGACCGCTTCGTCCGGCAGGACGTCCAGGCGGGGGCTGAGGCTCTGCACCTCCTGCTCCCATTCGCCGCGCGCGAACAACGCGCCGGAGCCGTCATTTTCCGATTTCACGTTCTGGGTGAAGCGGCCTTTCTTGCGGCGAACCCGCAGGGTCACGTGGCGCTGGCCCAGGCGCAGGTCCGGCGTGTCGTAATACACGCTTTCCAAATCGTCCTTGGCCCAGGTCAGGCGCGTCGCCGACAACCCCTGCGCCGCTTTGCGCACGGCGCGAAGGGCCGCGTCGTCGCCGCCCAGCTTGCATTCGTATTCGCGATTGTTGCCGGGCTCTGCGGCCGCGGAATGGGACGCCGAGGGCGTCATGGCGTTGGTTCCCCGGCCACGTTGCGTGCTGTCCGTCAAAAACTCACCCTTCCCTGGCGATCTTTTGCTGCGTCGATTTTTTACGCCGATCTTTTGCCGACGATTCATCCGTGTTTATCATCACTTGCCGCAATGATCGACATCAAAAACGCACTATGTGCGCTTTTTTTGACAACCTACAGCCCCGGCCAATCCGGATCAATCCTCAAATTTATCGACGCCCGATATTGTCTTCCAAACCGGCGCTTTCTTGACCGACGCGGTCGATTCGACCCGCATCGGCATACTGGCGGCTTCCTTTTTCGGGCCCAGGACCGCGCGCGCAATCGGCAGGAAATCGTCGCACTTGCAAATCGCCGTGTCCAGGCGCTTGCCCTGGCCACAAACCATCGCTATAACGAGCGCCCGTCGCACCTGCGACCAGAGCCGCAAGGCCCCGGTCAGCCAAGTCGCGGCGGAATTGCCGGAGTGTAGCTCAGCCTGGTAGAGCACCGTCTTCGGGAGGCGGGGGTCGGAGGTTCGAATCCTCTCACTCCGACCAATTGAATCCCATATTCATATTGGGTCGCACGGCCGGTTCCTTTTGGAACCGGCCGTTGCCTTTTGGGCGGTCGGCTTGAACGGTCGGCTTGAAATGTGAAAAAGCGGGGCGGCCCGCTTTCGCTTCCTTCATTAATTGGCTAGGTTATCGCCCGTGAAGGGGGGAGCCATGCTCCACATGAATATCGGAACGGCCCGTCAGGGACGCAGCATGACCAATTCCAATCTAACCCACCGCCGCCTGACGGCGCGCCCCGTCGTTGCGGCCTTGGTGCTGGCGGCCGCTCTGCCCTTGCTCGGGGCTTGCGAGACGGCCAATAACGCCATGGACTCGGTGGCCAATGCGTCGCGCAGCGTGTGGGACACCGTGTCCTCACCGTTTTCCCGCGGCGATGAAAAGACCCTGAGCCGCGATCCGACCCGCGAACGCCGCGAGGACGTGGAAAAGTGGGAGCGCATTCGCGGTTCCGACGACCCGACCGTGTTCCAGACCTTCATCGAGACCTATCCGGACAGCGCGCTGAGCCATCTGGCGCGCCGCCGCCTGGCGACCCTGCAGCCGACCCAGGACATGCAGGTTCCGTCGACCTATGCCACCGAGCAGCCGAAGCCGCCGACCACCCATCACCTGGCCGGTCAGGTCATGCCCCCGCCGGCGCCGCCGGGCCAATTCCCGGCACCCTGGATTCTGGGACGATGGGCGATCGATTGTTCGCAAAGCCAGGGCGGCAGCGGCGTGACCTACAACCAGGTCGATGCCAATACGGTGCGGGTCATCCGCGACGACGGCAGTTCCGCCACCTACACCATTCGGCGTGAAAACGATGTGATGGTTCTGGAGGCCGATGGCCGCATTTATCAGGACAAGATCGTCAGCGCGACCGAACTGCGGTCTTACGCCGTCAAATACAAAGACCAATGGCACGAGGTCGATCTGACCTATCGCAAGTGCGATTGACCGTCCCGAGCGGCATTCCAGCCGCTACTCGTTAGCCGCAAAACAATAAAAGAAACCCCGGCCCGCTGACGCGGACCGGGGCCGTGGGTTTGCCAATCCTTGGGGTTGGATCGGGCGTAATGCCCTAACGAATAATTTGTATTAACGCGGGTCCTTGGTGCAGCTGACCCCGTACATCACCGCAATGGCGAAGGCGGCAGCAGCGCCGATGCAAACACCTAGAAAAATCATGCTCCCAGTCGTCATCTTTGGATGTCCCCCGTTAATCGGTTAATGCAGGGACTTTATGGGGGCAGGGACACCCCGGCATTGATCTAGATCAACGCCGGAGAATTCCTGGGAATTTCCTGAATTTTCCCGCCAATGGCGCAAATTCGGGCGCAGCCACATATCCACAAGCTGTGAATAACCCCGGCGCCTAAAGACTCCGTGGCGGCGGTGGGTTCGGGTACACTCCCCCGCGTGGAAAAGCCGCTCAACGGCGGGCGGATCGAAGAGGTTATCGTCATGCGCAATGTCGCTATCGGTATCGTCGCGGGCTTGGTCATCGGCATCGTTCTTGGGGTGTCCGTGATCGCCCCCCGCCTCAAGGCGCCGGACCATCAAGCAAACGCAGCCCCCGTGACCGGCGCGCCCGAGGCCGTCGCCGCGCCCGCCGCCGATCAGGCCGCGCAAGCCACGCCGGCCGCCGCTGCGCCGGAAGCCACACCCGCGAGTGCGCCGACGCCCCCCGTCGAACAAGCCGAAAACCTGTTGGCCCCCGCGGCACCGCCGCCACCGGCCGTGCGCTGGCGTATGGAAAGCGCCTTCGCCAGCGTCTTGCCGCAACTGGGCGCGCAAGCCAAGCGGGTCGAGACCGAGATCTGGCGCGTTTCCGCCGGGGGCATGGAAATCGATTTTCACGAGCCCGGCACCCTGGTGCCCGACGCCGACATGATCGCCGCGGTCAAAAGCGGTGAGATTGATGCCGCCTTCGTCTCGCCCGACAGTTGGCCCGCCGACGTTCCCGCCCTGCAATTATTCGGGGCCGTACCGTTCGGCCCCCGGGCCGAGGAATATCTGGCCTGGCTCTATTTCGGCGGCGGGGAAAAATTGCTCGATAAGTTGGCGGAAAAGGTCGGCCTGCGGATCGTCGTCTGCGGCTTGGTCTCGCCCGAAGGGGCCGGATGGTATCGCCGCCCCCTGACCACGGTCGAGGACCTGAAGGGTCTGCGCGTGCGCATGACCGGCCTAGGCGCGCAGGTCATGAGCCGCCTGGGCGTGAAGACCGTCAGCTTGAACGAAGGCGATATCTTCCATGCCTTGGAAACGGGGGCGATCGACGCCGCCGAATATTCCATGCCCGCGATCGACGTCCAATTGGGCCTGCATCGCATGGCGCGGAACTATTACTTCCCCGGCTGGCACCAACCGGCGACCCTGCTGGCCCTGGCCATCAACCCGGATCGTTGGGCGGGCTTGAGCCCGGTGCAGCGTTCGCAGCTTAAATCCGTCTGCGGCGACAACGTTCGACACGGCTTGGCCGAGGGCGAGGCATCGCAATACCGCGCCCTGCTGCGGCTGACCAAGGAAGGCGTGACCGTACGGCGCTGGCCGCGCGAAATTCTCGATAAACTGTCCGTCGCCTGGCGCGACATCGCCAAGGAAACGGCTAAGGGCGACAAGGATTTCGCCCGCGTGTGGAAATCGCTGGAACGGTTCCGCAAGGATTACGCCGTGTGGCGGGATTTGGACGGGCGCTAAGCCGCCTCTCCTAACCAGCTGCCCTAACCAGCTGCCGACGAAGACCCGCCGTCGCCCAAGACATCGGACGGCAGTTCGTCCATCTTGGTCAGCAGATATTCCAAATCCGACGATTCGAACTCGACACCCAGGTCGTCGTATTGGGTCATGATCCGCTCGATCATGCGCCGGGCATAGCGTTCCCGGTCGTTTTCGCCGCCGTCCATTTCCGTCTCGCGGCTGACGTCCAGCGCCGCCCGCACGGCCATGAACTGGGCCGGGGGCAATTTCGCCTTGTCGAACACCGCCCGCAGGCCGAGCGGCCCCCGGTCGTGAATCAGACGGCGGGCGTTGTCCAGGGTCACGCCCGACAGATGCGCCATGGCGCATTCAAAGAATGTGATGTCGCCCATGCACAGGGCCCGCATGATGATCGAAGACGTCAGGCGCCCGTTGTCCGACAGCTGACGGACAAGAGCCATCACGTCGTCGACGCCGGAATCGGACGACAGGCTGATCGTCGCCCGTTCGCGCGACTTCAGAATGATATCGGTCGCCAGACCGGCGGGAAGCTCATGGCGTTTGACCAGTTCTTCGCGCAGATTTTCCGAAACCAGGGCGACCAGCCGCTCCGACACCGTGACCGGCAGCGACGAGCGATTGACCATGGCCGACTGCACCCCGGCGCGGTCGCCGAAATCGTCCACTACCTTTTGGAAGGTCTGCTCGGATATGGCCGCGCCCTCGTTGGACACCAGGCGCGTAACCGCCGCCTCGTTCCCGGTTTCGACCAGGGCTTCGGACAGGGCTTCAGAGACCTGCGCCCGACCGGCGATGGCTTCCTGCTTGGCCGGGTCTTGCGAACCGATGATCGCCATCAGGTCGGCATCGTTCAAAACCTGGGAAAACTCGATCATCGGCAGGGCGACCTGATCGACGTCGTTGGCCAAGGCCACCGCCACGTCGTGCGGTACGTTGCCGTTCTGCTTGAGGTTTTCCGTCAGCGCCTGACGAACGCGCACTTCCGCATCCTTGACCATCAGACGGAAGATTTCTTCGGCTAGGGCCCGCTCGCTTGCGCTCAAATCCGCCGGATCGAAGGCACCCGCGACTTTGGCCGCGGTCGCGGCACGGGTACCCGGCGTGGGATCGGACAACAGTTTCGCGACGTCCGCTTGGCTTAATTTATTGGCCGGCATGAGGTTACAACGCTCCTTATCACAGTGCGGAAACGGTTCCGCGACTGCGCCCACGACATCCATGCGGCGGGGATTATAGTGCGGATCACCCGTCGAATGAAATCCTCTCGACCGGAAAAGGGCTTAGGCGATTGCGCTTCGGGCCCGCGATGAAGATAATGCGCCCGATCCTGGGACGAAATCCCCCCCTCCTCCAACGCAAGATGGAAGGTTTGAACCCATGAAGCATACCCCCCTGATGGCCGCCGTTTTGGCCGGTGTGACGGTGTCGATGCTGGCAGCCGCCACGCCCGTCAAAGCCGATGCCGGCGCCTTCAAGAAGAATCGCTGCGCCCAGTGCCACACCGTTTCCGGCAAACACACGATCGGCCCGTCCCTGAAGGGCGTGATCGGCCGCAAGGCCGGAACCGCCGAGGGTTACAAGGCCTCGCGCTATTCCAAGTCGATGATCGCGGCCGGTGAAAAGGGCTTGGTCTGGGACGCCAAGTCGCTGGACGCCTATTTGACCAATCCCAAGCAGTTCCTGCGGGATTACCTGGGCGATCCGAAGGCCACGACCAAAATGGCCTATCCCGGTTTGAAGAAAGAAGACCAACGCAAGATGGTCATCGATTATCTGACCGAACAGAAGTGATCGCCGCCCCGCGCACGCGGGACAGCAGACAAAAAACAACCGCCGCCCAGGCCTTGCCGGGCGGCGGTTCGCTTTTTGGCGATAGCAAGCCTAGTGAACGATCAAAACCGATTGCTGGGCATGCCGTACGATATGGGCGGTGTTCGGGCCGACCTCATAGGTCTCGCCGTCGTCTGCCCGCCGCGCCGAAAGGACCAACAGGTCACAGGCGATCTCGCCCGAGACCCGCAGGATTTCCTCATAGGCCCGGCCATGGCCGACGATATGCTGGACCTTGATATCGTCCGGGATATTCTCCGTAACCCAGGCATGTAGGCGGGCGTTCGCTTCGTCCAGGGCCTTTTTCTCAAAACCCTTGGGAAAGAAGCTGGCGACCAGGGTCATGCCGAAATCAGGCACCACGGCCATGACGTGGAGATTAGCGCCAAAGGCCTTGGCCAGATCAACCGCCTGGGGTGCTGCGCGATCCCAGGTCGAGGAGTCCTCAAGATCGATGGCGATCAGAATGTCCTTGTACATAACTGACTATCCTCCCCCTTAAGCCCGAGCAGCCGCCATCTGACGTTGGCGGCCCTTTTGTAGGAACACGACCAGCGCCAGCAGCAGCAGGGCGGGAATGTACATCAAATGCTTGGGCAGGCGATCGGCTTCGCGTTCGATGGAAACGATCTCCCAATCAAAGTCGATCTTCTGCTTTTCGGCGGCACTGCCGAACACGACGACGTCGACCAGTTTCTTGTCGCCTTCGTCCCGCAATTCCAGACCAGCGTACTTCAACCGCTCGATCCCCGGCGCCTTCGGCCCCACGGGTAGCATCACGGTCTTGTCGACCGCGTCGCCTTCGAGGGTTTGACCGGCAACGCGGATACGGATCTGCGAGTCGGCGGGCATGACCTCGGCGACCTGTTCGATCTTCGCGGCGGGCACGGATTCCAGCGGCGGCACGATCATGTCCATCCAGAACCCGGGTCGGAACAAGGTGAACGCGACCAGCAACAGGGCCGCCGTCTCCCAGGCCTTGCTCTTGACCAGGAAGAAGCCCTGCGTCGCCGCCGCGAACAGCAGCACCGCGATCACCGCCGTCACGATCACCAGGATCAGGTGGAACGGCCCTTCGATCCCGATCATCAGCAACTCGGTGTTGAAGATGAACATGAACGGCAGGACCGCCGTGCGGATATCGTAGGTAAAGCCCTGAATACCGGTCTTGATCGGATCGCCGCCGGAAATCGCCGCCGCCGCATAGGCCGCCAAGCCCACCGGCGGCGTGTCATCCGCCAGGATACCAAAGTAAAACACGAACAGATGCACCGCGATCAGCGGCACGATCAGGCCGTTGGCGGCGCCGACCGTAACGATGACCTGGGCCATCAGGGACGAAACCACGATATAGTTGGCCGTGGTCGGCAGGCCCATGCCCAGGACGATGCAGGCAACGGCGGTCAGCAGCAGCAGGATCAAAAGGTTCCCGCCGGACATGATTTCCATGGCCTCGGTGATGACCTGGCTGATCGGCGTCAGGGTCACCGCGCCGACGACGATGCCCGCCGTCGCCGTGGCGACACCGATGCCGACCATGTTACGCGAGCCGTTCATCATGCCTTCGATCAGATCGTCGAAGCTCTGCCGCCATTGCGCCGGGCCTACATCCTTGCCGCGGAAATAGGCCTGCAACGGGCGCTGGGTCAGCAGCATGAAGAACTTGAGCACGACCGCCCAAAAGGCGCTCAGCCCCGGCGAGAATCGCTCGACCAGCAGGCACCACATCAGCAAGCCGACCGGCAGAAGGTAGTACAGCCCGGACTTAACCGTCGGGCCCGGTTCCGGCAGAACCTCGACCGATTCCATGATGCCCAATTCATCGTAATTGGCCGAGAAACGAACCAAGGCGACATAGGCCGCGACCAGGATCACGGCGGCGATCCACGGCGTGGCATCGCCCATCGTTTCCTTGGTCCAACCGAAGCCGTAATAAACGGCCGCCCCCAGGGCGATCATGCCGACGGGCACGGTCGTCCAGACGACCAGACGCTGCGCCAGGGTCGGTTTGTTGAGGCGCGGCAGCCCTTCCATCCCGGCCTTGGAGGCCTCCAGATGGACGATATACACCAGCGCGATATAGGAAATGATCGCCGGCAGGAATGCATGCTTGATCACGTCGACATAGGAAATGCCGACGTATTCGACCATCAGAAACGCCGCCGCCCCCATGACCGGCGGGGTCAGCTGACCATTGGTCGAGGATGCGACCTCGACCGCGCCCGCTTTCTCTGCCGAGAAGCCGACCTTGCGCATCAGCGGGATGGTGAACACACCGGTCGTCACCACGTTGGCGATGGACGAGCCGGAAATCAGGCCGGTCATGGCCGAGGACACGACCGCAGCCTTGGCTGGGCCGCCCCGGAAATGCCCCATCAAGGCGAACGAGACCTGAATGAAATAGTTGCCGGCGCCGCCCTTTTCCAAAAGGCCGCCGAACAACACGAAGATGAACACCAGCGAGGTCGACACCCCGAGCGCGACACCAAACACCCCTTCCTGGGTAATCCAAAGATGGGACATGGCGCGATCAATGCTGGCGCCCTTCCACCTAAGGACGTCCGGCGCATATTCCCCGAAGAAGATATAGACCAGGAAAACCGAAGCCACGATGACCAGCGGCAGGACCAGGGCACGGCGCGCGGCCTCAAGCAACAGGGCGATCCCGATGAACGAATGCACCAGATCCGCCGTGGTCGGCAGGCCCGGGCGCTCGGCGATGGCGTTGGCGAAGACGGCGAGGTAAAGCGCGCACCAGGCCGCAACGGCGGCCAGGACCCAATCGAGAATGGGGATGCGATCACGTGGCGAATTCTTGGTCGCCGGAAAAATCAGAAACGTCAGAAAAATTGCAAAAGCCAAATGGGCGGGACGCGTATGCGTATTGGTCAGCAACGGAATGTAATGCGCGGCATAGATCGGCAGCGGCGACGCGATCCACACCTGGAACACCGCCCAAGCCAGCAAAATACCCGCGATGATCTTGGCGACCGGCGGCCCCGGATCACGCGCCCCGGTTTCAGCGGCGGCGACGATATCGTCAGCGGCGTCGCGGTCGGCAACCTCATTGCCCTGAGTTTGCTCACTCATGTTGTCATCCCCTTGCTTTCCCCCTGCATGACACGCCGAAGGGGCGCCCCCCGCAGATACAGTCGAAAACGGCCCCGGAGATGTCTCCGGGGCCGTCCCGTGGGCTTGATTACTTAATCAGGCCGGCTTCCTTGTAGTACTTCAGTGCGCCGCCATGCAGCGGTGCGGACAAGGAGTCCTTCACCATTTCTTCCTTCTTCAGGTTGGCGAAGGCCGGGTGCAGTTTCTTGAAGGTGTCGAAGTTTTCGAACACCGCCTTGACCACTTCGTACACGACCTTGTCCGGCGTCCGGGTCGAGGACACGAAGGTCGCGCCCACGCCATAGGTCTTCACGTCGTCCGGCGTGCCGGTGTACAGGCCGCCCGGGATGGTCGCGTAGCGATAGAAGGAGTTGTCCTTCACCAGCTTGTCGACGGCGGGGCCGGAAACTTCGACCAGGTTGCCGTCGCAAGACGTCGCGGCTTCCTTCAGAGAGGCGTTCGGATGACCGACCAGGAAGTAGAAGGCGTCGATCTTGTTGTCGCACAGGGCCTGGGCCTGTTCGCCGGATTTGAATTCAGCGGCCAGGGCCAGATCGGAATCCTTCCAGCCGAGGGCTTCGGCCAGAACGTCCCAGGACGCGCGGGTGCCGGAACCGGGGTTGCCCACGTTCACGCGCTTACCCTTCAGGTCCATGACGGTTTTGATGTTCTTGTCCTTGCGGGCCATGATCGTGACCGGCTCGGCATGGACGGAGAACACCGCGCGCAGTTCCTTGAACGGGCCTTGGTCCTTGAACTTCGAGGTGCCGTGATAGGCGTGATACTGCCAATCGGACTGGGCCACGCCCATGTCCAGATCGCCAGCGCGGATGGCGTTGATGTTGAACACCGAACCGCCGGTCGATTCGACCGAACAGCGGACGCCATGGTCCTTGCGGCCCTTGTTGACCAAACGGCAGATCGCGCCGCCCGTCGGGTAATACACGCCGGTAACACCACCGGTACCGATGGTGACGAAGTCAGCGGCTTCGGCGCTGGACAGCGCCATCACCATGCCGGCCACCGCAGCCGTGGCGACCATAGTTTTTCTCAGGAACATCTCCATTCCTCCTTGGGTTTTATCAAGATGCGTCAGATGAAATGACTAAACGCCGGGACCAGGCACGCGCCGAGCCGTCCGACAGATGATTGCCCCGAATTCCGCGCGCACCGCCCCCATGCAGGTCGTCTGCGGGCGTTCAGAGGCATCGCCGGGACAAACCCCGACGCTCCGGGCACATCGGACCGCCGCGCCAGCGCGCGTTGGTCGGCTCGAAACACCCGAATTCCGGATTGACTGAAGTAAGAACGACCGATGTGGGAAACATTGACGGCGGGATCGAGAAGGTTGCACAAAGCCGCCGGGCAATGCCGGGCCATAGGCGTCTTTCCCAGACTCCCTTCTTTCAATGCCATAAGCTTCCCTGTTCTTTGTCGTTGCATAAAGTGTAGCACACGGACCTAAAAGGCCAACGACCAAGATTACGGGATTTCTCTACCCTTTGAACATTCGACGAAATTACCGAAAAAGGTCGCTATCGCGGCAAGCGCCCGGCATCGCGCAAATATTTTTCGGCTCCCGGATGACGGGGGGCGGTTAGGCCGTTGCGGGCCATTTCCAACGGATGCAGCTTCGCGAACGGGGGCTTGGCCCGGCGAATGAAATTCAGGTTTTCGAAGACCGAGCGCGTAACCTCGTAAATCTTTCGCGGATCGACCCGGGCATCGGACATTACGGTCGCCAGCACCCCGATGGTTTGAACATCAGACGGCAATTGGAAGTACTCCGCCCGGGAGATAATCGCCGAGGTGTAGTAGGGATGGTCCGCCAACAGGCGGTCGACCTTCGGCCCGGCGACCTGAACCAACCGCGCGTCGCATCGCGCGATCAATTCTCCAACGGCTGAATTGGGATGTCCGGCCAGAAATGTCGCGACATCCAGCTTTCCGTCGCAAAAAGACGCCGCCTGCTCCGGCACGCTTATGGCCTCCAGCTTGCGGAAATCCTTCGTCGTCCAACCCTCGGCGGCGAACAGCAACCGCATGGTCGAATTCGTGCCCGATTTCAACTTCCCGATGTTGACGCGCTTGCCCGGCAGATCCGCCAGGCTAACGACGCCGGACCCGGCCCGCGCAACGACGGCCAATGCTTCGGAATGGGCGGAGAAAACAGAACGGAGTGAGGAAATCGCACCGACGTTGGCGAATGTCCCGGTCCCCTTGATGGCTTGGAACTGCACATCGGATTGCACGATCCCCAGGTCGTACTCGCCTTTCTTCAAACCGATAATATTAGCGATGGACCCGTTCGTGACCTTGGTTTTGCACTCGTAACCGACGTTCCTGGCGTTGACGACTTTGCAGATCGCCTGCCCCAGGGACATATAAACCCCCCTGGAACTCCCGGTGCCGATGATGATCGTATCCTGCGCCTGCACCGGCAACGACCAGAACGTTGCCGCGAGAACCAGTGCGACCGTCACGCCCAATTTTTGGATCACGCTAATCCCGCCGCTCAGAAGCGGCGTCTGCAAAACCACCATGCCGGAACCTTTCCTCAACAATGCTGTCCCGGCCTCCCCTCCGGTCACATGACGCCACTTTCCACCAACGCGGCATCAATAGCATCACCTAATATAGCAACCAGGTCCTTGACCTGCGTCATGTCGATGATGAACGGCGGCGCCAGAAGGATATGGTCGCCCCGGGCCCCATCGGCCGTCCCGCCCGAGGGGTAGCAGATCAACCCGCGCTCGAACGCCGCCTTCTTGACCTTGGCATGGACCTTCTTGGTCGGGTCCAGGGTTTCCTTGGTGGCCCGATCGGCCACCAATTCGACCCCCAGGAAAAGTCCCCGCCCACGAATGTCGCCGACATGGGGGTGATTGCCCAGACGGTCGTGCAATTCATCGACCAGCGCGCCGCCCATCCGTTGGACGTTGTCCAGCAGGCCCGCGTCCCGAACCTTGCGTTGCACGGCCAGGGCCGCGGCACAAGCCATCGGGTGGCCCATGTAGGTATGGCCATGCTGGAACGCCCCGCTGCCTTCGCTGAAGGCGCGATAGACATCTTGCGACACCAGCGTCGCGCCGATCGGCTGATAACCCGCCCCCAGGCCCTTGGCGATGCAGATGATATCCGGCGAAACCCCGTCCTGCTCGCAGGCGAACAAGGTGCCGGTCCGGCCCATGCCGCACATCACCTCGTCCAGAATCATCAGCACGCCGTACTTACTGCAAATCTCGCGGATGCGTTTGAAATAGCCCGGCACCGGGGCCAGCACCCCGGCGGTGGCGCCGCCCACGGTCTCGGCGATGAAGGCGGCGACGTTGCGCGGCCCCAGGCGCAGGATTTCGGCCTCCAACTCATCGGCCACGCGCAGGCCATAGTCAGCCTCGCTCTCGCCACCCTGCATTTCCCGGTAGGGGTAACAAGGAGCGATGTGTGACACCGGCATCAACATTTCCTTGTACGGATCACGTCGCCAGACGTTGCCGCCGACCGACAGCGCACCCAAGGTGTTGCCGTGATAGCTCTGCCGCCGGGCGATGAACTTGGTTCGCTCCGGCTCGCCTTTTTCCAGGAAATACTGACGCGCCATCTTCAGCGCCGCCTCGACCGCTTCGGATCCGCCGGACACGAAATAGACCATGCCGATTCCCTCCGGCGCGGCCTCGACCAGGAACCGCGCCAGGTCTTCGGCGGGCTCGGTCGTGAAAAAACCCGTATGGGCGAAAGCGACCTTGTCCGCCTGGTCCTTGATCGCCTGGATGACATCCGCATCGCTATGGCCCAGGCAGGACACCGCAGCCCCGCCGGATGCGTCCAGGTAACGCTTTCCCTGGGAATCAATGAGATAGATACCGTCACCTTTGACAGCGACCGGCATATCCGATTTCAGATCGCGGTAGAACACGTTGGTCATGGCAGCACCCAATCAATTCAGGCCGAATTAATAGGACGCGATTGCGCCGCTATGCGTCAATCAAATAGGATTGCCGAACACCATCCTGATTACCGATTCTAATTCCGACCGAACCTAAGGGGGGCAAATGGACCTGAAGGACCACATTCGGGGAATTCCCGATTTTCCCATTCCGGGCATCCTGTTCTACGACATCTCGACACTGCTGCGGCATCCCGATGCCTGGCAGGTCGCACTCGGCCGTTTGGCCAAGATCGTCTCTGGATATCAGCCGGACCTGTTGGTCGGAATTGAATCTCGCGGCTTTTTGACGGCGGCCCCGCTGGCGTCGCGTCTGGGCTGCGGCTTCATCATGGTCCGCAAGAAGGGCAAATTGCCGGGTGAGACCATCTCCCACGAGTACGAGTTGGAATACGGTACGGATACGATCGAAATTCAGAAAGACGCCGTGTCCCCTGGACAACGCGTCGTCGTGCTTGACGATCTGCTGGCGACCGGCGGCACCATGGCGGCGTCCATCGACCTGTTGCAAGGCGCCGGGGCGGAAGTCGTCGGCGCGGCCTGCCTGATCGAGCTGACTTTCCTGAACGGCCGCGACAAACTGAACATCCCGTTCAGCTCGCTGATGGCCTACGACGAATAGGACCGGAGCCCTGGCGGCCCTGGACATTCGCGAGGACGACTTGAGCGGTGACGCCGTGCAGGGCGTCATCCGCGCGCATCTCGATCAGATGTTCAGCAACACGCCGGCGGAAAGCGTCTATGCGTTGGATCTTTCGGGTCTGCGGTCGCCGGACGTGACGTTCTGGTCCGTTTGGGCCGGCGATGACATCGTCGGCTGCGGCGCGCTTAGGGAAATCGACCCCGGTCACGGCGAGATCAAGTCGATGCATACCCTGGCCCGGTTTCGCGGCAAGGGATACGGGCGGGCGATGCTCGACCATATCCTGGCCGAGGCACGGCGGCGCGGCTATCGGCGGCTTAGCCTGGAGACGGGCGGCAACGCGCCGTTCGATGCGGCCCAGGGCCTGTACCGCAGTATCGGCTTCACCGACACCGGCCCGTTCGGCGATTATGCCTTCGATCCCAACAGCGTCTATCTGACCCTGGCGCTGGACCCGGAGGGGCCGTCCGCATGAGCGCCGAGATCGAACCCATCCTTGCCAATGACCTTGCGGCGGTCAGCACATTTCTGCACGGCATCTATCCGGACCGCAGCGCCGCAGATTGGCAGACGGTATTGACCCCGACCTGGCCCGACAGCGGCGACCGCTTCGGCCAGATGATTGTCGCCGACGGCACGGTCAAGGGGGCGATCTGCCAGCTATGGTCGCGCCGCCGTTACGGCGACGACATGCGGGACAACTGCAATCTGACCAGCTGGTACGTCGATCTGGACGAAGGGCGCGGCTTGGGCGTGAAGATGCTGCGCGCGGCGGTCGATGACGACAGCGCCGTCTACGCCACCCATTCGCCGGAACCGCGAACGATCAAGGTTTTCCTGCGGATCGGGTTTCAATTCATCGACACCACGGAATGGATCGTGCCCAACCTGCCCGGGTTTGGGCGGGCTGCTTTCTCTGAAACGAAGGAGATCGCGGCGCACCTGTCCGGCGACGCGCTGGCGAACTATCGCGCCCATGCCGAAATGCCGGGCGTCGGTCATGTCGGCTTGATCGGGCCGGACAATACGTTCTGCCATATCGCCTTCGTCCGCAGCCGCTGGCGCAGGGTTCCCGTCGCCCGCATCGTTTACGCGAACGATTACGGCCTGTTGCGCCGCTGCCTGCCGTCCTTCGCCCGGATCGCCCGGGCGCGCTTCGGCTTTCCGCTGACGGCGATCGAAAAACGCCGCCACCCTGAGCGGCCCCGCCTGGCGATCGCCGAGCGCGCGAAGGAACCGATCCTTTATCGAGGTACCGACGTCGCGCCCGATCAGATCGACAGCCTGTTCACCGAAGTCGTCAACTTCGCCCCCAGCCTGCGGGGATAGTGTTGTGAGCCAGTCCGTCGCCCTTGTGACCAACGCACCCGAGCCGACCGGCTGGGAAACGGCTGTGCGCGATGCGTTGGCGGCGGCGGGATGCCGGATCGCGGCATCCCCGACAGACGCCGACCTGCTGATCGACCTGTCGGAACGGGGTGCGGGATTCGAAATAGCCGAGGGATCGGGCGTTCCCGCCTTGATGCTGTGCCACGGCTCCGACACCCGCTTCGATCTGACGGCCGGCATTCAAACGGGCTTCGTCGCGCACGAGCCGTTCATCGAAATCCGCCTGATCGAATGGTCGCCCGGCGCCAAGTCCGGCCGGACCGTTCAGCACCACCGCCTGCGCCGCCGCAAGACCCCGGACCGATCCGTCGCCGCCGTCACCAGCGCCGCACCCGGCTGGTTCGTCCAAGCATTGTCATCGCCCTGTCCGGAAAGCGAAGACGACGAACGCGGCTTGCGCCCGACCAGCGGCACGGCCCCCGCCCCTTGGCGGTTGAAGGCTGCGACCCTGGGCAACATCGCGACGACCGTCATGGACCTGTTCACCGCCGAGGAATGGAATGTCGGGGTGGCGGCGGGAGACGCAGCCCAAGTATTCGAGCCCGGCCTGATGCGCCGGGTCGACTGGCTGCCTCGCAACCGCTCGCTGACCTTTCGCGCCGATCCGTTCGGCTGGCGCGATGACGACGGCGCGACCGTTCTATTGTACGAAGCCTTCGACTACCGCGAAGGCAAAGGCCGGATCGTCCGCAACATCGGCGGACGGGAAGACGTTATCGGCGACTTCCCCTACCATGCTTCTTATCCGTTTCTGTTCGTAAAGGACGGACAGCGCTACGCGGTTCCCGAATTATCGGAAATGGCCTGCCCCGCCGCCTTTCCTGTCGACACGAATTCCGCCCCCTGGACCGGCGAAGGCATCCCGCTGAAGGGGATGGAGGGCGTTCCTCTGTCCGACGGCACGATCTTCTTTCACGGCGATCGCTACTGGCTGTTCGGCATGTACGCGGACCAGGAATCGAACGCCATCTTGCATGCCTGGCACGCCCCCGATCACTTCGGCTCTTGGACGCCTCATGCCGGAAACCCGATCAAGACCGACATCACCTGCAGTCGCCCCGGCGGCCTGCCTTTCGACTGGCAGGGTCATACCATCCGCCCGACCCAGGATTGCTCGACCAGCTACGGCGCCGCCATCGCCCTCAACCGGATCGACGTGCTGACCCCGACCGAGTTCAAGGAAACGACCATCGCCCGGGTCGACCCGGACCCGCAGACGCGCTACCGCCACGGCGTGCATACCTTGAACGTCGTCGACGGCATGATCATCGTCGACGCCAAGCGCCACGTCCGCCATCTCCTGGCCCCGGTTTATCGCTGGCTGCGGGTTCAGCGCAGCAAGCGCCGCGCCATCGTTCCCTCGTAAGACCTCAAGAAGCCGCCTTCGCGACCTTCTTCATCAGGGTCGGCAGGGCATGGTCGGCAAAGTCCCGGGGATGAACCCAGACGCCGTCACCTACCCCCTTGTCCCTCGCCCTCCCACGCACCACGGTCAGGCGCAGGTGGAAATGGGTAAAGGTGTGGCGGACCTCTCCGGCCTCAATCCAATCGGCCGCGACCACCGGCGTCTCGGCCACCGCCGTCGGCCATTCCCGTGCATCTTCGGTCCAATCCGTCGAGGGGAATTCCATCATCCCGCCGAGCAGGCCACTTTCCGGGCGGCGGCGCAGCAGCACCCGGCCCGCGCCATCGACGATCCAGAACGCCACACCGTGGCGGGTTGGCTTGGCTTTCTTCGGCGCGCGGGCAGGCAGGTCCTCGGCCACGCCTGCGGCCCGGGCGGCACAAGCACCCTCCCACGGGCAGAGCACGCATTTGGGCGACTTGGGCGTACAGATCGTCGCCCCCAGGTCCATCATCGCCTGGGCGAAATCACCTGGCCGCTGGGCGGGGGTCAACTCCGCCGCCGCCGCGCGGATCGGCGTCTTGCCGCCGGGCAAGGGATCGGTGATCCGGCGCAGGCGCGACACCACCCGCTCGATATTGCCGTCCACGGGCGAAGCCGGAATGTCGAAAGCTATGGCCGCGATCGCCGCCGCCGTATAGGGGCCGACGCCGGGCAGGGTCAGCAACTCGGCCTCGCTTGCGGGAAATTCCCCGCGCAGGTCCTCGGCCACGACACGCGCGCATTTATGCAGGTTACGGGCCCGGGCGTAGTATCCCAGCCCCTGCCAGGCATGCAGGACGTCGTCCAATTCCGCCGCCGCAAGGTCCGCAATCCGGGGCCAGCGCGCCACAAAGTGGTCAAAATAGCTTTTTACCGTCGCTACCGTGGTCTGCTGCAGCATGATCTCGCTGAGCCAGACATGATATGGATCCGCCCGGTGGCCCGGCCCGGCCCGCCACGGCAGCACGCGCCGGTGGCGGTCGTACCAGGCAAGCAATTCAGTAACACGGGCATCTTGCGGGGGATGAGACATCGCCTTTTAATGCCACGGCACATTGCGCCGTTAAAGCCCAACCTGGGCCCGCCCGGCCCCGAACAGGAGACCCCGGACCAGCCATGGCCCGTACGCCGGACGAAAACGAGTTCATTAAACGCCCCGTGACCAAGCGCAAGGGCGGGGTGCGGGCGCTCGGCCAATCCCTTGGCCGTCTGACCTCGACCGCCTACGGGCGGCGCGGTTTCGCCCAAGGCGACGTGGTCCGCAACTGGCCCGCCATCGTCGGCGAGCTTTTGGCCCGGCATACCCGGCCCGACCGCATTATGTTCCCGCGCGGCCAGCGCACCGGGGGTCTGCTTCATCTGCAAGTCGGCAGTTCCGCCGTGGCGACCGAGGTCCAACACCTGGAACCCCTGATCATCGAAAAGGTGAATACCTATTTCGGCTATGGCGCGGTGCGCGGTATCCATATTTTCCAACGCCCCCTGCCGCCCAGCGAAGACACCGGGCCGAAGACGCCGCGCGCCCTGGCCCCCGCCGAAAAGACCGCCCTGGACGGCGAATTGGCGGCCGTGACCGATCCGGACCTGCATCGCGCCCTGGAAGCCCTGGGCAGCGCCATCATGCGGCGCCGTCCGCGCGGTGGATAATTTTCAAAATGCAGGCCGGATTCAATGACTTAGCAAAAGGAGTCGACTCGTCAAACGGGCCGATTCTATATTCATCAACATCTTGTGTTTCAGGAGGTAGATTTGCTGCGATCAGCACAAGGTCTTGCGTTCGTTATGACGCTCATTTTGGCCCTTTCCGGACCCTTCGCGGGCCCGGTGCAGGCGGCCGACAGCGTTCAGGACATGCTTGCGGACAAGGTTCTCGGCAAAGCCGACGCGCCGGTGACGATCATCGAGTATGCGTCGTTGGGTTGCCCCCATTGCCGCGAGTTTCACGAAAAGACCCTGCCCCAGATCAAAGAGAAGTACATCGACACCGGCAAGGTGAAGATGATCTTCCGCGATTTTCCGCTCGGACAGCGGGCCACGGCGGCGGCGATGATCACCCGCTGCGCCGGTCCGATCCGTTATTTCGCCATGGTCAGCATCTTGTTCCGCGATCAGGCCGATTGGTCCCGTGCGCCGGACGGTCTGGCGGCGCTTCAGGCTTCTGCCAAGAAGGGCGGCATGGCTCCGACGCAGGTCGAGGAATGCCTGCGCAACGAGGATCTGTTGCAGGGCATCCAGAAGATCGCCCAGGAAGGCAACACGGAACACGGCGTGGATGCCACCCCGTTCTTCATCGTCGGCGGAGAGAAAGTCTCCGGTGCGCAGGACTTCAAGGTGTTCGAAGATATCATCGAACAGAAATTGAAGAAGTAAGCGGATCACAGGGTAACCGGTCAGGATCGGCGAGGCAGCTTGCTCAATTTCAAGAAATTGCGGGTTTTGGGGTTCAAATCCTTCGTCGACCCCACGGAGCTGTTCATCGAACCGGGCCTG